>Ga0268264_10000114_pt1 | contig 203211 bp, 194 predicted proteins | sample KBSSwiS32_FD_190357 | JGI IMG/M metagenome (GOLD analysis project Ga0268264, IMG submission 190357) | Switchgrass rhizosphere microbial communities from Kellogg Biological Station, Michigan, USA - KBS Switchgrass S3-2 (SPAdes) (version 2) | ecosystem: Host-associated > Plants > Roots >... | reverse complement strand
TGGGCCGACGGCGGACCCACCGACCTCAACAACCTGGCCATCACCTGCGGCTACCACAACGGACAGGCCCCCAAACAAGGGTGGAAAGCCCACCTCCACAACAACACCGTCTACTGGACCCCACCCAAACACATAGACCCCCAACAGCGACCCCGACACAACCCCATCCACCGCAGCTGACCGGCGATCCACTAGGGGGGAGCAAAGGTTCAGAAGCTTCGCGGGGGCACTCCGGCCTGGAGCTGTTCGGCCAATCGTTCTTTGCGCATCCGGGCATCGAAGTACAACAGCGTGCAGGCGATCGCGGTGATCGGACCAGTAACCATGCTGATCAAGAACTGTGCCAAACCGAATATGCAGATCACAATAATCGCCACCGTGGTCGACGAGTCTTCGATCAACGAGCCGAGCCGCAGCGGCAAGGCCAGTACGTAGGACACGGCGGTCGCCAAAAGGACGGCGAGCAGGCGGATACCGATCGTGCGCCAGAACAGCCCCTTCAGCAGTCGCCGCGATCGACCGAATGCGCCTCGGACCGTCGTTCGTTCCTGAGCGACCGCCGGCGCGAGTGCCGTCCAGACGCCGAACAGCCAGATGGCCGGAATGACCAGCAGGACTATCCCGAGAGCGAAGCCGAGTGTGCTCACAATGCCCTGCAAGATAAGGCGATTCAGCACCGGACGAATCATACCGAGTGCTTCGCGCACGCCGATCTTGCGTGCCACGGTGTCCTCGCCGACGATCACGCTGACCAGCGCCCCCAGTACCATCCGGCAGATGCTGTTGACGAAGACGAAAATCACCAGCGCGATTGCCACCTTGAGCAGCAGACCCGGGAGGATCGGCCGGAGCTGCTCGGAGGTCGGGTTGTCAGGTAGATCGGCGAGCTGACGAATAGCGGGCAGCGCCATGATGAGGGTGATGACCCCGAGGATGATCAGCAAAAAGTACTGAATTCCATTGACGATCGCTGAGACGCCGAACAGAGATCGCCAGTCACGACGGTAGGCCGTGGTGATACCGGACATGACATCGCCGCTGTTCAATCCGGAACGGCGCAGCGGGATCACCCCGGGCTGCGGGGCGGCGTAGTCGAACGTCGGCGGCGCGAACTGCAGTTGGCCCATCGGCTGGTAGTAGGACTGCTGTGGTGGGTATTGCTGTGGTGGGTATTGCTGTGGTGGGTATTGCTGTGGTGGGTATTGCTGTGGTGGGTATTGCTGTGGTGGGTATTGCTGTGGTGGGTATTGCTGTGGTGGGTATCCCGCCGGCGGAACCCACTGGCCGTAGTTGTAGTCGGGATCGCCGTACGGCGGTGGGGTCGTCACCGACCGACCTGCCCGCGGATAGTCCGGATTGTTGGCAAAACTGATGGCCGCGGTGACGTTGTCCTCATGGCCAGCCAAGTTACCGGCTCGGCTGCCCTTGTGCTTGCCTGACGGCACGGTTGGCGGCAGATCGACGTCTTGTCGCAGAACCAGGGCCGGAGATGCCACGATGGAGGCATGAAGCCCCGTGTACTGGTAGTCGACGATGACTCCTCCCTCGCCGAGATGCTCGGCATTGTGCTGCGCTCCGACGGATTCGAGCCCGCTTTCGTACCGGACGGCTCACGGGCCCTCGTCGCTTTTCGCGAGGTAAAGCCAGATATTGTCTTGCTGGATCTCATGCTTCCGGGCATGAGCGGAATCGATGTCTGCCGTTCGATCCGGGCCGAGTCCGGAACCCCGATCATCATGCTCACTGCGAAGACCGACACCGTGGACGTGGTGCTGGGCTTGGAATCGGGTGCGGATGACTATGTGGTCAAGCCGTTCAAGCCCAAGGAACTGACCGCCCGAATGCGGGCCCGGCTGCGCCGCTACGACGAGGCCGGCGGCGAGACGCTGTTGATCGGCCCACCGGATTCTCCGGTGAGCATCGATGTCCCGGCCCACCAAGTGGTTCGCGACGGCGTCCAGATCTCGCTGACTCCGCTGGAATTCGATCTGCTGGTGGCACTGGCCCGTAAGCCGCGGCAGGTCTTCACCCGCGAGGTGCTGCTCGAACAGGTGTGGGGGTACCGGCACGCCGCGGACACTCGTCTCGTCAACGTTCATGTGCAACGTCTTCGTTCCAAGGTCGAGCGCGACCCCGAGCGCCCCGAAGTCGTACTGACTGTGCGAGGAGTGGGCTACAAAGCCGGACCGCCGTGATCAATACCGGCAGCGAATCGAGCGGCTTGACCGACATCGGTTCGGCCAACAGCGGTTCGGCCAGCAGCGGTTCGAGCGACATCGGATTGGCCCAGCGAAGCATGGCCGTGCTGCGCCGCGTCGCCTCCACGGTCGCTTCGCCGCTGCGACGGTTCGTGGTGACCTGGCGCCGCTCGCTGCAGTTTCGGGTTGCGGCTAGCACGGTCGCTGTTACGACGGTGGTCGTGCTGGTGATCGGGTTGCTGCTCGTCGATCAGATCAGCAACGGGCTGCTGCATGCCAAACGCGACGCGGCCGTGCGGCAGGCTGTGGCCGGTTTGGATTCGGCCCGTCCCAAGTTCAACGGTGTTGCGCCCGGCGATCACGCCGGGATCAACCAGGCTGTGGAGCAGATCAGTTCCGAGCTAGCCGCAAACGGCAGCAACGCCGGGCTGTTCACGATTGCGGTGCGCTCACCCGATCCGTCGGTGGATAGCGCCCAGACCGACGAGCCGGTCATCCCGCCGGCCCTGCGAGCCGAAGTACGTAAAGGCAAGGGCTCGATCGCCGTCCAGTACTACCCGGTCCAGGTTCAAGGCCAAGCCAAACCAGTGGTCGGACTGATCGTCGGAGAACCGGTGAACACCAACGCCGGAACCTTCGAGTTGTATTACCTGTTCCCGTTGGCTGCCGAGCAGGCGACCATTCGGCTGGTTCAGCGAACGGTGCTGCTGGCCGCGATCTCTTTGATCCTGCTCGTCGCCGCGATCACCTTTCTGGTCACTCGTCAGGTGGTTCGTCCGGTACGGGTGGCGGCACAGACATCACGCCGGTTGGCCGACGGCGACCTTTCCCAGCGACTGCAGGTGTCCGGCGAGGACGAGATCGCCCAACTCGGAGAGTCGTTCAACAACATGGCCACCAGCCTGCAGAGCCAAATCCAGCGGCTGGAGGAATTGTCACGCCTGCAGCAACGCTTCACCTCCGACGTATCCCACGAACTGCGGACGCCGTTGACGACCGTGCGCATGGCCGCTGAGCTGCTGTACAACCACCGTGAGACCTTCGCCCCGGAGCTGGCCCGTTCGGCGGAGTTGCTCACCAATGAGCTCGACCGATTCGAGAACCTGCTGGCCGACTTGCTGGAGATTTCGCGCTACGACGCCGGGGCCGCTCGTTTGGAGGCAGACGAAGCCGACCTGGTCGGAGTGGTCGAGCGGGCCGTGCGGGCCAGCGAGGTCCTGGCCCAGCGTCAGGGTGTGGCCCTCAACGTGCAACTGGACGCTTCCACCGCGGTGGCCGAGATGGATGCGCGGCGCATCGAACGGGTGCTGCGCAACCTGATCGGCAACGCGCTGGATCACGCCGAAGGCCGTCCGGTCGAGATTCGTCTGGCCGCCGATGACCAGGCGGTGGCGGTGACCGTTCGCGATCACGGGATCGGCTTGCGACCCGGCGAAGCGGGTCTGGTCTTCAATCGCTTCTGGCGCGGGGACCCCTCACGCAGCCGACTGACCGGCGGGACCGGCCTGGGCCTGGCCATCAGCCTCGAGGATGCTCGCCTGCACGGTGGCTGGTTGCAGGCCTGGGGCGAACGCGGCCGAGGCGCGGTGTTCCGGCTGACATTGCCGCGGGCGGCCGGTACATCGCTCACGAGTTCTCCGCTGCCCCTTGCCCCGCAAGAGGTGCAGGCGTGAACGGGCTCACGGGCTGGACGTCAGGCAAGCTGCGCGCCGGCCTGACCGGTGTGCTGGTCGCTGCGAGCTTGGCGGCGACCGCCTGCTCGGGGGTGCCCCATTCCTCGCGGCCAGAGGTGGTTCGCCCGGTCGACGAGAACGCCAATGCCGTAGCCCGAGGCCCAGCCATAACCCCCACGCCGGGTGATGATCCGCGCGCCATCGTCAACGGCTTTCTACAGGCCGCCGTGTCCAGCGATTCCGGGCACTCGGAGGCCCGTCAGTTCCTGACCACCGACGCCAAACGGAAGTGGCAGGACACCTCGACCACGGTGGCTGATGACTACGGCATCAGCATCGCCGACGCGCGAGGTAACAGCGCCACCGTGACCGTGAGCTGGAACCGGATCGGGCAACTGGACAACCGGGGAGTATTCACCCCGACTCTGAAGGACGATGGCACCTCGGACAAACAGAACTTCACCTTCGAGTTGATCCACTCGGACGGCGAGTGGCGCATCGATTCACCACCACAGGGTTTGTTGATCAAGCGGTCGGACTTCCTCAGCTCTTACCGTGCGCGCTCGCTGTATTTCTTCGACACCTCCGAATCCCAGCTCGTGCCCGATCTTCGCTACTCCCAGCTCGACGGCCAGGCCCTTTCTTCGTGGCTGCTCGGCCAACTAGTGGCCGGCCCCCGAGACGAACTGGCCACCTCCGTGGTCAACGAGCTGACCGACCCCGTCGACGTCCGCCGGGCCGCCGTGACGTTCGGAGAACGGATCCAGCTCGAGATGCCCGGTTCGACCCAGATCGACAGCGTGGGCCGACTCCGTCTGGCTGAGGAACTGGCCTGGACCTTCGGATCGATTCGATTCGGAACCACCATGCGCATCACCGACAACGGGGTGCCGATAGACCTTCCTAACGTCGGCACCGAATTCAGCACCGCGAACTTCCAGTCGGTCGGACCGCAGGACAATGGCAATCCCAGCGGAGCGTTCTACTACGTCCTGCACGGCGCGTTGATCGATGGCCTGACCAATCGTCCGGTCCCTAGTCGGCTGGGATTGCCGACCGCGGATCTGAAGTCCGTCGCGGTCCTGCCGCAGGGCTCTAGCGACGCCCGGATCGCGGCGGTGTCCAACACCGGCGCGTTCCTGATCGGCACGCTGCAGGGCGGCTTGAAACAGCTCGCCGTGCCCGGAGTGATCCTGAGCAGACCCGAATTCAATATCAATACCGCCGACGCCTGGGTGATCACCAGCCACGGCGCGTACCGCATCAGCCACGACTTGGCGATTCATCCGGTGAATCTGGCGTCCTCGCGGGGAGGCTTGCCGCGGGGTGACCACGCGGCGGTGCGCTTCAGCCCGGACGGGGCCCGGATCGCGCTGGCGTTCAGTTCCTCGCAGGGCAACAACCTCTGGATCGGCTCGGTCGTGGTGTCGGGCTCGGATACCCGGATCGACAACGTCGAGCAGATCACCCCGGACTTGCTCGACGTCGCCGACGTCACGTGGTCCAACGCCACCACGATGCTGATGATTGCCCAGGACCGCACTGTGCCCAACTCGCGCCGCAAAGTCTGGTCGGTGCAATCGGACGGGTCGCTGCTGGTTGAACAGAGCGTCGAGGGCCTACCCGGTGACCCGGACACGATCACGTCCGGACCCGGACAGTTCGCGCTGGTCGCCGTGGGCCAGACAATCTGGATCCAGCGGTCCAGTACGTGGGCGGCGCTGAGCGGTTCGGGCCAGACTCCGGGTGCGAGCCCCGTCTACGCGCCCTAGCGGTTTTCCACAGATTGCGCGGCCGGGACGAAAAGCCGCTGGGCTCGGCGATGCTGGTGCCATGATCCGAGCCGTACACAGCCTCATCGAACTCGTGTATCCCGTGATGTGCGTCGGGTGCCACGCTCCCGGTTCGAGCTGGTGTGAGGACTGCCGGTCGCCGCCCGGACCGCAGTGGGTGCACTCGGTAGCCGGGCTGGACGTGGTGGCCTCGGGGGAGTACACAGGCTCGTTACGCCAGGCGCTGCTGGCCTACAAGGAACGCGGGAACCGAGCTCTGGGCACCCCGTTGGCGGGCCGGTTGAGCTCGGCGGTCACCGTCCTGGGTCACGGAGTCGGCGCGCTGGATTCGGTATTGGTGCCGATCACGTCTCGCCGGGCGGTGGCCCGTCAACGAGGGGGTGACCATATGTTGCGGCTAGCCCGGATTGTGGGCGTCGAGACGGGCGCATCGGTGGTTCGGGCGCTGCAGCCGACGAGTGCAGCGGTCGACTCAGCCGGTCTCACCGCGGCGCAACGGGCCATGAACCAAGCGGGCCAGATGGTGGCCCGTGCGCCGGGGATCATCGGCTCCCCGGCCATTCTGATCGACGACATCGTCACCACGGGAGCGACGCTGGCCGAGGCCGCCCGGGCTTTGGAGTGCGCCGGCTGGAACGTCCTCGGGGCGGCGACCGTGGCGGCCACCCGGCGGAGGCGGCCGACCCGTTCTCGACCTCGGAGTCTATGAAGATTCCGATCACTTCCAGTGGAAGGATTATCCGAACTGGGCTAGCGTTGCCATGACCTACCGAAGAAAGGCGCCAGCGCGAGATCGTCGCGACTGACGGGCCCGATACGGGGACGGTCCACGCGGTTCGTGGCTTTGCACTGGCGCCGTGAGCACATCTGGAGGCGCGCGTGGATATTGTCGTGAGGGGCCGAAATGTTGAGGTTCCCGATCACTACCGTCAGCATGTCGCTGAAAAACTCACTCGGGTCGAGCGCTACAACGACCGAATAATTCGAGTGGATGTAGAGCTACTGCACGAAAAGAATCCGCGCCAATCAGAGCATTGTCAGCGAGTGGAGATCACCTGCCGGGTGGCCGGACCGGTGGTCCGCGTGGAAGCTTGCGCCGCTGACTTCTATAAGGCCCTCGACCTCGCGGCCGAGCGTCTAGAGCGAAAATTTCGTCAAGCCGCCGATCGTCGCCGGGTCCATCACGGCCGGCACACTCCGAAATCGGTAGCCGCGGCCACCGGTGCCCTGGTTGATAGGGATGGGTCGCTACCCGCCGCGACGATCACTGCTTCGATGAACGGCGCCTCGAGTTCGGCCGTCGCCTTGGCCGACGCGGAACTGGACGAATTCGCCGTCGGTGATTCCGAGCAGCCCGCCCTGATCGTGCGGGTCAAGGAGCATCCGGCCAAGCCGATGACCGTCGATCAGGCGTTGTTCGAGATGGAACTGGTCGGTCACGACTTCTTTCTGTTCGCCGATTCCGACAGCGGACGGCCGAGTGTGGTGTACCGCCGCAAGGGCTATGACTACGGCGTAATCCGGCTGGTGGACTAAGCGAGGTTCTGAGTGCCGGTAGCCTCAGCCATCGTGACTGCCACCGACACTGCCATCGAGCTTGCCCGCACCGCTGGACAGGCGGCGGCGGACAAGCTCGCTACGGACATCGTGCTGATCGACGTCAGCGATCGGCTGGCCATCACTGATGTGTTCATGATCGCAACCGGCAACAACGAACGCCAGGTCGAGGCCATCGTCGATTCGGTCGAGGATCAGCTGCGTCTTCACGGTGCCAAGCCGCTGCGACGTGAGGGCAAGCGGGACGGGCGCTGGGTGTTGCTCGACTACGCCGAGATCGTGGTGCACGTTCAGCACGCCGAAGAGCGCGTCTTCTACTCCCTGGAACGGTTGTGGAGTGACTGCCCGCTGATCGAGTTCAGCCCCGACGCCGCTCCGGAACAGGGCTGACACTGGTGGGTGCTCGTCGCCTGGTCCTACTGCGCCATGGCCGGACCGCCTGGAATGCCGAACGTCGCTACCAGGGTCAGGCCGATCCGCCGCTGGATTCCGTCGGCCAGGCCCAGGCGATGCAGGTTGCCGGTTTGATCGCGGCGATGCACCCCGACCTGCTGATCGCCTCTGATCTGCTGCGATGCCGTCAAACCGTCGAACCCATCATCGAGATGCTCGGCCGGCCGGCCCTTTTCGACGAGCGCCTGCGCGAAAGGCACTTGGGGCACTGGCAGGGCTTGACCCGTGAGGAAGTCCAATCCCGTTATCCCGAGGAATTCGCCGACTGGATCAGCGGGCGGGACGTATTTGCCAGCCGAGGTGGTGAGAGCCGCCAGCAGGTGGCTGATCGCGCCCTAGCCGTGGTCGCGCAATTGCCACCGGTGGAACTCATCGTGCTGGTCAGCCATGGCGCGACATCGATGTGTCTGGCCGCGGCCATGCTGGGACTGCCGCAAAATCCCTCCATTCTGGCGCCGCTGGCCAACTGCCATTGGACCGAATTGCGCGACGTCGGCAGCGGCTGGACACTGCGGGCGCATAACGCCGGTGCGCCGGGACTGGTCGTGCCCTTGTTGACCCCGGATGCCGACTCAGGCGATGCCGAGGCTTAGCGGAGGCCTCACTACTATGCTGTAAATGACCGAGCAACGCATCGAGGACGCCGAGACACCGGCGCATCGATACAACGCAGCCCTGGCCGTGCAGATCGAGCAACGCTGGCAGGACGAATGGCAGCAGCGGGGCACGTTCAATGCCCCTAACCCCTGTGGTGAGCTCAGTGCGGGCTTCGAGCAGGTCAAGGACCGGCCGCACGCCTTCATCATGGACATGTTCCCGTACCCCTCCGGGGCGGGTCTGCACGTCGGTCATCCCTTGGGTTACATCGGCACCGACGTCTACGCGCGGTATCTGCGGATGCGTGGCGAGAATGTTCTGCACACGATGGGTTTCGATGCGTTCGGCCTGCCGGCCGAGCAGTACGCAATCCAGACCGGGCAGCATCCGGCGACCACGACGTACGGCAACATCGAGATTTTCAAGGGGCAGCTGCGAGCCCTTGGCCTGGGTCACGATCAGCGTCGGATGCTGGCGACCACCGACCCGGAGTACTACCGCTGGACCCAGTGGATCTTCCTGAAGATTTTCAATTCCTATTACGACGGTGACGCCGAGGACGGCCGTGGCCGCGCTCGTCCGATCGAGGAGCTCATTCGCGAGCTCGATGCCGGCTCTCGCCAGCCCGACCCCGGCACGAATGGGTTTGGCCGGCCCTGGCCGGAGTTGACCGAGACCGAGCGAGTCGAGGTCGTCAACGCTCATCGCCTGGCCTACATCTCTGAGCTGCCGGTCAACTGGTGCCCGGGACTGGGAACCGTACTGGCCAACGAAGAAGTCACCGCGGACGGACGATCCGAGCGGGGCAACTACCCGGTGTTCCGCAAGCCGCTGGCTCAGTGGATGCTGCGTATCACGGCTTATGCCGACCGCCTGATCGATGATCTGGACTTCATCGATTGGCCCGAGAAGGTACGAACGATGCAGAAGAACTGGATCGGGCGCTCGTCGGGCGCGCATGTTGATTTCGCGGCCGGCTCAGCGACTATCCAGGTGTTCACCACCCGCCCCGACACCTTGTTCGGAGCGACGTATCTGGTGCTGGCTCCGGAGCATCCGCTGGTGAGCGTTTTGACCACGTCGCGCTGGCCGGATAACACCAAAGAAAGCTGGACGGCCGGTTTCGCGACCCCCGCCGAGGGTGTTGCCGCTTATCGGGACAGTGCCGCGGCCAAGTCCGACCTGGATCGGCAGGGGGTCGAGGCCAAGGCCAAGACCGGCGTTTTCACCGGCTCTTTCGCCATCAATCCCATCAACGGGAACTCGATTCCGGTGTTTGTCGCCGACTACGTTCTGATGGGCTACGGCACCGGGGCGATCATGGCGGTTCCCGGTCAGGACGAGCGGGACTGGGCCTTCGCTGAGGCATTCGACCTGCCCATCATTCGAACCGTGGCTCCGCCCGCGGGATTCGACGCTCAGGCGTTCACGGGCGAGGGGCCAGCCATCAACTCCGCCTCGCCGGATCTGGACCTGAACGGGATGGACGTGGCGCAGGCCAAGGCGGCCACCATCGCCTACCTGGAAAAGATCGGGGCGGGTCAGGGCACGGTTACTTACCGCCTACGAGATTGGCTGTTCAGCCGTCAACGGTATTGGGGCGAGCCGTTTCCGATCGTCTACGACGAGTCTGACCAGCCGATCGCGCTGCCCGAGCGGATGCTGCCGCTTCTGTTGCCCGAGACCAACGACTTTTCGCCGAAGTCCTACCCGCCCGAGGATGTGGACTCACTGCCCGAACCGCCGTTGGGTCGCCTGACCGACTGGGTAAGCGTGGAGCTGGACCTGGGCGATGGCGTCAAAACCTATCGGCGTGAGACGAACACGATGCCGAACTGGGCCGGATCATGCTGGTACGAATTGCGGTATCTGGATCCGCACAATGACATCGAGCCGGTCGACCGCACGATCGAGAAGTATTGGATGGGACCGACGCCGCAGCGTCCGCTGGGTGGCGTAGACCTCTATGTCGGTGGCGTCGAGCACGCCGTTCTGCATCTGCTCTATGCACGGTTCTGGCACAAGGTGCTCTTCGACCTCGGCTACGTCTCGAGCTCTGAACCCTTCCACCGGCTGGTCAATCAGGGCATGTTGCAGCTTCCGGCCTACGCTAACTCGGATGGGTTCTGGGTTGAGGCGAGCGACGTCCGCGAGGTCGTGCAGGACGGTGTGACCAAGTTCTACTACGACGGTGAGCTGGTCACCCAGGAGTTCGGCAAGATCGGCAAGAGCCGTAAGAACGTCATCACGCCGGATCAATTCATCGCCGAATTCGGTACCGACACGTTCCGGTTGTTCGAGATGTTCTCGGGGCCCTTGGAGCAGTCGCGTCCCTGGGATAGCAAGGCAATCGTCGGACCGTACCGGTTGCTGCAACGGATCTGGCGGGTCGTGCTGGACGAGAACACCGGAGAGCTGCACACCAGCTCCGACGAGGTGCCGGCGGAATTGAATCGTGCCCTGCACAAGGCGATTCATGCGGTGCGAGAGGGTTATGAGACGCTGCGCTTCAACACCTCGATCGCTCGGATAACCGAGATCAACAATCTCGTCACGCAGACCTACCCGCACGGCGGGGCGCCGCGTGCGGTTGCCGAGGCGCTGATCTTGATGCTCGCGCCGCTGGCTCCGCACGCTGCTGAGGAGTTGTGGGCTCGGCTGGGTCATGAAAATTCGCTGGCGTGGGAGGCGTTCCCGCAGGCCGACCCGGCGTTGCTGATCGATGACACGATCGAGGTGCCGGTACAGGTCAACGGCAAGGTTCGGTCGGTGATCAACGTGCCAGCGGGGGCGGACGCGGCAAGCATGGAGGCCCTGGCCCGCGCCGATGAGAAAGTAATCGCGGCCCTGAGCGGCAAACCGACGCAGCGCGTCATCGCGGTTGCCGGACGACTCATCAACTTCGTCGTCTAACCTTCGGCAGGTGACGAACTCTGGGCCTGTCGCAGTCATCACCGACTCGACGTCCTACCTGCCTGACGGGCTGGCCGAATCGCTTGGCATTGCCGTCGTGCCGCTGCTGGTGGAGTTGAACGGCCGCACCGGACATGAGGGCATCGACGTCAGCCCGGCCGATGTCACGGCGGTGCTGCGAGAACGAGGCTCGGTCCAGACCTCCCGGCCGACCCCGACCGACTTCACCGCGGTGTTCGATCGGGCGTTGTCTGAAGGAGCCTCGGCCGTCGTGTCGGTTCACCTGTCGGCTGAGCTTTCCGGCACCTGCGACTCAGCCCGGCTGGCCGCCGCGGAATTCGAGGACGGCCTGGTTACCGTGGTCGATTCGCGGGCAACCGGGATGGCATTGGGCTTCGCCGTGCTGGCCAGTGCCGAGGCGTCTCGAGCGGGCGCCGCGCCTGAGCAGGTGGCTCAGGCCGCGGTGAGCTGTATCGACAACTCATCATGCTTGTTCTACGTCGACTCCCTGGAATGGCTGCACCGTGGTGGTCGGATCGGAACCGCGGCCGCGATGCTCGGAACCGCGTTGTCGGTCAAGCCGTTGATGCATCTGGTCCAGGGTCGGATCATGCCGATGGAAAAAGTGCGAACGTCCTCCAAGGCCATCGCGCGGTTGGTTCAGATCGCGGTGAAGGCAGCGGGCGCGGATCGGGTCGACGTGGCCGTCCAGCACCTAGCCGCCGAGGAGCGGGCCGCTCAGGTTGCTGACCAGCTCAAACAGCAGATCGCCAGTATCAACACTCTGCACGAATCCGAAGTCGGTGCGGTTGTCGGTGCCCATGTCGGACCAGGATTGATCGGTGTGGTCATCCGGCGCCTGCGGTGAGCGGGGTGGCCAGTTAGGACTTCGGGCAATGGCCGGTGCCGATCGGAAACTTCGAGTTGAACGTGTAGTTGCCGCCGTTGACCGTCTCGAGCGTCACGTACAAACCGTCCTGACCGATGCAGGAGCCCTTGTCGGCGCTCTCCAATCCCAGCCATGGATACCACCGCAACCGCACCCGTGTCGTGGTGCCCGCCTTGGCCTGAACGACGATGGCGTTCGGATTCTGACTGAGCACGACTCCGGGTGAGTCGATCAGGGAGGTGTGATTGAGAACCTCGTAGAGAACCCAGTGCTGGTTTCGCCACACTTCGTTCAGGTAGGGCAAGCCCGTTTTCAACAGGGCGTTCTCGGCCCGTCCGTACTTGGTGAGCTCGGCATCGGGGACCGCCACATACTGGATCGCGTTGTCGCTGAGGAAATTGCGGTACGTCGTGAACGTCGGTTTCTTCTTGTAGAACACGGCATCGTTGAGCCGCACGTCGGTCTGTCTTAGCCATCCGCGCGCCAACGGAACTCCACGGGCCAGGTAGACCGAATCCCAGTGCCCGGCCAGATCAGGTACTTCCACTCGACCGGTCAGGGAGCCTCGGGCATAGATCTCTTGAATGACCGGGTTGTAATAGCCGCTGTAACCGCTGGCCTGGCCGGTGCTGGCGATGGTGCCGGTGCTGACCGGGAGCTGCAGGACAAGCACGGTGATTAGCGCGAGGATGGTCAGCGACTTGGTACGCCAGTAGATGAAGCTGGCCGCGACGGGTAGCGCGAACAGCAAGCTGAGGCGCGTCGCGTTCGAACCTATCGGGGTCGGGATAGCAAAGGCCAGGACGACCAGGACGATTCCGATGCTGGCGCCGAAGCGCACCGCAAGACAGCGCCGGGGGACCGTGGCCACCACGATGGCCAGGGCGCCCAGCGACTTCAGACAATCCCAGATCGTGAACGGCTGGTGCCCACCATCGCCAAAGACAATCGACGTGATTCCCACCGTGATCATCGACGGTACGGTGAGCACGATCGCGGCCAGCCGCCGTTTCATCAGCAGGGCTGCCGCGCCAGCGACCCAGAGCATCAGGGCGGCAACCGGACTGGCCCCGCCGCAGAGCAGGCTGAAAAAGGCGGCCATCGATACCGCGGCCCACCGCGGAACCCGGTTCGTTGTGAACAGCGTCAGGGCGATCAGACCGCAGGCCAGTCCGCAGGCGAAGGTGATCCGGCCCTCGACCACGTTGGCGACCTGGGTGACCGCGGCCGCGATCCCGCCGAGCACCGGCCGTGCCGGACGCAGGCGGTGCAACAGCCGAGTGGTGTACCAGGTACCGATCACCGCCGCGATGGCGCCGGTGACCTTCGTTCCGAGCAATGCCATCAGGGCCGCAGCCCACAGGGTGTAGCCGTAACCCACGGTGCCGCCGAACCACCGGAAATCGATGATGGAGAGTGGGTAGTGATCGGCGAAGTCCGCCCGCGCCAACTGGGCGGCCATGTCGGTGTTCTGTGGCGGCAGCAGCAGAAAGCCCCAGGCCAGGACTATCGATAGCGCGGTGGCGATGATCGCCGGGCGGTAGCTGGAGTTCCAGAGCCGGACCGGCAACGGCAGTGAGGGCCGGCTCGGTTCCTGCGCGATCCGGCCGCCGGCGGTGGTGGGCTGGGCGGGCATAGAGGGTCAGTCTCGCATCCACAGCCGAGACGGTCTTTCCACAGATCGGATGCTCGCTCGATTGTGCGCTGATCCTCACCTACGGTCGGCCCATGCGGCGTGGTGGTGAAGGCGGATCGGTCGGCCAACTGCTCGCCCGTCTGCTTCATCGCACTCGAGATGTTGGTGTTGCCGCTCGGACGGTACTGGCTCGGCGACGGGAACCCAGCCCAGCCCGCCTGTGGCATCCCTCGCGACCGGTGGTTGTGTCGAGCCTGCTTGTCGGATGCGTGTCGGTGACATCGATGGCCATCTGGGTCCTCTCGGCGCGGCCGTCCGCCTTGACGCCGGTAGCGGCTCGGCCGGTTCCGGCTTCTACGGACTCGGTGGTGCCGGGGGGATCCTTGAAATCACCGGCCGTGGGCGCGTCCGCGCCACTGGGACCTATCCCGACGATCAGCCAGCACTCGCAGACGGGTCCGGTCCGGACCTCGGAGGTCATCGTCATCGACGTCGCGGGTCGCGTCCAGCGTCCGGGGGTCTATCGACTGCCGATCGGAGCGCGGGTCGACGACGCGATTCGTGCGGCGGGCGGCCCGAAAGTTGGAGTCGACCTGAGCCGGATCAACCTGGCCCGGCGGCTCGTGGATGGCGAACAGGTCGCCGTCGCGGTGGTCGGTGATTCCACTGCCAGTGGTGCCGATGCGACCACTGGGGCCGATGGGGCAGCGACAACCGGCGGAGTCAATACCGGCGGAGCCAATACCAGCGGAGCCAATACGGGCGGAGCCAATACCGGCGGCCTGCTCGATCTCAACCGGGCCACCGCCGCTCAACTCGACGCCTTGCCGGGCGTGGGGCCGGTCTTGGCCAAACGCATCATCGACTTCCGGCTTGCTCATCAGCGATTCGACGCGGTCGAGCAGCTGCGTGGGGTTTCCGGCATCGGAGACGCTAAGTTCGCAGACCTCAAAGCTATGGTGACCGTGTCGTGAGCGCCGGATCCCGGTGTGCTTGGCAACTCGTCGAAGGCCAACCACAGGAATATGGCCTAAGTTCGGGGGATGGGCAGGGAAGTACCCGGTATATGGCGCCAGACGATCCTTGTCGGGTTCGCTGGAATAGCCCTAGCTGCGGTGTTTCTGTCCCTTGAGTTTTGGCGGCTGTCGGAAAGCAATCTCAGCCATGGCGTCACCGGACCCTTCACAATCGGATCGTCCTGGCAACTGCCCAGTGCGCTGTCTGACCGTGGGCTGGATGTCGAGCTGACGCCGGGCTTGGGTTATGACGGCCAGTGGTACCTCGGGCAGGCGTTTGATCCGTTGTTGGTGAACAACCTGTCCGCAACCTTCGACATGCCCCGTTATCGGGCCCGGCGTCCGATGATGTCGATCGCCGGTTGGGTGATCGGCGCCGGCCAACCGGGTGCGATCCCGTACGCCCTTCTGGCCGTTGGTATCGCGTCGGCCGGTGTTTCCTGTGCGGCCACGGCCGGCATCTGCCTGCTATATCGCCGATCGCGCTGGTGGGCGCTGACCGTTGCCTTCATTCCTGGCATGTTGGTTGCGATCGGTTACGGGACCGCTGAATCGTTGGCGATTGCCCTGTCCGCCGTGGGCGTCTACCTGGCATTGCGGCACAAGCTGGGATTGGCGGGCCTGGCGTTTGCCGCTGCGGGCCTGACCAAGGAGACCTATCTCGGATTCGCGGTGGCAGTCGCCGGATATCTGCTGTTTCAGACGATCGAGCCGCTCAAGCAGCGGGTTGGCGATGCGGCCACAGTGGTACTGCCAGGTCTGACGTCGTTGTTGCTGTGGTGGTTCTATGTCGATCTGGCGGTGCCAAGGGATGCCGAAAGCATCAGCGGCGCCAGCGCCTTCACGCTTCCCTTCGGAGGTTGGCTGAAAGCCACTCGGACGATCTCGGCCGGCAAGTATCTGGCGGATTTCCCGATCAACCCGTTCGGGCCGTTGTTCATCCTGGGGACCCTGGCCTTGATTTTGACCAGCCTGGTGCTGGCCTTTCGGACTCATTGCATGATCACCTGGATCGGCGGCGTCTGGGGTCTCTACGGCCTGTGCATCGGCCCTGGCGTGTTGGACAGTCACTTCCTGTCCGGGATGCGATTCCTTGCTCCGAGTGTGTTCGCCGCGATCGTGGTGATCATCGCCAGCTGGCCCCGTCCGGTGTCGCACGTCCGCCCGGCTGAGCGGCAGCTCGAATTTTCCACAGCCTGAGGGGCTATCCACAGATCGATCCGTTTCCCGCGCTGAAGCCCGGAAGAACTTAGCGTCGGGCGAGTGCTGGCAGAACAACGGATGGTGGAGGTCACCGATTTCCGGTTGGCTGCCGCTGTTCTGCCCGCCTGGCTTGTGGTGGTCGTCGGCCTCGCCCAGCCTGCCCCCCGCGTGGCCGGGTTTGCGATCGCCGCGCTGGCGAGTGCGCTGCTCTGTACCGCGATGCACCGCTCGGGCCGGCGTCCTTCGAGGTGGTGGTTGAGCCTCGGATTCAGCCTGTGCGTGTGTGCGATCGTCGCCGCGGCCCTTTCCGTCCGGCTGGCCCGGGTTCACGGCGGTCCGCTGGCCACCCTGGCGGCAGAGCGTGTCACGACGACGGCCACCGTGGTGCTGCGCGGTGATCCGACATTGCTCTCGAGGAGCGGTCGCGCCGGTCAGGCCCAGATCGCGGTCGATGCCACGGTCAAGTCGGTCGGGCTCGGAGCCTCGGCTCGCTCGATATCCGGGCGGGTGGTCATCTTTGCCAGTGCTGATGGCTGGCAGGAGCTGCTGCCGGGTCAGCGCGTCCGCGTACTTGGCCGACTAAATCCGCCGCGGGGTGGTGATCTCACGGCGGCGACGGTGACAGCGCGGGGAAGGCCCCAGATCCTCGGGCGTCCGCCGTGGTGGCAAGGTGCCGCGGGGTCGGTCCGCGCCGGTCTGCGGCGGGCGTCCGCCGGATTACCAGCGTTGCCGCGGGGGCTGCTGCCTGGTCTCGTGGATGGTGACACCAGCCAACTTGACCCGGTACTGCACGAACGCTTCCGGGTGGCCGGGCTCACCCACCTCGTCGCGGTGTCTGGAACCAACCTTTCGATCGTCATCGGCTGCGTGAGCTTGGCTTTGCGTCGGGCCCGGGCATCACCACGCACGATCGCCGTCCTGGGTGGCTTGGCCGTGGTCGCTTTCGTGGTCCTGGCCCGACCGTCTCCGAGTGTTGTGCGCGCCGCCGCAATGGCGCTTCTCGCGCTCGGCGGGTTGGCGACGGGACGACAACGGGCGGCGTTACCGATCCTCGCCGCGACCGTCCTGGCCGTGCTGCTGGCCAAGCCCGATCTGTCGGCCAACCTCGGATTCGTGTTGTCGGTTGCCGCGACGACCGGGCTGCTGTTGATCGCCCCAGGGTGGTCGGCGTCCTTGGCGCGAATGGGTTTACCGGTCATCGCCTCCGATGCCGTTGCCGTCGCCGCCGCTGCCCATCTGGTGACGGCGCCGATCATCGTTGCGATCAGCGGTCAGCTCAGCGTGGTGGCGATCTTGGCCAATGTGCTGGCTGAACCGGTCGTAGCCGTCACGACGGTGGTGGGGTTGCTCGCCGCGCTGTGCTCGGTCATCTGGCTTGCGCCGGCGGTTGTGTTGGCCCAGCTGGCGGGCTGGCCCTGCCGCTGGTTGGTCTGGGTGGCCGAGCACTGCGGTTCTTTGCCGGGAGCGGCGCTGCCTTGGCCGACGGGCGCGCCCGGAGCGGTCGGTCTCATCGCGGTGAGCGCGGCGCTGCTGGCGATCGGCCGGCGATCCCTGGGACGGTTACTGATGTGCATCGCGCTTGGTGCGGCACTGGTGATACAGGTTCCCGTTCGGGGCCTGATCAGTGGCTGGCCGCCACCGGGCTGGCTGATGGTCGCCTGCGACGTCGGTCAGGGCGATGCGATCGTGCTCAACGCCGGGTCGGGCGCCGGCATTGTCATCGACGTCGGGCCCGAGCCGCTTGCCGTCGACCGGTGCCTGCGCGACCTTCACGTCGAACGGATCGACTTGCTGGTCCTGACCCACTTTCATATCGACCACGTTGGTGGTTTGTCTGGTGCGTTGCACCGACGGACGATCGGTGAGGTTGTGGTCTCGTCGCTCGGCGAGCCCGCGGCTGCCGCCGCTGGCGTGACAGGGTTGTTGGCCGAGCATGGACTGGTCGCGCACACGGCCGCCCTGGACCGACATCTCGTGGTCGGTCGGGTCGGTATCGACGTTCTTGGCCCGGTCACCACTCTGTCGGGATCGCGCTCGGATCCCAACAACGCCTCCGTCATGCTGATGGCTCAGCTCGGTGGGCTTCGAATCCTGCTGGCCGGCGATGCCGAGGTCGAGGCCCAAGACGCGGTACTCGCCCACGGTGCGGATGTTCGGGCCGACGTCCTCAAGGTCCCGCATCACGGCAGCGCCTACTCCGACCCGGCCTTTCTGCGTGCGGTAGGAGCCAGAATCGCCGTGATATCGGTCGGGCAGGGAAACGATTACGGCCATCCGGCCCCGTCGCTGCTGGCCGAGTTGAGCCGGGAGGGGATTCCGGTTCGGCGGACCGACATCGACGGTGACATCGCACTGACCGCTCGGGGGCGCGAGCTCGTTCCGGTGGTTCGCGCGCATCGGGCCGACTCGTCCGCCGGCCAGCTGCGGGCCGCCGCGGATCGGCCGCTGGCTCGGGCGACGGGGGTGGCGCCTGCGTGGGGTACTCGACGTAGCAGCATGCGAGTATGGCCCGGTGCCCGACGAGACCGCCCCGGCAGTGGCCCCGCTGACATTGGTCGTCGGCGACGAGGAGTTTCTGACCAGTCGGGGGATCGAGGACGTTCGCGCCGCCGCATTGACCGCCGACCCGGAAACCGAAGTCATCGAGCTGGAGTCCGCGACTCTGGACAGCATGCAGGTGCTGCAGGTCCTGAGTCCGTCGCTATTCGGGGGCCACCGGTTGGTTGTGCTCCGTTCGGCGCAGGACCTCAAGGCCGAACTGGCCGCGACCGCCATTCCCATGCTGATCAGCCCGGACGAGGACACCATGGTGGTCGTTCAACACCTGGGAGGGGCGAAGGGTAAGGCCGTGCTGGAGGCGATACGGCGCGCCCGCCCGGAGGTTGTCGATTGCGCTCGGATCACCCGCGCCGAGGAGCGCCAGCAGTTCCTACGCGCAGAGGTTCGCCGCTTTCGCGGCCAGATCACGCCCGACGCCGCCGGGGCACTGTTAGACGCGGTGGGTAGTGACCTGCGCGAGATCTCGGCGGTTGCTGCTCAACTCGTCGGTGACACCGGCGGGCGCATCGATGCCGAAGCGGTCGCGGCATACCACCGCGGACGGGCCGAGGTCACCGGATTCGCGGTCGCCGATCAAGCAGTCATTGGCAACGTTTCCGCGGCTCTTATCAACCTTCGGTGGGCCCTCAACAGCGGCGTGGCACCGGTTCTGGTGGCCGATGCGCTGGCGGACGGAATCCGGACCGTGGCTCGGGTTCTCGGCGCCGGACCGGGGGATCCGTTCAAACTTGCCCCGGTCCTGAGTATGCCGCCGTGGAAGGTGAAGCGCGCTCGAGGTCAAATACAAGGCTGGACCGAGGCAGGTCTGCAGCGGGCGCTGGGAATTGTGGCCACTCTCAACGCGGATGTGAAAGGGAATGCCGCCGACCCCGCGTACGCGCTGGAATCGGCGGTCCGACGGGTGGCGGCGGCGCGGTCGCCCCGCCGCTAGTCGACTGCGGCAGCCTTACAGGCTGTTGGCCCGCAACGACATGGCCGACTTCTTGTTCGCGGCCTGGTTGGCGTGGATGACGCCCTTGCTGACGGCCTTGTCGAGCTGACGAGAGGCGTGCAGCAGAGCCGTGCTCGCCTTGTCCTTGTCACCGGCGTCGGCGGCCTCGCGGAACGAGCGGATCGCCGTCTTGAGTGAGCTCTTCACGCTCTTGTTGCGCAAACGAGCGGCCTCGTTGGTGCCGATTCGCTTGATCTGGGACTTGATGTTCGCCACGAAGTTGCCTCAAACAGTGCTCGATGGAGTGTTGGTGTGCCAGCACACGTGCCGACAACCTCGCCAGGCTACCAGTGCGGCCACCTGGCTCTCAAATTTCGGGGGTTCTAACTTCTGATGGTGACAAGCTCGAACTTGGTGTAGACGAAGGTTCGAGCGGACTCCGGATCGGACAACAGGTCCGCAACCGGCCCATCCTCGGCGCCATCGGTGCCGAAGGCTAAGGCTGCTCCGCCTTCGAAGTAGATGGGGCTGTCGACGGGTGCTACGTCGGTCAATTCGACGATCACGTAACGGTCGCCGATGTCGCGCACCAGCCGGGCCGCCTCCCCGTCGCCGGGCTGGTCCAGGGTGTGGACGGCTCGCACCTGCTGCCAGTCGTCATCGCCGCCCGGCGAGGTGTTGACCAGGTCGCCGGGACGGAGCGAGCCGGCGGGGATTCTGTATTCGGTGACGGCGCGTGCGTCTGCGGCAGAAGTCATGGGCATCATCCTGGCATGGGACAATCGCTTGTGCCCGCCACCCCGACCTCGTCCAACACGAGCACCGCGATTGCGAGCCCGGCCGGTGCGACACCGCCGGGCCGAATCCGCAACTTCTCGATCATCGCTCACATCGATCACGGCAAGTCGACGCTGGCCGATCAGATGCTGCGGTTGACCGGTGTTCTGGACGCCCGGCAGGCCCGCGCCCAGTACCTGGACCGGATGGACATCGAGCGCGAGCGCGGCATCACCATCAAGTCGCAGAACGTACGGATGCCTTGGCGAGTGCACGGAATCGGTGGCGCGCCCGACGAGGATTACACCCTGCACATGATCGACACTCCTGGCCACGTCGATTTCACTTACGAGGTGTCGCGCAGCTTGGCGGCGTGCGAGGGCGCTGTTCTGCTCGTCGATGCGGCTCAGGGCATCGAAGCGCAGACCCTGGCCAACCTGTACCTGGCCCTGGAGAACGATCTTCAGATAATCCCCGTCCTGAACAAGATCGACCTGCCGGCGGCCCAGCCGGATCTGTACGCCGCCGAGATCGCGCACATCATCGGCTGCGATGCTGACGACGTTTTGCGGGTCAGTGCCAAGACAGGTCAGGGAGTCGAGCGCCTGCTCGATGTCATCTGCCGAGACGTCCCGCCACCGGTCGGTGAAGCCGATGCCCAGGCGCGCGCGATGATTTTCGACTCCGTGTATGACATCTACCGCGGCGTGATCACCTATGTCCGCGTGATCGACGGCAAGATCGTTCCCCGGCAGCGGATCAAGATGATGTCGACGGGGGCGACTCACGAGTTGCTCGAGGTCGGGGTGATTTCGCCCGAGCCCGTCCCTTCGCAGGGGTTGGGTGTCGGCGAGGTCGGTTACCTGATCACCGGTGTGAAGGACGTCCGCCAGTCCAAGGTGGGGGACACGGTCACCGATGCGGCCAAGCCGGCCGCGGTTGCTCTCGGTGGCTATCGGGACCCGATTCCAATGGTGTACTCAGGCCTGTTCCCGATCGACGGCTCGGACTTCCCGTTATTGCGCGATGCTCTGGATCGACTGCGTCTCAATGATGCTGCACTGGTCTACGAGCCGGAATCATCCGGTGCCTTGGGTTTCGGTTTCCGGTGTGGGTTTCTGGGGCTGCTGCACCTAGAGATCACCCGGGATCGGCTCGAGCGCGAATTCGGGTTGGATTTGATCTCGACCGCACCGAACGTTGTCAATCGGGTGGTGTTGGAAGATCGTCGCGAGTTTGTGGTGACCAATCCATCGGATTGGCCGTCCGGGCAGAAGATCGCCGAGATTCACGAGCCGATCGTCAAGGCGATGGTCATCGCTCCGAGCGAGTACATCGGGGCGATCATGGAGCTTTGCCAGACGCGGCGGGGGCAGTTGCTCGGCATGGACTACCTTTCCGAGACGCGCGTCGAGCTTCGGTACACGCTGCCGTTGGCTGAAATCATCTTCGACTTCTTCGATGCGTTGAAGTCCCGTACTCGTGGCTACGCCAGCCTCGATTACGAGGAGGCCGGCCAGCAGATGGCCGATCTCGTCAAGGTCGACATCCTGCTGCAGGGTGAGGCCGTGGATGCCTTTTCCGCGATCATCCATAAGGACAAGGCGTACGCGTACGGCGTGATGATGACGACCAAGTTGCGGGAGCTGATTCCTCGCCAGCAGTTCGAGGTACCGATTCAGGCGGCGATCGGATCTCGGGTTATCGCCCGGGAATCGATTCGAGCGATTCGCAAAGACGTGCTGGCCAAGTGCTACGGCGGTGACATCACCCGCAAGCGCAAGCTGCTGGAAAAGCAGAAAGAGGGCAAGAAGCGAATGAAGATGGTCGGCCGGGTCGAGGTCCCGCAGGAGGCGTTCATCGCTGCGCTGTCTACCACCGAATCGCCCGATTCTGCGCGCAGTCGCTAACGGTTCGTCACCCAACCGCCGGTCAGCTGCGGTGGATGGGGTTGTGTCGGGGTCGCTGTTGGGGGTCTATGTGTGGGGGCGGGGTCCAGTAGGGCCGCCGTCGGCCCAGTCGGTCAGGTGATGAATCTGGGATTGGGCGGCGGTCTTCCGGCAGCCGGGGAAGGTGCAGCCCTTGTCCCGGGCGAAGAGGGCGAGGCGTTGGCCGGGGCTGGCCAGGCGGCGTGCGCGGCCGTAGGCGAGGGTGCCGAGGTGTTGGTCGAACACGACGGGGAGGGTTTTGGCGTCGACCCCGAGCCGCATCGCGGCCTGGACGCTGAGGTGTCCGCCGTGGTGGGTGGTGGCTTGTCCGGCGCGGGCTTCGAGTTGGTCGAGGGTCATGCTGATGATCAGGGTGGTCGGCACCCCCGCGGTCGCCGGCAGGTCCCCGGCCGCTAACAGGCGTTGGGCGGCGTGTTCGAAGGCGTCATCGCGGCGTTGATCGATGCTGCGGTCATCCGGGATCGGGTCACTGCCCGGCTCGATTACCGCTGGTTCGGACTCGAAAGTGGTGGGGGCGGGGATGCTCATGAGGGGGTGCAGCACGCTCTGCCACACCGCTAAACAGGTCGGGGTGAGCCGGCCGCGGAGTTCCCCGCAGCCGTCGGGTAGCTCCCGCAGGCTGATGCCGCGCTGCCGGTCGGCTAGCCGGTCGCGGGGTTCGTCACCGTCGGGGTGCAGGTGGGCCAGGATCCGGGTGCCGAGGTGTTTCAACGTGACCGAATCACTGCCCGCCACCGCATACCCGGTCAGCTCAGCATCGATCAAATCCCGGTAGGTGGGCTGGTCCGGTTCCGGCACCAGCCGCACCACATCCGCGATCACTTTCGTGTGGGCGATCGACACCGACCCGGTCCGGGCCGCGTCGGCGGCGACCGGCAGCAGCGGCGGCAACACAGCCCCGCTCACCGCCCGCCGGGTCCCCAACATCGCTACCGCCGCTGTCCGGGCCCGGGCCTGGGACAAGGTCGAAGCGGTCAACTGGGCCAGCAACGACCCCGTGTCGCGGTAGCCACGGGACTCGGCGATCCCACGACCGATCACCTCACCCAACACCCGGTGATCCACCGCCGCCAACCGGCGCGTCACCCGATCCGCCGCCCGAACCACATCCAGCAGCTGATCCTCGGTCAGCCGCGACAAATCCGCATCCAACAGCTCCGAGATCGCATCATCGATCCGCAACAACGACCCGTCCACGGGCTCGTCCTCGGTCGCTGTCATGATCCAAACCTAGGACATGGGTACGACAGTTTCGCCTTACAGAATAGAGAGGAACGGTGCGAAGCGTCGCCAGCTATGGCTGCGGCGAACTCAAGGCTCGATCACGATCTTGCCGAGAACGGAACCGTCCTCGATGGCAGTCAGACCTTCAGCAATGGATTCCAACGGCAGCACACGATCTATGCGGGGACGCAGATCGCTGGCCTTCATGAAGCTCATGAGGTCCAGTAGTTCCGACCGGGTTCCCATCGTCGAACCGACTACCTGCAGTTGCTTGAAGAAGATCCAGTTGAGCTCAGCCGGTGGCATCGCTCCGGACGTGGCACCGGAAATGACGATTCGGCCGCCTGGGCGCAGGGCCTTTACCGAGTGCGACCAGGTGGCCGCGCCGACGGTCTCCATCACGGCATCAACCCGACTGGGCAGGCGGGCGCCGGATTCGAAGGCCTCGTGAGCCCCGAAGTCGAGGGCCGCTTGCTGTTTGGCTGTGGTTCGGGCGGTCGCCCATACGCGCAGGCCGGCGGCTCGAGCCAAGGTGATGCAGGCTGAGGCGACCCCGCCGCTGCTGCCTTGAACCAACACGGTGTGACCGGGCCGTAGTTCGGAATTGACGAACAGCATTCGATACGCGGTCAGCCACGCAGTAGGCAGGCAGGCTGCCTCGGCCATGGTGAAGGCATCCGGCTTAGGCAGCAGATTGCGCGAGGGAGCTATGACGTACTCCGCGGCCGAGCCTTGATGCACCTCGCTCAGCAACGTCCGTCCCGGATCGAGGGTTTCATCCCCGGCCCAATCCGCGGTGCTGATCACCGAGTGCACAACGACCTCGGAGCCCGTTTCGACGTCGATCCCGGCGGCGTCGCACCCGAGGATCATCGGCAGCCGATCGGCGGTGATTCCTACTCCCCGCAGCGTCCACAGGTCATGGTGGTTGAGGCTGACCGCCTTGACCTGGACCAGCTTCCACCCGGGCGGCGGGTTCGGTCTGGGCCGGTCGCCGACGACCAGACCCTCCAGAGGCCGGTCCGGGTGAAGCGATTGGGCGTAAGCAGCGCGCATGTGCAAAAGGTTATTGGGTCAGCAGTTCGGCCGGGACATTGCCCAGTGCCCGTTCGATCGCGGCGACGAGCTCGCGGGCCGCGTCCGCCGTCAACTCGACGGCGATTCGCGCCGACGGGCCGGCGTCCGGATTGGCAAAGTCGATGTTGAGGGTGTGATCGGCCGGGGCGTGAACGGGGTGATCGAAGTAGACCGTGGCCGTCGTCAACGGCATCCACCCATCGCGGCCCTTGCCGCTGCTGCCTCGGATCTGAGCCCACTCGGTGTTGTAAGTGCACATGGGACTAGCCGATCTTCTCGGTAAAGAAGCGACCGATGCGGGCGTAACCGTCCAGTGCCGCCTCGACCCGGTAAGCCGGACGGTCGACAGCGAAGAAGGCGTGGCCGGCTCCCTCGTAGGAGGTGAATTCGTGCTCGACGCCGTACTCGGTCAAGAGCCGGTCCAGGGTAGCGACTTGATCCGGCGACGGCGCCGCGTCATCCTTGCCGAACAGCCCGAGCACCGGCGCCGAGAGCTTGGACAGCTGGTCCTCCAGACTGGTGGCCTTGTACGGGATGTCGGGCGGCGGGTTGCCGATGACGAAGCCGCCGTAACAGTCCACGATCGCGTCGACGTCTGTGTTGCAGCCGGTCAGAACCGCCTGGCGTCCGCCAGAACAGTGCCCCATCACCGCGACCTTGCCGTTGGAGGTGTCCAATCCGCGTAGGTAGGAGGCTGCGCCGGCCATGTCGCCGATGACCTGGGCGTCCGGCACGCCGCCCTGGCTACGAGCCACCGCCGCGGCGTCATCGGGTTCGGCACCGGGCGCTTGCCGCGAGTAGAGGTTCACGCAGATGGTGTTGTAGCCGTCAACTGCGAAGCGGCGCACCACCTCTTTGGACCAGCGGTCATAACCGGGCAGGTGGTGAATGACGATGACGCCACCGCGCCTGGTGTCGGACTGGGGTGCGGCGAAGTAGGCCTCGACGTCGTCTCCATCAGCACCGGTGATCGAAATGCTCTGTGCGGTAATTGCCTGATCCATGCGCATCCCTTCGGCCGTCCAGCCCCCTCTAGGCTGATCGCCATGGCCTTACCGCGGACGTCCTGGCGACGACGCCCGCTGGTTGCCCTGGCCGCCCTTATCTTGCTACTAATCGTCGGATACACCGTAAGAGCGGTCGAGGATCACAATTCGCCCTCTTCGGGCGGTCCGGTTTCGACGAGTCAGCCCGCTGGTCCGACGGCCACTGCGAACCTCCGGACATCGGTCAGTCCAACCGGCGCCGGGGTTGCGCTGTCGAGCCTGCCCAAGCAGGCGGCGAACACGATTACCCTTATCCGAAAAGGTGGTCCGTACCCGTACCGACAGGACGGCGTGGTCTATGACAACCTTGAACGGCAACTGCCGATCCAGCCCCCGGGGTACTACCACGAATACACCGTGGACACGCCGGGATCACCGGACCGGGGCGCTCGACGCATCGTCACCGGTCGGGACGGTCAGTTCTATTACACGGCGAATCACTATCAAAGCTTCGTCCGCGTCGATATTGGGTCCTGACCCCGGCGGCGCTATTCGGCCCAGCGCGGATTTCGTTTGGCGCGAAAAGCAGCGATTCCCTCCGCCGCCTGAGGACTGGAAAAGAATTCCGCCGACAGGGCACTCATCGCGGCCAGATCGGCCGACACGGTGAGCGAACTTCGGTCGCGGCGGAGCAGCTCTTTCGTCGCCGCCAGCGCCCGAGGCTCGCACAGCCGGAACATCGCGGTGTAGCGCGCCACCTCGGCGTCCAGGTCCGGGGCGACGATGTTGATCAGTCCGATGGAACGAGCCCGTTCGGCGTCGAAGGTCTCACCGGTGAGGAACAGTTCCGCGGCGGCGGCCAACTGAACCCGGGCCAGCACTGGAACCGAGATCACGGCCGGCACCAGCCCCATTCGTACCTCCGAGATTGCAAAATCGGCGGACGGGACGGCAATCGTGATATCGCAAGCCGCGATCAGGCCGACTCCACCGGCGCGCGCGCGACCGGCGACGCGGGCAATCACCGGCTTGGGAAAATCCCGCACCCGCAGGAGAAGAGCCGGGAATGCGTTGATCGGCTGATCTGAGGGCGCGACATCGGCAACGTTCGTGAGATCCATGCCTGAGGAGAAGACCGGACCGGTGTGAGTCAGCACGACCGTACGGACGGTGCGATCGGATTCCGCCGTATCCAGATGGGTACGAAGGTCGCTCAACAGCTGGGCCGTGAGGGCGTTGCGACGCTCGGGGGCGTCGATCGTGATCGTCGCGACAGCCTCGTCAACCTCGAAATGGACCGTGCTCATCGGTTCGCGTCCTTGCATCTCGGCGGGTCGGGTGGGCGGTTGACCACCCGAGGATTGACACTGGTCCTATGCCTTCTGCCCTGCCGCTCGGCGATCCAGCTCCCGCCGACGGTCGCCTCGGCGAGGCAGCCCGCGCGGGTCTGCGTGGTGAGCCCCTTGGTTTCTATGTCCATGTGCCCTTCTGCGCCAGCCGCTGCGGTTATTGCGACTTCAATACCTACACCGCCACCGAACTGGGTCCCGGAGTCAGTCACGGTAGCTACGCCGACACCGTACTGGCTGAGATTCACTTGGCCCGCGCGGTCCTGCCGGCCGCTGCGCCGCCGGTATCCACGGTGTTCTTCGGCGGCGGAACCCCGACCCTGCTGCCGGCCGAGCACCTCGGGGTGATCCTGAAGGAGATCGCCGGCGAGTTCGGTCTGGCTCCAGACGCCGAGGTCACGACCGAGGCCAACCCGGAATCGGTCACCCCGTCCTATCTGGCCAAGCTGCGCGATATCGGCTTCAACCGAATTTCGCTGGGTATGCAGTCGGCGGTCCCGCGCGTGTTGGAGGTCCTGGACCGAAAGCATCGCCCGGCGCGTGCGGTGGCCGCGGTGGCTGAGGCGCGGCAGGCTGGTTTCGAGCACATCAATCTCGACCTGATCTACGGGACGCCGCTGGAGACCGACGAGGACTGGCGAGTGTCGCTGGAAACGGCCATCGATACCGACGTGGACCACATCAGTGCGTACTCCTTGATCGTGGAGGAGGGGACGGCGCTGGCGCGGCAGGTCGCGACGGGAGTCGTACCGCCCCCCGATGACGACGTGCTGGCCGACCGCTATCTGCTGGCCGACGATTTGCTGGCCGAGGCCGGCTACCACTGGTACGAGGTGTCCAACTGGGCCCGATCCGAGGCGGCCCAGTGCCGCCATAACCAGATCTACTGGTCCGGTGGGAACTGGTGGGGCGCGGGTCCGGGAGCTCACAGTCATATCGGCGGGACCCGCTGGTGGAACGTCAAACACCCGAGTCGCTACGCCGCCGCCCTGGACGCCGGTCGTAGCCCCGCCGCTGGACGAGAAACCCTGAACGAAGAGGCGCTGCTGACCGAGCGACTGATGCTCGAGGTTCGGATGGCTTCCGGACTGGACCTCAACTGGCTGCCCGAACCGGCGACCGAACACGCCGAGCAGTGCGTGATCTGGGGATTGGCCGAGCGGGCACCGTTGGGTTCCGGTCGGTTGGTGCTGACCCAGCGTGGCCGGCTCCTGGCCGACGCGGTTGTCCGTGACTTGCTGGATGCGGTCAAGCTGGATGCGGTCAAGCTGAATGCGGTCAAGCTGGATGCGGTCAAGAAGGACTGAGTGTCACGCCTTCTTCTTGGGTCGCAACTCATCCAGGTCCAGCACCCGGACGTGCAGGCTCAGGCGCTGTTGCAGAGCCGCACGCACCGCACGATGCAGGCCGTCTTCCAGGTACATCTCGCCGTCCCACTGCACGGCATGCGGGAAGAGATCGCCGTAGAAGGTCGAATCTTCGTCCAGAAGCTTGTCCAGGGCGAGCTCACGCTTGATTGTCGTAAGTTCGTCCAGCCGAACTGAACGGGGAGGGACATTGGCCCAGTCGCGTGCCGAGAAGCCGTGATCCGGGTAGGGTTTCCCCTCCCGTACGGCCTTGAAAATCACGCAATCACGTCCCGGTCGAAAAGATGTCCGTTATACCTATCCCTCATACGTAGTCCCTCATACGTAGCAGCACCCTAGCGGGTGTGTGGGGCCGAACCTGCCCGGCCTGCCGAACTCGTAGCAACCGAACTAAGCTGATGCTCAGAACCGGGAGGCCGCAGTGAATGTCGAGGATCGAAAGCTCGAAGTGCTGCGGGCCATAGTCGAGGACTTCATCGCCACCAACGAGCCGGTGGGCAGCAAGGCCATCGCTGAACGTCACAACCTCGGCGTATCGCCGGCCACCATCCGCAACGACATGGCAGCCCTGGAAGACGAGGGCCTGATTCATCAACCGCATACCTCGGCTGGTCGAGTACCCACTGATGCTGGCTATCGCCGCTTCGTCGATCAGCTGACCTCGCTCAAGCCGCTGTCCACCGCCGAGCGCCGCGCGATCGAGACCTTTCTCGACAACGCCGTCGATCTGGACGGCGTGCTGCTCAACGCGGTCAAGGCCTTGGCTCAACTGACCCGCAATGTCGCCGTCGTGCAGTACCCGTCGCTGTCGCGATCGCGGGTCCGCCACATGGAATTGGTCCTTCTGGGTCCGGCCCGGCTGCTGTTGGTACTGATCACAGATACCGGCCGGGTGGAGCAGCGGGTCGTTGAACTGCCGGCGCCGGTCGAGGCCGACGACGTGGCCGACCTGCGCGCTAACCTCAACGGCAAGCTGGTCGGCCAGCGATTGGCCTCAGCCCCGACGATCGTCGCCGATCTGCCCCTGGTCGTGCCTCGGCATCTGTCCGGGTTGGTGTCGGTCCTGACCTCGGTGCTGCTGGAAGCTCTGGTCGAGCACCCCTCCGAGCGCGTAGTCCTGGCCGGATCGGCCCACCTGACCGAACACTCCCTGGACTTTCCCGCGATCAGACCGGTCCTTGAGGCGCTGGAGGAGCAGGTCGTCCTGCTGCGGCTGCTCGACCAGCAGTCACGAACCGGCGAGGTCCTGGTCCGGATCGGCTACGAGAACGACTACGCGGGCCTGCAGAGCACGTCCGTGGTGTCGGCCGGTTACGGCGGTACGGCGGGCATCTCACTCGGTGGCCTGGGGGTACTGGGGCCGCGCCGGATGGACTATGCCCAAACGATGGCCCGGGTGGCGGCGGTAGCCCGCTACGTCGGCGATCTGCTGAGCGAACGGTGAACTGAGCCCGGGTGACCTGATCGAAGTTAGCGTCGTCGCGGCTGATCCGTACACTCGATTGCTGGCACTCGGATTCGCCGAGTGCCAAATAATGGCAAGCAGTAACTACAGGGGTGAATGCACTCGTGCCAGGGCCGTCTCGCGATTACTACGGGTTGCTCGGTGTGCAACGCGACGCGACTGCTGAAGAGATCAAGCGCGCTTACCGCAAGCTCGCCCGCGAGCTGCATCCCGACGTCAATCCGGATCAGGCCGCTCAGGACAAGTTCAAGGACGTCACCGCGGCTTACGAGGTCCTGTCTGATCCTGACAAGCGTCGAATAGTCGACCTGGGCGGCGATCCGCTGGCTCCCGGTGGTGGTCAGGGCTCACCCGGTAACCCGTTCACCGGCTTTGGTGGTTTCGGTGACATCTTCGAAACCTTTTTCGGCGGCGGGGCCGGCGGCGCTCGTGGACCCCGTTCACGCATCCGCCAGGGCGCCGACGCCTTGCTGCGAGTCGAGTTAACCCTGCCTGAGATGGCTTTCGGGGTGAGCAAGGAAATTGCGGTCGAGACGGCGGTGGTGTGCCAGTCCTGCCAAGGTGACGGGTGCGCGCCGGGCACCAAGCCCCGGACCTGCGACACCTGCGCCGGCCGGGGCGAGGTGCAGTCGATGCAACGATCGCTGCTCGGACCAGTCATGTCTACGCGCACCTGCCCGGCCTGTGCCGGCACCGGTCAGCAGATTCCGTCCCCGTGTCCGACCTGTGCCGGCGACGGTCGGGTCCGGGCGCGGCGCAGCATCACTGTCGATGTTCCGGGTGGCATCGAGGACGGCATGCGCATCCGGATGTCGGGTCAAGGCGAAGTCGGCCCGGGTGGCGGTCCTCCCGGCGACCTCTACATCGAGGTCAGCGAGCAACCGCATGAGACCTTCACCCGCGAAGGCTCAGACCTGCATTGCACCGTTGGGGTGCCGATGACGGCGGCCGCTCTGGGCACCGAGCTGCAGCTGGAGACCCTGGACGCAACCGAGCGCGTGGAATTACGAGCCGGGGTCCAGTCCGGTTCGGTGATTACCTTGCGCGGAAAGGGCGTTCCGCGCTTGCGGAGCGCGACTCGGGGTGACCTGCACGTGCATGTCGAGGTTCGGACGCCGACCCGGCTGGACGAGACTCAAGAGAAGTTGCTGCGCGAATTCGCTGAACTGCGCAATGAGGAAGTCAGCGTTTCGGGCGCTCGGGGCGGACTGTTCGCGAAGGTGCGCGACGCCTTCAACGGTCGCTGAACCAGCGGTGACACCGCCGCTGTTCTTCGTCGACTCGCTGGAGCCCGCCCGCGTCGTGCTGAGTGGGCCCGAAGGTCACCATGCCGCACGAGTCAAGCGGCTCAACGTCGGTGAGGTGGTCTGGCTGGCCGACGGCACTGGGGCGGTCGCCCAAGCTCGAGTCAGCTCCGTCGGCAGCGACCGGGTCGCTTTCGAGATTGAGATACGTAGCGCGATTCCGTCGCCCGATCCACGTTTCGTCGTCGTCCAAGCCTTGGCCAAGGGCGATCGCGGCGAACTGGCCGTGGAGCTTCTGACCGAGTTGGGTGTGGACGAGATCGTGCCGTGGTCGGCCAGCCGCAGTATCGCCCAATGGCGATCGGACCGGGCCGATCGGGGCCTGGCCAAGTGGCGGCGCACCGCGACCGAGGCCGCCAAGCAGTGTCGCCGGGTGCGAGTCCCGATCATCACCGACCTCATGGATACCAACGGGGTCCTGACCCGCCTGTCGGCGGTGGGAAGTTTCGTGCTGCAGGAGGACGTGGACGCGGCGCTGAGCGAGGCCACCGTTCCCGCCACCGGCGACGTGGTGCTGATCGTGGGCCCCGAAGGCGGGATTAGCCCGCAGGAGCTGACGGCCTTCATCGGGGCCGGAGCCCAACCGGTGAAGCTCGGGGGAGAGGTCATGCGAACTTCCACCGCCGGGGCGGCGGCGATCGCGGTTCTGTCGACCCTCACAGGCCGGTGGAATCGTTACGTGCCGCCGGGTTCTGGATAGGGTCGGGGCATGGATCCCGACTGCTTGTTCTGCAAGATCGTCGCCGGTCAGCTCCCGGCCACGATCATCTACCAGGATGCCGCCGTGCTGGCGTTCGCCGATGTCAACCCGCAGGCGCCGACCCATGTCCTGGTGGTTCCCAGAGCCCATTGGCCCGACATCGGGGCACTCAGTGCCGATCCGGAGGCCTCGGCGGCGTTGCTCGCCGGGATCAAGGGCACCGTCGAGGAATTGAACTTGGACGCCTACCGGGTCGTGTTCAACACCGGCGCCGCCAGCGGCCAAACCGTTTTTCACGTCCATGCCCACGTACTGTCGGGTCGGACGCTGAACTGGCCGCCAGGCTAAACCCAGCCGGACTTGAGGCCCCGAGACGGTAAACTCGAGCCTCAAGGCAACCCCACATCGACCTCACCACAGAAAGCAGCACACTCGACTTGTCGGAACCGACACCAGCACGAAGCGAACAGCGGCGGGTGACCACGCTGTTCGTGGTGCCCGGCGAGGCGGCGATGGTCGGCCTGCTCGGGCCCCGTGATCAGTTGCTGCGGCTCATCGAGACCCGCCTGAATTCAGAGATCCACGTCCGGGGCAACGAAATCTCGATCACCGGCGAACCCGGGGACAACGCCCTCGCGGTGCGCTTGTTCGAGGAATTACTGCAGCTGCTGGAGGGTGGTCACAACCTCGCCCCGGACACGGTCTCCCGGACGCTGGCCATGCTGCAGGCCGACACCGAACAGCGCCCAGCTGAGGTGCTGAGCCTCAACATCCTGTCTCGGCGGGGCAAGAACATCCGCCCCAAGACCATCAACCAGAAACGCTACGTCGACGCGATCGACGAGCACACCATCACGTTCGGGATCGGCCCGGCCGGCACCGGCAAGACCTACCTCGCGGTGGCCAAGGCCGTACAGGCCTTGCAGGCCAAGCAGATCAATCGCATCATCCTTACCCGACCCGCGGTCGAGGCCGGCGAGCGGCTCGGTTTCCTGCCGGGCACTCTCAACGACAAGATCGACCCCTACCTGCGCCCGCTGATGGACGCCCTTCACGACATGCTCGATCCCGAATCCGTTCCGCGCCTGATGCAGGCCGGGACGATCGAGGTTGCGCCGCTGGCCTATATGCGCGGACGCACCCTCAACGACGCTTTTGTCATCTTGGACGAAGCCCAGAACACGACCGCGGAACAGATGAAGATGTTCCTGACCCGGCTGGGCTTCGGTTCCAAGATCGTGGTCACCGGAGACATCACGCAGGTCGATCTGCCTGGGGGGACCAAATCAGGCCTGCGGGTCGTGCGCGACATTCTCGATGACGTGGACGACATCAACTTCGTCTATCTCGATGCCGCCGATGTCGTGCGGCACCGGCTCGTCGGTGAGATCGTGCAGGCGTATGCCCGCTTTGACGATCTCCTCTGATCTGCGACGCACCATGTCTATCGAGATCAACAACGAGTCCGGCGTCGCGGTCGATGAACACGCGATCGGATCGGTGGCTCGCCATGCCCTGGACAGTCTCGGGATCAATCCGCTGGCCGAGCTGTCGATCCTGCTGGTCGACACCGCGGCCATGACCAACCTGCACAAGCAGTGGATGGATCTGGACGGCCCGACGGATGTGATGGCCTTTCCGATGGACACGCTCGAGGACAAGCCCGGGTTCGTCTCCGACCCGGGTCCGGCTCTGCTTGGTGATGTGATCCTTTGCCCGGAGGTCGCCGCCGAGCAAGCCCGCGGCGCCGGTCACAGCACCGACTCCGAGCTGTTTCTGCTGACGACCCACGGGGTGCTGCATCTACTCGGCTATGACCATGGTGACGCCGACTCCGAGCGGGCAATGTTCGAGCTTCAGACCAAGCTCGTCGGCGATTGGGCCGCGGCCAACGGCAAAGCCTCGATCAGGACGCCGTTGCCAGGCACGGCGGGAGAGAAACGCACGTGACCGGAGCGCACGTGGTGTTGCTCGTCGTCGCCATCTGCCTGGTGCCCACCGCTGGCGCGCTGGCTGCCGTCGACGCAGCGCTGTCGCGGGTCTCGGTGGCCCGGATCGATGAACTGGTTCGTGAACGGCGGCGAGGGGCCCAGTCGCTGGCCAGGGTCGTCGACGACCGAGTGCGGCACACCAACCTTTTGCTGCTGCTTCGGGTCGCGGCTGAGGTCACGGCGACAGTTCTCCTCACGGTCGTGGCGGTCTCACAGTGGGGCTCGACGTGGGACGTCGTTCTCGGGGCGATCGCCGTCATGGTGCTCGTGTCCTACGTGCTCATCGGGGTCGGACCCCGTACCACCGGGCGTCAGCATCCCTATCGCGTCGCCCTGGTCAGCGCGGGAGCGGTGGTGCTTCTCGGGCGGGTGCTCGGGCCGCTGGCGACGGTGCTCATAGCCCTGGGCAACGCCATCACACCGGGGCGTGGTTACCGAGAAGGCCCCTTCTCCTCCGAGGTCGAGATCCGAGAATTGGTAGATCTGGCCGAGGCGCGGGGAGTTGTCGAACGCGGTGAACGCGAGATGATCCAGTCGGTGTTCGAGCTGGGTGACACGATTGCCCGCGAGGTGATGGTGCCCCGGACCGACATCGTCTGGATCGAGAGCACCAAGACCGTCCCGCAGGCGCTGGCCTTGGCGCTTCGCTCAGGATTCAGCCGGATCCCGGTCGTGGCCGACAACGTCGACGATGTCGTCGGCATCATTTTTCTCAAGGACCTCGTGCGCCGCGCCCAGGATCCGGAACGGGCCCGCCAGACCAAGCTCGATGAGGTAATGCGGCCGGCCACCTTCGTCCCGGAGTCCAAGCCGGTGGATGAATTGCTGCGCGAGATGCAGGCCCACAATTCCCACATGGCGATAGTCATCGACGAGTACGGCGGTACGGCGGGCCTGATCACCATCGAGGACATTCTCGAAGAGATCGTCGGCGAGATCCGCGACGAGTACGACATCGAGGCGCCGCCGGTCGAGTGGCTGGATGGCCAGTCGGCTCGGGTAACCGCGCGCCTGCCGGTGGAGGACCTGGGGGAGATGTTCGAGGTCGAGCTGCCGCGTGGCGATGATGTGGAGACGGTGGGTGGCCTGCTGGCCCAACTGCTCGGGCGGGTTCCGATCTCGGGTTCCTCGGCCTCGGCCTACGGTCTCAAGCTGACGGCCGAGAGTGTCACTGGGCGGCGAAATCACATCGACACGGTGCTGGTCGAGCGAGCACCCCGCGAGGACGCCGAGGATTCGGATGACTGATTCAGCGGCCAAGCCTGGGCCAACGAGGGCGGGGCCGCCTGACTTTTCTGACCCCGAGGACGCCAAGCTGTTCGTGCTAGCGCGGTCCACTCGGGCCCGCACCGCGGCGGACGAAGGCGCCGCGGTGCGCGACTCGGACGGCCGAACCTACGCCGCGTCCTCGGTGCGCCTGACCAGCCTGTCGCTGTCGGCGTTGCAGGTCGCGGTGGCTATGGCTGTGTCCTCGGGAGCGCCGGGGCTGGAAGCCGCGGTGGTGGTTGGTGCCGATCCGGGACACCCGGATGCCAATGGAGCGCGGGCCCTGCGTGAATTGGCGCCGAACGCCTGCATCTTCGTCTTCGACGCCGAGGGCGTCTCGCTGCGAGACGATCCGTCGTGGTCATAGGCCCAAGCACCGAGGGCTACCGGTCGGGATTCTGCGCCTTCGTCGGCCGTCCGAACGCTGGTAAATCGACGTTGACCAATGCGTTGGTCGGAACGAAGATCGTCATCACCTCCGATAAGCCACAGACGACGCGGCGGGCGGTCCGCGGGATTGTGAGCCGTTCGGATGGGCAGCTCATCATCGTTGACACTCCGGGCTTGCATCGTCCCCGCACGTTGCTCGGACAACGTCTCAACGATGTCGTTCGCGCGACGTTGGCCGACGTCGACGTGATCGGGTTCTGTGTTGCCGCGGATCAGAAGATCGGACCCGGAGATCGCTTCATCGCCAATGAGCTCAAGCAGCTGCCTGCACCCACGATCGCGATCGTGACCAAGACGGACCTCGTTTCTCGTTCGGTCGTGGCCGAACAGCTTCTCGCCGTGAGCCAGCTCGCCGACTATGCCGAGGTTGTTCCGGTGTCGGCGGTTGCCGGAGATCAGGTCGATCTGCTGGCCGATCTGTTGATCGCCCGGCTGCCGGTTGGCCCGCAGTTCTATCCCGACGACGTGATCAGTGACGAGACGATAGACAGCCAGATCGCTGAACTGATTCGCGAAGCAGCCTTGGCCGGAGTGCGCGATGAGCTTCCGCACTCGATCGCGGTCACGGTCGAGGAGATGCGTCCGCGGGAAGGCCGCCCTGATCTGCTGGATGTGTACGCAACTGTGCACCTGGAGCGCGCCAGCCAGAAGCCGATCATGTTGGGCACCAGTGGCCGGCGGCTGCGCGACGTGGGGATCCAAGCTCGGCAAGGCATCGAGGCGCTACTGCAGCAACGCGTTCATCTGGACTTGCATGTCGCCGTGATGGGCGAATGGCAGCGTGATCCGAAGAAGCTCGACCGGCTCGGATTCTGATGCGATGCCCTAGTTCGATGTCGAAATTGCGCCGGCGGTGCTGACGTCCTACGGTGCCGCTTACGCCCGGACCGGAACGGCGCAAATTTCCGCGGCCGGCTTCATTGCCCGATTTCCGATCGCGGTGTATCCGATTGCGTTGGTGCTGATCGTCTCGAGCAGCACTGGTCAATACGGCTTCGCCGGGGTGGTCAGCGGCTGCTCGGTGTTCGGTGGTGCCCTCGGCAATCCCGTCGCCGCCAAGCTGATCGACCACTTCGGCCAGCGTCGGGTGCTGCTGCCCTTCCTCATCGCGCACGCAGCGGTAGCGGCCGTGTTCGCGATGTTGATCAGCGCGCACGCACCATTGTGGACGTTGCCCGTACCGGCGGCGGGGATCGGGTTCAGCATGGTCAACGTCGGTGCGGTAGTGCGAGCGCGCTGGTCCTACGTCTGGGCCGATGCCGACGCTCCGCGTTCGACGGCCTACGCGATCGAGTCCATCCTGGATGAGGCAATTTTCGTTCTCGGGCCGTTGACCGCCACTGTGCTGGCCACGCATGCCAGCTCGTGGGTGACGCTCGGGTTCGCGTTCGGGGCGGTGGCGGTGGGCACGCTGTGGCTGGCGGGGCAACGAAGTACTGAACCTCCGGTGGCCGAACAGTCGCAGAGTCTGAGACGCGGTTCGGCGTTGACTCATAGGGGGATGCTGCTCATCACGGTCACGATGCTTTTCATCGGGTCCGTGTTCGGCAGCGTCGAGGTGACCATGGTTGCGTTCTGCGGGCAACACGGTTCGCGGGCCAGCGCGGGCTGGGTGGTCGCATCCTTCGCGTGCGGATCCATGATCGCCGGGATCGGTTATGGCGCGGTGCATTGGCGGGCACCGGTACTGCACCGCTTCGCCGTCTGCGCCACGATCTTCGGCGTCCTGCCGTCGTTGTTGTTCGCCGCCACCAGCACGGTGACGCTGTCGCTGCTGGCCGCGACGGTGGGCCTCGGCACGGCACCCACCCTCATCGGTGGGTTCGCATTGGTCGATCGCATCGCGCCGACGAGTTCGTTGACCGAGGCCTTGACCTGGATCGGTACTGGGATGTCGGTTGGATACGGTTTGGGGGCCTCGATCGTCGGATCGGTGGCTGATGCTCACGGTGCTCGGGTCGCATTCGCGGTACCGGTCGCCTGCGCCTTCTGCGCGGCCTGCTTCGCCCTCGGCCTGGCCCGTCGGCTCAGTCGATTGCATCCGCGCGAGCGGGTTGATTCACCCGATCTGCAGACGGACACAACGCCACCGACCGTCCAGACCTTCTAGCCTCAGAGCAATCGCTCGAAACCGCTCGCCCACGCAGACCACCGCGGCGACCTCGGCTACGCCGTCCAGAGGTTCGCTGACATGCAGCGAGTGCAGCGAGGCCGGACGTTGGGCGCTGCCGAGGCGTCCCATCCGGCCGGCGTCACGGGACAGACCGGCCTGCACCGCCAGCGTGGTGTGTTGGCCGAGCTGAGCAGCCGGCCGGCGTCCGGTGGCCGTTTCGATGATCCCGATTACGAACCTACGGACGAAAGTCATCAGTTCGGGAAGTTCGTCGCGGGAGCTCGGTTGGCGCCCGAACGTCGTAGCAACCTCGCGACGGCCACGGGTGAGACGTGGGTCCAGGCGGTCGAAGGGCAAAGGCCGATCGTGCGGACCGACCAGCGTCAGATGCGGTGAAAGCTCATCGTCGTAGGGAGGCTCGCGGCGGGGTGCCGGCTTGAGGACGAAGCGATCCCCGACGGTGGGGGTGGCGATGAGCAGCGCGGCGGCGGTCATGGATTCTCCAAGCTGGAAACGACACCGGGACCGGTGCTGGGATCGAGACGGGGACTGGCGTCAGGAGCCGCGCCGGGCACGGTCAAGCGCTGGCCGGGATGAATCCGATCGGGACGATCGCCAATCGTGCGACGGTTGGCCGCATACCAGCGTGGCCATTCCTCGGCGATCTGTCGGTCTCCGACGCCTGCCCCCAGCCGCTGGCTCGCAAGCACCCACAGCGAGTCACCGGCGCGCACATCGATCTGTTCTGGCGGCTTGCCAGCTGTGGCGGCTCGGACCGGTTGCGGCCCTTGATCTGCTGGCCATTGAATGGGAGCGGAGGCGGCGTCAACGGGGAGCGTGAGCGCCGTGACGCCCGTCGGTCCAACCGTGCCCGTTGATCCGGCCGGGCTCGCCGCGCCGGCCTGAATCGGGGCCAACAGAATGGACGCTCCGGCGGCGCCGACGACGATACGACGCACAGCCGCAGGCATGGCCCGTTCGCTCCAGACTGTCGCGACCTCACCGACGCGACCAGGAAGCGCGCCTAGTGCGAGAGCGGCCAGGCCGATCGCCAGCCACCCGGCGGTGAGCCACAGCATTGCGGAGGCGATGTCGGTCGCGGCCTGATCCGGGCCGACTGTTGCCACCCAGGTGTGCGGATGGCGCAGGTGGCGAGCCAGCGGCCACCAGTCCGGTTTCAACCGCACCAGGACGAGCACGTCCGTGCCGATCAGCCCGCCCATTCGGATGCTTGTAGCCATCGTTACCCTTCGTTTGCTTGTGTTTGCCTTTATATGGTGCAGACACTGCCAGGTCAAATCGCGCCCGCAATCTGTGGATAACGGGTCGGAGGCAGCCCGCTGGATTCGCTGTGCGGTCGTTGTCGGGCCGGCCCTCGGTAGGCTGACGCGGTCATCGCGGGCATCCGGTGAAGGGATGCACCATGCGTTGGGAATCTTTGTTCGCCGACCTGCAGGCTCAAGCGACGGAGCTGGAGATCGCTGAGCGCAGTGCTGAGGTCCAAGAGCGTGTTCGTATCGAGCTCAGCCAGCTTGCTCTGGCCGATCGCATCCGACCCGCCGCCGGACAGCAGGTGCGTATCCGCTGTATTGGGGAGCTGACGGTTGCCGGAGTCCTGCAACGAGTAGGCGCGGATTGGCTCCTGCTGCACGAAGGCGGCGGGCGCGAAGCGTTGATACAGCTCTCGGCCGTGCTGGCTCTGGCCAATGTTGGACGGCTATCGGCGCCGCCGACTGAGACACCCTCAGTGTCGGCCCGACTCGCGGTGGGTCAGGTGCTTCGGGCTATCGCCCGGGATCGATCAGTGCTTCGACTGCATCTACGCGATGGCGGTGTCATCGATGGGACGATCGATCGAGTCGGACGAGACTTCACTGAGATCGCGGTGCATGCGGCCGGAGAGCTGCGACGACGTTCCGAGGTTCGCGAAGTTCTACTCGTACCGCACTGCGCTGTCGCGGCGCTTCGGCGCGATGTGTGAGCATGCGCGGGGTCGGTCAGCCGAATCAGTCTGAGCTGGACTCGACGAACGGGTGCTCCGACACGAACTGGCGGGTCTGGTCATACATGCGCTGGATATAAGCCTCAAGTTGAGCGTTCTCGACTCGCCATTGGCCGCGACCGCCGATCTTGATGGCTTCGAGCTCCCCGGAACGCACCAGCGCATAGGTCTGGGACGCGGAGATGTTGAGCACCTCCGCAACATCGGTCAGGGTGAGAAAGCGAGGCTGCGACATAGCCACAGTCTGACATCGTCGGGCCCGAGAAAAGGAGAGGTTATCCACAGTCTGGTCAAACGCCAGATTATCTGGGGCCAGGTCTGAATGATCATGAGCATGACCGACACACTCAGCCGGCCCGCAAGCCATGGCACTGCATTCCCGCCCACCTCGATCGACCTGGCCCAGTCCCCGAGCCCTCGGCGAACCAGCCGTGCGAGCTGGCTGGATGTTCGGCTGCTCCTCGGGGTTGGCCTCGTCCTCGTTTCCGTCTTGCTCGGTGCGGCGGTGGTTTCGCGCGCCGATCACCGCGTCGCAATGTGGGGGTTCACCACCGATCTCGACGCTGGAACGGTGTTGAAGGCTTCCGACCTTCGAGTGGTTGCGGTGCAACTCGGGTCCGCTTCTGAGCGCTATGTCCCGAGTGATCAGGTGCTCGTCGGCCAGCAGCTGTTGATGAGCGTCCACGCCGGAGAGCTGGTGTCACGGGCGGGCTTTGGTACCGCGGCCCAGGGGGTAACGGTTTCGATGCCGTTGGAATTGCGTAACGCGCCACCGAGTTTGTCCGCCGGTGATCGCATCACGGTCTGGGCGAGTGGCGCGAGCTGCGGGGCAACCGCGGTGCTCAGTGGTGTCACCGTTCAACAGGTAAAGCAGGGCGGTGGATCCGGGTTCGGGAACGCGACGGCACTCAACGTGGTGCTGAGGCTCCGCGCGGAGGACGCGGCCAAGCTCGTCGCCGTCATGAGTCGTGACAAGGTGATCTTGCGGGTCGGGGTGCTGTCGGTCGATCAGTCCGTTGACAAACCCGCGGACTCAGTCGGTTGCACGACGGGATTGGGCCAGTGAGCTTTCCCGTTGTCTGCGCGGCCAATGGTGCCGCCTGGGAAGGGCGGTTTTTCGCCGAGCTGAAACGCTCGCCTGAGCCTGCGGTGCAGGTCGTACGGCGCTGTGTAGACGTCGTGGATCTGCTGTCGGCCGCCGGAATCGGTCAGGCCGTGGCCGCTGTGGTTGACGCCGGTTTGCGACAACTGGATGCCGACGTCGTTGATCGCCTGGCCGCGGCCGGGATGGTAGTGATCGGCGTACTGGGCACCGACGGCGATCAGGATTCTGATCGGTTGCACTCGGTCGGCATCGAATACCTCGTCCCGTGGGACGCGGGCGGTGACGTCATCGGCTCGGTCGTGCTGCTGGCCTTGAATGATCGTGACGCGGTGGCTGAGGATCGGGCCTTCGCTGATCCGTCGTTGGCTACCGGATCTGTGGACGGTACGGCGTCCGACCTGCTCGGGTTCGCCGACAACGGGGAACGGGCCGCTCGTGCGCAGCCCGGTGAGGTGATCGTGGTCTGGGGCCCAACCGGTGCCCCGGGACGAACCACGGTCGCGGTAGCCCTGGCTGACGAATTGTCCCGGCTGGGCCGGACCACGATGCTCGTCGATGCCGACGTCTACGGCGGCGTTGTCGCCGCCTCGCTGGGGGTTCTCGACGAATCACCCGGCCTGGCCGCCGCCTGCCGACAGGCACAGTCGCGCCGGTTGGATGCGGCTTCGCTGCTGGCATTGGCCTGGCAATTGAATCCGAAGCTTCGGGTGCTGACCGGCATCACTCGTGCCGATCGATGGCCTGAACTGCGGACGACAGCCATCGCCGCGGTGTTGGCCGTGTGCCGCGGCACCTCCGAGTTCACGATCGTCGATGTCGGGTTCTCGCTGGAAAGTGATGAGGAGCTGAGCTTCGACACGCTGGCCCCGCGACGCAACGGAGCCACGCTGGCCGCGCTCGATGACGCCGATCGGGTGCTCGTCGTCGGATCGGCCGACCCCATCGGAGTGCAGCGACTGATTCGTGCTCTGTCGGAACTGCGCGAAGCACAGATCAGCGCGCCGGCTTCTGTGGTTCTCAACCGCGTCCGGCGATCTGTGGTGCCGGGTGATCCGGCCGTCGAACTGGACGCAGCCTTGCAGCGCTTCGCCGGGGTACGTAGCTCGGCTCTGCTGCCTCTGGATCAGTCCAGCGTCGACGCGGCCCATGCCGCTGGTAAGACGTTGGCTGAGATCTCGCCGAACAGTAGCCTGCGTAGGGCCGTCCTCGAGCTGGCCCGGACCTACGCCGGCGTAGTGGCGCCGGTTCGAGGTCGACGACGACAGCGTCGCTGAGCGGGCAGGCCCGGCCCGTCGCCGCCGGTCGGGAGGCCCTTTCTCACTACAGTGAAGTGCGGAAAGGGATGATTCTGTGTCACTTAGAGCGTCGAAACCGGTTCGTCGGGCTTTCGTGTTCGGTGGCGGCGGTGTCCTGGGCTTCGCGTGGATCGTTGGTGCCCTGAGCGCTATCGCCGCTGAACTCGGCATTGAGGTCGGGCCGCAGGATCAATTGATCGGAACGTCGGCCGGCTCGGTGATGTCCGGATTGCTGGCCAGCGGCTTGAACGTGGACGCCATACGTCGGTATCAGACGGGCATGCCACTTCCGGAGGATCCGCCCATCTCGTGGAACTACGACACTGACAGCGGCGGTGCTCTGCCGCCTCGACCTGGTTGGCGTCCCGGCTCGCCACGCCTGGTGTGGGGCGGAATCCGTAGGCCGGCGTCGGTTACGGCGTTTGTCGCCTTGTCGGGGCTGCTACCGCAAGGGCGCGGAACACTGGAACCGATTCACCGGATGATTTCCGAGGTAGAAGCGGGACGGCAACCACCGGCGACGTGGCCGGCACAACCAACCTGGATCGTGGCCACCGATTACTCCTCGGGTCGGCGGGTGGTGTTCGGTAAGGACGGCGTGCCGCGGGCCAGCCTGCCCGATGCCGTGTGTGCTTCGTGCGCGATTCCAGCCTGGTACGCGCCGGTGGAAATCAATGGGGTGCCCTATATCGATGGTGGTACTCGTTCCAATGCCTCGGTTGATCTGCTGCTCGAGACCGAGGTCGACGAGGTGTTCGTATTGGCGCCGATGGCAGCTCTGCACCCGGACGCACCGCGTTCGCCGGTGGCCATTCTGGAGCGGCGCCTTCGTCGCGTCATAACGCGAGGAATCCTCGCGGACGTGGAACGATTACGGGCCCGCGACGTTCGCGTGCATCTGCTGACACCGGGAGTCGAGGATTTAGAAGTCATGGGAGCGAATCTGATGAATCCGCGACGGCGGGCGGCGGTGTTGCAGACGTCGCTGCAGACCAGCGCCGCGATCCTTCGTGCGAACGCCACCACCCGGCGACAGGCTGACGCCGGATGAGGGTTTATGTGCCGCTGAACTCGGTTGGCCTGCGCCGGCTGGTCGCTGAAGCGGTGTTGGGACCGAGTCCAGTGACCGCCTTCGCGGTCACGCCGGGATTGCGGGAGTGGTATCTGGATGACGACATCGAGGAGCTTGAGTACGCCGCCAGCGGGGAAGCTGCCCGGGCCAGCTTGCGGCTGATCGCCGCCGACTCCTCCTCCGTTCCTCGCCGCATCGTCGTTTCGGCTGATGTGCCGGAAGGTTCGCTTGAGGTCCGGGATGATCTGGACCGCGGGGTGGTGAAAATCCAGTCCGTGATCCCGATCGCTTGGTGTGCCTCGATTCATGTCGATGATGCCGAGGCCGAGGATTCGGTTCGGTCGGCGGCTGAGCTTATTGATGCGGCCGATCTGGGTGATCCAGACGCTCAGGATGTTGTCGATGACGCCGAGGCTTTTGAGCTGGCTTGGTATGCCACCCAGGAACTGGATGACGTTCTAGCTGACGTAGGCGACCTGGATGGGTAGGCCGTTGGCCGCCTGATCCCGATACTGGTCGATGACCAGAATTCCTCGACCGGGTATCGGCGACGCAGGTCGCCGCGAGAGGTGGAGGCCCAACGCCTCGCCGTCCGCGCAGGACGGTTGCAGCAGCAGGCCCGTGCGGCTTCGCCTGACTTCGGCGGCGATTCCACGAAAGCTGATCAGCAGGTCGTCATTGCGGCACGAGGCGACGACGAGTGAATCTGCGGCCAGGTCTGAAATGATGCCGCTGAGGAGGTCACCGACGGGGGTGTCGGTGAACTGTTCGGCGTCATCGACCAGCACGGTGGCCGGGCTGCTGGTCCGGTTGATCGCGGCGCTTGCGTCGCTGTCGGGGTGTAGGACTTCCAAGCCGTGCCGCTTGGCGAATTCACTGAGCGTGGAGCGTTTCGTGGCGGCGATGATGAGTCCGGACCGGTGCTGTAAAAGCTGTTCGGCAATCGCGAGCAGGGCAGTCGTTCGACCACTTCGGCGCGGGCCACAGATCAGGAATCGTCCGTCTCCGTCGGCTAGATCCACTTCGACCGGCGTCGCGCTGTCACCGCCGACACCGATGACGACCCGACCTGGCAATGACGTCGAGGAGGCGGCGATATCGCAGAGATCGACTTTGGACGGCAGCGGACGCAGGGCAACCGGCAATCTGTCGCTCGGCACGTCGCAACGTTCGGCGATGGCCGCGATCAGGTGGAGGCGGTCGCCTTCGGCCTGTGTGCTGGTAGCCAGCTGCACCTCATCGCCCGTACTCGCCTCAACCGCACGGCCGGGACCCGACGCGGCCGGAATGGATGCGGACGCGATTCCGGCGGCCGCGTAGTCGCTTCGTTCGTTGAGGCGAAGCACGAACTTCCGGTTGATTGCGCTGGAGATGCGCAGGCCCAACAAGCCCCGATCGCCGGCCAGTACGACGCTCACCCCGGCCGAGGGTCCCTCTCGGACGATCTGGACGAGCCGCTCCAGCGACGCGCCGCCATCGTATTGTTCGCTGAGGGCGACGAAGTTCTCCCAACCGTCGAGGGCCAGCAGCACCGCGCGATGGTTGGGTTCGGTTTCGATAGCGGATGAGTTGGCCGCGCCGCTCGACGTCGCGGGAGGCCGTCGATGGTCTCGGATGTGATCGGTGAGCCGAGACAGCAGCCGCTCGATCGTTGCTGGCTCGGAGCAGTCGAGCACACCAACGCAATGGGGTAGGCCAGCCAACAGCGAGAGTGTCCCGCCCGCACAGTCCAGGACGGAGATTTCGAGGTCAGCCGCGGACAGGCAGGCTGCGGACTCGGTGACGATCGTGTAGATGGCCGTACTTCGTCCGGAGCGCGAGCCCCCGATGAAGGCCAGTGATCCACCCCGGCGAAGATCGTGCACCGCGCAAACCTGTGATTGGTGCCGAGGTTGATCGATGAGCCCGAAAGCGATCTGGCCTTCGGGCTGCCGACCCAGCCGAGCTGGTTCCACTCTTGAGGGCAGTGGCGCCAACCACGGTGACCGCCAGCGACGATCGGGATTGCTCTGCTCATTGCTCGGCTGCTCGTTGGCCGCTTCTCGCAGCGCAGCACAGATCGCGTGCAGATCGGTCGGGCCCGCGGCCCGGCTCGCCGCATGAAGGACCCGTCGATTCCATTGATCCAGCGGGCGGACCGCGAGCCGGTCGTGCTTGCCCTGCTCCACGTGACCTACGAAGGCGGTCTGAAAGAGCACTCGGTCGTCGGAGACTCGGGCAATGGCTCTTCCGGGCGTGGACTTCTTGATCCTGGCCGCGCTGTCAACGTCAAGGATGTCGAGTGATTCCGCCGGATCGGTCACCCGGAGGGCGACCCTCAAGGCCATGTTTGCCTTGATGTCGGCCGATACCACGCCGGCCGGTCGTTGCGTGGCCAGCACTAGATGCACCCCCAGCGAGCGACCTCGCTGCGCGATACTCAGCAGGCCGGACAAGAAGTTCGGCAGCTCCTCGGCCAACGCCGCGAACTCGTCCACGACAAGCACGAGCCGTGGCAGGTTGGTGTCGTGGGGCACTCTGGCGGCCGGCAAGTCCGCCCAGTCGGCGATGCCGAGTTCGGCGAATGCCTTCTCTCGCCGACGGATCTCGGCTTCCAGACTGGTCAGAGCTCGTGCGGTCAGATGAGCGTCGAGGTCCGTGACAAGCCCCACCGTGTGCGGCAGATCCACGCATTCGGCGAAAGCCGCTCCGCCCTTGTAGTCGATCAAGACGAACGCCAGCTGGTCAGGGCCGACCTCGAGGGCCAACGCAGCGATCAAGGTCCGCAGAAATTCGGACTTACCGGCGCCGGTTGTTCCGGCGATCAAGGCGTGCGGACCGTCCCGGACGAGATCGATGACCACTGGACCTCGCGCGTCCTCACCGATGGTGGCGGCGAAGACCGGACGGCGTTTCCACGATCGGCATAACTGATCCGCGCTCAGGGCGCCCGGGCGGGCCACCGCCGGCAGCCGAACCTGGCTGGGGATGTCGCTTGCATTGTCGGCATCGCGTAGTGGGGACAGAGCGCGCGCCACTGTATCGGCCCACTCGAGGCCAACCCGTTCGAGCTCGACGTTGCGAAGGGGCGCGTCGGCCTTCGTCGATACCGATGCGTGTGCGCCCAGATCACCACCGACCTCGATCAGGGTCGTGCAGTCACGGGGAAGCAACCGTCGGTCCTCATCAATCAGGACGGCGGTGATCCCGACCCGTGGTCCGTTGGCCAGGAGCTCGGCCAGACCGGGGTCCGTCGTTGCAGTGCGGCCCTGATCGATCAGAACCACCGTCCACGCGCTCGTCCATACACCGGATTGCGCAGCGGGCTCTCTGGCGCGAAATGACATCTCCGCAAGCAGGTCATTGACTGCGGCTTGCTGCTCAGCGCGCGTGACGGCTATGCATTTGACTGCGTCAAGCCAGCGAAGCCATCGCCAGCATTCATCGGCCGAGCTCAACAGGGCGATTATCGAAAAGTCGTTGGCCGAGTGCAACGCGGCCAACTGGCCCAAGGTCCAGCGACTGACGCCGCGAGCGACCTCGGACGGCCCCACGACAGCTGCCGGGCCTTGCTTCAGATCGACGGTGATGGGCACGTCCCTGACGAGCAGTCCGGCGATGGGTCGACCGTCGCGTGTTGCCTGCGTGCTCGCGGCGGTGTCGGCTCGCCCCACCCGGACCGAAAGAAACTCGGCCGTGCCCAGTCGCCGTTCCCAGAGCTGGCAGGTGGGTATGGTCACGACCTGCCGAATCATCGCTGGGTCTGGACTGTCCTGGTTGCGTCGCTCGCGCTCGGTGCTCAGCCGCATCTGAAGGGCAATTTCGGCGGCCGCGTTGGAGAGCCGATATTGCGATCGGGACTGGCGCGCCTGCCGACGCCAACTCCACCGCTCCGATCCGGCGCCGGCCATCATCGACAATGGCGTCAGCAGCCCGAAGGCAAGCAGTTGTGCGCTGTGCATCGCCAGCGCCAGAGCTACGGCCAGCAACAACGGAAGCACGGCCGCGAGGATATTCAGCCGCGGTCGTGCAGGTTGGCTAGGCGTGTCCGGGAAGGCAAGCGCAGCGAGGGGCGTCGTGGAGGGAAAGCGTGGTGCTCGGTTGACCTGCACGAATCCGCTGGGCAGGGGGTGGGTTGCCGCCGGCGGCTCGTCACGCGCTCGAACCACGAGCACCGTGTTGCCGGCGCGTATCTCGGCACCACCGGCGACGGCCATTGGCTCACTACCTACCGAGGCACGATCGAGGAGGGTCCCGTTAGTCGAATCGAGGTCGATCACCCATACTCCCCGGGCAGTGACTTGCAACCGGAAATGACAGCGCGACAAGTCGGGATCATCGATGGCCAGGTCCGAGTCTTTGGTACGGCCGATCACATAATCACCCAGCGCGAGAGAGCAAACCGCGCCCGCGTCGGGTCCACTGATCACGTGCAGCGTCAGAACTGAGGACAGCTGAGATGTTCGCGGCCCGCGGGAGCCGTAGGTCACGACCGAGCCGGAACGCAGCCCCAGCCCGCCGATCGGAGTCGATCCTAGGACCGGCTGACCGTCGCTGAAGAACGTCTCACCGGGATGGGCATCGATCAGTCCGTCGGTGCGCGCGGCGGTCACAAGATCGCTCATCGAGGCGCCGTCAATCCCGGAGCACTCGACGTCGGTGTCAGAGTGTTGACCGTTGGGATCGATTCGCCGCAGGGTCAGCTGGATGGGCACGCTCAGAAGTCTGTCGGTGTTGGACATGCGTGGCGGCAGAATTTCCGGATCTGTGGATAAGCCAGATCGCCCAGATGCGTTATCCACAGATTTGAGATTGCCCTTCGAGAGGTGGGGCAAACGTGATTACGTATGGGCTCGGCCATCGTCGCAGTGGCGAACGGCCTGATATTGAAGGGAATTCCACAATGGCGGTAGGACTAAGGGTTTCACCTCAGCAGCTTTCGGCCCTCGGCGGTACGTGCAACCGGACGGCGACCGATGTCCGTGGACAGCACGGCGTACTGAAGGCTCAGCTGGCGCCCCTGTTCGGTTCTGATTGGTCGGGAGCAGCGGCATCACAGTTCACGGCGCTCTACGAACAGTTCGACAAGAACGCGCAGGGACTCTCGGCCGCGCTCGAGGGCATCGGGCAGCTGTTGTCGCACGCCGGAGCGAGCTATGCCAGCGTTGAAGAACAGATCACCGCATCGTTCCGTACCTAAGGACTGCGCCGCGTCGCGATAGCGTGGCGGTGTGAGCCATTCCGGGACCGACATCTTGGCAACCGTCGAATCGAGGTATCGCGAGCATTTCGAGGTCGAGCCGGCCAGAGCATCGGTGTCTTTTCTGGGCGTCGACCCGATCGAGATACTTCGTTTCGATGACCATGACCGCCAGCACTTCGCTTCGTTGGGCATGGCCCGGTACCCGATGGCTGATCCCCAGGCAACGATCGTTGACCCCTCGACGGCACCCCGAGCGGAGCTGATGGTGAGCATGTCTCATGCAGCCGATGATTTGTGGCGCCAACTTGCCGTCCTGGCTGCGGCCCCGGCCATCGAGGGCGCCGTGTACCAGGTAGGCAATCGAGTTGATCTTGGCCAGCCTCTGTGTGCCGGTTCGCGTTGCACCGGCGGCGTTCTCCAACCGTCCGGCCTGCAGGCCATAGAGGTTGCCGGGCTGGCATCCGTGCAGGTGCTCGAGCTGATTCCGGCAACCGCGACCGAGCTGGCCTGGGCGCGCGTGCACGGCACCGATGCGTTGGTGCGCAGATGGCGGCTGGCCAAAACCGACACCGCAGACTTGAACCGGGACGCCGTCGAACTCGAATGACGTCCTCCGGAGCAGGGAGCTACAGCCAGCCGTTGCGTTTGAACGAGCGGTAGAGCGCAACGCACACCCCGATGGTCAACAAGGCCACCAACGGATAGCTGAAGGTCCAGGACTGTTCGGGCATGTGATCAAAGTTCATGCCCTCGATTCCGGCCACCATCGTCGGAACCGAGACGATCGCCACCCATGCGGCGATCTTGCGCATGTCCTCGTTCTGTCGGACGCTCACCTGCGCCAAGTTCGCCGACACCAACGTGGTCAGCAAGCCGTCGAACTCCACGACCTGATCGGTTACGTGTATTAGGTGATCGTCGACGTCACGGAAATACTCCCGGACATCGTCGTTGACGAAGCGCATCGGGCGACCCGACAACATCTGAAGCGGCGCCGCCAACGGGGCGACCGCCCTTTTGAGAGCAAGTACTTCTCGTTTGAGGAGGTAGATGCGATTGGTTTCGGTCTGAAGCAGGACACCATCAAACACCGAGCTCTCTATCTCGTCGATGTCGGACTGAAGGGCGGCCGTGACTGCGAGGTAGTCATCCACCACGCGGTCCAGCACGGCGTGCAGCACAACCGATGGGCCCAGCGCCAACTGCTCCGCGTCGGCCTCGAGCTTCTTGCGCATTCCACGCAGGTCGCCATGCTCGCCATGACGAACCGTGATGACAAAGTCCTTGCCCACAAAGACCATCACCTCGCCGGTCTCCACCACCTCGGTCGTGGTCGATTCGCCTTCAGAGTTGTAATGAACCGTCTTCACGACGACGAACAGCGACTCGTCGTAGCGATCGAGCTTCGGGCGCTGGTGGGCGTTTACCGCGTCTTCGACGGCCAGTGGGTGCAGATCGAAAGCCTCAGCGAGCGCCGACAGCTGGCGCTCGGTCGGACCGTGCAGGCCAATCCACAAGAACCCCGTGCCCTGTCGGCGGACATCGTCCAGCGCTTCCTGCCAGGTCGGGGTGCCCGGTTGCCGGACGCCGTCGCGGTACACCGCACAGTCGACGATCGCCGTCGTGCGATCGACGTCGGGAATCCAAGGCAGCGTCGGACGGCCGTGGCGGCGCCCTCGGCGGGGTGAACGAATCGGCAATGCAGGCATCAGGTCACATTGTGCCCCGCCTGACCGGAATCTCACGCACGACGCACGCTGAGGACGGACCGCGGCGACTTCTCCAAACAGGGCAGTGGACTGCCTAGACGGGCAGCAGACCCCATTCCGACAACGCATCCCACAGCCCCTCGACCAAGGGCAGTGCAATCAGCTCCGATCGGCTGGCCCACACCACGGCCGCGGCGTCATCACCGGCGCGCAGCCAACCACCGATCACCGTGCACACGAAGTCATCGATTACATAGTCGCCGCCTTGGGGAGCAGCGCGGATGACCCGGCCGGCCCGACGAACCACACGCACCTGCAAGCCGGTCTCCTCAGCGACTTCCCGTACGCAGGCCGAGCGCGGATCCTCGCCCGCCTCGCACCTGCCTCCCGGCAACGACCACAGACCCGCGCCCGGATGCCGGGAACGTTGAATCAGCAGCAACCGGTGCTCGTGGTCGAACACAATGCCTCCGGCGGCGGGTATCAGGGCCGACGACATTGCACCACTGTGCCGCACGGCATCTCACAACTGCGCCGCCGGTCGGTCGTTTAGCCAGCCCGCTTTCCAGGATCTTGGATTGACGAACCCCATCGAACGGGGCACCTTGAGGCGATGGGATCGTCCTGGTGCCCTCGATGTGGATCCGACCTGGTTGCCCCTAATGAGCTCGACAGCTCCTGGCGCTGTTCGAGCCACGGCCGGGTGCTCCCGTTGTCGGTGTATCAACGGCTCGATTCCTCGACCTTGGATCACGTGCGCAAGCAGGCTGAAGTACCCGTCTGGCTCCCCGAACCGGTCCCGCCATCCTGGACGCTCATCGGGCTGGCCGCCGTGGGGGACAGCCGTAGCCGACTCCGGGCGACTGTCACCGCATTGAGTGGTCCGGCGCCCCTCGGCGGCCTCGGTGAATGGCTGCTGGTGGCCGAGGAACCCGGAATCGGCCTCGGAGCCGCCTACGCCGGGACGTCCACCGACTCGGCCCCGATCTCGCCCGCACGGCCATCGGCGGCCCGATTGCATGCGCTTGGACGTCCCACTCCGCTGTGGCCGGTGCTGGACGCGGCATCGGATCGAAGTGCCTACGTCGGTGAGGCCGAAGGCGTCTGGTTGTGGCTAATCGGCTTCCCGTCCGATGCCGGCTATGCGGTTCTGGAGAATCTGCACCTCAGTGACATTAGGCACCGACCCTCGCCACCGATCGGTGTTGGAACACCATCCACCCGCCTGAAGCCGGGGGCTGAAAGCCAGTAAACGGGGGCTGAAAGCCAGTAAATACGCCACTGAACCGAGACTTCACCGGGACGAAGTGGCCGCGCGCCTACCTGGGGTTTCAGGTGCGGTCAGGTAGACATGTCTCGACCTGCGGTTGAGACACCAACCGCGGCGACGGCAGCTGGGAGTCGACGTGAACGGCAGGAAGATCTTCTGGATCGCCTTCGTGGCGTTCCTCATCTTCTTTGTGGTGAACTCTCCCACCGACGCGGCCGACATTGTGAAATCGGCGCAGCACGCAGTTGCCCACGGTTTCAACAGCATGGCCACCTTCCTCAAGAGTTTCTAACCGTGGCGTGGCTCCAGCGGGTCGCCACCTCGATGTCTGACCTGGACCGCTACCTGATCCCCACCGAAAATGCGGTGGTCGTCGTCCGGCGTCACTGGATGTGCTTGGCCCGCTCGTTTCTGTATCTGATTGGTTGGCAGGTCCTAGGCTGGTTCACCCTGACCTATATCGCCGATGATCAATTCTTCGGTTTCGTCGGCGTCGCGGTGATCCTCGGATCGCTCGGCTGGTCTGGATGGGTCATCGGTGACTGGTGGGTCGAGCGTTTCGTCATCACCGACAAGCGTGTGCTGCTGGCCACCGGACTGATGACCAAGCGGGTGGCGATCATGCCGCTCAACCGCATCACGGACATGACCTATGAGCGCACGGTTCTCGGACGGCTGCTCGGCTATGGAGTCTTCATTATGGAGTCGGCCGGACAGGACCAGGCACTGTCGCGGGTGGATTACCTGCCTCGCCCCCAGGTGCTCTACCAGGACGTTTCCACCCTGTTGTTCGGCCCAAACTCCATGTTGAGCATGCGACCCAGCCCAATGGTGGCTGCCGCGCCACCGCCCGGTCAGCCCCCGCAACCGGGACAGTCCGGACGTTCTGGGCCGAACGAACCCACGGCGCCGCTGCCCAAGCTGTGAGCGTGCGATCAGAACCGGACATAGGGTGGGTGTCGTGATCGACCTTCATACCCACACGACGGCCAGCGACGGCAGTGACAGCCCGAAGGCGCTGGTCGAGAGCGCGGTCGCCGCGGGTGTCACGGTGCTGGGCTTGACCGATCACGACACCACTGCTGGCTGGGCGGCGGCCCGGGATGCGGTCGCCGGGCTGAGCGTGCCCTTCACCTTGGTCACCGGCACCGAATTCTCTTGTGTGCACGACGGCGCGGACGGTCGGCCGATCAGCCTGCACCTGCTGGGCTACCTGTTCGATCCCGAACACGAGTCGCTCCGGCTAGAACGAGCCCGCTTGCGGACGAGCCGTATCGGACGGGGCAAGGCGATCGTCGACAATCTGGTTGCCGCCGGCCATCCCGTCGCCTGGACTCGGGTGGCCGAGATCGCCGACGGCGGATCGGTCGGCCGCCCGCACATCGGCCAGGCGTTGGTGGAGGCGGGCGTAGTCGGCTCGGTGAACGAGGCCTTCGCCGAGCTGCTCTCGGACTCTTCGCCCTACTACGTGCACAAGCAGGACATGGCCGTGATGGACGCGATATCCCTGATTCGAGCGGCCGGCGGGGTATCGGTCATCGCTCATCCGTGGGCCCGGCGCCGAGGTCGAATCCTGTCCGAGCAGGACCTGGCACAGCTGGTCGAGGCGGGTCTGGGCGGCTTCGAGGTGGACCACGTCGACCACACCGCCCCGGATCGACGGCGGTTGCGAGAGCTGGCGGCTGAGCTCGGCGTGGTGGTCACCGGATCCTCTGACTATCACGGTGACCGCAAAGACGTCCGGCTGGGCGCGGAGCAGACCGATCCCGCGGTTCTGGAACACATCGTGGCCATCAGCCACGGCGCCGAACCGATTCGCTCGTCCGCACGTTGACCCAGCAGTAGCCCCACTAGGTTGAGGTCATGATGCGCATTCGAGTGCTGGTCGTCGGATTCCTGGCGATGCTGGGCGTCCTGTTTCTCAACGCCGGGCCGGCCGCGGCCGATGAGGTGGACGACATCGCTGCGGCTCTCAAGTCGACCAACCTCTACGTAGGTAACGACCTCGGTGACATCAGCGTCGACAAGAACAGCGCGGCGGCCTCCTTGAACGACCAGATCAAGGTCGTGGTGCTCGGAAACCGCTCCGGCAACCTGGCGTCCATGGCCAAGAGCATCGGCCAGAAGCTGTCGAACCAGGACGTCACCGTGGCCGTTTTCGCCGGCACTCGCTATGGCGCCGGCTCGCACCGCCTGGGCACGAACTGCGCGGCCATCGCGATCAGCCGAGCCGTGGATGAGAACCTCGATCAACTCAAGCAGACCCGCGATCTGACATCGACGATTCAACGCTTCGCGACGCTGGCCAAGTCAGCACCGACGGGTGGCTCGTGCACGACAGCCAAGGGTGGCTCGACCGGCGGCGGCACCATCGAAAAGAAGTCCAACAGCGGCAGCGGCTGGGCGGTTCTCGGAGTGCTCGGCCTGGTGGGTGCCGGGGGCGTCGGGGCGTTGATCATGCGTCGCAAGCGCAAGGATCGCCAGGCCCTGTCCGATGCCCGTGCGTTGATCCAGCCCTATTACGACCAGCTCGCCTCCGACATCAATACGATCATTCCCGGGGACAACGAGGTGGCTCGGCAGGCAATGTCTGATGCTAGCCAGCGGTTCACCTCGGGAGGATCGCAATTGTCGACGGCGACCAGCCTGGCTCAGCTCGGCGGTGCCCGGCGCAGCATCCTGGAAGGCCTGCAGGCCACTCGGACGGCGCGCACGGCCCTGGGCCTTGACCCCGGACCGGAGCTGCCACCGCTGGTCGAGACCACGGCGCCCCAGCTGAGCGATCACCAGCAACTCAACGTCAACGGCCAGACCGTGCAGGGCTATCCGAACTACACCCCGGGCGCGCCCTACTACTTCGCCGGCGGCGGTGGTTACGCCGGCGGTTGGTACTCGATGCCGTTCTGGCAAACCCTGTTGATTGCTGAGGCGCTTTCGCCCGGATGGGGCTGGGGATTCGGTGGCGGCTGGGGCGGTTATGGCGGGTACGGCGCCGGCTACAACGCTGGCTATGAGCAGGGCTCGAGTCAGTCCGGCGACAGCGGTTCCACCGGTGACTGGGGCGGTGGCGGCGGGTGGGGCGGTGACTGGAGCTCCTCCGGCGGTGACTGGGGCGGTGGCGGCGGCGACTGGGGTGGCGGCGGCGGCGGCGGGGACTGGTGATTCCCGCCGAATCTGAGCAGCTTGAATTCGCTGGTCTGCCCCGTCCACTTTTTCCAGCGACGCCGTCCAAGTTGACTACGTTCGACTGCCCGCGCCGCTACCGCTTGACCTACCTCGAGCGTCCCGCTCCGCAAAAGGGTCCGCCCTGGGCGCACAACACCGTGGGGGCGGCCGTGCATGTGGCGCTCGCCCGGTGGTGGCAACTGCCGGTCGAGCAGCGCACCGCGGAGAGCGGGGCCAGCCTGGTTCGTCGCCACTGGCAAAGCGATGGCTTCGCCGATTCGGCCCAATCCGAAGCCTGGCGCAACCAGGCGGCCGAATGGGTGCGCCAGTACCTCACCGACGAAATTCAACGCGGGCATACCACCGAAGAACCGCGCGGAGTGGAACGTACGGTCGCAACCCGCACTGCCGTGCTCGCGATTTCGGGACGGGCCGACCGAATCGATGAGCGCGATGGCGAGCTGGTGATCGTTGACTACAAGACCGGTCGTGCGCGGCTGAGTGCGGACGACGCCGCCGGCTCGCTGGCCTTGGCCCTGTACGCGCTGGGCGCCCGAAGAACCTTTCACCAGCCGTGCTCGCGAGTGGAGCTGCACCACATTCCGACCGGCATTGTGCTGGCCTACGAGCATTCTGAGGAGTCCCTGCAGCGTCAACTCAGTCGGGCCGAGCAGACCGCGACCGACATCCTCGCCGCCACCGACACACTCAGTGCCGGCGCGGACCCCGACGACGTGTTCGAGCCCAATCCGGGGCCCGGCTGCAGCTGGTGTGACTTTCGGCGACTGTGTCCCGAAGGAGTAGCGGTGTCCCCGCACAAAGATTCGTGGGCCGGCCTCGGAACTCTGGACAGCGAACGCCCCTAAGCCCACATGTCCAGCAGAACCTTGAGTGTGCCGGGCGTGTTCTCGACCGCGGGCGAATGGGCAGCGTCGATCACGACCTGATACTGCGCGCCGAGACGTCTCGCCATCTCATGTTGGACAGCCGGCGGCCAGGCGTCGTCATCGACTCCGTGCATGACCAGGATCGGGACCCCGGTGGCGGCGAGCTCGGCGCTGCGGTCGGGCTCGGCCCGTAGTTGCCGGCCCATCACCATCAATCCGTCGGGATCGTTGGCCATGAAGCGCCGACGAAGGAACTCTCGCAGGGCCGGCGGGGCGGCGAGATAGCGCGGATCAGCTTGTGAACGTTCGGCAATCTGATCCCACACGGCCTGCATGCCGCGAGCGGTGTAGGTGGCGTCGGCCTCGTCCAGCCAGCGTCTCCGCTGCCCGCCTATCGCCGCCGGTCCCGAGCCCATGAGGGTGTAGGTGTCGAACAGATCCGGTCTGGAGATGACAGCAAGCCGTCCCACGAGGCCACCGAAGGAGTGACCCAGCAAGTGCAACCGCTTGTGCGGGGCGCCGAGTGTGGCGGCCAGCTCGCAGACGTCGGCGGCCAGCCGGTCGATCTCATAGCCCGCGGAATCTCCCGCCCACGCCGATTCGTACTGTCCCCGTTGGTCGATCGCGATCGCGCGAATTCCGGCCGAGGCTAACGGCCGAAGCAGCGGCATGAAGTCTTCCTTGCTGCCGGTGTAGCCCGGGACCAGCAGGGCCACCGACTCCTGTTCGTCCGGCAGGGCTGGACCGTTGTCCAGCGCGGCAATGGGGCCGATGGACAGCGCGAAGGAGGATCGCATCGCCGGTCCTCTACTGCACGACCGCGGTCGACGTCCCGGCCAGCAGGAAGCCTCGCCCGAGCGGAATGGGCTCGGTTCCGGCGGCTCCGGGAACGGCCACAGTGCGGGCGATCGTGCCGTCGGTGAGCTTGATCAGGACGATGCCCGACTGATCCGTGGCGCCGATCAAGGTGTCGCTGACCTGCCGCCCAGGACTGGACGTCGACACCGTCCACAACACTTTTTTGGTGGCATCGAGAAGGAACAGGTTCGAGCCGAGGTGAACGAGCTCGCCGCTGGGCGCGGCGGCGGCGGCCGTCGTTCCGGTCAAGGTGCTGGTGGTCTGGGAACGGGGCAACGCTGCCACCGATTGCGCCAGATCCGTGCTCGGCACCGCCGGTAACTGGCTACCGGCCGTGCCTTTGGCCTCGTTGTACTCGGTGATTATTCCGGTCAACGGGTCGATGGCGGCGATGAAAGCGTCGGCCGTGATCGGAACCTGTCGGGTGTTCACCGCAACCTTCCACTTCACGGTGTCACCGATGAGATCGTGCAGAGCCAGCCAGCTTTTGTTGCCGCAGTGGAAGCTGATCAACACGCCGCGCGAGCCACCCAACGCGCGGTCCACGGTGCAGCCGATGTCCGGCGAGAACACCCAGCGGTCCAACCCGCCAGCATTGTCGATGACGTGCACTGCGTGGTCAGTGACCAGCAAGACCACGTTGGGCGCGCTGGAGATTGCGTCGGTGCCGTTGTCGGTGAGGGTGCGGTACCACTTCGGCTCGCCGGTTCCGGTGACGAATCCGGTGGCCTCATCGCAGTTTCCGTGCCGGTTGTAGACAGCGATCGTCGTGTGGTCCTGCTGCACGACGCCGCACAGCGTCTGATCCGAGCGGCTGTAATGCCACCGCAGCGCACCGGTGAGGGCCTCGCGACCGTTGACGCTGTGCTGGTCGTAGGTGACGACAATGCCGTCCTCATAGGCCGTTCCGCCAGCCGGACGGTCATCACTACGCCACTTCAGGTTCAGCGTCGACGCCGGCGGAGCCGAGGGCACCGCAGTGGCGGCGGAGGCACTGGCCTTGTCGACCTTGTTGATCTCACCGCGGGCGTAGGCCAGCCGGACCAGACCGAATCCCAGCACCACCAGCAGGACGAGCCCGGCACCGTAGATCGCTAGCTGCCGACGGTTGCGTTGCTGGTAGGCCTGCAGCTCAGGGTGCGGCGGGAGACGCTGTTCGGTGTCCGGCACCCGGCCATCCTGACCTAGGCGCCTGTGGAACCGGTGGGCGGGGCCTCGCTCTGCCCGGCACCCGCGGTGCCCGTGCCCCTGGTCCGACGTCGCTGCCGCTGGCGGCTTCCTTCGGTGCGCGTGGTCTCGCTGGTCGGACGGGGGGTGCGACCCCGCTCGGCGGATCGTCCGCGATCAGAACCTGAGCGGCCGCGTTCGGAGCCCGAATGCCCATGATCGGGACGATTGCGCTCGCGACCCGATCCACTCGAACGGCTGGCGCTTCGCTTAGGACCACCCAGGTCCTCGACGGATTCGGCGCCCAGGCCGGCGCGAGTCCGCTCGCTGCGCGGCAGGACGCCGGTGGCGTCATCGGGGATGTCGAGTTCCAGGCGCAGGTGGGCAGAGGTCGAATAGGTCTCGGCCGGCTCGTGGAACGGCAGATTGAGTTGATCGCAGATGAGCTTCCACTTTGGAAGATCGTCCCAATCGACGAGGGTGACGGCGGTACCCGACTTGCCGGCCCGCGCCGTGCGGCCAATGCGGTGAACGTAGGTCAGGGCATCCTCAGGGCATTGGTAGTTCACGACGTGGGTCACGTCATCGACGTCCAGCCCGCGAGCGGCGACATCAGTGGCCACCAGCACATCGACCTTTCCGGAGCGGAAGGCTCGTAGCGCCTGCTCACGGGCACCCTGGCCGAGATCACCGTGCACGGCGGCCGCCGCGAAGCCACGATCGATCAGCTCGTCCGCGACCTTCTGTGCTGTGCGCTTGGTACGGCTGAAAATCATGGTCAGGCCCCGGCCACGCGCCTGCAGCACCCGGGTGAGCAGCTCGATCTTGTCCATCGCGTGCGCCCGGTAGGCGAACTGATCGACATGTTCGGTGGCGGGGGTGTCGGTGCTCGACTCCGCCCGGATCTGCATCGGCTGGTTCATGAACTGGCGGGCGAGGGAGACGATCGGACCCGGCATCGTGGCTGAGAACAGCATCGTCTGGCGTCCGGCCGGAAGTTGGGACATCAACTTCTCGATATCCGGGAGGAAGCCCAGATCCAGCATTTCGTCCGCTTCATCCAGGACCAGACAGCGGACATACCCGAGCTGGAGGTTGCCTTGTTGCGAAAGGTCCAGCAGGCGTCCCGGAGTCCCGACGACTACCTCACAGCCCGCTTTGAGGGCGGCGACCTGCGGCTCGTAGGCGCGACCGCCGTAGATCGTGACGATGCGGGCACCGAGCTGTTTGGCTGCCGTTTTCAGATCACCAGCAACCTGGACCGCAAGTTCCCGGGTCGGAGCGATTACCAACGCCTGCGGGGCGGCACCGGCCGCGGCCGGAAGGGCCAGACGATTGAGCAGCGGGACGCCGAAGCCGAGCGTCTTGCCGGTGCCGGTGCGCGCTTGCCCGATGAGGTCAGTGCCAGCCAACGCGATTGGCAGCGTCAGTTCCTGAATGGCGAAGGTGTGTTCGATGCCGACCGCTTTCAACGCGGCGACGATCTCCGCTTTCACCTCGAAGTCGCTGAATAGGGGGCTGTCCGGGCGTACCGGCGCCGTGGCCACCAACGGAGCGACCTCAAGCTCGGCGTCGGCCACGGAATCGATAACGGGCTCGGCGCCTGTCATGAGCTGGGCGTCGGTTTGGGGGGCAGGCTCAGTCATCGGGTGTTCCAATTCTTAGCGGAGTGATCGCGTGGATGCCTCATACGGTGTGGGCATCTGCGGCGCGGCCTTGATAGTGAGAACAGGGCCGCCAGCGCGGCAAACACCCGCTAGGACGTGAGTTACCAACGGTTATCCAGCGCATTCGGCAGCGTTCGTGCCGCTAACCGGCCAGTAGCTCGACCTGAAGTCTAGCTTCAAGACGCCCATTTCGGCGTTAGCCTGAGGCCAGTGAGCCCACTGCCACGCGGATTGAGGAGACCAAGTTCACATGACTGCTGCTGACCAGCCGGAGGCGGCGGCAATCATCGACCTGCTCGGGGTCCTCGCCTACGGCGAGCTCAGCGCATTCGATCGGATGTCGGCCGACGCTCGGATGGCTCCGAACCTCGAGCTCAGAGCAGCGATGTCGCAGCTGGCGGCCGTCGAGATGGGGCACTACCGCCGCTTGACCGACCGCATTCACGAACTCGGGGGAGACCCGCAGCAAGCCATGGCGCCGTTCATCGAGGCGGTCGAGACCTTTCACGCCCGAACCGACCCGAGCACCTGGGGCGAGGCGCTGGTCAAGGCGTTCGTGGGGGACGGGCTCGCCGCTGACTTCTACACCGAGGTCGCTCAGTTCGTTGATCCGGAGACTCGCGGCCTGGTGATCGACGCTCTGGCCGACACGGCCAGTGCCGACTTCGCGGTCCGTGAGGTCGCGACCTTGATCAGCAATGATGCGACGCTTGCTTCACGGCTGTCGCTGTGGGGCCGCCGGCTCGTGGGCGAGGCCATCAGTCAGAGTCAGCGAGTCGCGGCTGAGCGAGACGCCTTGGCCATGCTGATCGTCGGCGGCGCCGGCGACCTGCAGGGGATCGCCGCCCTGATCGACCGGATCACCAAGCGGCACACTGAACGGATGACCGAGATTGGCCTTTCCAACTAAGTCCTTCGGCGTCAGCCGGCGGTGCAACTCAGCCAGCGGTGCAACTCAGCCGGTGGTGCAACTCAGCCGGCGGTGCAACTCAGCCGGCGGTGCAACTCAGCCGGCGGCGAAGCCGACCCGCCGCCCGTCGGCTTGAGCGATCTCGATGTAGGCGATCAGATTCGCGGGAATGATCACCTTGCGTCCGCGCTCGTCAGTCAAGGACAACTGGCCGTCGACACTCTTGAGCGCGGCCGCGACCAGCTGCTCCACCTCAGTGGGCGTCTGAGTGCTTTCCAGCACGATCTCGCGAGGCGTGTGCAGAACGCCGATCTTGACCTCCACGAGAAGTCCTCCCCAGTTCATGACCATCGGAAATTTGCTAGCCCAACGCTAGCCGAGGCCGGCCCGGGACACCGACCCGGATCGCTGCGCTGTAAGCGAACGCCCAGAATGTGCAGCGGGCTATGTCTGATCTGCCGCTGCCGAGGGCTGCAGCGGGCTATGCCTGATCTCCCGCTGCCGAGGGCTGCAGCGGGCTATGCCTGATCTCCCGCTGCCGAGGGCTGCAGCGGGAAGTGCGAAATTCCGCGCCATTGGAGGGTTTCCAACAGGCGGACGGCTTCGGCTTTGGTCACCGGGCGATCGGCGTCCAACCACCAGGTCGCAGCGATCTGGGCGGCGCCGGTCAGGGCCACGCCGAGCAGCTCGGCCTGGGGCCGGGACAATCCCGTGTCAGCGGCGACGGTGTCGGCCACTGCCTGCATCGTGAGGCGAGCGACCCGATCCACTCGTTCCCGAACGGCCGGCTCGTTGCCCAGATCGGATTCGAAAATCAGCCGGAATGCCCCCTCGTCACCGCGATCGGCGCCGTCCACGAAATCGAAGTAAGCCGTCAGCACGTAGTGGATCCGGCCCCGGTTGTCCTCGGTCTCGGCCAGTGCGGCCCGCACTCGTTCGACCAGCTCCTCCGCATGCGTGTCCAGCAGCGCCAGGTACAGGTCGAGCTTGCCGGGAAAGTGCTGATACAACACCGGCTTGGACACCCCGGCGCGAATGGCGATGTCATCCATCGCCGCCGCGTGATAGCCGTTGGTGACGAAGACGTCCTGCGCCGCAGCGAGCAATTGCTTACGCCGAGCCGACCGGGGCAGCCGCGAACCGCGAGCAGGATCAAGCGCTTCGTCGGTCATCGGTGCCAATCTGGGGACGGTCATCGGGCAACGGCACATGCTACCGGTCAGTACCCAATTGAGCCCGACGTCGAACAGCTCATAGTTGGCGCGGGTAGCTTGGATGGGGTGTCAGACCCGCTGGCTCTCGCTCAGCTCGCCGACCCTGTGCGGTATCGGTTGTCAGCGCCGGACCCGCACCGGCCGCCCTATGCCAGCCAGACCGTCACGGTCGATGGAACACGCCTCAACGTCCGATCGATACCGCCGACCAACGAATCGCCAGCCGAACCGGCTCTGTACATCCATGGGCTGGGTGGTGCGTCGACCAATTTCACCGATCTGGCCGCGCTGCTCACTCCATGGTTCGACGGGCAGGCCATCGATCTGCCGGGCTTCGGCCATTCCGGGCCACCGGCCACCGGTTCCTACTCGATCGCCTCGCACGCTCGGCTCGTGAGCCGATTCATCGAGGAGTCCGGACGGGGACCCGTGCATCTCATCGGCAATTCGATGGGTGGCGCCATCGCAATTGTCGTGGCCGCGGAGCGAGCTGACCTCGTGCGGACCCTGACTCTGATCTCGCCTGCTGTGCCCGACATTCGGCCCAAGGCTGGCGGCGACCTGCTGATCCCGTTGCTGTTGCTGCCTGGCGTGGGAACTCGAGCCTTGAGCCGCCTGGATCGCACGACCTCCGAGGCCCGGGCCAGGGCCCTGATCAAGCTATGTTTCGCTCATCCCGAGCGGGTCCCGCCGAATCGGCTGGCCGAAGCGATCGAGGAGATCGAAGTCCGCCGGGCGACCCCATGGGCCCACGATGCCCTGCTGGCCTCACTGCGGGGCCTGGTCAAGACCTACCTGGCCCGCGGAGCTCGTTCGCCCTGGCGGCTCATGGCCAGGATCACGGCCCCGACCCTCGTCATCTGGGGTGAGCTGGATCGCCTGGTCGATGTCTCTCGGGCGCCGCGTACCGCTCGCACCATCCCGGACGCAACGCTGCTCGTCCTGCCCGATGTGGGCCACACCGCCCAGCTGGAAGATCCATTGATCACCGCCCGAGCAATTCTCGGCCTCCAGGAGCGCGCATATAACCGGTCCGACATGCTCAATGTGGGAGTCTGGCCGGGTGAGTAAGCCGACGGCTCCCGAGCGCGATCGCGTTTCGCGCCCCGGTACGCCAGTGCGGGGGCCGCAACGCCCGTCCGCGGCTCGTCCAGGACCGGTACGCGCGCAGCAGCTGAGTCCGTGGCGCTCATTCGTCCATCGCTACGGCTGGCGGGCTTATGCCCTGCCGTTACTGGTGATCATCACCGTGCTGGCGTTGTTCACCACTAACTCCAAAAACGTCCGAAACGCGATTTCGGGAAACCCGACCGGTGATTCGACGGATAGGGATGCGGCCGGTGCACCGCCGACCGCGGAGTCCAGCACCCAGCTCAAAGTGGATACGCCAGGCGCCGGCGCGGTGAGCACGCAGCTGCCGGCCTTGCAGCTTCCGCCGGGACCGGCCTACACCGAGAAGGGCGCCGGCACCTTTGCCACCATTCCCGGCACCTCCAAGGTGATCGGCAAGGGAGCACGGTTGTTCCGGTTCTCGATCGAGGTCGAGAACGGAATTACCGGTGTCGACCTCAATCAGTTCGCCAGCATCGTCATGAGCTCACTGGGTAACCCCCAGTCCTGGACGGCTGGCGGTACCCAATCGCTGCAACGAGTCGACTCGGGACCGGTCGATTTTCACGTAACCCTGGTCAGCTCGATGACGGTGCGGACCCTGTGCGGCTACGACATCCCCGTCGAGACCTCGTGCTATGCCGCGAATCAGAACAACCGGGTAGTCCTGAACGTTGCTCGCTGGGTTCGCGGAGCCAAGCTGTACTCGAGCGATCTGGCCACCTACCGCGTGTACGCGGTCAACCACGAGGTCGGGCACGCGCTGGGGCACAACCACAGTCACGAGTGCCTGAAAAACGGCTTGGCGCCGGTCATGATGCAACAGACCATCGGCGCCAAGACAGCCAGCGGTCAGATCTGCGCGGCCAATCCGTGGCCCTACCCGAGGGGCGTCACCGATGCCCCGGGCCCGGAAGAGGCCGGAGCGGAGGCAGACAACCAGTTCTTCGCGCGTAACTCCAAGTAGCACCTAGCCAGCGGGCGGTGTCAGGGGCCAAGCCACGTGCGGAACAATGGCGGTCTGGGCGGGGAATCTCGGTTGCGCGCCCGGTGTTGCGCCCACTGGAGAGTCAAGTGCTCGAGAATCCCGCTCGAGAATTGAGAATGAGGAAGGACCGCAGTCCCGTGTTACTGCCGCCGCTCGTCGAGCCCGCTGAATCGTTGACCATTGATGAGGTGCGCCGCTACAGCCGGCACTTGATCATTCCCGATGTCGCAATGACCGGGCAGAAGCGGTTGAAGAACGCCAAGGTGCTGTGTGTCGGTGCTGGCGGACTAGGTTCGCCGGCACTGCTGTACCTGGCCGCCGCCGGCGTCGGAACGCTCGGCATCGTCGAGTTCGATGTGGTCGACGAATCCAACCTGCAGCGTCAGATCATCCACGGCCAGTCCGACATCGGACGCTCCAAGGCCGAGTCGGCCCGCGACAGCGTTCGTGAAATCAACCCGCTGGTGAAGGTGATCGTGCACGACGTCCGCCTGGACAACGACAACGTGCTGGAAATCTTCAGTGGCTATGACCTGATCGTCGACGGCACCGACAACTTCGCGACCCGCTATATGGTCAACGACGCGGCCGTGATCCTCGACAAGCCCTACGTGTGGGGATCGATCTACCGCTTCGACGGCCAGGCGTCGGTGTTCTGGAACAAGTACGGTCCGAACTATCGCGATCTCTATCCCGATCCGCCGCCGCCGGGCATGGTGCCCTCGTGTGCCGAGGGTGGTGTCCTCGGCGTGCTCTGCGCCTCGATCGGATCGATCATGGCCACCGAGGCGATCAAGGTCATCACCGGTATCGGCGAAACCCTTGTCGGACGGCTGATGATCTATGACGCCTTGGAGATGGAGTACCGGCAGGTCAAGATCCGAAAGGATCCCAACACGGCTCCGATCACCGAGTTGATCGACTACGAAACCTTCTGTGGTGTGGTGTCGGAAGAGGCATCCGTGGCCGCGGCCGGTTCCACGATCACCGCGGCTGAACTCAAGGATTTGCTCGACTCCGACAAGCCGATCGAGTTGATTGACGTCCGCGAGCCGGCCGAGTTCGAGATCGTCGCCATTCCCGGAGCGAAGCTGATTCCGAAGGACGGCATTCTGCGCGGCGAGGTCCTCGCCGAGCTGCCTCAGGACCGCCAGCTCGTGTTGTACTGCAAGACCGGTGTGCGATCGGCCGAATGCCTGGCCGCGGTCAAGCGAGCCGGATTCTCCGACGCGGTCCACGTCCAGGGTGGCGTGACCGCGTGGGTCAAGCAGATCGATCCGTCGCTGCCGTCCTACTGAGGTATGGCCCAGTCCCCGGCCCGACGGCCGCTGGCCGAGCGCATCCTGGCCTGTGTCGAGGCGATTCCGTCGGGCCAGGTGATGGCCTACTCGGATGTGGCCGAGTACTGCGGCACCCGCGCGGCCCGGATGGTCGGGCAGGTCCTGGCCCGTGATGGCGGCACCGTGGCGTGGTTTCGCGTGGTGCGAGCGGACGGCAGCTGTGCTGAGCGGGTCCGAGCCGAGCAGCTGAGGTTGCTGCGGGCAGATGGCGTGCCGCTTCGCGGTGATCGGGTGGACCTGCGAGTGGCTCGCTGGGATGGCCGCTGACGGGTATCGGGACGGGTGTCGCAACGGGTTTTGTCGGTGCCCCGTGGTGAGATTTATTGGTGCTGACCGGTCCTGATTTCAAGCTCGTCCGGCCGGACAACCCTGTCCGCGAACCGCTCGCACCCGACGCGGGACAACAGCTGGTTATCGGTCATGACCGCGGGGTTCTGCGCGTGCTGGCCGGGCCGGGGACGGGTAAGACGACGACGTTGGTCGAGGCCGCCGTGGATCGGGTCGAGCGGCGCAAGGTTCCGGTCGAGAACCTCCTCTTGCTGACCTTCTCGCGGCTGGCCGCCGGTGAACTACGCGATCGGATCACCGCACGGCTGCAACGGACTATCGCCGAACCGGTGGCTCGCACGTTCCACTCCTACGCCTTCGGCCTGGTACGCCGCGCCGCGGTCCTCAACGGGGATCCGCCGCCGAGGCTGCTATCTGGTGCCGAGCAGGACGTGACGGTGCGTGAGCTGCTGGCGGGTCGATTGGCTGACGGTCGCGACGAGTGGCCCGCTGAACTGGCCGCCGCGGTTCGCACGAGCGCCTTCGGTGATGAATTGCGCGAGCTGATGATGCGGGCGGTTGAACGAGACATTTCACCACAGCAACTGAGCGAATTCGGTCGGCTTCATCACCGCCCGGACTGGATCGTGGCGGCCGGCGTGCTGGAGGAGTACCTGCAGGTAACGGCGCTGAAGGCGCCCGGTGCCTTCGACGCGGCCGAACTGATTCAGCGTGCCATCCACGAGCTGCGTGCCAATCCCGAGCTCCTGCAGACTGAGCGCTCGCTGCGCCGTCGAATCTTCGTCGATGAGTATCAAGACAGCGATCCGGCCCAGATCGAGCTGCTGAAACTGATCTCTTTCGGCGCCGACGAGCTGGTGCTGATCGGCGATCCCGACCAATCGATCTATGGCTTCCGCGGGGCCGATCGCTACGCCTTGGCCGAGGTCGATCAACACTTCGGGGACGCATTCAGCGAGCTGTTCGTCCCGACGGTGTCGTTGTCGGTCTGTCGACGAAGCGGGGCTGATCTGGTGGCGGCCACTCGTCGGGTCGCCACGCGACTGGCCGGGCCGGCCCAGCATCGCCAGCTCACGGCTGGCGGTGCTGCCGCGGACGGTTCTGTCCTTCACGGCAGCCCGGTCACCGTGCAGCTCTACGCCACCGCCAACCAGGAGGCGGCGCAGATCGGATCGTTGCTACGGCGCTACCACTGGGAGCAGAACGTGCCCTGGGCATCGATGGCCGTGCTGGTGCGGTCCTTGGGTCCGTCGGCCGACACGGTCAGGCGCGCACTGGCCGCTGCGGGAGTCCCCGTGCGTGGCACGGTGCGCTCAATGCTGTCCGAGGAGACGATGGTCGGGCAGTTGCTCACGCTGTTACGGGCGGTGGCGGTTCCGGATTCCCTGACCGACGACGAGGCCGAGTTGCTGCTGCTCGGTCCGGTTGGGCGGGCTGATCCGCTGCAGCTGGTGCGGATGCGGCGCCACCTGCGCCGCAGTCGGACCGAAGCGACCCTTGATCTGGCCAGCTTGCTGACCGATCGACGCTCGCTGGTCCTGATCCCAGAATCCCTGCACCCGCCGGTGAAACGCTTGCACGCGGTGATCCGCGCCGGTCGGTCCGGTGATCGCAACGGCTCGGCGGAGGACGTGTTGTGGCAGGTATGGCAGGCCACCGAGCTAGCCCCCCGGCTCTATCGACGCAGCCTGGCCGGAGGGGTTGACGGGTCGCGAGCCGATCGCGATCTTGACGCGGTTCTGAGCCTGTTCGCCGAGGCAGCCAAATTTTCTGACCGCCATCCCGGTGGTGGGATCGGGCAGCTGTACGAGTGGATCTCCCAGATCCAGGTCAGTGATGCCTCGACCCAGCGCCAGCCCAGCACCGATGACGCAGTCGCTCTGCTGACTGCCCACGCAAGTAAGGGCCTGGAATGGGACGTGGTGGTGTTGGCCGGCGTGCAGGAAGGGGTCTGGCCAAATCTGCGTCAGCGTGGATCGCTGCTCGGAGCCGATCTGCTGGTCGACCTGCACGCTGGTCGCTCGGCACCGGTCGCGGGTGACTTGGCCGATCGCTTGTTGCAGGAACGCCGGCTATTCTACGTCGCCGCTACCCGCGCCCGCGCAGCCTTGGTCGTGACCGCGGTGTCGGATGAGGAATCTCAACCCTCGCGGTTTCTGGAGGAGCTCGATCCGTTGCCCCGGGAGGTCGTGGCTCGCCCGGTGGCCTCCAGCCCGCGCCGGTTCGCTCTGGCTGCTCTGGTCGCCGAGCTTCGGGCAGTGGTCTGTGACGGGAACGAGTCGATCGAGGACCGGCAGGCAGCGGCGGGGGAGTTGGCGCGGCTGGCTGCGGCCGGAGTGCCTGGAGCCGATCCGGGTGAGTGGTGGGGCTTGGCTCCGCTGTCGACGGACGCTCCGATTCGCGCGCGCGAACGGGGACCGGTTCCGATCCGTCCGTCCAAGTTTGAGGCATACACCGACTGCGAGTTGCGGGCGCTGCTCACCGACCTGGGAGCAACCGACGCCACCGACGAGGTCGCGGCCGCGCTGGGTACCCTGGTCCACCGGGTGGCTGAGCAGGCGGCGGCCAACCCGACCGTCGAAGAACTCACGGCCCGGCTGGAGGAAGGCTGGCCCAAGATCGAGTTCTCCGCACCGTGGCACGGTGTAGCCGAACGGGCTCGGGCCCAACGAATGATGGTGGCGCTGGCCCAATGGATCGCGGACAGCCGATCCGGATTGCAACTTGTGGCCACGGAGCTGCCCTTCTCCGTCGAAGTTGGCGACGCCGTGCTGTCGGGCAAGGTCGACCGTTTGGAACGCGACGCCGACGGACGGCTCATCGTGGTCGACCTCAAGACCGGCAAGAGCAAGAAGACCGGTAAAGAAGTGCAGAACAATCCGCAGCTTGCGGCATATCAACTTGCCGTTACCCGCGGAGCCTTTGATAGCGGCGATCAAGGTGTGAGCGGTGGCGCCCGGTTGGTGCAACTGGGAGCCGGTGCGGCCGATCCCGAACAATCGCAGCCCCCTTTGACCAGCTTCGCGGACCCGGACTGGGTGTCCAGTGAATTGGCTCGAATCGCCGCGGTCCTGCGAGGCAACGAAGTCGCGGCACGACCCGGGCCGGCCTGCCCGCGCTGTCTGGTCCGGGCGAGCTGCCCGGCGCAGATCGACGGTCGTCAGGTGACCAACTGATGACGGCGACGGCCCGACGTTATTCACCGGCCGACGTGGCCCGGCTACTTGATCGATTCGCGCCCACCGACGAGCAAGCTCGGATCATCCAAGCTCCGCTGTCGCCGGCGGTGGTGATCGCCGCAGCGGGATCCGGCAAGACCGAGACGATGGCCGCCCGCGTCGTGTGGTTGGTCGCCAATGGTTTGGCGCAACCGGACCGCATCCTCGGTTTGACCTTTACCCGTAAGGCGGCCGGCGAGTTGCAGCAACGGATTCGGTCGCGGCTGAAGCTGTTGCACTATGCGCTGGGTGATGATCCGGCGTCGATCGCCGAACCGACCGTTCTCACCTACGCGGCCTATGCGGGCCGGATCGTCGCCGAGCACGCCATATTGCTGGGCAGCGAACCCGATTCCACTCTGCTGTCCGAGGCGGCGCGCTGGCAGGTCGCTGATGCCGTCGTACGTCGCTACGACGGCGAGTTCGAGCTGGATCCAGGCGTGATTGCCACGGTCAGCGAACGAACCTTGAATCTGGCCGGGCAGCTGGCTGATCACCTCGTTTCCGGTGATCAGCTCGAGCGGGAGTGTCGACGGTTGCTCGAGGTGATCGACGATCTGCCGCCGAGCCCGAAGTCCAGGACTCGCGCCTATCCCCCGAGCGTGCAGAGATTGCGAGAGTCGCTGCTCAAGCGACTGGATCTGCTTCCGTTGGTCCAACGATTCGAGCAGGCCAAGAGCGCGCAGTCGACCCACGACTTCGCCGATCAGATGGTGCTCGCCACGCTGCTGTCGCGGCTGCCCGTAGTCGCTGAGGTCGAGCGCTCGCGCTACGACGTGATCCTGCTCGATGAGTACCAGGACACTGGTTTTGCGCAGATCGAGATGCTCGCGGCGCTGTTCGGTGACGGACGCGCGGTGACCGCGGTCGGCGATCCGCTGCAGTCCATCTACGGCTGGCGAGGAGCGAGCCCCGGCAACATCCATCGCTTTCCGCAGCGCTTCCGAACCGCGGCCGGCGACCCGGCCACCGTGTTCTCCTTGATGACGAGTTGGCGAAACGACGAGAACATCCTGCGAGCGGCCAACACGGTCGCCGCCCCGTTGATCACCTCCGGCGGATCCGCTTTAAGGGCGCGCCCGAACGCTCCCGCGGGCCACGTCGAGGTGGCTTACCTGGACACGATCGAGTCCGAGGCCGCGTGGCTAGCGGCCAAGCTGCGGACTGAATGGAATGAGCGCCCGCAATGGACGGATAACCGGCGAACATTGGCGATTCTCGTCCGTAAGCGATCGGGCATCGCCATCATCGCGCAAGCTGTGCGGGCGGCCGGACTGCCGGTCGAGGTGGTCGATCTCGGTGGCTTGCTGACGCTGGCCGAGATTGCCGATATTCGTGCGGTTCTGCAGATCATGTCCGATCACAATTCCGGTGGCTCGCTGATGCGTTTGCTGGCCGGCGCTCGGTGCCGAATCGGGCCCGCCGATCTGGTTGCCCTGCACGAGCGAGCCCGGCAGTTGGCCCGCTCGGCGGCCGGTCCGATCGACGCCGACGACGATGAGCGCATCGATCCATCCCTGATCGAGGCGCTCGACGATCTCGGTGAGCAATCACGTTATTCCACCGAAGGATTCTCGCGACTTTCCGAAATCGGCGGCATTCTGCGGCGGTTACGGCGACGACTGGATTTGCCGATCCCGGATCTGATCGGTGAGATCGAGCAGGCTCTCGGCCTGGATGTCGAAGTGGCGGCGCGACCCGGCCTGGGGGAGGCGGGACGGGCGAACCTGGATCGGTTTATCGACGAGGCGGCCCGTTTCGTCGGCGACCGCAAGGGTACGGCGGGCAGTGGCTTGTCGGCCTTCCTCGGTTATCTCAAGGCGGCCGAGTTGGAGGAGTACGGGCTCAAGCCGGCGACGATCGAGGTTCATGCGGACCGCGTCCAAATCCTTACCGTGCATGGCGCCAAAGGCCTGGAATGGGACGTGGTCGTCGTCGCCGGCCTAGTTGCCGACGGCTTCCCCGATGCCGCGAAGAATCATGACTGGGCAACCGCCCCGGCGCTACTGCCGTCCCGATTGCGCGGCGATCACGCCCAGCTGCCCGAACTTGATGACGCCCGCTGTGCCGATCGCGGTGAGCTGGAAGCCCGCATCCTCGATCACAAGGCCGCGTTGAAGGATCGACATCGCGACGAGGAACGTCGACTCGCCTACGTCGCGGCCACTCGAGCCCGGATGGCTCTGTACGCCAGCGGCGCGGCTTGGGGGACCGGATCGACCGCTCGTGAACCATCGATTTTCCTGAGCGAATTTGCCGCTCTGACTCGGGGCGAGGAGGCCGTGGCCGTGCTCGACCGCTGGCACGAGGTGGCGCCGGGTGAGGTCAACCCTCGCGAAAGCATCGAGCGGGCCTCACATTGGCCCTTCGACCCGCTGGGGGATCGACGCTCCGCGGTTGCCGAAGGTGCAGCTCTGGTGAGCCAGGCCCGCCGACGGGTCAGCAGCCCGGCGGGCGCCGCCGCCCCGAGCCAGGCACCGGCGGCACCTGTGGAACCGTCGGCACCCTCGCCGGCTCGATCGCTGATGTGGCAACGAGACGTCAGTCTGCTGCTCGCCGAACTCGAAGCGGCCGGCCAGAACAGCGTTATCGAGGTCGGCATGCCCAAACACCTGTCCGTATCCGACGTCGTAGCGCTGTCCGCTGACGAAGCCGAGCTTGCTCGTCGGGTTCGACGACCGTTGCCGAGGCGTCCGGTCGCGGCCGCCCGGCGAGGATCCAACTTTCACAGTTGGCTGGAGCAACGGTGGCAAGCCGCGTCACTGCTGGACGTTGATGAGCTCCCGGGCGCGGCGGACGACGTCGTCGACGATGCTGAACTAGCGCACCTGAAACACAGCTTCGAGGCCAGCCGGTGGGCCGACAAGACTCCGGTAGCGGTCGAGGTCCCGTTCGAGATGAGCTTCGGCGCGACCGTGGTCCGGGGTCGGATGGACGCGGTTTTTGCCGAGCCGGACGGGCGATTCACGATCATCGACTGGAAGACCGGGGCTGTGCCTGGCTCTGAGAACGAGACCGGTGTGAAGCTTGGCACCGCCCAGGCCGTCCAGTTGGCGGTGTATCGATTGGCCTGGGCCGCGTTGCGGGGCATCAGCGCCAGACGCATCAACACCATCAGCGCGGCGTTCTATTACGTGGGTGCCGACACTTTGGTGACCCCGTCCGATTTGCTGTCCGCCGCCCAGCTCAACGACCTGATCAACGGGTCAACGCCGAGCGGCGATAGCGATCTCGCAGATGTGTTTACCGATTTCCAGTGAGCTGGTCGCGGCTGGCGACGGCGCATTGAGGACGTGTACGTTACGGCCGCGGCTGAGGATCAGGAAGTCGTCGACCAGGCCGCCGTCGCGTTTGAGGGCTTGAGCCCGTACACCGGACTTGCTCGGCACCAGATCGTCAGCCGTGATCTCGGGGACGAGCCGGGCCAGGCTCGCCGCGAACCGCTTCTTGGACAGCGATCGCGAAACTTCCATCATTCCGGCCCCGAAGTTGTGACGGGCCAGCTTCCAGAAACCGGGGAAGGCCAGCACGGCGCCCACGTCGCGAGGCCGGATGGTCTTCCAGTCATAGCCTTCGCGGGCCAGGGCCAACACCGCGTTCGGTCCGGCGTGCACACTACCGTCGATCATGCGGGTCAGGTGGACGCCCAGGAACGGAAAGTCCGGGTCGGGAACGGGATAGATCAATCCCTTGACCAGATGGGTGCGTTCCGGCCGCAACTCGTAGTACTCGCCGCGGAACGGCACGATCCGAGAATCCAGCGGGGCTTCACCCGCGCCAGACTCCGCTTCTGAGCTGCCCAACTCGGCCGGGGCGGCGGGCGGGGCCGAGTCGCTGGCTGCGATCCGATCGCTATGCAACCCGGCGCAGTTGATGACCACGTCGGCGAAGATCTCCTCGACTCCGGCCGAGCCTGGCTGAGGACCGACGTGCACGATCGCCCCATCGGTCCGGCTCTGGATGCGGGACACCTCGCTGGCCAGGCGGATCGTGCCGCCGGCCGCTTCGATGTCCTCGGCCATCGCGCGGCAGACCGCCACGTAATCGGTTATTGCCGTGCTTTCGACATGCAGGGCGGCCAGGCACGCCACAAACGGCTCACGCTCGCGCGCCTGGTCAGCACCGTATCGACGCACCGGTACCCCGTTGGCCACGCCTCGTTGGTACAACTTGTCCAGGCGCGGCAGCTCGGCTTCAGTCGTGGCCACGATCAGCTTGCCGGTCCGGACCAAGGGGATGTTGCGCGATTCGGCAAACTCGACCATCGACGCGGCACCGGCTCGGCACATCTGGGCCTTGGCCGAGCCGGGGGTGTAGTAGATGCCCGAATGGATCACCCCGGAGTTGCGTCCGGTCTGGTGGGTGGCCAGCGAGGCTTCCTTTTCCAACAGGATCAGCTTTGCGCTCGGATCCGTTTGGCAGATAGCTCGAGCGGTGGCCAGGCCGACTATTCCGCCCCCGATCACCACGTATGACGTCATCAATTCCCCCGGACTTCGCGCGACACCTCGTGCTTAGGAAGAAAGGCTAGCCTGATCACCCGTGACAGATGTGCGTGCTTATGTGACTGATCACCATTCGGATTTGCTGACCGATCTCGACGAGTGGCTGCGGATCCCGGGTATCAGTGCGCAACCCGAGCATCATGGCGACGTTGAGCGAAGTGCGCAATGGTGGGCCCAGGCCTGTCGGGCGGCAGGGTTTCCCATCGTGGAAATCTGGCCGACCCCCGGATTGCCCGCGGTGTACGCCGAATGGCCGAGTGCCGATGCCGGTGCCACCACCGCGCTTGTCTACGGTCACCATGACGTCCAGCCGGTCGACCCGATCGAACTGTGGCGCAGCGACCCGTTCGTGCCGACGGTCGATGGTGAGGTCCTGCGGGCCCGCGGGGCCTCCGATGACAAGGGTCAGTTGTTGTTCCACCTGCTGGCCATCAAGGCTCACCTGGCTGTCACCGGGCGGGCCACGCCGGCCGTCTCATTGAAGTTCCTGATCGAGGGTGAAGAGGAATCCGGTTCCCCCCACTTCGAGGACCTGCTCGCCGAGCGGCGCTCGCGCCTGGACTGCGATGTTGTCGTGATCACCGACACCGGGATGCTGGCCGAGTCCGTTCCGAGCGCGGTCAGCGGGATGCGGGGCCTGGTGGTCGCCACCGTCGACTTTCACGGGCCTGATCTTGATCTGCATTCGGGCTCGTTCGGCGGTGCCGTCCCTAATCCGGCGACGGCGATCGCCCGGCTGGCCGCGGCGCTGCACGATGAGCAGGGACGAGTTCAAATATCGGGTTTCTACGATGACGTCCTGGAGCTCAGCCCGCAGGAGAAGGACCTGATCGCCCGCGTCCCGTTCGATGAGGTGGAGTTTCTGGCTACCAGCAAGTCCCGGGCTTTGTGGGGCGAACAGGGGTATTCGACCCTCGAACGACTCGGTGCCCGTCCAACCGCTGAAGTGAACGGGCTGGGCGGCGGCTATCAGGGTCCCGGCGGCAAGACCATCGTGCCCTCGGACGCCTTCGTCAAGCTCTCCTTCCGGCTGGTGGCCAATCAGGATCCGGCCCTCATCCGCGCGGCGGTGGAGAAGTTCGTGGCCGAGCGGACGCCGGCGGGCATCACCCACACGATCGAGTGGGAGGGCGACGGAGTGTCGCCCTGCCTGGTTGGCATCGACACCCCGGCGTGGGGTGCGCTGGCGCGTGCGATCGCAAGGGCCTTCGACACCGATGTGGTGCTGCCCACCCGGGAGGGCGGATCTGGTCCGGAGGCCGCCATCGCGCAGGCGCTCGGGGCCCCGTTGGTGTTTCTAGGGGTAGGCCTTCCCGACGACCAGATACATGCACCGAACGAGAAGGTGAACCTGTCGATGTTGTTCAAGGGGGCCGAAGCCGCCGCCTACCTCTGGCAGGAGTTGGCCGAGCTCGGTCCGGCTGGTCTGCATCCGAGCGCGGACGCGGGTGGTCGCTGATGGCCGATCAGCCGGGCGAGCAGCCCGATGCGCAGTACGAGCACTACGACTGGATCACGCTGCCGCCGAGCCAACTCCCGGCGGATCAATATCCAGGCAGCGAATACCCGTCGGGGCAATACCCGTCGGGGCAATCGCAAATCCCGTGGGGTTATCCGGCCGCTCCGCAAGCGGTGCAGCCGGTGCGGCCTTCGCGGCGCCGGTTGATGATGATGGGTGCGGTTGGGCTGGTCGTGCTGATCCTCATCGGGGCGCTGGTGAACGGCCTGCGAACTCGCTCGGGTGGCTCAGCGTCCAAGGCCGATGTGCCGTCCGCGCCGAGCATCGGATCGCCGACCGGACCGTTGCTGCCGAGCCCGACGCCACCCAACGGTTCCAGCGGCGGGCTGGGTGTGGATCCGAGCCTGCCGCAGGTGTCCTGCCCGACGGTCCGTGACGATCAGTCGCACCTGTCCTACCAGTGCCTGATCGGCACCCTCAGCCAGGGCCCTCCGGATTCGCTGCTGGGCCTGCGGATCTCGATGGTTCAAGAGGTCGAGCCCGGCTGGGTGATCAGCGAGGGCTCGGGCAATCCGAAGAGTGTGGCCGGCACGACCGATCCGAACACGATCGACTTCCACCAAGTGCCGACGGGCAGCACGCCGTCGAGTTCGCCATCGGCCAGTGCCGCAGCGCCGACGCTGGCCGCGATCAGGGCCGAGGTGCGGGCCCGGGCCGCCAAAGCCGTCAACAGCGCCTACGGATCCAATCCTTCGAGTCGGGTTCTGGCCGATAGCAGTCACATCGTGTCCGGTAAGACCGGCTACCTCCTGCAGACCGAGATCACCATCAACCCCGCCTATCGTGCCTCGACCGGATTGGCCACGAAGACCGAACGACTGTGGGTGATCGGCGTGCCGACGGCGGCCGGGATCAGCATCTTCATGATGTCGATCCCCGATCTGCGCAAGGATCTGTGGCCTAGGGCCGACGCCACGATCGCTACCTTGCGCATCATCTAGCGACCAGCTTTGGCTAGGGTGGTCCAGTGCCCAGCAAAGCGCGTACAGCGGTCCTGCCGTCCCTGTCATTCGAACTCGTCCATCACACGCTGTCCAATGGACTGCGCGTGGTCATCGCACCCGACCGGCGATCACCGGTCGTCGGCATCGCGGTTTATTACGACGTCGGCTTCCGATCCGAGCCGGAAGGACGAACCGGGTTTGCGCATCTGTTCGAGCATCTGATGTTTCAGGGATCGGTGAATCTGGAGAAGCTCGAACACTTCCGTTACGTCCAATCCTCGGGCGGGATGTTCAACGGGAGCACCCATTTGGACTACACCAACTACTTCGAGTCGCTGCCCGCCCACGCCTTCGAGCGGGGACTTTTCCTGGAAGCCGACCGGATGCGTTCGCCGCGCATTACCGAAGAAAATATGGCGAATCAAATTTCGGTGGTGAAAGAGGAGATCCGGGTCAACGTCCTCAACCGCCCTTACGGCGGCTTCCCGTGGCTGGTGCTGCCGCCGGTTCTCTATGACACTTTCCCCAACGCGCACAACGGCTACGGCGGTTTCGAGGATCTATCCAATGCCACCGTTGATGATGCAGCCGCTTTCTTCAACAGCTTTTATGCCCCGGCCAATGCCGTGCTGTCGGTGGCCGGCGACATCGACCCGGATTCCGCGATCGAGTTGATCGAGCGTCACTTCGGCGGGATCAAGCGTCGCAAGAAGCCGCTGCGTCCGGACTTCGCCGAGCCGCCGCTGGTGAGCGAACGTCGTGACTCGGTGACCGACGCGCTGGCTCCGATGCCCGCCGTGGCGCTGGGTTACCGGGTTCCCGATCCGGGAGCGGATCTGCACGTGTATCTCTCGACCGTGTTGCTGGCCGAGATCCTCTCCGATGGGGACGCATCGCGCTTGCAGCGGGGGCTGGTTCAGTCCAAGCGCCTGGTCACCGACATCAATGCCTACCTGGGCACGTTCGGCGATCCGTTGGAAGAACGCGATCCGACGCGGCTCAACATCACCGCCCACTACCCGGACCTGGGTTCGACCGAGGCGGTCATCACGGCCGTGGACGAGGAACTGGCTCGACTCGCCAACGACGGCACCGAACCCGGCGAGGTGGAACGGGTCCGGACCAAGCTGGTCGCGACCGTGTTCCGAGAGCTCGATCAGGTGCTGAATCGCTCGCTCGAATTCGCCAAGTTCGAACTGCTCTTCGGCGATGCCGGTCTGATCACCGAGCTGCCGAGACTGCTGGCTGACATCACCGACGCCGACATCCGGGCCGCCGCGGCCGCCTTGCGACCTGACAATCGGGCCGTGGTCGAGCTCATTCCGGGAGGCGCCCGATGACCGCGCTGCTGAGTGTGCCGGCCCTGGCTCGTCCGGCCCGTCCGATGAAGTTGGCGAGCACCGAGCGGGTGCTGGCCAGCGGCTTACGGGTCATGGTCGTGCGCCGGCCCTCGGTGCCGATGGTCGAGATCCGGCTGCGGATGCCCTTCCTGTCGGCGCGATCGCGCCACCTGGCAAAGGCCGCGCTGCTGTCCGATTCGATCCTGACCGGCACCGCCAACCTTGATCGCGCCGGAATCGCGATGGCGCTGCAGGAACTCGGCGGTGACATTTCGATCGGGCTGGATGCAGATCGACTGCTGCTGTCCGGGTCGGGGCTGTCCTCCCGCCTGCCTGATCTGTTGGGCCTGCTGGCCGACGTCGTCACCTCGGCCAGCTACAACAGCAGCGAGGTGAGCGGGGAGCGCGAGCGGCTGGTCGAACGCATCACGATCATGCGGTCGCAGCCGGGCGTCATCGCCAATGAGGCACTGGCCGCCCGGATGGCTCCGGGCCATCCGTATGGGACGAGCCTGCCGCAGATCGACGACGTCGTCGCGAGCACCGCGGCGCAGCTGCGCAAGCTGCACGCCGAGCTCGTGCGTCCGCACGATGCTGTACTCGTGATCGTCGGCGACCTGTCGGCCTCCAAGGCTTTGGATCAGGCGGAGCGCGCACTGTCCGGGTGGACCGGAACGGCGTCGGCCGGTTCGGTGCCGGCTCTTCCCGAGGTCGAGGCATTACCGCTGCTCGTGGTGAACCGTCCGGGATCGGTGCAGACCTCGCTGCGCTTCGGCGGCGATGCCTTGCCGCGTTCGGATGAACGGTATCCGGCGCTGCAGTTGGCCAACCTCGCTTTCGGTGGCTACTTCTCCTCCCGGTGGGTGGAGAACATCCGCGAGGACAAGGGCTTCACGTACTCCCCGCGCAGCTCCATTGATCACGCGCAGCTCGGTTCGTCGGTGTCGTTGTCGGCGGACGTGGCGACGGAGGTGACTGCTCCGGCGTTGCTCGAGACGATGTATGAACTAGGTCGGATGGCCACCTTGCCGATCACCGACACCGAGCTGGAGTCGGTGCGTCAGTACGCGATCGGCACCCTGGCCCTGTCCACCTCGACCCAAGCCGGTCTGGCCTCCACGCTGTCGACCCTGCTGGGCAGTGGGATGGACGTCGAGTGGCTGGCCAGCCATCCGGCGCGTCTGGCTGAGGTCACGGCCGAGCAGGTGGCTGACGTGTCGGCGGAGTTCCTGGCGCCGCAACGCCTGGTCGGAGTTGCCGTCGGCGACGCCGAGGCGATCGTTGATCCGTTGTCCCGGCTCACCGCGGTCGACGTCGCCTGAAATGACTGACGCGATCGTGTCCACACCGGTGCTGGCCCGCACCTTCCACGATCGAATTGCGCATCGGCGCCGCGACGCCCACTGGGTCGAGCAGGCATGGCAGGACCCGGCCAGCCGTGTGCTGGTGCTTTCGGCCGATGGCCGCGCGGCCCTCGACGGTGAGCGGCTGCGGTTCGTCGCTACGGCGGAGGTTGGCGGCGATGGTGAGCCGATCTTGCTGGGCGAGGCTGAGGGCATCGTCTACTTCGCCAGTCTTTCTTTCACCCGGGCCGCGACGCAGGAATGGGATGCGGACTGGCGCAATCTGCGTGCGCTGGCCGTTCGGCTCAACGACCTGGACGTCGGCCTGATGACCGCCGCGGTTGCTCTGCAGGAATGGCACCAGCGCCACGTGCACTGTCCGGCCTGCGGTTCGGTCACCGAGGTCAGCCAAGCCGGCTGGACGAGAACCTGCCCGCAGGACGGCTCGGAGCACTTTCCGCGAACCGATCCCGCCGTGATCATGCTTGTCTCCGACGGCGGCGATCGGGTGCTGTTGGGCCGTGGACCGCAATGGGCCAAGGGCCGCATGTCAGTGCTGGCCGGCTTCGTGGAGGCGGGCGAGTCAGCCGAGACTGCGGTCAAGCGCGAGGTGTTCGAAGAGGTCGGGATTCGCATCACCGACGTCCGCTATGTCGCAAGTCAGCCGCATCCGTTCCCAGCCTCGCTCATGCTGGGATTCACGGCGGTGCTCGACGGCGATGACAGGCTGGTGTTGGACGAGCACGAGATGGCCGAGGCGGGCTGGTTCACCCGGGCGCAGGTCCGGGCGGCGGTCACCTGGGGCGATGAGGACAGTGCGCTGGCTCCGCCGCCGGAAGCGGTCTTGCGGGGCCTGCCGTCCTCGATGTCGATCGCTCGTCAGCTCATCGACAGTTGGCTGAGCCAGGCCTAGACCTCAACGCGGGGGTGATTCACCGCATTCGCACGGCTGGGTGGGACCGGTCGTCGTATCGAATGACGATGTCGGCACTGCCGGCTGGGTCCACATCGATGTCATAGCGGTCAAAGGCGGCCAGCGTCCACGCGGTTTCGTCATCGAACTGCCGCCGGCGTGCCAGCCGCGATACGGCGAAGTGAATGCTGAGATCGAAGCTCAGTCCGTTACCGAGCAACAGCTCGCCGACCACGATCAGCACGCCGCTCGCGGGCAGCGTTACCGGTCGGGCCCGGCTCGATCGGTTCGTGTCGGGGTCTCGCAGCTTCGGAAGGTAGCGGGCGTCCGGGCTGGCGCTCGGGCGCAGCACCTCGCGCTCCAAGGACTGCCGGTCGAGCCAGCCGCCGTAGAAGGACTCGACATCGGTCTTGCCGTACTCGAAACGCAACGAGGCGTCGCGGTAGAAGGTGCGCGCATCGACGACGCCGACCGGCCGTCCCTGGGTTGTGAGGATGTCACCGAGCTGGTCGGCCACGAGGCCGAGCCGGGAGCTGCGGGGACCGTCCAGCGCTACTCGAAGCGGGTGAACGCCGCGATGGCGAGCCAGGCACTGCTCAGCCAGCCGGCCGGCCAGGCCATTAGCTCCGACCGGCTCCCACTTCACGCCGCGAGGTCGTCCAAACGCTGCTTGACCTGTGCGGCCGTCGGGTTGGTCAGGGCGCTTCCGTCGGGGAATTCGATGGTCGGGACGGTCTGGTTGCCACCGTTGACCTGCATGACCCGCAGCGCCGCCTCTTCGTCACGCTCGATGTTCACCTCGGTGAAGTCGATGCCGGCGCGCTGCAAACCGTCTTTGAGACGTACGCAGTACCCGCACCAGGTGGTGGTGTACATCGTGACTGGAGCCTTCATCGCGAGCCGTTCTCCCTGCTTGTGACAGTGTTGTTGTGCGTCTTCGGTGGCAATCATGCCGAGGCCGGCACACTTGGACCAAACGCGGGTCGCGGGCCGAGAATTTCCGGTCGGCCGGTGATCTCCGCCAACCTCGCAAGCCGGGCATCGAGCCGTGACCGCCGATGAACCTGTCGGACCGGGTTGGCAGGATGGAGGCCGTGACCGAGATCAGTGAACGCATCCTGGCCGGTCTGGATCCCGAGCAGCGGACGGCCGCCCTGGCCATTCGCGGGCCGGTCTGCATCCTGGCCGGTGCGGGAACGGGCAAGACTCGGGCCATTACGCATCGGATCGCCTACGCTGTGCATTCGGGCGAGGTCGTCGCCGATTCGGTGCTCGCCGTGACGTTCACGGCGCGGGCGGCCGGAGAACTGCGCACCCGGCTGCGGGGCTTGGGAGTCTCAGGGGTTCAGGCCCGTACGTTTCACGCCGCTGCCTTGCGACAGCTGACTTACTTTGCCCCGCAGATCTTGGGCGCTCCGATGCCCAAGGTCGCCGATCAACCAATCCGGTGGGTCTCGCAGGCGTGCAACCGGCTGCGGCTGCGGACCGATCGGGCCGAGCTACGCGATCTGGCTGCCGAGATCGATTGGGCTAAATCTAGCCTGGTCGGACCAGCCGAGTATGCAGCTGCGGCCAGCGTGGCCAACCGAGGCATCTCGCTGAGCGCGGCCAAGGTCGCCGAGGTCTATGCCGGGTATGAACAAGCCAAGCAACGCAACGACGAACTGGACTTCGCCGATCTGCTGCTCATCATGGCCGGCGCCCTGGAGGAGCTCCCCGAGGTTGCCCGACGGGTCCGGGCCCAGTACCGCTATTTCGTGATCGATGAGTATCAGGACGTGTCGGCCCTGCAGCAGCGGCTGCTCGACGGCTGGATCGGCGATCGTGGGGATATCTGCGTTGTCGGTGATGCGAATCAGACGATCTATTCCTTCGCCGGCGCGAAACCGTCCTACTTGTTGGGTTTTCCGGATCGCTATCCAGAGGCGACGGTGGTTCGCCTCGAACGCGACTACCGCTCGACTCCCCAGATCGTTGAGCTGGCCAACAAGCTGATCGTGGCCGGGGCCGCTTCTGGCGGTGGGTCGGCCGCCCCGGCAGCCGGGGCAATCGCCGGCCGCCTGCGCCTGATCGGCCAACGGCCGGACGGCCCGGCGCCGACGTTCGCCGAGTACGACGATGAGGTGGCCGAAGCCAAAGCGGTCGCATCGGTGGCCAAGCGAATGATCGCCGACGGTATTCCGGCCGCCGAGATAGCGATTCTTTTTCGGATCAACGCCCAGTCCGAGGCTTACGAGCAGGCGCTGGCCGAAGTCGGCATCCCGTATCTCATCCGGGGCGGTGAGAAGTTCTTCGATCGGGCTGAGATCCGTCAGGCGCTGGTGTTGTTGCGCGGTGCGGCCCGAGCCGATGACGGCGAGGTCGCACTCACCGAAGCGATTACCGAGGTCTTGGGATCCCTGGCTTGGCACCCCGAGCATCCACCACTTGGCGGAGCAGCTCGGGAACGCTGGGAATCGCTGACTGCGCTTGTCGCGCTGGCCGAACAGCTCCTCCTCGATCAGCCCGAGGCCCGCCTGGATGATTTCAATGCTGACCTCGAACAGCGGGCGGCTTCTCAACATGCGCCGACCGTGCAAGGGGTGACGTTGGCGTCGTTGCACTCGGCGAAAGGGTTGGAATGGGACGCGGTGTTCCTGGTCGGCCTGACCGATCAGACCATTCCGATCCAGCACGCCACGACGCCCGAGCAGCTGGCTGAGGAACGTCGGTTGCTCTATGTCGGAATCACTCGGGCTCGGCAGCGACTCGCCTTGTCCTGGGCGCTGGCCCGTAACCCTGGTCAGGCCAGACGCCGCCGTCCCAGTCGCTTCCTGGACGGGCTCCGTCCGGGTGCTTCCGTCCGTTCGGCCTCGACCCCGAAGCGAGTCAAAGTAGTACCCGAATCAGCCGATGCGGCGACCTTTGGTCGGCTACGCGCTTGGCGCAAGAAGCAGGCCGACGCTCAAGGCGTTCCGGCCTACGTCGTCTTCTCCGATGCGACTCTGGTGGCGATTGCCGATGCCGCGCCGGCAGATCCTGCTGCAATGGCCAGGATTCCGGGTGTCGGGCCGACCAAGTTGGAACGCTACGCACAGCCGATCCTGGCCGTTCTCGCCGGTCAGGATCCGGAGCCGGTGGAGGTCGGCTGAGCAGTCCATGAGAGGGCAAGTGGACTGATTTGGAAAAAAGAATTGTGCACGTCTGATCGACTCCGCTAGCCTCGCGAGCGCAACAAAAAAACAGCCATGCGGTTTGCCTACCGGCCGATCGCCGATAAATGAAGGAGGTGCCGAATGTCCAAGTACAAGACCAGCAACGCAGTCGAGGCCATCCCGGCTGCCTTCTTTGCTGTCTCGGCTGTGTCGGCTCTGTGGCCGACGGCTGTAGCTCACCGTGATCGCAACGCAGGCATCGAAATGACGAATGCCGTTTTGGGTCAGGCGCATCCACCTCGAGAAGTACCACTCTGATACACCAGTGTGGACCTCTTGAGGCCGCGGATTCCCTGACCGGGAACCGCGGCCTTTGTTATTCCCCGACAAGTTGTTCCCCGACAAGTTGTTCCCCGACAGGTTGTTCCCCGACAGCTATCCCCGACTCCGTATCCCCGACTCCGTATCCCGACTCCGACCCGCCAGTGGACAACCGATGACGAACCAGCCCGACGAGCTCCGACGAAACCAAAACCAACCGACTACTAAGGAGGTGACCGACGTGTTTGCGGCACAGACTCTGACCGAGTCCGACTCGCGACCGTGGGTTGCGGCCACACCCAAGGCTGCGATCTCAATCTGCGAACCACTTGTCCCGACGGTCGATCCCGCCTTCGCGGCGGACTACGACGACCTTCCCTGCCGAGTGCTTGACCCCGACCTGTGGTTTGCCGAGTCCCCGATCGAGCTGGAGCAGGCCAAGGCGCACTGCGCCGAGTGCCCGGTCCGGATGGGATGTCTGGCCGGTGCGCTGGATCGGCGCGAGCCCTGGGGCGTGTGGGGCGGCGAGATCTTCGCCGCGGGCACTGTCATTGAGCGCAAGCGTCCGCGTGGACGTCCGCGCAAGACGGCCGCCGTCGTGGCCGCCTAGCTAACTCACCAACAGAATTTGAGGAACACGATCATGTACCAGCTGTATGAAGCACTCGCACGAGAACGAATACGTGACCAGCATGAGGCTGCGGCCCGGCGTCGACTGGCGTCGCAAGTAGCTTCAGTCCGACTGTGGGAAAGACTCGCCGCCTACGCCGCTGGGCGTGCGGCTCGATCGACTCACAAGGTCGAGCAGCACGCGGCGTCAGAGTTTTCCCTGGCGGCGTAGGCACGAACATCGGATTTGATCTCGACACCGCCCTGTACGGGGTTCACGCCCCGTACAGGGCTTGCCTTTCTTGATCATCTGTAGGTTTTGGGGGTCAGAGCAACCAAGACTTACAGATGATCAAATGATTCTGCGTCCGAGATGGGCGCATTGGACTGAGCCAACCAGTGCTCACGAAGGCTCGATCCGTTTTAAGCCATGAAATACCGCGATTCCGGCGACTGGCGCTGCACAATACAGTCATGAAAGCCGGTGCCGATCCACTTACCTGCGATGTCTGCGGACGCACGTCTGATCCTCTGATCGACGGGGAGCCGCGCCTGAGCTGGACGATGACCCGCGAGCACGACGTGATCAGCTGGGTCTGTCCGCACTGCACAAGCGAACATGTGCGATCGATGGAGGCCAAGCTCGACGCCGTCTACTGGTGATGCTCTCGATCCGACCGCGACGCCGGCGCGCGCCGCTTTAACGCGGTTCAGCGAATCCCGGTTGCCACTGTTCGGCCACCTGCCGATAAGGAGCGGTCGCCCCGAGTTGACAGAGCACCCCGATGGACCCGAGGGTGACCCGGTGCAGTAGTAGATATTCCGGCGGAAGGTTCAGCATCCGTCCCACCCGAGCCGCCTCGTTACGCGGATCGCCGATCCGGGCCGCTTGTTCCCGCATCCACTCACGGGTGAACGTGAATTCTGGATGGGCCAACGGCTCGAGGATCGGCCGCAGGTAGTCCATAACCCGACTGGCGTCGATGTCGATACCGGGGCGGATGAAGTTCTCTTTCTGCATTGCCGCCAGCACCGCGTCCAATTCGTTGTTGAGGACCAGTCGGGTGATGCGTCCCAACGGTTCCGGCGTGCCGTTGGGAAGGCGCGCGACGGCGCCGAAATCGAGCACCCCGAGTCGCCCGTCGTCGAGGAGGCGGAAGTTACCCGGATGCGGGTCCGCGTGCAGCAATTGCGCTCGTTGGGGAGCCGAGAAATGCAGGATGGCCAGCAGATAACCGGCCCGGTCACGTTGTTCCTGGCTTCCGGCGCTGATGATCTTTGACAGCGGAGTTCCGTCCTGCCACTCGCTGATCATCACCTTGGGGGCGCTGGCCACGACCCGCGGAACCGCGATCTCGTCGTCGCCGTCATAGGCGGCGAAGAATCGGCGCTGCGCGTCGGCTTCCAAGCCGTAGTCGAGCTCTTCGCTGACGCGGGCCTTGAGCTCGGCGAGCAGCGGTTTGACGTCCAGGCCGGGCGACACCATGGCGAACAGCTTGGCAAAGCGCGACAGTTGGTTGAAGTCGGCCATCAGCGCCGGTCCGGCGCCGGGATACTGGATCTTGACCGCGACCTCTCGTCCGTCCGACCACACCGCTCGGTGGACCTGGCCGATGGATGCGGCCGCGGCCGGCTCATCGTCGAAGGACATGAAACGGCCACGCCATGAGGTGCCGAACTGCTCGTCCAGGACGCGGTGCATCGTAGCCGGTGCCATCGGCGGGGCGGCGTCCTGAAGCTTGGTCAGGGCGGCCCGGTACGGGGCCGCGGATTCCTCCGGCAACGCAGCCTCGAACACCGACAGTGCTTGGCCGAACTTCATCGCTCCGCCCTTGAGCTGACCCAGGACGGTGAACAGTTGATCAGCGGTTCGCTGTGACATCTCGGCCTGCACATCGGCCGATGATCGGCCGGTGAGGCGCTTGCCGAGCCCGACGGTCGCGCGACCGGCGACTCCGAGCGGCAGCTTGGCCAAGTGCGCGGTGCGGGCTACGCCGCGCTGGGGGATGTCGTTCACTCCGCCACCGGCTGCCATCTGAGCTTCACAGTGCCATTCTGCCGTGTTCGGCCGAATCGGAGGCGGCTCCGCAGTCACAATCGGGGTGAGGCGGCCAACTGCGTCTGCGCAGTCGCCAGTCCGGCAACTGCCATTCCAAGGTTCCGTTGAGGGCGCTCGGAGCCCGCTCATCCAGCCGATCCAGCAGCGCCAGCACCTGATTGGCGGCCACGCCCGCCGTCGCTACCGTGAGACCGACGTCGGGCTGGGCCCGGTGCGCGGACCGGTTTGTGAGTTGCACCCCAAACAGCGGCCAGCAGGGATCGCGGTCGGTGCGGTGCAGATCGGCGCAACGAACGCAGCTGGATTCACCGGGCACGACCAGCGGCCCGATGATGGAAGTGGCGCCGCGGATCTGAACCACCAGGTGCGCTACGCCGTCGCGCTGCAGGTTGGCTGCCAGCTCTGGATCAGGCGGACCGGAATCGGTCAGGATGACCAGATCTGGCCTTCGCTGTCCGCTGATCGGTCGAGTCTCGGTCTGGGGAGCCGCCCGGTTGATCGCCCCTATCGATGCTTCGACGAACCGCCGACCCTCATCGGCCGGCGTCAAGCCGCCTGGGCAGGCGTCGAACGCAGTGACATCACCGCGATGGACGGGATGGACGTGGCCGACACCGGCGCTGGCGATAGTTGCCGCCAGCAGCCCGGCCAGCCGGGCCGGTCCGTGGACCACGACCGCCGCCTGCTGCCGGCGAGCCATCACCTCGCCCGCCTGCTGGCCGTACTGGGCGGTCAATGCCCGACGCTCTCCACTGAGCTGGATGCTCTCCGGCCAGCTGCGGATCTCGCGCTCGGAAAGCAGCTCCGTGTCGGCCAGCGCCTGCCGGAGCGCGTTGAGTGACGCATCGGGACGAGCCCGTCGGGAAGACTCGGTCCGCGCCAGTAGATCGGAGGCCTCGTGAGGCCCGATGTTCTCGATGACCACGCTGTTGGAGCCGAGTTCGACCTGCAGAATGTCGTGATCACGCCACAGCACCAAAGCGGCCGGGTTGATCCTTCGAGTGTCGGTGATCGGGCTCATGGGTGCAGACACTCGCACATCTCGACCGTGTCTGCGTTTCGTTGTCCACACGGTCAGCTAACCCTCAACTCCATGTCCACACTTGTGGAGCTGGCTGTGGATAACTTGCGGACGACGCGCAGAACTCGCGTTGAAAAGCTGTGGAGAACCGGCTGCGAAACCGCTGCGCAAAGGCTGCGAAACCGCTGCGCAGCGGCTGCGCAACGGCTGCGAAACCGGCGACTGTCGTCCGGGTCATTTAAGGTACGAGGATGGTCGACCCTCCTTCGCCGCCGCAGATCGAAGTGCGGCGCAGCGCGCGTCGGCGGCGCACTATCTCGGCCTACCGCGAGGGCGAAAAGATCGTCATCCTGATGCCGGCCCGAACCAGCAAGTCCGACGAGCTGCGGTTGGTGGACGAGATGGTCGAGCGAGTCACCCAACGAGAAACTCGAGCCCGACGACGAGGGCCCCGCTCTGGCGATCGTGCATTGACGCAGCGCGCAGAGGAGTTGTCCCGGCTGTATCTGGACGGCCGCGCTCGTCCGATTTCGGTGCGTTGGGTCGCCAACATGGGTCAGCGGTGGGGATCATGCACGACCAGCGAGGGAACTATTCGGTTGTCCCATCGCCTCCAGCCCTTGCCCGGCTGGGTCATCGACTATGTGGTTGTGCATGAACTGGCACACCTGCTCGTCCCCGGCCACGACGAGAATTTCTGGGCGTGGGTCAACCGTTACCCAAAGACCGAAAGGGCACGTGGATTTCTCGAAGGCCTGGCGACGGCGAGTCAGATCGACCCGTCCGGGTCCTCGGACGAAGGCGATTCAGGCTCAGCCGAGGACGGACCGTCCGAGGTGTTGTTCTGATCTGTACCGGGCATTGATGCTTCCAGTGACTCGAGATCGGCCATCTCGATCTCTCCGGCACTTCCGTAGCTCATCACGAAGGCGTCGGGGTGGTCGAGGTCCTCAGACGTCGGTAGCAGATCCGGGTGATTCCACAGTCCGTCGCGGGCGGACACGCCATGCTCGCTGGTCATCGCTGCCCATAGTGCCGCGGCTTCCCGCAAGCGCCGGGGGCGAAGCTCGAGCCCGACCAGCGTCGAGAACGTCTGCTCCGCCGGCCCGCCGGATGCTCGGCGGCGGCGGACCGCCTCCGACAGTGCCGCGGCGCCCTGCATGCGATCACCGCCGGCCTGCATGACCACGGTGTCGACCCATCCTTCGATCAGGGCCAGCAGGGTCTCGAGCCGTCGCAACGCGACGTTCTGAGCCTCGGTGTTCTGCGGTTCGAACAGGCCACCGGCCAGCGCGGTCTGCAGAGATTCCGGGTTGTTGGGATCGATGTCGGCCAGTGCGGAGTTGATCGCCTCAGGATCGATGTGGATGCCGCGCCCGTAAGCGTCCACGGCTTCGATCAGCTGCTGGCGCAACCACGCAACGTGTGTGAACAGACGCTGGTGGGCCGCCTCGCGCAGCGCAAGAAAGAGCCGGATCTCATCCGAATCCTGCTCCAACCCGTCAGCGAAGGCCGCGACGTTGGCCGGGACCAACGCACCGACACCAAGCGGTCCGAGCGGCAGGCCGACATCGGTGCTGGACACCACTTCGGCAGCCAGGGCGGCCAAACCCTGGCCGAGCTGCGCGCCGAACATCAGCCCGCCCAGCTGAGCCATCATCGGAGCCATCGGACCGGCCTGCTCCAAGACCTCCGGCGGCAACGAGGACGACATCGCGGCCACGACCCGACTCGCGACCGGGTCGCACACCGAGGCCCAGGTCGCGATCGTCTTCTCCACCCACTCGACCTGGGTCCAGGCCTGGGCGCTGCGAACCCCGGAGGGCAGATCACTCGCCCCGTCCAACCAGACGTCGGCGAGCCGGAGGGCCTCGCTGACGGCGTTAGCCTCAGCCGGGGTGACCGTTCGATGTGATCCAGCGAGCGTGGAGATGGCCAATTGGCGGGCCAGATCCCAGTTGACCGGGCCGCCGTCGCCGGACAGTAATCGTTGTAGCTCGGCGAAGAGCGGAACCTTGCCGGCCAAATCGTTGGGGTCGTTCGGATTCCCGCCGTCGCCGAAGGGGCTGAATCCGAATCCGGGATTACTCACACTGTTCACGCTAGCGCCAACGACTGCATCCTGGGCCGGGTGCCCGAAATTGGGTGAGCTCTCAGCGAACGCTTGCCCAGCCGCATCGGGCGTTGCGAGCGGCCGACGCTGCCGCGATGTCCTACCGTGACGTCATGGCTTGGCTGTGGTGGCTGCTGGCGCCGATCGTGACGACCTTCCTCGGCGGCCTCACCGCGTGGTGGCGGTCCCGACGCTCGCTACGTCGCGACGATCCCCGGCGGGCCATGGCCGTTCACCGCACTCTGTTGGCCACCCTGGCCCAGCACGAGTCCGACGTCGAAGGATCGGTGACGGTGGTGGTGCTGCGGGCGGAGTTGAACACGCTCGAGCAGCGCCATAGTCCGGCGAGCTAAGGTTCACGCGATGACTCGTCAGCTGCGGACCCTCATTGTCGGGGCGGTGCTGTGCCTCGTGCTCGGCACTCTGGCTTTCGCCGTCCACGTGCCCTACATCATCGAGCAGCCGGGGCCGACGTACAACACGTTGGGTAAGGACGCCTCGACTGGAGCGGACATCATCCAGGTCAGCGGTCATCCGGTGTCGAGCACCTCCGGCAACCTCAACCTGATGACGGTCAGCCAGCAGATCGATGACACGACCGTGCTCGGCGCGATCCAGGGTTGGTTGGCCCATGACCGGGTGGTCGCCCCACACGATGCGATCTATCCGCCCGGGACGAGTGTCGATCAGGTCAACCAGCAGGACGTGGAGGACTTCAGCGTCTCGCAGGACTCGGCCGTGGATGCTGCTGCCTGCGAATTGAAGTATCCGCAAGTATTTCGGGTTGCCTCGACCCAGCCGGACTCGCCCAATGCGGCCGTTCTGAAAGCGGGGGACCGGTTCGTGTCGGTCGCCGGTAGTCCTGTCACCACCGACGATCAGTTGCGTGCGGTCCTGAAAAAGCAGACGGCGGGGACGAAGATTGCGGCGGTGGTCACTCGTGGTGAGCAGACCACGCCGGTCACCCTGTCGTTGCTTGCTCCTGTGGCCAGCAGCGGCAGCAGCACGCCGCGCCTGGGTATCACGGTCACCGACGGCTGCCTGTTTCCATTCGAGGTGAAGATCGATCTGGCCAACATCGGCGGTCCCTCCGCCGGGCTGATGTTCTCCCTGGGCATTATCGACAAGGTCAGCACCCAGGATTTGACCCACGGCCGCTTCATCGCCGGTACGGGAACCATCGATCCACAAGGCAACGTCGGTGAGATCGGGGGCATCCAGCTGAAGATGATCGCGGCGCGCCGAGCCGGGGCCACCCTGTTTCTCGCTCCCGACTCCAACTGTGCCGACGTCCGCGGCAATATCCCGTCCGGATTGACCGTGGCCAAGGTGTCGACCCTGCACTCAGCCATCGAGGTTCTCAACACGGTGGCGACCGGCGGTACGGTGGCAGGCTGCTAAGACGGCCAATTCGCGCGGCTTCAGTCCGACAGTGTGTCGGCCAGGGCGGCGAGCAGGTTCGGAGCGAGGTTGTCGCCGGTCAACAGCTCATCGTCGTGACCGTCGATTCCGCGCAGCCTCAGCAGCGATGCGCTTGATCCGTCCCGAAGGACGATCACGACCAGGCGTGCTTCTCGCCGATCGGGATGCGCTGAGGCCACCTGACTGGTCACCTCGCTCAGCTCGGCCTCAGCCGACGGCGGCAGCATCACAATTTCTTGGCTCACCGCGCAGCCCACAACTTCTTGTGGCCAGCCGATCTGGGCCAGGATGTCATCCAACGGCTCGTCGGGTAGTTCTTCCTGGGCGATCGGGGTCAGCGCCTCGGCGCCGATCTCGCCGACCGTCAGGGGGTTGTCCGGAGAAAGCACGGCGGCCGCGTCCGGGTCCGAGGCCAGGACGCGGGTCGGAACCAGTGCGTAAAGCATCGGCGGGCGGTCCCACCCGGCTTGCGCCGCGAACTGTTCGATCTCGGCGGCAATTCCTTCGAGAAACACGGGTTTGGCAGATTCGGCCGCCGTCGGGTCGCGGGTCTCGTTCATACCCGCGATGGTGCCATTGCCATACCAATCGCCGGAACCCGGACGCACCTCGGTACGTTGCAGGTTCAGAGTTGGTGCGACATGTTCGGCGCAAGCGTGCGCAAAGACGAGGAGAACGCCGTGGCCATGCGACCTGAAATGCCCAATCTTCGGGTCTCTCGGCGTGGAAAGATCATCATCGGCGTCGTGGTGGCGCTGTTCTTCCTGCTCACCGTTTTCGGGTCGCTGGTGCGCGTCTACACGGAGTGGCTCTGGTTCGGGGAGTTGCATTACCGCAACGTGTACCGGTCAATTCTGTGGTCGCGGGTTGTGCTCTTCCTGATATTTGGCTTTGTGGTGGCCGGCGTTATCGCGGCCAACCTCATCCTGGCTTATCGAATGCGGCCACCGTTCCGGCCGATCTCGCAGGAACAGGAAAACCTCGAGCGTTACCGGGTGGTCCTCGAACCGCGCAAGAGGCTGCTGTTGGCCGCGGTGGTGATCATCGCCTTCTTCGCGGGCGGCATGGCGGGCCAGCAGAGTTGGAAGATCTGGCAGTTGTGGCAGCACGGCGTCGCTTTCGGCGTCAAGGACCCACAGTTCAACCGCGATATCGGCTTCTATGCCTGGGATTACCCGGCCTACCGGTTTCTGTTGGGCGTCGGGTTCAATGCAATCGTCTTCTCGCTGCTGTTGAGTCTGGCCGTCCATTACGTGTTCGGAGCCTTCCGGATCGCGACCCCCGGACCCAAGCTGACCATCTCGGCGCGACGACATGTCACCGTGCTGGTGTTCTTCTTCGTATTGCTCAAGGCGATCGCGTACTGGCTTGATCGCTACGGTTTGGTCTTTTCCAATCGCGGTAAAACGACCGGCGCGTCCTACACCGATGTGCACGCCAGCCTGCCGGCCAAGACCATGTTGTTTTTCATCGCGATCCTGATCGCCATCGCGGTGCTGGTCAGCTTGTGGCTCAAGAGCGCGCAGATCGCGGCAATCGCCTTTGGCGTGCTGCTGGTCATGTCGATCGGCATCAACGGCATCTATCCGGCCCTGGTGCAGCAGATCTCGGTCAAGCCGAACGCCAGCGACAAGGAAGCGCCTTACATTAAACGCAATATCGATGCCACCCGAGCCGCTTACGACATCAAGTCCTCCACCGACGGCGGCAACGTCACCTACGTGAACTATCCGGGTGTGTCCTCGTTGCCAGCGGCGCAGCTGCCCGATAAGGCCAACGCGGCGACGGTCTCCAACATTCGGTTGCTGGACCCCAACGTGGTGTCGCCGACGTTCACTCAGAACCAACGTCTGAAGAACTACTACGGCTTCCAGACGAAACTCGACATCGACCGTTACACCGTTGGCGGGGAAACCTCGGACTACATAGTCGGTGTCCGTGAGCTCAAGGCCAGCAACCTCGGCGTCGGGCAGGGCAATGAGGCCCAGGCCAACTGGATCAACAAGCACACGGTGTACACCCACGGCTACGGACTGGTTGCCGCCAAGGCCAACAAGGACGTCCAGGAAAGTGATGATTTCGACGCCGGCAATATCCCGGTCAGCGGATTCTTGAAGATCGACAAGCCGCAGGTGTATTTCGGTGAGCTGGGCGTGGACTATTCGATCGTCGGAGCGCAGGGCACCCCGCGCGAGGACGATGAAGGCGGCGCCCAGAAGATCACCTACGACGGCCAGGGCGGCGTGAGTCTCGGCAATATCTTCAATCGGCTGGCGTTCGCGATCAAGTACCGGCAGGGCAACTTCGTCCTCAACGATGTGGCGTCGAGCAAGGGCGCGAAAATCATCTTCGATCGCGATCCTCGCGAGCGGGTGCAGAAGGTCGCACCGTTCCTGACCGTGGACAGCGACCCGTACCCGAGCGTGATCAACGGACGGATCGTGTGGATCGTCGACGGCTACACCACGCTGAACAATTACCCCTATTCCCAGCAGGAACAGCTCGGCGACGTCACCGCGAACTCGCTGTCGACGAACAACCGCACGGCCCGGCAAGCCAATAACAGCATCAACTACATCCGCAATTCAGTGAAGGCCACGGTGGACGCCTACGACGGCACCGTCAACCTTTACGCCTGGGATGAGTCCGACCCGGTGCTCAAGACGTGGAGCAAGGTGTTCCCTAACCTCGTGCAGCCCAAGTCGGCGATTCCGAAGGAGGTTCTGGATCACATCCGTTACCCCGAGGACCTGTTCGAGGTCCAGCGGGCGCTGCTGGCCACGTATCACGTCGACAACCCGGTAACCCTGTACAACGTCGGCGACAAGTGGACGGTGCCCTCGGATCCCTACGCCTCCAGCGGAGACCAGCCGCCGTACTACTTGCTGGCCGGCGATCCCACTGATCCGGGCACGGCCACCTATCAACTCACGTCACCGATGCGCGTGAACAGCAATGAGAATCTTGCCGCCTATATCTCGGTGGACGCCCAGAGCGGGGCCAGTTACGGCAAGTTCACTGTGCTCAAAGTGCCATCGGGGACTAATACCTTCGGCCCGACGCAGGTCGCCAACCAGTTCAAGTCAGAAACGGCGATCAATACCGAGGTAAACCTGTTCGACCAAGGTGGCTCGCAGGTGATTTATGGCAACCTGTTGAGCCTGCCCGTGGGTGATGGGTTCCTCTACGTGGAGCCCTTGTACGTCCAAGGGTCCGGCGCTTCGCAGCCGCTATTGAGACGGGTGATCGTCTATTACGGCAACAAGGTTGGCTACGGCGACGACCTGTCTTCGGCCCTGCGCAACCTCACGCAGGCTCGCGTCGGTCAGGAGATCAACGGCGTCGGTGGTGGCTCGAGCACTACGCCGAGCACCAGCCCGCCGGTGACCACACCGCCGGCAACGTCCTCGCCGTCCACGGGGTCGACTGCACCAGGCGCGTCCCCAACCACCGTGGACACAATTCTGGGTCAGCTCGATCAGGCTTTCACTCGACTCCAACGGGCCTATCAGTCCGGTGATTTCCAAGCGGTCGGTACGGCGCAGGCTGACGTGCAACGATTACTGCAGGCCTATGAAAAGGCCAGGGGGAGTGCCACCCCGGGACCCTCGGCCAGCCCGAAGCCGTCCTAGCGACGGTTTCGGGACGACCGGATTTGGTGGGCCTGACATCGCCGGGTAGGGTGATGTTTACCGACGCGGGGTGGAGCAGCTCGGTAGCTCGCTGGGCTCATAACCCAGAGGTCGCAGGTTCAAATCCTGTCCCCGCTACAACGTCGAAGGCCCCGGTCCCCGGGGCCTTCGGTCATTCTGGAGATCCTCGCCGAGAGCCCTTGATCATCTGTAGGTTTTGGGGGTTAGAGCAACCAAAACCTACAGATGATCAACATTGCCGGCGTCAGGACGAAGCAGTCACGCCGTTTCGACATTCTTCGACAGCGTCATCGGTTGACGAGCACCAACGCGACAGCGCCGCCGACCAGGCAATACCAGGCGAACGGTTTCAGCGATCGGTGCTCGAAGTAGCGGCTGAGGAACCGGACGCTCGCGTACGCGCCTAGGCCCGACAGCACGCTGGCCAGCAGTACCTGGCCACGGATGCCGTCGCCCAGGGGGCCCATCAGATCAGGAACCTTGAGAACGCCCGCGGCCAGAATGACGGGTGTGGCCAGCAGGAACGAGAATCGAGCCGCGCTCTCGTGCGACAGCCCCCGCGAAAGTCCGGTCGCCATCGCGGCGCCGGAGCGGCTGATTCCCGGGGCCAGGGCCAGGATCTGGGAGGCCCCGATCAGCAGGGCTCGGCGCAGCGGTATCCGGCTGAGAACTGTGTCGAGATCGGTTAGCTCTCCGGTTGGTTCGTGAGAGAGGCGTTTCCAGCGCTCGGCTGCGAAGAGGATCAGGCCATTAACCATCAAGAACACGGCGGTCAGGGACGGTTTGGCCAGAACGGTTCGAAGGGTGTGTTCCAGCAGCAGACCCGCGATGCCGACCGGAATCGTGGCCAGCACGAGTAACCAGGCCAGACGCTGATCGTCGGTGCGGATCTCTCGATTCCTGATCGAGGTGAACAGCCCGCTCAGGATGCGCAGCCAGTCTCGCCAGAAGTAAATGATCAGGGCAAGGGCGGTCGCGACGTGAAGTCCGACGATGAACGCCAGGTAGGGCGACTCCGGAGTGCTCACGTTCAGGTCCCGGGCCCAACTGCCGCCGATGATCGCGGGAATCAGGACGCTGTGGCCGAGGCTGCTGACCGGAAACAGTTCGGTGACGCCCTGCAGCAGGCCGATAGTTCCGGCTTCGAGCCAACTCAGGTGCGAGTGCACGAAGGTCCCCCTCTTTTGGGCCCGGTCAGGGCGGTCGAGATCCACTGTGAGGCAGCGATGATGTGAGGATCATGTACAGAGGGGGATCCGCGACAGCGGCCCCCGCTCAAATGTGGTTCACATGTTCAGCGTCCTAGAGTCCTGATACATGCGCATCTTGGTGGCCGAGGACGACGTCCGAATGGCCGGCATGCTCCGTCGCGGTTTGAGCGAGGACGGTTACACGGTGGATGTCGTCGGCGACGGCGCCGATGCCATCTGGCAGGCCACGGAGCATGACTACGATGCGATCGTGTTGGACCTGATGCTTCCCACCGCAGACGGCTTCGAAGTCTGCCGCACACTGCGCGCGAACAATCGTTGGTCACCGGTCCTGCTGCTCACGGCTCGTACCGACGTATCGGATCGGGTTCGAGGACTGGACAGCGGCGCCGATGACTACCTGGCCAAACCGTTCAGTTTCAGCGAACTTTCGGCCCGGTTACGGGCGTTGATGAGACGAGGCGCGCAGCCGCGTCCGGCGGTGCTCACCGTGGACACTCTCGTGCTCGATCCCGCGGCCCACACCGCGTCAAGGCGGGGCACGATGATTGAGCTCTCCTCCAAAGAGTTTGCCTTGCTGGAGCTTTTCCTGCGTCACCCGGGCCAGGTGCTCACTCGATCGCGAATCCTCGACCACGTATGGGACTTCGCCTATGACGGCGCCAGCAATGTTGTCGATCAGTACGTGGGTTATCTGCGTCGCAAGATCGATCGGCCGTTTTCGGTCGAACAGTTGGAAACTGTGCGCGGGGCAGGCTATCGGCTGCGTGAACGCGCTCGACCGACGCGGCTGAGCAGCGACTGAGGCGGCCGGAATCCGATGCCGATTCGGCTGAAAGTGGCTGCCGTGTCGACGGTGGCGGTGCTGGTTCTGCTGTTGGGCGCGGGTTTGTTCTTTCTGACAACGCTGCGCGCCGGCCTGCAGAACAGCCTCGACAATTCCTTGCGTAGCCGGGTGGAAGAGTTGACGGCCCAGCTGAACGACGATGGCTCGCTGCGCACTTCGTCGACCTCTGGTCTGAGCATCACCCTGGCCGACAACACCTATGGACAAGTCCTGTCAGCGGATGGTCGGCCGTTGCGCTCAACCACTAACACCGCGGCCAGTGATATCGCGACGCAGGCGCTGCTGGATGACGCTCAGTTGGCTCAGGCCAAGCAGGGGAAACGATTTTTCAACGTTACCGCCCGGCCCGTGTCCGGTGGTCGTAGCCAAGACCTGCGAGTACTGGCCGAGCCGATCGGAGTTGGTCCCGCGTTCGCGGCGGTCGGCACCAGCCGTGACGTAGTGGACGAGGCGATGGACCGAGCTGGTAAGCAGCTGCTGGTGCTGGGGGCTGTCGTGATCATGGTGGCGGCACCGGGCTCCTGGCTGCTCGCTCGCGAGGCCCTCAAGCCGGTCGACCGAATGCGAGCCCAGGCCGCCGAGTTACAGGCCCATGACGCCGAAGGCGGCCTGACGGTGCCGCAAACGCGTGACGAGATCAACCGGTTGGCCGCTACTTTGAACGCCTTGCTGGCGCGGTTGCATTCAGCCTTGGAACGCGAACGAGCTTTCGTCGCCGATGCGGGTCACGAGCTGCGTACGCCCCTGACGGTGTTGCGGGGCGAACTCGAACTGGCACGCCGGCCGGGTCGGAGCAAGGCCGACCTCGAACAGGCCATCGCCATTGCCGCCGAGGAGACTGAGCGACTCATCAGGTTGTCCGAGAACCTGCTCGTGCTCGCCCGCGATGAGAGCACGAGCGAGCTGCGATGGGCGGACTTCGACGTCGTCGCCCTGGTTGCCGCTGCCTGCGCTCGGTTCAATGTCACGGGTTCGGTCGCCGGAGTTCGGTTTCAGGTCATCGGGCCGCCGTCACTGGTCGCCGCTGGTGATCCGGACCGTATTCGGCAAGCGGTCGACAATGTTCTGGCCAACGCCATGCGCTTCAGCGGGCGAGGGACGGTGGTCGACGTAGGGATCGCCGAGTCCCGGGGATCGGTGTCGATCACTGTCGCGGATCGAGGCCCAGGATTTGCCGAGGACTTGTTGCCGATCGCATTCGAGCGTTTCGTGCGGGGCGGTACCGCACGAACCCGCGCCCGATTCGAAGATCCTTCGCCAGCCGGATCCGGTTTAGGGCTGGCCATCGTCCGCAGCTCGCTGCGCAGCCATGGCGGTGACGCGATCGTGGCCAATCGCACGGATTCAGCTGGAGCGCTGGTCACGCTGACCTGGCCGGTGCATCGGGAATCGTCCGTTCGGCGCGGCTGAGCAGAGGGTCGCGCGTTGTCGGTGGTTGGGTGCAGGATCGAAAGCATGACAGTGACTGGACGATTGGAACTCGCCGCCTTCGACGCACAGGACATCAACGGCCTGGCGTCCTTTTACACCTCACTAACCGGTTGGGAGGTCGCCGATACGGACACGGACTGGATCACGATCCGCGCGAAGGACGGTCAGGAGGTCGCCTTCCAACTTGCCCCCGACCATATTCCGCCGCAGTGGCCGGGCCAGGACTTTCCGCAACAGCTTCACCTGGACCTGCAGATCGCCGACATCGAGGAGGCCGCTCTACGCGCGATCGCGCTCGGAGCGACCCGGCTGGGCGACGGCTCGAACTGGATCACCCTGGCCGATCCCGCGGGGCATCCGTTCGACATCTGCCAGGCTGACGGAGTCGGCCCCGACATGCGGTTGTTCGCGGTGACGATCGATGCACCGGACGCCTCGGCCTTGGCGCGGTTCTATGCCGAATTGATGGGCATGGAGGTCACCTACGACGGGGCCGAAGGCGCACTGATCAGCGGTGATGGCAAGAGTGTGATGTTTCAGAAGGTGGCTGAGTACACCCCGCCGGAATGGCCGAACCCTCAGCGCCCGCAGCAGGGTCATCTGGACATCGAGGTCGCCGATCTCGATGCCGGCGAGGCGAGAGCGCTCGAAATCGGTGCGGTTCGACTCGACGGCGGCGCAAAGACTTTCCGGGTATTCGCCGATCCGGCAGGCCACCCGTTCTGTTTGACAGCCGCACCGGGTCAGTCGACGTAGCTCGCCCGGTTGCCCCATGACCTTCGGCGTGGGTCAGCCTTCACCCGTGGGGCGCGTAGGGCTTTGATCACCCGTCCGGTTGGGTTGGCGCGACGGCCAGGATGTCGAGTTCGCGTGCTGCGCTCGAGATCTGGCGTGCCAACGCGACGTCACGTTCGGACAGCCCTCCGATCTCGTGGGTTTCCAGCCGAACCACGACCTCGGGGTAACGCAGTTCGACGTCGGGATGATGATCGGCCTCATCCGCCAGGTGCCCGATCTTGTTGATCAGGGCGACCCCCGTGGCGAAGCTGCCGGTCTGGAATCTGGTGGTGGCCACGTCGCTGAGAACCCGCCAGTCCTCGACGCCCGGGGATTCTTGGAACTGGGCCGCTGTGATTCGTGCCGGCTTGATCCGTCCCGTCATGCCTTCACCGTAGCTCGGCTATCAACCCCCCCGTAGGATTGCCCCGCGCCCGTGTGGCCCGACAGTGGGAGATCTGAGATGCCAGCCGACCTGTACGACGTAATCCAGCGTCGGCGTGATGTGCGCGCCGAGTTCACTGGGGCTAGTGCCGATGGCGAGGTCTTGAATCGGGTTCTGCAAGCTGCCCACTCGGCCCCCAGCGTCGGCCTGACGCAACCGTGGGACTTTGTGCTCGTCCGCGATCCAGACCTGCGACAGCAGTTTCGCGACCACGTGACAAGCGAGCGGGAGGTATTTGCGGCAAGCCTGCCGGAGCCCGCGGCAACCGTCTTCGAGCGCATCAAGATCGAAGGCATCATGGAATCGTCGCTCGGGATCGTGGTCACCTATGACCCGGACCGCGGAGCGCCGGCGGTCCTCGGACGGCATGCGATCGCCAACGCGGGCCTGTACTCCACCTGTCTGGCCATCCAGAATCTGTGGTTGGCCGCGACCGCGGAGGGCTGGGGCGTCGGTTGGGTCTCTTTCTACCGTGAACCGTTCCTGCAAAGCCTGCTCGCCATCCCCGATCGGATCCGGCCGGTCGCGTGGCTCTGTGTTGGCCCGGTCAGTCAGCTGCAGAGCGTCCCCGATTTGGAGCGTCATGGCTGGCGCCATCGTCGGCCCCTGGCCGAGGCGATCCACCAGGACCGGTTCGGATCCGCTGGATCGACTGCCCAGGACGGGACCAAAACCGCGCAGTCTCTCGTTGTAGGCAGTGACGGTGCACTATGAAGGCACCGAGAGAGGCGGCATGAGTATGACTCAGAAGGCCACACTGGCCGGCGGATGTTTTTGGGGTATGCAGGATCTGATCCGCAAGCGGCCCGGAGTCCTGGCCACTCGGGTCGGTTACACCGGCGGGGACAACGCAAACGCCACCTATCGCAACCACGGCACGCACGCGGAAGCGATCGAGATTCTCTACGATCCAGACGAGACCAGCTACCGCGATCTGCTGGAATTCTTCTTCCAGGTCCACGATCCGACGACGAAGAACCGTCAGGGAAACGACATCGGCATGAGCTACCGCTCGGCCATCTTCTACCACTCGGACGAGCAGAAGCGCGAAGCCCTGGACACCATCGCTGATGTGAACGCCTCCGGCCTATGGCCCGGCCCGGTGGTCACCGAGGTGGTTCCGGCCGGTGAGTTCTGGCAGGCCGAGCCTGAGCATCAGGACTACCTGCAGCGCTATCCCAACGGCTACACCTGCCATTTCGTGCGGCCGGGATGGAAGTTGCCCCGCCGAGAGCAAGTGGTTGAGCGTTAGAGAACCTGCCCGGCCTAGACGTAACCTGCGCCCGCGGGATGCGTTGGGGCGTCCGCTGCCCTACGGGAGTGCCGGCGAACCGCCATCAGCTGAACCCGGTCCGGCGCTCGATCCGGTGGATTCGCTGATCCAGGCCCAACAGCTGTTGGCGGCCGGGCGACCGTTTCACGCGCACGAGGTGCTGGAAGACCAATGGAAGGCGGCGCCCGCCGAAGAGCGGGAGCTGTGGCGCGGCCTGGCTCAGCTGGCGGTCGGAATCACCCACGCCGCGCGGGGTAACCGGGTGGGCGCGCGGCGGCTGGTGCAACGCGGGCGAGACAACGTTGCCCGATTCAGCCGATCAGCTCCGCATGGACTGGACGTCGATGCACTGTTGTCGTGGAGCGATCAGGCCCTGGCCGAGATCGACGCCGGCCGGTCGGCGTTGACCAGTCCCAGGTTCGTCGGGCCGAACCAGTGATCGAGGTGCCGCCGGAATTGTTTGAGGACATGGTGGCCCGCGCTCTGGACAGCCTGCCGATGCGGTTGGGCCGGCTGATGCGCAATGTAGCGGTCGTGGTTGAGCATCAGCCTGGACCGGAGGGTTTGCTCGGCCTGTATCGGGGCGTTCCGTTGACCGAGCGCACCAGCAGCTACTTCGGCGCCTTGCCGGACCAGATCACGATCTATCGGCTCGCGATCTGCGCCATCTGTCGCTCCGAGTCCGAGGTGGTCGAAGAGGTCCGCCGAACTGTGGTCCACGAGGTCGGGCATCACTTCGGAATCGACGATGCTCGTCTGCATGAACTGGGCTGGTAGTAGATCGCAGGATGTCGGCGGTCTCGACGACCTCAGTTACGGTTCGCCCAACGACCGGTGGCGCTACAGCTGGGCCACCTCGCGGCGCACTCGCCAAGATTCCCGGCGCCAGGTACGGAAGGCCACGACCATCCCGAGTAGCCAGACCGAGCCGATCAGGTAGGCCCCGAGGACGTCGGACAGGTAATGCACGCCGAGCGCTATCCGGGAGAATCCGATCAACAACACCATGATCACTGCGAAACACAACGCAATCCGTTGCCACACCGCTGGCAGCAGGGGCAACAGAATGACGACCAGAATGCCGTAGCCGACAATGGCGGACTGCGAATGCCCGCTGGGAAAGGACTTGCCGGCCGCGACGGCTACCGGATCATCCAGGGCGGGACGGGCCCGCGAGACGGCGGCCTTGATCAAGCCGTTCAGGATGCTGCTGCCGATGCCGGTTACCACAACGAACAGGGCGAGACGGGGTAGTCGCCGCAGCAACAGGGTGATCGTCAGTACGGACAGGATGATCCACCAGGCCAGAGTCGAACCGGAATCGCTGATGATGCGCATCACGTGGGTGAAAATTGGATGCCTCAAGGCGAGGCGATGCAGGCGGATGGCGGTGCGTTGATCGGCCCGCAACACCTCCGGTGATGACCGCGAGACGGCGATCATCAGCAGCACGAACAGGATGGCGAAGACAATTGCGATCGCGAAGACGACGACGGCTCGCACGCCGAAGCGCTGCACCGGATCGGCCCGCCGACGAGCGGTCATGCCACGCACACCGATAACGCCGAGGGCAGCACCTCGACGGTGAGTTCGGAAAGTTCACCGGCCAACTCGCCGTCCAGCTCGTAGGGGACAGCTTGGTCCACGACGATTCGCACGGACGTCCCGCTGAGCAGGGCGGCTTGGCGTCCGGACGCCGGATGACCGCGAAAGAGGTTGAGGACCAGCACACCCCAGTCGCTTGGTTTACGCGGAGCCAGCAGCATGACGTCCAGTCGGCCGTCGCTGGGATCGGCGTCGGGCATCACCGCGACGCCACCCTGAACGGTGCCCACGTTGCCGACCAGCACTCCGATGCCGGTGAACCGCACGGTCTGCGATCCGGCGACATCGATGGTGAAGCGAGCCCGAGGAGTTCGCCGAAGGGCTCGAGTCAGGCCACCGAGGTAGGCCGGCCAACCGAAGCGTTCTTTGGCCGTTTGCTTGGTCTCACGCATCATGGTCGCGTCGAAGCCGAGACCAGCCATGACAACGAAACGGTCATCCGGGGTCGCCAGCACGTCCAGCAACTTGCGAGCACCGGAGAAAGCGATATCCAGCGCAGCCTCACGATCCAGGGGTAGGTCGAGGTTGCGGGCCAACAGGTTGCCGGTGCCATAGGGGACAATGGCCATCGCCACGGCATGCGGGTCGGCGGTCCCGGCCAGGCCACTGGCACAGCTGGCGACGGTGCCGTCGCCGCCGCATACGACGAATAGCTCTACGCCTTGTTCAAGTCCCCGCGCGATCAGCCCGGCTCCCGGGTCCTCGGTAGTGGTCCGCAGCACGAGTGGATCCGGCTCGCCGGCCTCGCGGCAGCGGCGCCGAACATCATCGATCAGTTCCGCCTCGTCATCGACCTTGGTCGGATTGAGGATGATGGCGATGCCGGTCACGATGCCCTTCCGACCTCAGCCGGATGGATGAGCTTCACGCAGACGGTCAGCCAGATCAGGGCCAGTAAGGCGCCGGCCAGTACGTCGCTCGGGAAGTGCATTCCCCGGTACAACCTCGAGAATCCGACGATGAGCGGAACGGCGACCGCGATCGCCACCGCCACGGTACGAAGCCACTGTCGGCGCAGGAGCAGGACCGCCAATATCGCCAGGGAACCGTAGAGGGTCACCGAGGCGGCCATGTGTCCGGACGGAAAGCTCGAGGTGGGGGGTGCGTTGTCCAACCGGTGCACGTCCGGACGGGCTCGATCGACGACCAGGGTCGTGCTGACGAAGATGGTGACCTCACCGATGAGGGCAGCCGCGACGAACATCGATGGCCGCCAACGATGCGTCACCAGGCGCAGGACGATGAAGGCCACGATGGCGATCGCGGTGACGGTGATCGTTTCAGCCAGCGTCGTGCCGATATGCGTCGCGGTGTTGAGCCAGTTCTGGCGATGACCGGCGAGCCAGCGATCGACCCAACCGTCGCGCCGCTCCCAGGCTTGACCGCTCAAGGGGCCGGTGAGCAGCTTGCCGCAGCCGAACAGGGCCAGCCAGATCGTCACCGCCCAGGCCACCAGATAGCCGATGGTGCGCGGTATCGACCGAGCGGTGTCCTGATTCATGTGCGACGCATTCATGGGCGAGGCATTCATGGGCGAGGCATTCATGTGCGACGCCATGCGGCTTCGCAGTACCCGTACAAGCTGAATGCGATCAGCCCGACGGCGATCGCGCCGACCCACACCCGGCCACCGTTGGAATCGGCGAGCTGTTTCAGGGCGCCATCGATGCCGCGAGCCTGTTTGGGGTCGTAGGTCCACGCGGCGCGGGTCACGAAGAATCCGGCCAGCATGAAGACGATTCCGCGGGCAGTGGTACCTACGGTTCCTAGGATCCATACGATCCGACGGGAGAACGGCGGCATGTCGCCGAGGGCGAAATATCGCTTGAACTTGCGGCGTACCCCTTCCACGACGAGGGCCAGACCGACGATCATCACGATTACGCCGACCGCCCCGACCGCCCACCGCCCGCCTGAGTGTCGCAAAGCCCGAGTGGTCCACAGCTGCTGTTCGTTGGCCTGGCTCTGCACTCGGCTGTGCAGGAGCAGGTTGACCGCCGTGGCGGTGAAGAAGGCATAGATGCAACCGCGAAAGAAAGACTGGATGCGTGGCCCCTTCTTGCGGCCCTGCCCGACCACTCCGAACGCGGCTTCGGAGAATCGCCAGAGCGCGTAGCCGCCGAGTCCGACCGCCAGGGCGATCAAGACGGCAAACCCACCGGTATGGCGGGCGACCTCCTGCATGGCGCCGCGCTGATCGGCTTCCGGGGGACGCTTACCGAAGGCCAGCAGGGCGGCGAAAATGCCGATCAGCAGATAGATGGTGGCCCGCGCCGCCAGACCGACCCGGGCCAGAGCTTTCAACTCCTTGCTGTTGGCGGCGTCGGCCACCACGTTGTTGCCCGTCATCCTCAGCCCCCAGACAGTTGTTGGCGGTGCACCACCCGCAGCTCCGAGGCGATCGAGTGGTGCTCGCCTAGGTGATTGCTGCGTGTCTTGGCCAGCTCGACGACAGCCGACCTATCTTCAGCGACGAAGGTCATCAGTTCGTTACCGAAAAACGGCCCGGCTTCGCGTTGCCACCTCACCGTCGATGAGGGGACGGGTGTGATCAGGGCGAGCAATCGGCGCACCGTACGTTCGGCCACTGGGCTCCAAGCCAGTCGGAACGCCAGCTTCATCAGCCTCGGGACGAAGTTGTGGACGGGCGAGCAGGTCAGCTGGTACACGGCGGCCTGCGTCGGTTGCTCGAAGTGAGCTTGCGACACATAGGCGTGATGGACGTCGCCCGAGAGCACACAGACCGTGGCCGGTGCCGGGTGGCCGGGCTCGGTGTGCCGGCCGTCGGCGACGTCGACGATGAGCTGGCCCAGCGCGTCGAAGGAGCGTTTGAACGCGGCCCAATGCTCGAGGTCGCCAGCCCGTCGCAGCTTTTCCGACCAGCGGGCGATGAGCTGGCCGCGAGCCCCGTCCGCGAGCTTCTCGTTCCAGCATTCGAGATCATGCAGCGCTGGCGCGAGCAGCCACGGTAATGAGGTGCCGATCAACAGGTGGTCGTAATCACCGTCGGTCTCGGCAATGATCCAATCGAGTTCCTCGGCGCCGAGCATGCTTCGTTCGCCGTCGAGAATGCGACCGCATCGCGAATCGATCATGAGGAGCCGAACGCGGCCGAAGTCCCGCCGATAGGACCAGCGGGCGCCTTTGGCGCCGTCGGCCTCGCGGTCGGCGGCGGCCGCGAACTCTCTCAGCAGATCGTTGGCGTCGCCGCTGCAGGACTGCACCTTCTGGAAGAGCTCGTTGGCCGCTAGCTCGGCCGGAGAGAGGTTGCCGAGGTGTTGGTAGACCCAATACGAGGCCAGCGCACCCATGATGCGCTCGGACCACCAGTCGGTGGCCTGCATGTCGCTGCGCCACGAGCGCGAGGTGTTCCAGTCGTCACGAACGTCATGATCATCGAAGATCATGGACACCCCGACCGTGGACATCAACCAGCGAACGTCGGGATCGGTCCAGGATTCGGCGTACAGCCAGGTGTATTCCTCGAAGTCGGCGACTTGTTCCTTGGCTCCGATCGTGATGTCGCGCCGTTGCTTGATGCGCTGCTGGGTGGCTTTCGTCGTCTCGTCGGCGTAAACCTGATCGCCCAGAAAGACGAGGGCATCGGGCAATGTCTCGGGTGGTTGCTCGGCCAGCTGCCGAGCGAAACACATGACCGCGTCAGGTTCGAACCGGTGATCATGGGCGACCGAATCCGAGCGGGCATATCGGCACGAGCCGAATGCGATTCGTACCGGACCGCGCTCGGCCAGCGTGCGCACCCGCGGCGCTGGTCGAGGGTCCTCGGGTTGTGGCCAGACCAGCACGTCGTCGAGATGGACCTGGTAGGGGTGCGACGTCAGTGGGCGCAGCCCGGTGATGACGATCAACGCGTAGTAGTGCCCGGCTACGCACCACGTCCGGCTCGAATGTCCGAGAATGGATACGGTGCAGGGAGCGTCCGTCTCCACCCAGATCGTGGCGTCGGTGCTGCCCACATGCCGTAGCACCGGTCCCAGTAGCAACGCTGCCATCCGGTCTGTTTACCACCCGCCAGAGGTAGCGAGCGTTAACCGCAGGGCAAGGTCACTTACCCGTGGCGATGGCCGCACTTCTCGGTGGCAGAACCAGGCTGGACGGTTCGACCCGGACGCCGCCCTCGGTGGCCAGAATGACACCGGATACCGCGATCGGTAGGCCGGCCGAGTGATCGGCCAGGTTGACCGCGATGATCAGCGAACCGCGATACACCGCCAGCCATTGCGCGTCCTCGTCGTAGTCGACCCGGATTTGATCCAGGCGGCCATCGGCCAGCTCCGGGTGCTCTCCTCGCAGCGCCAGCAATCGGCGGTACAACTCGCCGACGATGCCATGATCGCCTCGCGAACGTTCGCCCCAGTCGAGCTTGGCCCTTTCAAAGGCCAACGGGTCTTGCGGATCGATCACCTGCGACACGTCCCAACCGTGCTCGGCGAACTCGGCTATTCGCCCTTGCGCGGTTGCTTTGGCCAGTTCAGGTTCGGGGTGCGAGGTGAAAAACGGCCATCGCGTGCCGGCCGCCCATTCCTCGCCCATCCAGATCATCGGGGTGAACGGGGAGGTAAGCAGGAGCACAGCGCCGATCTTCACCGATGCCAGAGACGTGATGTGGCTGACCCGGTCTCCGGCTGCTCGGTTGCCGACCTGGTCGTGGTTCTGCAGACACACCACGAAACGGTAGCCGGGCGTTGCCTGCGGATCGACGGGTTTGCCGTGCTTTGCCTTGCGGAAACTCGAATACGTTCCGTCGTGGAAGAACGCGCGCTGATACACCTTGGCCAGGCCTGGGAGTGTCCCGAAGTCAGCGTAGTAGCCCTGGCGCTCGCCCGTGAGTAAAGCATGCCAGCAATGGTGGACGTCGTCGTTCCACTGCGCGTCCAGGCCGTACCCTCCTTGCGCTCGGGGAGTAATCATGACCGGGTCGTTGAGATCCGATTCGGCGATCAAGGTCAGTTCGCGTCCGACCGTGTCGGCCAGCGCGTCGACGCGCTCAGAAAGCTCAGCCAGAATATGCGTGGGGGAGCTGTCCTTCAACGCGTGCACGGCATCCAAACGCAGCCCGTCGACGTGGAATTCGTCCAGCCACATCAGGGCATTCTCGATGATGTAGGCCCTCACCGGCCCGGCATCCTCACCGTCGAGATTGATGAGATCGCCCCAGGTGTTTCGTCCCGAGGTCAGATAGGGCCCGAAGCGCGGCAGGTAGTTGCCACTGGGACCGAGGTGGTTGTACACCACGTCCAGCACGACCGCGAGCCCCAACCGGTGGCACTCATTGACAAACGATTTCAGCCCATCCGGCCCCCCGTATGCCTCATGCACGGCGTACCAGAGGACCCCGTCGTAACCCCAGTTCCACTGGCCGTTGAAGTCGTTGACCGGCAGGACTTCGACGTGGGTCACGCCGAGTTCGGCTAGATAGGGCAGGCGTTGTTCGGCCGCGGCCAACGTGCCCGGCGGCGTGAAGGTTCCGATGTGCAGTTCGTAGATCACCGCACCGGGTAGGCCGGCGCCGGACCAGTCGTGATCGGTCCACGGGAACGGGTGATCGTAGTGGCGGCTGGGGCCGTGCACCCCTGCCGGTTGACGGCGTGAGCGAGGATCGGGAAGGACGGTCGCATCGTCGTCGAGCAAGAATCCGTAGTCACCGCCGTCCTGAAGCTGATCGGTCGTGATGGCCCACCAGCCGTCGTTCAGTCTGGTCATTGGCCGCGGGTCGGAGTCCGGCAACCACAGCCGGACCCGGTTCGGTGTCGGTGCCCACAGTGTCAGTTCGGTCATCGTTTCGCCCGTCACTCGTCCTGGGCCAGCAGCAACGCCACCGGGTAGGCGTCCAACACATCGCCCAAAGCGACAACGCCCTTATGAGACCGACCGGTGAGAGCATCCACATACCGTCTGGGCCCGAGCTCCAACGGGCTGGCGCCCCAGCCGCCGGCCGCGGCCAAGGCAACCGGAAGGCGGGTCGCGATCGTGATTGCCCCGCCCCGATCGAAGGCCAGCAGATGCCGGTTGTGGTCGGGCGTGGTCGTCAGGGGACGGTAGCCGGTGAACAACTCGCCTCGATCGCGACGGGCCAGCAAGCCCTGATGGACGACTCGCAGCTTGGCCGCCCCGCGGGCCCAATCCTCACGAGAGCCCGACGTCCCGAGTTCGGCGAGCAGCTGCCGCCGCACCGTGAAGTCGACCGGACGCCGATTGTCCGGATCAACGAGGCTGTCTTCCCACAGCTCGGTTCCTTGATATACGTCGGGCCGTCCGGGCATCGTGAGCTGGATCAGCTTCTGGGACAGCGAATTCGACCATCCGGGCCCATCTAGTCGCCGCGAGAAGGCCTCGATGGCGGCTCGAATCGGAGCCGTTTCATAGGCCCGGTCGATCGCCGCGTGGACGGCTGCTTCGAAGTCCAGGTCCGGATCAATCCAGCCGGTGCCCTCGGCGGCTTCGCGCATGGCCTTCTCGGCGTATGCGTGCTGGCGATCTCGATCGATGAAGCCGGTGGCGACAATCGTCTGCCACAGCAGGTATCCGAAAGCGGCATTGGGCACGGCAGCGACCTGGAGCAGTTCGCCGGCCAGCGCCCGCCAGTCATCGCTCAGCTCGGCCAGCACAGCCAGTCGGGCCCGGATGTCCTCACCTCGCTTGGTGTCGTGGGTCGACAGTGTCGTCATCGCCTCAGGAGCCTGAGCGAGTCGTCGCTGCTGGCCGGCGTGAAATTCGGCGACGGTGCAGCCGAAGTGGCCGGGATAACCACCGACTTCGTTCAGTCCGACGAAGCGATTGAAGCGGTAGTAAGCGGTATCTTCCACTCCCTTGGCCATCACCGCGCCCGTTACCTGCTGGAACCGAGCGCACAATTCATCGGCGGGATCGATCAAGCGGGGGAGTAGCCCTTCCACCGCCGAAGCCAGCTCCGGGCGGCGTGACACCGCGATGGCGACGGCCTGCTCTAGGTACTCGCGACCGAGGGGAAGGTAGGAACGATAGACCGGAAATGCGATAACCAACTCGCGCAGTGCGGTGACGGCATTCTCGACTTCGGGCACCAGGCGAGCAAGTCGGTTGATCTCGGCCTGCAGCATGGTCCCGGCGACGTGGCGCTTGCCGTCTTGGACGTGCTGTTCGAAGGTTCGGCGATCACCCGTCAGATCCTGATACATCGCCGTCATCACCGGCTCGGCGGCGGGGTCGAGCAAGACGGCATTCAGCTCAGCGAGGGCGTCATAGCCGGTCATGCCGTCGACCGGCCACGATCGGGGCAGGTGCTCGGCCGGCTCGAGGATCTTCTCCACGGTGATCCAGGCATCGGGGAATAGCCGCCGCAATCGCTGCAGGTACTGGCCGGGATCAACTAGCCCGTCGGGGTGATCGACCCGGACCCCGGTTATCCCGTAGGCCGAAACCCACCGGGCCAGCTCACGGTGTGTGTCGTGGAATACCGAGGTGTCCTCGACCCGTAACCCCGCTAATTCGGTCACGGCGAAAAAGCGCCGATAGTTCTGATCGGTATCGGCTCGTCGAAAGTTGACCAGCTCATAGTGCTGGCGATCGTGAACCTCGGACGGGGAACCGCCCGCTGTTCCGGGCGAGATCGGATACTCATGCTCGTAGTAGCACAGCCGATCAGCGTCGAGCCGCAGGTCGCGGCCCAGGTCAGCATCGTCGCCCAACACCGGGATCAGCACCCGCGAGCGGTGTGACCACTCGATGTCGAACCAGTGGGCGTAGCCGGACGCGCGACCGAATTTCAGCACGTCCCACCAGGCCTCGTTGACGGCCGGCACGGCTACGCCCATGTGATTGGGCACGATATCGACCACGATTTCCAAGCCGACCGCGGCGCAACGGGCGGCCAGTACCTCCAACCCGTGACGACCGCCACGGGCCTCATCTACCCGCCGGTGATCGACCACGTCATAACCGTGGGTCGAACCCGGAGTGCAGGCCAGGATGGGGGACAGGTACACAGATCCCACTCCGAGGGCGGCCAGGTAGTCCACGAGATCAGCCGCGTCGGTCAGGGTGAAATCCTGGGTCAGTTGCAGCCGATAGGTTGCGCCGGTCAACTGATGCTCTGCAGCACGACCAACCCCCGCGCCTGCACGCGGATCGTGGCATCGGCCTTGTAGGGCTCTAGGTCCGGGAGTTCGGCCCGGTCGGTATCGAGCACCAGCTGCCAGGCCGGCGAATATTCAGCTGGTGGAACCGTGAATTCGATCGCCTCATGGTGGGCGTTGAAACACATGACGAATGAGTCGTCGACTACCCGTTCACCGCGGCTGTCCCGGTCCGGAATCCCTTGCCCGTTCAGGTAGACCGCGATCGATCGGCCAAAGCCCGAGCCCCAGTCGTTCTCGGTCATGCTCTTGCCGTCCGGGGTGAACCAATCGATGTCGGGCAACCGCCGCATTCCCTGGCGCCGAACCGGGAGACCGTTGAAGAACCGGCGACGCCGGAAGACTGGATGTTCCGAGCGCAGCTTGGCAACGGCCCGGGTGAATTGCAGCAACGTCGGATCGGTGTCGTTCCAGTTGACCCACGTGAGCTCGTTGTCCTGGCAGAAGCCGTTGTTGTTGCCCAGTTGGGTCCGCCCCAGCTCGTCGCCGTGGCAGATCATCGGAACGCCCTGAGACAGCAACAGCGTCGCCAGGAAGTTTCGTTGCTGGCGGGCTCGCAGCGCGAGCACCTTGCGGTCCTTCGTCGGGCCCTCGACACCGCAGTTCCAGGACCGGTTGTGCGTCTCGCCGTCGTTGTTGTCCTCGCCGTTGGCTTCATTGTGCTTGTCGTTGTAGGACACCAGGTCGCGCAGGGTGAAGCCATCGTGGGCGGTGACGAAATTGATCGAGGCCACCGGTCGACGCGCGGAATGTTCATACAAATCCGAGGAACCGGTGATACGAGCCGCAAATTCGCCGAGGGTTGCCGGTTCACCGCGCCAGAAGTCGCGCACCGTGTCACGGTATTTGCCGTTCCACTCGGTCCATTGCGGTGGAAAGTTGCCGACCTGGTAACCGCCGGGTCCAACGTCCCACGGTTCGGCGATCAGCTTCACCTGGCTCACGGTGGGATCTTGCTGCACAAGTTCGAAGAAGCTCGAGAGCCGGTCCACGTCGTAGAACTCCCGAGCCAGGGTGGCGGCCAGGTCGAAGCGGAACCCGTCGACATGCATCTCGGTCACCCAATAGCGCAGTGAGTCCATGATCAGCTGCAAGGAGTGAGGATGGCGCACGTTGAGACTGTTGCCGGTGCCGGTGTAATCCATGTAGTACCGGGGATCGTCCTCGACCAGGCGGTAATAGGCGGCGTTGTCGATACCCCGCATCGACAAGGTCGGCCCGAGATGGTTCCCTTCGGCGGTGTGGTTGTAGACCACATCCAGGATCACCTCGATGTCGGCGGCGTGCAACGCGCGCACCATCGCCTTGAACTCCTGAACCTGGCCGCCCGGAGTCGTCGAGGAGGAGTACTTCGGGTCGGGAGCGAAGAACCCGATCGTGTTGTAGCCCCAGTAGTTGGAAAGTCCCTTGTCCTGCAAGGTCGAATCGTTGGCGAAATGATGCACCGGCATGAGTTCGATGGCCGTGATGCCGAGCTGCTGTAGGTATCCGATCATCACAGGGTGGGCGATAGCCGCGTAGGTCCCGCGGATCTCCGGCGGGATGTCCGGATGGGTTTGGGTCAGGCCTTTGACGTGCGCCTCGTAGATGATGGTTTCGGCGTACCCGCGAATCGGCGGACGATCTACCCCCCAGTCGAAGAAGGGATTGATCACCACCGACTTGGGCATGAACGGAGCCGAGTCGTCCTCATTGCGGGAATCCGGATCACCGAAGTTGTAGCCGAACAGCGACTGATCCCAGTTGAATGCGCCATCAATGGCTTTGGAGTACGGGTCCAGCAACAGCTTGTTCGGATTGCACCGGTGACCCTGTTCGGGGGCGTAGGGTCCGTGGACTCGGTACCCGTAGCGCTGGCCCGGTTCGATCCCGGGCAGAAATGCATGCCAGATGAAGCCGTCGACCTCCGGCAGGTCGATCTGGGTTTCTTGCCCGTCCGCGTCGAACAGACAGAGCTGGACTCGGTCCGCTACCTCGCTGAACAGCGTGAAGTTCGTCCCCGAACCGTCATAGGTCGCACCCAACGGATATGCCTTGCCTGGCCACAGTTGCATCTCCACAGTCTCCCGCGACTGTGTTTCCGCACGACGGCGGCGTCCGCCGGCCACTTAGGAAAGCCCATCGCGCTCAGCGATAGTGCGGGTCCGGGTCGTCCAGACGTCCAAGACAAAGTCGGAATCGGTGACCAGGGTGTGTCGCGGCAACCCCAAGATGCTGTTGAGAAGCCCGTGCAGGGTCTCGGCCCTGAGGTTCTGTTCGGCAAAGTCATGTTTCCAGTGGCAGGCGGCGACCGTGGCATTCTCGGCGAGGCTGTCTCGGACCTTTTCGGCCAGTCCGGCCCATTCGGCCGGATCAAAACCCAATCCGATCTCTTGCAGCACCACCAGGTCGAAGCGCTCTTCGGTCGGCCAATCCTCGGGCAGGTGCCCGCGGCGGATGGTGACGTTGGAGCGGTGAGCGGTGCGTTGCGCGGCCGCACAGACTGCTTCCCGGCGGGCATCCACGCCCAGCACACGATCACAGCGCGAGGACAGCGCCAGGGTCAGATCGCCGTCTCGGCATCCCGGTTCGAAGGCTGAGGCATAACGGGCCTCGGTCAGGCTGGCCAGCAGGATCTCTTGCTTGCGTCGGGCGTACCAGCCACCACGCATGAACCAGGGATCCTCGCTCCTGGCGAAGAGTTCGTTCAAGTGCTGCAGATCGGTCATGACGGAGCCACTCTCCCGCGGTTCTGTCTGGCGTAGGTGGCGCTCGGTGGGAATCGAGCAGTCAGCCCGTGAACAGATGGCGGCTATCTGCTGAACCGCTTCAAGGCAATACTAGCGGGCCACAGCCCGTTCGGCTTCTGCTCGCGCGACCAGGTTACGGACCATCTGGCCGAAGATGGGGCCGTGAAACGGCGCGATCACCCGCCAGTACAACTGACCACTCAAACCATGCGGATAGAACAACGCTCGCTGGGTCAGCCGGCACCCCCCCGCAAGGATCGTCGGCCAGCCGGAATTCCAACCAGGCCCGGCCGGGCACCCTCATCTCGGCTCTCAGCCGCAACAGTTCTCCCGGCTCAAGATCCTCTACCCGCCACCAGTCCAACGTCTCGCCGACCCGTAATCGGGCTGGGTCGCGGCGTCCGCGGCGTAGGCCCACGCCGCCCATGAGACGGTCCAGAACTCCTCGGATTCCCCACGCCCACGGCCATGAATACCAACCGTTCTGTCCGCCAATCGATTCGATGAGCGGCCAGGTCTCGGCGCGGCTGGCCGCGACCAAGTGGCTGCGCTCATCGATCAAGAGCGATCCGCCGGCCCAGTCCGGATCCGAGGGCAGCGGATCGCTCGGAGCCCCCAGCCATTCGCTGCCGGACCAACGCGTCGTTACCTCCGACAGCAGGACACGTCGCAGCGCCAGGCGAACTGCTTCGTCAAAGCCGAGCAGACCTTGCGGCGGGTCGGGCACCCAGGCCTGGATGTCACGGTTGCGGGCGATCACCTCGGTCTTGAGCGAATCGACCAAGGGCCGGGCCAGCCGCGACGGCACGGGCGTAACGAGTCCCACCCACAAGCTGGACAAGCGAAGTCCGAGCACCGGCACGGCAATGATGATCCGCCGGGGCAGCTCGGCTACCGAGGCGTAGCGGTGCATCATCTCGGCGTAGGTCAGCACTTCTGGGCCGGCGATGTCATACGTCCCGACCGCTTCCGGCGGCACACGGGCGCAGGCCACCAAGTAGCGCAGGACATCGCGAATTGCAATGGGCTGGATACGGGTAGCTACCCACCGTGGCGTGATCATGACCGGCAATCGTTCGGTGAGGTAGCGCAGCATCTCGAAGGACGCGGAGCCGCTGCCGATGATCACGGCGGCCCGCAGCACGATCGTCGGGACACCGGACTGGGACAGGATGTGGCCGACTTCGGTCCGGGAGGCCAGATGTTGCGACAACTCGGCGCTGTTCTCATCGGCCAGCCCGCCGAGGTAGATGATGCGCCCGACGCCGGCGTCACGGGCGGTGGTGGCGAAGTTCTCGGCGGCCTGCCGGTCCTGATCAGCAAAGCGAGCGCCGCTCCCGATCGAGTGCACCAGGTAGTAGGCCACGTCGATTTCGGCCAGCATCGCAGTCAATGAGCCGCGCTCCAGCAGGTCAGCGGTCACGATTTCGACCTGCTCGGCCCACGCGGCATCGCGGAGCCAGCCATCGGTACGAGTGACCGCGCGGACATGATGGCCCGCAGCCAACAGCTCGGGAATCAGCCGTCCGCCGACATATCCCGTCGCCCCGGTCACCAGTACTCGCAACGCTGAGGGCGAATGGATTGCGGTTGCGGCCATATGTCACGTTAGCTCGCGCGTCCGGATCGGACCGGAAGCCGGGACTGCGCATCAGAAAACCGGGACTGTCCATCAGAAAACCGGGACTGCGCGTCGCCTGGCGGGCTAGCATCCGCTGATGACCTCAGTCGACATACCCGCCGACCGCTCGGTCGAATTCTCCGACCTGCGGGCGTTGTTCATCAACACCACGCTGACCCGCTCGCCTGGCGTCAGCCATACCCAGCGCCTGGTCGATATCAGCGCGGCCATCATGGCCAAGCAGGGTGTCGAGGTTGACCAGTTTCGGGCGGTCGATTTCCCGATCGCCACCGGGGTATATCCGGATATGCGCGAGCACGGGTGGGAAGTGGATGCCTGGCCTGAACTCTTCGCCCGGGTAATGGCCGCCGACATCCTCGTCATCGCTGGTCCTATCTGGCTAGGGGATAACAGCAGCCAGACCAAGAAAGTGATCGAACGCTTGTACGCCCACTCCGGCGAGCTCAACGCCAAAGGCCAGTGGCTCTACTACGGCCGAGTCGGGGGCTGCCTTATCACCGGCAACGAGGACGGGATCAAGCATTGCGCGTCCAACGTGCTGTACAGCCTGCAGCACATCGGCTATTCAATTGCGCCGCAGTCCGATGCCGGTTGGATCGGCGAAGCGGGTCCCGGTCCGAGTTACAGCGATCAGCGCGAGGACGGCAGCCACGTCGGCTGGGACAACGAATTCACCAATCGCAACACCACGTTCCTGACCTGGAATCTGATGCATCTGGCCCGGATGCTGAAGTCGGTCGGTGGCTTTCCGGCTGAAGGCAATCAACGCCGGGAGTGGGATGCCGGAGCCAGGTTCGACTTCGAGAATCCGGAATACCGCTCCTGATCGAGTCACAAGAAATCGCCGCTCATCATTGGCGGCGGGTAGAGATGCCCTCAAAGGCGATGCGCATGATGGTGTCCACGATCGCAGTCGAGGTTTTACCGTCGCGTTGTGAGCGATACCATTCCGTCACCGAGTTGACGAGGCCGAACAGCAGCCGGCTGGTCAAGGCGGGATCTATGTCTTGACGGACGTCTCCGTCGACCATCGCCTGGGCCATCAGACTTGACACTCGAGCATCGAATTCTCGACGACGGTTCAACGCCGACCGCTCGACGGCAGTGTTGCCGCGCACTCGCAGTAGCAGCGTTACGTAGGGCAGCTCGTCGATCAACAGTTCAACGCTGGACCGGACCAGCGAGCGCAATCGGGTGATGGCCGGCTCGGATCCGGCTTCGGCCTGCTCGACGATGGCGAACAAGGCGTCCAGAGCCCGGTCGATCGCCAGTCCCAGTAACTCCTCTTTGCCTCGCACATGGTGATAGATCGCGGACTTGCTGATGCCCAGGCGCTTGGCCAGATCGTCCATGCTGGTCGCGTCGTAGCCCTGCTCGTTAAACACCTGCACGGCTACGGCAAGCAGGCTGGGAAGGTCGTAGCCGGGTCGTCCGCGCCGAGCATTTACGCCGTTGGTCATTCAGCTGACTTCGGCGGCACCGGTGGCGACCGCGATTGTGATCCCACCCGGCTGTTGCGCGCACTGTGGCTGGATAGGCTGAAGATCCAGTCCGTTGGATGACGGTGCCACCGGTTGCCTTTCGTTTACCTGCCGGGTTGTTTACTGACCAGCTAGACGGTAAATACGGAAGCTGATGACTACCGCACAATTCACGAGAGTGTCAAACACCCATCGGAGTACACCTCCCGGCGGCGGAAGGGAAAGCGCGAGATCACGACCTTGAACCTGGGTCCGTCCTATCCCGGTCGTGCGGACCGCGAGGTCTATCTGGTTGACGGCGTCCGTACCGCGCAGGGTCGCTACGGAGGCGCGCTGGCCGAGGTCCGGCCCGATGATCTGGCCGGATTGGTCGTCCAGGAGGTCGTGCGAAGGGCCGGACTGGCGCAGTTGCTCAGCAGGCCGATTCCCCTATCGATGAGGTAATCGTGGGTGCCGCCAACGGGGCTTGGCCGACGCGGCCGCGCGGGCTATCATCGATTTACTGAACGTTTGGTCGGTAATTCGTGGAGGTCCGGTCAGTGTCCGTCCAGCCGAGCTGGGTGCCCAGCTACATCCAAGGACGTTGGTTCACGCCACAAGGCGAGGATGGTCAGCCCGTTCGTGACGCGGCGACCGGCGAGCACATCGCAACTCTGTCGAGCGCGGGCATTGATGTGGCGGCAACACTGGATTACGCCCGGACGGTGGGCGGACCGGCGCTGCGCGAGCTGACTTTCCACCAACGGGCCGCGATTCTCAAGGCGGTCGCCCTCGAGCTTCGTGAGCATCGCGACGAGCTCTATGCGCTGTCCACGCGCACCGGCGCCACCCGGCGGGATTCCCGGATTGACGTCGACGGCGGGATCGGCGTGCTGTTGTCCTACGCAAGCAAGGCTAAGCGGGAACTTCCGAACGGCACCGTGTATGTCGAAGGTGCGGTTGAGCCGCTCAGCAAGTCTGGGCGCTTCGTCGCTCAGCACATCGCCACGTCGCGGATGGGCGCCGCCATCCAGATCAATGCCTTCAACTTCCCCGTGTGGGGCCCGCTGGAGAAGTTCGCACCGGCATTCCTCGCCGGCGTGCCCAGCGTCATCAAGCCAGCCGGCCAGACCGGATATCTCACCGCATTGCTGGTGGAATTGCTGGTCCAATCAGAACTGCTGCCGCCGGGCAGCGTGCAGCTGATCAGCGGCGCCGCGAGGGACTTGCTGGACCACGTCACCGAACAAGACCACATCAGCTTCACCGGTTCGGCGGCGACCGCCCTGCGCCTGCGCACGCATCGGTCTGTCCTGGCCAACGGCACACCGTTTACAGCAGAAACCGATTCTCTGAACTGCTCGATCCTCGGCCTGGATGCGACCGCGGGCAGCGCGGAGTTCACGCTGTACGTCGACCAGCTTGTAACCGAGATGACCGTCAAAGCCGGCCAGAAATGCACGGCTATTCGCCGGGCCCTGGTGCCCTGCGAGCTGATCGATCAGATCGAGGCGGCAGTGGCAGCACGACTGGCTGACGTGATGGTCGGCAATCCGGCCGATCGCACGACCACCATGGGCCCGTTGGCCAGCCTGGAACAGCGTGAGGAAGTGCGGCGGGCGGTAAAGAGTCTGGCCACCGCCGGACGGATGTCCGTGGGCGACGGCGGGTTCGATCAAGTGAACCGGGGCGAATTCGACCAGCGGCGCGGTGCTTTTGTGTCTCCGGTGTTGATCCGCGTCGAGGATGCCGACCGCGCCGAGCCCCACGAGGTGGAGGCATTCGGGCCCGTCAGTTGCCTGTTGCCCTATCGGACGAGTGAGCAGGCGGTCGCCCTGGCCGCCCGTGGGGCCGGCAGTCTGGTCGGATCGGTGGTTACCGGTGATCCGGCATTCGCGCGTGACATCGTTGTCGGCATCGCCCCGTGGCACGGCCGAATACTCGTGCTCGATTCCGACAACGCGGCCGACTCGACCGGTCACGGTTCGCCGCTGCCCGTCCTGATCCACGGTGGTCCCGGACGAGCCGGTGGCGGTGAGGAACTCGGCGGGGTCAGGGGAGTGCTCGCCTATATGCAGCGCAGTGCCGTACAAGCCAGCCCACGGGTATTGGCGGCAGTAACCTCCCGCTGGGTCGAGGGATCGCCGCGAAGCGAAGGCGTTCATCCCTTCCGCAAGTCTTTGTCCGAGCTCAGGATCGGAGATTCGGTAACCGCTGGGCCGCGGCGGGTGACCCAAGATGACATCGACCGTTTCGCCGCTTCGACCGGTGACACGTTCTACGCCCACACCGATCCAATCGCGGCGGCCGAAAACCCATTGTTCGGCGGCATTGTCGCCCACGGTTATCTGGTGTTGTCCTTGGCCGCGGGCCTGTTCGTATCGCCCGAGCCCGGACCTGTGTTGGCCAATAACGGATTGGACAATCTACGGTTTCTGACGCCGGTGCACCCGGGAGACGAGCTCAGCGTGACATTGACGGCTAAACAGATCACCCCGCGGCCGGACGCCGATTACGGCGAAGTCCGTTGGGACGCCGTGGTCACCAAGCAGGACGGCAGCGTCGCCGCCCGTTACGACGTACTCACCATGGTTGCGAAGGAGAATCATGACGGCGGCTAACACGGCTGAGCAGTTCGAGAATCAGCTTGCCGCTGAGCGGCGGATCGAGCCCCGCGACTGGATGCCGGAGGGGTACCGCCGGACGATGGTTCGTCAGATTGCCCAGCACGCGCACTCCGAGATCATCGGGATGCAGCCCGAAGGTGACTGGATCACTCGAGCACCTTCCTTACGGCGTAAGGCGATTCTGCTGGCCAAGGTACAGGACGAGGCCGGACACGGGCTGTACCTGTATTCGGCCGCCGAGACGTTGGGAGTGCAACGGACGGATCTGACCGAGCGGCTGATCGACGGACGGCAGAAGTACTCGTCCATCTTCAACTATCCGGCGCTGACCTATGCCGATGTCGGCGTGATCGGTTGGCTGGTTGACGGCGCGGCGATCTGCAACCAGGTACCCCTGTGTCGAAGCAGTTACGGACCGTACGCCCGGGCCATGATCAGAATCTGCAAGGAGGAGTCCTTTCATCAGCGGCAGGGTTATGAATTGCTGTTGACGATGATGGCCGGCACTCCAGCTCAGCAGGAGCTGGTGCAGGACGCCACAAATCGATGGTGGTGGCCTTCGCTGATGATGTTCGGGCCGCCCGATGCCGAGTCGCCGAACACGGCCCAATCCATGGCGTGGAAGATCAAGCGGCACTCCAACGACGAACTGCGCCAGCGCTTTGTGGATATGGCGGTTCCGCAGGCCGATGCCTTGGGCGTGAGCCTGCCCGATCCTGCGCTGGCCTGGAATTCCGTACGCGGCCACTACGACTTCGGTGAGCCGGATTGGGAGGAGTTCAAGCGGGTGCTCACCGGCCAGGGGCCTTGCAACGCCGAGCGGATCGCCCGCCGGCGGGCCGCGCACGAGGACGGGCAGTGGGTGCGTGAAGCCGCCCTCGCTTTCGCTGAGAAGCGGTCGGCCGCGGCCGGGGCGCAGGTGCGCTCATGAAGCAGGAATGGCCGTTGTACGAGGTGTTCGTTCGGAGCAAGCGAGGCCTGAACCATGTGCATGTCGGATCACTGCACGCCTCCGACGATGAGATGGCGCTGCATCACGCTCGTGATCTGTACACCCGGCGCAATGAGGGGGTGAGCATCTGGGTCGTGCGAGCAAGCGATATTGCCGCATCGAGCCCCGATGAGAAGGATCCGTTCTTCGCGCCCAGCAAGGACAAGGTGTATCGCCATCCGACGTTCTACGAGATCCCCGACAACGTCGGACACATCTGAGGCCGGGATGTCGACTGAATCGGCCTATGACGCGCTCAACGAGAACAACGATGCTCGATGGGCTTATGGCACTGGGTTTTCTGATCCCCTGTCGGGTGTGGATCAGGTCATTCCGGCCGGCGTCGATGGGGACGATCTGGCCTTGTACTGCCAGATGCTCGGCGATGACGCGTTGATCATGTCGCACCGCCTGCAGCAGTGGTGCACGTGTGCTCCGGAGTTGGAGGACGAAGTCGCGTTGGCCAATATCGGTCTTGATCTGTTGGGTCAAGCTCGCCTGTTGCTCACCCGGGCCGGTCATGCCAATGGCAGTGATCGCAGCGAGGACGACTTCGCCTTTGGGCGTCGTGCGGATGAGTTTCGCAATGTCGCTCTGGTGGAGCAGCCCAACGGCGACTTCGCCCAGTCCGTTGCCCGGTTGCTGATCTTCTCCACCTGGCGCTTGGCCTTGCTGCAAGCGCTCGCCACCACGCGGGATACGGTGCTGTCCGCGATCGCCGTCAAAGCAATTGCCGAGGTCACGTACCACCGGGACTACGCGGCCCAGTGGGCCGTTCGGCTGGGCGACGGCACCGCCTATTCGCACCAGCGTTTTCTCGCCGGACTGGACGCGATCGCCCCCTGGCTGGGCGAGCTCTTTCAGACCCACCCGGTGGAGAAACGCCTGGCCGCACAAGGTGTTGCCGTTGATCCGGCCCGGGTCCGGGACGAATGTGGGCAGGTGCTGGCCGAAGTGCTCACCGCTGCGACGGTGCCGGTCCCACCGGTGATCGGCGACTCAGCAACGGCCGAGTTTGCTGGCCGTGACGGTCGGCATTCAGCGGACTTCGCCGAACTCGTCGACGAGCTGCAGAGTGTGGCCCGTCAGCTGCCTGCGGCCCGGTGGTGATCGTGACTCGATCAGCACCGCCGCGTTGCGTGCTCCGGTCGGTCACCGACCCCGAGCTTCCGATGCTCAGCCTTGAGGAGCTGGGGGTCCTGCGTTCGGTCGAGCTCGATCCGACGGGTCGCGTGATCGTGACGATCACCCCGACCTACACCGGCTGTCCCGCGATGGATGCAATGCACGATGACATAGTGCGTGCCCTGCACCAGGCCGATTACCCGGACGTCGAAGTCCGGGTCAGCCTGCGTCCGGCTTGGACCTCGGCCGATGTCACGGCGGCCGGTCGGCGCAAGCTCCGCACGGCGGGGATCGCGCCTCCCGGCCCAGTCCGCAATCCCTCCCTGGGTCCGGTCCCGCTGACGTTGCTCCCTCCGCGAGTTGTGGTCGCCTGCCCGCGCTGCCACAGCAATGAGACCGAGGAGATATCCCGGTATGCCGCAACCGCCTGCCGGGCCTTGCGTCGGTGTCGAGGTTGCCTAGAGCCGTTCGAATACTTCAAGGAGCTGTAAGTCGTGTCCAATGCGACCGCCGCGGCGGAATCGGCCGTGAGTGCCTCCTCGAATCGCGCCCAGTTTCATTCGCTGACGGTCGCGGAGATCGTTCCGCTTTGTGCTGACGCGGTCGCCGTGACCCTTTCCGTGCCCGAGTCGGTGGCGGCCCTTTATGAGTTCCGCGCCGGCCAGTCGGTGACGGTGCGACGATTCGTGGCCGGCGTCGAGCATCGACGTTCCTATTCGATCTGCGCCGCGGTCGGCGAACCGCTGCGTATCGCCGTGCGAGAGGTTGCCGATGGTCAGGTGTCCTCGTGGCTCGTGCGCCAGCTCAGGCCAGGGGACAGGATAGAGGTTCTCCCACCGGCCGGCTCGTTCACGCCCCAGGTGACGCAGACCGGTTTTCACGCGCTGGTCGTGGCTGGATCGGGGATTACGCCGGGTCTTTCGATCGCCGGATCGCTGTTGGCGCAGTCGGATTCGATTGTCACGATGGTCTATGGCAATCGGAGAACCGACACGGTCATGTTCATCGACGAGTTAGCTGATCTCAAAGATCGTTACCCGGCCCGTTTCGATCTCGTGCACGTGCTGTCTCGTGAACCGCGCGATGCCGAGCTGCTGACCGGCCGCCTGGATCCGGATCGGTTGCGACGGCTGCTGCCGCTGGTCACCGCCGTGGACCAGATCGATCATTGGTGGCTGTGCGGCCCCTATCCGATGGTGACCGGTGCCCGGGCGGTGCTGACCGAGTTCGGCGTTGCCGCCGAACGGATCCATCAGGAGCTGTTCTACGTCGATGACGTCGCTCCCGTCCTGAATGAACACCGCGATCCCGAGCCAAGTGGCCAGACCAGTGATGTGACGCTGGTATTGGACGGCCGGAAGTCGACGGTGACACTGAGCCGGGAGGAAACCGTTCTCGACGGGGCGCAGCGCTTCCGTCCGGATTTGCCCTTTGCCTGTAAAGGGGGAGTCTGTGGGACCTGCCGGGCCCGGGTGACCGACGGTGAAGTCTTCATGCGTCGCAACTTCGCCCTGGAAGACTCCGAGGTACGGGCGGGATTCGTGCTGACCTGTCAGTCGCGGCCGGTGACCGCCTCGGTAACGGTGGACTTCACGCCTAATTCGGGCCGCGGCAAAGTGTGAGCAGGTATCACGGGCCAAACAATCCCGCCCACGGGCCTGGCAATAATCGAACACATGTGCGAATATTGGTCGTGTCCAAGCCGCCGACCCCGACAACTATTGATGCCAGGGAGCAAGCCATCGATTGCGCCGGGTCAGCTGAGCCCGGCATCCTGCACGCCGACCTCGATGCGTTCTATGCCTCGGTCGAGCAGCGTGACAATCCCGCACTGCGGGCCCGGCCGGTCATCGTCGGCGGCGGCGTCGTGCTTGCCGCCAGCTACGAGGCCAAGGCATTCGGCGTTCGCACTGCCATGGGCGGACGTCAGGCCCTTCGACTCTGTCCGCAGGCGATCGTCGTGCCGCCGCGGATGGATGCCTATTCGCGAGCCAGCAAGGACGTCTTCGCGGTGTTTCACGACACGACACCGGTCGTCGAGCCGTTGTCGATCGACGAGGCTTTCCTCGACGTGCGCGGCCTGCTGCGGGTGTCGGGCCAACCCTCGGTGATTGCGGCCCGCCTGCGCTCCGTCGTGCTCGAACAGGTTGGCCTGCCGATCACCGTCGGGGTGGCGGGCACCAAATTCCTGGCCAAAGTGGCCAGTGCTGTGGCCAAGCCGGACGGGCTGCTCATCGTTCCCATTGGCAAGGAACTCGACTTCCTGCATCCGCTGCCCGTACAACGGTTGTGGGGCGTAGGGCGAGTCACGGCCGACAAGCTGCTCGCGCGCGGCATCGTGACGGTCGCTGATGTGGCCGAGTTGGAGGAGCGCTCGTTGGTGGCGATGCTCGGTCCGGCATCGGGCCGGCACTTGCATGCCCTGGCTCACAACCGAGATCCGCGAACTGTCGTCCTAGGTCGGCGCCGCCGTTCGATCGGATCGCAATCTGCACTGGGGCGGGCGAAGCTGTCCCCGTCCGAGCTGGATGCGCGCCTGCTTAGTTTGGTCGATCGCGTGTGCCGTCGGCTGCGGGGAGCCAACCGGGTCTGCCGGACCGTGAGCCTGCGATTGCGTTTCGACGATTTCAACCGGGCGACCCGGTCCCATACGCTGGCGCGTCCGACATCGGACACGGCGACGATTCTGCACGCACTGCAACACGTCCTGGATGACTGTGCCGGCTTGATTGCCGAGCGAGGACTGACCCTGATCGGGATCACGTTGCTCAACCTCGAGAATGCCGATGCCATTCAGCTGGAGCTGCCGTTTGCGCGCCGAGACAGCCGCAGTCTGGACGGAGTGCTCGATCAGGTTCGCGACCGCTACGGATCCAGTGCGCTGGTGCGCGGCGTCCTGCTCGGTCGGCGACCCGAGATCTCGGTGCCCTTGCTGCCCGACTGAACCGAATCGGCCTCAGCCGCGGTTAGCTCGCCTAGTTGGTGATGTGCTCCCACGGAGTCTGTCCGGGGTCGCTCACGACCATTCCCGGCACGTCGCCGTGGGTGTACCACTTGGCCTGATAGCCGACGCCGTCGAATAGCACCCGCTGGCCGGCGACATAGGTCTGTCCCGCCGACCATTGGGGGTAGGTACCGACTTTGAGCGTGGGCGTCGGAGCCGGGTGCTCACCGGGGAGCACCGGGCCGACGAGCGTCCACGGAGTGTCCGACGCTGTGGCTACCGGATCGTCCGGAGTGTCGCCCAGGGTCCACCACTTGGCTTCGTAGACGTTGTGATGCCACACGACCTTCGTCGCTTTGGCATAGGGCAAGACCGGGCTCCAGATCTGGTAAGGCGAATTTGCCGGATCATCGACCATGTTCGTCCTCGCCGAACTAGAGCTGGTGGCGGTGGGCGACTGGCCTTCGGTGGCAGCCGGGATCACGGCACCGGACGTGAAGGCGTTGAAAGCCTTCGTGAACGCCGATGGCTGCTGTTCGATACCGCTGCAGTTGGCCGACACGACCTCGACGTTGGCGTAGTTAGGCCCGCAGGACTGGTCGCGGTTCAGCGACCACATGGACAGCCGGCGCAGATGATGCTGCTGGGCGAAGGCCAGCAGGGACTCGGCGTCGGGCAGGCCGAATCGTTCGGTGCTGTAATCGTTCTGACCGATCATCGGGGTAGCCCCAACGTGCTGCCAGGCGGCCTCGTTGTCCATTCGCACGCCGGCCGCGGTGTAGGCCGTGGCGAGTTGGCCGGCAAGTTTGGTGAGAGCCGATTCGCTGGCGGCGGCCATCGTCTGACCGGCCGGTAGCGACTGGCCATAGTCCATAGTCAGGCCGTTCACGCCGGCGACGTCCACCTTGGCGTTGAGCATGGCGGTGAGCACCAAACGTCCTGAGTTGGTCAGGCCGTCAGGATCCACGGGAAGTGTGAGCCAGACGGCCAACGTACGACCAGCGGCCTTCTGTTGCACTTGCAACGCGTGCATGGCGTCGGCACGACGGGCCGACGCCTCGGGGCTGGACGCGTCCGCACCTTCGATGTCCAGGTCGATGGAGTCAGCCGAGTAACGAGCGACGACATCGGAGTATGCGCTCACTAACTGCGCAGGGTCAGTGCAGACGGTGCTCAGTTCGTCGTTGGCCTGGCCCCCGAACGAGATGGCAACCTCGCCGCCACGCTGGCGCAGCCGTGCGATGCGACGATCCAGATCGAGCTGGTTACCGGCGTCGGCCAGTGTGTAGGCCCGTCCCCAACTAGCTTGGCACGGTTGGTTCTTGGCCGACACGATGAAACCCAGGATGACGTTGGTCGCCTGGCTCTGAGTGGCGTCCTCGAATCCGAAGGTTGGGGTGGCCGTCACGTCGACATAGGGCATGAACGACGACGCCGGAGCTGAGGCCTGCGCCGTATGCGCGCTGGACCGCAAAGCGAAGGAGCCCACCGTTATCGCGGCGACCACCGCCAGGACACCGATGATGCGCAGCCACGACAGGTGCCGGGTTGGTTCGGTTCGACGGGCGTCGTGCGGTCCTTGGGTCGCGGACATCGCAGCGGCGTGAGCTAGTTCCTCGGGGGTCATTGTGTCGTCAGATCTCCTGCACCGAGCACACCGGACGCGTGCGGTTACTCAAATAGTTCGGCCAGGCCATGGCCCACTTGAGGATTCGATGGCCATTGGCCTTCGCTGGTGGACCCGTCAACGGCAACTCAAGTTGCGATCATGGCCGCCGATAAGCACATACGAGCTGATCGCAGCCGATCGGTTCTCGTTCTGTTCTCGTCCTGCTGTCCGGCCAGGAGTGCATCGTGAAGTTCGCCCGTTCCAAGAACCGTCGTTTGCGTGCCCAATGGGGCTCCGATAAGCGAACCAGGCCGCTGCCTCCGGTCGCTCGTCCGGCCAGTGACACCCTCATTACCCTGGGCCGCCTCGGAATCGTGGTCACGATCCTGGCCTGGCTCGCGTATCTGACTGTGACGATCCTGTCCCAGTTCGTCAATCAGGGCTTTCAAGGCATGCGATTTGCATCTGAGACCACTGGCTACGTCCTCATCGTGTCATTCTTGACGCTGTCATCGTTGATGTATCTGGTCGCCCGCCAGGGTGCGCTCTATCGCACCCGCGCTCACCGACGGGTGCCCCGAGCGGTGATCGACGAGTCCTTCGACACCACGTTGCCCACGATGACGGTCCTGGTGCCTTCCTATCGCGAAGAGCTCGAGACGGTTCGCAAGACTTTGCTCTCGGCCGCCCTTCAGGAATACCCGTTCCTGAGAGTTGTGCTGCTGTTGGACGATCCGCCGCGCCCTTCCCGCCCGTCCGATCAGGCTTCGCTGGACGCCGCCCGCGGGCTGGCCGCCGAACTGACCCAGTGGCTGTCGGAACCGAAGCTGCACTTCGCTGAGGCCCTGGAGCGGTTCGAGACCTCGGGTCGATCCGAGGAACCGGATGCCCGCGAGATTGCCGCGCTGGCCAATGAATTCGAATGGGCCAGTGACTGGTTGAGTCGGCGCATCGCGGAGGAGCAGCTCAACGATCACGTCGACCGCTTCTTCGCCGAGCAGGTGCTGGGCGCGTTGGCCGAAGATTTCGCCTCGATCGAGACCGCACTGCTGATGGCCGCCCGCGACGGTGCCGTGATCGCCCGCACGCGGATGCTGCAGCTCTATCGACGACTGGCCTGGACCTTCCGCGCGGAGATCACCTGGTTCGAACGCAAGCTTTACGCGTCGCTGTCGCATGAAGCGAACAAGGCGATGAATCTCAACAGCTACATCGGGCTGATGGGCAAGCGATTCGAGCCTCGCACGACCCCTGAGGGCGTCGTTCTGGCTCAGGTCGTCAACGGTTCCATTGCGATCCCGGACGCAGACTTCCTGCTGACTCTGGATGCCGACAGTGTGTTGCTGCCCGAGTACTGCCTACGGCTGGTTCACCTGTTCACCCAACCGGAGAATCACCGGATGGCGGTTGCCCAAACGCCCTACTCCGCCTTTCCCGGCTCGGGCACTCGGATGGAACGTCTGGCCGGGGCGACCACGGATCTGCAGCACATAGTGCATCAAGGCATGAGCTATCACGAAGCGACGTTCTGGGTCGGCGCCAACGCGGTGATCCGCAAGAAGGCGTTGGATGACATCGTCGAGGTCGAGCACAGCGGCGGGCACGAGATCCGCCGTTACGTGCAGGACCGTACCGTCATCGAGGACACCGAATCTTCTTTGGATCTGGCCATTCACGGCTGGCGATTGCTGAACTATCCGGAACGCCTGAGCTACTCGGCAACTCCGCCGGACTTCGGATCGCTGAGCATTCAGCGTCGACGCTGGGCCAACGGAGGTCTGCTGATCCTGCCGAAGCTGTGGCGCAACGGTCGTGAGCGCAGCCGTCGTGGCGAACACGGCAGCACCTTCCAGACCCTGCTACGAGTCAATTACATGGCCTCGACGTGTTGGAGCAGCATCGGATTGGTCTTCCTGTTGGCCTATCCGTTCAACAGCAAATTGCTGAGCCCGTTGGTCATTCTGGCCGCGCTTCCCTACTTCCTGGCCATGGCCAGCGACTTGAGGCATTGCGGCTACAAACGCAGCGATGCCCTGCGGATCTATGGCTTCAACCTGATCCTGCTGCCGGTGAACCTGGCCGGCGTGTTCAAGTCGTTGCAGCAAGCGATTACCGGCAAGAAGATTCCCTTTGCCCGGACGCCTAAAGTCAGTAATCGGACGGCCACGCCGTTGCTATTTGCCTTGTCTCCGCTGCTCATCATCGGGTATTCGGTGCTGACCGTTATTCGGGACTATCACCACCAGAACTGGGGGAACCTCGCCTTCGCGGGCTTCAACGCACTTGCTGCCAGTTACGCCGTTCTCGCCTTTATGGGACTGGGTAATACGCTGGTCGACATCTGGCTCGGATTCGTGGAGCGGCTCTACGTGAGCGAGCGCACCGAGAAGGTTCAGGTCGTGCGTCGCAAGCGGGTACTGGCACCGGCGGCCGAGCCCAGCTGGCAGGACGTGCTCTACCGGGGAGCGGCAGCTACTGACACCGGGGCCTACTTCGAAGGCGGCGGTTCATTCAAAATTCTGGCTATGCCGCCGGCGGCTCCGCCTCAGCACAATCGTCGGACCACTGACCGAAATCCGGTGGACCGTGATATGCACCTGGAGCGTCGCGATCGCCGTTCCGATGATCGAGCGGGTACCGCTGCCGACCGGGTGGGTAGCGCCGCGGATCGATCGGGCGGCGGCCCGGATCGAGCCGAGCAGCTTTAATCGCTGGCGTCGAGCAGGCGCCGAAGGGCAGGCAGCATGGCGCTCAGGTCCTGCGCTGTCCGTACGATCAGAATTCCGGCCTCGGCCGTCGGCTGATCGGCGAAGATCGTCAATACTTCGCGCATGGCGTCGTCGAACTCGCGTTCGGGGCTCGTGGATTCCGCGCGCAGCCAGCGCCGCAGAACGTGATTGTGAGCGGTAACCACGGCATTGGCCATCAGTTCGGCACGCAGCAGCGACTGTCCTTCGCCTATCCACTGCCCGATGAACTCGGTGAACAGCCGTTGGTATTGGCGGATTCCGGCCGTCTCTCGCGCCCGCAGTGCGGCGACGTTCTTGGCCAGGGCGTAGCGCTGGCGCGCTCGTTGACCGTCAGCCAGGTAGCTGCGTAGCACCAGGCGGGCGGCTTCCACCATGGCGATCAGGGCGGTGTCGGCCGTTGCCGTGGCCAGTCGGCCGTTGACAGCGGCCAGGATCGCGTCGTGATCGGGGAAGATCGCATCTTCTTTGGTCCTCAGATTGCGAAAGAACGTCGTGCGTCCGACCCCGGCGTGTTCAGCGATGTCATCGACGGTTGTCTTGTCGTAGCCGCGCGTGTCGAAAAGATCGAAGGCAGCGTCGATGAGGCGTTCCTTCACCGACGGCTGGCTGATCGAGGTCATCCATCCCACTTTCTCGCTCGTGGTGTGTACTTAGTACCTTACAATCGGTATGTAGTACCACAATGGGAGGCGTTAGTGAAAAAGATCGGTGTCGTCGGATGTGGCCTGATGGGGTCCGGTATCGCCGAGGTCTGCGCGCGAGCCGAACTCGAGGTGATCGTGGTGGAATCGAGCGACGCGGCGGCAGCCGCGGGCCTGGACCGGATCACCCGCTCGCTGCAGCGAGCCGTCGAGCGTGGCCGAATCAGCTCCGCCGAGGATGTGTTGGCCCGGGTGTCGGTCGTGACCGAACTCGAGGCGCTGGCCGATCGTGAGCTGGTGGTCGAGGCGATCGTCGAGGATGAAACCGCCAAGGTCGCGCTGTTCAACCGCCTGGACGAGGTGATTGTCTCGCCGCAGGCCGTGCTGGCCTCCAACACATCCTCGATTCCGATTATGAAACTGGCGGTGGCGACCTCGCGTCCGGCCAGCGTGATTGGCATGCACTTCTTCAATCCGGTGCCGGTGCTATCGCTGGTCGAGCTGGTGCCAAGCCTGCTCACAGGACCGGATACGACGCAGCTGTGCCGTGCCTTCGTCCAAGACACCCTGGGCAAGTATGCGATCGACTGCCAGGACCGAGCCGGGTTCGTGGTGAACGCTCTACTGATTCCCTTTATTCTCTCGGCTATTCGTATGGTTGAATCCGGATTCGCGACGCCGTCTGACATTGATGAAGGGCTCGTTCGGGGTTGCGCCCACCCGCAAGGACCGTTGGCCTTGGCCGACCTGATCGGGTTGGATACGACCAAGGCAGTGGCTCAATCGCTGTATGAGGAGTTCAAGGAACCGCTGTATGCCGCGCCGCCCTTGCTGGCTCGGATGGTCGAGGCCGGCCTGCTCGGCCGCAAGACCGGCCGTGGTTTCTACACCTATTCCTGATCGGAGCAACTGTGAGTAACGTGAACTTCGATCTCTATCGACTCAGCGATGAGCATCAGGCGTTGCGTGAGGCCGTCCGCGAGCTGGCGACCGACAAGATCGCTCCCCACGCGGCAGAAGTGGACGAGCAATCGAGCTTTCCCCAGGCGGCCTATGAGGCTTTGAAGGCCGGCGACTTTCATGCGCCGCACATACCAGTCGAGTACGGCGGGGTCGGGGCCGACGCCCTAGCGACTTGCCTGGTCATCGAAGAGGTGGCGCGGGCCTGCGCGTCGTCATCCTTAATTCCCGCGGTGAACAAGCTGGGAACGATGCCGCTCCTGCTGGCTGGTTCTGATGCGGTGAAGCAGGCCTATCTGCCGGCCGTGGCTCGCGGGGACGCAATGTTCTCCTATGCCCTGTCCGAGCGGGAAGCGGGCAGCGACACCGCCGGCATGAGATGCCGGGCGCGTCCGGATGGCGATGACTGGCTGCTGGATGGCCACAAGACCTGGATCACCAACGCCGGAGTGTCGCAGTACTACACGGTCCTGGCCGTGACCGACCCGGACGGGCCGCGAGGTGGCAATGTCAGCGCCTTCGTAGTGGAGAAGTCTGACGAAGGCTTTACGTTCGGTGAGCCGGAACGCAAGCTCGGAATCAAGGGATCTCCTACCCGTGAACTGCACTTCGATCACGTTCGAGTGCCCGGTGATCGCATCATCGGTGAGCCCGGCGAGGGGCTGAAGATCGCCTTGCGCACCTTGGATCACACTCGCGTCACCATCGGGGCCCAAGCCATCGGCATTGCTCAGGGCGCCTTGGACTTCGCTGTCGGCTATGTGCGGCAACGTCGGCAGTTCGGGCGCGCACTGGCCGAGTTCCAAGGCTTGCAGTTCATGCTGGCTGACATGGCAATGACTCTGGAGGCCGCGCGGCAGTTGGTGTACGCCGCGGCTGCGAGGTCTGAACGCGACGATGCTGATTTGGCCTTCTTCGGCGCGGCCGCCAAGTGCTACGCCTCCGACGTTGCGATGCAGGTAACGACCGACGCCGTGCAGTTGCTGGGCGGCTACGGCTACACCAAGGACTTCCCGGTAGAGCGCATGATGCGCGATGCCAAGATCACCCAGATCTATGAGGGCACGAACCAGATCCAACGCCTGGTCATCGCTCGGCGGCTGATGAGCTCGCCCGGATGAGGTCGGCCGGATGAGTTCGCCCGGATGAGTTCGGCCGGATAAGCAGCGAAGGTGCGCTCGCGTTGAAAGTTCGCTAACGTCATATTGGGCACTTGCGTTGCGCGTGACGTACTTGTCAAGACCCCGGGACGGTTAACCAAGGACCGCTCGGGGTCGATTCCAGAATTGGCCAAAGTCGGGTCAGAATCGGCCAGCGTTGGCCCAGAGCAGATTTGTGTATAGGTCTGCGTGGCTGAGCTTGGTCGGCCCTGTCCGGTGATAGAACGACAATGTGGACGACCTTCAGCTCTGGTCGACCGGTTCGACTCTGGCCGATGTCGCCAAGGGTCCGCCGTCGTGGAAAGCTCGCCTTGGGCGTCGTCTGGGCGTCACCGTCCTGACAATCGTCCTACTCCTGGGCGCCTTGGGCGTCTTCGGTGTCCACAGCCGGACGATTCATGTCCGCGACGGCGCCTACTCGCTGACGCTGGTATATCCCCAATCCGCACGGGCCGGGCTTGATGCCCCTTGGCGCCTCACCGCCCACCACGATGGCGGCTGGAGTGATGATGTGACCATCGCGGTCAGCGCCAGCTACTTTCACCTGTTCGAAACGCAGGGCTTCTATCCCAACGCTGATTCCTCCACCGGCGATGGAAGCTTCGTCTACTTCACGTTCACCAAGCCGCCGGCCGGCCGGGACCTCGTGGTCGACTTCGATGCCTACGTTCAGCCCAGCGCGCAATTGGGTAAACGAGGCGTCGTGCAGATCCTGGTCGATAACTCGGCCGTCGTGAGCACGTCCTTCCGAACCTGGCTGGTGCCGTAGTGGAGATCATCTACCGGGCCCTGTTCGTCTTCGCATTTCTCTGGTTCATCACGCGAGTCACCGGTCGCTCGACGCTAGGTGAACTTTCTACGTTTCAGCTGTTGCTGTACGTGACCATGGGCGATCTTGTGCAGCAGGCCGTCACTCAGCAGGATTACTCCGTTACTTCGGCCGTGCTGGCCGTCGGCGTGTTTGCCGTCCTCACTGTCTTACTGTCGGTGGTGAATTCCCGGTTCCGATCTACCCGCCCGATCACCCATGGCGTCCCCGTCCTGATCATCGCCGACGGTGAGCCGAAGCTGGAGGCGTTGCGTTCGGAGAAGGTGTCGCTGGACGACCTGATGTCAGCCGCCCGCCAGCAGGGAATCGAGCGGCTGGACGATATTCGCTTTGCCATCCTGGAGACCAACGGACGAATCGCTTTCTTTACTCGGCAGACCGAGAACAGCGGTGCCCCGGATCCACCGTCGGTCGGCTGAATCTATCGGGCATGCTGATCCGGTGAATCCCAACGAGGCGGAGCCGGTGGCCGAGTCCGGCCTGCCCGCGGTGGGGCCGCCGGCCGATTCTGCCGTGGTGCCGGGACCAGTATCCAGATCGGCGCCCACACCGCTGGCATCGTCGTTTCGGCACCCGCTGCAGGGTCTGCCCCGCGAAGTCGGCGTGCTGGCCGCGGTGGCCTTCTGCGTGGCCGTCGGCTTTGGCATCGTGGCGCCCGCCGTACCGGTATTCGCCCGCAGCTTCGGGGTGTCACGCACCGCCGCGGCGGCCGTCGTGAGCACTTTCGCTCTGCTCCGGTTGGTGTCCGCTCCGGCCGTTGGCGCCCTGGTCAATCGCATCGGTGAGCGGATCGTGCTCGGCACCGGCATCGCGATCGTGGCCGTGAGCAGCGCGTTGGCCGGGCTGTCCGGAGATTACGTCCAGCTTCTGGGCCTGCGGGCGGCTGGGGGAGTGGGCTCGGCGATGTTCTCCGTGTCGGCCAGCTCGTTGTTGTTGTCGGCGACCAGTTCGGCTCAGCGCGGCCGCGCCATGGGGACGATGAGTGGTGGATTTCTGCTCGGGGGCATCGCCGGCCCCGGCCTGGGAGGATTTGTGACCGGCTGGTCGCTGCGAGCGCCGTTCTTCTTGTACGCGGGCACCCTCGCGGTGGCTGGGGCGGTGGGTTTGACGATGTTGCCGCGCCGGGGTGCCGCTCGCACCGGGTCGCCCGCGCCCGACCGCACCGCCGTCCTCACCGTTCGCCAGGCGATACGCCTTCCGGCCTTTCGGGCAGCGGCCGCAACGAATCTGGCCGATAGCTGGGCCGCCCTCGGGGTACGGGCGGCGATCATTCCGTTGCTGGTTGTGGAGGTTCTGCATCGCTCACCGGTCTGGACCGGGATTGGCTTCACGATCTTCACCCTGGCCAACATCGTCACATTGTTGATCGGCGGCCGCCTGGCCGACAGCCGTGGCCGGCGGCCACTGCTGCTCGTCGGCTGCCTGGGCAGTTGTGCGGGGGTGGCCTTGCTGACGCTGCCCGCCACGCTGCCGTCGTTTTTGATCGCGATGGCGATCTTCGGTCTGGGTAGCGGGCTTCTCGATGTCGCGCCGGGGGCGATGCTCGGCGATGTTCTCGGTGGACGCGGCGGAACGGTGGTCGCGACGTACCAAATGGCCGGGGACCTGGGTAGCCTGCTCGGCCCGTTGATCGCCGGGCTGCTGGCCGATCAGGTCGGCTTCGAAGCTTCGTTCGGAGTCACGGCGGCGGTGCTGTTGATAGCCGCCGTGGCCGCGAGTCGAGCCCCGGAGACGTTGCAAAGGTCGCCCGGAAGCTGAGATATCGCTTGGGTCGATATGCCATGCTGGCGCGATGCAACGTCCGATGTGGGCGCGATGGTCGGTGTCGTCGTCCCTTCGAGAGTCACTGGTGCTCCTGGGCACGGCGGTGGGCGCGATTCTGGCTATGGAGTTGCTGTCGTGTACCTGGAGCGATCCGGTGCTCAGCACTCAGCACATCCTGGTTGCGCTCGCGGCCGCGTTGTATGCCGGCGCCGGCCTGGTGGTGTGGTGGCAGCGGCCGACCAGTGGGATGGGCGCGATCCTGGTGTGGGGTGGTGGTCTCTGGATCTGCGCCCTGCTCGAATCGACGTCCCTTTGGCCCGGACGCCTGATCGGAATCGTGATGGAATCGGCGGGTTTTGCGGGGCTTTTCCATGTGCTGCACGCGTTTCCTTCGGGACGGCTTCGGCGGGGGTTGTCGCGGAGCACGGTGGTCGCGGCGTACTTCATCGCGATTCCGATGCAGCTTCCGCGGTTTCTGTTCGATGGGACCAGCTCGCTGGCGATTGCCGATCTGCCTCGGGTGTCCGACGCGGCGCGAATTGTTCAGTCGAGTGCGGCGGTAATAGTCATCGCCGGGACCCTAATCGTGCTCTGGCAACGGATTCGTGGCGTCGGTCTGGTTCGACGGCGAGCATTGCTGCCGCTGTACCTGTATGGCATGTTCGTCGCCCTGTTGGCACCAATCGGCGTTCGCATTCTGGGCAGCGTGTTCGGCCTATCCGTGGACACGGTCAATTCAATCTTGGTGGCGCTGATGGCGGTCGCGCCCCTGTTCGTGATGTTATCGGTGTTGCATGGCGGTTTCGCTCGCACCGGTGAGCTGCGCGAGTTGGGCGTGATGCTCGGGGCAGTGGCGGCCACGAGTGCCGATTTGTCGAGAGCGGTGCGCTCGACCCTGGGTGACGAGCTCGCTCAGGTTCTGTACTACGAGCCCGAGGGCAATGGCTACGTCGATGCCACCGGCGATCATGTCGCCGTTCCACCGGCAGATGAGAATCTGGCGGTAGCTGACATTCGGCACGAAGGCCGCCGGGTCGGGGTGATCATCTATGACCGCCGGCTGATCGCCGATCCGAGAGTGGTGCGGGCAGCCGGCCGGGTGGTGTCGGTCGCGGTCGACAACGAGCGCCTCACTGCCGTCCTGAGAGGGCGTGAACGGGATCTGCGCGCATCGCGCGCCCGGATCGTCGACGCGGGTGACGCTGAACGGCGGGTGCTCGCCGAACACCTGCAGGAGCGCATGCAATGGCACCTCGCCTCCCTGCGGGATCAGACCGTTCGGTTGGCCAATGCCTCGGCCACCCATGCGCCGATCCAGCGATCGGCCTGGTTGCTGCACGAACATCTACGGGTGGCGGAGGCGGATCTGACCCGCATCGTGCACGACGTGATGCCGGCGACGCTGTCGACCTCGGGGCTGGTCGACGCGGTGCATCAGCTCGCCGCCCGGATCCCGACGCCGACCACGGTGTTCATGATCGGCGAGGAATCGGCCCTCAGTCCGGCCGAACAACGCGCGGGTTATTTCGTGATTGCCGAATCCCTGACCAACGCTGTCAAGTACGCGGCGGCATCCGCCTTGCGGGTCCGGATCGCCTCCAACGGAGAGCGAATAACGATCCAGATAAGCGATAACGGCGTCGGCGGCGCGTCAGCCACCGCCGGGTTCGGCCTGCGCGGATTGGCAGACCGAGTCGACGCCCTAGGCGGCAATCTGCGGGTGGTGAGCCCTATAGATGCGGGCACGGAGGTAACCGCTGACATCCCGCTGGCCCGAATCGCCGATGATGACGGCGGCGGTGCCGTGAGCGGTTTGGTGTCCGGCGTGCGCTGAACGCGTCATAGGACCCAAGCAATTTCCCTCTACCGGGTATAGCCAGCGGGGGACGATATGACCCAGACAGGCCGCCGCCGGAATCCGGGAAGCGCCAATCGGTGCTGGTTGCAGTCCTGGTCAGTTGTCTGGCCGCCGTCGTGGCCGATTCCGCGGTCAGGTCCCAGAGCAGGTTCAGTGCCACCCCAAGCACCTCGACCGGCCCTTCCTCGGCTGCCGCGACATGGCCTTCGGATGACCAAGCTCCGAACGTGGACGGGCCAGGTGGAGTCCAATCACGGCCGGCACGCCGGATCCGGTTTCACGCTGAGCGGTCAGACGGTTCCACCGATCTTCGGTCCTGCTTACAACGCCGCCGGTGATGTGGCTTCCCAGTGCGACGTCCAGCCCTCGACCGAGCTCAACGCCCGACCCGAAGCCGTCGTCGGCAACACCGATGCCAACGCCGAGCGCGACGCGACACCGACTGGAACCCCCACTGGAACGCCGACCGGAACGCCGACCCCCCGACCGACCGCGGAATCGACAACCGGCTCAACCGGCCCTGGGGACCAGCCAGCGGCCTGATCCGTGCAGGGGAGGGCGATTCGAGCCCGTCCAGCTACCTGGTAGACATTGGGGCATCAACAGATCGTCGTACCGGCTGTCTGCACCAACTTTCGTCAACTGGACCGCTCACTCTCAGGAGAAGTCATGGCCACCGTTCGTACCGCAAACGCCCACTGGGAAGGCACTCTGCTGGAAGGTTCGGGTCACGTATCGCTCGATTCCTCACATCAGGGTGACTTCGAGGTCACCTGGGCATCGCGGGCGCAGGACGCCAGCGGCAAGACCAGCCCGGAAGAGCTGATCGCCGCGGCCCATTCGAGCTGCTTCAACATGGCCCTGTCCAGCGCCCTGGCCAAAGGCGGTACCCCGGCTACCGCGCTCGACACTCGCGCCGAGGTCACGTTCCAGCCTGGCGAGGGAATCACCGGCATCGTGCTCACGGTTCGGGGCCAGGTTCCAGGGCTGTCCGACGCGGACTTCGTCGCTGCTGCCGAGAACGCCAAGGAGAACTGCCCGGTGAGCCAGGCGCTCAAGGGCACCTCGATCACGCTGGACGCGGCTTTGGTCGCATCCGCGTAGCCAGCCATGTCAGCCGAGCGGCATCCGCTCGACCAGTATTTTCTGGACGCGGTCGGTCCACTGGAATGCGGGCCACCACGCAGCCCAGATGAGCCCGTGACGCCGGGCAGTGCGCTGAACGTGGCTCGCGCCGAGTCGTTGTTCGTTGCCCAGTGCGAGTCCCGCCACGCCGACCTGGCCGCTATCGAGATGCAGGCGGCCGGGCGCGGCTATTACACGATCGGCTCGTCCGGACACGAGGGCAACGCGGCGGTCGCCGAAGCCTTGCGCGCGGACGACCCGGCCCTGCTGCATTATCGCTCGGGCGGTTTCTACTGCGCGCGGGCTCGGCAGCGCGACGGGCACGAACCGTTGCGCGACATCCTGCTCGGGGTTGCCGCGGCCACCAGCGAACCGATCGCCGGTGGCCGGCATAAGGTTTTCGGCAACGCGGACTTGGCCGTCATCCCGCAGACCTCGACGATTGCCTCGCATTTGCCACGCGCCGTCGGGTTGGCCTACTCACTCGATCGCGCCCGTCGGCTCGGTGTCCAGACTCCGTGGCCCTCGGATGCGATTGTCGTCACGAGTTTCGGTGATGCCTCAGCCAACCACTCGAGCCTGGTCGGCGCTTTCAACACCTCATCTAACACGGTCTATCAGGGCTTTCCGGTGCCGTTGCTGATGGTGTGCGAGGACAACGGGTGGGGGATCAGCACACCTACACCGCCCGGATGGATCTCTCAGCGTTTCGCGGCCCGTCCCGGGTTGAAGTACATTGCGGTCAACGGCTGGGACCTGTCCGATGTCTTTGACGCCGCTACCCAGGCTGTGGACTTCGTGCGATCGACCCGCAAGCCGGCTTTCTTGCATCTGAAGACGGTTCGCTTTCTCGGCCACGCCGGCTCCGATGCCGAAATCGCCTATCGCAGCCAGGCCGAGATCAACGCCGACTATGCGCGTGACCCTCTGGTTGCCACGGCGCGAATGCTGGCCGTGGCCGGCGTTGCCGATGGCACCGAGCTGCTCGCCCGGTATGAGGATGTCCGAGCTCGCGCCGCTCGCTTCGCGGCCGAGGCAATGAGCCTGCCCCAGCTCTCGTCGGTCGCCGAAGTGATCAGCGTGCTGGCTCCGCGCGACGACACGGTCATCGAGGCCGGCGCCACCCAGGAGCTTCGAGCTGGGCCCGAATCACCTGATCGCAACACGGTATTTGCCGATCGACTGCCCGAGGATGAGGGACCGTTGACCTTGGCCCAGTCGATCAACCGGGCCCTGCACGATGAGCTTGCTCGGCGCGGCGAAGTCATCGTTTTCGGTGAAGACGTATCCATTAAGGGTGGCGTGTATGGGTTGACCCGCGGCCTGCGCAAGGCCTTCTCCGCGGCTCGGGTGTTCGACACCATCCTTGACGAGCAGGCGATTCTCGGAGTCGGCCTCGGATCCGCCTTGGCCGGCCTCATCCCGATCCCCGAGATTCAGTACCTGGCCTATATCCACAACGCCGAGGACCAGTTGCGTGGAGAAGCCGCGACCCTGCAGTTCTTTTCTCAGGGCCGGTTTCGCAATCCGATGGTCGTGCGGATCGCCGGATTGGGTTACCAGCGCGGGTTCGGTGGTCACTTCCACAATGACAATTCCGTGGCGGTGCTACGAGATATTCCGGGTCTGGTGGTCGCTGTTGCGTCGCACCCGGGCGACGCACCGGCACTGTTGCGCACGCTGGTCTCGGCCGCCAAATCCGCTGGAACAGTGAGCGTTCTACTGGAACCGATCGCCCTGTATCACCAGCGCGACCTCTACGTCGAGGGTGATAATGGCTGGCTTTGCCCTTACGCGCCACCGCATTCCTGGGCCGAGAACCACATCCCGATCGGACGGGCGCGGACTTTTCTCGCCGACGGCGAGAACGGTAGTGACCTGACGATCATCACCTTCGGCAACGGTGTTCCGATGAGTCTGCGGGTGGCCCGCACCCTGTCCGCCCAGTCGATCTCGTGTCGGGTCGTGGATTTGCGTTGGCTGGCGCCGCTGCCGATCTCTGACATCGTGCGAGAATCGGTAGCCTCTGGACGGGTCCTGATCGTCGATGAGACCCGGCGATCCGGCGGTGTGTCCGAAGCCGTCGTCACCGCACTCATCGACTGTGATTTCCGCGGATCCATCAAGCGCGTCACCAGTGCCGACAGCTTCATACCTCTCGGGGATGCGGCGCGGGTCGTGCTGCTGGACGAGCCGACTATTCTGGCCGCCGCCCAACAGCTCGTTGGCCTGCGCTAAAAGGCGGCGTGGGCTAAAGAGGTCGCATCGCCTGCAGAACCCCCTCGGCCTTAGCCATCGATTCTTCGGGGTCAGCGCCGTCTGCGGTTACCTGCGGATCGAAGTTGAGGTCCAGGAACACCTCAGTGACACCGGCCTGGCCCAGCCGATCCAGATCGTCGCGAATCTGATCGGCGCTGCCGTGCAGCGCCCGACGATCTCCGTCCTGCACTCGTTCGCCCAGACCGATCACGCCGCGCACGATGTAGCGCAACTGGCTCGGATCGCGATCGGCCTGCTCGGCGCTGGCGGCGATCACCGCAATGTCCTTGGCGATGGTGTCCAGGTTTTGGCGGCTGCTCGATACCCACCCGTCGGCGATGCGGCCGACCCGGCGCAACGCCGGTTGCGCGGTCCCGCCGAGCAACAGCGGCGGGTGCGGTCGCTGGCGAGGCTTAGGCTCGATTCGAGCTGGCGGGACCTGGAAGAACCGTCCGTCGAAGCCGCGCTCGTCGTCGTCCCAGATCGCCTTGAGACATCGGACGAATTCGGCTGTACGGGCGCCACGGTGCTCCATCGGTGCGCCCACCGCGGCGAACTCCTGGTTAGCCCAACCGAGGCCGAGGCCGACATCCAATCTTCCGGCCGATACCTCATCCAGCGTGGTGAGCTGTTTGGCCAGTAGGAGCGGTGCGTAGAAGGGGGCGTTCGCTACGGCCACGCCTAACCGGATCCGCTGGGTAACGGCGGCCACGTGGGCCAGCGCGATCAACGGATCGTGCACCGCGTGATACATCGACCCCCACTCGGCGTCGAGCGGATGCAACAGTCGTTGAAAGGTCCACAAAGAGTCATAGCCGAGTTGTTCGGCCCGGGTTGCGATCGTCAGCATGTTCTCCCCGGTGGCCCAGGATCCCGAGATCGGCAGGCCGAAACCAAGGCGCACGCTCAACGTCCGTCCAACCATTGGCCACCGAAATAGAGAAGGTCATCGGACAGGAGCTCGATCTGAATACCGTCGGGATCCTTGAAGTACAGCGATTCGGTGATTCCTCGATCCGGGCCGCCATAGGCGATGCCGGCCGCATCGAGCTTGGCCCGTAGCCGCGCGTGGGTCGGCGGCGCCACCGAGATCGCGATGTGTTGCACGGTTCCCAGCCGCTCCTGAGCGGGCTCTAGTCCGAGACCGGGAAAGTCGAAGAAGCCGAGCAGGGTGGAGTTACCCAGGTCGAAGAAGAAATGCGACGAGCCGGGATAGTCACGGTTTTCCACCAGCTCGACCAGGGGAAACTCCAGTAGGTCCTGGTAGAAGCGAATCGTGCTCTCGGGATCACTGCAAATCAGGGCAGCATGGTGGATACCGCGTCCGGTGCTCGCCGGCCGATCACGCGGCGGCACCAGATGACGGTCGCGAAGCTCGGTGCGGCGAGCTTCCAACTGAGCCAGTTCATCAACGCTGGGTGTAGGCATGGCACTACGCTAGCGCGAGAATTGGTCGAAAGTTCTGCCGAAAGGGGTAGCACCAGACCCAACGAGCTGGCAGCTTTGGTGAGAAACGCAGCGGATGCGGTCTCTGATGGATTTCCTTGAAAGTGAGGTGCCACGGTCGAGTGGTACCAGGATGTGGAGGCACTAATGGCAACGCGAGACAAGCCGTGGAAAGCCGGAACCCCCTGCTGGGCCGACTTGGCGGTTGACGATGTCGACAGTGCCCGACTGTTCTACGAGGGCCTGTTCGGTTGGCAGTTCACCGATCCGGGACCGGAGGCCGGCGGCTACTTGATGGCCACCAAGGACGGCCGGCACGTGGCCGGGCTGGGGCCTAAGCAGGATCCGTCCCAGCCCTCGGTGTGGACGACCTACCTGGCCTCCGACGACGCCGACGCGACCGCCAGCAAAATCGTTGCCAACGGCGGCCAGGTCATGGTGCCGCCGATGGACGTCATGGCCGCCGGTCGGATGCTTATCGGCGTGGACGTAGGTGGTGCGGCGTTCGGTGTATGGCAGGCCGGTGAGCACACCGGTGCTCAGGTGGTGAATGAACCCGGGGCGGTCGTGTGGAACGAGAACATGTCGCGATCATGGGAGGCGAACCAGGCTTTCTATGCGGGTGTATTCGGCTATGAGTACGGGGACATGTCCTCCGACGGGTTCCGTTACGCAACCATCAAGGTCGGCGGGGCCGACGTCGGTGGAATAGGTGAGATCAGCGACGACATGCCGGCCGAGCTGCCAGCGCACTGGACCACCTACTTCGCCGTGGCCGACACCGACGAGGCGGTCGACGAGTTAGTGAAACTAGGCGGGAACCTGATTCAACCGCCGTGGGACACGCCGTTTGGGCGGATGGCGATCGTCAGTGACGGCCAAGCAGCGACGTTCAGCATCGTGTCGGCGCCCGCTGCCGGTTATGGTGCCGCCGCTGACGCCGTCACGGCGACCGAGACCGGCATCTGAGCTTGCAGTGGCAACCGGTTCGGACCGGCCTGGAGCTGGTCGGTCCGCCGGTTGCCCATTTTCTGCGGTCGGCCGCGCCTGAACTGCTGACGGCGGTCGACGTCGCTCCGATCGATCCCACCGCCTCGGACACCGCGCAATTTTGCGAGCGGTACGAGATCGAGCCCGAGTTGTCGGCCAACTGCGTGGTCGTCGCCGGCAAGCGAGAGGGTGAGATGCGCTATGCGGCCTGCCTGGTCCGGGCCACGGAACGAGCCGACGTCAATGGCACGGTGCGTCGGCTGTTGAACGTCCGGAAGGCGTCGTTTCTGGCTATGGAGGATGCCGTGTCCCTGACTGGTATGGCCTACGGCGGTATCACGGCTCTGGGTCTGCCGTCGGGCTGGCGCATCCTGCTCGACTCCGCGGTCGCTGATAGCCGTCGACCGATGGTGATCGGCAGCGGCGTCCGTGAATCGAAACTGCAGCTGAGTGGACCGACGTTGACGGCCTTGCTGCCCGCGGCCGAGCGAATCGAGGGTCTGGCCGTGTCCGTTAGGGTGATGCAATGACCGAGGAACCGACGGCGGTTCCTCCGGTGCACCCGCCCGATGCCGAGACCGAAGCCGCCCGGATCACCCGCAACTGGAACGAATTGCTCCAGGAGCTGCGGGTATCGCAAACGGGTGTGCAAATCCTGTTCGCGTTCCTGCTCGGCGTTGCGTTCACCGACCGGTTCAGCTCGGCCACGGACCCGCAGCTCGTCCTGTACTTCATCTCGCTGCTCTCGACCGGGGGAGCGACAGCCCTGCTGATCGCTCCGGTTTCATATCACCGCATCCTGTTCGGGCATCGACGCCGCCCGGAGCTCGTCCGGGCCGCAAACCGGTTCGCGATCGCCGGCCTGGCCCTGATCGCTATCGGAGTGGTTTCCGTAGTTGCCATGATCGCGGACTTCGTACTCGGTGAGCCGCAGGGATGGGTGATCGGCCTCGGGATCGGTTGTTGGTTCGCGCTGTGGTGGTACGTAGTGCCGATCGTCCGCCGTCGTCGGCACCCGGAGCTGGCCACAGTACCGACCGAGCGGCATCACCACGGGTTCTGATCGACCCGGGACGGTCCCGACTCAGGGAAATCCGATGGCCTCTAGCAGGCGGTCGTGGAGCAGCCCGTTGGACGCCGCCGCGTTGCCCTGCTGAACGCCGTCCACGCCGTTGAGGCCGGTGAAACGTCCGCCCGCTTCGGTGACGATCGGAGCGAGGGCCGCCATATCCCACAGGGACAGTTCCGGCTCGGCGGCCAGATCGACCGCACCTTCGGCGACCAGCATGTAGGACCAGAAGTCCCCGTATGCGCGTGAGCGCCAGGTGCGCTGCGCCAGGTCGACGACGTGCTCCAGCCGGCCGTGTTCGGCCCAACCGGACAGGCTCGCGTAGGAGAAGCTGGCGTCGGCCAGTTCCTGCACGGCCGAGACCCGCAGCGGGCGCACCGCTTCATTCAACGAACGAGCAAACGCACCCGCACCGACGGCGGCCCACCATCGCTGGCCGAGGGCCGGTGCCGAGACGACGCCCAGCGCGGGTTGCCCGTCGACCAGCAGTGCGATCAGGGTCGCCCACACCGGCAGGCCGCGCACGTAGTTCTTGGTTCCATCGATCGGATCCAGGACCCAGGTACGCGCTCCGGCCCCGGTGTTGCCGTATTCCTCACCGCACACGGCATCCTCGGGTCGATGCTCGCTCAGGTAGGCCCGGATGGTGTGCTCGACGGCTTGGTCGGCATCACTCACCGGCGTCAGATCGGGTTTGCTGCTGACTCTGAGGTCACCGGCCCGGAAGCGATCAGTGGTGATGGCGTCGGCCAGGTCGGCCAAGTGCAGGGCGAGGTCGAGGTCGCGCTCGAGGTCTGACGGCGCTGCCGAGGTCGATCCTGGACCCGGAATCGGTGCGATGCTCACGGCCATCAGGCTATCGTCGCGCCATGGGCAATCCGTGGTCGCCGAGCAGTTCGGTGCGTTCGCGGGTCGCGCCGTTCTACGTAATGCAGGTCTACGGAGCGGCTGAACTACGCCGAGCCCAAGGCCAGGCGGTCTTCAACCTTGCCGCCGGCCAGCCCGCGAGCGGAGCACCGAGCGCCGTACTGCAGGCCGCCGGGCGGGCCCTCACTGAGAGCCGGCTGGGTTACACCACCGCGTTGGGGATTCCTGAACTGCGCGAGGCGATCGCCGCCCACATCGGCCGCTGGTACGGCATTGATGTGCCGAGCAGGAACGTTGTGGTGACGACCGGCTCGTCCGGGGGATTCCTGATCTCGTTCCTGGCCGGCTTCGATGCCGGCGACGCGGTGGCTATGGCTCGTCCGGGCTATCCGGCGTACCGCAATATCCTGACCAGTCTGGGCTGTCGGGTACTCGAGTTCGACTGCGGCCCGCAGCAGGGGTTTGTGCCGACGGCAGCGGGTCTTTCTCGGCTGTCGGAGGTTCCTTCGGGGCTGATCGTCGCCTCTCCGGCCAACCCCACCGGATCCATGCTCAGCCCGCTTCAGTTCCAGGAGATCACCGAATGGTGTGATCGGCACGGTGTTCGGCTGGTCTCGGACGAGCTCTACCACGGCATCAGTTATTCGGGCCCCGCCAGCACCGCCTGGGCGTCCAGCCGAACGCCCATCGTGGTCAACTCGTTCTCCAAATACTTCTCCATGACCGGCTGGCGGCTGGGCTGGTTGATCGTTCCGGACGACCTGCTGGACGCGGTCGAACGCTTGGCCGGTAACTTCACGATCTGCCCGCCGGCGCTGTCTCAACTGGCGGCCCTGGCCGCCTTCGACAGCTACGCCGAGCTTGACGCGAACGTCGCTCGGTACTCGGACAACCGAGATTTGTTGCTCAAGGCGCTGCCGGAGATCGGCTTACCGAACCTCGCCCCGGCCGACGGCGCGTTCTATATCTACGCCGACGTCTCCGACTACACCGACGACTCGCACAGCTGGGTTCACACGGTGCTCGCCGACACCGGTGTGGCCTTGGCCCCGGGTATCGACTTCGATCCCGTTAACGGTCATCGTTTCGCTCGGCTGTCCTTTGCGGGGCCGACTGAGGACATCGAGCAGGCCCTCGCCGCCTTGGGCGGCTACCTTCGGCTGGCCTGACTCAGGATCCGGTTAGGGCTCACCCAGATCGGTTCGGCTGGTCAACAGCCGCCGGAATGCTTCTAGCCGGCTGATGGAGGAGTGCCCGGTCGCCACCCATTGGTCGAGCCGGCAGCCGTCCGCGGCGCTCATGTGCTCACAGCCGCCCGGGCACTGCACCGCGCCGTCTTCCAGATCGGGGAAGGCCCACAGCATGTCCTGGGCCGTCACGTGAGCCAGCCCGAAGGAGCGCAACCCGGGAGTGTCGATCACCCAGCCGGTAATCGGAGCCGGCAAGGCCAACGCCACCGCCGAGGTGGAGGTGTGGCGTCCCTTGCCGATGTCGCTCACGATGCCGGTCGTTCGGCCGGCTCCGGGCACCAGCCGGTTGACCAACGTGGACTTGCCGACCCCGGAATGGCCGACGAGAACCGTGATCTTTCCGTCCAGCAACTGCTCGAGCGGAGTTAGATCTCCGCCCTTGGCCAGCACTACCGCCGGGATGTCGAGCTCGGCGTAGTTGGCCAGCACTTCCTCCGGCGGCGCCAGATCGGCTTTGGTCAGGAGCAGCAAGGGCTCCATCCCGGCGGTCAGAGCGGCGACCACGCAGCGATCGATGAGCCCATAGCGAGGTTCCGGGTCGGCTAGAGCGGTCACGATCAGGAGTTGATCAGCATTGGCCACGATGACTCGTTCATAGGGATCGTTATCGTCGGCCGTGCGGCGAAGCACGGTCTCGCGATCCGAGACCCGCACAATGCGCGACAGTGTGTCGGTAGCGCCCGATCTATCCCCGACCACTTCGACCCGATCGCCGACCACGACGCCGGTCCGGCCGAGCTCACGGGCCCGCATCGCGGTCAGCAGGACGCCGGTTTCGGTAAGCAGGACACCATAGCGACCTCGATCCACCGATACCACCATTCCGGCGGTGGCATCCACGTGCGCGGGTCGTTGTTTCGATCTTGCTCGGCTGCCGTGCCGAGTAGGACGTGATCGGACGTCGTCCTCGTCCAACCGGCTGGTGTCTCGTCTGGCCATCGGAGCTAGCGGACCGGACTCGGGTCGGCGTTGGCCAGCATGCAACGCCACAGCCCGGGGAAGTCGGCCATCGTCTTGGTGGTCGAGGAGATGTCGTCGACGGTGACGCCGGGTACCCGCAGACCGATCAGCGCACCCGCCTGGGCCATGCGGTGATCGGCGTAGGCCCGCCAGCGATGCGAGCGGCTCGGACCTGGACGAATGGCCAGGCCGTCGGCGAGCTCCTCTACGTTTGCCCCGATGCCGCGCAGTTCGGTGGCCAGGGCCGTGAGCCGATCGGTTTCGTGGTTGCGGATATGGGCAATCCCCGTCAACCGTGACTCGCCGTCGGCGAGGGCACAGAGCGCGGCCAGCACCGGCGTCAGCTCACCGAGCTCGTGCAGGTCGGCCACGAGTGGGGAGATCGAGTCGCCACTGGTGACGGTGAGCCCGGCCGGTCCGCGTTCGATGCGGGCTCCCATCTCGGCCAGGAGAAACCGCAAGGCGTCTCCAGGCTGAGTCGTGGCCTCCGGCCATCGCGGCACCGTCACCGAGCCGCCGGCCACCAGGGCGGCGGCCAGGAAGGGCGCCGCGTTGGACAGGTCTGGCTCGATGGCCATGTCGGGCATGTCGATGGGTCCGGGCGCCACCACCCACCGATCGGGCGTGGATGCATCAACCACAACTCCGGCTCGGCGGAGGAACTCGACCGTCATCTCGAGGTGGGGCAGTGAGGGAACGCTAGGCCCGACGTGGTGGATCTGGAGGCCTTTGTCGAACCGGGCTGCGACCAGCAGCAGTCCGGAAATGAATTGTGAGGACGCCGAAGCATCGAGTTCCAGGCGCCCGCCGGGGACCGTGCCGGTGCCGTGCACCGTGAACGGCAGTAACCCGCGCCCGCCGTCGCTTACGTTTACTCCGGCTTGGCGCAGGCCGTCGATAAGCGTATTCATCGGTCGGGTTCGTGCGTGGGCGTCACCGTCGAACACGCTGTCGCCGTGAGCCAGCGCAGCCACCGGCGGCACGAAGCGCATCACGGTGCCGGCCAGTCCGCAGTCGACGATCCCCCCGATCAGACCCCCGGCCGGTGGTTGCACAAGCCACTCGTCGTGCTGGGGGCCGGTTTCGGCGATACCCACCCCGAGGGCGCGCATCGCGTTGGCCATCAAGGTCGTGTCGCGGGCCAGCAGCGGTGCCTGGATACGGGTCGGGCGGGCGGACAGCGCGGCCAGGATCACCGCTCGATTCGTGATCGATTTCGACCCGGGCAGGTCCACCGTCGCGGACAATGGGCCGGTAGCGGTCGGCGCCGCCCAGTCGACGGGGTCGCCATCGGGTCGGCTGGAGCGGGACGGTGGCATGTTTCCAGTCTGCCGGTACCGTCCAGTCTTATGTGCGGGCGGTACGTATCAACTAAGTCGACCGGCGATTTGCTGGACGAATTCGACGCCGAGGACGCCACCGGCGAGAGCTATCAGGCCGACTACAACGTGGCGCCTACGGTGACGGTGCGCACGGTTGTGAACCGTCCTCCACGCGAGGAGGGCAAAGAGTACGACCCGCAGGCGCCGCCGATCCGTCAGCTACGACTGGCCCGGTGGGGTTTGGTGCCCTCCTGGGCCAAGGACTTGAGCGTGGGCAGCCGGATGTTCAATGCGCGGGCTGAGTCCATCAATGCCAAGCCCGCCTTCCGGACGGCGTTCACCAAGCGGCGCTGCCTGGTTCCCGCCGACGGCTGGTACGAGTGGCTGCGCACCACCGACGCTAACGGCAAGCCGCGCAAGCAGCCGTATCTGATGACACCTGTGGATGGCCGCAGCCTGGCGTTCGCCGGACTCTATGAATTCTGGCGTCCGAAGGGCAGCGAGCAGGATCTGCTCCTGTCAGTAACGGTGATAACCGTTGCCTCCCAAGGGGACCTGGCCGAGATTCACGACCGGATGCCGCTGGTGCTGGCCCATTCGGATTGGCAGCGCTGGCTGGATCCGACGGTGGCCGAGCCGTCGGAACTGCTGATTCCCCAGGACGAATCGGCCCGAGAGCATCTTGAACTTCGACCGGTGTCGGAGCTGGTCAACAGCGTCAAGAACAATGCCCCGCAGCTGCTGGACCCGGCGGATCCGATACCGGCCGCACAGGAGCTGTTCTGATGGCGCGCCTGGTCATGTCGACGGAGCAGGGCTCGGCCTGGGTCGACCTGGAGCAGGCACCGGATGCCGATCGCTTGCTGGTGATCGGCCATGGTGCCGGTGGGTCGGTGTCGGCGCCGGATATCGAGGCCGTGACGCGCCGCTGCGTGCAGGCGGGCATCAGCGTGGCCCGGGTGACACAGCCCTATCGGGTGGCCGGCAAGAAGGCACCGCCACGACCCCCGGTTCTGGACGCCGCGTGGGCGAGCATCATCAGCCAGCTAGCTCGACGCAAGGACCTGAAGGATGTGAGTTTCGCCTTCGCCGGACGCTCATCCGGGGCCCGGGTGGCCTGTCGGTGCGCGGCCGATGTCGATGTGGTTCCGCGACCGTTCGCGGTAGTGGCGCTCGCCTTTCCCGTTCACCCGCCCGGCAAGCCGGAATCCTCTCGGATCGCCGAACTGGATGGCGTGGGCGTGCCGACCCTGGTGGTGCAAGGCGAATCCGATCCGTTCGGTATGCCGCCGCCGCGTCGTGGTCGCAGCATCGTGGTGGTTGCCGGCGATCATGGACTGAAGAAGTCGGCACCCGAGGTGGGGGAGGCGGTAGCCCGTTGGCTGGTCCGCCGAACGATCCGCTCGGGCAGAGCGAGCTGATGACATTGTCGGATTGACGTGTCAGGGTCATGGCATGGCTGTCGAGGAGTTTCTGGCCGCTCGCGATCTTCTGTTGGCCCGTCGCGGGAGCTATGCCCAGGCCTATCGGGACTTCGAGTGGCCCCGGCCGGAGTTCTTCAACTGGGCGCTGGACTATTTCGACGGCGTCCTGGCGGTGCAGCGTGCCGATCAGGAGGCACTGCGCCTCGTCGAAGATGACGGCTCGAGCGCCCGCTATACCTTCGCCGGGCTGAGCGAGCGATCAAGTCAACTCGCCGACTGGCTGGCCGCCCACGGCGTCCACCGCGGGATGCGGGTGCTCCTGGTGTTGGGTAATCAGGTCGAGTTGTGGGAATCGATGTTGGCCTGCATCAAGATCGGTGCGGTGATCGTGCCGGCAACCACCCTGCTCTCGCCGACGGATCTGGCCGATCGGCTGGACCGCGGACAGGTGGGAGCGGTGATCGCCCGTTCGGACCTCGTCGCCGGATTCGCCGGCGTCGCCGGGGGGCTGCCCGAGCGGGTCGTGGTCGCGGTTGGTGAACCGGTGCTCGGGTGGTTGGACTATGCAAGTTCTGCGCGGCACGCCGGCCGGTACCAGCCGCAGGTCCTGACTCGCGGCGACGATCCGTTGCTGCTGTATTTCACGTCCGGGACAACTGCCAAGCCCAAGCTGGTCGAGCACACGCATCTGAGCTATCCGGTCGGGCATCTGTCGACGATGTACTGGATCGGGCTGCGACCGGGCGATGTCCATCTCAACGTCAGCTCGCCAGGGTGGGCCAAGCACGCCTGGTCCTGTTTCTTCGCGCCCTGGAACGCGGGCGCCACGATCGTGCTGTACAACTACGTCCGCTTCGATGCCGCCAGAATGCTCGATGTTCTTCGCGAGCAGCAGGTCAGCACGTTCTGTGCCCCGCCCACCGTGTGGCGGATGCTCGTGCAGCAGGATCTGGCCAGCTGGCAGCTCAGCTTGCGCGAGTTGGTCGGAGCCGGTGAACCCTTGAATCCGGAGGTCATCGAGCAGGTTCGGCGGGCCTGGGGTATCACCATCCGGGACGGTTTCGGACAGACCGAGACCACGTGCCAGATCGGCAATCCACCGGACGAGATGGTGAAACCCGGTTCGATGGGACGGCCGTTGCCGGGCTATTCAGTCGTGTTGCTCGATGCGACGACCGGCGAACGCCGCAGCGGTGCGGGCGCGGAGGGCGAGATCTGTCTGGACCTGGACCCGCGTCCGCTCGGCTTGATGGTCGGCTACCGCGACGACTCCGAACGAAACGAGTCAGCCGCGACCAGCGGGGTTTATCACACCGGCGACGTGGCCACCGTGGATGAAGACGGCTACATCACCTACGTGGGCCGGACCGACGATGTCTTCAAGTCCAGTGACTATCGGATCAGCCCGTTCGAGCTGGAAAGCGTCTTGATCCAGCATCCCGCTGTCGCCGAGGCGGCGGTAGTGCCGGCCCCTGACTCGCTGCGGTTGGCGGTCCCGAAGGCCTTCGCGGTCTTAGCCTCCGGCTACGAGCCTTCAGCCGAGCTCGCGGCCGATATCCTGCGCTTTTGCCGGGACCAGGTGGCGCCGTACAAGCGGATCCGCCGAATTGAGTTTGCCGAGCTGCCGAAGACGATCAGCGGCAAGATCCGTCGGGTAGATCTGCGTATTCAGGAGGCCGGGCAGTCCGACCGTCCGGCCGGGGAGTACCGCGAGTCCGACTTCAACTAGTGCCGATCTCGGCCAGCCGGCCGGAGGTCAGCCGCAACAGATCCTCGGGGCTGAGTTCGACCTGCAGGCCGCGTTTGCCGGCCGAGACGAACATGGTGTCCAGCTCGGCCGCTGAGAGATCCACGACCACTGTCAAGGCGCTCTTGTGACCGAGCGGACTTATGCCGCCGAGGACATAGCCGGTAGCCCGCTGTGCTCGGGCCGGGTCGGCCATGTCTGCTTTCTTGCCGCCGACCGCGCCCGCCAGCGCTTTGAGGTTGAGCTTTCCCGCCACCGGCACGACCGCACACACCAACTGCCCGTCCACCGCGGCAATCAAGGTCTTGAAGATGCGCGAAGGGTCCAGTCCGAGGGCGGTGGCGGCTTCATCGCCGTAGGAGTCCGAACCGGGAGCATGATGGTAGGGATGCAAGGTGTAGGCAGCACCGTCCCGATCCAGCACGGCGACGGCCGGTGTTGCAGCACTCATGTTCGACATATTGCCAGCGGCGTTTTCGGCAGCCATGCTGGGATAGCGAGCGTGCTCGTCGCATTTCGGGGGAATGCATTTCGGGGGGAATGTAGGCAATGACTAGTTCAAGTTTCGGACTTTCCGATGCTCAGCCCTGGCGGGGCCGGTGGGGTCACTGGGCCCCCCAGTTGCTCATCGTTGCCATCCTCGGCGTGATCGCACTCGGGCTTCGCCCGGCACCGCCCACCCTGGCTACCCTTGCGGTATCGACAGGTTTGTTCGGTTTTGTTATAGCGACCTGGCTGATGATGCGTCAGCATGATCGACGGTTGTGCGAGTCTTGCGCCGCGGCGATGCCGCTGAATCCGGCCGAGGCGGCGGGCCGTCACCGCGGGGCTTTCTGGCTCGTTCACCGCAGCAACAAGCCCCAGTACGTGCTGCCATATCTGGCCGTCCTCATCGCGTCCAACTTCCTCACCAGCGCGTCCGGTCGCGTGGTGTGGGCTCTGGTCCAGGCCACGATGATCTACCTGATCCTGGCCAGCACGAATCATCGCAAGCTTCAGCCGTGGTGCCCGTGGTGCTCCGGTGACGGTGGCGGCGAGGACCGGCCGAGCTGGGATCCGGACACGCCGCGCGGCGATCGACGTCAACTGGTTTAGTCCGGAACCTAACGCCGACAGGGAATGGATGGCGGCTCCGCCAGTGTTTGGACAGGAGTAACCAGTTCTCGAGGAGCGGCAATGTTAGTGCTGGACCCACCCACGCGTGGCACCGAGCGTGATAGCGCTATCGGTTACGGGTGGTTTGGTGTCCCCGTCGAACCGGCACCCGTAAGCTCACGGGTGACGGTGCGTCCTGCGTACCGCAACGTAGGGGAGCGGGAGGGTGCAGTGGCCGAGGAGACCGTCGAGGCTCGTCGCGAGCGATTCGAGCGCGATGCGCTGCCCTACCTCGACCAGCTGTACGCGGCCGCTATGCGAATGACCCGCAATCCGGCCGACGCCGAGGATCTGGTCCAAGAGACCTTCGTCAAGGCATTCGCCGCCTTCCATCAGTTTCAGGAAGGTACGAACCTCAAGGCGTGGCTGTACCGCATCCTGACCAACAGTTTCATCAACACCTACCGCAAGAAGCAGCGCCAACCCCTGCAGACCAGCTCCGACACGATCGAGGACTGGCAGCTGCACGCGGCCGAATCCCACACCTCCTCCGGCCTGCGATCGGCGGAGATGGAAGCATTGGATCACCTGCCGGACTCCGATGTGAAAGATGCATTGCAGTCCTTGCCGGAAGAATTCCGGCTCGCTGTCTACCTCGCCGATGTCGAGGGCTTTGCGTACAAAGAAATCGCTGAGATTATGGAAACCCCCATCGGAACCGTGATGTCGCGCTTGCATCGTGGCCGCAAGATGTTGCAATCCTTGTTGGCTGACTATGCGCGTGATCGTGGTCTGGTGAAGGTTGGGTCACCGATTTCTGACAACGATCAGGGAGGGCAGTCGTGATCTCCTTCGGTCCCGGCGGCGTGGACTGTGACGATGTGCTGGCTGACGTCTATCTGTACCTGGATGACGAGACGGATCCCGAGGTTCGCGATCGCATTCGCATTCACCTCGAGGATTGCGCGCCTTGCCTTCGCCATTTCGGGTTGGAACAGGACGTCAAGTCGCTGGTTGCTCGCTGCTGCGGCGGCGATGTCGCTCCGGAAACCTTGAAGTCCCGTATTCGCGGCAAGCTGGGCGAAGTCGTGATCGAGACCGGTCACGTGGAATACCGCGCCGACTGAGAATCAGACGGTGAGCTTCTCACCGACATGCGCGATGGTTGGTTCGCTGTGATAGTCAGCGGCGCTGGTCGCATCCATTCCGTCGGACACGGCAAGCGCCCTGAAGAGCAGGGTAAGTACGACCGACACCACGACGTTCACGATCAGCGCTGTTGCCGCGATATAGACCTTGGTCGATGAGAAGGGCAACGGGGCCAGCGAGGTCGCGAAATGATGGGTGAGCGGCGAAGACTGCTGGTAGGCCGAGGCAGTTCCGTAGCTGGTTCCGCAAGCCCAGCCGGCCAACAGCGCCCACCGGTGGAGCCAACGCCCGTATAGGCCGACGACCACGGCCAGGAACGTCTGCAGCATCCAGATTCCGCCGAGCAATTGAAAATTGATGGCGTTCTGTTTGTTGAGGATGAGGACGAAGGCAAGGGCGCCGAACTTGACCACCAGGGAGGTCAGCTTGCTGACGGCGGCTTCTTGTTTCGGTGTCGCGCTCGGGCGGAGGTATTCACGGTAGATATTGCGCGTGAACAGGTTCGCCGCCCCGATCGACATGATCGCGGCCGGGACCAAGGCGCCGATGGCGATCGCCGCGTAGGCGATCCCGGTGAACCAACTAGGGAACTCGTCGCGAAACCAATGTGGGATTGCCAGCTGCGGATTGGGTTTTCCGTCCACACCGATGATCGAGGTCTTGGCGGCGATGGCGGCATAGCCCAGTAGGGCCAACAACCCGAGCATGATCGAATACGTCGGCAGGATAGCGGCATTGCGCCGAATGACGTTACGTGACTTGCCGGCCAGAACGGCGGTCAGGCAGTGGGGGTACATGAACAAGGCCATCGCTGAGCCCAGGGCCAGGGTGGCATAGGACCAGTAAGCACTGCGAGCCGGCACAAAGCTGGCTCCCTTGGTGGCGGACAGCTTTGCATCGGCCGCCGTGAAGATTTGATGGAAGCCGAAATGCACCCCCACATAGATGGCCGCGGCCCCGATGACCAGATAGATCAGGGCATCCTTGACGAAGGCGATCAGCGCGGGTGCCCGAAGGCCCGAGGAGTAGGTGTACGCGGCCAGCACGGCGAACGCCAACAGCAATGGCAGATCACGGATCACCGCGTTGCTGTTGCCACCGAAGCCCACGCTGTCCAGCACGGCCTGGATGCCGACCAGTTGCAGGGCGATGTAGGGCATTGTGGCGACGATTCCGGTGACGGCGATTGCCAGTGACAGCAACCGCGAATCGTAACGAGCTCGGATGAAGTCGGCCGCTGTCACGAAGCCATGACGATGGCAAACCGACCACAATCGCGGCATGAACACGAAGATGATGGGGTAGGCCAGGATCGAATACGCGATCGCGAAGAAACCACTCACCGCCCCGGTGGCACACATCGCGGCCGGCACGGCGATGAAGGTGTATGCGGTGTAGAGATCACCACCCAGCAGGAACCAGGTGATGACGGTGCCGAATCCTCGCCCTCCTAACCCCCATTCCTCGAGGGAATCAAGGGTGTCCGCGCGCCGCCATCGAGCCGCCCAGAAGCCGCCGGCGGTAACCACGATGAAGAAGAACAGCAGTACGGCCAGCGCGGTTGTGTCGATGCCCATCAGCGGCGGTGATGTTCGATAAGCAGATACGCGGCCGAGGTGAACGCCGCGCAGAGCAGGACCCACAGCAGCTGATACCAGTAGAAGAACGGGAAGCCCCAGAGCTCAGGACCCCGGCGGGCATACAGCGGGACCATCAAGACAGCCACAACAGGCAACGCCAGCAGCGCAACCACGGTTGCCAGTACTGGCCAAGGGAGATGGTGCCGATCGGGCTCAGACATCGTGGCGGTCACTCTAAGCGGCGGCTGGGCATCCTCGTGGGCGTTTGACCGACTAGTTGTCACCGGGCGGCTTCCAATCCGCCTGAATGCGAGTAAATCGGCGCGTCACCTGATCGTCACGGCGGCCGGGACTCGGCAATCGGTAGGCTCGGTCGTCATGTCAGCCCTGTCGGACCTCCTCGCTGCGCACACCCAGCTTGATGCGCAGCAGACCGAGCACCTCCAACGCTTGGTTGCGGAATGGCAGTTATTGTCCGACCTGTCATTCGCTGACCTGCTGCTGTGGGTTCCGGTCGGGCCCGGTGAGTTTCTCTGCGCTGCTCAGTGTCGCCCGACGACGGGCCCGACCGCATATCTCGGCGATCGGGTCGGCGAGTCGGTCTCGGACTCGCGAGCTATCCCGCTGCAAACCGCGTACCGGGAGTCGCGGATCTATCGCGAATCGGATCCGGATTGGGAAGGCGATACCCCGATTCGGCGCGAGGCGATCCCAATCGTCTTCGGTGCCGACACGGTTGCCGTGCTGGGACGTGACAGCAATCTGACGACTATGCGGAGCCCGAGCCAGCTCGAGTTGGCGTACCTGCAGTCGGCGGCCGATCTGGCGGCCATGGTTGCGGTCGGCGCCTTTCCAGGACCTGCGGCCGATCGCGAGGAGACGGCCGGACCTCGAGTCGGTGACGGCCTGATCCGCGTCGATGACACCGGAATGGTTCTCTACGCCAGTCCGAATGCCTCGTCAGCCTTTCGCCGCCTCGGCTTCAATGGCAACCTGCTGACCGAGAACCTGAATCAAGCCGTTGCCCAGATCGCCCGCGATCCGTTCGATGCCCAGGACCTCTCGGCGATGCTGACCGAAGCGCTGTCCGGAATTCATCCGCACAGCCGCGAGGTCGACGGGGGTGGCGCTACCGTCCAGCTCCGGGCGATCCCGCTGCATCCGCGGCATGAGTCCCTCGGCGCTCTGGTTCTGCTTCAGGACGTCACCGAGCTCCGCCGACGCGACCGCCAGATCCTGTCCAAGGACGCGACGATCCGCGAGATCCATCATCGGGTGAAGAACAACCTGCAGACCGTGGCGGCGTTGCTCCGCCTGCAAGCCCGCCGGGTGGCGAGCCCGGAAGCCCGCACGGCACTGGAGGAATCGATGTTCCGGGTCTCATCGATTGCGCTGGTGCACGAGACGCTGTCTTCGGCCATCGATGAGGAAGTGGCCTTCGACGATGTGGTGGACCGGCTGCTCCGAATGCTGGCCGAAGTGTCCGGCGATCCCGTGGGCTCGCTGGTGTCCATTCGTCGCGACGGAAGCTTCGGCGAGCTGCCGGCCGAGCTGGCCACTCCGTTGGTCATGGTGCTGACCGAGTTGGTCCAGAACGCGATAGAACACGGCTTTGCCAAGTCCACCGATCGTTCGGCCGGCTCTGCTGCATCCGAGTCCGAGTCCGAGGCGGCGGCGGGGGAGGTGGTCGTCTCCGCCGTTCGTGATCGAGGTGTGCTGTCGGTCTCCGTCGCCGATAACGGGGCGGGCTTGCCGCCGAGCTTTTCGCTGGATGCCACCGACCGCTTGGGCCTGCAGATCGTGCGAACTCTGGTTTCAGCGGAGCTGGACGCGACGCTGGATTTCCGCGCGCGACCGGACGGGCAATCGGGAACAGTAGTGACGATCGGGGTGCCGCTGAGCCGGCGCGACCGGGGCTCGTTGGGCTAATACGTAGCGGGGGTAAACCGCTAGGACATTCGGGCCCGTGCGCGCGCGTTGCGTCGCTTGAGAGCGCGCCGCTCGTCTTCGGACAGGCCGCCCCACACTCCTGCGTCCTGGCCGCTTTCCAGCGCCCAGGACAGACACTCGGAGATAACCGGGCAGCGCCGGCACACGGCCTTCGCTTCCTCGATCTGCATCAATGCCGGACCGGTGTTACCGATCGGAAAGAACAGTTCCGGGTCCTCGTCGCGGCATACCGCGCGGTGACGCCAGTCCATGGGGTCGATCTCCTTAAATTGACTGGTACTGCGGACGGTTCTCCACCCGCAGCGCTTGTGAATTCTTTCACGAGCTTTCGCGAACGGCAAGGGGTCTGCTGACTTCTTGCCACCTCTGTCACATAGAGACGGCGAGACCGGCTTTTATGACGCTGGTTCGCCTACAGACTTGCTCACTCTCCGCGACCGTGCAAGTGCTTTCAGGCGACAGTGTGGAGCAACGGGCCTTTCATGGCAAGCACACAGCGCGGCGGTTTGACCGTGTTGCCGCCCTCATAGAGGGTCATAAAAGCCGCTAAACGTACACCCGTAGAGCTTGGGGGACCGCCGTGAAGCGAACAGAGGACCTCTGATCCAGGTAGTCACCATCGACCTGGAACGCCAGTGGACGGCTCGCACTGAGCTCGAAGCGGCTCAGATCATGATCGATTCGCGCTCCGAACGAGGTGGGTCGTGTGGCCCACATCATCTTTCCGGTGCCCCACAAGACCCCCGGCGTGCCCATTCTGGTGCGTGAATACACGTCCAGTCCCGAGTCGAAGGATGCCTGCGGGGTCGGCGACACCGGGCGGTTGCCGAGAAATGTCCAGGGATCGCAGTTGGTCACCAGCGCCATGTGCAAGCCATCGATCGGAGCATCGTCACCGATCCTCAGAGTGATGGCCGGCTGCCGCCGATCCTGTTGGAAGAAGGTCCGGACCGCGGTCCGGACGTAGAGCGAATGGGTGGATGTGCGGCCGCGGCGACGATGATCCTCGACGTTGGCCACCACCTGGGCGTCATAACCGAAGCCGGCCGCGAACACGAACCAACGCGCGTCAGCTCGTCCCAACCCGATCGGCCGAGTGCGCCGGTGGGCCAGAGCATCGAGCATGATCGATACCGAATCGATCGGGTCGTTCGGCAGCCCCAGGGCGCGAGCAAACACGTTGGTCGATCCGGCGGGGACGACGCCCAAAGCCGGCACTCCGCCATGGACGCCGTCGGTCAGCAACCCGTTAACAACCTCGTTGACGGTGCCGTCGCCGCCCAGAGCGATAACGGCGTCGAAGCCTTCACGCATCGCCCGGCAAGCCAAGGCCGCGGCGTGACCGCGATTGGCGGTCTCTTCCAGATCGAGCTTGGCGTCCGCAGCCAGGGCATGGACGAGCACGTCTCGCTGTCGGACCGTCGTCGCGGTCGCTCGCGGGTTGGAAATCACCAGCAGGCGCACTCGTCGACTGTACGTGCCGGACGGGCAAAGGCTTAGTCTGATCAGGTGAGCCAGCCCGCAAAGCGACGTACGCAGCGATCGGAGGTCGGGCCCGAGACCAACCGCATGTCCACGTCTGACCGCGAGCCGACGACCTCCGATACCGCGACCGACGAAGTGCCCGAGACGCTGGCGTGGGCTGCGCGAATCGCGAGAATCCAAGCCCTGGCTCTGCTCGTTTGCAGCATCGTGTTGTGTCTGATGGCGATCTTTCGCACCTCGACCCGCCTCTGGGCCGCGCTGGCGATCGCTGGCTTTGCGCTGCTGGCGGCCGCGATCCTGTCCCTGTGCGCTCGCGGCCTGCTGGCCCTCAGACCGACGGCCCGCTCGCCCGTCCTCCTGATCGAGTTGTTGGCGCTGCCGGTCTGCTACTCACTCGGGTTTCAGGCCGGACGGATCGCGATTGCCTTGCCGATCATGCTCAGCGCGCTGGCGGTCTTGGTACTGCTGTTCACGCCCGCCGCGCGCCGAGCGCTCGATCGGGTGCTCTGACTGCCTGGCCGCGACCGGCCGGTCAGCTACCGGCCATCCGTAGGCGCAGTTCGGCCAACGTTTTGGCGAGCAGCCGTGAGACGTGAACCTGCGAAATGCCTAACTCCACGGCGATCTCGGTCTGGGTGCGGTTCTCGATGAACCGCATCGTCAACGCTGTCCGCTCGCGGTCGCTGAGATCGGCCAGTATCGGACGCAGTACCTGCCGCAGCTCCACATTGTTCAGGGCGCCGTCGTCGGCACCCAGGGTGTCGGCGATCGTCAGCCCGGTGAGCTCGCTCGGCACGTCCAGAGGTAGGGCCGAGTAGGCCCGCGCCGAGTCGGCGGCTTCGAGAATTTCCTCTTCGCTGACCGCCAGATGAAACGCCAGCTCGGCCACCGTCGGAGAGCGCCCCAGCCGCTGAGACAGTTCGCCGACGCCCACTGACAATTCGTGATGCAGTTCCTGCAGACGCCGCGGAACCCGGATCATCCAGCCGCGATCACGAAAGTGTCGCTTTATTTCGCCCACAATGTTGGGTGTCGCGAAGGTCGAGAATTCCAGTCCGCGCTCGGGTTCGAAGCGATCGATGGCGTGCAGCAGACCGATGGTCCCGATCTGGATCAGGTCTTCGACCGCCTCACCTCGACCGGCGAACCGGTTGGCCAGGTAGCGGACCAGTGGCAAATGTAGGTTGGCCAGTTCCGCGCGAACCTGCTGGTGCTCCGTGGTCGTGGGATCGAGCTGAGCCAGCCGCAGGAAGTAGCTCTTCGTCCGGTCGCGATCGGGCCGGGTGCGCTGGTTCATTAGCGGCGCAGGCCCCGGGCCTTGCGCAGCGTCACGGACAGGCGGTCCGGGAGATGCTCGGATTCGACCGAGTCCGTCAGTGCGGACAGCACCATCCAGGCGAAGCTGGTCGGATCGAGCTCGGGCGTCTGGGACCCCCGTACCGGGATGCTGACCTGGGCGCTGAGGGCATCGGGCTCGGCGATGAACACCGCGCGGAGCGCCTCATTCCCTTCGACATGGGGCAGCAGCAGAGAACTCGCCTCGTCAACCGCGATCCGCAGATCGTCGATTTCTTCGATAGTGAAGTCGCGGGTCGCCGCCAGCGATGCGGTTACCGTCCGCAGCACCGAGACGTAGGAGCTGTGAGCCGGAACCGTCAGCTCGATGCGGTCCAATCCGTCATTGGCCCGGGTCATCGGTGCCTCCCTGGTTCGAGTACAGCGCGGGATCGAGATTCCAATTCAGCAGGACGGGTCGAGCGTGTTCGAATCCCAGCGCACTGACCGATCCGGTGGACAGAAAGTAGTGTCGCCCGGCCGAGACGGGTTCGGCCAGCCAACGCGCCGCCAGACAACGACCGGCGTGGCCGTGGGTGAACACCAGTACCGGCCCGGCGTCGGCCAGCGGACGAAGCTCGTCCAACAAGGCGTCGAGTCGAGTGCTGATCTGGTCTGCATCCTCGCCACCGGGGACCGGCCCCGACCAGATCGACCAGTCCCGATTGGACTGTTGGATCTCCGCCGTGGTTTTTCCCTCGAGGTCGCCGTAATTCCATTCGGCTGCGCGCTCGGTTATGGCGTCGGGTTCAAAGCCGGCCAGCCTCGCTGTCTGCCGCGCTCGCTGGCGGGGCGAGCTGACGATGTGGCTTGGCCGTCGGCCGTCGAGCAGCGCTCGGATCATGCGACCGGCGGCTCGGGCCTGGGTCCGCCCGACGGCCGTCAGCGGACGGTCCGTGTAGCTGGTGTGCCGCGCCGACTTGCTCCAATCGGTTTCGCCATGCCTGATCAATACAATCCGTGGGACAGCGACCGAATTGTGTGCCGGCACGAGAGCTCTCAACGGGTTGGTGACGGGAGCGGATACCCGTACCCTAACAGCGCCGAACCTTTACCCGGGACCGTCCCCGCAGTCGTTAACCGCTGCGCGGACGCGGCGGTTTTGTCGCCAACCCAGCGCACTCGCCCAGGGCTAGCCCGCTGACGATGTTCACGCTGCCGCCGCTGGTGGCCACCGGAACATTGGACGTGCACACCAGATTGCCGGTGATGACGTTGCCACCAACAGTGACCCCACCGCGGTTGTCCAGGATTCCGACCGAATTGTGAAGGGTGTTGGCCGCACAATCCGCCGGGTTACCCACGACGACCGGGCCGTTGCTCAGCAGAATGGCGACCGCTCCGGTGATCCTCGAGCCGCAGATTCGAATCGCGGTGGCGCCCGCGGCGACGATTCCCCCTTGTACGACCGCATTGTTCAGCGACAGGGCTGCTCCAGGTCGCAGCACAATCGTGCCGGTCACGGTCGCTCCGCTCAGACACAGGGCACCGGAGACGGTCTGGTTGCCGCTGAGCTTGCCGCCGTTCACGGATTTCGTGCAGCCCACCGAAGTCGTCAAGCTGGCCCGGCTGGGCTCGTGGACGCCGTCGCCGGAATAGTGAGCCGCGATCGTGTGCGGTCCGGGAGCCAATCCGGTCGCGATCGGGCTGACGGCCTGGCGACTGTTGACCGTCACGGCGGACCCCAGCTGTTTTCCGTCCACCGTGAACGTGACGGTGCCGGTTGGGTCGGCCAGTCCAGCCGTAGGCGTCGTCTTCGCAGTGAACCTGACGCTCGACCCGAAGGTGAGCGTCGATGGATTCGAGGTCAGCGTCCAGGTGGATGCGGCCGGCGTGACCGTCCACACGGTCGGAGTTGACGTCGAACCCACGTGCTGGGCATCACCGCTGTAGCCGGCGACCAGCGTGTGTTTTCCCACGGTGGCAAATCGCGTTGTGCAGGTGGCGGTGATCGGCTCGCTAGTCGTGAGGGAAACGTTGGCGCACAGCACGGTGGACCCATCGGTGAAGCTGACGGTTCCGGCAACGGGATTGGTCGGCGAGGTTACCGTGGCGATGATCGTTGACGTCGAGCCGACCGGGGTCGAGCCGGCCGGCAGAGTCGTCGATGACGTGGCCGGGACGACGACAACGGTCACCGGATCGGACCTCGCCGCGGAAGTGTTCGGATCATTGAGATAGCGGGCGCTGACCAGATGGGCGCCCGTCGGCAGGGCAGAGGAACAACTGGCTGTGTACAGCTCGGCAACCAGAATCAGGTCGGCCGAACACAACGGCGTGCTGGCCGGACCATCGAAGAATTGCACGAATCCGGTGAGCGGGGGTCCGGCGCTGGACAGTGACGCCCGGTAGGTGATCGATTGTCCCGGCTGCGCAGTGGTCGGCGTGGCCGTGACGGTGATCTCAGCCGTGGCCGGCGCGACGGTAATCAGCAGCGGGGCCGAGTCGGCCGGCTGATGGATGTCATAGCCGCTGAAGCTGGCGACTATCGAATGCGCGACGGCCACCGGGAACGACGTCGTACACGTGGCAGTGCCATCCAGGGCCGTGGGCACGGCCTGGCAGATCACGCCGTCTGCGTCGGAGAAGGTGACGAAACCGGTGGTCTGGGGCGGGGTGATGGTGGCGGTGAGGGTGATGGGCTGACCAGCGATCGCTGAGCCCGGCAGCGCCCGCAGTTGCACCGTGCTGGCGATCTTGTCGACGCTGAGCGGCAGCGCCGGTGAATCGGACGGCCGCGTTCTGGCATCACCGGAATATGAAGCCACGATGGAATGGTGACCCAGTTGGGGGTAGCTAATGGTGCATTGTGCCGTAAAGGTCGACGGGGAAAGGGGAACGCCGGTGCAGATCGGCGGTCCGTTGACCTCGCTGTCGGTGAAGGTCACGGTGCCGGTAGGTTGCCCGGCATTGGCGGTCACCTGCGCGGTGTAGGTAACCGGTTGCTGCTGGGCCGCTGGATTGTGATCAGCCGTGATTGTCGTGGAACTCACCGCGAATACGTGTTGATCTCGCTGAACCGTACGAATGTTGCCGGCCTCGTCGGTCAAGCGAACCGAGACGACATAGGTACCGGCAAGGTTGTAGCGATGTGCGGCCCCGAACGTGGAATGCTGGGCAGGGCCGTGCGCGACCTCGATGGCCGCACCGGCAGACCCGATGGCGTCGGGACCCCAATCAGCGCCGTCGATCACGCCGTCGCCCCAGTCGATCGTCAGACGTCCGCTGTCGTCGGCGCCAACCTGGTCGATGGATCCGTCGACGCGAGTGAGACCAGGAATCAGGGTCGTGTCTGAGTTGGCCAACGGGTCGACCGTCAGCTCGGGCGCGACCGAATTCACCTGAGCCTTGAAGTCGGTTCTGACTTGTCGTCCGTCCGGATCGGAAGCGATTACCACGGCGTCATAGATGCCGGGTCGGGACCACGTGTACTGAGCACTACTGCCGTTGAATGGCCCGTCAAAACCACAGAACTGATCGCCCGGAGCGCAGAATTGCCCGGCGCGATAGGGCCGGAAATACCACTGATAGGTCAAAGGCTGGGTTGAATCGCCCGAATACGATGCCGGGGAACCTTCGTTGATAGACGTAGGTTTGAACACGATGACGTTAGGCCGCACCCGGGGGATGATCTTTGCGGTGTACTTGGTCAGGCTGGTTCCGGAGTCGTTGGCCGAAATGTAGTGGATGGTGTCACCAACTGTGCACAGGCCGTTGTTCTGACAGTTATTGCGCTGGTCCGGCGGTATCGTCAAATCTGGATTGAAGTCGTTGATGACTGCGTAATTAGTGGCGACCGTTACGAATGTATAAGCGCCGGCTGGTGTTCGCGACAGCCATACCTCCTTCGTGAATCCAGACTCAAGATCATTCATATTGACGTGCAGCAACTGACGAGTGGGAGTCCGGCTCTTGCTACTGGCCGCGTCGTCGACAAACCAATTACGGCGAACCGTGGTTTGATGCTGGTTGAACGCATTAGGAAGTTGGGTATGAATCTGACCCTCAGACCAGTACAAGGTATCGGTGACGGACGTTGTCTTCGACCCATCCTCAGCTTCGGCTGTGACCTCGAACTGCGGATCATCGAAGGTCGCTGCCGTCAACGGGGGCGCATTGAGGCAGGGCGTCGGGACCGTCTGGCCGGAAATCTGAACTCCAATGTCGTTGTCACACGTGATATAGGCCGGCAAAGGAGAGGTAGCGCCAACAAACACCGGATACAAGCCCGAACGCAGACTGTCATCAGCCATGATGGTGGAAATGTCGGAGGTAGACGAGGCGGCGTGGGTCAGTGCATCTCGGATCTTTCCCGGCAGCTCAGCCTCGGCGGCGATGCGGATGCCCTCCAGAACGGCGATGGCGATGGCGATGATCACGATCGTTACTACGCCGCCGAGCGCGGCGGCCGCGACTTCAGCCGCGGCCTCGGCCCCGAGCACGCCGCCGGTGGTCGCGCTAGTGATGACGAAGTCAGCTACCGTGGTCAAGAATGGAAATAGCAACGTTGAGATGAATGTTCCTGAGATGACCGCGGCCAGCGATGAGGCTATAACCAGACCAATACCGGCTCCGGCCAGGACTACGCCCAATCCGTACAGTTGACTAGTGCCAATATCGACGTAATTTACGGCGAAACCGGTGGTGTTGGTGAGGCGGCCGTTCGACTCGGCTTCACCCCAAGCCATAAAGTTCTCGAATGGGGGTTCATTGGTTCTACACCCGAGTGGATTAACGCATTTGTAGGGCGCAAAGCACCATTGATCCGCTGTCCGGGCCGACGCTGGGGTCGATAAGTTGCCGGTGTACATCGCTTCGGTAGGGGCGGGCGGTTTGTATACGCAGTAGCCGCTGGTCGGTGTGGTGGTCGCGGGGTCGGTGTTGAAAGCCACCGGGACAAGAGCTCCGCTCGCCACCTGATTCACCAGAGCGAGGATCGAGTCGTGATTCGGCTGGGGCCCGACGCCGCTAACCAGGCCCGCCCACTTCAGAAATTCCCAGCCCGCAGCATCAGCATCGGCTACCCCCTTGCGCCTGGAAGTATTGAGGAGCCAGTCCAGGGCATTGCGTTCATCGGGCGTCGGGTTCGAGGATCGAGCAGCCTTGGCCAGGATTGCCCACAACTCGCCCTCGGCATCGGCCCGACCCCATGTCTGCACGGCCAGGCGGTCACTGGACGGCAGTTGGTGATCGGCCAGCGTGGCGTCCAGGGCAGCATTTTCCACGTTTCGCAGCGAGGCGATCTGGGCATCGGTCGCCTCGTACAGGCCACCTGGCGTGCGCAAGAGCCTCTCGTTCAGCAGCGCCGGAGCAACGCAGGTTGGCGACGGTGTGCAGGTTGGAATCGGATCGGCCGCTTCGGCCCTTGTGGCCGACACCAGGCTGATCACCACGCTGATCACCGCCAGGATCGTGAGCTGAACCCGGCGCGGATAACCCATACGCGGAATAGACATTTTGCCCCTGCCCAATGTGCCCCGAGTGCCCCGAGTGCCCCGATCCGACAGCGGCTGGCGCGGACGCGCAGCCGACGTGCGGAGTTTCCATCAGGCTCGTGGCTCGGGATGATCAACACAATCGACCAGGGTCGCCGACCTGGGGTAGACCTAGGTCTAGCGCAAGAGCCCCGTCCAAGCGATTGCTCGGACGGGGCTCTGGACGCCGTTTCGGGAAAGCGGCGGCTGAAGGGCAAGAATTACGCCGCCTTCTTGGTCTCCCAGAAAACCCGGGCTTATTCGAAGGCAACGAGAACCGGCTGCAGGTGCGTGGACCGCCGGTATTTGCTGACCTCTATGGGTTTGCGGACGTTGACCAGCGTTGGCGAGTTTGGGCAGTCTTGCGGACTTTCTGCGGACTAGCTGCGGACCGCCTCAAGATCAAAAAAAGGAACCAATGATGGAAGCTAGCAAGGTTTTCGTCCCCGTCGTGGTTGCTTTAGCCGTGGTCGAGTTGGCTGGCTGCGGTCGCAGAGATCCCGCTCCCGCACCCGTACCTCGGATCGTCCGCGTCGAGTATCCGAACCCGGCGGGCCCGGTGGAGGTGGCCGCGGTGCCGCTCGACCAGATCACCCAAGTCTGCATCGCCCGGGCTGGCGTGATCGAGGTGCGCAGCGCCGACAACCGGATCGGCTACGCGACCGCCACGGATCTGCCGGCCGTCAACGGACTGGGGTGGTGCCGCATGTAGATCACGTTCGAGAGTCGAACTTGATGTCCCCAGCAACGAAAGCGGCCCCGGCCGGTGTAGCGAGCACCGAACCGAGGCCTAGACCGACACCAACTATCGATTGGAACCGATCATGTCTAAGAGTATGAACACGACCACCCTGATACCTACATCGCCAGCCGTCTGCCCAAGCTGGTGCCGCGACCACATTGGCCCTAACGAGCACGATGACGGTCATATGCACCGGTCCGGCCAACTGAGCCGTCTTGAAGTAACTGACGGGTACCAGATAGCCGTAGGCATCGAACAGTTCGCCGACCCTGAAGCGGGCGAGGTGTTTCCGGCAAATATCTGGATAGATCACAACGGGCCGACGGCGGGATTCCATCGAATTGAGATGCTGGCCGTAGACGATGCCCTCGCCTGGCCCAGATGATCGTCGAGGCGTACATGACGGTATCGGCGGAAAGCCGATGACCGGGACAGCCAAGGTGGGGTGGACCGTCGACAAGGACGGCAAGGAAGTAGAGATGCCGAAGTACTGCCCGGCCTGGTGCAAAGAACACGCCGACTATGTGCTTGAGAATTGGGGCCTGTTGACAGCAGAGGAAATCCACACCCATCGCAGTCACGGCATCGACGACTTCCTCGCCGACCTCGCGAACCCGGTCAGCCACCAGGTCACCCGACCGGGCGGTGGCCACTACGACGCGCACATCCGGTGTGGATCGCGCACGGGCGAAGCGGTTATTCAGTTCGCTTTGTTCACGCTCCGGGGTCCGCGAGTGGATCTCGATTTCACCTCCGGAGAGGTCCGCACCATGGCAGCGCAACTACTCAAACTCGCGGACATCATAGACCTCGGCTAGTCAGATTGACGCGATCGAATGATGTGCCGATCTCGCATACCCCTTGACGGGCGGTACCTACGGGTGCCGCCCGTGTCGATAACGAAGGCCGCCAGCCGAATCGGCCTGGGCGATCGGCTCCGAGACGGCTGCGCGCGCACCGCTCGGTATGGCTGAACACGAGTCACCGTCCTATATTCACAAGTGAGCGGTCGATGGCCTAGCAGGGTCTGCCGATTGATCGCCTTACTACGGAGGTTTCCCATGGAGACCAAGCCAACGGTTCACGATGCCAAACACCCGATCTCGCCGGTTGCGGGTCCTTATGGCCACCCGTTTCATCCGATATTGGTCACAATCCCGATTGGTGCCTGGGTGGCCAGTCTGGTCTTTGACATCGCCACCCGGGTCAACAGCGACGGTGCGCCGTCGTTAGCGGATGCGGCCTACTGGCTGATCGGTCTCGGTGTCATCGGAGCCGTACTCGCTGCACTGTTTGGGCTTATGGACTTGCTCATCGTTCCCCGCCGTAGCCGAGCGTTCCGTATAGCTCTGGCCCACATGAGCATCAATCTGGTCGTGGTGGGTATCTTCATCGCGGATTTCTTCTGGCGCCGTGCAGACGGGTCCTACTTTGGGGCGGTCAAAGTGCCGATTGGCCAGCTGATACTTTCGGCGGTCGGGATCGCTTTGTTAGGCATCTCCGGCTATCTCGGCGGCATGCTTGCCTACCGTTTCGGCATCCGAGTCGTCGATGACATGACTCAGGTCGAGGGGTTCGTAGCAGTCGATAGACCCACTGCGGTCTGAATCGCTGCCTGGCCACGCCGATCGAAAGCGAGCAATACTGAATTGGCCACCTGTTCCGCGCATCACGTTTCCCCCGGACGTCTGCCGAACAGGTGGCCCGTCCAGATCTACTCGGAATCAAGCCCGCTGTACACCCCTGTTCGGTGCTCACAATGCAGACGCACCTGGACCAGCGTTGTCTCATGCTCTCTGGTTGAGGCTCCGCTGCGCGGGCCTGCTCGAAATGGCGATCGGCCCGGCCGAGGATGAGCACGCAGGTCCTGCGTTTCGTTTTCCGCTACGCAGCTTGTGGCAAGTTGCCCGAAGCTAATCTGGGTCCAAACTGAAACCGCGAGGTGGAGGAAAGTACGCCACGTGTCCCAAATGGGACAGGTGCCGTCGCCCAATCTCCGGTTGGCGATTCGGCAGAACTCTCCGCAATTGTGGGGACCCCGCACCTGGTGGCAAGTTGCCACGAGGTCAACCTGCGTCACGATTTCCGTGACGGAGGTGCGTCAATTGCTGCAAAACTTTGCCTGAACTCGCGAGGAGTCCGAGGGCACACGAGACTCGCGCGTGAGGGACCTCTGGGGGCGCCTATCAGGATTCCTCGCCAAGTCTGGATGGGACTACAAGCCAGTGCCGCCGGACAGTTGGACGCCTAAAAAGCGCAGGGGCAAGTGATGGCGAGCATTGCGAAGCGTCCCGACGGACAATGGCGGGCTAGGTACCGTGACCAGTCGGGCAAGGAGCATTCACGGCACTTTCCACGGAAGGTCGATGCCCAGCGGTGGATTGATGAGACGACCGCGGGGATCGTCACCGGCCAGTACATCGATCCGAAGTCGTCGAAGGTCACCCTGGCCCAGTATGCGGGGGAGTGGGAGGCATCGCACGTGGGTCGAGACGGCACGGCCCGAATCGTCGACAACGCCTTGCGGCTACACATTCTCCCGGCGCTCGGATCGCGGCCGCTGCAATCAGTCTTGCGGAGCGACATCCAGGCCTTGGTGAAAGCGATGTCTGAGAGCTACGCGCCAGGTTCGGTACGCAACATTTATGACGTGCTGTCAAAGGTGTTCGGGTCGGCCGTCGATGATCGCGTGGTTGCGTCCTCGCCTTGTCGCCGGATCGTCCTGCCCGCAGTCGACGACAGCGAAGTCACCATTCCGACGACGGACGAGGTAGCCGCGCTCCACGACGCATTTAACCCGCGCTATCGGTCGGCGGTCGTACTGCTCGCCGGGTCGGGCGTCCGCGTCGGAGAAATGCCAGGCCTCGATGTCCAGCTCCTGGACTTCCTCCGGAAGACAGTGCGGGTTGAGCGCCAACGTCTACAGAACGGCAAGATCGGGCCGACGAAAACGGCCAAGTCAGTCCGCGCGATTCCTGTCGGCCAGACCGTCCTCGATCATGCAGCCGCGCACCTGGCCGAGTTTCCGACGGACGGACCACTGTTCACCTCGCGCGGCGGGCAGCCGCTCAGCTACGGCGGATGGAAGTACGCATGGCAGCGCGCGCAAACAAAGACCGGGCTCGCACTAGACACTCACGATCTGCGGCACTTCTACGCTTCGGGACTGATCTCCGGCGGCGCATCGGTGAAACAGGTTCAGGTTGTCCTTGGGCATGCGAGCCCGGTCGTGACACTGCGCGTGTACAGCCACCTCTGGCCCGGAGACGAGGACCGAGTCCGAGCCATCTCGGACGGAACTCTCAGCTTCTTGCGGACTGACCGCGGACTAGAGGCAGTGTGAAAGCCGTACAGGCCCCAAAATACGGGATTCCAAGCCTACGCGGCTTTCTTGGTCTCCCAGAAGATGGTGTCGATCTCAGCGATCAGGTCGAGCAACTTCTGGCCGTCGGCTGGGTCGACCGACTGCTTGCCGCCGGCTGCTCCGGCTTGCTTGGTCGCGTTGTTGAACAGCTCGTGCAACTGCGGGTACTTCTCGAAGTGCGGCGGCTTGAAATAGTCCGTCCACAGCACCCACAGGTGATGCTTGACCAGCTCGGCCCGCTGCTCCTTGATGAGCAGGGCGCGAGTGCGAAAGACCGGGTCTTCATTGCCTTGGTACTTCTCTTGAATCGCCTTCACGGACTCCGCTTCGATGCGGGCCTGCGCCGGATCGTAGATACCGCAGGGCAGGTCGCAGTGAGCTGAAGCAATCAGCTTTGGACGCAGGAAACGCATGACATCTCCTCGAGATCGATCTGGGGGCATTCCCTTTCGAATGCCTCCGCCGACCCTACTCCCGGGCTCATGGGGCACCTCAGCCAGCATCAGGCACCATTGAACGGGTGCGAGCACTGATCCGGTGGGCTAGCGGTTGGGTGACGGTGCGCGTGACCGGCAATTCGATGACACCGACCCTGCGTGCGGGCGACACGGTCCTCGTTCGGCGTGGCGCCCCCATCCGTCCGGGCGATGTGGTGCTCGCCCGCTTTCGAGCAGGCTTCACCGACCCGGTCCTCAAGCGGGCTCAGGCGCGGGTGGAGAACGGGTGGTTGCTGTCCAGCGACAACGTGCGAGCCGGATCGGATTCCCGAACCTATGGCGTGGCTGAAGCCGAGGGGCGTGCCTATTGGGTGTGGCGGGCCGAGATATCCGGCAGCCGGCTCGGTGGCCGCAGGCATCAGCGCTGGTTCGGTGGCCGCGTTGCGCTGCCACCTGGAGATGGTCTGTGAAGCAAGTCACTTGCCAAGCATGTAAGACTGTAGGGGGTCGAGGTAACCCCGCGACCCCGAATTCCATTGAGCTGGTCCTTGATCGTTGACACGATCGGGAACTCACGCCTTACCGGCTGCATTCCAGGTCGCCATTACCGTTGGCGCGCAGACCAAAAGCCAACCGTACTGCCGATGCCCAGGAGCGTTTCCGTGTCACCAAGTTTCGATCCCGCGAGCCCCACCTTCAAGATTCACGAAGGCGGCAAGCTGTCGGTATCCAGCACCCTGCCGCTCACCAATCGCGACGCCCTGTCGCTGGCCTACACCCCGGGGGTGGCGCAGGTCTCGGCTGCCATCGCGCAGGACGAGTCGCTGGCCTCGAAATACACCTGGCGTGCTCGGCTGGTTGCCGTCATCAGTGACGGGAGCGCGGTCCTCGGGCTGGGCGATATCGGCCCGGCCGCGGCGCTACCGGTCATGGAGGGCAAGGCGGCTCTGTTCCAGCAGTTCGCCGGCCTTAACTCGGTGCCGATCGTCCTGTCGACCAAGGACACCGAAGAGATTATCGACACGATCGTGCGGATCGCGCCGTCCTTCGGCGGCATAAACCTCGAAGACATCTCCGCCCCGCGCTGTTTCGAGATCGAACGGCGGCTGCGCGAGCTGTTGCCGATTCCGGTGTTTCACGACGACCAGCACGGAACCGCCATCGTCGTGCTCGCCGCGTTGCGCAACGCCGCACGGGTCACCGGCCGATCACTGCGCGACCTGCGCGTGGTGGTGTCCGGCGCCGGCGCGGCTGGCGTTGCCTGCACCAACATTCTGCTGGCCGCCGGCATCGGCGATATCGCGGTCGCTGATTCGCGCGGCATCGTGACCTCCGATCGACCGGACCTCAATCCCATCAAGCAGGAGTTGGCCGCGGCCACCAACAAGGGTGGTCTCAGTGGTTCACTCGAGGACGCGCTGGTCGGAGCGGACGTCTTCCTCGGGTTGAGCGCCGGTGCGGTGACGGAGGACGCGGTCGCGCGGATGGCGCCGAACGCGATCATCTTCGCCATGGCCAACCCGACGCCCGAAGTCCACCCCGACGTTGCTCACCGCTATGCGGCGGTAGTGGCGACCGGGCGCAGTGACTTCCCGAACCAGATCAACAATGTGCTGGCATTTCCCGGGATATTCGCCGGGGCGTTCGAGGCGGGCGCACGCGAGATCACCGAGGGCATGAAGTTGGCCGCGGCCGAAGCCATCGGGTCCGTGGTCGAGGAAGAGCTGTCCGCGACGTGCATAGTTCCGACGCCGTTTGATCGCCGGGTCGTTCCGGCGGTCCGATCGGCCGTGGCCGCCCAAGCCAAGGCTGACGGGGTCTGCGACTGAGCGCAGGGGATCAGGCCGGCACCAGACTGTTGTGACCCCGCTCGACGCGGGCCGACTGGCCAACGTCGGGCAGTTCGCGATAGGCCTCGCTGATGCGGTGCACCGCCACTTGCAGGTCGGCCACGGGCAGGGCGAACGGGATCCGCAGGAAGCGTTCCAAAGTTCCGTCCAAGGCGAAACGCGAACCCGGCGTGAGTAACACCCCGCGCTGCTCGAGCAATTGAGTCAGGGGAGTGGCTACCGGACGATCCATCCGCACCCACGTCGACAGTCCGCCGCTGGCCACAGTGGGTCGCCAGCTGGGCAACTCGACCCGCAGCGCTTGCAGCAGGGCGTCGCGTTTGAGGCGCAGCTCGCATCGTCGGGCGTCGAGGGCCTGATCCAGCTCGGCCAGCAAGATGCCAGCCACCAGCTGATCGATGACCGAGCCGCTCATATCCGAACGAGCGCGCACGATCGCCAGCCGCTGAACCTGCTCGACTTCAGTCCGGATCCAGCCGATGCGCAGGCCGCCCCACAGCGGCTTGGACAGCGAGCCGACGCTGATCACGGCGGTGTCCAACGCGGCCATCGCCGGCGGTGCCGGCGATGACAGCTCGGGATCGCGCAGGTCAAGATCGATGAACGATTCATCGACCACGATCGTCGTCCCAGCTCGGCGGGCGGCGGAAAGCACCTGTTCACGACGCTCGGTATCGACCAGCACCCCCGTCGGATTGTGAAAGTCGGGAATCAGATATGCCAGCCGAGGCGAGGTCTGCAGCATCGTGTTGCGGATCGCCGCGGGATTCCAGCTGTCGTCCGGGCCGAAAGGAACGGCGACGGCACGAGCCTGATGGCTTCTGATCGCTTCCAGCGCGCCCGGATAGGTCGGAAGTTCAGTGAGTACGCGGTCACCGGCGCTAATCATCAAACGCAACAGTAGATCGATACCGTGCTGGGCTCCGTTGGTCACCAGGATGTTGTCCACGGTGGTTGGGATACCCCGACGGCAATATCGCTCGGCGATGAGCGCTCTCAGCTCCGGTAGGCCGTAGGAGTGATAGCCGCCGCGAATCGTGTACGAGCCGATCCGGTCGGCGGCCTGGTGCATTGCTGTCTCGATCTGGTTGCCGAGAGCCGGTAGACACGCTATCGACAGATCCAGTGCGCTCTCGCCATGCTGCTCGCGAGCCATCCGGGCGCCGGGCCCGCTGATCTGCACCGAGGTCGGCAAGGTTAGGTAGCTTCCGGAGCCTCTGCGGCGGACGAGCATGCCTTCGCGGCCCAGCTGGTCGTAAGCCGCCGTGACTGTTGCTCGGCTGAGTTTGAGGACGAGCGCAAGGTCCCGCTCGGACGGCAGTCGCGAACCGGGAGCCAACCGCCCGTCCAGCAGCAACGTGGCCAGACACGAACTCAAGCTCAGGTAGCGCGGTCCGGTTTGCCGATCGAGATTGGGTAGGAGCGCCGCGATGGTTCGCACGCCGATCCGTTCTGACAGAGCCATGTGATCAGCTTGACAGAAAGTGGCCTGCTTCCATAGCCCTTTTTGCCTCTTCAGCAACGAAAACTGGTCCACTAGTTCAAGATTGGCCCTATTCGACGAGCCAAGTGGACCGGCATGCTGATGAAGTGACTAGCAGCGGCGGCCGATGGCCACGTCGGTTGATCCAGCTGTACCTCGGTCTGGTCCTGTACGGAAGCTCGGCGGCAATGCAGGTCCGCGCTGGTTTCGGACTGGATCCGTGGGACGTCCTGCATCAGGGCTTGGCCGAAATCACCGGACATCAGATCGGGACCCTGACGATCGCGGTCGGGGTCATCGTCCTGCTGGCCTGGATACCGCTGCGCCAGCGTCCCGGACTGGGCACCGTCAGCAACGTCATTGTTCTCGGCGCGGCCATGAACATGGTGCTGCATTATCTGCCCGACCAGCACGGTTACCCGAACCGGATCGGCCTGCTCATGAGCGCCATCGTGTTGTGCGGTATCGCCACCGGCATGTATATCTCGGCTGGCCTCGGTCCCGGACCCCGCGACGGTTTGATGACTGGCATCTCTGGCCGGACCGGCATCTCGCTGCGGCTTACTCGCACGGCGATCGAACTGACCGTCCTGGGCATCGGTTGGTTGCTCGGTGGCAGCGTCGGCGTCGGAACCCTCTTGTACGCGGTGCTGATCGGGCCGCTATCCCAGCTATTCCTGCGCGTCTTTGCGATCCAGGGAATCGACCCCGTCGGCCACGGTCAGCATCGGCCCGTCGCGCCCGGAATCATCGACCGCGCCTCGGTGGACGCCGTTCTCGATGTCGATCTCGTTCAATAGCCGGTCGATATCCACCAAGATCGAACCGAGCAGACGCTCAGTCGACCCGGGAGCCAAACGGGCCACAGCGTCGGCCGCGATGGCCGACTGATCCAGGGCGCGGACCCGAGCTTGAATCAGGGACGCGCGGTCCTTCTCGGCCGAGGGATTTTCTTGAAGCCGCGCGAATGCCGATGAGGCCGCACCCGCCGCAGGCAGGATCTGGCCGATCGCGGCCAGTGCGATCCGAACGTCCCGGTCTTGGATGGGCTGAGCGAGATCGATCAGGCTACGGACGAGGCCAATGGTCTGGGTGATGCAGTGATCCATGGCGAGCCTCGCTTCGGTCAAACGGCTGAGCTGAGCCAGGTCGGTCTTGGCGCTGCGGTTGAACCGGTTGTATTGCAAACTTTCCTCGCTCTGCTTGACCGTCGCGGTAGCTGCTCGTGAGTCTGCGACCAGGTCTCGAGACCGAATCAACCAGCGGCGAATGGTGTCCGGGCTCAGGCTTGCCGGGACAGCATCATCCGATGCCCGGGCCAGTCCCCGCCCGATGTCGCTCAACAGTGCGCCGAGGTCCTCGCCGAGCGCTCGAAGAGTCCGACTGGCGGCTGACACGTGAGAGGCCGGGGCCAGGATTGCATTGACGATGACAGCGATGACCGCGCCGAGCACGGTGTCGATGGTGCGTTCCAATCCGTAACCCCGACCGAGCGAAATCGCCAACATGGCCGAGATAGCCACCTGCCCGGACAGCGCCCCGAGGCGAAATAATTCGCCGGCGACCAGACCTACCAACACGACCAGGGCGATCGACCACCAGTGCAGGCCGAGCAGCTTGCCCAGGGTCAGCGCGCCGCCCAGCCCGAGGATCACGGCCGCCGTCAGCTGGATGCTGCGAGTCAGGCTGGCCCGCACAGTGATCTGCAGGACGATGATCGCGGCCAGTGAAGCCAGCGCCGGTCGCGGGCTGTTGATTACTTCGGCCGCCAGCCAGGCCAAAGTGGCTGCCACGGTGGATTTGAAGATCCGCAGCAGGACCTCGCGTTCGATGGTGATGGTCTCGGCCAGTCCCAGGGACCGGAACCGCGCCACAAGCTGATCAGCACGACCGCGAATGGAGGTCCATTGACCCTCCTGGCTCGGTGTCACGGCCGGACGTGTCAGTCTTCGTCGTCGGTGCGGGCCAGCCAGGTGGCGAATCGCTCGATGGCGGTCTCGAATTCGGGATGAAGATCGACGAAGGTCTGTAGCCGTTGGGCGATCCATTCGAGGCTGACTTCTTCCTCGCCCCGACGCTGTTCCAGTTCTTCGATACCGCGATCTGTGAAGTACATCTATTCACCCGGGTATTTCACGCCGAGCTTGGCCCGGGCATCGTCGAGTAGTTCCATGATGGCAATCGTGTCGGCGTGCGGAATCAAAGGACTCTCCACTAAACCGGCCCGCAGGCAGCGGGCCACTTCGGCGATCTCGGGTCCATACCCGAATCCGTGGCCGGCCAGCGGATCGTCCACGATCGTGTCGCCATCGGCATTGTGCAGGACCAGGCGATCGGGCCGATGAAAACGGCCTTGAAATTCGATCCAACCCTCGGTACCGATCAACAGCCCGCGGTTAGGTGTCTCCAATTCGACCGAGCACCAGAGCTGGGCATCCCGTCCGTCGGCGTAGTCCCACTGCAGAGCGACCGTGGCGTCGCTGCCGGTCGGTGACAGCGAACCGGCCACAGCCACATCGTCCGGGCGGCCAAGGTAAAGCCAGGCGTAGGTGACCGGGTAGATGCCGATATCCAGCAGGGCGCCGCCGCCGGCGGCCACATCGTAGAGTCGGTCGTCCGGGTCGAAGGCCCGACGAATTCCGAACTCGGCCCGCACCGCTCGGATGTCGCCGATCATCCCGTCATCGATGAGGCGTTCCGCCTTACGAATCAAGGGATTCGTCCGCATCCACATTGCTTCCATGGCGAACACATCGGCCCGCCGGGCGGCATCGAACACCTCGCGGCTGGCATGAGCGTTGAGGCAAACCGGCTTTTCGATCAACACTGACTTTCCGGCGGCGATGGCCAACAGCGCCTGCTCACGGTGCATCGGGTGGATGGTCGCAACGTAGACGACGTCCACATCGTCGGCCGCCGCCAGTTCGGCGTAGCTGGCGTAACTGTTCGCGATCCCCGCGTGATTGGCGAACTTGCGCGCCCGATCACCGTCGCGTGCAGCGACACCAGTGATCACGTTGCCGTCCGTGCGAGCGATATCAGCGCAGACCTTGGCCGCGATCTCCCCAGCACCGAAGACACCCCAGCGAATGGGGTGATCGTCGGGCAAACGCTCGGGCATGACGACCAACCTAGCCGCTCACCGGTTGGCTGAGCATCCCCTATCGATCGCGACTAGCCCAGAGCGGTCGCCACGACCTCACGTTGCTGGGCCTCGTGCACGCTCGCTGACCCGACGGCCGGTGATGCGGACGCCTTACGCGAGGCCCGGTAGAGGGGCCGCGAACCCAGGTACTCGACCAGGTTGATCGCCATGAACGGGTACGCCCCCATATTGGCTGGTTCCTCTTGAGCCCACACGATCTGAGCTTGCGGATACTTCGCCAATTCGGCTTGCAGCTCGTCTACACCGAGGGGATACAACTGCTCGAGCCGGATGATTGCCACATCACTGCGGGCGGCTTCCTGGCGGGCGGCCGCCAGGTCGTAGTAGATCTTGCCGGAACACAGCACGACGCGGGTCACGCGGGCCGGATCCGCGGTCTCATCGCCGATGACCCGGCGGAAGCTGCCGGAGGTGAATTCGTCCAGCTGGCTGACCGCGGCCTTGAGCCGTAGCAACGACTTCGGAGTGAAAGCGATTAGTGGTCGCCGGACTTCGGACAGTGCCTGGCGCCGCAGCAGATGAAAGAAGTTGGCCGGCGAGGAACACATGGCGATCGTCATGTTGTTCTCGGCTGCCATCTGCAGGAATCGCTCCGGCCGTCCAGAGGAGTGATCCGGGCCCTGGCCTTCATAGCCGTGCGGAAGCAGCAAGGTCACCGACGAGCGCTGCCCCCACTTGGCTTCGCCCGATGAGATGAATTCGTCGATGATTGTCTGGGCACCGTCGACGAAGTCACCGAACTGCGCCTCCCAACAGACCAGGGCGTCCGGATTGGCCACGGAGTAACCGTATTCAAAGCCCATTGCCGCATATTCCGACAGCAGCGAGTCGTAGGCCATGAATTGAGCGCTCGCCCCCGGCACATGGCGAATGGGCGTGTATTCATCGCCGTTGATGCGATCGATGAGAACCGCGTGCCGCTGGGTGAAGGTGCCGCGGCGCGAATCCTGTCCGGCCAATCGCACCGGGTGCCCATCGACGGTGAGTGAGGCATAGGCCAACAGTTCGGCCGTCGACCAGTCGATGTCGCCGGCGGTCGTGCTGGCCACCCGGCGGTCGATCTGCGGTTTCAGTCGGGGATGAATGGTGAAACCCTCGGGGTGGTTGGCATAGAGCTCACCCACGCTCTTGATCAGTTCGGCCGGGACGGCCGTTGGCTTGAGTTCGCTGGGGCGTTCGGGTTCCATCACGGGCTCCGGCTGGGGCCGCCCGGTGGCTCCGCGAGTCTCGAGGAACACCTTCTCCAGCTGCGCCTGGAAATCCTTCAGTGCCTCTTCGGCGTCTTCCAGGGTGATGTCACCGCGACCGATGAGCGCTTCGGTGTACAGCTTGCGTACCGAACGCTTGCTATCGATGATGTCGTACATCAATGGCTGTGTGAACGAGGGGTTGTCGGCCTCGTTGTGACCGCGACGGCGGTAACAGACCATGTCGATAACGACGTCCTTCTTGAACTCGCGGCGATAGTTCACGGCCAATCGGGCGACCCGGACACAGGCCTCGGGGTCGTCGCCGTTGACGTGAAAAATGGGCGCGGCAATCATCCGGGCGATGTCGGTGCAGTACAAACTCGAGCGCGAGGCCGATGGCGAGGTGGTGAAGCCGACCTGGTTGTTGACCACGACATGCACGGTCCCGCCGGTGCGGTAGCCGCGAAGCTGCGAAAGGTTCAAGGTCTCCGCGACCACACCTTGACCGGCAAACGCGGCGTCGCCGTGCATCAGCAGTGGCAGGACCGTGAACCCGTCCTCGCCCTTGTCAAGCATGTCCTGCTTGGCCCGCACGATGCCTTCGGCAACTGGATTGACCGCCTCCAAGTGCGAGGGATTGGCGGTCAGTTCGACCGCGATCGTTGCCCCGTCCGGACCGGTGTAGGTTCCATGCGCGCCGAGGTGATACTTGACGTCACCCGAGCCCTGTGCCGTTCCCGGATCAATGTTTCCTTCGAACTCATTGAAGATCCGGGCGTAGGGCTTGCCCACAATGTTGGCCAGGACGTTGAGCCGGCCGCGGTGCGGCATGCCGATCACGACCTCGTCCAAGCCCTGGGTCGCCGCCTCCTGCAGTGCGGCGTCGAGCAGGGCGATGACAGTCTCGCCACCCTCGAGCGAGAACCGCTTCTGACCGACGTACTTCGTCTGCAGGAAGGTCTCGAAGGCTTCGGCGACATTGAGTCGAGACAGGATGTGCTTCTGCTCCTGGCGGGCCGGAGCATCGCTCTTGACCTCGATGTGACGCTGGATCCAGGACCGCTCCTCGGGATCGGTGATGTGCATGTACTCCACACCCACCCGACGACAGTAGGCATCGCGAAGCACCCCGAGGATGTCGCGCAGCTTCATGAGCTTGTTGCCCGCGAATCCACCGACGGCGAACTCGCGATCCAGATCCCACAGCGTCAGCCCGTGCTTGGTGATGTCGAGATCGGGGTGCGTACGGACCCGGCACTCCAGCGGGTCGGTATCGGCCATCAGATGCCCGGACGTGCGATAGGCGTTGATCAACTCGATCACCCGGGCGCCCTTGTCGATCTGGCCCTCATGGTCGGTCTGGCGATCGGTCAGCCAACGAACCGGTTCGTAGGGGATGCGCAGCGCGGCGAAGATCTCGTCGTAGAAGCCGTCCTCGCCGAGCAGCAGTTGGTGCACCCGGCGCAGAAATTCACCCGACTGCGCTCCCTGGATGATGCGGTGGTCATAGGTGGAGGTCAGGGTCATGATCTTTGAGATCGCGGCATTGGCCAGCGATTCCTCGCTCATGCCGCTGAACTCGGCCGGGTATTCCATCGCCCCGACGCCGATGATCGTCCCCTGGCCCTGCATCAACCGCGGAACCGAGTGATTCGTGCCGATGGTGCCCGGGTTCGTCAGGCTGATCGTCGAGCCGGCGAAATCGTCCGCGGTCAGTCGGCCCGCGCGGGCTCGGCGGATGATGTCCTCGTAGGCGCCCCAGAAGGCCGCGAAGTCCATCGTCTCGGCGCCCTTGATGCTGGCCACGACCAACGAGCGGCCGCCGTCCTTGCCGGGCAGGTCGATCGCAAGTCCGAAGTTGACGTGCTGCGGACGGATGACCGCGGGCTTGCCGTCCTCGGTCACGGCGAACGAGTAGTTCATGTCCGGGTAATCAGCCAACGCCCGCACCACCGCATACCCGATCAGGTGCGTGAAGCTGATCTTGCCGCCGCGAGCGCGGCGCAGGTGGTTGTTGATGATGATCCGGTTGTCGGCGATCAGCTTGGCCGGAACCGCTCGTACGCTCGTCGCGGTCGGGATCTCCAGCGAGGCCTGCATGTTGGACACGACCTTGGCCGGAGCGCCGCGCAGCACCGTGGCCTGGGCATCGATGCCGGCCGTAGGCGCGACGCTGGGCGTGGCCCACGCCTGGGCGCTGCGAGCGGGTGCGAGCTTGGTCGGAGCGGATTCGGCAAGCGCGTCGGCTGGAGGTGCCGGTGCCGCTGCGGGCTGACTGCCAGCGGTGGAAGATGTTGCCGGACTGGGCGTGTCGGCCATGCTATGGGCGCCGGTTGCGCCCGCATGCCCGTTGCCATTGGCCGAAACCGTTGCCGGTGATGGTGTCACCGCGGCCGGTCCAGCCGTCGGGCGGTAGTCGGCGAAGAAGTCGTGCCAGGCCGCATCTACGGCCGTGGGATCAGCGAGGTAGCGCTCGTACATCTCCTCCACGAGCCACTCGTTCGCACCGAAATCAACTTCGTTGGGAACCGCTGATCCCGGCACGGGAGTGCTAGCGACTTCCGATTGCGACTGCACAGTCACGGTATTTCGGCCACCTTCTATCGACGAATGTCAATGCCTAGGCAAGCCTACGCGTGGAATTCACACCGGCGTAGCGACAATGCGCAATCTCTCCGGATTATCGTGCCCATTCTCACAAGCTGGCTGGCCGCCGCGCCCCTCGGCACCGCGATCAGCTGATATCGCGGCGGAGGCTGACGTTGCCGCCTAGGACCACCAACAGCACGGCCCAGGCTAGAAAAATCAGTCCACCGGCCAGCGGTGCGATCTGATGGATATCGGTGGGAATGTTGTCGTTATGGCCCTTGGAGGTGAACGCCGAGGCCGCACCGCCCGGGGTGTAGGGCCACACCAGGCGGACCTTGGGAACATTGCCCAGCAATCCGTCCAGGACCGTGAAATAGATGATGCCGATGACCATTCCGGCCGCCTGATTGCGGATCAGGGCGCCGAGCCCGAGCCCGAACAGGGCGGTGATGACCAGCGACAGGAAGGTCTTGATAACGCCGCCGGTCACGCCGTGCCCGAATGACACCGGCGCACCCTCGGCGTTGAGCCAGCTAATTGCGATAGCGAAGTTCACGATTATGCAAAGAATCGAGTAGAAGACCGCAAAGACCAGATACGAAATGGACTTGCCGATGATCAGTTTCCAGCGGTCGGGCGTAGCTAGAAGGGTAGGTGTGATCGTCTTGTGCCGGAACTCCGTGGTCAGCCCCAGAACACCGATCACCAGCAACGCCACGGCAGCGCCGCCGAATTGGGTGAACACCGAGTAGTAGTTGATCTGATCGCCGTGGCGGTAGTCGTTGTGGATGGAGTCGTACACGGTTCCGACCGTGCCGAGAGCCGTGAAGGCTACCGCCGGCAAGATCATCCACAGCCACACCTGGGTGCTGCGAACCTTGAGTACCTCGGACCGGATCAGGTCGGTCATCGGGCGTCTCCCTGGTTGGGCTGGAACGTGATCTGCGGCGGTTGACCGGGCTGGTTGAGCGCGTGGGCCTGATGGGCACCCTCGGTCAGGCTGAAGAACAGCCGTTCCAGATCGAATTCCTCCAGGCTGAGCTCGTGCAGTTCGACGTTGTTGACGAAGGCAAGGTGGCCGATTTGAGTGAGCTCGTCGGCTCGTACCCGCAGCGTCCCGTCCGGTTCGGTGGTGCCACTCAGTCCAGCCGCGGCCAGTGCCTGCTGCAGCGGTCCCAGATTCGGTCCGCGGACTACGGCCGTCGAGGTTCCGGCGGACAGTTCTTCGATCGTTCCGGCCCGAACGAGTCGGCCCAGGTTCAGGATTATGGCGCGATCGGCGACCGCCTGGACCTCGGCCAGCTGGTGACTGGACACCAGCACCGTGCGACCTTCGCCAGCCAGGTGCCGGAAGAACCCGCGCAACCAGCGAATACCTTCGGGGTCCAGTCCGTTGGCCGGCTCGTCCAGGATCAGCACACGGGGGTCGCCCAGCAGGGTGCCGGCCAGTCCCAGCCGTTGGCGCATACCCATCGAATAGCCCTTGGTCTTCTTCTTGGCGGCATTGCTCAGGCCGACCAGATCGAGGACCTCATCGGCTCGGCGGGCCGGTAGTCCAGCGGCGGCGCAGTAGATGCGCAAGTGCTGCAAGCCGGTGTGGGCCGGGTGGAAGCTGGCCGCTTCGAGGGCGGCGCCGACCGTTTGCAATGGCCGGCTGAGCGAGTGATAGGCGACCCCGTTGATCGTGGCGCTACCAGCGGTCGGGCTCACCAGGCCGAGCAGCATCCGCAGGGTGGTCGTCTTGCCGGCACCGTTGGGGCCGAGGAAGCCGGTGACTGAGCCTGGTTCCACTGTGAACGTCAGGTCGTCGACTGCCCGCTGGCTTCCGAACACCTTGGTCAAGTGGTCAACCACAATCCGGCCGGTCGGCGCCTCCACGGCACGCTGACCTGTAGCAACAGTCATGGGCCTATCCAAACAGAGAGCTGATTCGTTTCCTGACAGCACGCCCTGCCTTAACTCAGCTGTCTGCCAGTTTCAGGGCACGTTTGCCACCGAACCCCACAAGATCATCAGATTTCCCCGGTACCCCATTCCCGGGCTGCTGGTAAACAGGAAAGGTGAATTCGCCTACTGATTATGGAAATGCTCGACTTGTCGTCGCTTCGAATCGAGGGCCGATCTCAGTTCGGCCGGTTCAGGACGGACACCACGAATTCGATCGCGGCGGGGGCGGCCTCGTGTCAGGCATGTTGGCCGCCCTGCAGGGTCGTGATGATGTGGTCTGGGTCTGTGCGGCGCTCAACGATGCCGAGCGGGAGCTGGCGCACAGTCTGGAACACGCTCGAGTGTCTTCGGTCAAAGAGGCGGCCGCATTGCTGGATGGCGTCGAGGTGCGGCTGCTGCCGATAGATTCCACGACCTTTCGCCAGGCTTACAACGGGATCGCGAACTCGGCCATGTGGTACCTGAGCCACATGCTCTACGACCTGGCTCGCTCGCCGGTTTTCGATGCTCAGTGGCGTCGCCTGTGGACGGCCTACCGACGGTACAACCAAGCATTCGCGGAGGCCTTGGACGTCGAGTCCGGTGACGGGGCGACAGTGATGATCCAGGACTATCACCTCAATCTTGCCCCGCAGGGCCTGCGGTCCAGACGCAGCGATCTGCGAATCGCCCACTTCACCCATACGCCCTGGGCTCCTTCGGAGTATTTCCAGCTGCTGCCCGAGGACATCGCCATCGAGATCCTCGACGGCTTGCTGGGGGCTGACCTGCTGGGCTTTCACACGCCCCGGTGGGCTCGCGCATTTCTGGATTGCTGTCGCGACGTTCTGCAGACCAAGGTCGAATATCGGTCCTCCGGCGGGGCGGTTCAAGCTCGCGACGGCCGCGTCGTCAGCGTCGAAGTCTTCCCGCTCGGGGTCGACGTGGACGCCATGAAGCAACGAGCCTTTCAGTCCGATGCCCTGGCGCGGATGCGCACGCTGCAGCGCATCGTCGGTGACCGCGCGGTGATCACTCGAGTCGACCGGACGGAGCTGAGCAAGAACATCCTGCGCGGGTTCATGGCCTACCGGGAGTTTCTGCGTTCCAATCCCAGCTGGCACAACCGGGTCGTTCACCTGGCCTTTGCCTATCCGTCTCGCCACGATCTGCCCGACTACCGGGCTTACACGGCCGAGGTGAAACGCCTCGCCGACGAGATCGACGACGAGTTCGGGACCGATGAGTGGACCCCCCTCAAGTTAGAGGTGGCCGACGACTATCCGGGCTCCTTGTCGGCCATGAGATTGGCCGACGTCTTGTTGGTCAACCCGGTCCGCGACGGCATGAACCTGGTCGTGAAGGAAGGTTGTGTCCTGTCCGAGCGGGATGCGGTGGCGGTGCTTTCTCGCCAAGCTGGCGCGGCCGAGGAGCTGGGAGGCGACGCCGTCCTGATCAACCCCTTCGACGTGACCGGCACGGCCTCAGCTCTTCGTACGGCGCTGGAAATGCCCGAGGCCGAGCGTGCAGCACGGGCCGCTCGGCTCCGAGTCGATTCGGTCGGCAGCTCCCCGCAGGAATGGTTTCGAGCCCAGATCGATCGGGTCGGCGAACTGTCCTCTTCCTCGTGAGCTAACGGGCGGTCAGCTCGGCGAGCAATGATGCCAGTTCCGCCGGTGACTGCAGGGCGATCGTGGTTTCCTCCCGGAGCTCCTCCACCCCGCCGACCGCAATCGTCACCGCCGGTCGGCCACTGGCCACGGCCCACGAGCGGACCCGCCGCACCGCCGGCACATCACCCAGGTCGTCGCCGGCAAATAGAACCGCGGCGGTCTCGGGGTTGAGAAGCTCGCCGATGGCGTCGCCCTTGTTGATGTCGGGCAGGCGGATTTCCAGGATGAGCTTTCCCCGGTGGGCCTCGAGTCCGACCGCACCGGCGCGCTGACGCACCAACGGTTCCAGTTGAGCCAGCGCGGCGTCCGGATCGGCGGCCTGACGAGTGTGAACGACCAGGGATAGTCGCTTGTCTTCCAGCCAGATCGCTGGGTCGACTTGCACCAAAGCCGCTGGAAGCTCGCTCCGCAGGGTGGCGATACCGGGCGGTTCGATCTGGGTTCGGAGCTGCCCAGCCTGCCATCGCTCGGCTCCGTGCAACCCCGACACCACGATGTCGGGGACCGCGTCCAGTCCACCCAGCGCGACGGCGGTCAGAGCGTCGCGTCCGGTTACCACGGCGACCTGAACACCGGCTTCGGCCAGCCGGATCAAGGTGGCCAGGAGCCCGTCGACCGGACGTGAGGCACTGGGATCGGCTACCAGCGGAGCCATCGTGCCGTCGAAGTCCAGTGCGATCAGGGCGCCCGTGAGGTGATCGCCGAACTCGGCCAGCTCAGCCGCTGCGGCCGGGTGTCGGGTCACGGCGGGGTCGAAGGACATGACTCGACCGTAGCGCGGGACCTTGGTGCCCCCTCACCGCAACAGCAGGCCGGCATCCCCGAACTCGTGCCAGAGGTAGCCGTTGGCCACCGCGGCTTCATAGGCGAGTTGACTGGTCCGGGCGCCCACAACCGACTCGACGAGCAGCAGGTGGGAGGCCTCTGGATCGTGCCAACCGGTGATCAGCCCATCCACGACCCGAACCGCACGGTTCGGCCCCAGCACCAGCGTCGTCCATCCCGTCGTCGCGTGGACTACACCCTCAGAGTCGAGCGCGGACTCGATCGCCCGGGTCGCGGTGGTGCCGACGGCGATCACCCGACCGCCGTGCGCCCGAGTGTGATTGACGAGTCGGGCCGTGCTCGCCGGGACCGTGAAGCGTTCGGCTTGAGGCGGTTCGCCCGCTTGCTGTGACGACACGCCGGTATGCAGCGTGATCGGTGCCAGCAGTATGCCTTTGGTGATCAGACGAACGACCAGCTCGGGGGTGAACGGCCGGGCCGCACTGGCCATCTCTGCGCTGCCGGGCTCGCGGGCGAAGATCGTCTGGTAGTCCTCCAGCGGCCACCGATCGCGCAAATAGCCATAACTGATGGGGCGGCCATAGCGCTCGAGGTAGTCGGCCATCCGCCCGGCGGACAGGATCATCGCTCGCCACAATCGGGTCCCTCGCCCGGTCGGCGATGCGCTAGACCCTGGATCGCGAGGCCCTGGATAAGGTTCGATCAGCTGGATGCGGACGCCGTGGTTCAGCAGGATCACATCACCGCTTTCGGCATACAGAATAGGCCGGTCTCCGTCGGGCGCGCGCCGCAGTTCCACTACCCAGGTCGCGTCGTCGAGTTCGGTGGCGAAATGGACGACCGCCGGCCAGCCGCCGCTTTGGTGAGCGTCGAGTTCGGCGGCAACGGTGGCTGAGGTGTTGACGAGCAGCAGGTCACCGGCTGAGAGGAACTCGTCCAATCGACTGAATTGGGAATGCTCGACGCCGTGCCGATCCGCGATCAGCAGCCGCACGCCGTCTCGGGTCAGACCCCGATGCTCGGGCGGTTCGGTAGCGGTCCGGCCGTCCGGGACGGAGAAGTGTGTGCTCGGACTGCCTGAGCCGGAATGGATGGTGGTCATAGTTTCAGTTCCTCGCCGTCGCTGAGTGGTCATCGGTTGCGCCCAGGCCCGGATCCGCGACTCGATAGCGACCGCTCGCCCGCCGCTGCGCCCCGCCTGCCCCAAGTAGCTGCAGCAGTGTGGGAACCACGGTCGCCGGATCGGGCCGATCAGAGATGTCCTCGCCCAGGAATGCCTGTTGATGCATTTGCGTGCGCATGTCGCCCGGATCGAAGCTGTAGATCCGCAGGCCGGGATTCTCCGCGGCTAAAGTTGCGCTGGCATGGTCCAGAGCAGCCTTGGACAGCCCGTAGGCGCCCCACCGCTCGTAGTGCTCGATGGCCGCGTCCGAGGACACGTTGAGGACCACGCCGTCTCCCGCGAGCAGGAATCCCAGTGCCGAGCGAATGAGCTCCAGCGGGGCTATGGCATTGACGGCCAGAACCTGATGGAGCTGTTCGGGCTCGATTTCGACCAGCGGCCGTAATGGGATTGGCCCAAGGGTGCTGGCGTTGTTCATCAGTAGATCCAGCCGGCCGGCCTGAGCGAGGGCTGTCATCAATGCTCGGCGGTGCCCGGCGTCGGCGACGTCGCCGGCGATTGCCGTGACCTTCGTTCGGCGGCTCAGTTCGGATCGCACCTCGCGCAGTCGGTCGGGGTTGCGGCCGTCGAGGATCAACGTCCAGTTTCGTTCGGCCAGTTCGCGGGCGGTGGCTAAGCCAAGTCCGGCTGATCCGCCGGTGATCAGAGCGATATTCATTCTTCCTCCAGTTCGCCTCCATTGTTAAAGTTGAAGTGAGCTTTAAGTCAAGCGATTCGTTACGCGCTAAGCTGATTTCGTGAATTCCACCGATCCACTCTCGGTATCCGAGGTCGCTCACCGCAGTGGATTCGCCGCGTCGGCGCTGCGCTATTACGAGCGAGAAGGCTTGATAACGGCTAGCCGAACCAGCGGGGGGCAGCGCCGCTACCCCCGTAGCGTGTTGCGAAGACTTGCCTTCATCCGCGCCGCCCGCAACGTCGGGCTGACGCTGGAAGAGATCCGCGGCGAGCTGGCCCGACTTCCACAATCCCGTACTCCGACCAAGGCGGACTGGAACCGCATTTCTCAAGACTGGCGGCATCGGCTGACCGAGCAGATCCAGGCCCTGACCGCGCTGCGTGAGGGCTTGTCGTCCTGTATCGGATGTGGGTGCTTGTCGCTGAAGGCATGCGCCATCTCCAACCCAGGCGACATCGCCGCCGCCTTCGGCAGCGAGGGTGCCGCCTATTTGCCGGCCTGGCTTCGCCAACCCTCACCCGGGGCTTAGGGTCGGCGAATGATCCGACGACCGGACGGTGCTCACCTGGCTGCCCAAAGCCCCGGCTTCCGAGCGTTTTGGACCGAACGTCACCTGGTCACCCTGTGCACGCTGCGTCAATCGGGAACGCCGCATCTCGTCCCGGTCGGCGCGACGATCGATTGGGACGCGGACCTGGTCCGGGTCATCTGTTCGCGGGGATCGCAGAAAGCTCGCAACATCATGAACGCCCACCGCGCGGGCATACCGGCGCTGGCTGCGGTGTGCCAGATCGATGGGCGACGCTGGTCGAGTGTCGAGGGTCTGGCCCGGGTATCGGCCGAACCGGCCGACGTTTCTCAGGCTGAACGCCGCTATGCCGAGCGCTACCGGCCGCCGCGGGTGAACCCCGAACGGGTCGTGATCGAGATCGCGGTCAACCGAGTACTGGGCAACGTCTGAGCAGTGTCGGAGCGGCGCCCGCTAGCGTGCACCGTATGGCCGGGCTGACTGTGGTGGGAATTGGTGCTGAGGGCAGCGCTGGGCTCTGTGATCGTGCCCGCGTGGCGTTGTCGCAGGCAACCGTGGTCGTGGGCAGCCCGCGCCAACTGGCCTTGTGTGAGCCGATGACGGCTCGAACGCTTCCATTGCCCCGTCCATTGCTGCCGGGGCTGGCGACTCAGTTGGAAGAACTCCTCGCTCGAGACCAAGAACGGGTAGTCGTGCTGGCGAGCGGCGACCCGATGTTCTACGGCATCGGCGCGACCTTGATTCGGCTGTTGGGGACCGAGTGCGTCGACATCGTGGCCCACCAGTCCAGCGCTTCGCTGGCTGCGGCTCGGCTGGGTTGGCCGCTGGAGTCGGTAGCGATATGCAGCGTGGTCGGCCGTCCGCTCGATGTGATCGACGACTCGATCTGTCCGGACAGCCGGCTGTTCGTCCTCAGCAGTGACGCCGGTTCACCGACAGCGGTGGCCGCTCACCTGACCGCGGCCGGCTTCGGGCCCAGCTTGATGACCGTGCTCAGCCAACTCGGAGGTCCGCGGGAGCGCCGTTGCACAAGCACGGCTGAGCAGGGTGATTTCGAGGATGTGGACGAGCTGAACCTGATCGCAATCGAAGCTCGCCGGGCCGGCTATGAGCCGAAGCCTGAGCCGAAGCCGGCGGCGCGATGGCCGGTCGTGGCCGGGTTGCCCGATGATGCGTACAGCCACGATGGCCAGCTCACCAAGCGAGACTTGCGTGCCATCACGTTGTCAAGTCTGGCTCCGCGGCCCGGCCAACTGCTGTGGGACGTGGGAGCCGGTGCCGGCAGTGTCTCGATCGAATGGCTTCGAGCTGACCCGAGCCTTCGGGCCATCGCGATCGAGAGTGATCCGGAACGAGCCGACAGAATAAGGCAAAACTCGATCGCTCTCGATGTCGCTCGGCTACGGGTCGTCAACGGGCGAGCGCCCGGGCACCTGCTCGCGCTGGCCGAACCGGATGCGGTCTTCCTAGGCGGTGGCCTGTCTCAGGAGGGCGTATTCGACGCGGCCTGGGCTGCCCTGCGCTCTGGTGGGCGGTTGGTGGCCAACGCGGTCACGATCGAATCGGAGACCTTGCTGGCTCAGTGGCGGGCTGAATTCGGGGGCGAACTGACTCGGATAGCCATCAGCCGGAGTAGCCCGGTCGGGCGTCTGACCGGATGGCGTCCCGCTATGCCGGTCACCCAGTGGATCGTGACCAAGCCATGACGGTTTATTTCATCGGGGCGGGCCCCGGGGCCGCCGACCTGATCACCGTACGCGGGCAGCGCATTCTCGCCGCTGCCGCTGTCTGCCTGTACGCGGGCAGCCTGGTGCCGACCGAGTTGTTGGACTACTGCGCGCCCGGAACCACGCTGATCGACACGGCCCAGCTCGATCTCGACGACATCACCGAATCGTTGGTGTCAGCGCACCGCCGCGGAGCCGATGTCGCCCGTTTGCACTCGGGGGATCCGTCGATCTTCTCCGCAGTCGCCGAGCAAATGCGGCGCTTGGACGCGCAGGCCGTGCCGTACGAAATCGTGCCGGGGGTGCCGTCCTTCGCCGCGGCGGCTGCGGCGCTACGCCGTGAGCTTACGGTGCCGACTGTCGGGCAGACGGTGATCCTGACCCGAACCGCGGCCCAGGCCACGCCGATGCCGGCCCTGGAATCACTGAGCGCGCTAGGCGCTACTCAGTCGACGATGGTGCTTCACCTTGCCGTGCAACGGATAGGCGAGGTAGTAGCGGAGTTGGTCGGCAACTATGGACCTGACTGCCCGGTGGCGGTCGTTGCGCAGGCGAGCCGTGAAGACGAGGTGATCCTGCGCGGCACGCTGGCCGACATCGCGCAACAGGTTGATGAGGCCGGGATCCGCCGTACCGCCGTGATCGTTGTCGGACAGGTTCTGGCTGCCGAAGGTTTTCCGGACAGCCACCTCTACTCGACCACTCGTTCGCGGCTGTCCTAGCGTCTGAGTGCCCGTAAGCCGAGGAATCCGATCGCCGTTCCGAAGGCCAAGGACGCGATCGTCAAAGCCAGATGCACGGCGAAGAAGCTGGTCATGCCGTGGTTGAAGGAGCGATCGTCCTGCCAGATGTTTTTCAAGAATGTCGGCCAGATGATCCAGCTCCACACGCCGAATCCGAACAAGAACCAGGCCACCGGTCGGGAAACGATCATTGCCTCAGTATCCCCACCGCGCGGCGGCACACTGCCGGCACCAGTGGGGCTAGCCACGACCGACGATCGTGCCTGCCCGGTCGATCACGATGATGTCGACGGCCACGGGCGCATCACCCAGCGTCTGCTCGCACATCAGGCGAGCTCGCGAGGCGACCAGATCACCGATCGGCACGCCGGCGGCTTGGCAGACCTGCAAGACGTCCAGGGCTGAATTGGCCGTGCGAATGCGCTCGAGCAGGCTCGGCGGAGCCGACACTTCACCAGCCAAGGACGCCAGAAACTCAAGATTGACCTGGGATCGTCCACTGTGCAGATCGAGATGGCCGTCGGCGAGCTTGGCGAGCTTGCCGATCCCGCCGGCGATCGTGAGCCGCGGGACCGGGTGCGTCCGGAGGTACTTCAGCACAGCACCGGCGAAGTCGCCCATGTCCAGCAGAGCCTCCTCATCGAGGCCGTAGACCTGCGTGAGGACCCTTTCCGATGTGCTTCCGGTGGCCGCTCCGACGTGCTGGTGACCGACGGCCCGGGCGACGTCCACTCCGCGCCGAATGCTGTCGATCCAGGCCGCGCACGAGTAGGGAACCACGATTCCCGTCGTTCCGAGGATAGAGATCCCGCCGAGGATGCCGAGCCGCGGGTTCCAGGTATGAAGGGCGATTTCTTCGCCGGAGTCGACCGATATCTGAATCTCGACGTCCGGCCTGGCCCCATGTTCGGCGGCCAACTCCGCAATGGCCGCGATCATCATCGACCGCGGAACCGGGTTGATCGCCGGTTCACCCACGGCCAGCGGCAGGCCCGGCTTGGTCACGGTCCCCACCCCCGGCCCGGCGCTGAAGCTCACCCCGGCGCCTCGTTCAGCGGACCGAACGCGGGCCGTGATCACCGCGCCGTGCGTGACATCGGGATCATCCCCGGCGTCCTTGGTGATCGAGGCACTGGCCGAGTCCTCACCGAGCTCGTGCCGGGTCAAGGCGAACGCCGGTCGCTGGCCCTTGGGCAGGGTGATGGTCACCGGATCTGGAAAGCTGCCTGTGAGCAGCGCGGTGTACGCGGACACGGTGGCGGCCGTGGCGCAGGCACCCGTTGTCCAGCCATAGCGCAAGCCAGCGGTGGTGGTCATCGCTGCTCAGCATGCAACAACGGATGAGGTGGCAATGCTGCGGGTGCTGATACTTGGCGGCACGACTGAAGGCCGGCGGCTCGGACAGGCATTGTTGTCGAGCCCCGACATCTCGGCTGTCTCCTCGCTGGCCGGACAGCTTCGCGAGCCGAGGACCGTTCCGGGCGAGGTCCGGGTCGGGGGATTCGGCGGCCCCGTGGGGTTAGCCGACTGGCTCGAACGTCACCGCATTCAGGCCGTGGTGGACGCAACGCATCCCTTTGCCGCTCGCATGAGCGGGTCAGCCGAGATCGCCTGCGAAAGAGTGGGCGTGCCGTTGCTCCGGTTCACCCGAGCCGCGTGGGTGGAATCCGAGGGCGATGACTGGCGGCGGGTGGAGTCCCTGAACGCCGCGGCTTGGCTGGTTCCTCAGGTGGGCCGCCGGGCATTTCTCACCACCGGACGCACCGAGTTGGCACCCTTTGCCGCACTGGACGAGGTGTGGTTCCTGCTGCGGGTCATCGACGCGCCGGAACCACCGCTGCCGCGCAACTGCACGCTGGTGCAGGCCCGAGGGCCGTTCGCGCTGGTCGAGGAGTTGGAGCTGATGCGTCGCTGGCAGATCGACGTGCTCGTCACCAAGGACAGCGGCGGCGCGGCGACCGCACCGAAATTGCTGGCCGCGCGTCAGCTGCACATCCCGGTCATCATGGTGAATCGGCCGCCGTCCGGAACGACCCGGACGGTCTTTGAGGTGGGGTTGGCTGTGAACTGGTTGCAGGGGTTGGCGGCTGGGAGGAGCTGACATTAACCGGGATAGTTGCGGGGAGTGAAGACCCGGGCCGAACCGTCGTCGGCCGTCGCCGAACGAGTCTGGGATGACCCGACGATGAGCAGACAGCGCATGTCGATCGTGGCGGCATCGAGGTCGGCCAGCCGTACTACGGTGACCGTCTCCTGTGCGCCACCCACGTCGCGCCCGATCACTACCGGGGTATCCGGCGAGCGGTGTTCCAGCAGCAGGTTGCGGAGCTTTTCCACTTGCCAGGTGCGGGTCTTCGAAGCTGGGTTATAGACAGCCAGCACCAGGTCGGCCTGCGCCACGGCGGCCAGCCGGGCCTCGATGACCGACCAAGGTTTGAGCCGGTCCGACAGCGACAGGACGCAATAGTCATGGCCCAAGGGAGCCCCGACCCGGCTCGCTACGGCTTGCGCGGCGGTGACGCCCGGGCACACTCGCACCGCAACGTGTGACCACTGGGGATCCTCGGCGGCCTCCAGCACTGCGGCGGCCATCGCGAAAACCCCGGGGTCGCCGGAAGACACCACCACTACGCGCGAGCCCCGCTTGGCCAGGTCGAGCGCAAAGGCCGCCCGTTCGCCTTCCACTTTGTTGTCCGAGGCGTGACGGCGCTGACGCGGATTGACCGGCACCCGATCGAGGTAGGTGGTGTAGCCGACCAGGTCGTCGGCCTGAGCCAGTTCGGCGTATACCTCCGGCGTCAGCCAGTCTCGACCGGCCGGACCTAATCCGACGACGACGACCTGTCCGATCGCCGCGGACTCAGCGGTTGCTTGATCGCTCGAGGGCGATGCCGGAATGGGTGAGGTCGCCGGGCTGGGCAGCAGGGCAAGTGAAAAGTACGGGACGGTTTCCGGATCGACATCGGCCAGCGGCAACAACCGCTGGGAGCCGGTCGAAGCCCGTTCGACGTACCAGGCGTCCTCCAGACGACCTGACTGGGCGAATGCCCGGCGCACCTTGGCAAAAGTCCGTCCCAACTTCATGACCACGGCTGAGTCCGTGCTGGCCAGATGGGTGGTGAGGCTCGCCTCGTCCAGCGTGCCCGGAAGCACGGTGAGCACCTCTTCGTGCTCGACCAACGGGCGTCCGAGTGCGGCCGACGCGCCGCTGATCGACGTCACGCCTGGGATCACTTCAGCCGGGTAGCGGTGAGCCAGCCGCTTGTGCAAGTGCATGTAGGAGCCGTAGAAGAGCGGATCGCCTTCCGCTATGACCACCACCGTGCGACCCGCGTCCAGGTGCTGGGCCAGCCGCTCAGTCGCCAGGGCATAGAACTCGGCCATTGCTCCGTCATAGCCACCGGGATGCTCGACGGTCTCGGTTGTGACCGGGTAGATCAGGGCTTCCTCGATCGGCTCCCCTCGAAAGTAGGGAGCCGCCACCGAACGAGCGATCGAGCGGCCATGGCGGGCGCTGTGGTAGGCGATCACATCGGCCTCGCCGATCAGCCGAGCCGCCTTGACCGTGACCAATTCCGGATCGCCCGGTCCCAGCCCGACGCCGTACAAGCGGCCCGTCATTCCTGCTCGCTCGCAATCGCGTTCAGTGCGGCCGCGGTGATCGCCGAACCGCCTCGGCGTCCGCGGACGATCAAATATTCCAGGCCGGGTTGGTTGGCTCTGGCCAGTCCGTCGGCGTAGTCGGCCAGCGCCTGTTTCGATTCAGCGGCACCGATGAACCCGACCGGGATCCCGATGATCGCCGCGGGGCGCGGGGCCCCGGCGGCCAGCATTTCCAGCAGCCGGAACAAGGCCGTCGGTGCGTTGCCGATAGCCACCACGGCCCCGGCCAGGTGTCCGCGCCACAGCTGCAATGCGGCCGCGCTCCTGGTCGTGCCCAGTTGCTGGGCCAGTTCGGCCACGCGCGGATCAGACAGCGTGCAGATGACCTCGTTATCGGCCGGCAGCCGTCTTCGAGTCACGCCCGAGGCCACCATCTGGGCATCGCACAGAATGGGTGCTCCGTTGTTCAAAGCGACCCTGGCGGCAACGACGACGGCCTTGGAATACCCGATGTCGGGGCTCAGATCCACCATGCCGCAGGCGTGAATCATCCGCACCGCAACCCGCGCGACGTCGGACGGAAAGCGGCTCAGGTCCGCCTCAGCCCTGATCATGGCAAAGGATCGTCGATAGATCTCGGGGCCGTCGTCGAGGTAGGACCATTCGGTTGATGTCATTAACTCACCCGGTATCCGATTTCGGTGGCCAGAACCTCAATGTGCGGAACCGCCGGCGAACCGCAGCGGCGCTCGCAGCCGACCCAGTGCACGGGGAGCGCCGCCCAGCCCATGTCTGCGCGAGATGTCATTGCCGCATCCTGGCGCACGTCGCGAATCGAGCGAGCGCACCCGGGGCGGCCCGTGCAACTGGTCACTCCCCGCCGCGGGTCGTCCGCGGTAACGATCAGATCGGCCGAAGCCAGGCGGGCCGAGGCGCGATCGGGACCTGCCTGGCAATCGAGCAGGACGATCGTCCGGTCGGGAGTCACTATCAGGGCGGTTGCGAGCACCTCGTGAAGGGCCCGCGCCTGGTCCGCGCTCAGGCGGCCCAGGGGAGCGCCGGCCACGACCGCCGATCCGAGCGTTCCGATGAACGGAAGGGACGGCTCGCCCGCCGGTTCCGAGAAAGTCACGCGCTGGCTGCTGCGTGGTCCCAGGTCGCGGAGCCGCCAGGCGTGCGTGCCACTGCGGTCCCGTTCGCGCAGGAAGCGCTCGGCCCTGATCATCATCCGCGACACCGCCTCGGTGGCCTTCATTGCCCGGCCCCACGACAAGCCGTCTACCAGCAGGCGGAATTGGTCGGGTTTGACCGCTACCAGGCACAGATCGGGCTCGAGGGCCACGATGTCACCACGACCATCGTCGATCCCGAATAGAAAGCGACCGGACAGCTGGGTCAGGGCCGGCGTTGCGCACAGAGCCTCGTCGACCATCGCCACGAGGTGATCGATCGGTGCCTCGCCCAGGTCGTCCAGGCCGTTGAACGGCGAAGCCACGATGTTGCGAGCTCGTTCGTGGGTCCAGGAAGGGACCAATCCCGCCCGCCACAAACGGGCCGACAGGGCGCTTTCCTGGCCCGCCGGAATCCCGCGGATCTGGATATTGCCCCGAGATGTCAGATCCAGTGCACCGTCGCCGAGTTCCGAGGAGACTGAGATCAGCTCGGCCCACTGAGCCGAACTCACCCGACCGCCTGGAATTCGGACCCGGGCCAACCCGCCATCGGCCGCCTGGTGCAGTTCGATGACTCCAGGGCAGGCGTCCATGGCACTTGATCTGGCGGCTAGTCCAGCCCCCGTACGGGCGCTGCTCATGCCGTTGGGATGGGTGGCCACAACCGGTGATGCTACGTCCGCACTAGAGTGAGCCTGCCACTAGCGGCGATAGCTGGAGGAAGCCGGTGCAATCGGGGAGGACCTCCACGTGATCTTGCTGCTGTCGACGTCCGACACCGACCTGCTCAGCGCCCGAAGTAGCGGCTCGGACTATCGACTGGCCAATCCCAACCGGATCCTTCTCGATGAGATCCCGGCGCTGCTTGACGGCGTGGACCTGATCGTGGCTCGGATCCTGGGTGGCTTCCGCGACTGGGAGGCGGGCCTGAGCGCCCTTATCGCCAGCGGTAAGCCGGTGGTGATCCTCGGCGGCGAGCAGGTACCTGACGCGGAGCTGATGACCCACTCCACCGTTCCGGCCGGCATCGCCGCGGACGCCCACGCCTATCTGGCCCAAGGCGGCGGTGACAATCTGCGCGAGCTGTATCGGTTCCTGTCCGACACCATTCTCTTGACCGGTAGTGGCTTCCAGGCGCCGGTTGCCTTGCCGACTTGGGGGGTTCTGGAACGCTCGAGCGCGCTCGCGGCCGGTCCAGCGGTAGCCGTGTTGTACTACCGAGCCCATCATGTAGCCGGCAACACCGCCTTCGTCGAGACTCTGTGCCAAGCGATTGAAGCCCACGGTGCCCGGGCCTTGCCGGTCTACTGCGCATCCCTTCGTTCAGCTGATTCGGGGCTGCTGGACTACTTGCGCCAGGCTGATGCGATGGTCGTGACGGTGCTCGCGGCCGGCGGTACCCGCCCCGCCGATGCCACGGCCGGCGGCGATGACGAGGCCTGGGATGTCGGCGCGCTGGCCGGCCTGGATATCCCAATATTGCAGGGCCTTTGCCTCACCAGCTCCAGGGACAGCTGGCTGGCCAACGATGACGGCCTGTCACCGTTGGACGCGGCCACGCAGGTGGCAGTCCCGGAATTCGACGGCCGCCTGATCACGGTTCCGTTCTCCTTCAAGGAGATCGACGGCGACGGGCTGACGGTGTACGTGGCCGACGTCGAACGCAGCGCGCGGGTGGCCGGCATCGCCGTGCGGCACGCCCGGCTGCGCCATATCGCCGCAGCCGACCGACGGGTCGTGATCATGCTTTCGGCTTACCCCACCAAGCATTCGCGCATCGGAAACGCGGTCGGTCTTGACACCCCGGCCAGTGTCGTGCGGTTGCTGGCCCGACTGCGTCAGGCGGGCTACGACATCGGGCCGGTCGAGGGACCGGACGCTTTGCCCGGCGTGGCCAGCCTGGACGGTGATGCGCTGATCCACGCGCTGATCGCAGCCGGTGGCCAGGACCTCGATTGGCTGACGGCTGAGCAGCTATCGGGCAATCCGATCCGGATATCGGCCGCCACCTACGGTCGTTGGTTCGAGTCGTTGCCCGCCGATCTCCGGGACGCGGTGAACCAGCACTGGGGGCCGGCCCCGGGCGCTCTGTTCGTCGACCGTTCCCAGGACCCCGAAGGCGAGATCGTGCTCGCCGCGTTGCGGGCCGGCAACGTCGTGGTGATGGTTCAGCCACCCCGTGGATTCGGCGAGAACCCGGTTGCGATCTATCACGATCCCGACCTGCCGCCCAGCCATCACTACCTGGCCGCCTACCGGTGGCTGGCCGAGGAATTCCGGGCCGACGCCATGATTCACGTCGGCAAGCACGGCAACCTGGAGTGGCTTCCCGGTAAGGGCTCGGGATTGTCGGCTTCCTGCGCGCCGGATGCCGCGATCGGAGACCTGCCGTTGATTTATCCCTTCCTGGTCAACGATCCGGGAGAAGGCACTCAGGCCAAACGCCGGGTGCACGCCACGCTCGTCGATCACCTGATCCCTCCGATGGCTCGAGCCGAAAGCTATGGCGACATCGCACGCCTGGAACAGCTGCTCGACGAGCACGCTTCGATCGCGGCGTTGGACCCGGCCAAGCTGCCGGCGATCCGCTCGCAGATCTGGACGCTGTTGCAGGCCGCAAAACTTGATCATGATCTTGGCATCGCCGACCGTCCGCACGATGCGGAGTTCGACGACTTCATCCTGCACGTGGACGGCTGGTTGTGCGAGATCAAGGACGTCCAGATCCGGGACGGCTTACACATTCTCGGGCAGCCCCCGGCGGGCGCGGCCCAGGTGAATCTGGTGCTGGCGATGCTGCGAGCCAAACAGATGTGGGGTGGTCAGGCCGGCGCCCTACCGGGATTGCGGGAGGCTCTTGGCCTGAGCGAACAGGGTGATTCCGCTCGCGGCGACGTCGATCAGAGCGAGGAGCTGGCCCGTTCGCTGGTTCAGTTCATGGCCGATCACGACTGGGATCCGCGGGCGGCCGACGCGGCCGTAGCTCAGCTTCCAAGCTCCCTTGACGCTGGCCTGGTGGCCCGGATCCTGCGGTTCGCGGCCCACGAGGTGGTGCCAAGGTTGGCGGCCACCACCGACGAGATGACCAACGTGCTGCATGCCCTGGACGGTGGCTATGTTCCAGCCGGTCCCAGCGGATCGCCGTTGCGCGGGCTGATCAATGTGCTTCCGACCGGTCGCAATTTCTACTCGGTCGATCCGAAGGCCATCCCCAGTCGACTGGCCTGGGAGACGGGTCAGGCGATGGCCGACTCGCTGCTGGCCCGCTACCGCCAGGACACCGGGGACTGGCCCCGTTCGGTCGGGCTGTCGGTGTGGGGGACCAGCGCGATGCGCACCGCCGGTGACGATATCGCCGAGGTGTTCAGCCTGCTCGGCGTTCGTCCGATCTGGGACGAGGCATCTCGGCGGGTATCGGGAATCGAGGCAATCGAGCTGGCGGAACTCGGCCGGCCGCGTATCGATGTCACCGTGCGGATATCGGGATTCTTCCGCGACGCGTTCCCGCATGTGGTGGCGATGCTTGATGACGCGGTCCGACTGGTCGCGGGCCTGGACGAGCCGGAAGAATCGAACTTCGTCCGGGCCCACGTACAACGCGACCTCGCTGGTCACGGCGATCAACGTCGAGCTACGTTGCGGGTATTCGGTTCCAAGCCCGGCGCCTATGGAGCTGGTCTGTTGCCCTTGCTGGACAGCAAAAACTGGCGCGACGACTCCGATCTGGCCGAGGTCTATGCGGCCTGGGGTGGCTTCGCCTACGGTCGCGGAGTAGACGGTGTGCCGGCGCGGGCGGACATGGAATCGGCCTATCGGCGGATCAACGTGGCGGCCAAGAATGTGGACAGTCGCGAGCACGACATTGCCGATTCCGACGACTACTTCCAGTACCACGGCGGCATGATCGCCTTCACGCGTGTTTTGACCGGTGCGGCCCCGGCTGCCTACATCGGCGACAGCACGATGCCCGATGCGGTTCGCACGAGGACTTTGAGCGAGGAAACGGCCCGGATCTTTCGGGCTCGAGTCGTGAATCCACGCTGGATCTCCGCGATGCAGCGGCATGGGTACAAGGGCGCGTTCGAGCTGGCCGCGACGGTTGATTACCTCTTCGGCTACGACGCCACCGCCGGCGTCGTAGCCGACTGGATGTATGAGAAATTGACCGAGGAGTACGTCCTCGATCCGGTGATGCAGAAATTCTTCGCCGAGTCCAACCCGTGGGCCCTGCATGGGATCAGTGAACGCCTGCTGGAAGCCGCGGAGCGGGGAATGTGGCAGCACCCGGACGAGTCCATGATCGACGCGCTCCGCGAGGCCTATCTGCGGGCCGAGGATGATTTGGAGGGCAAGGCCGTCTAGGTCCACCTGCGCCAGGCAGTCAGACCGATCACAACTGTCCCCGGGTGAGGCCGCAATCCCATACGGTGACCAGCGATCAACTACCTGTCCTATTCCGGAGGCGACATGAGCGGCGAGCACGCGGCCGATCTGTCACTGCTGATTTTTCGTATCGCTCTGGGTGTGGTGTTTCTCGCCCACGGCTACAACCACATTTTCGGCGGCGGCAAAATTGCCGGTACGGCGCGCTGGTTCGCCAGCCTCGGCATGCGTCCGGGGCAACTTCACGCGTGGACGGCCAGCCTGACCGAGTTGGGCGCCGGTGTTTTGCTGGTTCTCGGGCTGCTCACGCCGTTGGCCTGCGCGGGCGTCATCGGCACCATGGTCGTGGCCTGGATAACCAATCACCGAAGGAACGGGTTCTTCATCTTCCGGCCGGGGGAGGGCTACGAATACGTCATGACCCTGACGTTCGCCGCGGTTGGCCTGGCCGGTGTCGGCAGCGGCCGGTGGTCGGTCGATCATGGTCTCGGTTGGTTCGATCCGCCCGGATGGACGGGTTTTCTAATTGCGGTGATCGCTGGATTTGGTGGAGGGATCGGTTTGCTGGTTACGTTCTGGCGACCCGTTCGGCCGTCCGTCGACTGACCGGATTTCGTTGCGAGAGAGGACCCACTGTGCAGTTCGGTAGAACCTATGAGGAGTTCGAGGTCGGTGCCGTTTATAAGCATTGGCCGGGCAAGACCATCACCGAGTCCGATGATCACCTGTTCTGCCTGATCACCATGAACCATCATCCGTTGCACCTGGACGCGAACTTCGCGGCCGAGACCACGGAGTTCGGCAAGAACGTGGTGGTGGGCAACCTCATCTACTCCGTCCTACTGGGCATGTCGGTGCCGGATGTGTCGGGCATGGCCATCGCCAATCTGGAGATCGAGTCGTTGCGGCATGTCGCTCCGACCTTCCATGGCGACACGATCTATGGCGAGACGACGGTCTTGGACAAACGCGAATCCGCGTCCAAGAACGATCGAGGCGTTGTGCACGTCCAGACCGTGGGTTACAAGCAGGACGGCACCGTGGTGTGCATCTTTCGGCGGAAGGTGATGGTGCCCAAGCAGAGTTACCTGGACGCCCGGGGTGGCGAGCAGCCCGGCCGTCCCACGCCGACCAGCTGACCCGGTCGTCACCGCCGAAGGCGAGGTTGCGGCCTGTCCGGGCTCTCGATGATCCCGGCTTTGACGCATCGGCGTTGACCTACACCGACGCCGGCGCTGGCTCCTGCAACCACTAATCGCCCAGCCGGCGGCCGCGCGTGAGTCCGCGGGTGCTCCCCGGATCGAGCCACTCCAACGGGGGCACTGCTCCGCCCCCGCCTTTCCTTGATCATCTGTAAATGATGGGGCCCAGAGTAACCAAAACCTACAGATGATCAAGGTAAACCCGAGGGCGTAGGTCCCGACACCGGACTCGACCAGACCCGTCAGGTGGCTGAACGCATCCGCGTCGCGACCGCCGCGGACCCGATACCGATCGAGGGCGGCGAGATCGAGGTGACGATCAGCGGCGGCTGCGCTGTCGGCCCGGCTGCGGCGCCTGATGTGCTTGTCCACACAGCCGACGCGCAGATGTATCTGGCCAAGGAGTCGGGCCGCAATCGCATCATCGCGATCGGACCGGATCGGATCACGCCCACCACGCGAACCAGCCCGACACCACGAAACCTGGCGCGACGTCGTCCAGATGCGGCGCCGTAGTCCGACCGGGTGGTCCCGCTAGTTGATCGCGAGCCCGTCGAGGATGGCATCGATGCCGAACAGGAACACATCGACGGAGTACTCGATGCCTGCGGCTTCGGTGACAATTCCGGCGCGGGTCAGCTCCGCGTAGTTCTGTTCCTCGGCCACCTCGCCGAGAATGTAGTGCCCGAGCGTGCGCGCCCCCCACTGGGCGGCCGGCTCAGGCAGGGCGGCGGCGAGGAGGTCGTGCAGTGCCCGCATGGGCGTGCTCGTCCATGGGCGCAGTGCTTGGGCAAAGGACACGACCTCGGCCGCGTCTCTGACGCCGAGCAGGGCATCGCGGATGGCGAGGGCCTGCCGGCGCAGGCGCTGTCTGGTTGAGCTGGCGCGCGGAGCGACGGATGCTTCGGCCAGGATTTTGTCGGCGACCATGGCCAAGAGGTCTTGTTTGCTGTCTACGTGCCAGTAAAGCGCGCTGGGCTGGGCACCCAGGGCGGCGGCGACGCGCCTCATCGACAGCGCGGCCAGGCCGTGTTCCCGCAGTATCGACAACGCGGCGTCGAGGACCTTCTCCCGCGACAGATCCTTCGCCAACGCCACCGGGGTGCCTCTCCTTGCCCGGCTATTGCCGCCGGCGCGAAGATGCTCCACCGGTTCCGGGTTCTACTCGGTCCCTAGTATATGGTTGAACGGTGTTCAATGATTTTGGATCCCTCGCGACACGGCAGCTCAACGGGGGCGTGCTGAGCACGTCGGACGCGTTGGCGATTTTGCGCTCGGGCGACGATGAGCTTCTCGATCTGGTCGCGGCCGCGGGCCGGCTGCGGCGGCGGCACTTCGGAAACTCGGTCAAGGTCAACTACCTGGTGAATCTGAAGTCAGGCAAGTGCCCCGAGGACTGCTCCTATTGCTCGCAGCGACTCGGCGCCGAGACTCAGATCCTCAAGTACAGCTGGCTTGATTCCGACGATGCCGTCCAGCAGGCCGGCGCGGGCGTGCGGGCGGGGGCGTCGCGGGTCTGCTTGGTCGCGAGCGGCCGGGGTCCCACTCACCGAGACGTTGACCGGGTGGCCGGCATCGTCGGCCAGCTGAAGCAGGAGCACCCGCAGGTCGAGGTCTGTGCGTGCCTGGGCATTCTTGATGACGGCCAGGCGCAGGCGTTGCAGGCGGCCGGCGTAGATGCCTACAACCACAACATCAACACCAGCGAGTCGCGCTACGCGGACATCTGCACCACCCACGACTACAGCGACCGGGTGCGCACGATCGAGCGGGCGAAGGAATCCGGGCTCTCGCCCTGCTCGGGCCTCATCGTCGGGATGGGCGAGTCGGACGAGGAGCTGGTGCAGGCCGTATTCGCACTGCGCGAGCTGGACAGCGACTCCATTCCGGTGAATTTCCTGATGCCGTTCGAGGGCACGCCGCTCGAGCAGACCTGGCTGCTGACGCCGGCCCGCTGCCTGCGCATCCTCGCAATGGTTCGTTTCGCCTGCCCGGCCACCGAGCTGCGGATGGCCGGCGGCCGCGAACTGCACCTGCGGTCATTGCAGCCGTTGGCCTTGCAGGTCGCCAATTCGCTCTTCCTGGGCGACTACCTCACCAGCGAGGGTCAGGCCGCTCGCGCCGATCTGGAGATGATCGCCGACTCCGGTTTCCGTGTCCTGGGCCTGGACGACGAAGCTCCCACCACGATTGTCGAATCGGCGCCGGCCGCGGTCGGCTCCCCGGTCACCGTCCGGCGTCGGGGTGCCGGCACAACGCTCGCGCCCAACGCCTGATCGGTCGCGGTGATGGACGGGTCGCGCTCGTTGGTCGATCGCGACCGTGGTCTGCTCTGGCATCCCTACGCTTCGCTCGCCGGACCGCCGCCGTACGCGGTTCGGGCGGCGGCCGGAGTGCGGCTGGAACTGGACTCGCCGGATGGCCGTTGTTTCGATGTCGTCGACGGGATGAGCTCGTGGTGGAGCGCGATTCACGGCTATCGCAACCCGACCCTGGACGACGCCATCCGGACGCAGCTGAGCAGCTTCAGCCACGTTATGTTCGGCGGCCTCACTCACGAGCCCGCCGTGCGGTTGGCCGAGCAGCTCATCCAGCTGGCCCCTGACCCGCTGCAACATGTCTTCTTCGCCGACTCCGGTTCGGTCTCGGTCGAGGTCGCGCTGAAGCTGGCGGTGCAGTTCCAGGTCGCGGCCGGGCGTTCGACCCGGCATCGGTTCCTGGCCCTGCGCGGTGGCTATCACGGTGACACGGTCGCGGCCATGAGCGTGTGCGATCCGGTCGATGGGATGCATTCGGCCTTCCCGGCGCTGGTCCCCGAGCAGGTTTTCCTGCCACGCCCGCCTGCCGCGACCCTGGTCGAGGGGGTGCTCGTGGCCGACGAGGCATCGGTGGATGCCTGGATCGCGATGATGGAGCTGACCGTTCAGCAGTTCGGCGACGAGCTCGCCGGGATCATCGTCGAGCCGGTGCTGCAAGGCGCCGGCGGCATGTACATCTACGCGCCGCGCTGCCTGCAGGCACTGCGGCGGGTCGCCGACCAGACCGGCATCCTGCTCATCTTCGACGAGATCGCGACCGGTTTCGGCCGGACCGGTCGACTCTTCGCCGCGGAGTGGGCCGGTGTCGCACCGGACGTCATGTGCGTGGGCAAGGCTCTCACGGGCGGTTACCTGACCCTGGCCGCGATGCTGTGCACGGCTCGGGTCGGTGCGGTTATCACGGGTTCGCAGCACGAAGCGCTGCTGCACGGTCCGACGTTCATGGCCAATCCGATGGCCTGCGCGGTGGCCAGTGCATCCCTGTCCTTGCTGGACGATCGGTGGTTCGGTCAGGTCGCTCTAATCGAGAAATCGTTGGCTGCCTCGCTCGCTCCGGCCGCCGCGCTCGGTTCGGTTCGCGACGTGCGAGTGATTGGTGCGGTCGGCGTCGTCGAATTGGACCGCCCCGTGGACGTCACCGCCGTGACCCGGGCTGGGCTCGAACATGGTGTGTGGCTTCGGCCATTTCGCAACCTCGTCTACACGATGCCGCCCTACCTCAGTAGCGCGAGCGAGGTCGGGACCATCGGTGCGGGTATCACCGCGGCGGTCGCCGAGGTGCACGGCTGATGCAGGCTATGCAGCAATGGCTGGTCAAGTCGGCGCGGTTGCGCGCTGAGCGCGGAATCATCCGTCACGCCCAGCCGCTCACCACCGACCGACCAGTATTGGATCTTGCCTCCAACGACTACCTCGGCCTCGCCGATGATCCCCGTTTGAAAGCCGCGGCCATCCAGGCAATCCAGCGCTACGGCACCGGCGCTCGCGCGTCGCGGGTGGTGACTGGCACGGTTGGCGCGCACGTCGATCTCGAGCGGGAACTCTGTGCGCTCACCGGCCAACCCGCCGCGTTGGTCTTCTCCAGCGGCTACCTGGCCAATCTCGGCGTGCTTACGGCGTTGGGGCGTCCGGGCACGCTCATCCTTGCCGACGAGCACATCCACGCTTCGCTGGTCGACGCGGCCCGATTGGCCCGCGGCGTGGTCGAGACATTTCCGCACGGCGATCTGGCCGCGTTGCGCACCGCGCTGGCCGGCCGCACCACCGCCCGAGCGATCGTGGTAATCGAGTCGATCTACTCGGTCTTCGGGGACGCGGCCGATGTCACCGCGACCGCCGCCCTATGCGCCGACTACGACGCGCTGTTGGTGGTGGACGAGGCGCACGGTGTGGGGGTCGCCGGTGCCGGGCGCGGAGCGGTGCACGCGGCCGGACTGGCCGGCGCGGACCACGTCGTCGTGACCGCAACCATGTCCAAGGCCCTTGGCGCGCAGGGCGGGGCCGTGTTGGGCTCGCTATTGCTGCGCGAGCAGCTCGTCAATACGGCCCGCAGCTTCATCTTCGACACCGGACTGGCTCCGGCTTCCGCCGCCGCGGCGGCCGCCGCCTGTGCCATCGTGCTGACCGAACCCGAGCGGGTCGCGACCATCGGCCACAACGCCGGGCTGATCGCTGCCATCTGCAAACTGCCCCGCGCGGCTGGTGCCGTGCAGTCCCTGCCCGTCAGCAGCGCCGACGCGGCGGTCCGGATCTCCGACGCGCTGCGCGAATCCGGCGTCCTGGTCGGGTGTTTCCGGCCCCCGAGCGTGCCCGACGGCGTGTCCCGGCTGCGGATGACCGCCAATGCAAACCTCGACGCGAACCAGGTGACGCGAGCGGCCACTCTGGTCGCTGCCGCCGTCGCCGCCGAATCCGACCGAAAATGAGTTACCACGTCGTGCGCGATCCCTTCCAGGTTCAGGAGGTTCTGCGTCGCAGCAACGAGTTCGTGCCGGCCAACGCCCTCACCTCAGTGGTCGAACTGCACCCGGCGACGCTGCGGGCGCTGGCCCGGGTTGGCTTTGCCCTGCCGCCCGTGCTGGCCTCGGCCTCGGGCGAACAGCACCGGCGGGTGCGCACAGTCGTCGCCCGCTTCTTCACTCCGGAGAAGGTCGCCGCGATCGGACCCCGCGTGGTCGAACTAATCCGTGCCCGCTGCCGAATTGCCGCCGCGGCACTGGCCGAGGGCCCAGTCGACCTGGCTCGGCTGACCCGCGACATACCCGCCGAGATCATGATGGATCTCACCGGAATCAGGTGCCCCGATATGGAGCGGCTCAAGCGCTGGAGTCACCATTCGCTGGAACTGTTCTGGGGCTGGCCGGATCCGGCCCGGCAGCTCGAACTCGCCGAGAGCGCGGCGGAGTTCTATCAGTGGCTGCGTGATCAGGTGTCGGGCAGCGGCGGCGATCGTTCGCTGTTCGGCTCGCTGCTGAGCGCCGGGCTGAGCGACACTGAGGTCTGCTCGCTCGGATATTTTCTGGTCATTGCCGGGCAGGAGACCACGTCGCAGCTCATCAATATTGCGCTGTACAAAGGGCTTGGTGAGGGGCGCACCTGGCACGACCTGGCCGACGAGGGGTCGGCGACGCGCTTCGTTCGTACCGTGCTCGCCTCCGAGACACCCGTGCATACCTGGCGGCGGGTGAGCCAACAAGCCAGCCGGCTGGGTGCAACTGATCTGCCAGCCGGGGCCGAAATCTTGCTCGAACTAAGCGGAAATCACCCACCTGACTCGACATCGACCGCCTACGGGTTGGCCTTCGGACATGGCATCCATCGCTGCATCGGCGCGAAACTGGCCGAGCTGGAGGCAGCGACCGTCGTGGCCGAGACCGCCCGACTGTTGCCCGATATCACCCTCAGCGGACCGCCACCGGAATGGTTGCGGTTGCTGTCCTTCCGGACTCCGCTCGCGGTCAACGTCGCCCTGGCCAAGTTGTGACCGGTCGAATTCTCTTCATCACCGGCACTGATACCGACGTCGGAAAGACGATCGCCACCGCGGCCGTTGCTGCCGCCCTGATCGCGCAACGTCCGCCGACTGCAACCGGACCGCTATCGGTCGCCGTCGACAAGCCGGTCCAGACCGGAGTTTTGCCCGGCGAGGCCGGCGATGTCGATGTGGTGCGTCACCTGGCCGGCGTGCGCGCCACGACCGAAGGCATCCGGCTGCGCCGACCGATGGCCCCGGTCCCAGCCGCGCGTCACGACGGCGTGGCCCTGCCGACACTCGACGAACACGCAGCCCGCATTCGTGAGCTTGCTCAACACTACGAGCGGGTTCTGGTCGAAGGGGCCGGGGGACTGCTCGTCCAGCTGGACGGCGCAAAGCGGACCATCGCCGATTTGGCCGCCCGGTTCAGCGATATCGGCTCAGTGGTCGTGGTGTGCCGAAGCGGACTCGGCACTCTGAATCACACTGAACTGACCCTTGAGGCGCTGAGCCGCCGAGGCCTTCCGATAGCCGGCGTGATCATCGGATCCTGGCCCACCGACCCGGATGACATTCAGCTCAGCAATCGAGAACACCTTTGCGCACTGGGCGTTCCGCTGCTCGCCGCGCTCCCGGAGGGATCAGCACGGTTGACGCCTGAAGCGTTCCGAATCAGCGCTCCGAGTTGGTTCAACCGGTTCCCGTAGCCGACCCTGACTTCTTGATCATTGGTAGCTTTTGGGGGGGCGGATTCAGTCGGTCATCGCAACAGCAGTTCGTTGAGCGCTTCTGCTGGAGTCTTCCATTCGAGGGTTTTGCGGGGTCGGCCGTTGAGTTCGGCGGCGACGAGGTCGAGGTGCTCTCGGTTGTGG
>Ga0268264_10000113_pt1 | contig 203262 bp, 198 predicted proteins | sample KBSSwiS32_FD_190357 | JGI IMG/M metagenome (GOLD analysis project Ga0268264, IMG submission 190357) | Switchgrass rhizosphere microbial communities from Kellogg Biological Station, Michigan, USA - KBS Switchgrass S3-2 (SPAdes) (version 2) | ecosystem: Host-associated > Plants > Roots >... | reverse complement strand
GGTGGAGGAGGCCCTTGGCCAGAGCATCTCCATCCTGATCAACAACGCCGCCGGCAACTTCGGCGTCCCGGCCGAACGGATGAGCGCCAACGCCTGGAACGCAGTGATCAACATCGTGCTGAACGGCACCTTCTACTGCTCCAGCGAGTTCGCCCGCCGGCTGATCGACCGCAAGGAAGGCGGCGCGATCCTCAACATCGGCGCCACCTACGCCTGGACCGGTGGCCCCGTGGCGTCCCACTCGGCGGCGGCCAAGGCCGGCGTCACCAACCTGACCCAGACGCTGGCCGTGGAGTGGGCGCCGGACAACATCCGGGTGAACTGCCTGGCCCCGGGTCTCTTCCCGGCCAAGGACCGCTCGAAGCAGATCATGAGCATGAAGGGCGGCGAGCAACGCGGCGGTGAGACCATCCCGGCCGGCCGAGTCGGCGAAACGCACGAACTGGGATGGGCGGCAACCTACCTGTGTTCGCCCTTCGCCGCCTACCTCACCGGCCACACCCTGGTGCTGGACGGCGCCAACTGGCTGCGCCGCTACGGCTTCGGCATGCCGGAGTTTGAGGTTGTCCGCGACCGCTTCGACCGCTTGAAAGAGCAAGCTGCGCAAGAAGCATGAGCAGACGGGTATGACTGAGATCTGGCTGCAGACCGCGCTCTCGCCCGTAACTGCCGTCGCGGATCAGGCGCACCGCTATGAGGCGGACGGCTGGGACGGCGTGATGGTGTTCGATTCACAGTGCCTGATCGCCGATCCTTATGTGGTGCTGGCTCTTGCGGCTGCGTCCACACAGCGGATCGGTCTCGGCATTGGCGTCAGCAATCCCGTGACACGCCACGCCTCGGTCACCGCCAACGCCATCGCCGCGGTCCATCAAGCGTCCGGCGGCCGTGCGGTGCTCGGCATCGGCCGCGGCAACTCCTCCACCGCCTATCTCGGCGCAGCGCCGGCGACGCTGGCTCAGTTCGGGCCCTATCTGCGCCTCTTGCAGGCGCTTCTGGCGGGGGAGGCGGCGCCGGTCGCGATGGCGTCGGCCCAGGTGGACGAGCAGCGCAGCCTCGATCCGCACGGCCTAGGACGCGCGCCCGACGAGACTCGCCTGCAGTGGCTGGATGGGACCGTCTCGAAGGTACCCGTGGAGGTGGCTGCGACCGGACCGAAGGCCATCGCGCTGGGGGCGCGGCTGGGAGACCGGGTGTCTTTCTCCGTCGGCGCCAGCAAAGCCAGGCTTTCGGAAGCCGTAGGCCTCTCCCGTGCTAGCAATCCCGATCTGAAGCTCACAGCTTACGTCAGCGTGGCTGCGCTGGAGGATCTAGCCGCGGCGCGGAATTTGGCGGCGCCGGATGTGGCTATGCACGCGCAAATCGCCGCGACGAACGCTGCAAACCTCTCTTGCATGAGCGACGAGGAGCGGCGCACGGCCGAGGCGATTGCTCAGGCCTACGATATGACCCGGCACGGGCGCCACGGCGCCCAAACGGCGGTGATGGATGATTCCTTTATCGACGCCAATGCGGTGGTCGGCGCCCCGGAACATTGCGTCGAGCGGTTGCGTAACCTCGCGGACGTTGGGCTTGATCGACTGGTATTGATGCTCGCGCCGCCACGGCGCGGCTCCGCCGGTGACTCATATGCGCGTATCGTGAAGGACGTGCTCCCGCATCTGAGAGAGTGAACGAGACGGCGCTGATGGCGCGAACGTCCAGTTTCTGGAGGGGCGCCAAATTCCGGAATTGGCGCACTCCAGCCGCCAGGCCCGGCTCTGACGAAGGCCCGCAACGGGCCGAACTTCCCCATTGGCGCCCCGCCCGGGATCGGACCTCGTCGAGAACCGCCCCGCGGAAGACCTCGCCGTCGAGCCCAGGGGACATGCTCCATGACGGGCGCGTGTCCCCCGTCTCAGCCGGCCCTGGCGAGACCCCCAACGGGTCGAGTGAGGCCTAGCGTGCGCCGAGCTCGATCTGGGTGATTCCGAAGGTGGCCGTAGCGCTCGCGCAGAGCTTGCCCTCGGAGTCCGTGATCCTGGCTTCCACGAAAGCGTTGCTGCGCCCGATGTGGAGCACCTCCGCCGTACAGATCAGTTCGGGGATCCTGGTGGTGACGCCGCGGATGTAATTGACCCGGATGTCCAGGGTCTTGCATCGCTGGTCCGCCGCCAGCGAGGCGTTGACCGCCGCGGCGAACGCGCCGTCGAACAGCGTCGCGAAGGTCCCGCCGTGCAGGCCATTGTTGCCATGCAGATGCGGGCCGAGCGGCAGGCCGAACACGACCTTGCCGACCTCGACGCTGCGGATCTCCCAGCCGATGGTCTTGGCCATGCCGGACAGCGGGATCCGTCCGTCCATCATCGCCCGGACATATTCGATCCCCGAAAGGCCATCCCGCTTCAGCGGCGCCGGAGCGTTGGGGTCGCCCTGCTCGCTCATGTGAGACTCCCGTCCTTCTCCGCCGGCCGCCCTGCTCACGACGCTGACAGCATAGCGCAGAGGCGCCCTGAAGTGTCGGCGTGCTCAGCAGTCGGACGCGCACATCCAGGCCCAGTCGTTTGACACGCCGGAACGGGGACCGTATCTGATATTGCGAGTCACTCGCGTTCGCAAAAGGCCCTACCCCTCATGTCCTACTGTTCACGCCGTCTGCGGGCGGCCGGCGGCGCCCTGGCCGTCGCTTCGCTCGCCAGCCTCGCCCATGCGGACGACGCGGATATGGGCGAGCGGGTTCTGGACGGGGTGGTGGTGACCGGGGCGCGGACGCGCACGTCGGCGGTCACCGGCCTCGACATGAGCCTGCGCGAGACGCCGCAGTCGGTGACGATCGTGGGTCGGGACCGCATCGACGCCTTCGGCCTGACCGACGTCAACGCGTTGCTGGCCCAGGTCACCGGGGTGAACGTCGAGAAGGTCGAGACCGACCGGACCTATTACAACTCCCGCGGCTTCGACATCACCAACTTCCAGGTGGACGGGATCGGCCTGCCGCTGATCTGGGGGATCCAGTTCGGTGATCTCGACACGGTGCTGTTCGAGCGCGTGGAGACGGTGCGCGGCGCCAACAGCATGATGACCGGGACCGGCAATCCGTCCGCCACCATCAACTATGTGCGCAAGCGCCCGACCCCCACCCTGCAGGGCTCGGCGGCGATCTCCTACGGCTCGTGGAACGACTACCGGCTGGAGGCCGACCTGTCGCGGCCGCTCGACGCCTCCGGCTCGGTGACGGGCCGGCTGATCTACGCCAACGAGGACAGGGACTCCTACCTTGACCATTACGGCGTCAACCGGAACGTCTATTCCGGGCTGCTGGCCTGGGAGGCCACGCCCAAACTGACCGCGACCCTCGGCTACGCCCTGCAGGACAACCGGGCGCGCGGGGTGCTCTGGGGGGCGCTGCCGATCAACTACGCCGACGGATCGCTCGTCGACTACCCCACCTCGGCCACGACCTCGGCCGACTGGACCTATTGGAACGTCCGCGACCAGACCGCCTTCGGCGAGCTGAGCTACCGCTTCGACAACGGCTGGCAGCTCAAGGGGGTGGCCACCTACAAGCGCTTCGAGGAAAAGGCCAAGCTGCTCTACGCCTACGGCAATCCCGATGCGGCGACCGGCCTGGGCGTGTCCGGCATGAGCGGAATCTATCCGTCGAACTACCAGAACTACATCTTCGACGCCTATGCCGCGGGCCCCTTCCGGCTGTTCGGCCGCACCCACCAGCTGGTGATGGGGGGCCAAGCCTCGCGCTCCAAGGGCGTGGAGTACGAGGACTTCTTCGGCGGCGAGATCGTCTATCCGCCCTTGGGCCTCTGGGGCTCGCAGCAGGTCGCCGAACCCGACTATCCGGGCGCCTACCTGGCCACCCGGCAGGTGGATCGTCTCTACCGCGTCTACGCCGCCGTCCATGTCAGCCTGACCGACCAGCTGAAGGTCATCGGCGGCTTCAACGTCCTGAAGCTGAAGTCGACGGGCTATTCCTACGGCGTCGACACCCCGCGCGACGAGCAGAAGGTCAGCCCCTATCTGGGCGCGGTCTACGACCTGACGCCGACGGTGTCCGCCTACGCCAGCTACACCGACATCTTCAATCCGCAGTCCGAAACCGCCCTCGACCACCAGACCCTGCCGGCCGCGCATGGCAAGAGCTACGAGGCCGGGCTGAAGAGCGAATGGTTCGACAGGCGGCTGTTCGTCACCGGTGCGGTGTTCAAGTCGAAGCAGTCGGACCTGGCCGAATTCGCCGGTGTGCTGGACAACGGCAAGAGCTATTACGAAGGCATCGGCGTCTCGGTCGTCGGCTATGAGATCGAGGCGACCGGCGCGATCACCGACCGCTGGACGGTCAGCGCCGGCTGGACCCAGCTCGACATCGAGGGCGACGACGGCGAGGACGTGCGCACCTATGTGCCGCGCAAGACCCTCAAGGCCACGACCACCTACACCGCCCCGGAGCTGCGCAACCTGACGGTGGGCGCCGCGCTGCGGTGGCAAAGCGGCGTCTCGGTCCAGGACATCGCCCTGATCAAGCAGGGCGACTACGCGGTGATCGACCTGATGGCGGGCGTCGACGTCACCAAGGCGGTGCGCGCCACCCTCAACATCAAGAACGCCGCGGACAAGAAATACCTCACCAGCCTGATGTGGAACCAGTCGTACTACGCGGCCCCGCGCAGCGTGTCCGTGCGGCTCGCCTACCGGTTCTGAGCACGTTCCATGGCGAGCGTCCCGTCCCCTGCCCCGGCCGCCGCCGCCGCCGCCGCCCGCGGGCCGCTGGCGGCCGCCGTGCGAACGGCGTTGACCTTCATCCATCGATGGGTCGGCCTCAGCATCGCCGGCTTCCTGTTCGTCTCAGGGGTGACGGGGGCGGTGATCTCGTGGGACCACGAGCTCGACGACCTCCTGAACCCACGCCTGATGTACGCCAGGACGCAGGGGCCGGCCTTGCCGCCACTCGAGCTGGCGCGCCGGATCGAGACGCGCGATCCCCGGGTGCTGGTCACCTTCGTGCCGCTGGCGGCCGAACCGGGCCGCAGCCTGGGCTTCGGCGTCGCGCCGCGGCGCGACCCCGTCACCGGCCGCCACTATGAGACCCATTACAACCAGGTGTTCCTGGACCCCGCGTCCGGCGCCGAGCTTGGCCGGCGCGAATGGGGCGCCGCCTGGCCGATCACGCGGGAGACCTTCGTCTCGTTCCTCTATGTGCTGCACTACACCCTGCATATCCCGCCGATCGCCGGCGTCGACCGCTGGGGCGTCTGGCTGCTGGGCGGGGTTGCGATCCTGTGGACCCTCGACTGCTTCGTCGGGTTCTACCTGACGCTGCCGCCACGGGCGCCGGCGGACCGCTCGAACGGGCGCGGGTTCTGGACGCGCTGGAAGCCCGCCTGGCGGATCAAGACCCAGGCCAGCGCGTACCGGATCAACTTCGACATCCACCGCGCCGTCGGCCTGTGGATGTGGGGCGTGCTGTTCGTGGTCGCCTTCACCGGCTTCTCGCTGAACCTCTACGCGGAGGTGTTCTATCCGGCGATGTCGAAGATCTCGAAAGTCACGCCAGGGCCGTTCGACCTGCGCACGCCCGTGGGGCCCGACAACCCGATCATCCCCACCACGACCTATGCGCAGGTGCGCGAGGCGGCGAGCGCCGAGGCGCGCCGGCGCGGGTGGCGGGCGCCCGCGGGAAGCATCTTCTATTCGCCGGAGTTCGGTCTCTATGGCGCAGCCTTCCACGACCCCGGCGGCGACCACGGCGCCGCGGGCGTGGGCCCGCCCTACCTCTATTACGACGGCCGGACCGGCGCGCTGGCGGGCCAGCGCCGGCCATGGGTCGGCACCGCGGCCGACGTCTTCGTCCAGGCGCAGTTTCCCCTGCATTCCGGCCGTATCCTCGGACTGCCTGGACGCATCCTGATTTCCCTCACCGGGCTGGCGGTCGCAGCCCTCAGCGTGACCGGCGTGGTCATCTGGCAGCGCAAGCGCGGGGCGCGCGTGCTGCGAAGGCGTGGGCGGTCGACGGCCGCGTAGGGGTCAGGTGAGCAGCCCCTTCAGCCGGTAGAGGGCGTCCATGGCTTCGCGGGGGCTCATGCCGTCGGGGTCGAGGGCGCGCAGCGCGTCCTCGACGCGGCTGGGCTGGGCGCGGTCGGGCGGCGGGGCGGCGGCGGCGAACAGTGGCAGGTCTTCCAGGTGGGCGGGGGCGCCAGCCTCCCGCTCCAGCCGCTCCAGCACCTGGCGGGCCCGGGCGACCACGGCGGGGGGCGCGCCGGCGAGCTTGGCCACCTGCACGCCGTAGGAACGGTCGGCGGGACCGGGGCCGGCCTCGTGCAGGAAGATCAGGTCGCCGTTCCACTCCTTGGCCTTCAAGGAGAGGTTGGCGACGAAGGCGAGGCGATCCTCCAGCACCGCCAGCTCGTGGTAGTGGGTGGCGAACAGGCCGCGGCAGCGGTTGGTCTCGTGCAGCGCCTCGGCGCAGGCCCAGGCGATGGCCAGGCCGTCGTAGGTGGCGGTGCCGCGGCCGATCTCGTCCAGGATCACCAGGGAGCGCGGCGTCGCCTGGGTGAGGATGGCGGCGGTCTCCACCATCTCGGCCATGAAGGTGGAGCGGCCGCGGGCCAGGTCGTCGCCGGCGCCCACGCGGCTGAACAGCCGGTCGACCACGCCCAGGCGGAAGCGCCGGGCCGGCACGAAGGCGCCGGCCTGGGCGAGCACCGCCAGGAGCGCGTTCTGGCGCAGGAAGGTCGACTTGCCGGCCATGTTGGGGCCGGTGACGATGGCCAGCCGGGGGCCGACTGCGCCGACGCCGTCCAGGCGGCAGTCGTTGGGGGTGAAGGCCTGGCCGGCCCGCTTGACCGCCGCCTCCACCACCGGATGGCGCGCGCCCTCGGCCTCGAAGGCGGTGGAGCGGTCGACGATCGGCCGCGTCGCGCCCACGTCGTCGGCCCATTCGGCGAGGCCGGCGGCCACGTCCAGGCGCGCGGCGGCCTCGGCGGCGGCCTGGACCGGCCGGGCCACGGCGCAGGCGGCCTGACGCCAGGCCTCGAAGGTCTCCAGCTCGATGGCCAAGGCCCGCTCGCCGGCCTGGGCGATGCGCGCGTCGAGCTCGGCCAGTTCCACGGTGGTGAAGCGGACTTGGTTGGCCATGGTCTGCCGGTGGATGAAGGTCGCCGACAGGGGCGGCTTCAACAGCGCATCGCCCGCCTTGGCGCTGGTCTCGACGAAATAGCCGAGGACGGCGTTGTGGCGGATCTTCAGGGCGACGCCGCTACCCTCGGCCAGCTGCGCCTCGAGGGCCGCGATCACCCGGCGGCTGTCGTCGCGCAGGGCGCGGGCCTGGTCGAGCTCGGGGCGCACGCCGGCGGCCACGAAGCCGCCGTCGCGGGCCAGCGCCGGCATGTCGGGGCCCAGGCCCTCGGCCAGCAGCTGGCGGAAGGCGGCGAGGTCGGGCTCGCGCGCCGGCGTCAGCGCCTCCAGCGCCGAGGCGATCTCGGGGGGCGGGGTGATCAACAGGTCCGGCTGGGCGGCGACGAGGGCGACGATGGCCTCGCCCGCGGCCAGGCCGTCGCGCAGGCAGGCGAGGTCGCGCGGGCCGCCACGGCCGAGCGCCAGCCGGGAGAGCGCGCGGGCCATGTCGCCCAGGCCGCGCAGGGCCTCGCGGACCCGCTGGCGCAGCGGCCGGTGCTCGCAGAACCAGGCCACGGCGTCGAGGCGCGCGTCGATGGCGGCCGGGTCGAGCAGCGGGCGGGCGAGGCGCGCGGCCAGCAGGCGCGCGCCGGGGGCGGTGACGGTGCGGTCGACCGCGCCCAGCAGCGAGCCCTCGCGACCGCCGGAGAGGGCGCGCTCAATCTCCAGGCTGGTGCGGGCCGCCGGGTCGATGGACATCACGTCGGCCTCCCCGGCCCGGCGCGGGGCGGTGAGGGCGGGCAGCCGGCCGGCCTGGGTGGTCTCCAGGTGGGCGGCGATCAGGCCGAGGGCGGCCACTTCCGCGCCGGTGAAGGCGCCGAAGCCGTCCAGGGTCTCGACCCCATAGAGGCGCTTCAGCCGCGCCTCGGAGGCGGCGGGCTCGGCCAGCGCCTGGGGCAGCGGCTGGACGAAGCCGCCGCAGGCCTTCAGCGCAGCGGCCACCGGCTCGTCGGCGAACAGGCGGTCGGGGACCAGGATCTCGGACGGGCCCAGCGCCGCCAGGGCCGAGGCCAGGCCCTCGCGGGTGACGGCGAAGCATTCCACCTCGCCGGTGGAGAGCTCGACGCTGGCCACCGCCGCCTGGCCGGCGCGGACGGCCACCGCCGCCAGCCGGTTGGCGCCGCGGGCGTCCAGCAGCCCATCCTCCGTCAGGGTGCCGGGGGTGACCACGCGGACGAGGTCGCGGCGGACGATCGACTTGCCGCCGCGCTTCCTGGCTTCGGCGGGATCCTCCATCTGCTCGCAGACCGCCACCTTGAAGCCGGCGCGGATCAGCTTGGCCAGGTAGGCCTCGGCGGCGTGGACGGGCACGCCGCACATGGGGATGGGGGCGCCGCCATGGACGCCGCGGGCGGTAAGAGTGATGCCCAGGGCGGCGGCGGCCTTCTCGGCGTCCTCGAAGAACAGCTCGTAGAAGTCGCCCATGCGGAAGAACACCAGGGCGTCGGGCTGGCGGGCCTTAGCCTCGAAGAACTGCGTCATCACCGGCGTCGCGCCGGCGGCGGCGGGCAGGGTCGATTCGGGTTTGGCGGGAGCGTTCATCGGCGGCGCCAAGCTACCTGCGCCGCGGGCCGGCGTCAGCCCTTGACGCAAAGAGGCCGCGTCCCAAGGTTCTAGGGTGAAGCTCGAGGAGCGCAGGCGTGGCCTACGTGATCTTTCCCGCCGGGCCGGCCGACGCGGAGGCGCTGGCGGACGTGCACGTGCGCTCGTGGCGCGAAAGCTACCGCGGCATCCTGCCGGACGCCTATCTGGCGCGGATGTCGGTGGACGCCCACGCCCGCCGCTGGCGCTGGACGCTCACCTATCCGGGGCCGCAGGACGTGACGCTGGCGGCCGGCGACCGCGCAGGCCTGGCAGGCTACGCCGCGGCCGGCCCGTCCCGCTCGGGGCGGGCGAAGGAGGGCGAGATCCACACCCTCTACCTGCTGCGCGAGGCGCAGGGCCATGGCCTCGGCCGTCGGCTGGTGGAGGACGCCGCCCGCGCGCTGGCCGCCAACGGGGCGCAGTCGCTGATGATCTCGGTGCTGCGCGACAACCACCGGGCGCGGGCCTTCTACGAGCACCTAGGCGGGAGGGCCGAGCCGCCGCGCCAGGAGCCGGGACCGGCGGGCGTGGTGTTCGAGGTGGCCTACCTGTGGCCGGATATCCGGGTGCTGACGGGTTAGGTCGCTCAGTCAGGAGTCAGCGGCGGATTCGCGGCGCGCCAGTCCGCCTTGACCTTGTCGATCGCCGGGCGCAACGCGGGTTCCGGCTTGGGAAACAGTGTGGCCGCCCGCGGTGCCAGGGGGTCGCCGGCCTCGGTGGCCATCTCTAGGTAGGCCCAGCCAGTCGGCAGGTCTGCCGCGCCCCCCTGGCCGATGATCAGCATGGCGCCAAGGCTGCCCATCGCGCGCGCCGCCCCCAGCTTCGCCGCTTTCAGATACCAGTCCCTGGCTTCGGTCTGATCCTTGCGCGTCCCGGCTTCACCGAGCGCCAGCATTACCGCCAGATGGATCATTCCGAGACGGTCGCCGCCCGTCGCGGCGCGCCGAAACGCCTGTGCGGCGGCCTCCGGGTCCTTCGCGACTCCCCTGCCCTCAAGAAGCGCCATCCCGTACGCGCGCTCAGCCCTCATGTCGCCGAGATCAGCGGATTGCCTAAAATAGCTTGCGGCTGTCTTCGCGTTACGTTCGTGACCGCCCCATCCTGTCTGATAGCCGCGCCCGACAAGATAAAGGGCGTCGGCGTTCTTGGGATCCCATCGCAGACTGGCGTCCAGAAGCCTCGCCCCGCCCGACACATCCTGGTCCATGCCGACGCCGAACAACGCCATTCTTCCCAACAGATAATAGGTCGCTGGGCCGATCCTGGGGTCGTCGGCAACCTCCCGCAGCAGGGCGGCGGCGCGCCGCTGGTCAGCCGCGTCGCCCGCCACAAGCATTTGCGCAAGGGCGAGCTTGCCCGCGTTCGACCCACGCGCGACAGCCTGCTCCAGAAGGCGGCGCGCTCCTTCGGGGTCGGCCGGTTTTCCGACACCTTGCGCCATGAGGGTCGCGAGGTTGCTGAGCGCGTCGGGCTCTCCGCTCGCCGCGGCTCGCTCCATCAAAGCGCGGGCTTGGGCGGGATCCTTCTCCAAGACCCGCATGGCGGCCTGGGTCAGCTTGTCGGCCTTCGCCGTGAGCGCCGGCGCCGTCCGCCGCTCCGCCGCGCCGGCGTTGGCGGCGACCGCCAGAGCGCAGGCGGCCACAACCATGCATATCCGCCAAGCGCGTTTCATTGCGGAAGTTGCGCATCGGAGCGCGCCGGATGTCAACAAGCGTGGCCGCAGGACCGTTCGACGTCCGCCGCCGACGGCGTCTCAGCCGCCCGTCACCGCGTCCCAGAAGCGCTTGGCCTTGCCGATGAACTTGGCGGACTTGGGATGCTGCTGGTCGCCGCAGGAGCCGGAGAATTCGCGCAGCAGCTCCTTCTGGCGGGCGGTGAGCCGGGTGGGGGTCTCCACGAACAGCTCCACCACCAGGTCACCCCGGTCGCGGGAGCGCAGCGACGGCATGCCGCGGCCCTTGACCCGGACGGTGCGGCCGGTCTGGGCGCCTTCCGGCACCTTGACGGTGATCTTGCACTCGCCGTCGCAGGTCTCGCCGCCCAGCAGGCAGGGCGCTTCCAGGTCGCCGCCGAGCGCGGCCACGGCCATGGGGACCGGCACGGTGCAGAGCAGGTCCAGGCCGTCGCGCTCAAACAGCTCGTGCGGCTGGACGCTCAGGAAGATGTAGAGGTCGCCGCGCGGCCCGCCGCGGGCGCCGCTATCGCCCTCGCCGGCCAGGCGGATGCGCGCGCCGTCGTCGACGCCAGGCGGGATGCGCACCTGCAGCGTGCGGTCGCGGCGGATCTGGCCCTGGCCATGGCATTCCTGGCAGGGATCGAGCACCAGCCGGCCGGCCCCGCCGCAGCGCGAGCAGGCGCGCTCGATGGAGAAGAAGCCCTGCGTGGCGCGCACCCGGCCGGAGCCGCCGCAGGAGCCGCAGGGCGTCGGGCTGGTGCCGGGCTTGGCGCCCGTGCCCGTGCAGGCCTCGCAGGTCATGGCGGCGGGAACGGCGATCTCCACCTCGGCGCCGGCGTAGGCCTGCTCGAGGCTGATCTCCAGGTCGTAGCGCAGGTCCTGGCCGCGGGCCGGGCCGCGATTGCCGCGGCTGCGACCGCCGAACATGTCGCCGAAGACGTCGCCGAACACCTCGTTGAAGATGTCGTGGACGTCGCCGCCGGCGAAGCCCTGGCCGCCGCCGCGGGCGCCGTTGACGCCCTCATGGCCGAAGCGGTCGTAGGCGGCGCGCTTCTGCGGATCGGAGAGGACCGAATAGGCCTCGTTGATCTCCTTGAAGCGCGAGGCCGATTCCTCACATCCCCCGTTACGGTCGGGATGGTGCTCCATGGCGAGCTTGCGGAAGGTGCTTTTCAGGGCGGCTCCGTCGCAGCCGCGCGGCACGCCCAGGATGTCGTAATAGTCCCGCATCAAATCGTCAGGCGCTCAATTGTGTCTGGTCTTGGAAGTGGGAGTGTCCCCGCCCCGCTGCAAGGCTTGTAGACTCGCGAACGGGACGGGGGAATTCTCGGACGCCGCAAGCAGCCCCTGAGGCGGCCTCATCGCATGGGCGCGATGCAGCCGCCATGGGGCGAGAGGTCACGCGGACTTCTTCTGATCGTCGTCCACTTCCTCGAACTCCGCGTCGACCACGTCGTCCGAGCCGCCGCCGCCGCCGGCCTGAGGCTCGTCGGCCGGGCCGCCGGCGTTCTGCTGGGCCGCATACATGGCCTCGCCCAGCTTCATCGAGGCCTGGATGAGCGCCTGGGTCTTGGCCGCGATCGCCTCGCCGTCGCCGGACTCCATCACGCCCTTCAGGTCGGCGATCGCCGTCTCGATGGCCTGCTTGTCGGCCGCGCTCACCTTGTCACCGTGCTCGGCCAGGGCCTTCTCCGAGGAGTGCAGGACGGCGTCGGCCTGGTTCTTGGCCTCCACCGCGGCCTTGCGCTTGTCGTCGTCGGCCTTGTTGGACTCGGCCTCCTTGACCATCCGCTCGATGTCGGAGTCCGACAGGCCGCCGTTGGCCTGGATGCGGATCGACTGTTCCTTGTTGGTGGCCTTGTCGCGCGCCTGGACGTTGACGATGCCGTTGGCGTCGATGTCGAAGGTCACCTCCACCTGCGGCACGCCGCGCGGGGCGGGCGGGATGCCGACCAGGTCGAACTGGCCCAGCATCTTGTTGTCGTGCGCCATCGGCCGCTCGCCCTGGAAGACGCGGATGGTCACCGCGCTCTGGTTGTCGTCGGCCGTGGAGAAGGTCTGCGAACGCTTGGTAGGGATGGTGGTGTTGCGCTCGATCAGCGGGGTGAACACGCCGCCCAGGGTCTCGATGCCCAGGGTCAGCGGCGTCACGTCGAGCAGCAGCACGTCCTTGACGTCGCCCTGCAGCACGCCGGCCTGAACCGCCGCGCCCAGCGCCACCACTTCGTCCGGATTGACGCCCTTGTGCGGCTCGCGGCCGAAGAACTCCTTCACGGTCTCGATGACCTTGGGCATGCGGGTCATGCCGCCGACCAGGATCACCTCGTCGATGTCGGATTTCTTCAGGCCTGCGTCCTTCAGAGCCTGGTCGCAGGGGCCGATGGTCTTGGCGACCAGGTCCTCGACCAGGGCCTCGAGCTTGGAGCGCGAGAGCTTGATGTTGAGGTGCAGCGGGCCCGAGGCGTTCATGGAGATGAAGGGCAGGTTCACCTCGTACTGCGCCGTGGTGGACAGCTCCTTCTTGGCCTTCTCCGCCTCTTCCTTGAGGCGCTGCAGGGCGAGCTTGTCCTTGCGCAGGTCGACCGAGGTCTCCTTGCGGAACTCGTCGGCCAGGTAGTCGACGATTCGCAGGTCGAAATCCTCGCCGCCCAGGAAGGTGTCGCCGTTGGTGGCCTTCACCTCGAAGACGCCGTCGCCGATCTCCAGGATTGAGACGTCGAAGGTGCCGCCGCCGAGGTCGTAGACGGCGATCTTCTTGCCCTCGTTCTTCTCAAGACCGTAGGCCAGGGCCGCGGCGGTGGGCTCGTTGATGATCCGCAGGACCTCGAGGCCGGCGATCTTGCCGGCGTCCTTGGTGGCCTGGCGCTGGGCGTCGTTGAAATAGGCCGGGACGGTGATCACCGCCTTCTCGACCTTCTCGCCCAGGAAGCGCTCGGCGTCCTCCTTGATCTTCTGCAGGATGAAGGCGGAGACCTGCTGGGGCGAATAGTCCTTGCCGTGGGCGCGCACCCAGGCGTCGCCGTTCGGGCCCTTGACGATCTCGTAGGGCACCATGTGCTTGTCCTTCTCCACCACCGGATCGGCGTACTGCCGGCCGATCAGGCGCTTGATGGCGAAGAGGGTGTTGGCGGGGTTGGTCACCGCCTGTCGCTTGGCCGGCTGGCCGACCATGCGCTCGCCGTCGTCCAGGAAACCGACGACGGAGGGCGTTGTCCTGGCCCCTTCGGCGTTCTCGATCACCTTCGGCGTCTTGCCGTCCATGATCGCCACGCAGGAATTGGTCGTGCCGAGGTCGATGCCGATAATCTTGCTCATGGGAGAGTCTTGCTCGCTCCTTGTTGGCGGACGTCGAGATGGGCCTCGGAATAAGCGCCCTCAAGTTCGACGTCCCCGGTTCGGGAAGGTCTCGCCGGTTCGCCCACGAGGCTCGCCGGTAAGACCGCGATATGGGGAAAGATGGGGGCGCCGCAAGGGTAAAGGTCCCTCATGGCCTTGCGAATTGGATCAGGCCCGGCGCCAATCCGCCAGGGCGGCGAGGTAGGCCTCGGCCGGATAGGGGGCGATTGCGCCGCGCCGGGCCAGGAAGGCGTGCTCCACCACCATGGCCTGCTGCTCGATGTTGCGGGCGGCGAAGGCCCGCCCGTCGTCCAGATCGTAGGCGTAGGCCTGCGGGGCGTCGCCGGCCTTCAGCTTGGCGAACAGCAGGTTCACCCCCGCCTGCGCCTGCCAGACGTGGGTCAGTTCGTGGACGAAGGTCGCCTGCTCGCCAAGCGGCGTGTCCGCCGCGCCGAAGTCGAGCCGCGCCGCGTCCGCCGGCCAGACGATCAGGGTTGCGCCGGGCACGAAGGCCCGCCGCCAGAGGGGCGCGGCGAACAGGCGCACCCGCGCCGCATCGAGCCCGCCGTGGAACATCTCGCGCGCCAGCGCCCGCTCGGCCGGCGTCAGGCGCCGGGCCGCCCAGGGCCGCATGATGGGGGCGCGCATGAGGGGCGAAGGGCTCATCGACCCTATATGACGCCGCATGCCGCTGGTTTCGACCGAAGGATTCCGCCTCTGGCCCGGCCGCCTGGACGAGGCCGCCCAGCGCGCCCTGCTGGACGAGGTGCTGACGCGCCTGGCCGACGCGCCGCTCTATCGGCCGATCACGCCGGGCGGAAAACCGATGAGCGTGGAGATGAGCGGCTTTGGGCCGGTGGGCTGGGTCACCGACGCCCGGGGCTACCGCTACCAGGAGACCCACCCCGTCACCGGCCGGCCGTGGCCCGCCATCCCGCCGCTGCTGCTGGACCTCTGGCGCGACCTCGCCTGCGCCGGGACGGCGCCGGACGCCTGCCTGGTCAACCTCTACCGCGACGGGGCGAAGATGGGCCTGCACCAGGATCGCGACGAGGCGGACTTCGGCTTCCCCGTGCTGTCGGTGTCCTTGGGCGACACGGCCGTGTTCCGGCTGGGCGGAACCCGGCGAAGCGACCCGACGCGTTCGCTGCGCCTGGGATCCGGCGACGTCTGTCTCCTCGCCGGCGCCGCGCGGCTGGCCCACCACGGCATCGACCGGGTCCTGGCGGGCTCCTCGCGCCTGATTCCCGGTGGCGGACGGATCAACCTGACCCTGCGGAAGGCGCGAGCTGCGCTTTGACTCTCGATACCGGTGAGGCAAGGATTGGCCACCTGGCTGGGAGTCCGCCGTGTTCACCCTTACCCGTCCTGAAGGCTCCGAACCCGGAGACCTGAACCTTTCACGCCGAAGCCTGGCGGCGGCCGCCTTCGGCGGCTACGCCCTGGCGGCGCTGTCCGCCGAAGCCGCCCCGATCCGCACCGACGCCGAAGGCCTGGACGTGGGCACGGTGCAGATCGCCGCGGGCGACCGGCTGATCCCCGCCTATCTGGCGCGGCCGCCGGGCAAGGGCGCGTTTCCGACCATCGTGGTGATTTCCGAGGTGTTCGGGGTCCACGAGTACATCCGCGACGTCTGCCGCAGGCTCGCCAAGCTCGGCTATGTGGCGATCGCGCCGGACCTGTTCGTCCGCTCGGGCGATCCCTCCGCCACCGAAGACATGCGCAAGGTGCGCGAAATCGTCTCCGGCGTCTCCGATCCCCAGGTGATGAGCGACATCGCCGCCACCGTCGCCTACCTCAAGGCGCACGACTACGCCGACCGCAAGAAGCTGGGGATCGTCGGCTTCTGCTGGGGCGGCGCCGTCGCCTGGCTCGCCTGCGAGCGGATGAAGGACTTCCGCGCCGGGGTGGCGTGGTACGGCCGCCTCACCGCGCCCAAGCCGGGCGAGTTCCTCGGCGAGCCGGGCCGTCGCTGGCCGCTGGAGCTGGTCAAGGATCTGCGCGCGCCGGTGCTCGGCCTCTATGCGGGCAAGGACCAAGGCATCCCGCTGGCGGACGTGGAGCGGATGCGCCAGGCCCTGGCGGCGGCGCGCAAGAAGGGCAGCGAGATCGTCGTCTATCCGAACGCGCAGCACGGGTTCCACGCCGACTACCGGGCGAGCTACGACGCGGCCTCGGCCCAGGACGGCTGGATCCGGATGCTGCAGCACCTGCGCAAGAACGGCGTCGGCTCCAACCGCCCAGGTCCATAAGAGAACGTCAGTGCGGCGGTTCGTCCTCGGGCGGCGGCGGGGGCGTTTCGACGAGTTCTCCGGCCTGGTCGGCGGGCGGAGCGGTCACGACCGGCGGGATGGGGAGTATCGGCGCCGTCGTGACGGCCTTGGGCTCGGGCGGCTTTTCTTCCGGCGCCGCTTCCTTTTCCGGCGCGCCGGGCGCGACCTCCTCGGAGCTGATCGGCTGCGCGTCGGACGCCGGCTGGGGCGGGGCGTCCGCCACGGCCAGGGGCTCGCCCGGCAGACGCGGCCGCGGGCCGGCGCCGTTCAGCCCCACCACGAAGCCGATCGCCGCGCAGCATCCGATCCCGGCGGCGGCCAGGCGAAGCACATTGTCGGGCATGGACCACATGGCGCGGACCATATGCGCCGCTTGAGCCGACGGGAAGGCGCCTAAAACGGCTGCGGCGCGCTTGCGAATAAGCGTCAGCGTAAACGCCTCTTAACCCTCTGGCGCCAGAAGATGGCGGTTCCAGAATCGGAGAGGCACGAATGGCGCGGACTGCGCGGAAGACTGGCGTCCAGTTGGGCCTGCACATCGCCGGCCTCGCCTGGTCGCATCCCAACACCGCGCGCCTCCGTGGCGGCATGACGGCCGCGCTCGGCGTGGCCCTGGCCGTGGCCTTCATCACCTACAACGCCGCCGACCCCAGCCTGAACGCGGCCTCGGCGCGCGCGCCCGGCAACGCGCTGGGCGGCGCGGGCGCCGTGCTCGCCGACGTGGGCGTGCAGTCCCTGGGCCTGGCCGCCGGGGTGGCGGCGCTGCTGATGGTGCTGCTGGGCCTGTCGCGGGTGGCCACGGCCCGTCCCGAGGCCAGCCGCGGCCATGTGCGCCTGCGCGCCGTGGTGGGCGCCCTGGGGGTGATCGCCCTGGCCGGCCTGCTGGCCTGGCCCGCGCCGCCGGCCGCCTGGCCGCTGGCCAAGGGCCTGGGCGGTTTCTGGGGCGACGGCGTGCTGCATCTGGTCGCCTCGCTGTTCGCCTTCGTGCGCCTGCCGGGCGCCACCGCCATCGCCGCCCTGACGCTGGCCGCCGGGGCCGCGGCCGCGATCGGCTACGCCATCGGCGTGCGTCATATGGACCTGCAGGCGGCCGCGCCCTGGATCGCGCGGGTCCTGCGGCGCAAGCCGGCGCAAGCCCCGCCGGCGCCCGTCAAGGACAAGGCGACCGCCATCGCCCGCCGCAAGGAGGCCGCCGCCGCGCCGCCGGCGCAGCCTGCGCCCGTGTCGGCGCCGGGCCTGACCGAGGCGCTCGACCCACCGCTGTCCATCAAGGCCCCCAAGCCCGGGAACCGCGAATCCGCCCGCGAGCAGCGCGAGGGCCAGAACAGCTTCGACTTCGTGAAGCCCGGCGGCTTCCGGATGCCCGAGCTGTCCATGCTGGACAAGCCCAAGCCCCGCGCCGCCAGCTTCGACGAGGGCGCGCTGCGCCAGAACGCCCGCCTGCTGGAGAGCGTGCTGGCCGAATTCGGGGTGCGCGGCAACATCGACCAGATCCGCCCCGGTCCGGTGGTCACCCTTTATGAGCTGGTCCCGGCCGCCGGCGTGAAGTCGGCCCGGGTCGTGGCGCTGTCGGACGACATCGCCCGCTCCATGAGCGTCGCCGCCTGCCGCGTGGCGGTGGTCCAGGGCCGCAACGCCATCGGCATCGAGCTGCCCAACGCCAAGCGCGAGACCGTCTACCTGCGCGACCTGCTGGCCTCGCCCGAGTACGAGAAGAGCGGTCAGAACCTGCCCATGGCCCTGGGCGAGAACATCGGCGGCGAGCCCTATATCGCCGACCTCTCCAAGATGCCCCACCTCTTGATCGCCGGGACCACCGGCTCGGGCAAGTCGGTGGGGGTGAACGCCATGATCCTGTCGATCCTCTACCGCCTGCCCCCGGACCAGTGCCGGTTCATCATGATCGACCCGAAGATGCTGGAGCTGTCGGTCTACGACGGCATCCCGCACCTGCTGGCGCCGGTGGTGACCGATCCCAAGAAGGCCATCGTGGCCCTGAAGTGGACCGTCCGGGAGATGGAGGACCGCTACCGCCGCATGTCGAAGATCGGCGTGCGCAACGTCGCCGGCTACAACGAACGCGCCCGGGAAGCCGCCGCCAAGGGCGAGCACTTCGAGCGCACCGTGCAGACCGGCTTCGACGACAACAACCGGCCGATCTACGAGAGCGAGAAGATCACGCCGGAGCCGATGCCCTATCTGGTGGTGGTCATCGACGAGGTGGCCGACCTGATGATGGTGGCCGGCAAGGACATCGAAGGCGCCGTCCAGCGGCTGGCGCAGATGGCGCGGGCCGCCGGCATCCACCTGATCATGGCGACGCAGCGCCCGTCGGTGGATGTGATCACCGGCACCATCAAGGCCAACTTCCCGACCCGGATCTCCTTCCAGGTCACCTCCAAGATCGACAGCCGCACCATCCTGGGCGAGCAGGGCGCCGAGCAGCTGCTGGGCCAGGGCGACCAGCTCTACATGGCCGGCGGCGGGCGCATCACCCGCCTGCACGGCCCCTTCGTCTCCGACGAGGAGGTGGAGACGGTGGCCAAGTTCCTGCGCGAGCAGGGGACGCCGCAGTACCTCGACGAGGTCACCGCCGGCGCCGACGAGGACGAGGAGGGCGGCGAGGGCGGCTATGGCGGCGGCGAGAGCGCCGGCGCGGCGGACCTCTACGACCAGGCGGTGGCGGTGGTGACCCGCGACGGCAAGGCCTCCACCAGCTACGTGCAGCGCCGGCTGCAGATCGGCTACAACCGCGCCGCCTCGCTGATCGAGCGGATGGAGCGCGAGGGGGTGGTCTCGGCCGCCAACCACGCCGGCAAGCGCGAGATCCTGGTCAGCCCGCCGCCCTAGGCGCTTTGAAAACAGAGCGTGACGGGCGCCGAAACCGCACACACTTTCGGCTATCACGCGCCAGGGGCGGGAACGCCCACCGCGTGCGCCCGTTGGCGAGCGCGCCCTAATGGCGCCGCGCCGAGCGGCTAGGGCGGAACGCGACCACGGAGCCTATATGCCGACCATGAGCCCCAGCCCCCTCACCCGCCGCATGCTGACCCTGGGCCTGCTGGCCGCGCCGGCCGCAGCCTGGGCCGCGGCGCCGGCCGCGCCGCTGTCGCCGCCGGATCGCGCCCTGGTGGACCGCGCCGCCGCCTATCTCGAGGGGCTCGGCGAGGCCAAGGCGCGCTTCATCCAGACCGACGCCCGCGGCGTCAGCACCCAGGGCGACCTCTATCTGAAACGGCCCGGCAAGGCCCGGTTCGCCTACGACCCGCCGAGCGGCCTCTTGGTGGTGTCCGACGGCGGCGTGGTCTCCATCCAGAACAGCCGGCTGAAGACCTTCGACAGCTATCCGCTGATGGCCACGCCCCTGTCGCTGTTCCTCGCCAAGCGGATCCGGCTCGACCGCGGGGTGGTGGTCACCCGGGTGCTGCGGCTGGCCGACGGCTTCTCCATCACCGCCCGCGACGGCCGCAAGGAAGCCGAGGGCCAGATCACCCTGACCTTCACCGACGCACCCCTCACCCTGATGGGCTGGACGGTTTCCGACGCCCAGGGGCAGGCGACCCGGGTCCGCCTGACGGGGCTGCAGGCCGCTTCGGGCCTTTCGCCCTCGCTCTTTGTGCTGAAGGACCCCCGGCCCAAGGCGCCCGGCCGCGCCAAATCGTGACAATTGCGTCACAGGCAAGCAGCAGTTTTATTTGGATTGACTTTTCTCGGCCTCGTGGCAATAATGCCACTTATGACGTTGGCGCGCTGGCGCGAACGTATTCCGTGCCGGACCCTATCCCCTCCCGGCGGCGGCATGAGACCACTTTGAGCGCCCGGGCCTTCTCCAGTGCCCGGGCGTTTTCTTGTCCGCCATAGCGCTCTAAAGACCCTCCCATGCGCCTTCGCCTTTGCACCTGGAACGTCAACTCCGTCCGCCTGCGGATCGACCAGATCGCCCGCTTCGTGGCGGAGCAGGCCCCCGACGTCCTGTGCCTGCAGGAGATCAAGTGCCGCGAAGGCGAATTCCCGCGCGAGGCCTTCGTCGACATGGGCCTGCCGCACCTGAGGATCGCCGGCCAGAAGGGCTGGCACGGGGTGGCCATCGCCTCGCGCCTGCCGCTGGAGGACGCGCCACCCCTGAGCGTCTGCCGCGAGGGCCACGCCCGCTGCGTGTCAGCGATCGTGGCGGGGATGGAGGTGCAGAACTTCTACGTCCCGGCCGGCGGCGACGTGGCCGACCGGGCGCTGAACGCCAAGTTCGACCACAAGCTCGACTTTTTCGAGAAGCTGACGGCGGAGATGGCCCGCCGCGACCCCAAGGCGCCGCTGGCCATCGTGGGCGACCTGAACGTGGCGCCCGGCGAGCACGACGTGTGGAACCACCGCTACATGTCGAAGATCGTCAGCCACACGCCGATGGAGGTCGAGGCCATGCGCGGCCTGCAGGCGTCCCTGGGATTCATCGACCTGCCGCGCCAGGCGACGCCGGAGCCGGACAAGCTGCCGTCCTGGTGGAGCTACCGGGCCGCCGACTTCCGCGCCTCGGGGCGGGGCCTGCGCCTGGATCACATCTGGGTGACCCCCGGCCTGCGCGACGCCGCCCTGAGCACCGGCCGGGCGCTCTCCCAGGTTCACGAAGACGTGCGCGCCTGGGTCCGGCCCAGCGACCACGCCCCGGTGACGGCGGACCTGGGCCTCTAGGTCGGCCTATGGCGCCAGCCGGTAGCCCCCCGCCTCGGTCAGCAGCAGGCGGGCGTTGGACGGGTCCGGCTCGATCTTCTGGCGCAGGCGGTAGACGTGGGTCTCCAGCGTGTGGGTGGTGACGCCGGCGTTGTAGCCCCAGACCTCGGCCAGCAGCTCCTCGCGCGAGACCGGCTTTTCGCCGGCCCGGTAGAGGTATTTCAGGATGTTGGTCTCTTTCTCGGTCAGCCGGATCTTCTTCTGGCTGTCGTCCACCAGCATCTTGGCCGACGGGCGGAACTCATAGGCGCCCAGGCGGAACACCGCCCCTTCCGACTGCTCGTGGCTGCGCAGCTGCGCCCGGATGCGGGCCAGGAGGACCGCGAACTTGAACGGCTTGGTGACATAGTCGTTCGCCCCGGCGTCCAGCCCTTCGATGGTGTCCATGTCGGAGGACGCCGCCGTCAGCATGATCACCGGCGCGGCGACGCCGGCCGCGCGCAACTGCCGGCAGGCTTCGCGGCCGTTCATGTCCGGCAGGTCGATATCCAGCAGAATCAGGTCCGGGCGGGCGTCCTGCGCCAGGCGGACGCCGGCCGCGGCGTCGGCGGCCTCCAGGGCGGCGAATTCCTCGCCCTGGAGTTGCTCGGCGAGCGCGCCGCGAAGGTCCGCGTCGTCGTCGACGATGAGGAGAGTCTTGCGTTGGGCCATGCCCGGGAACATGCACCGGGATTAGGCTCGCGGGCAAAAACATTCGAGAGAACAGCCGTGATCTTTAGGGCCGCGGCGGGCGGCGCCTTCGACCTGGGCGGTCGGCGCATGGGTTGCGCCCTGGGGGCGAACGGGTCGACGCGGCCGCCTAGCGTTCGCCGAACAGCGCTGAGCCGATCCGCACATGGGTCGCGCCGAAGCGGATCGCGGTCTCGAAATCGGCGCTCATCCCCATGGACAGGCCCTTCAGTCCGTTGCGCGCGGCGATGGCGGCCAGGAGGGCGAAGTGGGGGCCGGGCGGCTCGCCCAGGGGCGGGATGCACATCAGCCCTTCCACCTCGAGGCCGAAGGTCGCGCGGCAGGCGGCGATGAAGGCGTCCGCATCGTCCGGCGCGACACCGGCCTTCTGCGGCTCCTCGCCGGTGTTGACCTGCACGAACAGCCGGGGCCCCGCCCCGCGCTTCTGGATCGCGTCGGCCAGGGCCTGGGCCAGACCCTCGCGGTCGAGCGTCTCGATGGCGTCGAAGAAGGCGACGGCGTCACGGGCCTTGTTGGTCTGCAGGGGCCCGATCAGACGCAGCTCGAGGGAGTCGCCGGCGGCGGCCTTGTGGGCGGGATCGCCCCAGCGGGCCTGCGCCTCCTGCACGCGGTTCTCGCCGAACACCCGCTGGCCCGCGGCCAGCACCGGCGCGATCCGGTCCCACGGCTGTTGCTTCGAGACCGCGGTCAGCGTCACATCCGCGGGGTCGCGGCCGGCGGCGCGGGCGGCGCGGGCGATCTGCGCCAGCACGCCGGCGTAGGCGGCGACGGATTGGGCGGGAGCGGCGGTCATTCGGGGCGGGTTCTGGCGGGGCGGGTTCTGGACTCTGGCGCGGACGGCCCAGTCCTTACGGCGGCGCGCCAGCGCCGGGAAGGCCCTGCCGGCGCTGATGTTCTTCACCGACCCGCTGCGGACGCCGGAGCCGGAGCGGATCGCGGCGCGGCTGCCGCGCGGCGCGGCCATCGTATTCCGGGCGTTCGGGGCCCCGAACGCCGGAGTGCGGGCCGCCCGGCTGCGAGTGATAGCGCGGCGCCGCGGTCTGCTGCTGCTGATCGGAGCGGACGCCCGCCTGGCGGCCTCCAGCGGCGCTGACGGGGTGCACCTGCCGGAGCGCCTGGCCTATCGCGCGCGCCGATTGAAGGCCGGCCGGCCGCGGTGGATCGTCACCGCCGCCGCCCACAGCCTGGGCGCGGCGCGGCGCGCAGCCCGGGCCGGGGCGGATGCGGTGGTGGTCTCGACGGTGTTTCCGAGCGCCAGCGCCTCCGCCGGGCGGCCGCTGGGGCCGCGGCGCCTGGCCGCCCTCGCCCGTCGCACCGGGGCGCCGGTCTATGGCCTGGGCGGGATCAGCGATGAAAACGCCCCGCGCCTGCTGGACACGGGGCTGGTGGGCCTGGCGGCGGTGGAGGGCCTGGCGGCCTCAATTCTTTGAAAGCGGCGCGCCGTCCAGGCGGCGAACCGGTTCCCACTTCGCCTGACGGCGTGCTAGAATTTGAAGGCGGTCTCGAGCCGGACCCGCGGTTGCCGCTCTTCCGGCTGGGTCTGCTTGAAGGCCTGGGCGGCCGGCCTGTCGGACAGGGCGACGGCGCCGCCGATCCGCAGGGACGGCGTGATCCGGAAGTAGGCCCCGGCCGCCACGTCGTTGAGCTGCATGTCGCGCGTGTTGGGCTGATCCATGTTCAGGGTCAGGCCCCAGCGGCCCTTGCGGGCGTCCCACTGCAGGGATTTCACGCCCTGCGGCGCGATGGCCGGCGTCTCACGGACGGTGAGGTCGAGGGCCTTCTTGGGCTCGGCGTGCGCCGAAGCAGCCGCCAGCCCCATCAAGGCGGCCGCGCCGATCGACGAAATGAGCCTGAAGCCCCACATGACCGCTATATAGCCCCTGCGCCCCAGCTTCGCACCCGTCCCACGAGCCGCGCTGTCCATCTCGATTAAAGACCCTGTAGCGGTGCGGTCAACCGGAACAAAGGGTTAAGGTTCCATTCACCTTAAATTGGGCAAGGGCCTGTGGCCGGAAGGCCACGCGAAACTGTTTGGCGCCGTTCACCACGTTGTTATAGAGGGCGCCGGCGCGGAACGGGGCGCGCGCCGCCGAACGGCGCGGATAATCGACTTTGGAGCGGATGAATATGCCGTTTGTGCGTGGCGCCTGGATGCGTCGACTGGCGTTTGGCGGCCTGGCCGCAGGGATGATGGCGCTGGGCGCCTGCTCCAGCGGCGGGCCGCGCACCTTCCACACCCAGGAAGAGGGCGGCGGCCTGCGGCTCTTCGGCGGCAAGCGTCACTCCAACAGCACCGCGCCGGCGATCGGCGTGAACGGCTATCTGTGGCGCGCCACCCTCGACACCCTGGCGTTCATGCCGCTGGCCTCGGCCGATCCCTACGGTGGGGTGATCATCACCGACTGGTACGTGAACCCCGAGAAGCCGGACGAGCGGTTCAAGTGCACGGTCTACATCCTGGACGCCCGGCTGCGCGCCGACGGCCTGAACGTGGCGGTGTTCAAACAGAACCGCGACGCCTCGGGCGCGTGGATCGACGCGGCCTCGGCCGGTCAGACCGAGACCGACATCGAGAACGCCATCCTCACCAAGGCGCGCCAGCTGCGCCTGTCCAACATCCGGGGTTGACGCGGCGCCCCCGTTGAGGTTCGGCGAGCGCCATGGCCCGTTACAATCCCAAAGAGACCGAACCGAAATGGCGCGCCGCCTGGGCTGACGCCGACGTCTTCCGCGCCCGCATCGATCCCGACCGGCCGAAGTACTACGCGCTGGAGATGTTCCCCTATCCGTCCGGCAGCCTGCACATGGGCCATGTGCGCAACTACGCCCTGGGCGACGTGGTGGCGCGCTACAAGCGGGCGCGCGGATTCTCCGTGCTGCATCCCATGGGCTGGGACGCCTTCGGCCTGCCGGCGGAGAACGCCGCCATGGAGCGCGGCGTCGATCCCAAGGCCTGGACCTACGACAACATCGCCAAGATGCGCGAGGAGCTGAAGCGGCTGGGCCTGTCCATCGACTGGAGCCGCGAGTTCGCCACCTGCGACGCGGCCTACTATGGCCAGCAGCAGGCCTGGTTCCTCGACCTGTGGCGGCGCGGCCTGGTCTACCGCAAGGAAGGCGTGGTCAACTGGGACCCGGTGGACCAGACGGTGCTGGCCAACGAGCAGGTGGTGGACGGGCGCGGCTGGCGCTCCGGCGCGGTGGTGGAGAAGCGCAAGCTGGCGCAGTGGTTCCTGCGCATCACCGACTACGCCGACCAGCTGCTGGAGGGGCTGAAGACCCTGGACCGCTGGCCCGAGAAGGTCCGGCTGATGCAGGAAAACTGGATCGGCCGCTCCAAGGGCCTGAAGTTCGCCTTCAAATTCGCGGGCGCCGCGCCCGAGGGGTTCGGCGAGGGCCTGGAGGTCTACACCACCCGGCCCGACACCCTTTACGGCGCGAGCTTCGTGGGCGTCGCGCCGGACCACCCCCTGGCCGAACAGCTGTGCGCCGACCCGAAGATCGCCGCCTTCATCGCCGAGTGCCGCAAGGGCGGGGCGTCCGAGGCCGAGATCGAGACGGCCGAGAAGATCGGGATCGACACCGGCCTGCGGGTCGTCCACCCGTTCGACCCCGACTGGACCCTGCCGGTCTGGATCGCGAACTTCATCCTGATGGACTATGGCACGGGGGCGATCTTCGCCTGCCCGGCCCACGACCAGCGCGACCTGGACTTCGCCCGCAAGTACGCCCTGCCGGTGAAGCCCGTGGTGCTGCCGCCGGGCGAGGACCCCGCCGCCTTCCAGCTGGGCGACGAGGCCTATACCGGGCCGGGGACGATCTTCAATTCCGCCTTCCTCGACGGGCTGGACGTGGAGACCGCCAAGGCCCGGGCCATCGAACGCATCGAGGCCCAGGGCCAGGGCGAAGGCGCCACCGTCTACCGCCTGCGGGACTGGGGCGTCGCCCGCCAGCGCGGCTGGGGCTGCCCGATCCCCGTTGTGCACTGCAGCAAATGCGGTGTCGTCGCCGTGCCGAAGGCGCAGCTGCCGGTCGCCCTGCCCGACGACCTGGACTTCAGCAAGCCCGGCAACGCGCTCGCCCGCCACCCCACCTGGAAGGACGTGGCCTGCCCCGACTGCGGCGGGCCGGGCGTGCGCGAGACGGACACCCTCGACACCTTCGTCGACTCCTCCTGGTACTTCGACCGCTTCACGAATCCCGACGCCGCCGAGCCGATCGACAAGGCCGCCGCGGATTACTGGATGCCGGTGGACCAGTATGTGGGCGGCGTGGAGCACGCGGTGTTGCACCTGCTCTACGCGCGGTTCATCAACCGCGCCCTGCACGACGCCGGCCTGCTCTCGGTGCAGGAGCCGTTCGACGGCCTGTTCACGCAAGGCATGGTCACCCACGAGACCTATCGCCGGCAGAACGGCGAGTGGGTGGAGCCGGCCGGCCTGGAGATCGTCGCCGAGGGAAACAGCCGCCGCGCGAGCCTCATCGGCTCCGGCGAGACGGTGACGATCGGCGACGTGGAGAAGATGTCCAAGTCCAGGCGCAACACGGTGGCGCCGGCCGAGATCTTCGACGCCTACGGGGTGGACGCCGCGCGCCTGTTCATCCTGTCGGACTCGCCGCCCGAGCGGGACGTGCAATGGACCACCAGCGGCGTGCAAGGCGCATGGCGGTTCATAAACCGCGTCTGGGACGAATTCGACAGCCAGCCGCCGGCGGCGCCGGCGCCCGACCAGCCCGACGCGGCGGGCCTGGCGCTGAAGCGGGCGACGCACCGGCTGATCAAGGCGGTGACCGAGGCGGTCGAGAGCTTCCGGTTCAATTCCGGCATCGCCCGGCTGTACGCCTTCCTGACCGTGCTGAAGGAACAGCCCGCCAAGGGCGCCAGCTCCTCGCTGCTGGCCGAACGGCGCGCGGCGCTGTCGGCGTTCGCACGCCTGATCGCCCCGTTCATCCCGCACATCGCCGAAGAGGCCTGGGCGCGGATCGGCGGCGAGGGCATGGTGGTCGAAGCGCCCTGGCCCGACTATGATCCGGCGCTGGTGGTGGACGAGGTCCTGGTCCTGCCGGTGCAGGTGAACGGCAAGCGCCGCGGCGAGATCCGCGCGCCCGCGGGCGCGGACGCCGCCGAGGTGGAGAAGATCGTGCTGAACGATCCTGAGATCGCGCGTCGCCTGGAGGGCCTGACCATTCGCAAGGTGATCGTCGTGAAAGACCGCATCGTCAACGTGGTGGCGAACTGACATGGGCCGGGGGCGCGACTTCCGCATCGCCGTGGCGCTGGGCGCCGCCGTCCTGGGCCTCTCGGCCTGCGGCTTCACGCCGCTCTACGCCACGCCGGGCCTCACCAGCGGGCTCGCCGCCGTCCAGGTGGTCGCGCCCGAGGGTCGCACCGGCTACCTGATCCGCGAGCACCTGGACGACGCCCTGGCCCACAACCGCGGCGTCACGCCCGCCTACCGCATGGAGCTGCAGCTCGCCGAGCAGCGCTATCCGCGCGGCCTGCGCGTGGACAATGTGGCGACCCGCTACGAGTACGTGCTGACCGCCGCCTACAGCCTGACGCATCTGCCCTCCGGCGCGCCGGCCAAGACCGGACGGGTGCGGGTGCAGCTCACCTACGATTCGGCCGACCAGCCCTACGCCTCCATCGCCGCCCAGCAGGACGTGGCCGACCGCGCCGCCGAGGAGGCCGCCCGCCGCATCCAGCTCGAGCTCGCCGCCTGGCTGGCCACCCGGGCCAAGGGCTGACGGCCGGGGGCCGCGCATGATCCTGAGCCGCCGTCCCGACGTCGAGCGGTTCCTGGCCAAGCCCGACCCGGCGATCCGCTGCGCCCTGCTCTACGGCCGCGACGCCGGCGTGGTGCGCGACCGCGCCAACCAGCTGGCCGGCAAGGTCACCGCCCGGCCGGACGATCCCTTCGATGTGGCGCTGCTCACCGACCGCGACCTGGATTCCGACGGCGCGCGCCTGGAGGGCGAGCTTTCGGCCCAGTCGATGATGGGCGGGCGCCGGCTGGTGCGGCTGCGGCTCAGCGTCGACAAGGCGGCCCTGGACAAGGCCGTGGCCGAGGCGGTCACGGCCCATGCCGCCGGGGCCTTCAACCCCGAGGCCTTCCTGCTGATCGAGGCCGGCGAGCTGACGCCGCGCGGCTCGGTCCTGCGCAAGGCGGCGGAAGCCGCGGCCGGCGCCGCGGCCATCCCCTGTTACGAGGACGAGGCCGGCGACGTGGCCCGGCTGGTGCGCGAGACGCTGGCGAAGGACAATGTCGGCCTCAACGCCGAGGCCCTGCAGCTGTTCGTCGCCCGCCTGCCGCGGGAGCGCGGGGTCGCGCGCCAGGAGATCGAGCGGCTGGCGCTGTTCCTCGGCCCGGGCTCCGGCGCGAACGCGACCCCGCGGGACCTGGAGGGCTTCCTGGGCGTCGAGCCGGAGGCCTCGCTCGCCGACGCCGCCAGCGACGCCTTCGGCGGCCGGCTGGCCGAGGCCCAGGCCAGCCTTCGCCGCGCGGCCGCCGAGGGCGAAGGCGGCCCGGGCGCCGTGCGCGCCATCGGCCTGCACCTGGGCCGGCTGCGCCGCACCCTGACCCTGGCCAAGAGCGGCGCGGGCCTGCAGGAGGCGGCCAAGGCCTCCGGCGTGTTCTGGAAGAACGAGCGCGAATTCCTGCGCCAGGCGCGCAGCTGGAACCTGGAGGAGCTCGACCGCCTCCAGCCGCAGGTGCTGGCCGCCGACCGGGCGTGCAAGCAGACCGGCTCGCCCGATCAGCTCATCGCCGAGCGCCTGGCGCTCACCGTCGCCGGCCGGGCCAAGCGCCTCGGCCTTTGAGCCGACCTACCAGGCGACCGGCAGCTTCTTGCGGCCCCAGAAGCCGAAGTTGGCCACCCGCTCCGTATCCCCGTCGAGCCGCAGGTCCGGCAGGCCGCGCATCAGCGCCCTGAGGGCGACGGCCATGTCCATGCGGGCCAGATGCTGGCCCACGCACATGTGCGGCCCGGCCCCGAAGGTCAGGTGCCGGCGCGCCTGGGCCACCGTCCGGTCCAGCCGGAAGCTCTCGCCGTCCTCGAACATCGCCGGGTCCCGGTTGGCCGAGCCGTAGGACATCTGGACCTTGTGGTGCTCGGGGATGACCTCGCCGTGCTTGGCCACCGGACACGCCGTGGTGCGCCACAGTCCCAGGCCGGGCGGATCGAACCGCAGGGATTCTTCGATGGCGATCGGGATCAGCCGGTCGGGATCGGCCTTGACCGCCTCCCAGCGCGAACGGTCCTCGAGCAGCCGCCAGATGCAGTTGGTGATCATGAAGGTGGAGGTCTCGTAGCCGCCGACCAGCAGCACCTGCAGGAGCGCCAGCATCTCCGGGCGGGTCAGCCGGCGGTCCATGACCTTGCCGCAGACGAGGTCGGAGATGACGTCATCGGGCAACAGGGTTCCGACATGCTCACGCCCCGGCTCCGAGACACCGGCCTTTTCCAGCGTCGCCACGCGCGCATCGATGTAGCCGTTGAAAAAGTCCTCCACCGCGGTGAGGTACTCGCGGAACATTTCAGGGTTCTCGGCCATCCAGGCGGAATTCAGCAACCGCTCGGCGTGGCGGCTGAGGATCCGGTAGTCCACGTCGGCCACGCCCAGGATCACGGCGGCCACCTTGACCGGCAACGGCACGGCGAAGTCGTCGTGCAGGTCGGCGCGGCCCTTGGCCTTCATCGCCGCGACCAACTCCTCGGCGAACCGCTCGGCGTCGGCTTCGTAGCCCTTCAGTCGCCGCGGCATCAGCCGTTCCTGGAACACGTTGCGGAACGCCAGGTGCGACGGACCATCGTCGGTCATCGTGAAGGTGTCGCGGAAGGTCGGCGAGGCGCCAAACTTGGCGGTGTAAAGGCTCGTGTCGGTCGAAGCCTCGCGCACGTCCTCGTAGCGGAACAGGATGTGGTAGGGCACGTCCAGCCCGTCGAAATGCGCCACCGGACACTCCGCCCGCATGCGCGCGTAGGTCGGGAACGGGTCGGCCATGACCTCAGGGTCGAGCGGGTTGTAGTCGATCTTGCTCACGGCGGGACCTCACGAGACCTGCGACGGCGACGCCGGCCGATCTCACCCGCCCGGATGAGGGCGTGTCAAGCGGCGCGGACGATGACCTCAAGGCGGCGAGGTCCCCTGGCGATGCGTAGGAAGACCCCTAGCCGCGCGTGAGCCGGCGGCAAAGATCGTCAAGCTGTTCCAGGGTTTCGTAACGGATTTTCAGCTCGCCCGAGCCGCCGCGGTCGGCGACCTCCACCCACATGCCCAGCACCTCGGCGAGGTCGTTTTCCAGCGCCAGGGTGTCGGTGTCCTTGCCGGGCGGTCGCGCTGCCCTGGGCGGCTTGGCCTTGCCCTGCCGCGCCAAGGTCTCGGTCTCCCGGACGTTGAGCCCCCCGGCGAGGATCTGCTCGGCCAGGGCCGCGGGGTCGTCCGCCGCGGCGATCGCCCGGGCGTGGCCGGCGGTGAGCCGCCCGCTCTGCAGGTGTTCCTGCACGGACGCCGGCAGCTGCAGCAGGCGCATGGAATTGGCGATGTGGCTGCGGCTCTTGCCGACGGCGCCGGCCACGGCGACCTGGGTATGGCCGAACCGGTCGATCAGGGTCTTATAGGCCTGGGCCTCGTCCAGCGGATTGAGGTCCTCGCGCTGGACATTCTCGACGATGCCGACCTCCAGCACCTCGCGGTCGTCCAGCTCGCGCACCAGGGTGGGCGCGGCGGTGAGCCCGGCCATGCGCGCGGCCCGCCAGCGGCGTTCGCCGGCGACGATCTCGAACCGGCCCGGAGCGCCCGGCGCCGGACGCACCAGGATGGGCTGCAGGACGCCCTGGATCTTGATGGATTCCGCCAGCGAGGTGAGCTCCTCCTCGGCGAAGCTGCGGCGCGGCTGGTTGGGATTGGGCTGCAGCAGATCGAGCGGCGTCTCCTGCAGGCCGCCCCCCGGAACCGCCGCGGCCAGCGCCGGATCCACCTCGTCCATCAGCGCCGACAGGCCCCGACCCAATCCCCTGCGAGCTTCCGCCATGGTCGCCTCCCCTAGATCACGATGATTTCGGATTGAATCAATCCGAAATCATAAAACGTAATCGATTCTAATAGTTTAGGGCGGGATTGATGCGAAAAACCGGTATCCACTTTTTCGCATCCCGCCCTATGCCGCCTGCGCGCGACGCTCGCGCTCGCGCACTACCAGTTCCCGCGCCAGCATCAGATACGCCTGGCTGCCAGCGCATTTCAGGTCGTAGACCAGCACCGGCTTGCCGAACGACGGCGCCTCCGACACGCGGACGTTGCGCGGTATGACCGTGTTGTAGACCGCCTGGCCGAAATGCTCGCGCACGTCGCGGGCCACCTGTTCCGACAGGCTGTTGCGGCGGTCGTACATGGTCAGCACGACCCCCTGGATCTCCAGCTGCGGGTTGAGGCTGCCGCGCACCAGGTCGATGGTGCGCATGAGCTGCGTCAGGCCCTCGAGGGCGAAGAATTCGCACTGCAGCGGCACCAGCACCGCGTCCGCCGCGGCCATGGCGTTGACGGTGAGCAGGTTCAGCGACGGCGGGCAGTCCACCAGCACATAGGTATAGGCGCCCGTCTCGCGCACCGGCTGCAGCGCGTCGCGCAGCTTGAACGAACGGCGCGGGGCGTGGCCGAGCTCCAGCTCGACGCCGGAGAGGTCGGCGTCGCCGGGGATGAGGTCGAGGCCCGGAAGGCCCGTCTTCACAACGGCTTGCAGCACGGAATGGCCGCCCATGAGCACGTCGTAGAGCGTCGTGGTCCGCTTGGCGCGACCGACGCCCAGGCCGGTGGAGGCGTTGCCCTGCGGGTCGGAATCGATCAGCAGCACGCGCTCACCGACCGCGGCCAGGGCGGTGCCCAGGTTGATGGCCGTGGTGGTCTTGCCCACCCCGCCCTTCTGGTTGGCGACCACCAGGACGCGCAGGGCTGTCTCAGGCTTTGCGACCACGCCGCAATCTCCTCACGCGCACGATGCGCCCCCGTTCGTCACTCAGACTTGGCAGGATGTCCGCCTCGAAGTCCCAATATCTTGTAGCTTCTTCAAGCTCTAACGCAACATCTTGTCCCTTCAGGAACAGGCCTGTGGCGCCGCGCCGCAGGTAGGGCTCGGCGAAACCCAGCAGCCGATGCAGCGGCGCGCAGGCCCGCGCGGCGACAATCTCCACCTTCAGCGCCAGCTCTTCAGCCCGGGCGTTGCGCACCGTCGCCGGCAGGGCGAGCTCATCCACGACGGCCTGCAGGAAACGGCAGCGCTTGGCGACGCTGTCGATCAGGTCCACGTGGTAGCCTGGACGATCCTTGCCGAGGATCGCCAGGATCACGCCCGGCAGGCCGGCGCCGCTGCCCAGGTCGGCCCAGGCCAGCGCCTCCGGCTCCAGCGCCGCGAGCTGGGCGCTGTCCCAGGCGTGGCGGGACCAGAACACCTCCAGGGTCGCGGGACCGACCAGGTTCATCACCGCATTGCCCTCGGTCAAACGGCGCAGGTAGAGGTCGAGATCGGCCATCTGCACCGCCGTGGCCCCGCTGGCGGCGGCGAACGTCTCCCGATCGACGACCGCCGGCGCGGTCTCAGGCGGCGCGGCGACGGACATGGGCCAGGAGGGCGGTGAGCGCGCCGGGAGTCACGCCTTCGATGCGGGCGGCCTGGCCCAGGGTGAGCGGCCGAACGGCCATGAGCTTCTCGCGCACCTCGTTGGAGAGACCGCCCACGGCGCCATAGTCGAGGTCCGGATCGAGCTGCAGGTCCTCGTCGCGGCGGAAGGCGGCGGCGTCCGCGGCCTGGCGATCGAGGTAGCCGGCGTAGGAAGCGTCGATCTCGAGCTGTTCGCGGACCATCGCCGGCCAGCTCCCGACCTCCGGCCAGACGCGGGCCAGCGCATCGAAGCCGATGGTCGGATAGGCCAGCAGCTGCACCAGGTCCCGCCGCTGGCCGTCGGCCTTCACCGGCAGCCCTGCCCGGGCCGCCTGGGCGGGCGTCAGGACCAGTTCGGCGGCCCGGGCGCGCGCGGTCGCCAGGAGCTCCGCCTTGGCCCGGAAGCTCGTCGCCCGTTCAGGGCCGACGCAGCCCAGGGCGAGGCCGCGGGCCGTCAGCCGCTGGTCGGCGTTGTCGGCGCGCAGGATCAGGCGAAACTCGGCCCGGCTGGTGAACATCCGATAGGGTTCGGTGACGCCGCGGGTCACCAGGTCGTCGATCAGCACCCCGATATAGGCCTCGTCGCGGCCGAACGCGGCCGCCTCGGCGCCGGAGGCGGCGCGCGCGGCGTTCAGGCCGGCGACCAGCCCTTGCGCGCCCGCTTCCTCGTAGCCGGTGGTGCCGTTGATCTGGCCGGCCAGGTAGAGGCCCGGCAAGCGCTTGGCCTCCAGGGTCGGATAGAGCTCGCGGGGGTCCACGTAGTCGTATTCGATGGCGTAGCCGAAGCGCCGTACCTCCACCTGCTCCAGGCCGGGGATGGTGCGCAGGAACAGGCTTTGCGTCTCCTCCGAGACCGAGGTGGAGACGCCGTTGGGATAGACGGTGTCGTCGTCCAGGCCTTCGGGCTCCAGGAAGATCTGGTGGCTGGTCTTGTCGGCGAACCGAACCACCTTGTCCTCGATGGAGGGGCAATAGCGCGGCCCGCGCCCGGTCACACGGCCGCCGTAGACGGCCGATTCCGTCAGACGCTCGGCGATGATCCGGTGCGTCTCGGCCGTGGTGTAGGTGACGCCGCACGCGATCTGCGGGCCGGTGATCGCCTGGGTGAGGAAGGAGAACGGCGTCGGGTCCGCGTCGCCGGCCTGCATCTCCAGCCGGTCCCAGGCGATGGTGCGCCCGTCGAGGCGCGCCGGCGTGCCGGTTTTCAGCCGGCCCATCTTCAGGCCCAGGGTGTACAGACGGTCGGCGAGGCCGATGGCGGGCTTGTCCCCCACCCGGCCGGCCGGGATGCGCTTCTCGCCTTGATGGATCATGCCCTTCAGGAAGGTGCCGGTGGTGAGCACCACCCGGCCGGCGGCGAAGCGCTCGCCGTCGGCGCCTTCGACGCCCACGACCCGGCCGTCGTCCAGCAGCAGGTCCTCGACGGCGACCGCCTTGACGGTGAGATTCGGCGTGGCGGCCAGCTCGGCCTGCATGGCTTCACGATAGAGGCGCCGGTCGATCTGCGCGCGCGGGCCGCGGACGGCCGCGCCTTTCGACCGGTTCAGCAGCCGGAACTGGATGCCGGCCCGGTCGGCCAGGCGGCCCATGACGCCGTCGAGGGCGTCGATCTCCCGCACCAGGTGACCCTTGCCCAGGCCGCCGATGGCCGGGTTGCAGGACATCTCGCCGATGGTCTCGAGCTTGTGGGTGAGCAGCAGGGTGCGCGCGCCGAATCGCGCCGAGGCGGCGGCCGCTTCGCATCCGGCGTGCCCGCCGCCGATGATGATGACGTCCCAATGCGCCACGTGGAGGATCCTGTCAGCCGGGCGCAACAGGCGCCGGCGAGGGGTCTATAGCGGATCGCGGGCGAAGGGTCACCGGGCCGCTTGGTCACATTCCCCGCATACGGAATGTTTCACGTGAAACACTCACTTGCCGATGCAGAAGGTGGCGAAGATCCGCTCCAGCACCTGCTCGGGATCGATCCGACCGGTGATCCGGTCGAGGGCGCGGGCCGCCAGCCGCACGTCCTCCGCCGCCAGTTCCATCTCCGTGGCGTCCAGCGCCCGGCGCAGGCGCGCGGCGGCCTCGGTCAGGAGCTCGCGGTGCCGCAGGCGCGTGGCGGCCGGGACCTCCGTGCCGGACAGGGCCTCGGCTACGACGCGCTCCAGCCGCCTGCGAAGGTCGATGATGTTCTCGCGATCACGCGCGGACAGCGCCACCGGGTCAGCGCCCCGTATGGTCGCCGCGACGATGGCCAGGTCTGTGGCGCTCCCCTCCCCCAGGTCCTGCTTGCTGATCACGCAGATGTCGCCGGCCCGCAGCTCCGCCGGCGCCTCCGGCTCGGAAGCGCCGGAACCGTCGACGACCCACAGGCGAAGGTCGGCGTTCGACGCCCATGCCCTGGCGCGGCGCACGCCCTCGGCTTCGATCTCGTCCGCCGTCTCGCGCAGGCCCGCCATGTCCGCCAGCAGCGCCTTGTAGCCGGCGATCACCAGCGGAACCTCGATGACGTCCCGCGTCGTCCCCGGCGTCGCCGTGACGATCGCCGCGTCGCGGCCGGCCAGCGCGTTGAGCAGCGTGCTCTTGCCGGCGTTCGGGGCGCCCATCAGCGCGATCCGATAGCCCTCGCGGATTCGCTCGCCCCGCTCGGCGTCGGCGCTGGCGGCGTCGAGGTCGCGGATCAGTCCCTCGATGACCGGCCGGGCCCGGGCGGCGACGTCGGCCGGCATCTCCTCATCCGGGAAGTCCACAGCCGCCTCGAACACCGCCAGGCTCTCGGTGAGGGCGGCGCGCCATCTCGCCTGCGCCTGGCTCAGCGCGCCTTCGACCTGCGCCAGCGCCTGCCGGCGCTGGGCCTCGGTCTCGGCGTCGATCAGGTCGGCGATCCCCTCCGCCTGAGCCAGGTCTAGCTTGCCGTTCTCGAACGCGCGGCGGGTGAACTCCCCTGGCTCCGCCAGCCGCAGGCCCAAGCCCTGGAGCGCGTCGATGACGCCGGCCACGACGGCCGGGCCCCCGTGCAGATGAAACTCGGCGCAGTCCTCGCCGCTGTAGCTGGCGGGGGCGGGGAACCACAGCACCAGGGCGCGGTCGAGGGTGACGCCGGCGGCGTCGCGGATCGCACGCAGGCTGGCCTGGCGGGCGGGGGGAAGCCGGCCGGCCAAGGCGCGCACCGCCTCGCCGGCGCGCGGCCCGGAAATCCTCACCATCCCCACCGCTGCCCGGCCCGCCGCCGTGGCGGGCGCGAAGATGGTGTCGCTCATTCCGAGGTTTTGACGCTCTTCAGGCTCACGTCCATCAGTTTGCGGAACTGCTCCTGGGCGCCCTGCCCGAACGCCATCCAGGACTTCATCATCTCGTCGGCCGACAGGATGGACATGTTCTGCGAGATCTTCGACTGCAGCTCGCGCACCATGTGGTCGTTCAGGGACGACACGTCCGGCAGGCCCATGAAGCGGCGCGCCTCTTCCGGGGTGCAGTCGACCTCGATGGTCATCTTCATGGCGAATCTCCAAGCCTCTGGGGCGCGATTAGTTATGGCCGCGGGACGGGCCGTTGGGCTAGTAGGCCCATGCAACATGGGAGCGCGTTATGGGCGAGACGGTCACCATAAAAACCGACGACGGCAGCTTTTCGGCCTATGTGGCGCGGCCCGCGGCGCCAAGGGCTCCGGCAGTCGTCGTGATCCAGGAGATCTTCGGGGTCAATGCGGTGATGCGGCAGATCACCGACGGCCTGGCGGCCCAGGGCTACCTCGCCATCTGCCCCGACCTCTTCTGGCGGATCGAGCCCGGGATCGACATCACCGACCAGAGCGAGGCCGAGTGGAAGCGGGCGTTCGAGCTGTTCAACGCCTTCGACGTGGACGCCGGCGTCAAGGATATCGCGGCCACCATCGCCCAGGTTCGCAAGGATCCGGGCTGCAACGGCAAGGTGGGCGACGTGGGCTTCTGCCTGGGCGGGCTGCTGGCGTTCCTGACCGCCGCCCGGACCGACGCCGACGCCAGCGTCGCCTACTACGGCGTGGGGATCGAGGCCCGCACCGCCGAGGCCGAGAAGCTGGCCGGGCCGCTGCTGATGCACATCGCCGAGGAGGACCAGTTCGTCCCCAAGGCGGCGCAGGCGCTAATCCTGAAGGCGCTCAAGGACCACCCGCTGGTGACCATCCACACCTATCCCGGCCGCGATCACGCCTTCGCCCGGCCCGGCGGCGAGCACTATGACGCTGCCGACGCCAAGACCGCCGGCGAGCGTACGCTGGCCTTCTTCAAGGCGAACCTGGGGTAAGACGAACGGCGGCCGTGTTTCACGTGAAACACGGCCAATCCGCCTACGTGTTCATCGACTGGAAGAAGTCGTCGTTGTTCTTAGACTGGCGCAGCTTGTCGAGCAGGAACTCGATGGCGTCCTGCGCCCCCATGGGGTTGAGGATCCGCCGCAGCACATAGGTCTTCTGCAGCTGATCCTTCGGGGTGATCAGCTCTTCCTTGCGCGTGCCGGACTTGATGATGTCGATGGCCGGGAAGATGCGCTTGTCGGCGACCTTGCGGTCCAGGATGATTTCCGAGTTACCGGTGCCCTTGAACTCTTCGAAGATCACCTCGTCCATCCGGCTGCCGGTGTCGATCAGCGCGGTGGCGATGATGGTCAGCGAGCCGCCCTCCTCCACGTTCCGCGCCGCGCCGAAGAAGCGCTTCGGCCGCTGCAGGGCGTTGGCGTCGACGCCGCCGGTCAGCACCTTGCCCGACGACGGCACCACGGTGTTGTAGGCGCGGCCCAGGCGGGTCACCGAGTCCAGCAGGATGATCACGTCGCGCTTGTGCTCGACCAGGCGCTTGGCCTTCTCGATCACCATCTCGGCCACCTGCACGTGGCGGGTCGCCGGCTCGTCGAAGGTGGAGGAGATCACTTCGCCGCGCACGGTGCGCTGCATGTCGGTGACTTCCTCCGGCCGCTCGTCGATCAAGAGCACGATCAGGTAGCATTCCGGCTGGTTGGCGGCGACCGACTTGGCGATGTTCTGCAGCATCACCGTCTTGCCGACCCGCGGCGGGGCCACGATCAGGCAGCGCTGGCCTTTGCCGAGCGGCGCCACGATGTCGATGATCCGCCCGGAGCGGTCCTTAAGCGTCGGGTCCTCGATCTCCATCCGCAGCCGCTCTTCCGGATAGAGCGGCGTCAGGTTGTCGAAGTGGACCTTGTGGCGGACGTTCTCGGGGTTCTCGAAATTGATCTGGTCGACCTTGACCAGGGCGAAGTACCGCTCGCCCTCGCGGGGCGCGCGGATGGCGCCGTCGACGGTGTCGCCGGTGCGCAGGCCGAACTTCCGGATCTGCGAGGGGCTGACGTAGATGTCGTCCGGGCCGGGCAGGTAGTTGGCCTCGGGGCTGCGCAGGAAGCCGAACCCATCCTGCAGCACCTCCATGGTGCCGGAGCCGGAGATCTCCACCCCCTCCTCGGCCAGCACCTTGAGGATCGCGAACATCATGTCCTGCTTGCGCATGGAATTGGCGTTCTCGATCTCCAGCGTCTCGGCGAAGGAGAGGAGGTCGGCGGGGGACTTGTCCTTCAGCTCCTGCAGCGACATGCGCGTCAGGCCAAGGGCGGCGATCGAGGCGCTGAGCTCGGAGGACTCGTCGGCGCCTTCGGCGCCGGCCTCGTTCTCGTCGACCTGGGGTTCGAGGATGTCGGTGGGGGATTCGTCAGGCATAACTGTGCTCACGGGGACGCGCCCGGGCGTCACGCAGACGGTCTCCGGGCGTCGTGGAAAAGTTCAAAAGGCGGCGCTTGGCGCGCCGGGTGGTCTGGGGACCGGTGGCTGCGGCTTGAAGCGCGCGGCTCCGGTTGAGAGGCGGGACGCAGGCCTTGACCTGCGCGGCCCTAGCGGAAACACATGCCGGCGACGCGGTCAAGCGCCGCCGTCGGCGAGTCTCAGCTGCCGAACTCGGTGGTGACCGCCAGAACCATGATGATCGCCGCCAGGAACGGCAGCTCGTTGACCATCCGCCAATAGCGCTCGCTGCGGGTGTTGCGGCCCTGGGCGAACCGCTTGCGGGCCACCCCAAGATAGTGATGCCACGCGGTCAGGAAAAGGATCCCGGCGATCTTGGTCAGCATCCAGGGCTGCGTCAGGAAGCCCCAGCCCAGGCGATGAGCCCCGTCATAATAGATCAGCGCCGCACCGAAGACCCAGGCGGCGACCATGCCGACGTTCATGATGATGCGGTAGAGGCCCAGCTCCATCTTCTGGAACGTCAGGTCCATCTCCGAGCCCGCCGCGGCCCTGGTGTGGTAGGCGAACAGCCGGGGCAGATACATCAGCCCGATCATCCAGGCGATGACCGACAGGATGTGCAGCGCTCTCAAGACATCGTAGGTCACGCCGCCCTCTCCTTCAGCGCGCACTTGCCGAACTCGCCCGGGCAGCGCCAGCCGCCGTGCGGCGCGACCGGCGCCTCGCGCTCCAACGCCTGCATCACCGCCCTGGCGAGGGCGTCGATGAACAGCGCGCTGACGCCCAGCGCCGGCACGCGAAGATACGGCGCGCAGCCGACGTCGGCGGCGAGCCGCGCATAGTCGTGGTCAAGCTCCACCAGCGTCTCCACATGCTCCGAGACGAAGGCGATGGGGGCGATCAGCACGCCCAGGCCCTCCGCGCCCGCGCGGCGGATCTCCGCGTCGGTGGCCGGACCGATCCATTGCAAGGGCCCGACGCGGCTCTGGTAGCAGACCTGCCAGTCGAGCCCGCTGTCCAGCCTGGCCGCGATGGCCGCCGCCGTCGCCTCGACCTGCGCCCGGTAGGGATCGCCCGCCGCGACCACCTTCTCCGGCAGGCCGTGGGCGGAGAACAGCAGCCGCACCTTGGCGGGCCGGCCGGCCTTCTCGAAGGCCTGGCGGATCGCCTCGGCATGGGCCGAAACCAGGCCCTCGTCCGTCGGATAGCAACAGATCGTCCGTACACGCCCTTTTCCGCCATAGGCCCTGCGCCAGGCGGCGACGGACGAGGCGGTCGTGGTGGTCGAATATTGCGGATAGAGCGGCAGCAGCACGATCTCGTCCGGCGCGAAGGCCGCCACGACCCGGGCCGTCTCCTCCGCCTGCGGCCGCCAGTAGCGCATGGCGATGAACACCTTGGCCTCCCGCCCCGGCGCGGCGGCCGCGAGCGCTGATTCCAGCGCCGCCGCCTGGGCCTTGGTCTCCGGCAGCAGCGGCGAGGCGCCGCCCATCAGGTCGTAGTTGGCCCGGGCGGCCTTCGCGCGGGACGCGGAGATCAGCGCCGCCAGCGGATAGCGCACCAGGGCCGGCGCATCGATGATCGCCGGATCCCGGAACAGGTTGAACAGGAACGGCCGCATGGCCGCGGGGCCGTCCGGGCCGCCCAGGTTGAACAGCACCACCGCCAGCCGGGTCATTGCGGCCCTTGCGTCACCCGCCGCACGACCTGCTCGATGTGGGCGATCGGGGTCTGCGGCAGCACGCCGTGGCCGAGGTTGAAGATGTAGGGCCCCTGCCCCCAGGCTTCCAGCAGGGCGTCCACCCGTGCGTCCAGAGCCGGCCCGCCGGACAGCAGCAGCAGGTTGTCCAGCGCCCCCTGGATGGTCTTGCCCTGCGCCTGCAGCCGCCGCCCCAGGGCCGCCGGCGCCTGGGTGTCCAGGGCCACGGCTTCGACGGGCGAGGCGGCGGCGTAGCTTTCCACCAGCGCCCCGGCGCCGCGGGGAAAGCCGATGAACGGCGCCGTCACGCCGGCCGCCCGCACCTTTTCGACGATCGCCACGTGCGGCCGGATGACCACGCGCTCGAAGACGTCCTCCGCCAGGCCCTCGGCCCAGGACTCGAACAGCTTCAGCGCCTGGGCGCCGGCCCGCGCCTGCATCACCAGGTAGCGGGCCGTGGAGTCCACCAGCACCGCCAGCAGGCGGTCCAGCGTCTCCGGCTGCTGGTAGGCGAAGGTCCGCGCGCCTGAGCGGTCGCTTCCGCGGCCCTCGATCATGTAGGTGGCGACGGTCCAGGGCGCGCCCGCAAAGCCGATCAGCGCCCGTTCCGGCTCGAGCTCGGCGCGGACCCGGGCGAGCGTCTCGCCGATGGACGCCAGGCGGCCGGTGGAGGCTTCGACCTCGTCCGCCAGCCGTTCGACCGCGGGCAAGGGCCCGAGCCTGGGCCCCTCGCCGGCCTCGAACCATACCTCCTGGCCCAGGGCGCGGGGCAAGAGCAGGATATCCGCGAAGACGATCGCCGCATCGAAGGCGAACCGACGCATTGGCTGCAGCGTCGCCTCCGCCGCCATCTCCGGGTCGTGGCAGAAGGCGATGAAGTCCTTGGCCCGCTCCCGCAGCGCCCGGTACTCCGGCAACGAACGTCCCGCCTGGCGCATGAACCACACCGGCGGCCTGGGCAGGATCTCACCGGCGAGGGCGCGCAGGAGCAGCGGGGAAGGGCTTGTGGTCATGGGGCCGGTTAAATCGGCTAACCGACGAAGGCTCAACCCCGTCGGCCCTCTTCCTTTGTTTAAGAATCCTAAAGATCTGGAATGAGGGAGTAGTAGGGCCGGTCAGACCCGGGGATGACTCGGTCGGGCCGCCGGGACTACCCAGGATGTCCCCACATGACGCCCATCCGGCGCGCATCGACTCTGCAGGGTGTGAGTCGTGGGGATGAACCCTGAAATCCTTGGAAGAGCTTAACGAATCATTAAGCCTGTCCTGGACCGGCAGGGCGACGGCCGGGCGGCCCGCGGATCAATCCCTAACAAAGGGTTAAAGCTGTCCCCATACCGCCGGAAGTGGACAGACGCCGGCCAATGGACCCCGTTCGCCCCCGCAATCCCCTGCCCCGCCGGCCGGGCGCTGATTTCGCCTGGACTATCCCCAAGGGCGCGGACCTTCGCTAAGAGGGTTTCGACTCTTCCATCCCCAGATTTATTCGGCCGATGACCCAGCGCCTCGCCACCTACTTCCACATCCACCTGGTGTCCGACTCCACGGGGGAGACGCTGAACGCCCTGGCGCGGGCCGTCTGCGCGCGGTTCGAGAACGTGCTGCCGATCGAACACATCTACGCCCTGGTGCGCTCGCAGCGGCAGTTGGAGCGCGCCCTCGCCGACATCGCCGAGGCGCCCGGCGTGGTCATTCACACCATCGTCGACGACAAGCTGCGCGCGGCGCTGGAGGAAGGCTGCCGCCAGCTGGACATGGCCTGCTTTCCGGCCCTGGATCCGCTGGTCTCGGCGCTCTCGCGCTACCTCGGCGCGGCGATCACCAGCCGCGTGGGCGTGCAGCACGCCCTCGACACCGACTATTTCAACCGCATGGACGCCCTCAACTACGCCATCGGCCACGACGACGGCCAGGGCGGCCAGGACCTGGAGCAGGCGGACGTGGTGCTGGTGGGCGTCTCGCGCACCTCCAAGACGCCCACCTGCATCTATCTGGCCCACCGGGGCGTGCGGGCGGCCAATGTGCCCCTGGTGCCGCACCGCCCGCCGCCGGACCAGCTCTTTCAGCTCAAAAAGGCGCTGGTGGTCGGATTGACCGTGACGCCCGACCGGCTGCTGCAGATCCGCCGCAACCGGCTCCTGAACCTGAAGGAGACCCGCGAGAGCACCTACACCGACCCCGACGGCGTACGCGAGGAGATCGTCAAGGCGCGACGCCTGTTCGAACGCCAGGGCTGGCCGGTGATCGACGTCACCCGCCGCTCGGTGGAGGAGACGGCCGCGGCGGTGCTCAACCTGATGCACGGCGGCCATGGCCAGGTCGAGGTGCTGGGGTGAGCGAGATCGTCCTGGCGTCCAAGAGCCCCACCCGCTCAGCCCTGCTGGCCGGCGCCGGGATCGCCTTTGACACCGTCTCGCCGGGGGTGGACGAGGACGCCGTGAAGGCCGGGCTGCTGGCCGAGGGCGCCTCGGCGCGGGACATCGCCGACGCCTTGGCCGAGCTCAAGGCCCTGCGGGTTTCCGGCGCCCGGCCGGGATTCATCATCGGCGCGGACCAGACTCTGGAGTTCGAGGGCGGGCTCTACGACAAGGTGGCGACGGTGGACGCCGCCCGCGAGCGCCTGCGCCTGCTGCGCGGCCAGACCCACAAGCTGCACGCCGCGGTGGTGGTGGCGACGGACGGGGCCGCCATCTGGCGCGACCTGATCACCGTCAGCCTGACCATGCGGAACTTCAGCGACGCCTTCCTGGAAGACTACCTGGCGACCGAGGGGCCGAGCGCCCTGGGCTCGGTGGGCTGCTATCGGCTGGAGGGGCCGGGCGCACAGCTCTTCTCGCGCATCGACGGCGACTATTTCGCCATCCTCGGCCTGCCGATGCTGGGCTTGCTGGACCTCCTGCGCCGCCATGGGGCGCTCGCCACATGACGCGCGAGATCACCGGCGCGACGGCGGTCGCCGGCGTGGCCGGCGCGCCCGTGCGCCATTCCCTCAGCCCGCCGATCCACAACGCCTGGATCGCAGCGGCGGGCCTGGACGCGGTCTATGTGGCCTTCTCGCCGAGGCCGGACGGATTCCGCGCCTTCGCCGAGGGCCTGCGCGGCGGCGCGGTCCGCGGCCTCAACGTCACCCTCCCCTTCAAGGCGGACGCCCTGGCCGTGGCGGACCGGGCCAGCGACATCGCGCGGAAAGCCGGCGCCGCAAACCTGCTGATCTTCGAGGCCGACGGGACCATCGTCGCCGACAATACCGACGGCGCAGGCCTCATCGCGGCCTTCGCGGAGCAGGCGCCGGCCTTCGACCCCTTGCGCGCCGCGGTGGTGATCCTGGGCGCCGGCGGGGCGGGCCGCGGGGCGGCGGCCGCCTTCGTCCAGGCCGGCGCGCCGCAGGTGCGCATCGTCAACCGCACCCGCGCCCGGGCCGAAGAGATCGCCCGGGCCCTGGGGCCGACCGTCCAGGCCTATGGGCTAGATGAGGCGCGCGCCGCCTTCGGGCAGGCCGAGGCGCTCGTCAACGCCACCTCGGTGGGGCTGACGGGCGATGCGCCCCTTGATCTGCCGCTCGACGCCCTGCCCGCCTCGGCCGCGGTCATGGACATGGTCTACAAGCCGCTGCGCACGCCCCTGCTGGACGCCGCCGCGGCGCGAGGCCTCGTCACCGTCGACGGCCTGGCCATGCTGATCGGCCAGGCGCGGCCCTCCTTCGAAGCCTTCTTCGGCCGCCCGCCGCCGGACCTGGACGTCCGCGGGCTGGCCCTCAAAGCCCTGGGATTTTCGTAAGATGCTGACGATCGGCCTGACCGGCTCCATTGGCATGGGCAAGTCGACCACCGCGGCCATGTTCCGCGAGGCGGGCGTGCCGGTCTATGACGCCGACTACGAGATGGGCCGGCTCTACCTGAAGGGCGGCGCGGCGGTGGCGCCCCTGGAGGCGGCGTTCCCCGGCGTGACCAGGGACGGCGCCGTCAACCGCGAGGAGCTCCGCAAGCGGGTGCTGGGCGACGAGGCGGCCATGGGCCGGCTCAACGCCATCACCCACCCCTTATTGCAGGGCCACCGCTCGGGCTTCTTCGCCCAGGCGCTGGCGGCCGGCGCCGACATGGTGGTGCTGGATATCCCGTTGATCTTCGAAACCGGCGCCGAGAAGAACATGGACGCGGTGATCGTGGTGAGCGCCCCGCCGGAGGTCCAGCGCGAACGGGTGCTGGCCCGGGATGGCATGACCGACGAGCGCCTCGACTTCATTCTCAGCCGCCAGACGCCCGATGCGGAAAAGCGCGCCAAGGCCCATTTCATCGTCGACACCAGCCGTGGCCTGGAGGCCGCCCGCGAACAGGTGGTGGCGATCATCGCGACCCTGCGCGGACCCGACTGGCAGGCGGCCCGCGACGCCGCTGCCGGTTGAATCGGGGCGCGAAGCCGGGCATGTCTGGGCCATGGCGCGTGAGATCGTCCTCGACACCGAAACCACCGGCTTCGAACCCCACCTCGGCCATCGGCTGGTGGAAATCGCCTGCCTGGAGATCGACGACTTCGTCCCCACCGGACGCAGCTTCCACACCTACATCGACCCCGAGCGCGACATGCCGCCGGACGCGGAGCGGGTGCACGGCCTTTCGACGACGTTCCTGCGCGGCAAGCCCAAGTTCGCCGAGACTGGCGTCGTCGAGGCCTTCCTGAGCTTCGTGGCCGATTCGCCGATCATCGCTCACAACGCCGGCTTCGATCGCACCTTCATCAACCACGAGCTGGGTCGGTGCGGTCGGGACCACCTGCCCGAGCCGCGGTGGATCGACACCCTGGCCCTGGCCCGGGTCCGGTTCCCAGGCATGCCCAATTCGCTCGACGCCCTTTGCAAGCGCTTCAAGATCTCGCTCGCCGAGCGGGACCTGCACGGCGCGTTGATCGACGCCCGGCTGCTCGCCTCGGTCTATCTGGAGCTGAAGGGCGGCCGCGAACGCAAGCTCGAGCTCACCACCGCCACCCTGGTCACCGCCGTCGCCGTGGCCAAGCAGGGCGCGTACGGCCCGCGCCCGCGCGCGCTGGCGCCGCGCTCCACCGAGGCGGAACGGGACGTCCACGCCGCCTTCATCCGCGAGGCGGTCAAGAACGACGCGCTCTGGAAGAAATTCGGCCTCTGAACCGAAACCCCGGCGCGCCGGAGCGTGACAGCTTCAAGTGGAAGCCGGTTGAAGCGCCCGTCACGCTCTAAACTCTTGAAGATAGACCCTTTTTATCCGGGTCAGATGAGTCCATCAGAACCGGAAAGGGTCTAGGGCTCAGGCGTGCCCCACGACCTGCGCCTCGGCTTTCCGCGAGGCGTAGATGCCGGCGAAATCGATCGGGTCGAGCAGGAACGGCGGGAAGCCGCCGTCCGCGGTGACATCGGCGACGATGCGGCGCGCGAACGGGAACAGGAAGCGTGGGCATTCAATGAGCAGCGCCTGCTCGAGCGCCTCGCCGGTGACGCCGTTGATCTGGAACACGCCCCCGTAGAGCACTTCTACGTGAAACAGCGGACCGTCCTCGCGGCTCGCCCGCGCCGTGAGTTTCAGGTCCACCTCGAAAAATCCGTCGTCGCGGCCGCGGGCGTTCATCTCCACGCCGACGTCCATCTGTGGCTGGGCGCCGGTCTGGCGCAGGGCCTCCGGCGCGCGCGGGTTCTCGAAGGAAAGGTCACGGATGTACTGGGTGAGCACGCGCAGGCCCGGCTCCGTCGCTTCGCCATTCTCCTGCCCTGTGGCAGCCGCGTCGGTGTCGGTCATTCGGGGGTCATCCGTACCTTGGGGCGAGGGTAAACCCGCCGGATCCATGCGGGAGGAACCGCAAGACCCCTCCCCCTTTATAGGGCGCGGCTGCTAACATGCGTCCCTTGGCTATGCAACGTCACCCCTGACGCGGGCGTTCCGTGGCCCTATATTGTGCTAGAGCCCATGTGGGGCCCCCACCTCGAACCAGGCGCACACCATTCTCACCCTGATCATCTTCGCCGCCCTGGCCGCCATCGTTCTCTACCAGCTGTATTCGGTGCTGGGCCGGCGGGTCGGGCGCCAGCCCGGCGATTCGCCGGCGGCGGACGCGCGGCCCTCGGCGCTGCGGGCGCCGGATCGGCCGCCCGAACTCCCGGACGACGGGGTCATCCTGACGGGCATGGCCGCCCTGAAGGCGCGCGACCCGAGCTTCGACGTCAGCCGGTTCCTCGGCGGCGCCAAGACGGCCTATGAGATGATCGTGCGGGCCTTCGCCGCCGGCGACCGGGCGACGCTGCGCAAACTGCTGGCGCCCAATGTGATGGCGAGCTTCGACGCGGCGATCACCCAGCGCGAAAACGCCGGCTCCACCGAGACCGTCGAATTCCTGCATGCGCCGCGCGCCGACCTGGAGAAGGCCGAAGTCGTAGGCGATCTCGCCCGGGTGACCACCCGCTTCCTCGGCGAGTTCCGCAGCCGCAGCAAGGGGGCCGAGGGCGAGGCGGTGGACGATCGCCGCACGGCCGAACTGTGGACCTTCGAGCGCAACCTGAAGAGCCAGGACCCCAACTGGGTGCTCGCCCACGTCGACGCCGCCGAGGCCTGACGGGACGATTGGACGCCCTTCGGGTCAGGCTGAACCTTACCGCCCTGCAATCGCCCTAACGGTTTGGTGTGGATTTCGCGGTTCACTAGACGTCAACCATGACAGATGCCGCCGCTCCCCAGACCCAAGGCCTTCGGGCGCTCCGCCTGCGCATCGCCGCGGCGGCCGGCCTGGCGCTGATCCTGGCGTCCTGCACCACGGTCAAGCCGCCGCCGTCGCTCCCGCCGCCGCCGCTTCCGACGCCGGCGCCCTCCTCGCTGGACATCCTGCCGGGCTGGCGCGAGGACGACCACGCCGCCGCCTTCGCCGCCTTCGCCAGCACCTGCGGCGTGTCGCAAGATCCGGTCATGGGCGAAGTCTGCCGGCGCGCCCGCACCTCGCCCGCCCTGTCGGACGCGCAGGCGCGCGCATTCTTCGAAAGCAACTTCGACCTGCAGGCCCTGCCGGAAGTGGGCACCCTGACCGCCTATTTCGCGCCGGAGTACGAGGCGCGCAGCAAGCGGCAGGGCGAATTCGTCACGCCGGTGCTCGCCAAGCCGGCGGACCTCGTGACGCTCAACCCCGATGGCGGCCGGCCCACCGTCGTCCGCAGGACGGGGGGCCGCCCCGTGCCCTATCCGGAGCGTGCGGCCATCGAAGCTGCGCCGCCGTCGAAGGTGCTGGCCTGGATGCGGCCGGAGGAGCTGTACTTCCTGCAGGTGCAGGGTTCCGGCGTTCTGACCTTCCCCGGTGGTCGTCGGATGAAGGCCGCCTTCGCGGCCACCAACGGCCAGACCTATGTGGCGATCGCCAATCCCATGCGGGAGCGGGGCCTGCTGTCGGCCAGCGACAGCTCGGGCGATTCGATCCGCCGCTGGCTGGCCGACCACCGCGGACCGGAGGCCGACGCGGTGATGCGGCTGAACCCGCGCTATGTGTTCTTCACCCTGGGGCCCGACGACGGCCGCGCGCCCGCGGGGGCCGCCCGCGTGCCCCTGCCCGCCGGCCGGGCCGTGGCGGTGGACCGCACCGCCCACGCCATGGGCGATCTTTTGTGGATCGACGGCTCGAAGCCGATGCTTTCCGGAGCGAAGCCGAACTATCGCCGCCTCGCCATGGCGCTCGACATCGGCGGGGCGATCAAGGGCGCGGTGCGCGCCGACCTCTACCTGGGCCAGGGCATGGAGGCCGGCGCGGAGGCGGGCCGCGTCAGGCACGAGCTGCGGCTTTACCGCCTGACGCCGCGCCTGGGGCTTGCGTCCCGGTGAAGCGGCCGCTGAAGCCCGACGAGCTTCGGCTATGGTCCCTCATCGCCGCCACCGTCCACCCGCTCCCGGGCCGGGTCCGGCCCGCGCCGCCCGAGGCCTTGCCGCCGCCGGGCGAGACGGCCCAGCGGCCGGCCCCCACTGCGGCCGCACCGGCGAACACGGCGCGCAAACCGGCCCCCGGCCGCCACGGGCTGGAGATCATCGAGCCGCGGCGCCGACATCGGATCATCCGCGAGCGCGATCCGATCGGGGCGCGGCTCGACCTCCATGGGATGGACCAGGACCGCGCCCGTGCCGCGCTGGACGGATTCCTGCGCCGGGCCTGGGACGACGGCTACCGCGCGGCGCTGGTGATCACCGGCAAGGGGGTGCAGGGGGACGGGATCCTGCGCCGCCGGGTCCCGGAGTGGCTGGCCGCCCCGGCGCTGCATCCGATCGTGGCGGGCGTCTCGGAGGCGCACCGGCGGCACGGCGGGGAAGGCGCGCTCTACGTGGCCCTGAAGCGCAAGCCGCGCGGATAGGGCAGGGGAGGGGGCCTCAGCCCTTGCGGCCGGCCTTCTCGTCGAGGCCGGAGCGGCCTTCCCGGGCCTCGAGGCGGGCGGCGACGTCGTCCAGCGAGACGCCCGCGGCCGCCAGCACCACCAGCCAGTGGTAGATCAGGTCGGCGCTCTCCGCCGCCAGGGCGTCGGAATCCTTCAGGGCCGCGGCGATCACCGCCTCCACCGCCTCCTCGCCGAATTTCTTGGCGGCGCGGGTAGGGTCCTGCAGCAGCTGGGCCGTATAGGACTGGGCCGCGTCAGCGCCGCGCCGCGCCTCGATGGTGGCGCTCAGGCGCTGCAGGACGTCGTCGAAGCGGCTCATGCGGCCTCCGTCAGGCGCACGGGAATGCCGGCCTCGGCCATGGCGCGTTTCACCTGGCCGATGCTGACCTCGCCGAAGTGGAAGATCGAGGCGGCCAGCACCGCGTCGGCGCCGCCGATCCGCGCCCCGTCCACCATGTGCTGGGCGCCGCCGGCCCCGCCGCTGGCGATCACCGGCACGCCGACTGCGGTGGTGACGGCCTGCAGCAGCTCCAGGTCGAAGCCGGTCTTGGCGCCGTCGCGATCCATGGAGGTGAGCAGGATCTCGCCGGCCCCGCGCGCCACTGCCTCGGCGGCGTAGGCGACCACGTCCAGGCCCGTGGCCTTGCGCCCGCCATAGATGAACACCTCCCAGCCGCCGGCCCCTGTGCGCTTGGCGTCGATCGCCACCACGGTGGCCTGGCTGCCGAAGGCGTCGGCGCAGGCGGAGATCAGGTCGCGGTTCTCCACCGCCGAGGTGTTGATGGAGATCTTGTCCGCCCCGGCCAGCAGCAGCCGTCGCGCGTCCGCCACGCTGCGGATCCCGCCGCCCACCGACAGGGGCATGAAGCAGACGTCCGCCGTGCGCGCCACCACGTCGAGGATCGCGCCGCGCCCCTCGTGGCTGGCGGTGATGTCGAGGAACATCAGCTCGTCGGCGCCCGCCGCGTCATAGGCCCGCGCCTGCTCCACCGGATCGCCGGCGTCGCGCAGGGACAGGAACTGGACGCCCTTCACCACGCGCCCGTCCTTGACGTCCAGGCAGGGGATGACGCGGACCTTCAGCATCAGACCGCCGCCATCAGGGCTTCGGCCGGGGTGATGCCGCCGGTGTAGATCGCCCGGCCCAGCACGGCGCCGGCGATCGGCGTGCCCTTGCGCGCCTTCAGGGCCTCGATGTCCTTGACCGACGCCAGGCCGCCGGCGGCGATCACCGGGATCGCCACGGCGTCGGCGACCGCGCCGAACGCCTCGACGTCGAAGCCCAGCAGGGCGCCGTCGCGGTCGATGTCGGTGATGATCAGCGCGCCGACGCCCGCGTCCTCGAATCGTCTGGCCACGGTCACGGCGTCGAGGTCGGAGTCCTCGGTCCAGCCCTGCACCGCCACCTTGCCCTTGCGCACGTCGACGCTGACCGCGATCTGCTCGGGCCAGCGCTTGGCCGCGTCGCGCACGATCTGCGGGTCGCGCACCGCCACGGTGCCCAGGATCACGCGGCTGACGCCGCTCTCGATCCAGCGCTCGATGTCGGCCAGCGAACGGATGCCGCCGCCCAGCTGCACATTGATCGACACCGCCGAAAGGATCGCCTCCACGGCCTCGGCGTTGACCGCCTTTCCCTCCACCGCGCCGTTCAGGTCGATGACGTGGATCCAATGGAAACCGTCATTCACAAACCGCTTCGCCTGGTTGGCCGGCGAGGTATTGAACACGGTGGCGGTGTCGAGGACGCCGTGCAGCACGCGCACGCACTGGCCGTCCTTCAGGTCGATAGCGGGATAGAGGATCACGGTCGCCACTCCAGAAAGCGGGCCAGAAGGGCAAGCCCGGCGGCTTGGGACTTTTCCGGGTGGAACTGAACACCGGCCATATTGCCCCGCGCCACGGCCGCGGGGAAGCGGCCGCCATGATCGACCCAGGCGATGACATCGGTGTCACGTTCCGGGAAGATGGCGAAGGAATGAGTGAAATACATCGGCGTGTCCTCGGCCAAGCCGGCCAGCACCGGCTGGCCGCTCAGGCCCACCAGGCCGTTCCAGCCCATGTGCGGCACCTTGCAATGCGGATCGGCGGGCGCGATCCGGCGGACTTCGCCGGGAATCCAGTCCAGGCCTGGCGTCGCGCCGAACTCGAGGCCGCGGGTCGCCATCAGCTGCATGCCGACGCAGATGCCCAGGAAGGGCGCGCCGCGGCTTCGCACCGCCTCGCTCATCGCCTCCACCAGCCCCGGCCGCGCCAGCAACAGCTCGCGGCAGTGGGCGAAGGCGCCGACGCCCGGCAGCACCACGCGGTCGGCGCGCGCCACGGCGTCCGGGTCGCAGGTCACGAGGATCTGCGCGGCGACGCCGTGGTCCTGGGCGGCCTTCACCAGCGCCTTCTCGGCCGAGCGAAGGTTGCCCGACCCGTAATCGATCAGGGCGACGCTCTGCATGGAAGGTTCCTAGAGCACGCCCTTAGTGGAAGGGGCCAGGCCGTGGGTCTTCGGGTCCAGCTCCACCGCCATCCGCAGCGCCCGGGCCAGCGCCTTGAAGCCGCTTTCGGCGATGTGGTGCGAGTTCTCGCCGTAGAGGGTCTCCAGGTGCACGCACGCGCCCAGGTTCATGGCCAGGGCGTGGTGGAATTCCTTGAACAGCTCGGTGTCCATCTCGCCCACCTTTGGGCGCACGAACTGAACCCGCCAGATGAGATAGGGCCGGTTGGACAGGTCGAGGGCGCAGCGGGTCAGCGTCTCGTCCATGGGGATGTAGGCGTGGCCGAACCGGCGGATTCCCTTGAACCCGTCCAGGGCCTTGGCGATCGCCTGGCCGAGCACGATGCCGGTGTCCTCCACCGTGTGGTGCATGTCGATGTGCAGGTCGCCGCGCGTCTCGATCTCCACGTCGATCCCGCCGTGGCGCGCAAAGCTCTCCAGCATGTGGTCGAAGAAGCCCACGCCGGTCGCGACCTTGGACGCGCCGGAGCCGTCCAGGTCCACGCGGACCCGGATCTGGGTTTCCTTGGTGTCGCGGACCACTTCCGCCTGGCGGCTCATCGTGTTGCCCCTAGAGTCCCTTCGCCGCGGCGAGGTCCTTGAGGGAAACCTGCGGCCGCGGGCCGTAGTGCGATATCACCTCCGCCGCCGCCAGCGAACCGAGGCGCGCGCAGGCGGGGAGGGGCCGTCCCTGCGCCAGGGCGTGGAGGAAGCCGGCCGCGTATTGGTCGCCCGCGCCGGTGGTGTCCACGACTTTCTCCACGGGGAAGGCGTCCACCTCGTGCGACTCGTCGCCCAAGACCACCACCGAGCCCCTGGCGCTGCGGGTCACGGCGGCGATCATCGACTTGCCGCGGACCGCGGCCAGCGCCGCGTCGAAGTCGTCGGTCTGGTACAGCGAGAGCAGTTCGGCGGAGTTGGCGAACAGGATGTCGACCTGGCTGCCGATGAATTCCAGCAGCGCCTCGCGGTGGCGCTCCACCACGAAGGCGTCGGAGAGGGTGAGGGCGATGCGGCGGCCGCTGGCGCGCGCCAGCCCTGCGGCCTTGGCGAAGGCGCGGCGCGCCTCGCTGGGGTCGAACAGGTAGCCTTCCAGATAGACGATCTTCGAGCCTTCGACGATCTCGCGGTCCACGTCGTCGGGGCCGAGCTCGGTGGAGGCGCCCAGGAAGGTGCACATGGTCCGCTCGCCGTCAGGGGTGACGTTGATCAGCGAGCGGGCGGTGGCCGGCCCGCCCTTCAGCGGCGCGGTGTCGAAGCGGGCGCCGATGGCGCGCATGTCGTGGGCGAAGATCTTGCCCAACTGGTCGTCGGCCACCTTGCCCATGTAGGCGCCGCGCCCGCCGAGGCTGGCGACCCCGGCGATGGTGTTGCCGGCCGAGCCGCCGGAAGCCTCCACCGCGCCGGACATGCGCGCATAGAGCCGCTCGCCCTGGGCTTCGTCGATCAGCATCATCGAGCCCTTCCGCAGGCTCTCGGCCGCCAGGAAGGCGTCGGTGGCCGGCGCGATCACGTCGACGATGGCGTTGCCGATGGCGGCGACGTCGTAAAGGTCCGGCATGCCTGAAGTTTCCGACTTTTGGGCGGCTTGCCTACAAGTAATCCGGCTCCAGGGCAATGCGACGGCCGGTGTCCGGTGCGCCCGCGCGCGCCTTGCCTAGGGAGCGCGCGCCGGGCTCAGACCACGAACAGGTGGCGGGACGGGCACAGGTCAGAGATCGGGCAGTCCTCACACTTCGGGCGCCGCGCCGTGCAGGTGTAGCGGCCGTGCAGGATGAGCCAGTGATGGGCGCGGGTCAGGTACGGCTGCGGCGTGATCGCCATCAGGTCGGCCTCGACCTGGTCGGGGGTCTTGCCCCGGGAGAGGTCCAGGCGGTGGGCGACCCGGAACACATGGGTGTCCACCGCGATGGCGGGCTCGACCCGCAGCTCGTTGAGCACCACGCTGGCGGTCTTGCGCCCCACGCCAGGCAGCGCCATCAGCGCCTCCCGGTCGAGCGGGACCTGGCCGTCGTACCGCTCCAGCAGGATGCGCGAGAGCGCGATGACGTTCTTCGTCTTGCCGCGGTAGAGCCCAATGGAGGCGATGTACGGGGAGAGGCCCGCCTCGCCCAGCGCCAGCATCCTGGCCGGCGTGTCGGCCACCGCATAGAGCTTCTCCGTGGCCTTGTTCACCGACTTGTCGGTGGCCTGGGCCGAGAGCACGACGGACACCAGCAAGGTGAAGGGACTGTCGTAGTCCAGTTCCGTGCGCGGGTCGTCGTTGAGGGCCTTCAGTCGCTCGAAGATTTCCTGGATGCGCGCCCGCTCGGCGGGGCTGGGGCGCTTGCGGGCGGAAGGTTTCGGCTTGGCCATCGGCGCGAACATGACCTGCGCCGGACGGCTTCGCCAAGCCTGCCGGATCGGCTATGCTCCAGCGTCATGAGCGCGGCCCTCTACATGGACGCGGTGATCACGCCCAACCGTTCGCTGTCCCAGCGCGGCTTCATCGTGCTGATCGGCGTGGTGACCTTCTTCAACTGCCTCGCCGCGGCGGTGTTCGTCTCCCTGGGCGCGCATCTGGTGCCGCTGTTCCTGGGCCTCGACGTGGGCGCGGTGTCCCTGGCCTTCCTGGTCAGCTTCCAGGCGGGCAAGCAGGTGGAGCGGGTGCAGGTCTCGGCCCGCGACGTGCGGGTCGTCCGCGAGACGCCGAAGTGGTCGAAGGTGGTGTGGGAATCGCCCACCGCCTTCACCCGGGTCGCCGTGGAGGTGGAGGACGAGTGCGTGATCGGCCTGCGCCTGGCGCTGTCGGGCAAGTCCGCGTACGTCGCCGCGGCCCTCAGCCCTCCCGAGCGGATGGAGTTCGCGAAAGCGCTGCAGAGGGCCATCGCCGTGGCCCGCCGCGAGCGGAGCTAACGTTTCCGCCGCGCCTCGATCCCCTTGACCAGCACCATCTTGGCCAGGTTCGCGCCGGGGATGACCATGTTGATGGCCTCGGCGCCCACATCCAGCAGGAAGATCGGGTCCAGCGCCTTGCCCACGAAGGCCTCGAAGGTCGAGCCGCCGACCCGCGCCTCGCCGGTCAGGCCGTCCACCTCGACGACCGCCTCCTTGTCCTGGCGCCGGTAGCGGAAGGCGTAGACCGGGCGATAGTAGAGCTCGATCGCCTCCACCCGGACCAGCTCCTCGATCACCCGGTCGGCGTCGATCTTGCCGATGGCGCCGGCCACGGCGTCGCGGACGATGGTGGAGGCGCGGGTTTCCGGCGGCGCCAGCACCACGCCCTCGGCGACCACGGCGTTCAGCTCGTCGGGCTCCATCTCCGCGCACTCGTGCCGCAGGTAGCCGGCGAGGTCGACGCGCGGCTGCTTGGTGAGGCCGTCGACGAACACCTCACGCCGGCCTTCCTCGCGGCAGGACTCCAGGCCCTTGACGACGATCTGGCCGCCGGTGACCGTCAGGGCCTCGCCGCCCACGGTGACGCTGCGCACGCCCTCGGCCACCTTCACCGAATAGGTCCGCGCACGCTCGTAGGCGCAGACGGAGCTCACGGCGCAGCGCCAGAACGGCTGCAGCCGCCGCTCGCGGTAGATCACCGCGAATTCCTCACCCTTCGGCTTGGACAGCAGCCCTGCGACCCTTGAGAGCGCCCCGAAGGCGTCCTGGCGCTTGGCCCAGGCGCGGCCCTCGGCCTCCTCCTGGGAGATCCGCGAGCGGATGCGGAAGACCCGCTCCTCAGTCAGCTCCACCTGCATGGCGCGAGCTTACACGTCAGAGGATGAAGCGCGACAGGTCGGTGTTCTTGGCCAGCTCGCCGATGCGGTCGCGCACATAGTCCGCGTCCACCGTATGCGTCTCGCCGCTGCGGTCGCCCGCCGAGAAGCTGACCTCCTCCAGGACCTTCTCCAGGATGGTCTGCAGCCGCCGCGCGCCGATGTTCTCCACCGCGCCGTTCACGGTCACCGCGGCGTCCGCCACCGCGTCCAGCGCCTCGTCGGTGAACACCAGGGTGACGCCCTCGGTGGCCAGCAGGGCCTGGTGCTGGCGGACCAGGTTGGCTTCCGGCTCCACCAGGATGCGGCGCAGGTCGTCGCGGGTGAGCGCCTTCAGCTCGACGCGGATCGGCAGCCGGCCCTGCAGCTCGGGCAGCAGGTCCGAGGGCTTGGCCACGTGGAAGGCGCCGGAGGCGATGAACAGGATGTGGTCGGTCTTCACCGGTCCGTGCTTGGTGGAGACGGTGGTTCCCTCGATCAACGGCAGCAGGTCGCGCTGCACGCCCTCGCGGCTGATGTCGGCGCCGGCGCGGTCCTGGCGGCTGGCCACCTTGTCGATCTCGTCCAGGAAGACGATGCCCTGGTTCTCGGCCAGTTCCACCGCCTCGTGGACCAGGGCCTCCTGGTCGAGCAGCTTGTCGCTCTCCTCGGCCAGCAGCGGGGCGTAGGCCGCCGCCACGGTGGTCTTCACCGTCTTGGTGCGCCCGCCGAAGGCCTTGCCGAACATGTCGCCCAGGTTGAGCATCCCCACCGAGGCGCCCGGCTGCCCGGGGATCTCGAACCCCTGCAGCGGCGAGGCGTTGTCGGCGAGCGCCAGCTCCACCTCCTTGTCGTCCAGCTCGCCGGCGCGGAGTTTCTTGCGGAACGATTCCCGGGCGGCGGTGGAGCCGGGCCCGGTCAGGGCGTCGAGGATCCGCTCCTCGGCGGCCGCCTCGGCCTTGGCGCGCACGGCGGCCCGGCGCTTGTCGCGCACCATGACGATGGCGCTCTCCACCAGGTCGCGGACGATCTGGTCGACGTCGCGGCCGACGTAGCCCACCTCGGTGAACTTGGTGGCCTCCACCTTCAGGAACGGCGCCTGGGCGAGCCTGGCGAGCCGCCGGGCGATCTCGGTCTTGCCGACCCCGGTGGGGCCGATCATCAGGATGTTCTTGGGCGTCACCTCGTCGCGCAGGTCGTCGGGCACGCGCCGGCGGCGCCAGCGGTTGCGCAGGGCCACCGCCACCGCGCGCTTGGCGGCCTGGTGGCCGACGATGAAGCGGTCGAGCTCGGAGACGATCTCGCGGGGGGAGAACTCGGTCATTCGGTCCTAGGGGTTCGAAGGGGGCGGCGGGGCGTCGTCCTGCAGCTGGTCGAAGACGATCCGCCAGCCGCTGCGCGTGCGCTGCCAGACGCGGACATAGTGGCCGGCGCCGGGCGCGCCATCGTGGGTCCAGCGCGCCGCGCCGTAGGTCCAGGCGAGGTCGCCCGCCCGCGAGGCGCCGCCGCCGAGGGTCGCGAACTCTATCATCGGCGCTCGTGTCGCCAGCTCCGCCGCGGCCGCCGCCGGCGTGGTTGCGGGTCGCCCCGGCGAGCCCTGCACGCGCGCCTCGGGCGACAGGGCCGCCTTGTAGGCCGCCGGCGCATCTCGCGCCGCCTGGCCCGCGAGTGTCGCCTCGACGGCCTTGACCTCGTCCAGGGCGCGCCAGGGGGGCCGCGGATCCACGGCGCCCTGCGACAGCGCCGCCACCGGCGCCTCCCGGGGGGCGCCGCCCGAGGCGTCCGAAGCCCCGCCGTCGTAGACCCAGCGCCAGCGGCCGTCCGGCTGCTTGCGCCAGATGGTGAAGTAGTTGACCGCGCGCTGGCCGTTCACCTCCGCCGGCCCGGTGGTGAACCCCAGGTCGCCGGAACGGGCCAGCCCCGCCCAGTTGGGCCACCAGGCGAGCAGGGTCCCGCCGTCCTTCGGCGCCTTGGCCGCCGGCCGCGCGGCGTAGAACGCCTTGGCGCTGACCGGGCCGGGCGCGAAGACGATGGCGTCGTCGGCCATGAACTCCAGGAAGCTCGGCGCGACGCCCACCTCGGCGGCCCGGGCGGCGAACGCCCGCTCCGCCGCGATCACCGGCGCGGGATCGGCCGCCGCGGCGGGACCGGCGGCCAGCACCGTCAGCGCCGCCCAGGCGCTAGAGGGTCTCAACGGTGAGCGCTCCATTGGTGTAGACGCAGATCTCCGCCGCGATGGCCATGGCGCGGCGCGCCACCTCCTCCGCGGACAGGTCGAACTCCATCAGCGCCCGGGCCGCGGCCAGGGCGTAGTTGCCGCCGGAGCCGATCGCCGCGACGCCGGATTCCGGCTCCAGCACGTCGCCGACCCCGGTGACGGTGAAGATCGCGCTCTTGTCGGCGACGATCAGCATGGCCTCCAGCCGCCGCAGGTAGCGGTCGGTGCGCCAGTCCTTGGCCAGGTCGACGCAGGCCCGCGCCAGCTGGTCGGGATATTGCTCCAGCTTGGCCTCCAGCCGCTCGATCAGGGTGAAGGCGTCGGCGGTGGCGCCGGCGAACCCCGCCAGCACCCGGCCCTCGGCCAGCTTGCGCACCTTGCGCGCATTGCCCTTGACGACGGTCTGGCCCATCGACACCTGACCATCGCCGGCGATGACGGTCTGGCCCCCCTTGCGTACGGCGAGGATGGTGGTCCCATGCCAGTCTGGGAAGGCGGCTTCTCTCGACATGGCCGCGACATGGCGAGGGGCGGATGCGAGGTCAAGCCGGATGACGTTTTCCGATGCCGAGGTGGAGCGCTACGCCCGCCATCTGGTGCTGCGCGAGATCGGCGGCCCGGGCCAGCAGGCGCTCAAGGCCGCCAGCGTGCTGATCGTGGGGGCAGGGGGCCTGGGCGCGCCCGCCTCCCTCTACCTTGCCGCCGCCGGCGTCGGGCGGATCGTGCTGGTGGACCCCGACGTGGTCGACCGCTCCAACCTGCAGCGGCAGGTGCTCTACGCCGAGGCCGACATCGGCGCGCCGAAGGTGGAGGTCGCCGCGCGGCGGCTCTCGGCGTTGAATCCGCACGTCGCGATCGAGCCCATCCTGGCCCGCCTGGACGCCGGCAACGCGCGGGAGCTGGTGCGCGGCGTCGACCTGGTGCTGGACGGCACCGACGACTTCGGCGTGCGCTTCTGCGTCAACGCCGCCTGTGTCGCGGAGGGCAGGACGCTGGTCTCGGGCGCCATCGGCCGCTGGACCGGCCAGGTGGGGGTGTTCCGCGGCCGGCCCTGCTACCGGTGCCTGGTGCCGGAGACCCCGCCGGAAGCGGAGACCTGCTCGGCGGTGGGCGTGGTCGGCGCCCTGGCCGGCGTCATCGGCTCGATGATGGCGCTGGAGGCGGTGAAGCTGATCGCCGGGGCAGGGGAGCCGCTGGCCGGCCGGCTGCTGGTCTACGACGCCCTGGCGGCGGAGACCCGGACGGTGCGGATCGGGGCCGACCCGGACTGCGAGGTGTGTGGGGGCGGGTAGGCCTGGCCGCTCGGCGCGGCGAGGGCGGCGCGTCCGGGGCTTCTGGAGAAAAAATGCGGTTCGACCCCATGCATAGTCATGGGACCGCGGTTCGAAGAGCGCGACGCGTCGGAAAGCGTCCGACGGAGAAACGCTGCGCGCCCAGGGGTCGCCACGCTCAGGCCCTCTGCGGCGTTGGTCCTCGCGGACGTGGACGACGCCACGCGGACGATCCTGGGGTATCTCGACGGTGAGGCCGGCGCCGGCTAGCGGCTTCTGTGATTTGGCCGAAGGTGACGGTCCATGTTTTCATCCCCGGAAACCTTCAGGGAGGAAGCTGTGCCAGACGACAAGCCGATGGCCGATACCGCCGAGGACGCGCGCCGCTACTGGCTCGACGAAGGCTATTCTCCGGGCGGCGTGGTTCGGGAAGTCGACTACGAGCGCACCTTCACCGGCCTTCATCCGACGCTGGCCGGAATCAAGGTGGTCGACTGCGACACCCACTTCACCGAGCCGCCGGACCTCTTCACCAGCCGCGCGTCCGCGAGGTTCAAGGACCGCGTCCCCTATCACCGGCGCGAGAAGGGCGTGGACCGGTGGTTCGTCGGCGACCGGAATTTCGGCTCCATGGGCGGCAACGTCATCGCCCGCAACCACGACAAGCTTCTTGGGCGGCTCGCCTACCCCACGCTGGATGAAGGCCATCCCGGCTCCTATCAGGTGAAGCCGCGCCTGAAGGCGATGGACGACATGGGGGTCTACGCCCAGATCTGCTACCAGAACTCGGGCGTCACCCAGGCCGGCTCGCTGATGTCGCTGGGCGACGACGAAGCGGCGGTCGAGATCCTGAGGATCTACAACGACGCGAACGCCGAGCGTCAGCAGGAATCCGGCCAGCGGCTGTTCGGCCTCGCCCACCTGCCGCTCTGGGACAAGGCGGCGCTGGAGGCGGAGACGCGCCGCTGCATCGACCTCGACATCAAGGGCTTCGTCCTGCCCGACAGCCCCGAGCGCCTCGGCCTGCCGTCATTCGACGAGGCCTACTGGGCGCCGTTCTTCGAGATGTGCGAAGCCAGTGGCCGGCCGCTCAATTTCCACCTCAACTCAGCCATCAACCCGGCGGGCCTGGCTTGGAAGAGCTTCGGCTTCGAACAGAACCTGACGGTGACGGCGCTGATGATGTCGATCGGCAACGCCGCCACCTTGGCCAACTTCATGGTCAGCGGCATCCTCGACCGGTATCCGAAACTGAAGATCGGCCTCATTGAAAGCGGGATGGGCTGGGTGCCCTTCGCCCTCGAGATGCTGGAGCACCAGTTCGATGAGACCCTGCCGGTCAAGGCGCGCAGCCTGCAGCGGCGGCCGTGGGAATATTTCCGCGAGAACTTCTGGGTGACGTACTGGTTCGAAAAGATCGGTCCCCAACGCCTGCTCGACGTTCTGGGCGCCGACCGGGTGCTCTTCGAGACCGATTTCCCGCACCCGACCTCGCTGTACCCGGGGGTCCAGGAGCATCTCGTGGAGACCTTGGGCGGCTATTCCTACGACGTCCGCAAGCGCGTGCTCGAGCGCAACGCCGTGGAGCTCTACAACCTCCCGTTCTGACGCAACGTCCTGGCCGGCGGCTGCGGCGCGATCCACCACCCCCTCGTCGCGCTGCGCCCTGAGGGAGGATCTGGGCCGCCCACTACAGCATCGACGGGATCACCCGGTCGGGCGGGCGGTGGCCGTCCATCCAGGTCTTGATGTTGATGATCACCTTTTCGCCCATGTCGATGCGGCCCTCGAAGGTCGCCGAGCTCATGTGCGGCAAGAGGACCACGTTCGGGTGCTTCAGCAGCTTGGGGTTCACCGCCGGCTCGAACTCGAAGACGTCCAGGCCCGCGCCGGCCAGCGCCCCGGCCACCAGCATCTCGGCCAGGGCGTTCTCGTCGATGATCTCGCCGCGGGCGGTGTTCACCAGGATGGCGTGGGGCTGCAGCAGCTTGAGGCGCCGCGCCGACAGCAGGTGGTAGGTGGCCGGCGTGTGCGGACAGTTCACCGAGACGATGTCCATCCTGGCCAGCATCTGATCGAGGCTTTCCCAGTAGGTGGCCTCCAGCTCCTCGGCGATGCGCGGCGAGACGGGCTTGCGGTTGTGGTAGTGGATGGACAGGCCGAACGCCCGCGCCCGGCGGGCCACCGCCTGGCCGATGCGGCCCATGCCGATGATCCCCAGGCGCTTGCCGTGGATCCGCCGGCCCAGCATCCAGGTGGGCGACCAGCCCTTGAAGCCGCCGGCCTGCACGACGTTGGCGCCCTCCACCACCCGCCGCGCCACCGCCATCACCAGCGACAGCGTCAGGTCGGCGGTGTCCTCGGTCAGCACGCCGGGCGTGTTAGTGACCGTGATCCCATGGGCGGTGGCGGCGGTCACGTCGATGTGGTCCACACCGGCGCCGAAATTGGCGATCAGCTTCAGGCGCCCGCCCGCCTCGGCGATCACGCCGGCGTCGATCCGGTCGGTGATGGTGGGGGCCAGCACATCGGCCCGCTGCATCGCGTCGATCAGGGCCGCGCGGCCCATCGGCGCGTCGGTCAGATTGAGCTCGGTGTCGAACAGCTCGCACATCCGCGTCTCGACCGGATCCGGAAGTTTTCGGGTGACGATGACTTTCGGCTTGCGGGCGGCCATGGGCGATCTGAAAAGGGGGGCGGGGCCCAACGTTCGGGCGCAGCTTCAAGAACCTCTAGCAAAGGGCCCATGCACGGCCAAGCCAAGCGAGTGCGACCGGTGGGATTGAGGCGCAGCCTGCCGGCCTGGGGGGCGGTCGTCGCCCTGGGCGTGTGCGCCTCCGCCTGGGGCGCCGTGGACCGGCCGACGCCGTCGGGCCTGCCGGTGCCGCGCTACGTGTCGCTGAAGTTCGACGAGGTCAACGCCCGCGCGGGACCCGGCGACGATCATCGCCTTCTGTGGGTCTACAAGGTCCGCGGCCTGCCGGTGCAGGTGGTGGCCGAGACCGTGGAGTGGCGGCGCGTCTGCGACCCGCAGGGCAACGTCGCGTGGGTGCACCGGCGCACCACCGACGGGCGGCGCATGGTGATGAACGTCGCCGCCTCGCCCGTGGAGCTGCGCCGTGGGCCCAAGCCCAAGTCCTATGTCCGGGCGCTGCTGAGCGGCCATGCGCTGGCCTCCCTGGACCACTGCAGCAAGGGCTGGTGCAAGGTGCGCGCCGGCGGCGTCACGGGCTGGGTGGGCGCGCAGCAGGTCTGGGGCGCCGCCGAGGCGGCCCAATGCCGTTGAGCGCCGGGGCGCGCTCTGCTAGGCCCTGGACCCCTCAAGCGCCGAGCAAGCTGACAGAAGATGCACAATGAACGCCAAGGGCAAGAATCGGTACGAGCTGGAGGACCTTCTGGCCTGTGGGCGCGGCGAGCTGTTCGGTCCGGGCAATGCGCAGCTTCCGGCCCCGCCGATGCTGATGTTCGACCGGATCACCCGCATCACCGACGAGGGCGGCGCCCACGGCAAGGGTCAGATCGAGGCCGAGTTCGACATCAACCCGGACCTCTGGTTCTTCGGCTGCCACTTCCTCGGCGACCCCGTGATGCCCGGCAGCCTCGGCCTCGACGCCATGTGGCAGCTGGTGGGATTCTTCCTGGGCTGGATCGGCGGCAAGGGACGCGGCCGCGCGCTCGGCTGCGGCGACGTGAAATTCGGCGGCGAGGTGACACCGAACATCAAGACCGTCACGTACAAGGTCGAAATGAAACGCGTGATCAACCGTCGCCTGGTGATGGGTATCGGCGATGCGGTGTTGGAAGCCGATGGCAATCCCATCTATAGGGCGGAAGACCTCCGCGTCGGCCTCTACCAGCGGCCCTAGCGCCGCCCAGTTGGAAAGCAACCATGCGCCGTGTCGTCGTCACCGGGATGGGGATCGTCTCCTCGATTGGCGCCAACGCCAACGAAGTCGTGGCGTCCCTGCGCGAAGCCCGCTCCGGGGTCTCGGCCGCGCCGCAGTACGCCGAGCTCGGCTTCCGTTCGCAGGTCCACGCTGACCCCGGCCTGGACTGGGAGTCCATGGTCGACCGCCGGGCCGCCCGCTTCCTGGCCCAGGGCACCGCCTATGGCCACATCGCCATGGAGCAGGCCATCGCCGACGCGGGCCTGGACGCCGCGCAGATCTCCAACGAACGCACCGGCCTGATCGTCGGCTCCGGCGGGCCGTCGACCCGGGTGATCGTCGAGGCCGCCGAGACGGCGCGGACGCGGGGGCCCAAGCGGGTGGGCCCATTCGCCGTGCCCAAGGCGATGAGCTCCGGCGCCTCGGCGACGCTGGCCACCTGGTTCAAGATCCGCGGCCTGAACTTCTCCATCTCCTCGGCCTGCGCCACCTCCACCCACTGCATCGGCACGGGCTACGAGCAGATCGCGCTCGGCAAGCAGGACACGGTGTTCGCCGGCGGCGTGGAGGAGCTCGACTGGACGCTCAGCGTGCTGTTCGACGCCATGGGCGCCATGAGCAGCAACTTCAACGACCGGCCCTCGACGGCCAGCCGCGCCTACGACCGCGACCGCGACGGCTTCGTCATCGCCGGCGGCGGGGCGATCCTGGTGCTGGAGGAGCTCGAGCACGCCCGGGCGCGCGGGGCCAAGATCTATGGCGAGATCATCGGCTACGCGGCCAATTCCGACGGCTTCGACATGGTGGCGCCGTCGGGCGAGGGCGCCGAGCGCTGCATGCGGCTGGCGCTGCAGGGCGTGGACCGGCCGATCGACTACCTGAACCCGCACGGCACCTCGACGCCGATCGGCGACATCAAGGAGATGGACGCGGTCCGCAGGGTGTTCGGCGACAAGCCGCCGCTGATCTCGTCGACCAAGTCGCTCACCGGCCACAGCCTGGGCGCGGCCGGGGCCCAGGAGGCGATCTATTGCCTGCTGATGCTCAACAACGGCTTCGTCGCCGAGAGCGCCCACATCGAGCACCTCGATCCGGCCTTCGAGGACCTGCCCATCGTGCGCAAGCGGATCGACAGGCCGCTCGAGACGGTGATGTCCAATTCGTTCGGCTTCGGCGGCACCAACGGCTGCCTGGTGATGGCGCGGGTTTAGGCGTTCCCGCCTTGCCTTGAGCGACGCACCTCGCCACAAACGCCGTCAAACGCGGCGAGGAACCCCCACATGGCCGAAGACTACGACCTGCCCAAGGGCGCCCTGATGGCGGGCAAGAAGGGCGTCGTCACCGGGGTGGCGAACCACCAGTCGATCGCCTGGGGCATCGCCTCGCAGCTCGCGGCCCAGGGGGCGGAGCTGGCCTTCCTGCACCTGCCGGGGATGGAGCGGCGCGTGCAGCCGCTGGCCGACAGCCTGGGGGTGAAGTCCGTCGCCCCCGCGGACGTCACCGACGACGCCTCCATGGACGCCGCCTTCGCCAAGGTGGAGGCGGACCTGGGGACGCTGGACTTCTTCGTCCACGCCATCGCCTTCGCCAACAAGGACGAGCTGAAGGGCTCGTTCGTGGAGAACACCACCCGCGAGGGGTTTCTCCGTGCGCTGAACATCTCGGCCTTCAGCTTCGTCGACTGCGCCAAGCGGGCGGCCAGGCTGATGCCGAACGGCGGCTCCATCGTCACGCTCACCTACCTGGGCTCGGAACGGGCGATCCCCAACTACAACACCATGGGCGTGGCCAAGGCGGCGCTGGAGGCGGCCGTCCGCTATGCGGCCCGCGACCTGGGGCCCCGGGGGATCCGGGTGAACGCCATCTCCGCCGGCGCCATGCGCACCCTGTCGCTGGCCGGCATCTCCGGCGGCCGCGGCATGCTGGCCCAGGGCCGCGCCATGTCGGCGATGAAGGACGACACCAGCATGGAGGGCGTCGCCGGCTGCGCCCTGTGGCTGCTGTCCGACCTCGGCCGCTCCACCACCGGCGAGGTGGCGCATGTGGACGCCGGCTTCCACATCATGGGGCTGCCGGACGATAGCGGCGGCGACGCTCAAGGCGCGTAGGCGCGCACGAACCGCGCGGCCGCCTCCGTGGCGACGCGGTCGACGTCGCCGGCGGAGAACTCGGGATCCAGGCCCAGCAGCAGCGCGAACCGATAGCGGCTCATCACCATGCCGCTGAAGAAGTCGGCGGCCAGCAGCGGGTCGGGCACGTCGAGACGGCCGGCGGTGGTCTCCCGCTCGAGGAACTGGGCCAGCCGGGCGCGGGTGCCCTGCGGTCCGGCGCTATAGAAGGTCCGGGCTAGGTCCGGCACTTCCGCCGCGCTCAGGACGATGACCCGCATGAAGGCCCGGGAGGCGGGATTCATCAGGCCCGACAGCATGGTTTGGGCGAAGGCGGCGAGCGCCTCCTCCGGATGGTCCATGGCGCCCGGCATGTCGAGGGATGCGGTGATGGCCTCCACCCGGCGTTCCATCAGCGCCCGGAGCAGCTCGGACTTGGAGCCGTAGTGATTGTAGATCGTCTGCTTGGAGACGCCGGCGCGGCGGGCGACCTCCTCCAGCGAAACCGCGAGGCCGCGGTCGGCCATGGCGGCCACCGCGGCGTCGAGGATGGCCTCGTTCTTGGCGACGTCGATCTGGCCGGCGACCCTGGGCATCAGTGGCCTCCCATGCCGGGCTGGACCTGCGCCTTGGCGGGCGAGGCGAACACCACGATCAGGGCGGCGATCAGGCAGCCCGCGGCCAGGAAGACGAAGGCGTCCCCGAACGCCAGCACCGCCGCCTTCTGGTGCAGCAGCCCGGCGAAGGCTTTGCGCCCGGCGCCCTCCGGGTCCATCGAGGCCGACTGCTGCATCATCGCCCCCAGGTTGGCCATCATGTCGAGGCTGGCCTGCTCGCCGGAGTTCACCCGCGCGGTGAGCTCCCCATAGTGGACGGCGGTCTGATGGCTGATGACGGTGGAGAGCACCGCCAGCCCTACGGCGCCGCCGACGTTGCGGATCAGGTTCAGGAGGCCGGAGGCCTCCTTCATCAGCGACGGCGGCAGCGTCGCGATGGTGATCTGCTGCGAGCCGGTCATGGCGATCATGACGCCCACGGAGCGGACCGCCTGCAGTACGGCGAACTCCCAGAAGCCCCAGTCCTCGGTCACCCGCGCGCCCATGCCGATGCCGTAGGCCGTGAGGCCGAAGCCCAGGAACATGGCGACCCTCGGGTCGGCGTACTTGGCGAGGCGGCCGGCGAGGGGCGCGCTGAGGAACATCGTCAGGCCCGAGACCACCATGGTGGTGCCCACCTCGGCGGACGAGTAGTGGAGGATCTGGGCCAGGAACAGCGGCAGGATGAACATGGCGCCGAACAGGCTCATCCCCGAGATGGCGCCCATCACCATGCCGATCGAGAAGTTCCGGTCGCTGAACGGCCTGAGGGAGACGATCGGCTGTCGATAGGTGAGCTGGCGCCAGATGAAGGCCACGCCGGTGATCGCCGCCGTGACGGTGAGCCACAGGATGAGGTCGTCCTGGAACCAGCCGGCGCGGGCGCCTTCCTCCAGCACATACTGCATGGTCAGCAGCGACGCCGTCATCGTCGCCAGGCCGAACCAGTCGACGCCCTTGGCGAGGCTCGGGTCGCCCTTGTCGAACCCGCCGTAGCGGCCGACCAGGAACAGCACGACCACGCCTGCGGGCACATTGATGAAGAACAGCCAGCGCCAGGTCAGCCACTCGGTCAGGTGGCCGCCGAGGGTTGGGCCGATGGTGGGGGCCAGGGTGATGATCAGGCCGGTGATCACATTGGCGGTGATGCGCCGCTCCGGCGGGAAGACGGTCATGGCGGTGGCGAACACCATCGGGATCATCGCCCCCGCCGCCAGGCCCTGCAGGGCGCGCGTGACGATCATCATCTCGATGCTGCTGGACAGGCCGGTCGCCACCGACATCAGCATGAAGGCCGCGCAGGCCGCCAGGAACAACGGCCGTGTGCCCCAGAGCTTCGACAGATAGGCGGTGAGCGGAATGATCACCACCTCGGCCAGCAGGTAGATGGTCTGCACCCAGGAGATCTCGTCGGCGCTGGCGCCCACGCCGGCCTGGATCTGCGACAGCGAGCTGGCGACGATCTGGATGTCGAGGATGGCCATGAACTGGCCGAACACCATCCCCCCGAAGCCGAGGAAGATCTTCACCCATTCGCTGCGGGTGCGCGCCGGCCCCGCGGCCATCAGGCTGGGCCCGAAGCCCCGGTCTGCGACGTCGGCCATGGCCAGGCTCTCAGCGCGCCTCGCCGCGGCGGGCGTAGTGGGCCAGGGGCGCGCCGGCCTCGGCGAAGCTCGGACCGGTGTTCTCGCGCACGTCCACCTTCACCTCGACCGACAGGCCAGGCCGCAGGGCGCCGCCCAGCTTCGAGGCCGGGTCGACGGCGATCTTCACCGGCACCCGCTGGGCGATCTTGGTGAAGTTGCCCACGGCGTTCTCCACCGGGATCAGGGCGAACTCCGAGCCGGTGGCGGGCGCGAAACTGTCGATCTTACCGGTGAGCGACTGGCCGCCGAAGGCGTCGGCGCGGATCACCACCGGCTGGCCCACCCGCAGGCGGGCGACCTGGGTCTCCTTGAAGTTGGCCACCACATAGGCCCGCCCCAGCGGCACGATGCTCATCAGCGAGCCGCCGGGCTTCACATACTGGCCGGGGCGCACGGCGCGCGCGCCCACGACGCCGCTGATCGGCGCGCGGATCTCGGCACGCGAGAGGTCGAGCCTGGCCTGCTCCACGGCCGCCTGGGCGGCCTGCGCCTGCGCCAGGGTCTGGTCGCGGGCCGAGCCCAGCGACGACGCGCTGCGGCGTTCCGCCTCCAGGGTCGCCTGGGCCTGCGCCACCCCCGCCGTCGCCTGGGTCGCCGCCGCGCTCGCGGTCTGCACCCGCTGCGGCGACACCCAGCCGTTGTCGGCCAGGGAGCCGTAGCGCTGCATCTCGGCGCTGGCGAACTGCGCCTGGGCGTGGGCGCTCTGCACGCCGGCCGCCTTCTGGGCGATCATCGCCTGCTCCAGGGCGGCCTTGTCGTCGACGCTGCGCACCGCCGCCTCCAGCGCCTTGGCGTTGGCCTGGGCCTGCACCAGCCGCGCGGTCAGGTCGGCGGCGTCGAGGCGCACCAGCACCTGGCCGGCCTGCACGGCCTCATTGTCGTCGACCAGCACCTCGGCCACGTGACCGTCGATCTGAGGGGTGACGGAGGCCTTGTCGGCGGCGACGAAGGCGTTGTCGGTGCCCTCGTAGGTCTGCTTGCCGTTCCACCATACGGCGCCGCCCACGGCCACGCCGATCGCCGTGACCAGGGCCGCCGACAGCGGGACGATACGGCCCTTCAAAATACTCACCCTCACGCGCAAAACCCCACGACGGATCGACGGCCTAAATAATGGACTACGCAGTCCATAGAACGCACTTAGTGAAGGAAGCGTCACAGCGCAATACGATAGTTGGACGCAGCCGTCCAAAAATCGGCGGCCGGCCTGCGGGGTGGACGGCGGCGCGGGATCGTCGGCATATCGCCCCATGAGCGAGACCTTCGACGCCGACGTGCTGATCGCCGGCGCCGGCATGGCCGGGGCGACCCTGGCGCTGGCGCTGGCGCAGGCCGGGCTGACCCCGCTGCTGATCGATCCGGCGCCGTTCGAGGCGCAGGTCGCCGCGAGCTTCGACGGCCGCGCCTCGGCGATCGCCTACGCCTGCTTCCGCCAGTGGCGGGCCCTGGGGGTGGGGGAGGGGCTGGCGCCCCACGCCGAGCGGATCCAGCAGATTCTGGTCACCGACGGCCGCTCGCCCGGCGCGGCCGCTGCAGCGCCGTCGCCGTTCTTCCTGCGCTTCGACGCCGCCGAGATCGCCGACCGCGCCGAGGGCGAGCCCCTGGGCTACCTGCTGGAGAACCGCCATATCCGCGCGGCCCTGGCCGCTGCGGTCCGGGCGGCCGGGATCGAAGTGCTGGCGCCGGCGACGGTGGAGCAGGCCGCCTTCGGGGTCCGCGCCGCCGAGCTGCGGCTCAGCGACGGCCGCACCCTGCGCGCCCCTGTGGCGGTCGGCGCGGAAGGGCGCGGGTCGGTGATCCGGCGCGCGGCCGGGATCGGCAGCCTCGGCTGGGACTACCGGCAGACCGGCGTGGTGGCCACCGTCAGGCTGGCGCGGCCGCACCAAGGCGTCGCGCATGAGTACTTCCTGCCCGACGGCCCGTTCGCCATCCTGCCGCTCACCGGCGACCGCGCCAGCCTGGTGTGGACCGAGACCACCGCCCGCGCCGCCGCGCTCGCCCAGGCGCGGTCCGAGGTCTTCCACGCCCACCTGCAGCGCCGGTTCGGCGACCTGCTCGGCCGGGCCGAGGTGGAAGGGCGGATCTTCACCTATCCGCTCAGCCTGCAGCTCGCCGAGCGGCTGTCCGCCCCGCGCGCGGCCCTGCTGGGCGACGCCGCCCACGCCGTGCACCCCATCGCCGGCCAGGGGCTCAATCTCGGCCTGAAGGGCGCCGCGGCGCTGGCCCAGACAATCGTGGAGGCCGCGCGCCTGGGCGAGGACATCGGCTCCGAGGCGGTGCTGGAGCGCTACGCCCGCTGGCGGCGGTTCGACACCGTGGCGCTCACGGTGGGCATGGACGCCTTCGTGCGCCTGTTCTCCAACGACAACCCGGCCCTGCGCCTCGCCAGAGGCGTCGGCATGGCCGCGGTCAACCGCATCGGCCCGGCCCGGCGGTTCTTCATGCAGCAGGCCGGCGGCGCGGTGGGCGACCTGCCGCGGCTGCTGCGGGGGGAAGCGCTATAGGCGACAGCCATCCACGGGTTGATATTTAGCCATCCCCCAACTCCCGCGCCTCTTCCGGCAGCATGATCGGCACCCCGTCGCGGATCGGATAGGCGAGCTTGGCCGAGCGGCTGATCAGCTCGCCGCGCTCGCGGTCGTATTCCAGCGGCCCGTGGGTCACCGGGCAGACCAGGATCTCCAGCAGGCGGGGGTCGACGTCGGGATCGGAAGGGCTCATGGGGCTCGTCTACTGCAGGGAGCGCGGCTCGTCATCGTCGTCATCGGCCGCGTCGATCTCCAGCAGCGCCGTCAGCACCTCGAAACGCTGGCTGAACGTCCGGGCCTCGAGCAGCGCCTGCTTCTCGGCCGGCTCGAACGGCAGGCCCATGGCCAGGCTGTTGACCAGCGCCTCCAGCGGCGCGGCGTTGGCGGTCTCCCAGTCGATGTCCAGGTCGCGGTGGTTCAGGTAGCCCTTCAGCACGCGGGCGAACTTGCGCCGGTCCGCGCCGGGCGCGATGGCGGCGTCGGCCAGGTCCGACTCGAACGGCGCATAGGCGGCGCGCACCTGGCGATAGGGGGTGCGCACGTTCAGCTCCTCGCCGGTCTCGAAGCGGCAGACGCCGGTGAGCGTGATCAGGTAGCGGCCGTCCGGAGTCTCGGCGTAGCTGGTGATCCGGCCCACGCAGCCCACCCGGGCCAGGTTCGGCCGGGCGCGGTCGCCGCCGGGCCAGGTCTGCACCATGCCGATGATCCGGTCGCCGGCCATGGCGTCGTCGATCATGTTCAGGTAGCGCGGCTCGAAAATCTGCAGCGGCAGCTCGGTGCGCGGCAGCAGCAGCGCCCCGTCCAGCGGGAAGATCGGGATCACCTGGGGCAGGTCGCCTGCGTGTCGGTAGCCCGGCATGGCGCCTCCGGAGGCTTTACGAGAACAGCAGCGTCGACAGCCGGCGGCGCCCCTGCTTGGCCACGTCGCTGGTCGGGCCGGCGGCGTCGAACACCGTCAGCAGCTGTTTGCGCGCCGCGTCGTCGTTCCAGGTGCGGTCGCGCTCGATGATGCGCAGCAGGTGGTCGGCGGCGCCGGCCAGGTCGCTGCGCCCGGCCAGGGCCCTGGCCAGCTCGAAGCGCGCCTCGTGGTCGTCGGCGTCGGCGGCCAGCCGCTGCTCGAACTCGGCGACGTCGGAGGCCGCCTCGCCGGCCAGCGCCAGCGCCGCGCGCACGCTGTCGAGCTCGGCGTTCTTGGCGTCGGCCGGCGCCAGCGCCAGGATCTCCTGCGCCCGCTCGGCGTCGCCGCCGTTCAGGTAGACGCGGGCGAGGCCGGCGATGGCCGTGACGTTCTGCGGATCCTCGCGCAGCACCTGGGCGTAGGCCTGGGCCGCGCCGGCCGCGTCGCCGACATTCAGGGACTCTTGCGCCAGGGCCAGCAGCTCGGCGCTCGCCTCGCCGCCGGGCGGGCCGGCGAGGCGGGCGATGAAGGCCTTGATCTCGCTCTCGGGCAGGGCGCCCATGAAGCCGTCCACCGGCCGGCCGTCCACGAAGGCGAACACGGCGGGAATCGACTGCACGCGAAGCTGGCCGGCGAACACCGGGTTCTTGTCGATGTCGATCTTGACCAGCTTCACCGCGCCCTTGGCGCCGGTCACGGCGCGCTCCAGGGCCGGGCCGAGCTGGCGGCAGGGGCCGCACCAGGGCGCCCAGAAGTCGACGATCACCGGTTGCTGACGCGAGGCCTCGATGACGTCCGCGGCGAAGGTGGCGTCGGCGCCTTCCTTGATCAGGTCGGCTTTGGCGGTGGTCTCGCCGATCAGGCTCATGGTCTTCCTCTCAAGTCACGCGGTTCGGCGGATAGATGGTCGACCACCTCCGCCGGTTCAACGCGCCGCAGCCCCATGGATAACCTGCAGGGCCTCGAAGTCCACCACCAGGGGCGAAACCCCGATGGCGTCGAGGAACCGCGCGAACCCTTGCTGGCTGACCGTGGTGGTGGCGGTGTTGGTCAACGGATGGAAGTTCACCTGCTCGGCCTCGGCCAGGAGGCGATCGAGGACGAAGCGCACCCGATGGTCGGGATCGTTGACCAGGGCCAGCGCCGTGACCGAGCCGGGCGTCACCCCCAGGGCCGCCTGCAGCCGCTCGGCGCTGCCGAACGACAGCCGCGCCGACCCGATCACCGGCGGCAGCGACTTCAGGTCGATCCGCGTGCGGTCGGCCGCCGAGATCAGCCACAGCTGGCCCTTGGCGTCCTTCAGGAACAGGTTCTTGGTGTGGGCGCCCGGCAGCTGCGCCTTGATCTCCTCGCCCTCGCCCACCCGGAACACCGCCGCGTGGTGAAGCGTCGCATGCTGCACGCCCAGGGCGTCCAGGAGGGCGAAGAGGTCGGCGCGGGTTTTCATCGCCTCTCCCATAGCGGAACTGGACGAGATGGCGACCGCCTCGCTAGAGGTTGGGGGTCGCCCATCGCCGAGCCCGCCATGAACCTCGAGTGCTACCCCGTCACCGAGCGCCCGCCGGAGATCGTCGCCGGCCGCCCGCAGCGCGCCTGGATGGACCGCTTCGCCGCCCGCCACCCCTACCGCTGCCTGCCGCTGGCCATGGCCAACTCCACGGGCTGGGAGATTCTCTGCCCCATGGGCTTCACGATGGAGTGGAACGGCGGGATCCGGCAGGAGGACATCACCCTCAAGCCCGACTACCCAAACCCGGACTTCCACCGGTTCGCCCAGTCGCACTTCAGCCATGGGGTGGTGACCTTCCACGCCGGCTACCTGTTCCGGACCCCGCCCGGCTGGTCCATGTGGGCCATGGGGCCGCCGAACCACATCAAGGACGGCATCCAGCCGCTGGCGGGCCTGGTGGAGACCGACTGGCTGCCCTTCCCCTTCACCATGAACTGGCTGTTCACCCGGCCCGGGCGCGTACGCTTCGAGAAGAGCGAGCCCTTCTGCTTCATCACGCTGACGCAGGACAAGGCCATGGCGGAGATCCAGCCGGTGATCCGCTCCATGAGCTCCAACCCCGAGCTGCGCGACCAGTACGACGTTTGGGAGAAGCACCGCAGCGAGTTCAACCAGCGCATCTTCCGCCAGGAGCCGGAGGCCGTGCGCGAGGCCTGGCAGCGCTACTATTTCAAGGGCGAGTTCCCGGAGGAGGTCGCCCCCGCCGCCCCGAGCCACGTCAACAAGCGCCGTATGAAGAGCCCGAAGTTCGGCCGCTAGGGGCGCGGCGCGGCGCCGGCGCGCGGTTAACCATCCGGGCCAATCCTGAGCTTGCCAAGCTGAATCCGGTCTGCGATAAGCCGCCTTCCGAAATTTCGGGGCGGCGCCTGTCGCAGGACCTCGAGGAGCGCGGGCGTAGCTCAGTGGTAGAGCACAACCTTGCCAAGGTTGGGGTCGAGAGTTCGAATCTCTTCGCCCGCTCCAAAAATTTCGAGGTCTGGCGTCTTCCGGGGTTCGGAAGTACGGCCGTCCCCCTGGGGTTCCGTAAAGCTTGAGCAGACCTGGCGAGGCTGGGCCGATGGAACAAGCTAGACGTTTCATCGCTCGGCGCCGGTTGATCGCGCCTGATTAATCGACACGGTATTGCAACAAACGTTAACGCCAAAGTGTTGTGCTGATGAAAACGGAATCAGCGCATGCGCCTTCTCCCATCCGGACTCGCCCGCTCTCGTCCAAGCACGCCGCCTGGACTGCAGGAATCGCGGCCGGCCCCGCGCCTGATTCGCGCAATTCCAGCCATGGCCCGTCCACGCGCCCGCAGGCTCTCCGAACTGGACGAGGCGCTGCGCTGCATGCTGGAGAGTTGCCCGCCGTCCGAGCGCCTGTTGGAGACCGCTCGCCGGCTGGAGGACGAGGACCGGACCGGGATCTAGATCCGGGCCGCAGGCCGGCTCACCGGCGGGTGGGCGGCGCGAGCGACGAGGCGTCCGGCTCAGAACGGCGCGCCGTGTAGGGGTTGCGATAGCTGCGCCCCCGCCTCAGCCGCCGACGCAGCCGCCGCAGGGTGCGCAGGACCCTTCCTTCGAACGCGGGCCAGGCGAGCAGTCCCACAAACATCAGAACGACGAGATAGGCCCAAGACGGCACGGCGAACTCCCGGAGCCACTAACCACGTCCAAGGATAACCCCTGGCCGCGGTTTGGGTTCAAGGCGGTCATACTACTCCGAACGCGAACCGGTCGCATCCGCTGAAACGCCGTGCCGCCGGCGCTCAGGGCGCCGGGCGCTGGATCCTCGGTCCCAGGTTCTCGACCACGCCGCGGGCGTCGAAGGCGCGCGGATCGCCAGTGGGCTTGGGCCCGTCGTGCATCACGATCTCGGCGCTGGCCTCGAAGCGGTCGACGGTGCGCACGTCCACTCGGTCGGCCCAGAAGGGGTCGCCCCAGAACGGGTCCCAGCTGCGCCAGCCAAACCCGCCGCCATAGTACCGCCAGGACGGCCGCCAGTAGCCGAAGCCGGGGCCATACCACGGCCGGTACAGCGGATCGGGATCCACATAGGTGCGCGAATGGCGATCGGTGTTGCGGTCGACGATGGTGAACCAGTCGTGCCGCTGCTGCACGGTGAGTTCGGCGGCGCGGAACAGCAGGTAGGCCTCCACCGTCTCGCGCGAGGTGAGGCTGTTGCCGGCGAAGGTGATGCGCCAGCGGTCGGCCTCGATCCGCTGCTCGCTGTAGCCGCCGGCGGACGCCTTGCCGGGGACGCTGGGCTGGTAGGGGGTCGGCGTCGCGCAGGCCGAAAGCCCGGCCGCGAGCGCCAGGGCGGCGAGGACGCTGTTCTTGACCATCTTGGCTCTAACTCCTGAACGTCCCTCGAAGGATGTCCACACGGGCGAAACACGCGGTCAGGGACGCGGTTGCGCCTCCCGCCAAGCTCCCAGGAAATGGCGCCGACGAGCGCCCGGCGCAACGGGCCGCGCGTCAGGCGCCGACGGTTGCGAGACTCCAGACGGCCCGGCCCAGGGCGCCGAACAGCAGGACGGCGGCCGCCAGCGCCTGAATCAGGAAGCCCGCCGCCCGTTTTGACGGATCGGCCACGTAGCCGAAGGCGTAGACGATGCGGCCCACGATCCACGCCACGCCCAGGGCCGCGGCGACCCGGTCGTTCCAGTAGAGGGCGAACAGCCACATGGAGACCAGGAAGATCGGCAGCCATTCCAGGGTGTTGGCCTGCACCCGGATGTGCCGCTCGAGGATCGGATCGCCGGTCATCGCCGGCGCGCGGACCCCGCACTTGGCCCGGGCCCCGCCGACGCGGATCCCCATCCAGGCGTAGACCAGCAGCGCCAGCAGGCTGACGATGGCGACAAGGCTGTGCGGCGACATGACGTTTTCCCCCAGGACCTGCGGCTTGCCGCCGCGCTGAGGCAAGCCTGCCACGCCGCTCGCCCGGCGCGAAACGAATCGCGTCAGGAACGCGTTCTAAGGCCAACGACTTTGGGAAGAGCCGCCATGCACGTCGTCTCCGAAGCTATCCACGACATCAGCTACGACGCCGAGCGCGCCAAGCTCTTCGTCCGCTTCCGCGACGGGGACCGCTACGTCTATGTGGGCGTGCCGGGCGAGGTGCATCGCTCGTTCGTCGACGCCGAATCCAAGGGCGCGTTCTTCGCCCACGAGATCCGCGACCGCTACCCGTACAACAAGCTGGAAGCGTAGGGACGCGGACCCCTCGCCCCGCTTGCGGGGAGAGGATGGGCTGAGCGGCGGCGGGCCAGCTTCAACCAACGCGCTGTAGGCCCCTTCCGTTTGCGCCGACGATCACATGTCTGGCGGCGGTATACCCCTCCGAATTTTGACGAAATACTGTCTAATCAATAGCTTACCTGGAGCATGATGCAGCGGGGGCCTATACCGGAAGGGGTATACCGGCATACTCCCTGCGCACTCCAACCCGTCATCCGCCCTGAACTCCGACCGCGCGAACTCGCCCGCGCCACACGAGCGGCCCACCTCCAAGCTTAGCTGAGGCGGCGCGGCGGGTCAAGAACGTAACAGGAACACGGGTGCGAGCCCCCGCTCCTAACCCCATGGTGGCCGTTTGCCTGCGGCTTGGGAGTTTATGGACGAAAGGCGTCGGGCGACGCCCGGTTTCGACCCGGAGCCGCGTGACATCTGCTCCGAGCGACACCTTCAAGGTCAGGCTCTCGGCATATCGACAATGGCAATGTCCGATCCATGGCAGACTCTGCGAAACGTCTGCTTTTCGGCGGATAGGCCGACGCCGGCAGAAACTCTAGGCAGGCCGCGCCTCGGTAGCTTCGGCGACGACATCCAGGAGAAATGCCACGTCTCCGCGAGCCAGCATACGACTCCACCAAACGAACGCGAAGCCGACGCTGCCTAGCGTCGCGATGAATCCGACGACCGTGATGCTGTGGACCGTGACAGTCGTCCCGAACGCAATCCGAACTCCAATAAATATCAGGAGCCCGAGCCACGCTGCCAGAAATGCCAACCCCAACGGGTGAATGCCGCTTCGGCAGACGATCAAAGTTCCCGATGGTGCGCCGATCAGTTTGATCCGCAGCCGGGGCCGAAAGGAATTTCTCCTGAATACGCTCTCGCCCATTTCGAACTGATAGCCCGACCTACATAGAAAAGCGCTGCGCTCGTCAGCGTGGCCGATGACCCTCTTGCCTCCCAGAATTCCCTGCAAACGTGATGCGCAGACCTGCGGCGACAGGTGCGTGGTAAGATGGATCTGTACGGGCGGGTTAAGCCCGGTTGAGTCCGAGCGACTTATGTTCACTTCCCACCATCCGCATCGCTGCGCTCGAAGATCTCCGCCAGGTCTGCCTCCCAACGTGCTTTTTTGATGCGACTTTCCCAAAGAGCAGCAGCGGCGGTCAACACCGCTGTTAAAATCCAAACAATTGGAAACGTATGTTCCAGGAAAGTCCAAGATCTATAGAGTGATCTGTCGAGAAAAAGTGTGACCCCTTTGTATTCAACAGGGAACGCATATGCGCCGATCCTGACTTGTGGGGAGCGCAGAACATCGTTTTGCAGTACGAAACCGAACTCTCCGCAAAGCATAGCCAACACCCAAGACACGACGAATGCGACCCGCAAGCAGCGCAATGCGGGTGGAAGCGTCTTCCAGGGCAACATGGGATTGTATGAATTCACGACCCTGAGCGGACCTTTGGGAAAATTTGTTCGTAGGCCAGACTGTAAACGTGCCCGAGAACACGCCAAGCTGCAGCCTAAAGGCCTTCCCTTAATGGCCCCTCACCACCCCAACCAGCCGCCGCCAGCGTCCGCTCTTCGGCGCTCCCGCCGCCGTTCGGCGAAGCCGGCCCGGCGCCACAGGCCCTCGGTCACAGGCTCGTCCCGACGAACCATGAACACCGCGTCCGCCGGCGCTTCACCAGCCGTCCCGCCTCTTCCGGCGCTTTTCGCGTGCTTGGATCCTCGGCATTCCGCGCGCGCCGCGCTTCAGCCGAGGATGACGTCCGGGGAATGGGTGAACGCAGAAGAAGCGATCAGCCCGCCCGCGCGTCCCGCCGGGCCTTCACCCGCAGGCGCAGGGCGTTGAGCTTGATGAAGCCCGCCGCGTCGCGGTGGTCGTAGGTGACCTTGCCTTCCTCGAAGGTGACCAGGTCCTGGTCGTAGAGCGAATAGGGGCTGGTGCGGCCGATGACGGTGACGTTGCCCTTGTAGAGCTTGATCCGCACCTGGCCGGTGACCATGGCCTGGGAGTGGTCGATGGCGGCCTGCAGCATCTCCCGCTCCGGGGCGAACCAGAAGCCGTTATAGATCAGGCTCGCGTAGCGGGGCATCAGCTCGTCCTTCAGGTGCATGGACCCGCGGTCGAGGGTGATGGATTCCACGCCCCGGTGGGCGGCCAGCAGGATCGTGCCGCCGGGGGTCTCGTAGACGCCGCGCGATTTCATGCCGACGAAGCGGTTCTCCACCAGGTCCAGGCGGCCGACGCCGTTGTCGTGGCCGAGTTCGTTCAGGCGCGTGAGCAGGGCGGCCGGCGACAGCGCCTCGCCGTCGATGGCGACGGGATCGCCACGCTCGAAGTCCATGGTGAAGACGGTGGGCGTGTCCGGTGCGTCCTCCGGCGAGATCGTGCGCATGTGCACGTACTCCGGCGCCTCGACCGCCGGGTCCTCCAGCACCTTGCCCTCCGAGGAGGAGTGCAGGAGGTTGGCGTCGACGCTGAACGGGCTCTCGCCGCGCTTGTCTTTGGCGATCTGGATCTGGTGGGCCTCGGCGAAGGCCAGCAGCGCCTCGCGGCTCTTGAATTCCCATTCCCGCCAGGGGGCGATCACCCGGATGTCGGGCTCCAGGGCGTAGTAGCCGAGCTCGAAGCGGACCTGGTCGTTGCCCTTGCCGGTGGCCCCGTGGCAGACCGCGTCGGCGCCCACCTGGCGGGCGATCTCGATCTGCCGCTTGGCGATCAGCGGCCGGGCGATCGAGGTGCCCAGCAGGTACTGGCCCTCATAGACCGTGTTGGCCCGGAACATCGGGAACACGAAGTCGCGGACGAACTCCTCGCGCAGGTCGTCGATGAAGATGTTCTCCGGCTTCACCCCCGCGTTCAGCGCCTTGGCGCGGGCCGGCTCCAGCTCCTCGCCCTGGCCGAGGTCGGCGGTGAAGGTGATCACCTCCGCGCCGTATTCGGTCTGCAGCCACTTCAGGATGATCGACGTGTCCAGCCCGCCGGAATAGGCGAGCACGACTTTCTTGATCGGCGGTTCGGCGGCCATGGGCGGCGTCCTGGATGGGCAGGGCGGGAGGGTCGCCGCCTATAGAGGCGAACGGGCGGCCGGTTCAAGGCTTAAGCGCGCCCTCCCGGGCGAGCTGCGCGAGGGCGCGCGTCAGCCAGGTCAGGTGCGCCAGGGCGAACAGGGCCGCGCCCGTGGCGCGCAGGCCGAACAGCAGCCAGGCCTGATCGCTCCAGGGCGCGGCGTTCCGGTTCAGCAGCAACAGTACGGCGCCCACGGCGAAGGCGACGCCGGGGATGAGGCACAGGGCCACCGCGCGGGGCGCGCGCAGGCCGAAGGCGAGCGGCGTGGGGGTTCCCGGCGGGATGCGACCCCAGGCCGCCCGCGAAGCCGACGCCTGTATCGAGAGCGAAAGGATCCACAGGGCGTCGCCGACGATACTGAGGACGTTCATCTACACCGTGACCTGGGTGCCCAGCTCCACCACGCGGCCGGGCGGGATCTTGTAGAAGTCGGTGGGATTGGCGGCGTTCTTCATCAGGAAGATGAACAGCTTGTCCTGCCACAGCGGCATCCCCGACTGGGCCGACGGCACCACCGAGCGCCTTCCTAAGAAGAAGCTTGTGGCCATGATGTCGAACTTCAGGCCCTGGCGGCGGCACAGGCCCAGCGCCTTGGGGATGTTCGGGCTCTCCATGAAGCCATAGGCGATGATCACCTTGGTGAAGTCGTCGTTGATCGGCTCGATGGTGATGCGGTCCTCGTCCTTGACCCGCGGGGTCTCGGCGACGCGCACGGTCAGCACCACGTTCTTCTGGTGCAGGACCTTGTTGTGCTTGAGGTTGTGCATCAGCGCCACCGGGGCGACGTCCGGCTCCGAGGTGAGGAAGACGGCGGTGCCGGGGGCGCGGTGCGGGCTGCGCGCCCGCAGGATCTCGGTGAGCTCGTCCAGCGGGACGCTGTCGCGGCGGCTCTTCTCGGTGAGGATCTGCGCGCCGCGGGTCCAGGTCCACATGACCACCACCAGGCCGGCGCCCAGCACCAGCGGCAGCCACGCGCCCTGCGGGATCTTCAGCAGGTTGGAGCTGATGAACACCACGTCCAGCGCCCCGAAGCCGCCGGCGGCCAGCGCCGCCTGCCAGATCGGCCGCTTCCACATGTAGCGGACGATCACGAAGAACAGCAGGGTGTCGACGAACATCGCCCCGGTCACCGCGATGCCGTAGGCCGCCGCCAGGTGGCTGGAGCTCCGGAAGGTGAACAGCAGCACCAGCACGCCCACCATCAGCATGCTGTTCACATAGGGCACGAAGATCTGCCCGGCCTGGGTCTCGCTGGTGCGGCGGATGTCGATCCGCGGGAACAGCCCGAGCTGCACGGCCTGCTGGGTCATGGAGAAGGCGCCGGTGATCACCGCCTGGCTGGCGACGATGGCGGCGATGGTGGCCAGGACCAGCACCGGCCAGTAGGCGTAGGCGGGGATCATGGCGAAGAACGGGTTGGCGCGGGCGTGCGGATCGTTGAGCACCACGGCGCCCTGGCCCAGGTAGTTCAGCAGCAGGCAGGGCAGCACCAGGGCGAACCAGGCGGTCTGGATCGGTCGCTTGCCGAAGTGGCCCATGTCCGCATAGAGCGCCTCGGCGCCGGTCACCGCCAGGAACACGCTGCCCAGGATGGCGAAGCCCAGCAGGCCGTTCTGGATCAGGAAGACCACGCCGTAGTAGGGCGACAGGCCGCGCAGGATCGACGGCGCGTCGCTGATGTGGATCAGGCCGAGCCAGGCGATGGTCAAGAACCAGACCGCCGTGATCGGACCGAAGTACCGCGCCACCTTGGCGGTGCCGCGCGACTGCACCAGGAACAGCGCCACCAGGATGACCGCCGCCACCGGCAGCACCAGGTGGTCCAGCCGGTGGCCGATGCCCGGGGCCACCGTCAGGCCTTCCAGCGCGCCCATCACCGAGACCGCCGGCGTGATGATCCCGTCGCCGTAGAACAGCGCCGCGCCGACGACGCCCAGGTAGAAGACGACCCCCGACCGCCGGGGCAGCACCCGCTGGGCGAGCGCCATCAGGGCCAGGGTGCCGCCCTCGCCCTTGTTGTCGGCCCGCATCAGGAAGAAGACGTACTTGACGGTGACGATGAGGATCAGCGCCCAGGTGATCAGCGAGACGACCCCCAGCACGGCCAGCTCGGTGGAGCCCTCCGGCCGGGCGTGCGCCAGGGCCTCGCGCATGGCGTAGAGCGGGCTCGTGCCGATGTCGCCGAATACGACGCCGACCGAACCCAGGGCGAGGGCCCAGAGGCTGTCCTTGCGGGAGCCATGCGGCTCCTCCGCCGCCTCTGCGGCGGCGCCGGCCGGATCAGCCATCCACTATCTCCGGGAACTCACCAACAGATGTTCCCTTGGGCGGCCCCATGCCGTCGCGGCGGGCGCGATACACCCTTTCCACAGACCGTTCAATGCTGGCCGCCCCGGCGTCAAGCCGCGCGGCTTGACGCCGCCGGCCGATTCGCCACCCTCCCGGGGCCACGGGCGCGGAAGGGCTGGAATGGATCGCAGACTGGCCCTGGTCACCGGCGCGTCCGCCGGCATCGGCGCGGCCTTCGCCCAGGTCTACGCCGCCCACGGCTGGGACGTGGCGCTGACCGCGCGCCGGGCCGACCGGCTCGAGCGCCTCGCCGAGGACATCCGCGGCCGCCACGGCGCAGCCGTGCTGCCGATCGCGGCCGACCTCGCCGACCCCGCCGCCCCGCGGGCGATCCTGGCCCGGCTCGCCGACCAGGGCCGCGCCGTGGACGCGCTGGTCAACAACGCCGGCTACGGCGTCCCCGGCCACTACGCGGACACCGCCTGGGCGGACCAGGGCGCCTTCCTGCAGGTGATGGTGACGGCCCCCTGCGAGCTCGCCCACCGCCTGGTCCCGGGCATGGCGGCGCGGGGCTTCGGGCGCATCGTCAACGTCGCCTCCCTGGCCGGCCTGGCGCCCGGCGGGCCGGGGGCGAGCCTCTATGCGGCCAGCAAGGCCTTCCTGGTCCGCTTCTCCGAGAGCCTGCACCTGGAGACGCGCGGGCAGGGGGTCCACGTCACCGCGCTCTGCCCCGGCTTCACCTGGTCGGAGTTCCACGACGTCACCGGTTCGCGCGCCCGGGTCGCCCGCGCCGTTCCGCGCTGGGCCTGGATGAGCTCGCAGGACGTGGCCGCGGCCGGCTACGCCGCCGTCGAGGCCAACCGTGCGGTCTGCGTGCCGGGGCTCGCCAACCAGGCCGCCGCCCTCCTGGCCAGGCTGCTGCCGCCCAGCTGGGGCCTGGCGGTGATGGGCGCGCAGGGCCCCGGGTGCGCGGGGCCTAAGGGGCGTAGGGCGCCGCCGCCTCCGGGCGGATCAGGCCGATGGTGGAATCGCCCAGGCCGGCGAGGATGAACTGCACGGCCATGGCGCAGAGGATCAGGCCCAGCACCCGCACCACGATGGTCAGGCCGACCCGGCCGAGCAGGCGGGTGATCAGCGGCGTGGCCAGGAACGACAGGAAGGTGGCCACCGACATCGCCGCGATCACGCCCACCCCGATGGCCGCCCCGGCCAGGCCGAACATGCGCGCCGAGTTGGCGTAGATCACCACCGTGGAGATCGCCCCGGGGCCGATCAGCAGCGGCATGGCGAAGGGCACGATCATCAGCTCGAAGCGGCGACGGGCGTAGGCGCGCCCCGCCGCGGCGGTGGTGCGCGCCTCTTCGTCGACGGCCACGCTCCCCGTGAAGTCGCCGCGGGTCATCTGCAGCCCCAGCATGAACAGGATGATCCCGCCCGCGATCCGGAACGCCGGCAGCGAGATCCCGAAGAAGGCCAGCAGCGACAGGCCGCTGAAATAGAAGAAAGTCATGAAGCCGAAGGCGAACAGCGCGATGTAGGCGGCGATCAGCGCCCGCTCGCGCGGCTTCGAACCCGCCGTCGCCGCGGCGAACAGCGGCACATTGCCCACCGGGTCGATCAGGGCGAACAGGGCCACGAAGAAGTTGACCGCGAAGTCCGTCTGGCTCATTCGACGCTCTTAGCCCAATTCGACGCCGCGCCGAACGCCTCCGGACGTCCGCGCGCGCCTGCCCGGAGACCCGCCATGGCCGCCGCCGCGCTCGCCCGCCCGCAAGACGTCCTCTGCGACCCGCGGCTGATCGTGCCGCTGGACCTGCCCACCGCCGACGAGGCCCGGGCCATGGTCGAGGCGGTGGGCGATGCGGTGAGCTTCTACAAGGTCGGGCTGGAGCTGTTCGCCACCGAGGGCATGACCCTCGCGCGCGAGCTCAAGGCGGCCGGCAAGCAGGTGTTCCTGGACTGGAAGCTGCATGACATCCCCACCACGGTGCAGCGGGCCGCCGCGGTGCTGGCCGGGGCGGGCGGCGACCTCTTGACCGTGCACGGCGAGCCGCAGGTGATGGCCGCCGCCGTGCGGGGCCGCGGCCGTTCCGGCCTGAAGATCCTCGCCGTCACCGTGCTCACCAGCCTGTCGGACGCCGACCTGAAGGAGATGGGCTACGCCGGGACGGCCCGCGCGGTGGTGGAGCGCCGCATCCACCAGGCGATCGCCGCCGGCTGCGACGGCGTGGTCGCCAGCCCGCACGAGGCGGCGCTGGCCCGCAAGATCGGCGGCGAAGGCTTCCTGGTGGTGACGCCCGGCGTGCGGCCCGACTGGGCGGCGAAGAACGACCAGGCGCGCGCCGCGACCCCCGCCGAGGCGCTGGCCGCCGGCGCCTCGCACATCGTCTGCGGCCGGCCGATCACCGCCGCCAACGACCCGCGCGAGGCGGCCCGCCGCATCGTGGCGGAGATGGCTGGCGGCTAGTGCTTGCCGCCGCCGTGGCCGCCCATGTGGCCGCCGCCGCGGAAGCCGCCGCGGAAGCGCACGTTCACATTGGCGCTGGAGCTGGCCGAGGCGCTGGAGAAGGCGCGCGCGGACGACCCGGTGAATCCCGAGCCGAACCCTGATCCGCCGCCCATGACGAAGAATCCGCCGCCGCCGTCATAGCCGCCGGTGGGGATCGGGCCCACGCCGCCAGCGTCGTAGAAGAAGGCGTTGGAGAGCCGCAGCCCGTCGCAGTCGCAGATCGGCGCCGGATGGCGGCCGTCGCGGTACCAGGGACTCGCGCCATAGATCGGAAAGTCCTCGTCCAGGCCGTAACCGATGCGCCCGCCCCGGTCGTCGAAGTCCTGGTCGTCCGGCCGATCATCTCGCGCGTCCGGCGGGCCCGCGTCCCGGTCGGCGCCGACCCAGTCGCCGCTTTCGCCGGGCTCGTACCGGCGGGCGTCGAACACCTCGCGCTCGCCGACGTCGGCCTCGCCATACCGTCGCGTCCACTCGTCGTACTGGCGCCGCCAGTCGGCGTAATCGCGATCATAGTCGACCGCGTTCCGATGACGGGAGCCGTGCCCGTCGGGGCATCCCGCCGACGCCGCGCCAGCCGCAAGGCTCAGGCCCAAGGCCAGGAAAAGTCCGGTCGCCCACCGCATCATCACGCACTCCGCCGCCAAACAGCCGACACCCTAGCGCGAGGCCCGGGCGGACTCGACCGGATGCAAGCCTCGGGCGAGCAGGCGCTCAGAAGTCGACGGCGATGCCCTTGCGCTCCCAGTCGCCGTAGCGCGTGGGCTCGGGGCCGCGCGGGCCGCCGTCTTCGGGCGGGGCCGCCTGCGCCGCGGCGGCGCGCCGGCGGGCCAGGGCCTCCTCCAGCGCGCGCCGCGCCGCGGGGGTCAGCACCTTGCCGGGGGCGGCGTTTTCGGGCGGGGCGTCGTCCATATTCCGCATCTAGGCGAGCGGGCGGCCGGGCGCCAGCCCCTTGCCTCCGGGCTCGGGAGCGCGCAACGGAGCGCGGTGACAGACCAGGACGCCCTGTCCGCGCGCGCCGCGGCCCTCGACCTCCTCACCGCGGCCCTCAGCGGCCGCAGCGGCCTCGACGAGGGGCTCTCGCGACCGGCGCTGGCCGCGCTCAGCCCCCGTGACCGCGCCTTCGCCCGGGCCCTGGTGCTGGCCACCCTGCGCCGCCTCGGCCCCATCGACCGGGCCCTGGACGCCCGGCTCAGCCGCCCGCCGCCGCCGGCCGTGCGCAACATCCTGCGGCTGGGCGCGGCCCAGGCGCTGGTCCTGCGCACCCCGCCCCACGCCGCCGTGGGCGCCAGCGTCGACCTCGCCGCGTCTCAGACCGCCACCCGCGGCTTCAAGGGCCTGGTCAACGCGATCCTGCGCACCCTGCTGCGCGAGCCGCCGGACCTGGACGACGCCGAGGCGCTGGCCCCGCCCTGGCTCTTCGCCCGCTGGCGCGCCGCCCTGGGCGAGGCGCAGGCGCGTGCGGTCGCGGCCCAGATCGCCGAGGAGCCGGCCACGGACCTGACGCTCAGGGATCCCGCCGACACGGAGGCGTTCGCCGCCGAGCTGGAGGCGGAGATCCTGCCCGGCGGGACCCTGCGCACGCCGCGCCGGGGCGACCTCTCCGCCTGGCCGGGCTTCAGCGACGGGCGCTGGTGGGTGCAGGACGCCTCGGCGGCCATCCCCGCCCGGCTCTTGGAGGTCCGCCCCCGCGAGACGGCGCTCGACCTCTGCGCCGCGCCCGGCGGCAAGACCCTGCAACTCGCCGCCGCCGGCGCGACGGTCACCGCCCTCGACCGCGCCCCTGGCCGCCTCGTCCGGGTGACGGAGAATCTCGCCCGCATCGGCCTTGCCGCCGAGACCGTCGCGGCCGACGCCGCCGACTGGCCCGACCCGCGGATGTTCGACGCCGTCCTGCTCGACGCGCCCTGCAGCGCCACCGGCACCTTCCGCCGCCACCCCGACGTCCTGTGGGCCGCCCGCCCCAGCGACATCGCCAGCCTGGCGGGCGTCCAGTCGCGCCTGTTCGACGGCGCGGCCCGCCGGGTGAAGCCGGGCGGGCGCCTGGTCTACTGCGTCTGCTCCCTGGAGCCGGAGGAGGGGGAAGCCCAGGTCGCGGGCTTCCTGGCCCGCCAGCCGGAGTTCGCCCTGGCGCCGATTCGGGCAGGGGAGGGCGGCGCGCCCGAGGCGAGCCTGCGCCCCGACGGAACGCTCCGCATCCTGCCGCATCATCGGGCAGGCGGGACCGACGGCTTCTTCATCGCCCGGTTTGTCCGTCGCGCTTGAGGGGCTCCCTTGTGGCCGCCACAGCCTTTGGTTAAGTCCAGTCGATGAGCCGCAAGACCATCATCGCGCCCTCGATCCTGGCGTCCGACTTCGCAAGGCTCGGCGAGGAGGCGCGCGCGGTGGAGGCGGCCGGCGCCGACTGGTTGCACGTGGACGTGATGGACGGTCACTTCGTGCCCAACATCACCATCGGCCCGGACGTGGTGAAGGCGCTGCGGCCGCTGGTCTCGATCCCCTTTGACGTCCACCTGATGATCGCGCCGGTCGACCCGTTCCTGGAGGCGTTCCGCGCCGCGGGCGCCGACCTGATCAGCGTCCATCCGGAGTCCGGGCCGCACCTCAACCGCACCCTCAAGCGGATCCGCGAGCTGGGGGCCAAGGCCGGCGTGGTGTTCAACCCGTCGACGCCGCCCGAGGTGATCGAGTGGATGATGGACGAGGTCGACCTGATCCTGGTGATGTCCATCAACCCGGGCTTCGGCGGCCAGAGCTTCATGCGCTCGCAGCTGGCCAAGATCGAGCGCCTGCGGGCGATGATCGACGCCACCGGCCGCGATATCCCGCTGGAGGTCGACGGCGGCGTCACGCCGGAGACGGCGGCCCTGTGCGTCGCCGCGGGGGCCACGGCGCTGGTGGCCGGCACGGCGGTCTTCCGGGGCGGACCCTCCGCCTACGCGGCGAATATCCGCGCCCTTCGCGGCGACTGAACGGAGGACGCCCGTGGCCGGCGATGCGCTGTCGCGGCTGCCCGGACGCATCGCCCTGCCCGCCCTGGCGGCGCATGTGCGCGCCCAGGTGCTGGCTGAGTGGCACGGTTCGCCCCTGCACCGCTCCACCCTGCTCATGCCCAGGCCCGAGGGCCTGGCGGTGCAACCGAAGGACCTGCGGCCGCGCGATCCGGAGAACGGCGCGCGCCTGCTGGCCGGCGCCTTCGTGTTCGCCGGCAGCGCCCTGCATCCCGGCGTCGGCGGCGATCCCTGGAACCGGCCGAGCCCCAGCCGCCGCTTCGCCGTCGCCCTGCACCGGTTCATCTGGATGGGCGACCTGCTCACCCAGGGCGAGCCTGGCGCGCAGGAGGGCCTGCGCCTGACCCTGGAATGGTCGCGGCTGTTCGCGACCTGGAACGCCTTCGCCTGGCGGCCGGAAGTGCTGGAGCGGCGGGTGTTCAACCTGGCCTGCGCCGCCCGGGCGATCTGCGGCGGGGCGTCGGACGCCGAGGCGGCGCTCGTCGCGCTCGATCTCGCCCGCCAGGCGCGCCACCTGCTGGCCGCCCCCGAAGGCCCGGCGCGCGCCGCCGAGCGCGCGGCGGCGGCGGGGCTCGCCGGAACCGCCCTGGCCGGCCGGGCGGGCGAGCGGCTGATCGCCCAGGCCCTGGCGCGGCTGGAGCGGGTGCTGCCGCTGACCGTCGCCGCCGACGGCGGCCACGCCACGCGCAGTCCGCAGGCGGCGCTGGAGCTGCTGCTGGACCTGCTGACCCTCGACAACGCCCTGATGCAGCGCGGCCTCGCCGCCCCCGACGAGATGATGCGGGCGATCGACCGGCTGAGCGGCGCCGTGCGGTTCTTCACCCTGGCGGACGGCGGCCTGCCGGCCTTCCAGGGCGGGGAGGAGAGCCGCGCGGCCTATGTGCTCGCCGCCCGGGCCGAGGACGACGGGGGCGGGCGGCCGATCCCGGCCGCGCGCAACGGCTATCAGCGGATCGAGGGGCGGAACCTGCAGGTGGTGGCCGACGCCGCCCCGCCCGCGCAGGGGGCCTGGAGCGTCGGCGCCTGCGCCCAGCCGCTGGCCATCGAGGTGCTGGCGGGCGGCCGGCGGCTGATCGTCAACTGCGGCTGGTCGCCCGACGCGGTGGGCCCGGCGGCGCTGCGGGTGGCCGATGCGGGCTCCACCGCCACCCTGGGGGACCAGTCCTGCGGCGAGCCGCTGCGCGGATTTCCGGCCGAGGCGCTCGGCCCGCGGCTCACCGGGGCCTACGACGGCGTCGCCGCCCGGCGGCAGGAGGCCGAGGGCGGGCGCTGGCTGGAGCTGTCGCACGAGGGCTGGGTCCCGCGCTTCGGCCTGCGCCACGAACGGCGGCTCTATGTGGATACGGCCGCCGGCGAGCTGCGCGGCGAGGACCGCTTCGTCCCGGCGGGTCCGGCCGGACCGAACGGGCGCCGCTTCGTGCCGTTCATGGTGCGCTTCCACATCCATCCGGACGTGCAGGTCTCAAGAGCCCACGACCGCCGCAGCGTGCTGCTGCGCACCCACGCCCAGGACACCGGCTGGTGGCTGCGCAACGACGCCATCGAGGTGGAGATCGAGCCCTCGCTCTACTTCCAGCAGGGCCTTTCGCGGCGCACCAGCCAGATCGTGCTGCGCGGCCAGGTGCGCCTGGAATCCGGCGCCCGCGTCCGCTGGAAGCTGGCCCCCGCCGAAGTCTGGCCGCCGCCGCGGTAGTCGGCGGGCGCCGCAAGGATTTGTCCGCGGACAATTGATCTGTGGCCGCGCCACGGCCGCAGCGGCGCAAGGTTAGCGCCCGCATGTCGCGTTGACTCGCCAAGCGTCGTGCGTATGGTCCGCGCCATCCTTGCGTGACTGGCGAAACTGAGGTGGGCGACCACCGGGGAGCGCAGGGCTTCCGCGCCGCTCGCCTGGGCATTTTCTCGAACCATCAGAGGAGAAGCCCCATGCCCGCCGCCCCCGATTTCCCCAAGGCCCCCGACCGCGTCCCGCTGCGCCGCGCCCTCATATCGGTGTCCGACAAGACCGGCCTGATCGAGGCCGCCCGCACCCTGGCCGCGGCCGGCGTGGAGATCGTCTCCACCGGCGGCACCCGCGCCGCCATCGCCGCGGCCGGCCTGCCGGTCAAGGACGTCAGCGACCTCACCGGCTTCCCGGAGATGATGGACGGGCGGGTCAAGACCCTGCACCCGGTGGTGCACGGCGGCCTGCTGGGGGTGCGCGACGCGCCCGAGCACGCCAGGGCCATGGCCGAGCACGGCATCGGCGCCATCGACCTGGTCTACGTCACCCTCTACCCCTTCGAGTCCACGATCGCGGCCGGGGCGGACGAGGCGACCGCGGTGGAGAACATCGACATCGGCGGCCCGGCGATGATCCGCTCGGCGGCCAAGAACCACGGCTACGTGGCCGTCTGCACCGAGCTGGCCGACCTCGAGGCGGTGCTGGCCGAGATGGCCGACGGCGGCGCCACGAGCCTTTCCCTTCGCCGCCGGCTGGCGGCCCGGGCCTACGCCCGCACGGCGGCCTATGACGCGGCGATCGCGGCGTGGTTCGCGCAGGCGGTGGGCGACGAGGCGCCGCGCCGGCGGATCTTCGCGGGCGAACTGGTCCAGACCATGCGCTACGGCGAGAACCCGCACCAGGCGGCCGCCTTCTACCGCCACGCCAACCCCCGCGCCGGGGTCGCCACCGCCCGCCAGCTGCAGGGCAAGGCGCTGTCCTACAACAACATCGCCGACACCGACGCGGCCATCGAGCTGGTCGCCGAGTTCGACCCCGCGCAGGGTCCCGCCGTGGCGATCATCAAGCACGCCAACCCCTGCGGCGTGGCCCTGGGCTCGGACCTGAAGAGCGCCTACGAGCGCGCCCTGCAGTGCGACCCGGTCTCGGCCTTCGGCGGCATCGTGGCGGTGAACCGCCGGCTGGACGCCGCTGCGGCGCGCGAGATCGTCAAGATCTTCACCGAGGTGGTGGTGGCCCCGGACGCCGACGAGGAGGCGATCGAGGTCTTCAAGAAGAAGAAGGACCTGCGCCTCTTGATCACCGGCGCCCTGCCGGACCCGCGCGCGCCCGGCGTCCTCTTCAAGCAGACGGCCGGCGGCTTCCTGGTGCAGGGCCGCGATACGGCCCGCATCACCCCGGCCGACCTGAAGATCGTCACCAAGCTCCAGCCCACGGCCGAACAGGTGCGCGACATGCTGTTCGCCTTCATCGTGGCCAAGCACGTGAAGTCCAATGCGGTGATCTACGCCCGCGACGGCCAGACCGCCGGCATCGGCGCCGGCCAGATGAACCGCAAGGATAGCGCCCGCATCGCCGCCCTGCGCGCCGCCGAGGCCGCCGAGCAGGCGGGCCTGCCGGAGTCGCTGGCGAAGGGCTCGGCCTGCGCCTCCGACGCCTTCTTCCCGTTCGCCGACGGCCTGCTGCAGGCGGTGGCGGCGGGCGCGACCTCGGTCATCCAGCCCGGCGGCTCGATCCGCGACCAGGAGGTGATCGACGCCGCCGACCAGGCCGGGATCGCCATGGCCTTCACCGGAATCCGGGTGTTCCGGCACTGAGGCCTGAGACGCCATGTCATGCTATCTGGAAACGGTATCTGGAAGGGATGGCGCGTGGCTCGCAACATCAAGACCGACAAAGCGGATCGGCTGGCGCGCGAACTGGCCTTGCGCGCGGCCGAGGCCGACTTGCCGGCGCGGGTGAAGGCGTTCGCCGGGCGCATTCGGCCGTTCTACGATCGGCGGCCCGCCTCCAAGGCGGAATGGGACTGGGCCAGCGGAGACCAGGATTGATCGTCGTCGACTCCTCGGCGGTTGTGGCGTCGGCGACGACTTCTCCGCCACCGACCTCTAATCCCTGACGCCGGATGTGGCCCGGCGGAAGATTTCCTCCGAGAAGGGCCGCGGCGAGGCGGGCTCCGACGCGGCCGGGCCCAGTCGCAGCCCCCACCAGCCGACGTCGTGCCAGGCGCCCATCTTGTACCCGACTTCCCGGTAGACGCCGACCGGCCGATAGCCGCGGGCCTCGTGCAGGCCGACGCTGGCGGCGTTCGGCAGGGTGATGCCGGCGTAGGCGGTGTGAAATCCCTGCAGCTTCAGGATCGCCTCGAGCCGTTCATAGAGCGCGCGGCCGATCCCCTGGCGATGCGCCGGCCGCGCCACATAGACCGTGGCGTCGACCGACCAGCGGTAGGCGGCGCGCTCGGCGTGCGGGCCCGCATAGGCGTAGCCGAGGACCTCGCCGTCGACGTCATAGACGAGCCAGGGACATGCGGCCGCGATGCGCGCCATGCGCCCGGCCATCTCGGCCTCCCCCGGCGGATCGGCCTCGAACGAGATCACCGTCTCGGTCACATAGGGGGCGTAGACCGCCGCAACCGCGCCGGCGTCCGCGACGGTGGCGATGCGAATGCTTTCCGGCGCCATCTCCGCCTTCCTTGACGTCAGCGGCATCCTCCATGATAGAAGACGGTATGTCAAATATAGTGGATGTCAGCGCGCATCTGGCCGGGCGGATCTCCAGGGAGAGGGCGACCCGGAAATGGTCGCTGGCCGAGCTGGCCGACCGCTCCGGCGTCTCCCGCGCCATGCTCAGCAAGATCGAGCGGGAGGAGGTCAGCCCCACCGCCACCGTGCTGATGCGCGTCGCTTCCGCGTTGGATCTCACCCTGGCGGAGCTGCTCACCGCGCCCGCCGAGGCTGATGCGCGCCTGCTGCGCGCGGGCGGCCAGCCGGTCTGGATCGACCCGGCCACCGGCTACCGCCGGCGGCAGGTCTACCTCAGCGCCAGCCTGCCGATGGAGCTGGTGGAGGTGGACCTGCCGGCGGGCGCCGCCGTGGCCGCGCCGGCCTCGTCCTACGCCCTGATCCGCCAGATCGTGTGGCTGATCGAAGGCCGGCTGACCATCGTCGAGGGCGACGGCCGCACCGCGCTGCAAGCGGGGGACCGCCTGGAATTCGGCCCGCCCTCAGACTGCGCCTTTGTGAACGAAAGCGTCGCCGCCTGCCGATACCTCGTCGCCGTCCTTCGCAGGTAGAGCGCGGCGTCGCGGCTCACTCCGCCGCCCGCCGCCGCCGTCCGCCGGCCTCGCCCGCCGCCGCCAGTTCCCGCAGGGCGGCGTTGGCGATGGTGAGCTTGGCGAAGGTCCAGGTTCCGGTGGAGGCCTCGATCTCCTCCAGGGTCCGCCGGGCCACCGCCACGGCCTCGCGGCGCAACGACGACCAGGAGGCGATGGCGGCGTCGACGGCCTCGGGGCTGTCCCCGGCCTGCGGGCTGGCGGCGAAGCTCATCAGCGCGCGGGTCACCGCCGTCTGCTCGGCGAGCAGGTCCTCCACCAGCCGCCGCACGGCGGTGCGTTCGAAGTGGTCGCCCGCCGTGTAGCGGCCGACGACGCTGCGCAGCCGGTCGAAGCCGAAGGCTTCCCCCGCCCGGTGGTAGAGCCGCGCCACGTTCGCCAGCGGCCAGCTCGACGAGGCGGCCAGGTCCACAAGATCGCCGGCGGTGGTCAGCGTCTGCAGCACCGCGGTCTGGCGCGCCAGGGCTTCCGGCGCGCCGGCCTCCACCAGGCTGGCGCTGCGCTCCTCCGCCACCGCCCGGTCCACCGACGACAGCACGCCCGGCGACAGGTCGCGCAGGATCTTGAACCCCGCGCCATAGCGGGCGGTGAGCTGGCCCACGGTGAGGGTCTCGCGGGCGGACCGGCGGGCGAGCCAGAAGGTGGCGCCGCGCAGGCTGGCCGCCAGCCGGCGGAACAGCGCCATCTGCGCCTGGGCCGGCGCCTCGCCGTCCAGGTTCTCCACCGTGGCCCATAGCGGGTCGAGGTCGAGCACCGCCTTGGCGGCCTCGTAGCCGATCGCCAGCGCGCCGGCGTCGCAGTTGGCGGCGGCCTGCAGGCGCGAGGGGAAACTCGGCCCGCAGCGGTTGATCAGGTCGTTCGCCGTGACCGTGGCGATGATCTCCCGGCGCAGGCGGTGGCGGGCGATGGCCTCGCGGTATTTACGCAGCGGCTTGGGGAAATAGGCTTCCAGCACGCCGTCGAAGAAGTCGTCGTCCGGCGCCGCCGAGGCGACGATCTCGTGCGACAGCTCCAGCTTGCCGTAGGCCAGCAGCACGGCCAGCTCCGGCCGCATCAGGCCGCGCTTCGTCTCCGTGCGGACGGCGATCTCGGCCGCGTCCGGCAGCGCCTCCACCGCCCGGTCGAGCCGGCCCAGGGCCTCGAGCCCGGCCATGAAGCGGGCGTGCGGCTCCAGCTCGCCGGCGGAGTCCATCTCCATCAGCGACAGCGCCAGGGTCTGGCCGTAGTTGTGCGCCAGCACATGGGCCGCCACCTCGTCGGTCATCGACCGGAGCAAGGTGTCGCGGCGATTGCGGGTCAGCTTGCCCTGCCGCTCCAGCATGCCGGTGACGATCTTGATGTTCACCTCGTGGTCGGAGCAGTCGACGCCGGCCGAATTGTCGATGGCGTCGGTGTCGATCCGTCCGCCCGCCATGGCGAACTCGATGCGGCCGCGCTGGGTGAAGCCGAGGTTGGCGCCTTCGCCGACCACCTGGACCCGCAGGTCCGCGCCGTTGACCCGCAGCGCGTCGTTGGCCTTGTCGCCCACGTCCGCGTGGCTCTCGGTGCGCGCTTTCACGTACGTGCCGATGCCGCCCAGGTAGAGCAGCTCGGCGCGCATCCTCAGGATCGCCGAGATCAGCTCCGCCGGGGCCAGCGCCTCGGCCTCCACCTCCAGCAGGGCGCGGATTTCGGGACTGAGCGGGATGGACTTCAGGCTGCGCGAAAAGACGCCGCCGCCCCTGGAGATCAGCTTGCGGTCGTAATCGTCCCAGGAGGAGCGCGGCAGTCCGAACATCCGCTGGCGCTCGGTCCACGAGGCCGCCGGGTCCGGGTCGGGGTCGAAGAAGATGTGGCGATGGTCGAAGGCCACCTGCAGGCGGATCTGCCGGGACAGCAGCATGCCGTTGCCGAACACGTCGCCGGACATGTCGCCCACGCCCACCACGGTGAACGGCTCGGCCTGGATGTCCTTGCCCAGTTCGCGGAAGTGCCGCTTCACGGCCTCCCAGGCGCCCTTGGCGGTGATCGCCATGGCCTTGTGGTCGTAGCCCGCCGACCCGCCGGAAGCGAAGGCGTCGTCCAGCCAGAAGCCGTACTCCTGCGCCACCCCGTTGGCGATGTCGGAGAAGGTCGCCGTCCCCTTGTCGGCGGCCACCACCAGGTAGGGGTCGTCGCCGTCGTAGGCCACCACTTCCGGCGGCGGCGCCACCTTGCCCTCGGGGGTCAGGTTGTCGGTGATGTCCAAGAGGCCCTTCAGGAAGGTCTTGTAGGCCCGCACCCCCTCGGCGCGGATCGCGTCCGCGCCGGTCTTGGGCAGCAGCTTGGGATAGAATCCGCCCTTGGAGCCCACGGGCACGATGACCGCGTTCTTCACCTGCTGCGCCTTCACCAGCCCCAGCACCTCGGTGCGGAAGTCGTCGCGCCGGTCCGACCAGCGCAGGCCGCCCCGCGCCACGGGTCCGAAGCGCAGGTGCACGCCTTCCACCTCGGTGGAGGAGACGAAGATCTCGCGGAACGGCTTGGGGGCCGGCAGGTCGGAGACCTCGCCGCTGGCCACCTTGAAGCTGATATAGGGCTTGGGCTGGCCGTCGGCGCCGGTCTGGTAATAGTTGGTCCGCTGGCAGGCGCCCACCAGCAGGGCGAGCCGGCGCAGGACCCGGTCGTGGTCCAGGCTCTCCACCATCTGCAGGGCCTCGGTGATCTCGCCCATCACCGCGCGCGCCTGCGCCCGCCGCTCCTCCAGGCTGGCGGCGATGGCCGGGTCGAACTTGGTGCGGAACAGGTCGAGGATCAGCCGCGCCACGCCCGGGTGGTCGGACAGCGCCTCCTCCTGCACGCGCTGGCTGGGGTCCAGCCCGGACTGCTGGCGATGGCGCGCCAGCGCCCGGATCAGCGCCGCCTCGCGCCAGGATATCGACAGCTCCAGCACCAGGCGGTTGAAGCCGTCGTTCTCCGCCCGGCCGGTCCAGACCGCCGTGACCGCCGTCTCGAACGCGGACTTCACCTCGGCGAACTCCAGGTGCTCGCCGCGCTCGTCCTCGATCTCGAAGTCGTGGATCCACACCACCTCGCCGTCCGCCGGCTGGACCGGGAAGCCCTGCTCGGCCATGGCCTTCAGGCCCATGTTCTCCAGGATCGGCAGGACGTCGGCCAGCGGGGCGGGGGCGCCGGGCCGGTAGAGCTTGAACCGCAGGCGGGTCCGCGGATCGCCCGGCAGGCGGAAGGCGCGCACCCGCACCGGCTCGTCCGCCGCCATGTCGTCGACCACCGCCAGGTCGGCCAGCGCCTCGGCGGCGTCGTAGCGGTCGCGGTAGCCGGCCCGGAAGGCGTCCCGATAGCGCTGCAGCGTCGCCGTCGTCGCCTCGGGCGCCCCGCCGGTCTCCCGCACCGCCGCTTCGAAACGGTCTTCCCAGGTCCGCGCCGCCTCGGTGATCTGCGCTTCGAGCTTGCGCAGGCCGGGGTTGCGGTGCTCGCCCGGCGTGAAGCCGATGATGTAGTGCGCCCGGGCCAGCGGGCTCTCGCCGAAGCTGGGGTAGGCCGCCGACACCCGGCCGCCATAGGCCTCGGCGAGCATCGCCCCGACGCGGGCCTGCAGGTCGGAGGTGAACCGCTCGCGGGGCACGAAGAACAGGATCGAGGCGAAGCGGTCGAACGGGTCGCGCCGCTCGAACAGCTGCACCCGCGGGCGGTCGTAGAGGTGCAGCACGCCCAGCGCCGTGGTCAGCAGCTCGTTCTCGCTCACCTGGAAGAGCTCGTCGCGCGGGTAGTTCTCCAGCACGTTGCGCAAGCGCTTTTCGTTGTGGCCGCCGGGCGTCAGCGACGCGCGGACGAACACATGGGCGACCTTGGCGCGCAGCAGCGGCACGGCGGTGGCCGGCTGGTCGTAGGCCTCGGCGGCGAACAGGCCCACGAAGCGGACCTCGCCAATGGGCGTCCCGTCGGGGCCGTATCGCTTGACCCCGACATAGTCCATGTGCGCCCGGCGGTGGACGCGCGAGCGGACGTTGGACTTGGCGACCGTCAGCGCCGGGTCGGTGCGCAGGCGGTCCTTCATCCGCGCGGCCAGGACCGCCGGCTCATTGGCGCGGCGCAACACCGTGCGCTCGGGATCGCGCAGCACGCCCAGGCCCGCCTTGGCCTTGTAGAGCGGCTCCTCCGGCGCGTACTTGCCGTCCTTCGGCTTGGGGTATTCGTAGGTGCGCGCGCCCAGGAAGACGAAGTGTCCGTCCTGCAGCCAGCTCAGGAACGCCACGTCCTCATCCCGCTCGGGCGCGGGGATGGCGGTCATCCGCAGCTCGGCGATGGTCGTGCCCATCAGCGCCAGCATGGACTGGAAATCCTCCACCGCGGCGCGCACGTCGGCCAGGGTCTCCTGCAGGCCGCCGATCAGGCTCGCCTCGCGGTCGGCGCCGACGCTCTCCAGGATCACCTGGATCATCGATTCCCGGCGCACGGCCCCGTCGGATCCGCGCAGGCCGCGGCGATCGCGCGCGACGGCGACCACCGGGTGGTACATGGCGCGCACCACCAGGCCCTGTTCGGCGATCTCCGCCATCACGCTGTCGACGATGAACGGCGTGTCGTCCTGCACGATCTCCAGCCGGTCGAGGCGCTCGGCGCCGGCGCCCAGCGCGCGGACGATGCGGATCACGGGCTTGCGGTCCGCCCGCTTGGCGGCGAAGCGCCAGAAGTCGGCGAGGTTCTCGGCCAGTTCGGCGGGGCTCAGCTCCGGCGGCTCGCCCGGGGCGGCGTCGGCCGCCGCCTGGGCGATGAAGACCTCCGCCGCCTCGGGGCTGGGATCTGCGCCGACGATGTCCTGGAAGGATTTGACGAGCGATTTCGCCAGCGCGGTGCGCAACGGCTGGGCGGCGCGGGTCACGGCCGGCCTCCGGACGCGAGAACGCCGCCGGAGGAGAGAATCCGGCGGCGCGTTGTTCCGCCGTGGGGGGGCGGCGAAACACTCTTTGCTCGCGGCGCCCGCGGGCTTGGGGGACGGGCGCGCTTTGAAGATCCGGACGGATCCGAGCACGGCTTAAATAGGAAGCGCTCCGGCAAGTTAAACCCCCGTCTCATGGACTTTTGACGGCCCGCTCTGGCGCCTCGTGATCGTCCGGGGATCCGCCCGGCCGCCGGTCCGGCAGCCGGTCGGGCTCGCCGTCCGCGGACAGCATCACGGCCACCCAGCGTGTTCCTTCGAACTGCGCCAGTATCACCATCATCATGACGGTCAGTGGCGTCGACAGGAACATTCCCGAGACCCCCCAGATCAGCCCCCAGAGGGCCAGGGCCAGGAGCACGGCCACCGGGTCCATGTTCAGGCTGCGGCCCTGCATCCGCGGCAGGATCACGTTGCCGACGACGAACTGCACCGCATAGAGCACGGCGATCAGGGTGATCGCCTGCCAGTAGGTGTCGAACTGCACCAGGGCGAAGATCGGCGGCGCCAGGATTCCGATCAGCCCGCCGATCACCGGGATGTAGGAGGCGATGAAGATCAGGAAGGCCCAGAACATCGCATTGTCCAGCCCGACCGCCGCCATGGCCATCCAGGACGCGACGGCGATGATCAGGCCGGTGACCGTCTGCACCCAGAGGTACTGTTCGACCCCGTCGCGGATGCGCCGGAACGCGTCCACCGCCTCCTGGCGACGCGCTCGGGCGGGGAACAGGCCGACGATCTTGCGCTCGAAGCCGCGCCGCGAGGCGATGATGAAGCCCAGGTAGACCAGGATGAAGACGGCGTTGGAGGCGAAGTCCTGCAGCATGCGGGCCACGTCGCCCAGGTAGCGCGTGGGATTGAGCTGCTGGAACAGCTGGTCGATGGTGGGTGGCACGTCCACGCCCACGGCGGCCGCCACCCGGGCGATCAGGCCGTTCAGCCGCGGCGTGTAGGTCGCCAGCTGACCCATGAAGGTGGTGGCGTTGTCGGCCACCACGAAGGCCGCCCCGCCGAACAGGGCGATCGACAGCACGATCGCCACCGGCAGCTCCATGTCCCGCGGCAGCATCGGCAGGCGCCGGCGCAACACGCGGGCGAACCCGTCGATCATCACCGCCAGGAACACGGCCAGCGCCAGCGGCGTGAGGATGCCGCGCAGCCAATAGAGGGTCGCGCCGGAGGCGATCACCGCCAGGATGACGAGGGCGTTGCGGGAGATGGCGGCAGACTGGTCGTCCGGCATGGGTCCCCTTTTCGGGCTTCGTGATGCGGCGCGGCGGATCAGCGGGGCGCATGGTGGACTTCTGCTGGCGGCGCGTCGAGGCCCCCGCGCTCCGGAGGCGCGCTGACAAGGCTTGGAGCGCGGGCGGACGCAAAACCGGTTTCCACTTTCACTGACCGCGCACTAGCTTCGGAACGCGCAATGGACGGAGATGGCGGATGGCGGCGGAAGACGGCGTGCTCATCGGGTACTCGGATCACTTCGAGATGCTGCGGCTGGACCGCGCCAATCGCCACGGGCTGGTGGCGGGCGCCACCGGCACCGGCAAGACCGTCACCTTGCAGGTGATCGCCCAGGGCCTGTCGGACGCGGGCGTCCCCGTCTTCGCCGCCGACGTGAAGGGGGACCTCTCCGGCGTCGCGATGGTGGGAACGCCCAACGAGAAGATGCTGGCCAGGGCCCAGGGCATGGGGCTGACACTCAACCCGTCCGCCGCGCCGGTGGTGTTCTGGGACCTGTTCGGCGAGAAGGGCCACCCGATCCGCGCCACCATCTCGGAGATGGGCCCGGTGCTGCTGGCGCGCATGCTGGAGCTGAACGACGTCCAGGAAGGGGCGCTGAACGTGGTCTTCAAGGCCGCGGACGCCGAGGGCCTGCTGCTCCTCGACCTGAAGGACCTGCAGGCCGCGCTCACCTTCGCCTCGCAGAACTCGCAGGACCTGGGGGCCCGCTACGGCGCCGTGGCCCCGGCCACCGTCGCCACCATCCAGCGCAAGCTGCTGGTGCTGGAGAACCAGGGCGCCGAGGGCCTGTTCGGCGAGCCGGCGCTGTCGCTCTCCGACCTCATGCGCACCGACCCGGGCGGCAAGGGCTACGTCAACGTCCTGGCCGCCGACCGGCTGATCAATTCCCCGCGCCTCTACGCCACCTTCCTGCTCTGGCTGCTGTCGGAGATGTTCGAGGAGCTGCCCGAGGTGGGCGATCCGGAGAAGCCCCGCCTGGTGTTCTTCTTCGACGAGGCGCACCTGTTGTTCCGCGACGCGCCGGCGGCGCTGCTGGAGAAGGTCGAGCAGGTGGTGCGCCTGATCCGCTCCAAGGGCGTGGGCGTCTATTTCGTCACCCAGAATCCCGCCGACATCCCCGAGACGGTGCTGGGCCAGCTCGGCAACCGGGTGCAGCACGCGCTTCGCGCCTATACGCCCACCGAGCAGAAGGGCCTGAAGGCGGCTTCGAACTCCTTCCGCCCCAACCCCGCCTTCGACACCGCCGAGGCGATCCAGGGGCTGGGGGTCGGCGAGGCGCTGGTCTCGGTGCTGGACGAGAAGGGCGCCCCCACGATGGTGCAGAAGACCACCATCCGCCCGCCGGCTTCGCGGCTTGGGCCGGTGACCCCGCAGGAGCGCGCCGCCGTCATGGGACAGAGCCCGGTGCGGGGCCTCTACGACGAGGCCAAGGACCGCCAGTCCGCCTACGAGATCCTGCAGGCGCGCGCCGGCCAGGCCGCCTCCGCCGCGGCCGAGGCCCAGCAGGAGAAGGCGACGGCCCGCGAAGAGGCCGCTTCCGCCGGGACCCGGCCCCGGCCGAGCGCCCCCGCCCCCGCGCCGCGGCGCTCCAGCCGCCAGGGCATGGGCGAGACCTTCGCCAAATCGCTGCTGCGCACCGTGGCCTCCCAGGTCGGCCGGGAGCTCATGCGCGGGGTGCTGGGAAGCCTGCGGCGCCGGTAGGGGCGGGCCTCAGGCCATCGCCGCGCGGGCCTGCCGCGTCACCGTCTGGTGCAGCATGGCGGCGAGCTGTTCGGCGCGGAACGGCTTGCGCAGCACCGGCCAGGCCAGCTCGCCCCCGGCCGGGCCGCCGCGCTCGCCGGCGTAGCCGGTGGTCAGCACGATCGGCAGCTCCGGGCGCACTACGCTGGCGGCGCGCGCCAGGTCCACCCCGCTCATCCCGCCCGGCATGACGATGTCCGAGATGACGACGTCGAAGGCCTCTCCCCGCTCCAGGCGGCGGAGGGCCGAGGCGCCCTCGGCCTCGCTGGCCACCACGCAGCCCATCTCCTCCAGCAGGGTCTCGGTCACCGTCCGCACCGCCGCGTCGTCCTCCACCAGCAGCACCTTGACGCCCAGCGCCCAGGCGGTCTCCACGGCCGCGGCGTGCGGCTTGGCGGGCGCCTGCGCGCCTTGCGCGGCCGGCAGGTAGAGCTTCACGGTCGTGCCGCGGCCCACGGCGCTGTCGATCGCCACCGCCCCGCCGCACTGGCTGACGAAGCCGAAGACCTGCGCGAGGCCCAGGCCGGTGCCCTTGCCCACCTCCTTGGTGGTGAAGAAGGGTTCGAACACCCGCGCCAGCACCTCCGGGGGCATGCCGGACCCGGTGTCGGCCACGGCGATGCGGACATAGTCGCCCGCGGCGGCGCCCGAGACCTCCCCGGCCTTCAGCTCCACCCGGGCGGCCTCGACCCGGATCCGCCCGCCCGGCGGGGTGGCGTCGGCCGCGTTGACCACCAGGTTGAGCAGGGCCGACTCCAGTTGGGCGGCGTCCACCTTGCTGAACCCCACGTCCGGCGCGCAGTCCACCTGCAGGTCGACGGCCTCGCCAACCGCCCGGCGCACCAGCGGTTCGGCCTGGCCGACCAGGGCGCCCAGGTCGGTGACCTCCAGCTTCAGCTCCTGCCGGCGGGAGAACGCCAGCAGCTGGCGGGTCAGCCGCTCGCCCCGCCGGCCCGCCGCCAGCGCCGCCTCGCCCAGCCGCCTGACGCGGGCGCCGTCCTCCGGGTGCTTCAGGATCATGTCCAGGCCGCCGATCACCACGGTGAGCAGGTTGTTGAAGTCGTGCGCCACCCCGCCGGTCAGCCGCCCCACCGTCTCCAGGCGCTGGGCCTGGGCCAGCGAAGCCTCGGTCTGCGCCCGCTCCTCCAGGCTGGCCTCCAGTTCGCGGGTGCGCTCGGCCACCCGCTCCTCCAGGTGCCGTCGGGCCTCGATGGTTTCGGTGATGTCGGTGGCCGAGCCGTACCAGCGCTGGATCGCGCCCGCCTCGTCGCGCACGAAGGTGACCCGGCCGGCGAACCAGCGCCAGCTGCCGTCCTTGCGGCGGATGCGGTACTCCAGGTCGTAGGGCAGGGAGCCCTTGACCAGCTGGGCCCAGGCCTGCTCGCAGTTGTCGCGGTCCTCCGGGTGCACGGCGGCCAGCCAGCCCATGCCGAACAGCTGTTCCGGCGGCAGGCCGGTGTAGCGGGTCCATTGCGGGCTGAAGTAGTCGCAGTAGCCTTCCGCCCGGCTGGACCACAGCAGTTGCGGCAGGGAGTTGATCAGCACCCGGACCTGCGCCTCGCCGTGCCGCAGCGCCTGTTCGGCGGCGCGCTGCACGGTGATGTCGCGATAGGTCACCGCCACGCCGGTCTTCAGCCGCACGGCGGACGAGCGCATCCAGTGTTCCGCCCCGTCGATCACGCGGCGGACCTCGATCTCGTCGGGACTGTCGTGGCCGAGCGCCGCGCTCAGCCGCGCGACCATGTCGTCGCCGATCTCGTCGGGAAAGACCTCGCGCACACGTCGCCCGGTCAGGCCGTCCACCGCCGCGGGCGCCGTCCGGTCGGCGGCCGGGTTCGCATAGGTCCAGCGGAAGTCGACGATCCGCCCGCCGCCGGCGTGGACCGGCTCCAGAATCACGAAGGCGTCGAGGCCGCCCTCCTGGGCTGCGCGGAACCGCTCCTCCGCGACGACGCCGCGCAGGATGCCCATGCGCAGCGCCTTGGTCATGAACACCATCAGCATGCCGGTGACGGCGAACATGGCCAGCTGCGTGTGCTGCACGGCCCAGACCCCGCCCGTCGCCGTGGGCGGCAGGAATAGCAGCAGGACGGACGCCACGCTGAGCACGACCGCCAGCAATCCGCCGCGGGCGCCCGCCACCAGGGTGGCGAACAGCACCGCGAGGAAGAAGGTCATGAACGGGGGCGGCGCGGGCATCACCAGCCCCGCCGCCGCCCGCAGCCCGATGGCGGCCCCGACCCCGGCCAGCACCATGCCGTAGGCGACCCATGGACGCTCGATCGCCGTGGCGAATCGCTGCGCCCAACGTCCGATCATGTCACGCCCCCTACGGCGCTCGCCCCACAGCGCCCGGCGGTACGAGACTCCGAAAACGACGCTGCGTAAAGTGCGACGTTCGGGCGCTTACCGGGCGGCCATCCGGATGGCCCCGTCGAGCCGCACCGTCTCGCCGTTGAAATAGGTGTTGCGGCACATTTCCAGGGCCAGGGAGGCGTATTCCGGCGGCAGGCCGAGCCGTTTCGGGAACGGCACGGAGGCGGCGAGGGCGGCCTTCACGGGCTCCGGCGCGGCGTTCATCAGCGGGGTGTTGAAGATCCCCGGCAGGATGGTGTTGACGCGGATGCCGTCGCCCATCAGGTCGCGGGCGATCGGCAGGGTCATGCCGATGATGCCGCCCTTGGATGCGGAATAGGCCGCCTGGCCGGGCTGGCCGTCGATCCCGGCGATGGAGCCGGTGTTGACGATCACGCCGCGCTCGCCGTCGGTCAGCGGCTCCAGGTCCAGCATGCCCTTGGCCGACTTGGCCAGGCAGCGGAAGGTGCCCACCAGGTTGATCTGGATCAGCCAGTCGAAGGCGTCGAGCGGGAAGTGCTTGGTCTGGCCGGTGGTCTTGTCGCGGCTGGCGGTCTTGAAGGCGTTGCCGGTGCCGGCGCAGTTGATCAGGATCCGTTCCTGGCCGTGGGCGGCGCGCGCCTTCACGAAACCGGCGTCGACCTCTTCGTCCGACGTGACGTTGACCTTGCAGAACACGCCGCCGATCGACTTGGCGACCGCTTCGCCTGCTTCGGCGTTCATGTCGAAGATGGCGACCTTGACCCCTTGGGCGGCGAGCGCGCGCGCGGTGGCTTCGCCGAGGCCGGAGGCGCCGCCGGTGACGACGGCGGCGACGGATGAATTCAGTTCCATGGGCGCGACTTTTCCCTTCTCGTGTAATGGGATGGCGATATGCGGAAGGCCTTAGACCGATGAGCGCCGACTCAAAAGCGTCACCCGACGTCAACGACGCCGGATTCGACCCGCACAAGCCGCTCGACCCCAGCCGCGCGCTGACGCCGGCGGTGATCCGGCTGAACGAGCGCCGGGTGGAGCGTGGCTTCTGGCCGAAGATCCGCAAGGTCGCGGCGAAGATCCCCTTCGCCGGCGACGCCCTGGCCGTCTGGTACTGCGCCCGGGACGCCGAGACCCCGACGGCGGTCAAGGGGATGATGCTGGCCGGGCTGGCCTATTTCGTGCTGCCCGTGGACGCCATCCCGGACGTGCTGGCCGGCGTCGGGTTCACCGACGACGCGGCGGTGTTCGCCGCCCTGCTGGCCATGGTCGGCCGCCACCTGAAGCCCCGCCACAAGGCCGAGGCCCGCGCCTTCCTCGACCGGATGGCGCGCGAGCGCTGAGCGCTATCCCTTCGGCGGCGCCAGGACCGCGAGCGGGTTGGGGGCCTTGGAATTCCAGGAATGCGTCGGTCCCACCGTGGCTCCGCCGTCCACCACCAGGTGGGTCCCGGTGACGAAGGACGAGGCGTCGGAGGCGAAGTAGAGGGCGGCCTGGGCGATGTCCTCGGGCAGGCCGGCCCTGGCGATCGGCTGCAGCGTCGGGCTCACCGCCGCGGTATGCGCCGCCATCTTGTCGGCCGCCTCGCGCGACAGGCCCATGGAGGCGCCCATGATCGAGGTGGCGATGATCCCCGGGCAGATGGCGTTGACGCGGATCCGGTTGCGGGCGAGCTGCGCCGCCGCCACCTTGCTCATGTGCAGCACCGCCGCCTTGGCCGTGGAATAGGCGAGGGGACCCCAGCCGGCCTCGAGGGCGGCGACCGAGGCGGTGTTGATGATCGAGCCGCCGCCGCGCGCCTGCATCAGCGGGACCGCGTGCTTCATCCCCAGCATCGGCCCGCGCACCAGCATGGCGAACAGCCCATCCCAGGTGTCGGCGTCGATCGAGGCCACATGGCCCATCCGGTCGGCGACGCCGGCGTTGTTGAACAGCACGTCCAGTCCGCCGAACGCCGCCTGCGCCTCGGTCACGGCGGCGGCGATCTGGGCCTCCTCGGTCACGTCGCAATGGGCGTAGCGGACGCGGCCCTCGAACCGCCGTTCCAGCGCCGCCCCCTTGCCGTCCTGGATGTCGGCGCAGACCACCCTCGCGCCCTCGGCCACGAACAGCTCCAGGCTGCCCAGGCCAATGCCGGAGCATGCCCCGGTGATCAGGGCGACCTTGCCCTCCAGTCGTCCGGCCATGCGCCACCCTTTCCCGACGTTGCGGCCTGCGATCCTACGGGGCCGGATCGACCACCACCACGACCTTTCCCAGCGCCTTGCGCTCGGCCAGCCGGGTGATCGCCGCCGCGCCCTGCGCCAGCGGGAAGCGCTCGGAGATCCGCGGGCGGATCAGCCCCCTGGCGTAGTAGTCCAGCAGGTCGCGCACGCTCCCGGCATAGGCCTGCGGGTCCCGCTCGGTCCACGCGCCCCAGAACACGCCGGCGATCTCCGCCCCCTTCAGCAGCGGCAGGTTCAGCGGCAGGCGCGGGATGTCCCCGGCCGCGAAGCCCACCACCAGGTAGCGCCCCTCCCAGGCGATGCTGCGGAACGCCGGCTCGGCGTAGTCGCCGCCGATGGCGTCGTAGATCACGTCCGGCCCGTCGGGCCCGCAGGCGGCCTTGAAGGCCTCCGACAGCTCCCGCTGCGCCGTCCGGTCCAGCCGACCCGCCGGATAGACGACGCCGGAATCGGCCCCGGCGCGCCTGGCGAAGTCGACCTTCTCCGGCGTCGAACAGGCGGCCACGACCGTCGCCCCCATGGCCTTGCCCAGTTCCACGGCCGCCAGGCCCACGCCGCCGGCCGCGCCCAGCACCAGCAGGGTCTCGCCGGCCTTCAGCCGCCCGCGATGCTTCAGGGCGTGGTGCGCGGTGCCGTAGGTGAGGATGAAGGCGGCGGCCTCGTCGAAGGGCATGGCCTCGGGGAACCGGATCAGGCGGCCCGCGTCGACCAGGACCTCTTCCGCCATGCCGCCGAAGGTGGTGTGGCCGAGCACCCGGTCGCCCGGCTTCACCCGGGTCACGCCCGCGCCCACCGAGGCGACGATCCCCGCCACCTCGCTGCCCGGCGCGAACGGCCGCTCCGGCTTGACCTGATACTTGTCCTCGATGATCAGCACGTCGGGGAAGTTGACCCCGCAGGCCTTGACCGCCACCACCGCTTGTCCGGGGCCGGCCGTGAGCGGGGCGACGTCCTCGAGCGTCAGGGTCTCCGGCCCGCCCGCAGCCTTGCTCAACAGCGCCCGCATATTGCTCTCCCGTCCGGATGGGCGCGGACGCTAGCCCAGCCGGCGACGCGGCGGAAGCGCGCGTCAGGCGTCGGCGAACGCCCCGGCGGCCAGCCGTCGCGCATATTCGCCCACGTCGGCCGGCCAGGCGGCCGTCAGCGCCTCGAAGCGGTCGCGCTCGCCGGCGAACAGGGCGCGCATCGCCTCCTCGTAGCCGGAGGCGTCGCCGGCCAGGGCGGTGGCGAACCGGTACGCCGCCTCCTGCGCCTGCCGCCTGCGCTGCGGCCCGGAGGTCTCGCGCCGCGCCGCCTCCACCAGCCGCCGCAGGGCCGCCGAGGCGCCGCCGGGCTGGCGGGCCAGCCACTCCCAGTGCCGCGGCAGCAGGGTCACCTCGCGGGCCGCCACGCCGAGCTTCGGCCGTCCGGGCCCGCGCGGCGCCTCGACGCCGCGAAAGTCCAGGTCGACGACCTTGCCGCTCTCGTCGTCGAAGACCAGCACCGGGCGGCCCGCCTCCACGGCGGACCTCACGGCCGCCGTCACCTCGCCGACCGGTCCGCCGGCGATGCGTCGGCCGTCCTCGAAGGCGGTGCAGGATTGGGTCGCGTCCATGGCGAAGGTCCTCACAGATCAGGGTGGCGGGATATCACCCGGATGAAACCCATGTCAATATCACCCGGGTGAAATACGCGATTTGGCGGCGCGCCCCCGCCCGCCTATATTCGCGCCTCCTCCAGCCGACGGATTTGCCTTGGGCGTCACCCTCGACCTTTCGCGCGCCGCCGCCGCACCGTTGCGGCCGAACCTCGCCGGCCTGACCCGCAAGGCGCTGGCCGAGGCCCTGGTGGCGGCCGAGGTCGTGCGGCCGGACAAGGCCCGCATGCGCGCGTCCCAGCTCTGGCGCTGGATCCACCACTACGGGGTCACCGACTTCGACCGGATGACCGACGTGGCCAAGGAGACCCGCAGCGCCCTCGCCGCACATTTCACCGTGGCCCGCCCAGAGGTGGTCGAGCGCCAGGTCAGCCGCGACGGCACCCGCAAGTGGCTGATCCGCATGGCGCCCGGCGTGGAGGTGGAGACCGTCTACATCCCCGACGTCGGCCGGGCCGGCGCGCTCTGCGTCTCCAGCCAGGTGGGCTGCACGCTGAACTGCACCTTCTGCCACACCGGCACCCAGGCGCTGGTGCGCAACCTCACCGCGGCCGAGATCGTCGCCCAGGTGCAGATCGCCCGCGACGACCTGGCGGAATGGCCCTCGCCGAAGGAGGACCGGCGGCTCTCCAACATCGTCTTCATGGGCATGGGCGAGCCGCTCTACAACCTGGACGCCGTCGCCGACGCCATCGCCATCATCGCCGACAACGAGGGGATCGCCATCTCCCGGCGGCGGATCACCGTCTCCACCTCCGGCGTCGTCCCGGAGCTCGAGCCGCTCGGCGAGCGGACCCAGGCGATGCTGGCGATCTCGCTGCACGCCACCAATGACGCGTTGCGTGACGTGCTGGTGCCGCTCAACAGGAAGTATCCGATCCAGACGCTGATGGCGGGGATCCGCGCCTATCCCGGGCTCTCCAACGCCCGCCGGGTGACCTTCGAATACGTCATGCTCAAGGGGATCAACGACAGCCCCGCCGAGGCCAAGGCCCTGGTGGGCCTGCTCAAGGGGATCCCGGCCAAGATCAACCTGATCCCGTTCAACCCCTGGCCGGGGACCGAATACGCCTGTTCCGACTGGGGGACCATCGAGGCCTTCGCCGCCATCCTCAACCGCGCCGGCTACGCCTCGCCGATCCGCACGCCCCGGGGGCGGGACATCCTGGCCGCCTGCGGCCAGCTGAAGTCGGAGAGCGAGAAGCTGCGCGCCAGCGCCCGCCGCAAGCTCGCCCCCGCCGAATCGCCCGCCGGCTGAAGCCATTGCCCCACCGGGGCGGGTCCGTGCTAACCCACATCGCAACGCCACTCGCCCCCAGAACGCCCGCCCAAGAGCGCTGATGCCGCCGTCCCTGTCGCCCGAGATCCAGGCCTTCGCCACCGGCTTCCCGCTCACCCTGCTGCACGCGGGCGTGACCACCCTGATCCTGTTCCTGGGCGCGCTGGTCTATGTGATGCTGACGCCGCATCGGGAGATCACCCTGATCCGGGAAGGCAACGCCGCGGCGGCGGTGTCGCTGGGCGGCGTGCTGGTGGGCCTGGCCATACCGCTCGGCGTCTCCCTCAACGCCTCCACCTCGATGATCGAGATCGCGGTCTGGGGCGTCTCCACGGTGGTGGTGCAGCTGCTGGTCTTCCGCCTGACGGACCTGCTGCTGCGCGGCCTGCCGCAGCGCATCCAGGAGGGCGAGGTCGCCGCCGCCGCCCTGCTGGTGGGCGCCAAGCTCGCCACGGCGATCATCCTGGCCTGCGCCGTCGCGGGCTGACCGGACGTGCATTTCCCCAAGCTGCCCGACTGGGTGATCTACGGGGCGGTGGTGGTGGCCCTGCTGGTGGTGGCCGTCGGCCGGCAGGAGCGCGCCGACGCCCCGCCGCCGCCGCCCGACGATGGCGGCGACCCGGTGCTGGCCCCCGCCTCGCCCTTCGACCCCGCCGTGGAGGTGGATGTCCCCGACCAGGTCTCGCCCGGCGCCGGCACGGCCTTTTCGGTCTCCGACACCGGCGTGTGGATCACCGCGCGGCATGTGGTCGACGGCTGCCGCACCGCCGCGATCGTGGTGGGCGACGGCCGCGGCGTCGCCGCCACCGTCAGGATCGACCCGCGCGGCGAGGCGGCGATCCTCACCACCGACGGCGGCGCGCCCGCCCTGCCGCTGGCGCTCACCGAGACCCTGCGCCGGGGCGAGCGGGCCTTCCATCCCGGCTTCCCGCAGGGCCGGCCGGGCGAGGCCACCTCGCGCCTGCTGGGCCGCGAGAACCTGGTAGTGCGCGGCCGCGGGGCGCGCACGGAGTCGGTCCTGGTCTGGGCCGAGACCGGCCGCACCGACGGGCTGAAGGGCACCCTGGGCGGCCTCTCGGGCTCACCGGCGCTGGACCGCGCCGGGCGGGTGATCGGGGTGACGGTGGCCGAATCACCGCGCCGCGGCCGCATCTACACCACCGCCCCGGAGACGGTCTCCGGCGCCATCGCCCTCTCCGGCCGCCACCCGGCCGCGATGGCGCTCGGCGAGCCCATCACCGTGGACAATTACGGCCGCGTCGCCGACGCCCTGCGCCGCGACCTGCGGGTGGCGCAGGTGATCTGCATGACCACCTAGGCTGCGGCGGGCGCCAGGGCGGCCTGCCGGGCATGCAGGCGCGCGAGGATGATGAACAGGATCAGCGGCGGGATCGCCATGGCGCCGGTCGCCACGAAGCAGGTGGCGTAGGCGCCCAGCAGCCCGTGGCTCGGCGTCAGCGCCTCCACCGTCGCGCCCGAGAAGCCCTTCAGGAACTTGCCCAGCATCGCGTAGGTGGACGACAGCAGCGCGTATTGCGTGGCCGTGTAGCCCAGGCCCGTCAGGCTCGACATATAGGCCACCAGGGCCACGCCGGCGAAGGACTGGGCGAAGTTGTCGCCGGCCATCACCGCGCTGAACACCGGCAGGTCCGAATTGACGCTCAACAGGGCGAAGGCCGCGGTCCCGAACCCCTGCAGCACGGCGCCGATGATCAGCGTCGGGAACAGGCCGAGACGGATCGCGCTGAGGCCGCCCGCGGCGATGCCCACGAAGGCCGCCACCAGCCCGATCGAACCGCGCACCGCCGCCACCGCGTCCTTGGTCAGGCCAAGGTCGTGATAATAGGGATTGTACATCGGCCCCATGACGAAGTCGGGGAGCCGGTAGAGCGCCACGGCCGCCAGCATCAGCAGGGCGACCCACTTGTGCTTGGCGAAGAAGTCCACGAACGGCCCGACCACGGCGTCGAAGAAGCCGCGCAGCGTCAGCAGCGACGACTTGGCGTGCATCACCATGTCGGCGCGGACCGGCTCGCGGGCGAACAGGCTGGCGGCCACGCCGATCCCCATGGCGAGGCCGAACGCCAGGTAGGATCCGGGCCAGCCGATCCGTGCGGCCACCGCCAGGATCAGCGCGTCGGTCGCCAGCAGCGCGATGCGGTAGCCGAGCTGGTAGGCCGAGGCCAGCAGGCCCTGTTCCTCGCCGTTGTCCGCCGCCTCGATCCGCCAGGCGTCGACCACGATGTCCTGGGTCGCCGAGGCGAAGGCCGCCACCACGGCGAAGGCGGCGACGGCGGTCAGGCCGTGCGTCGGCCCCACGGCCGCCATGCCGATCAGGCCGGCCCCGACCACGATCTGCGACAGCACCATCCATCCGCGCCGGCGGCCCAGGCCGCCGAGCAGCGGCACGTCCACCCGGTCGACCACCGGCGACCAGAGGAACTTGAAGAAGTAGGCCAGCCCGACCCAGGACAGGAAGCCGATCGCCTTCAGGCTGGTGCCTTCCTCGCGCAGCCAATAGCCGAGGGTGTTGCCGGTGAGCAGGAACGGCAGGCCGGAGGACAGGCCGAGCGCCAGCATCACCGCCACCTTGGGCTGGCGCAGCGAGCGCAGCACCTCCATGGCGGTGCGGCGCTTCTTCGGCGCCTCGGCGGTTTGGGACTGAGCCATAGGGGGCCCTCAGGTGGGGAGCGCGCCCCGGAATCAGCCGACCTTGGCGCGCGCCGCCGAATCCGTCCAGCGCCCCTTGGCCCAGCGCGCCAGCATGCCGCGCAGGGCGTCGGGCGACAGCGGCTTGACCAGGAAATCGTCCATGCCGGCCGCCAGGCAGGCGTGGCGGTCGTCCTCGAAGGCGTTGGCGGTCAGCGCCACCACCGGCGTCGTCACGCCGCCGGACCGCAGCCGCTCCGTGGCCTCGACGCCGGACATCCCCGGCATCCGCATGTCCATCAGGATCAGGTCGTAGCGTCCCACATGGACGGCGGCGATCGCCTCCTCCCCGCCACGGGCGTGGTCCACGGCGCAGCCCTCGCGGGTGAGCAGCGTCCGCGCCAGCATGGCGTTGATCGGGTTGTCCTCCACCAGCAGCACATGTGCGCCCGGCGCCGCGGCGTGGGCGATCCGCTCGTCGTCCGGGCCGGGGCTCTGGCCGGGCTCCACGCCGCCGGCGGCGAGCACGCGCTCGGCCAGCGAGGCGCGGCGCAGCGGCTTGATCAGGTAGCCCGCGAAGCCTGCCTCCCGGTACTTGGCGATCCGCCCGCGCTCCTCCGGCGCCAGCAGGATGATGGCCGGCCGCTCGCCCGGCGCCCGCAGGCCCCTCCGTCCCGCCGCCAGGCGGTGGTCCATCAGGGCCACGTCGCCCGGGGCCAGCGCCTTCGCCAGGGTCTCCAGGTCGGCGGCCACCTCCGCGCGACCGCCGCAGGCGACGATCTGTCGGCGCGCGGCCTCGCGCACGATCGGACTGGGCGAGGCGACGCCAACCGTCCGCCCGGCCAGCGGACGGGCGCCGCGCCGGCCGGCGACAGACTCGAACGCGGCTTCGAACCAGAACTCCGCCCCGCCGCCGCGGGCCGTGTCCACGCCCGTGGCGCCGGACATCGCCGTGGCCAGGCGCCGCGCGATGGCCAGGCCCAGGCCGACGCCGCCCAGTTGCGCGTGCGCCGGGTCGGCCTGGGCGAAGGCCTCGAAGATCATCTCGCGATGGGCCTTGGCCACGCCCGGCCCGGTGTCCTCGACCCGGAACCGCAGCCGCCCCGCGCCGGCGCGGGCGACGGACACCAGCACCCCGCCCGCTTGCGTGAACTTCAGCCCGTTGGCGGCGAAATTGAGCAGGATCTGCCGCAGCCGCCCCTCGTCGGCCAGGACGCGGCCGATCCCGGCCGGCGCCGCCCAGGCGATCTCCAGCGCCTTCTCCCGCGCCCGCGGCGACAGCAGCTCGCAGACCGAACGCAGCAGCCCTTCGATGTCCACGGCCGCCAGGTGCAGCTCGACCTTGCCTTCCCCAAGCTTGGCGAAGTCCAGCACGTCGTTCACCAGGCCCAGCAGGTGCTCGCCGCTCTCGCGCAGCGCGCCCACGTAGCTGCGCTGCTCCGCGGTGAGCCGCGTGCCTTCCAGAAGCCGCGCCATGCCGAGCACGCCGTTCAGCGGCGTGCGCAGCTCGTGGCTGAGGGCTGCGAACTGGTCGGCGGGGATCGGCTTGGGGGCGGCGGGGCGCGACATGGCCCCTGAATTACCGCGCCGGCGCTTAACGGGCGGTCAAACCGTCTCGGGCTTGTGCTCGAGCCGCCCCGTTCGCGAATCGGCCCCCGCGCCGTTCGGCGCGGCCAACTGTTCGGCGAGCGCCAGCAGGGCGGCGCGCGTCCGCGGCGCGTTGATTCGCGCATAGGCCTGCAGAAGCTCCAGCGCGCCCGGCGTCGCCAGGGCGCGGAAGACGTCATCGGTCTGCGCCCCTTCGCCTTCTTCGCCCACCAGCCAGCCGACCGTGGTGCTGAGCGCCGCGGCGGCCGCCACCAGGGTGGAGCCGGAGACGCGGTTGACGCCGCGCTCGTATTTCTGGACCTGCTGGAAGGACACCCCCAGCGCCTCGGCCAGGTCGCCCTGGCTCAGGTCGAGCTGGCGCCGACGGGCCCGGACCCGCGCGCCGATCGCGAAATCGACGGGATCTGGGCCTTCGGCGTCTTTTGGTTGCATGCGGGTTTCTCCATACGACGTACAACTTTACCCTGGGTTTGGGCCTGATTGATAGCAACGTAGACGAGACGGCCAACGAAGGGTTTACTGTTCGCCGTATGCGAGTATTTGGCCCATGCCCGATCCGAATATCGACCTGCTGACGCCGCGTGAACGGGAGTGTCTGCGGCTGGTCGATCAGCATCTCTCCTCAAAGCAAATCGCCCGTCAGCTGGGCATGTCCAAGACCTCCGTCGACACCTACTGCGATCGCGCGCGCCGGAAGCTCGGCGTGGGCGACCGATACGCCGCCGCCCGTCTTCTGGCGGCCGGCGATCCGGGGGGGCGTGTCCTGATCGGATCAGGACACGATCCAATCAGGACAGACAACCCGCCCGCCATCTGGCCGGATGACCTGGCGGCGGGAGGCGATCTTGATGGGCGACTGGCGGAACTTCGAGGACCGGGTGGCGGTGGGCCGAGCGCTCCGCCTGCGTCGGGAGATCGACGCGTTCGAGGCTCGGTGGCCGACCCCGGTCGTCTCGGAGGAAGCGATGCCGAGCTTCACGTGGGTCGAACTGGAGCGACAGCTCGTCGATCTGGCGGCCACGGACACCCAGGCGGAGATGGCGCGGCACCTGGTCTCCGCGTCGCGCAAACTGGCGCCCTTCAAGCCGCCGGAAATGGTGCTTCGCGAAATCCTGTGCCTGACGTGGGTTCTCTTGGACGAGAACTTCCGTCCGGAGGATGGCGATGGTCCAGCGGACACCAGCTAAACCCGCTCGCGCGCCTGGGAGCGATCCTCGCCATAGCCATCATTTCGGCCATGGCCTTCGGCTCTGTACTGGCCGGGCTGCACGCTCTCAAGGACCTGATGTAGCGCCGTCCGCGGCGTTTCAGTTGGATTTCCTGTAACGCCGTCTGCGGCGTGACAGTTCGACTTCGTCTTCTTTCAACCCAAACAGACTAGACGCGCCTGGCAGGCTGGGCGTGCAGGAGAACTCTTATGCTCAAGCAACGCCGTTTGATCGCCGACCAGGTCGCCGCCTCGCTCTTCGAAGCCGAAGCCGCCATCGACGCCGCGCTCGGCAAGGCCGCCGCCCTGGCGGGCGTCATGCCCACGATGCGCGCCGACGCCGGCATTTCGGCCCTGATCGGCCAGGGCGCCGTCGAATGGACCTCCAGGTCCATCACCGCCCTCACCGAGGCGCGCCGCGCCATCGTCGAGACCCACAAGGAGCTCAGCGTCGCCCAGAAGCAGATGGGCCTGGGCGCCGTGATGTACGGCGATCCGCTGAAGCCGGAAATGGAAGCCGGCGGCCGGACCCTGCACGTGGCGCCGGACGTCACCCGCGTGGCCTGATCGCCTAATGTGCTGGACCTGAAGTTCGCCCGCATTCCAGATCGCGCTCGATGCGAACTTCAGATCCAAAAAGCACATTAGAAATATAGACTTGCTAGTACCCCTATCGATTCCGAAGTTCGTCCGGGTCTGCCATGTGGGCTTGCGAACTTCGGAATCGGGACACTAGCGGCAGTTGCGCGCCCGACCCGGGCGCGCGCAAGTTGGGCCCTCAGGCGACTGAGGGCCCAATGCTTTTCCAATCCCTGCACCACACGATCTGGATCCTCGCGATGCTCGGGGTGTCCGGGTTCGCCCTGTGGCGCGGCGGGCCGTCGGAGCGGCTGGTGGCGGCCGGCAACCTGGTGGCCTGGGCGGCCAGCCTGCTGATGCAGGACACGCAGGCCTGGTTCGACCCGCAGCTAGGCATGCTCGCCGTCGACCTGGCCTTCCTGGCCTTCCTGGTCTGGGTGGCCCTGACCCGCGACCGCACCTGGCTGCTGTTCGCCGCCGCCTTCCAGTTCCTGGGCGTGGTCACGCACCTGGCGAGCGTCGCCGACACCGGCGTGCGCAACCTCGCCTACCTGCGCAGTCTGGCGATCTGGAGCTATCTGGTCCTGATCACCCTCGCCATCGGGGCCGCGACCGCCGCGCCGCGGCCTGTTCGCCAGTCCTGATCGGCCTGGGCCTCAGGTGGTCGCCTGCGCCTTCCATGTCACAGTCGACACACTATTGCAGCGGGGCCCGCGTCTGTGCTTGCGAATATAATATATAGTCTATAAAAAATCCGTCGGCCGAGCGTTACGATGGGCCGGGCGAAAGCGAGGCATGGGGCGCCGCGGGTTCTGAGTATAGCCGTCGTTGCTTGCCCAAAAGGCGAGAGATTCTGGGGGGTGCTGATCATGATATGGCTGGCGGGAATCGCGCCTATACGTGACAATATCTCGATACACTAAGAACAGCCGGGACGAATACCCGGATCGACAAAAGTCCGGCCGTCAAGAGCCGGGCAGAACATTGGGAAGAGGGAAGCATGACCTACAAGACATTGCTGATGCGCAGCGTATTCGTGCTGGCCGCCGCCGCCGTGGTCCCGGCGGGCCCGGCCCTGGCCCAGGGGGCGGCTGGCAGCACGCTGGAAGAGGTCGTCGTCACGGCCCGGAAGCGCGAGGAAAGCCTGCAGTCGGTGCCGGTGGCCGTCACCGCCCAGACCGGCGCCCAGCTCGAGCGGCAATCGATCGACGAGCCGACGGACCTCGGCCGCATCGTGCCCAGCCTGTTCGTGCCGCAGGCCACCAGCGCCAAGCCGAACATCGCCTTCTTCACCCTGCGCGGCCAGACGGCGGGCGACAACATCCTGACGGTGAGCCAGCCGGTCGGCCTCTACCTCGACAGCGTCAACATCCCCCACCCGGTGGGCGCCAACGGCTCGTTCTTCGACCTGTCCCGGGTCGAGGTGCTGAAGGGCCCGCAAGGCACCCTCTACGGCCGCAACACCACCGCCGGCGCCGTCAACATCATCACCCGCAACGCCGACTGGGCCGGGGTCCATGGCTACGTCACCGGGGAGCTGACCAAGTTCAAGGGCCGCAAGGTCATCGGCGCGGTCAACATCCCGATCGTCGAGGACGTGCTGGCCGTGCGCCTGGCCGGCCAGTACTGGAAGCGCGACGGCTTCGGCCGCTCGCGGATCACCGGCCAGAAGCAGGGCGGCGACCACGACGACAAGAACGTCCGCCTGACCGTCAACTTCAACCCCACCGACAACTTCACCGCGGTGCTGAAAGGCGAGCTGGGCAAGGCCAACCGGGTCGGCAACCTGGTGAAGATGCTCGACCTGCAGACCGTGGGCGCGGCCGCCACGGCGGTGCAGGAGGCCAACGCCAACGATGGCGCGCCGAACGGCCTCAACCTGCTGCAGTCCTGCGTCGGCGGCGACCTCTTCGTGAGCTGCTCGGGCAGCCGGCAGTTCGAGGTGGACAAGACCCGCCACCTGTCCCTCGACATGAACTGGGACATCACCGACAATGTCCGCCTGCGCTCGGTCACCGGCTACCACTGGTTCTCGGTGCTGTCCTGGTTCGACATCGACGGCTCGCCCTACCAGCTCGGCGAATCCAGCGGCGGCACCAACACCTTCCAGCCCGACACCGGCATCGCCGCGCCGCCCGCCGCGGCCCGGCTGCTCAACGGGGCGATTCCGCCCGGACCGCCCTACCTCTTGCCGTTCAAGGCCCGGCCCGACCAGCAGTCCGGCCAGTGGACCCAGGAGCTCAACCTCTCCGGTGCGCTGTTCGACGATCGCCTGAACTGGCTGCTCGGCGGCTTCTACTCGACCGACCGGGGCGAGGGCGCCCAGATTTCGGTGCGCAATCCCTCGCTTGGCGTCCTGACGGCGCCGTTCTTCGCGCCCAGCATTCCCAATACATTCGAGGGCCTGGACGTCGATGCGAAGACCTGGGCGGTGTTCACCCAGAACGACTTCAAGATCACCGACATCTTTTCGCTCACCGGCGGGCTGCGCTACACCAAGGAGAAGCTGTTCCAGAACAACGCCTCCTGGGCGTTCAACCAGAATTTCCCGAGCGATTCTTTGAACCCCTCCGCCGCTCCCGGCAGGGTCTATCAGTGCCTCTATGGGCCGCTCGGACCGACTGCGCCGCCCGTGGCTGGCCGCCCGATCGGTGTCACCTACCAGTCCGATCCGCGGGCCTGCGCCCTGCCACAGCGGGCCAAGTTCGACGGCTGGTCCTACCTGGCCAGCGCGAACGCCCAGTGGACCCCGGAGATCCTCACCTACGCCAAGATCTCCAAGGGCTTCCGCGGCGGGGCGTTGCAGCTTCGGCTGCCGTCTGCGGCGCCGGCCCAGCCCGAGATCGGCAAGGATATCGAGGTCGGCTTCAAGGGCGACTTCCTCGACCGGCGCCTGCGGGCCAATCTGGCCTGGTTCCGCACCAACTACTCGAACCAGCAGTTCTCCTTCCTGGTGATCCTGCCCTCGGGCGCGCGCACCACCCAGCTCTTCAACGCCGCCACATCGAAGTTCCAGGGCTGGGAGGCGGAAGTTCAGGCGCGGCCGATCGAGCATTTCACGCTGTCCGGAAACGTCAGCCACATCAGCGCCAAGTATAAGAGCTTCCCGAACTTCCCGAGCGCCGCGTTCGGCACCATCGACGCTTCGGGATTCCCGCTCGAGATCCCGAAGTGGACCTACAACGTCAGCGCCCGCTACGACGTCGACCTCGGCCCCGGCAACCTGGCCCTGCAGGCGGACTACAGCGACCAGAGCAACAGCCCATTGACGCGGGCGACCGAACAGCCGGTGTTGCCCGACGCCCTCGAACACGCCTTGCGTCGCAACCCGGGGCTCCTGAGCGCGCGGATCGACTATGACCTGCACGAGATGGGCCTGAAGCTCTCGGTGTTCGGCACCAACCTCACCAACGAGAAGTACGCCGCCAACGGCCTGGCGCAGGGCACCAACGGGGGCATCACCACCGGCATCGTCCGCGAGCCCCGGGTCTATGGGGTCGCGCTGCGCTACACCTTCGGCGAGGAATAGGCCCGCAAGGGGTTCAGCCGGCTGCGGCCGGCTGAACCCCCGCCGGCGTCACGCGGCGGTAGATCAGCGCCTCGGCCACATGCAGGCGGCGCACCGCCCCGGCCTGCTCCAGGTCGGCGATGGTGCGGGCCAGGCGCAGGATCCGCGTCCAGCCGCGGGCGGTGAGGCCGCCCGCCTCCGCGGCGCGGGAGAGCAGCGCCCGGGCCGGGGCGTCGAGGTTGACGATCTTCTCCAGCCGTTCCCCGTCCGCCTGGGCGTTGAGCGGCTGGCGGACCTCGCCGTCCTCGGCGGCGCGCGCGGCCTGCAGCGCCCGCGCCGCGGCCACCCGGGCGGCGACCTGCGCGGTGCCCTCCGCCGGCGGCGGCAGCGCCAGGTCGGCCGCCGTCACCGGCGGAACCTCCACCTGCAGGTCGATGCGGTCCATCAGCGGGCCGGAGATCCGGCCCTGGTAGTCCGTCTGGCAGCGCGGGGCGCGCCCGCAGGCCCCGCGGCCCGGCCCGCCCAGCCCGCAGCGGCAGGGGTTCATGGCCGCCACCAGCTGGAAGCGGGCGGGATAGCGCACGTGCGCGTTCGCCCGGGCCACCACCACCTCGCCGGTCTCCAGCGGCTGGCGCAGGCTGTCCAGCGCCTGGGCGGAAAACTCCGGCAGCTCGTCGAGGAACAGCACGCCGTTGTGGGCCAGCGAGACCTCGCCGGGCTTGGCCTTCAGGCCCCCGCCGGTCAGCGCCGCCATGCTCGCCGAATGGTGCGGGTTGCGGAACGGCCGGTCGCGGGTGAGCTGGCCCTTGGCGATCAGTCCGGCCACGGAATGGACCATGGAGGTCGCGAGCAGCTCCTCGGGCGTCAGCGGCGGCAGCAGCCCGGGCAGCCGCGCCGCCATCATCGACTTGCCGGAGCCGGGCGGGCCCAGGAAACAGAGGTTGTGGCCGCCGGCCGCGGCGATCTCCAGCGCCCGCTTGGCGTTCTCCTGCCCCTTCACCTCGCGCAGGTCCGGGACGCGGGCGCCCTCCACCAGCGGGCCCGGGCGGGGCGGCGACAATATCTGGGTCCCGCGGAAATGATTGATCAGGGCGATCAGCGATGGGGCCGCCAGCAGGCGCACGTCCCCCGCCCAGGCGGCCTCCGCCCCGCTCGCCTGCGGGCAGATCAGCCCCAGGTCCAGGCTGGCCGCCGCCACGGCCGCGGGCAGGGCCCCGGCGACGCCGACGATCCGTCCGTCCAAGGACAGTTCGCCCATCGCCGCCCAGCCCATCAGCGCGTCCGCCGGGATGATCCCCATGGTCGCCATCACCGCCAGGGCGATCGGCAGGTCGTAGTGGCTGCCTTCCTTCGGCAGGTCGGCGGGGGCCAGGTTGCAGATGATGCGCTTGGGCGGCATGGCCAGACCCAGGCCGGCGAAGGCCGCCCGCACCCGCTCACGGCTTTCGGCGACGGCCTTGTCGCCGAGCCCCACCAGCATGAACTTCACCTCGCCGCCGGTGAGCTGCACCTCCACGTCGACGCGCCGCGCCTCGACGCCCTGGAACGCCACCGTCACCACCCGCGCGGCCATTCCAGCCCCTCCGCCCGCAGACCGATTTATCCACAAGCAGACCACGAGCGCTGGCTCGGATCAAGAACAAAAAAGGAACCAATTGAGAAGACGAGACGAATCCATGACATAGGGGGACGAATTCGAGTCAGGTCACGCTTGCCCGCTTCTGATGGATTCGATCCGTACCCAGAGGATGTCGGTGGCGTCGATCCCGGTGAACCGCTTGAGCTGCTGCGCGCCGGTGGGCGAGGTGACGTTGATCTCCGTCAGGTAGTCTCCGATCACGTCGATGCCCACGAACAGCAGGCCGCGGCGCTTCAGCTCCGGCCCGATGACGGCGCAGAGCTCCTGGTCGCGCGCGGTCAGCTCCACCGCCTCGGCGCGGCCGCCCACCCGCAGGTTGGAGCGCACCTGTCCCGCCGCCGGCACCCGGTTGATCGCGCCCACCGGCTCGCCGTCCACCAGCAGGATGCGCTTGTCGCCCTTCGAGACCGCCGGGATGAACTTCTGGGCGATCACCGGCTCGCGGCCGATCATGGCGTGCAGCTCCAGGAGGGCGTCGAGGTTGGGGTCGTCGGCCGCCAGCCGCACCACCCCCGAGCCGCCGCCGCCGTAGAGCGGCTTCAGCACCATGTCCCCGTGCCGGGCGCGAAAGTCGTAGATCGCCTCGGGGTCGCTGGTCACCAGGGTCGGCGGCTGCACGCCCGGAAAGCCGGTCACGAACAGCTTCTCCGGCGCGCTGCGCACCTCGGCCGGGTTGTTCACCACCAGGGTCTTCGGATGCACCATCTCCAGGAAGTGGGTGGTGGTGATATAGGCCATGTCGAACGGCGGGTCCTGCCGCAGCAGGACCACGTCGAACGCCAGCATCTCCCGCCGCTCCCAGGCGCCGAAGTCGGCGTGGGCGCCGGGCTCGGCGCGCACCGTCACCGGCCGCCCGCGCGCGGTCACCCGGCCGTCCTCCAGCGCCAGCTTGTCGGGGGTGTAGACCCACAGCGAATGGCCGCGGGCCTGGGCCGAGAGCATCATCAGGAAGGTGGTGTCGGCCTCGATGTTCACCGCCTCCAGCGGATCCATCTGCACGGCGACCTTCAACGGCATGGCGGGCTCCTCACGGCGAAGGTGGTCAGATAGGGCGGATGGATGGGCGACGCCAGCGGCGGTCAGTTCAGCTTCAGCCGCATCCGCTCGCGCTGCGCCCGCGCCGCCAGGGCCGCGCCGCCGTCCAGCTCCGTCGCCCGCGCCAGGGCCTGCAGGGCGCCGGCCAGCGCCCCTTGGCCTTCCCGCGCGGCGGCCACGTCCAGCCAGGGCCGATGGTCGACGGGGTCGAGCAGCGCCCGGCGCAGGGCGGCCCGTTCCGCGCGCCCGTAGGCGCCCACGCTCTGGGCGCGGGCGAAGATGTTGTTCTGCAGCCGGATCAGCACCGCCCGGTCGCTCACCGGCGCCATCAGCCGGTCCAGCCGGTCGGCCACGTTGGGCGTCAGCCCGGCGTGCAGCGCCCGCCGGGTCAGCTCCGAGGGCAGCACCACGCGGCCCTCGCTGAACGGGTCCAGCGCCAGCGGCCCCTCCTCGGTCTCGATGCGCAGCAGGAAGTGCCCGGGGAAGTCCACCCCCTTCACGGTCAGGCCGCAGCGGCGCGCCACGTGCAGGTAGAACACCCCCAGCGCCACGGGCAGGCCCTTGCGCCGTTCGGCCACCGCGATGATGTCGGCGTTGTCGGGGTGCTCGTAGGTGAACAGGTCACCGGCCAGCCGCAGGTCCCCGGCCATGGCCTCGGCCAGCGCCTCCTCGGCCGATTCGCCTTTCAGCCGCTGCGACAGCCGCTCGACGCCGGCGTCGGCCAGGTCGCGCACCGTCTGCGGGTCACGTATCGGATCCTCGTGCAGCGCGCAGGCCAGCGCCGCGTCCAGCAGCGGGAACTCCCCGTCGGCCGCACTGCCGGCGGCGACCAGAATGGTTTCGGCCTCCTCGCGGGTCATGCCGGCCTCGAAATCCTCTCACGCGCCATGCCAAGCGTCCGGACTATGCCTAGGAAGCCGCCCGGGCGCGAGTGCGATCAGGTCGAGGCGAACCGCCGCAGCCTGCAACCGCGGACGGCGCGCGGCCAGCAGGGCGCCGGCGCGCCGCAGCCGCTCGCGCTGGTCGCCGCTCACCGCCTCCAGGGCCGTGGCCAGCGTCATCCGCCGTTTCACCTCCACCACCGCCAGCACGCCGCGGCGCCAGGCCAAGAGGTCGATCTCCGCCTGCGGCGTCTTCAGGCGGAACCCGAGGATCCGGTAGCCCTTGGCCATCAGCCAGAGCGCCGCCCACACTTCCGCCTGGCGGCCGGACGCCCGCGCCGCCGCGCCGCGCGCCCGCCGGACCTCGCCGCTCACCGGTCCTCGCCCTTCAGCGCCAGCGCCCGGCGGTAGAGGTCGCGCCGGGGCAGGCCCAGGGCCTTGGCCACCTCCGCCGCCGCGTCGCCGGGACGCAGGCGGGCCAGCGCCTCGGTCAGCGCCGCGTCGGCGTCCGCCGCCGTGGCCGCCGCCTCGCGCCCCGGCCCCACAAGCACCACGATCTCGCCCTTCGGCGCGGCGAACTGCGGATCGGCGGCCAGCACGTCCAGCGCCCCCCGCGTCACCGTCTCGTAGAGCTTGGTCAGTTCGCGGCCCACCGCCGCCTCGCGCGCGCCGAACACGGCCGCCATGTCGGCCAGGCTCGCCGCCAGCCGCGAGCCGCCCTCGTAGAAGACCAGCGTCGCGCGCACCCCCGCCAGTTCCTCGAAGAAGCTCCGCCGCGCGGCGGACTTCGGCGGCGGGAAGCCTGCGAACAGGAACCGGTCGGTGGCCAGGCCCGCCACCGCCAGCCCGGCCAGCAGGGCCGAGGCGCCGGGGATCGGGAACACCGCCGCGCCTTGCGCCGCCGCCTCGCGCACCAGCCGGTAGCCGGGATCGGAGACCAGCGGCGTGCCGGCGTCGGACACCAGCGCCACGCGGCCGCCCTCGGCCAGCAGAGACAGCGCCCGGGGCCGGGACCGCGCGGCGGCGTGCTCGTCGTGCCGCTCCAGCTTGGCCGAGATGCCATAGGCGGCCAGCAGCTTGCCGGTGACCCGGGTGTCCTCGGCCAGCACCAGGTCGCAGGCCGCCAGCACGTCCAGGGCCCGCAGCGTGACGTCGCGCAGGTTGCCGATCGGCGTGGCCACCACATAGAGCCCCGGCGCCAGCGGCGCGTCGGAGAGCTCGGGGATCGGCGGGCGGCGGGACATGGCCGGGAGGGTTCGCCGCTCCGGCCGCATCTGGCAAGCGCCGTCGCCGCCCAGGCGACCGCCACAGGGGCCAAAGTCCTTTGCGCCTCTCCTATCCGCGCGCGCGCGCCAGCTCCGCGGTCAATCGGTTCAGCACCAGGCGGCCCGGCCGCGTCGCCCGCAGCCGCAAGGGGTCCGGCGCGATGAGGCCAAGATCCCGTAGCTCCGCCACCCGCGAATCATCCGCCGACAACCCCAGCGCCGCCACTTCGTCGAACTCGACCCCTTCGTCGATGCGCAGGCCCATCAGCAGCCGCTCCTCCGCGGCCTCGATCCCGCTCAGCGCCTCGTCGGACTCGAAGCCGAGCCCGGTCTCGCGCACCCGGGCGATGTAGTCGGCGGGCCGGGCCGCCGCGACCGTCGCGTGGCGCACGCCGGCCTGGGTCAGCCGCCCATGCGCGCCCGGCCCGGCGCCCACGTAGTCCAGGCCCCGCCAGTAGACCAGGTTGTGCCGCGACCGCGCCGACGGTCCCCTTGCGTGGTTGGAGACCTCGTAGGCGTCGAACCCCGCCGCCTCCAGCACGCCTTGCGTCGCCTCATAGAGGTCCGCCGCCAGGTCCTCGCCGGGCGGGACCAGCCGCCCGCGCCGGACCGCCCGGTCGAACGCCGTGCCGGCCTCGATGGTGAGCTGGTAGGGCGAGACGTGCTCGGCCCCCAGGTCGACCGTCGCCTCCAGCTCCGCGCGCCAGTCCGCCGGCGTCTGGCCGGGCCGCGCATAGATCAGGTCGACCGAGATCCTCGGAAACGCCCGCCGCGCCGCCGCCGCCGCGCGCCGGCCGGCCGCAGCGTCATGGTTGCGGCCCAGCAGCGTCAGCGCCGCGTCGTCCAGCGCCTGCAGCCCCAGCGACAGCCGCGTCACCCCGGCCGCGGCGAAGGCGGCGAAGCGGTCCGCCTCGGCGTCGGTGGGATTGGCCTCCAGCGTCACCTCCAGGTCCGCCGCCGGCGACCACAGGGCCTTCGCCCGCGCCAGGATGCGGCCCGCCGCCTCCGGATCCATCAACGAGGGGGTGCCTCCCCCTAGGAACACCGAGACCAGCTCGCGCGGGCCGGTCAGCGCCGCCTGGGCCGCGAGGTCGTCCTCGATCGCCCGCGCGAGCGCCGCGGCCTCGTCCGTCCGTCCGCGGTCGCGATAGACGTTGAAGTCGCAATAGGGGCAGATCCGCGCGCAATAGGGCCAGTGGACGTAGACCCCCAGCGCTGGCGGTTTCGTCAAAGAATCGCAGCCTTGAGCTTGGCGAAGGCCCGCGCCCGGTGGCTCATGGCGTCCTTCTCCGCCGGGTCCATCTCGCCGAAGGTGAGCGTCCCGCCTTCGGGGGCGAAGATCGGATCATAGCCGAAGCCGCGGTCGCCCCGCGGCGGGAAGGTGAGCGCCCCGTCGACCCGGCCTTCCACCACCACCGCCGGCCCGCCCGGCCAGGCCACGGCCAGGGCGCAGGTGAACCAGGCCTCCCGCTCCTCGCGGCCGGACTCGACGACGCGGTCTTCGAGGTTGCGCATGGCGACGGCGAAGTCCTTGCCCGGCCCCGCCCAGCGCGCGGAATAGATCCCCGGCGCCCCGTCCAGGGCCGCCGTGGAGAGGCCCGAATCGTCGGCCAGCGCGATCAGCCCGCTGGCCTCGGCGGCCGCCCGGGCCTTCAGCAGGGCGTTGCCGGCGAAGGTGGTCTCCGTCTCCTCCGGCTCGGGCAGGCCCAGCTCGCCGGCGGCGACCAGCTCGAACCGGCCGTCCAGGATCTGCGCCAGCTCCCGGGCCTTGCCGGGATTGTGGGTGGCCACCACCAGGCGCGCGCCGGGCTCGAGCTTCAGGGCCATGGGTCATCCGCCTCGGTTGCGCGGCGCATATAGGCCCTGGGTCCGCCGCCGGCAAATCGCCGCCGCCTCGCCCCGCCGCCCGCGATCCCCTAAGGTCGCGCCGCCGCCAGGAGGGGACCTGTCATCATGCGCGCCTTGGGCCAGGGCTCGGTCTCGAGCTTCCTGAAGATCATCCTGGACGTGGTCTATGTCTCGCTCTGGGCGGGGGTCGGCGGCCTTGGCCTGCTGACCCTGGCGGCTATCCTGCTCTCCTTCGACACCGAGCTGCTGGCCCGGCTGGTGGGCGGCGGCACCGCGGCCGAGTTCGCCCTGCGCGGCCCGGTGATGGCCGGCGGCCTGCTGGCGGCCGGCCTCTACGCGGTCGGCGTGCTGGTGATCGTCGATCGGCTGCGGCGGATCTTCTCCACCCTCACCGCCGGCGATCCGTTCCATCCTGACAACGTCCACCGCCTGCGGACCATCGGCCTGGCCCTGGCCGGGCTGGAGCTGGTGAGGTATCTGGTCTGGGCGGTGGGCGCCTGGCTGCTGCCCGGGGTCGACAAGGTGGAGCCGCGCATGAGCCTCACCGCCTGGTTCTCGGTGCTGGTGGTGTTCGTGCTGGCCGAGGTGTTCCGCGAGGGCGCGCGCCTGCGGCGCGAGGCCGAGCTGACAATCTAGGGGATGCGCATGCCGATCCGCGTCCATCTCGACCGCCTGTTGCTGGAGCGGCGCATGTCGCCCTCCGAGCTCGCCGACCGCGCCGGCGTCACAGTGGCCAACCTCGGCATCTTGAAGACCGGCGGCGCCCGCGCGGTGCGCTTCACCACCCTGGAAGCCCTTTGCCGCGAGCTCGACTGCCAGCCCGGCGACCTCCTGGCCTACGAACCCGGCCCCGCCGAAGCCCCGCCCGACGACCTGCTGTAGGGTCCGTGGACAATAAAACTCTGCTGGCGCGCCGCCCCCAGGCCCTCGCCGACCTACATCCCCACCGTCGCCCGCTGAACGGCGCACAGCTCGCCGATGCCCAGGCGGGCCAGGCTGAACAGCGCCTCGAACTCGCCCAGGGTGAAGCCGCGCTTCTCGCCGGTGGCCTGGATCTCGACGATGTCGCCCGCCCCGGTTAGCACGAAGTTGGCGTCCGCCTCGGCGTTGGAGTCCTCCTCGTAGTCCAGGTCCAGCACGGGGACGCCCTCGAACACCCCGCAGGAGATCGCCGCCACCTGGTCGAGGATCGGGTCGGTCTTGATCACGCCCTCGTCCAGCAGGTAGCGAGTGGCCAGCCGCAGCGCCACCCAGGCGCCGGTGATGGCCGCCGTACGGGTGCCGCCGTCCGCCTGGATCACGTCGCAGTCGACGCTGATCTGCCGCTCGCCCAGCGCGCGCATGTCGGTCACGGCCCGCAAGCTGCGGCCGATCAGCCGCTGGATCTCCTGGGTGCGGCCCGACTGCTTGCCCTTGGCCGCCTCGCGGTCGCCGCGGGTGTGGGTGGCCCGGGGCAGCATGCCGTACTCCGCCGTCACCCAGCCCTGGCCGCGGCCGCGCAGGAAAGGCGGCACCCGCTCCTCCAGGCTGGCGGTCACCAGCACCTTGGTATGGCCGAAGCTGACCAGGCAGGACCCCTCGGCATAGCGGTTGACGCCGGTCTCCAGGCTCACGGACCGCAGGGACTGAGGCGTGCGTTCGGACGGCCGCATGGGATGCTCCAGGACAAAGGGCGCCTTGCGCCGCGAAGGTGCGCGCTTATCCTAGATCGGCAAGGCCCCGTCCATGGGCGCCCCCGGAACCGATCCCCCCGACCGATTTGACAACGCCCCTTTTCACCCGCGGCCCGACACTCGGCGAGCTGGACGAGCGCGCCCGGGATATCTTCCGCCGCATCGTCGAGACCTACCTGGAGACCGGCGAGCCCGTGGGATCGCGGACCATCTCCAAGGGCGGCGTGGCGCTGTCCGCCGCCTCCATCCGCAACACCATGCAGGACCTGACCCACCTGGGCCTCCTGGGCGCGCCGCACGTCAGCGCCGGCCGCCTGCCCACCCACGCCGGCCTGCGCCTGTTCGTGGACGGCCTGCTGGAGGTGGGCGACGTGGGCGAGGAGGAGCGGCGGTCGATCGACGCCCGGCTTCGCGCCCACGGCCGCAACTACGACGACGCCCTCAACGAGGCCAGCGCCATCCTCTCCGGGCTCGCCGGCGGCGCGGGCGTCGTCGTGGCGCCGATCCGCGAGGGCGGCGTCAAGCATGTGGAGTTCGTGGCCCTGGGGCCCGACCGCGGCCTGGCGATCATGGTCTTCGAGGACGGCTCGGTGGAGAACCGCCTGATCCGCCTCTCCGCCGGCGTCACCCCCTCGGCCCTGCAGGAGGCGTCCAACTTCCTCAATTCCCGGATGATGGGCCGCACCGTCGGCGAGGCGCTCTTGGCCCTGCGCGCCGACCTCGACCACGCCCGCCGCGAATTGGACGTCACCGCCGCGCGCCTGGTGGAGGACGGCATGGCCGCCTGGAGCGGCGGCGGCGAGGCCGACCGGGCCCTGATCGTGCGCGGCAGAGCCAACCTGCTGGGCGCGCCCGGCGCGCTGGAGGACCTCGAGCGGGTGCGCATGCTGTTCGACGACCTGGAACAGAAGGAGCAGCTGATCGGCCTCCTGGACGGGGTGCGCGAGGGCCAGGGCGTGCGCATCTTCATCGGCGCCGAGACCCGCCTGTTTTCGCTTTCGGGTTCCGCTGTCGTCGCGGCGCCCTATATGAGCGGCGACCAGCGCGTGCTGGGCGCCATCGGCGTCATCGGTCCGGCGCGTTTGAACTATGCCCGGATCATTCCGTTGGTGGACTATACCGCCCGCGTGCTTGGCCAGGTGATGCACCCTTAAGACCAGGAAGACCATGTCCGACGATCAATCCCCGGCCGAAGAGCTAGACCAGGTCGTGGCCGACGCCGCCGGGGCGGAGCTCGAAGCGCTGCGCGCCGAGCTCGCCGGCCTGAAGGAGCAGGTGCTCCGCTACGCCGCCGACGCCGAGAACACCAAACGCCGGGCCGAGCGCGAGGCCAACGACGCCCGCGCCTACGCCATCCAGAAGTTCGCCCGCGACCTCTTGGGCGTCGCCGACAACCTGTCGCGCGCGCTGGCCTCGACGCCGGACACCGCCGAGAGCGCGGTGAAGAACTTCATCGTCGGCGTCGAGATGACCGAGAAGGAGCTGCAGCAGGCCTTCGAGCGCAACGGCCTGAAGAAGCTCGAGCCGGCCAAGGGCTCCAAGTTCGACCCCCACCAGCACCAGGCGATGATGGAGCAGCCCTCCACGGAGGTGGCCGGCGGCGGCGTCATCCAGGTCCTGCAGCCGGGCTACGACCTCTTCGGCCGCATCGTCCGCCCCGCCATGGTGGTGGTGGCCGCCAAGGGCTCCGGCGAAGCCGCCGCCCCGTCCGAACCGGCCCAATCCAACCCCTACGCCGCCGACGACGGCGAAGACTCCGGCGCCTCGGTCGACCGCCGGGCGTAAGCGCCGTTCTTTCCTCCCCTGTCGCGAAGACGACGGGGGAGGGGGACCATTCGCCGAAGAGCGAATGGTGGAGGGGGCGCGGGTTCTGCAGTGCGACGGCCGCCCCTTCCGTCACGCTCTCTGGCGCGCGCGCCACCTCCCCCGTCCTCTTCGGGACAGGGGAGAAAAATTTACCGCAGCGCCATCCGGGCGAGCCCTCCGACTCCCTCTTCCCGCCCTCTCGAAAATGGGTAATGTCCCAGGTCCCTCCCTTCCCGGGGGGCGCGAGGCGGCGAGCGGCGCCCCCGCGCTTGGAGGTCGGACGACAGATGAAGCTTACCATCGAGCGGGCGGCGCTGCTGAAGGCGCTGGGTCACGTCCAGAGCGCGGTGGAGCGGCGCAACACCATTCCCATCCTCTCGAACGTCCTGCTCTCGGCGGAGCGTGACCGGCTGACCTTCTCGGCGACCGACCTCGACCTCGAGATCGTCGACGACGCCGTGGCCCAGGTCGAGCGGGCGGGCCAGATCACCGCGCCGGCCCACACCCTCTACGAGATCGTCCGCAAGCTGCCCGAGGGGGCCGACGTCTCCCTGAGCTTCACGGGCGAGGATCCGCGGCTGATCGTCGCCGCCGGCCGCTCGCGCTTCAACCTGCCGGTGCTGCCGGCCGGCGACTTCCCGGTGATGAGCGCCGAGGGGATGTCGAACCGCATGAACGTCGACGTCGGCGACCTGATCCGGCTGATGGACAAGACCCGCTTCGCCATCTCCACCGAGGAGACGCGCTACTACCTGAACGGCCTCTACCTGCACACGGTGGTGGACGGCGGGGTCTCCAAGCTGCGCGCCGTGGCCACCGACGGGCACCGGCTGGCCCTGGCCGAGATGATCGCCCCGGAGGGCGCCGTCGGCGCGCCCGGAGTCATCGTGCCGCGCAAGACCGTGGGCGAGGCCCGCCGCCTGCTGGACGACGCCGGCGAGATGGTCGAGCTGCAGCTCAGCCCGCAGAAGGTCCGTTTCGAGCTCGGCCACGCCGCCATGACCTCCAAGGTGATCGACGGCGCCTTCCCCGACTACGCCCGGGTGATCCCGCGCGACAACCAGAAGGTCATGATGGTGGACAACAAGCTGTTCGCCCAGGCCGTCGACCGGGTCGCCACCATCTCGGCGGAGAAGAGCCGCTCCGTGCGCATGGCCATCGAGCCCGGCCGGATGATCCTCACCGTCCGCAACATGGAGGCCGGCCAGGCCGTCGAGGAGGTGGAGATCGACTACAACGGCGAGCCCTTCGAGCTGTCCTTCAACGCGCGCTACCTCCTGGACGTCACCGACCAGATCACCGCCCCCCAGGCCGAGTTCCGCTTCGGCGGCCCCAACGACCCGGCCCTGGTGCTGGATCCCCAGGACGGCGACGTCCAGTACGTGCTGATGCCGCTCAGGGTGTAGGCGGCGATACCGGCAAGGTCGCGGCGGATTCAAGATCGCAGCGGCGCGGGGCGCAGTAGCGCTTGTGAGCGCCTTGCGTGACGTCGGACATGTAGGTCTCCGCGGCGTTGGCCAGGCCTGCGACGACCTCCGCGCTACGGGCTTCCAGCGCCCGCGCGCCCGGTGACCTTTCGTAGGCGAGCAGCCGGGCCAGTTGTTCAGCCGAGAAATCCCCTGAGATAGGCGTCTCGCAGCTCGGCGGCGCCATTCGCCCCTGCCTCGGCTGCGGCGGCGCGCAGCGCGGCGTCCGCCGCAGGGAGCGCTTCGGGGCGCGCGCCGTCCGCAGGTTGCGCGCTGGTGAGCGCACGTTCCATTGCCGCCACGACATCACCCTTGAACTCGCGCACGGCCCGTAGTTGCGACGCCGCATCGGGTCCGGTCCGCGACGAACCGCGATAGGGCTCCGCCTCCGGCGAGGGGGCGACGAACGGAACTCCGACCAGCGTGGTCTCGCCCTCGGCCCCCTGGTCCATCAAGGTCGCATGGACAATGAACGCGCCGCTCAGCGACAGGGCCGCCGCGCCGAACCCCAGCCCCGGCGGCCGTTCCTCCTCCACGGCGCACGCCTCCAGCGTACCAGGGCGAGCGATCCGGCAGCGCAGGCGCGCCCAACCGGACAGGTTCATCAGAAGGGCCTGTCGCGGCCAGGCGGACACAATCTGCCAGTCCGCCGGTCCGGCGCTCCACCTGGGCGCCGCGACGCCGACCGGCTTCGGTTCCGACTTGAGATCGATGTCGGGCTCGACGCCGCACGACTTGAATCGACAAAACGACTCCCGCGCCGCGGTTGCCGTCCGCCCCTGGATGGCGGCGAATATTGTCGCCGCCTGCGATGCGACGAACCTGCGATGTCTGCGAAACAGGTTCTGGTCCGAGCGGGTGAGCTGGAAGGACAGAAGATTTTCGAGTTCGCCATCGGTCAATTGGGAGGCGAACACTCTGGCCTTGGCCTCCTGCCATTTGGGCCACGCCTCGGCCACGGACTGGCGAAAGGCCGCCGCCGCCTGTTCGCTTTCGCTGAGCGATGGCGTTTCGGCCGACATCTCCGCGAAAGCGGCATCGGCCCTGCCCCCATCGATCGCCACATAGCGCCGCGCCAGCGTCAACGCGTGCTTCGAAGGCGCTCTGGCCGCTTTCGGCTCCGCCGCGGTCGGTTGTTTGGGCGGGTGGAAGCGGATGGGGATCCGAACTTCGCCACCACCGACCGGCCGCTCATCCACGGTCTTGGGTTTCATGCGGAAGAACGGCGTCATCGCCAGGGCGGCTTGGCCGAACCCGAAATCGGCCGGGGCTTCCGACTCGGCGGTGCATCGTTCGAGGAGGCCGACTCCCGTCACCTGACAGATCAGCGTCGCTCGACCCTCGACGCCCAGCGCCAGCGGCAGGGGAGGATAGGCATCGGCGAACGCCTCGGCGTCGGGCTTTTCAACCCAGTCCGGGTTGGTTACGATCGAGGGTCTTGCAGGCGCGAGAACGATCGTCCCGGCAACCAAAAGGTGAATCATTCTCGCGCCCTCCCTCTGATTGAGAGTAGCCACAATTTGTTTCGTCTCAATCCGCTGCGCGTGAAGCGCGAACGGCCGCGCTAGTCAGGCTCCGCTGGCGCGCGACCCGGCGCGACTATCGCGCGGCCGCGCTGAGCGCATCCGAGCAGTCCCGCGCCGCGCAGAACCGCCCCCGCGCCGCCTCGGTCATTCGCACGTAGAGCGCCGCCACCACGCCGTCGGGATCGATCCGCCGCCTGCGCGCTTCCAGCTTTCGCTTCAGCTCGGGATCGGGCGCGGCGATCAGCGCCTCGAGCTCCGCGTCCGAAAAAGCCCCCGCCAGCGCCAGGGCGACCATGTCCCCCATGCCGGCGATCACCGTCTCGGCCGCCCTGCGCAGCGCCGCCGCCGCCTCGGCCCGCAGCGCCGGGTCCTCGCGCATCTCGTCGCGCGCGTGGATCTGTTTCTCGACGCCTGCGCGCAGGTCGTCCGCCATCTTCGCCGCATAGCCGCCGCGCTCGACCAGCCGCCGGGCGAGCGCCTGCTGCCGGGCGGTGCTCGGCCGCGGCGCATAGGCCTTGCCGGCGGCGTCCTTCGGATCGTCGGGCAGGGCGAAGCGGATCGGGATCACCACCTCGGCCCGAACCGGCTTGCCATCCGCGCGGCCTGGCTTGAAGCGGAACGCTGGGGCCAGATGCGTCGCCGCCGCGCCGAACCCCAGCCCCGGTGGCGCCTCCTGCGCCACAGCGCAGGCCTCGCCCTTGCCGTCGAGGTTGACCTCGCAGCGAAGGCTGACGCGCCCCGGCAGCCGCACCAGCTCGGCGGCGACGGGATAGAATTCCTGCATCAGCTCGGCGTTCGGCTGCTTCACCCACTGCGGCGAAACGGCGCCCTGCGCGGCCGTCGCCAGCCAGACGCTGATCACAAGGTGCATCAAGGCGTCTCTCCCCGGGGCCTGGCAGCTTATCCGCCGGACGCGGCTGCGCAATCGCGCCTGCGCCGCCCGGTGAAACCCGCTAAGACCGCCCCCGTGACCCGCACGGCCCTCACCCGCCTGACCCTGACGGACTTCCGCTCCTACGCCCGCGCCGAGCTGGCGCTGGACGGGCGGCCTGTGGTCCTCACTGGGCCGAACGGGGCGGGTAAGACGAACCTGCTGGAGGCGGTCAGCCTGCTCACCCCTGGCCGCGGCCTGCGCGGCGCGTCCCTGGCCGAGGTCGGCCGGCGTGCGCCGGGGGAGGGGCAGGGCCGCGCCTGGGCCGTGGCCGCCGTCGTGGACCATGACGGCGAGGCGGTCCGCCTCGGCACCGGCGTCGAGCAGACGGGCGCCGCGCGCCGCGCCGTGCGGCTGGACGGCGAGCCGGTTCCCCCCAGCCGCCTGGCCGAGCATCAGCGGCAGGTCTGGCTCACGCCGGCCCAGGACCGGCTGTTCCTCGACGCCGCCGGCGAGCGCCGGCGCTTCTTCGACCGCCTGACCTTCGCGGGCGAGCCCGCCCATGCGGTCCACGCCGGGGCCTACGAGCGATCCTTACGCGAACGCATGCGGGTGCTCACGGACGGGCCCGCCGACGCCGCCTGGCTGACGGCCCTGGAGGCGCGCCTGGCCGAGGCCGGCGCCCAGGTGGCCCTCGGCCGCGCCCGCACCCTCTCGGCGCTGCAGGCCGAGATCGACGGCCGCGGCGACCGGCCGTTCCCGCAGGCGCGGCTGGCCCTCACCGGCGAGTGGGAGAGGCTGGCGCTGGAGGGCGCCGCCGCCGCCGACATCGAGGCCCGGCTGGCCCGCGCCTTCGCCGCCGGCCGCGAGCGCGACGCGGCCGCCGGCCGGGCGCTCGCCGGCCCCCACCGGGGCGATCTGGCCGTCTGGCACGCCGAAAAGGACCGTCCGGCGGCGGAATGCTCGACCGGCGAGCAGAAGGCGCTGATTTTGAACCTGGTCCTGGCCCAGGCGGCGCGTCTTTCGCGTGCAGAATCAGCGCCAAACCCTATATTGTTGCTGGACGAAGTCGCAGCGCATCTGGACCGCCGAAGGCGGACGGCGCTGTTCGACGAAATCTCGGCGCTCGGGCTGCAGGCCTTCCTCACCGGCACGGACGAGTTGCTGTTCGAAGATCTCAAAGGTCGCGCCCAGGGCGTCCGCGTGGACGCCTCCGGCCTGGCCATTCTGGAAGCCGAATGACCCCCTCCGAATCCGATCCCCCGATCACCGACGTCGCGCCCGAAAGCAACGGTCAGGCCGAGTACGGCGCCGATTCCATCAAGGTGCTCAAGGGCCTGGATGCGGTCCGCAAGCGCCCGGGCATGTACATCGGCGACACCGACGACGGCTCGGGCCTGCACCACATGGTCTATGAGGTGGTGGACAACGCCATCGACGAGACCCTGGCCGGCTGGGCGACCCGCGTGGAGGTGATCCTCAACGCCGACGGCTCGGTCACCGTCACCGACGACGGGCGCGGCATCCCCACCGACATCCACGAGGGCGAGGGCGTCTCGGCGGCCGAGGTCATCATGACCCAGCTGCACGCCGGCGGGAAATTCGACCAGAACTCCTACAAGGTCTCCGGCGGCCTGCACGGCGTGGGCGTGTCTGTCGTCAACGCCCTGTCGCAATGGCTGAAGCTGCGCATCTACCGCGGCGGCAAGCGCTACGAGATGGAGTTCCGGCACGGCGACCCGGTCTCGCCCCTGATCGTCACCGGCGAGGCGCCCATGCGCCCGAACGGCGACCCGCTCTCCGGCACCGAGGTCACCTTCCTGCCCTCCACCGACACCTTCACCGGCGTCGAGTTCGACCGCAAGACGCTGGAGCACCGGCTGCGCGAGCTGGCCTTCCTCAACTCCGGCGTCACCATCTGGCTGAAGGACCACCGCGACGCTGAGCCGTTCGAGGAGGTGATGAGCTACGAGGGCGGGGTGGAGGCCTTCGTGCGCCACCTGGACAAGGCCCGGACCGGCCTGCTCAAGGCCCCGATTGTCATCCGCGGCAAGCGCGAGAACGTGCAGATCGACCTCTCCCTGTGGTGGAACGACGGCTACCACGAGAACGTCCTGTGCTTCACCAACAACATCCCGCAGCGCGACGGCGGCACCCACCTGGCGGCGTTCCGCTCGGCGCTCACCCGCATCGTCACCGGCTATGCGGACTCTTCCGGCGCCACCAAGCGCGAGAAGGTCTCGCTCTCCGGCGAGGACGCCCGCGAGGGCCTGACCTGCGTGCTGTCGGTCAAGGTCCCCGACCCCAAGTTCTCCTCCCAGACCAAGGACAAGCTGGTCTCCTCCGAGGTGCGCCCGGCGGTGGAGGGCCTGGTCTCCGAGGGCCTGGGCCAGTGGTTCGAGGAGCACCCCACCGAGGCCAAGGCGGTGGTGATGAAGATCGCCGAGGCCGCCGCCGCCCGCGAGGCGGCCCGCAAGGCCCGCGACCTCACCCGCCGCAAGACCGCCCTCGACATCTCCTCCCTGCCCGGCAAGCTCGCCGACTGCCAGGAGAAGGACCCGGCCCGCTCGGAGATCTTCCTGGTGGAGGGCGATTCCGCCGGCGGCTCGGCCAAGCAGGCCCGCAACCGCGAGAACCAGGCCGTGCTGCCCCTGCGCGGCAAGATCCTCAACGTCGAGCGCGCCCGGTTCGACCGCATGCTGGGGTCGGACCAGATCGGCACCCTGATCACCGCCCTGGGCGCCGGGATCGGCCGCGACGACTTCGACATCGAGAAGATCCGCTACCACAAGATCGTCGTCATGACCGACGCCGACGTCGACGGCGCACACATCCGCACCCTGCTGCTGACCTTCTTCTTCCGGCAGATGCCGCAGGTGATCGAGCGCGGCTACCTCTATATCGCCCAGCCGCCGCTCTATAAGGCGTCCAAGGGCAAGGCCCAGCGCTACCTGAAGGACGAGGCGGAGATGGAGACCTACCTGCTCGACGAGGGCGTCGAGGGAACGGTCCTGACCCTGGGCTCCGGCGAGAAGCTGGCCGGCCCCGACCTCCTGGCCCTGGTGATGACCGCCCGCGGCGCCAAGGCCAACGTCGAGCGCCTCGCCGCCCGCGCGCCCGCCTTCGCGGTGGAGCAGGCGGCGCTGGCCGGCCTGCTCAGCGAAGGCTCCGAGGACATGGCCGCAGCGGCCCGCCGGTTTGATCTGTATGCGGAGGAAGGCGACGGCGCCTGGACGGGCGAGAAGAGCCCGCTGGGCGGCTACGTCTTCTCCCGGGTCAAGCGCGGGGTCTCCGAGCGCGTGGTGCTGGACGAGCTCCTGCTGCACGCCGCCGACGCCCGTAGGTTGGCCGAGCGGGCCGCCGCCATGGCCGAGACCTTCGCCGAGCCGGCGACCTTCGTGCGCAGGGACCGCTCCACCACCGTTCGCGGGCCGATCGACCTGGTCAATGCGGTGATGGAGGCCGGCCGCCGCGGCCTGGCCATCCAGCGCTACAAGGGCCTGGGGGAGATGAACCCCGAGCAGCTCTGGGAGACCACCCTCGACGCCGACGCCCGCACCCTGCTGCAGGTCAAGGTCAACCACGCCGACGACGCGGACTCCATGTTCACGCGGCTGATGGGCGACCTGGTCGAGCCCCGCCGCGAGTTCATCCAGGAAAACGCCCTGGACGCCGAGGTGGACGTCTAGGCCGCCAGCCGCGGCGCGGGGCCCACGTAGCGCGACTGCGGCCGGATCAGCCGGCCGCCCATGACCTGCTCGCGGGCATGGGCGATCCAGCCGGCCACGCGACCCATGGCGAACACCCCGGTGAACGCCGCCGGCGGGAAGGCCAGGGCCTCCAGCAGCAGGGCGGTATAGAGCTCCACATTGGTGTCCAGCGGCCGGTCGGGCTTGCGCTCCTTGAGGATCGCCAGGGCCGCGGCCTCCACCGCCTCGGCGAAGGCGAGGCGCCCCGGCAGGACGTCCGAGCCTTCGCCCAGCCGCGCCACCGCGCCCTTCAGCGCGTCGGCCCGCGGATCGCGCACCCGGTAGACCCGGTGGCCGAAGCCCATCAGCCGGTCGCCCCGGTCCAGCGCCCGCTCCAGCCAGGCCCGGGCGTTCTGAGGCGTCCCGATCTCGTCCAGCATCTCGATCACCGGCCCCGGCGCCCCGCCGTGCAGCGGGCCCTTCAGGGCGCTGATCCCGCCCAGCACCGCCGAGGTCAGGCCCGCCTGGGTCGAGGCGATCACCCTTGCGGCGAAGGTCGAGGCGTTCAGCCCATGGTCGCTCACCGTCACCAGATAGGCGTCCAGCGCCGCCGCCTCGGCCGGCCGCGCCGCCTGCCCGCGCAGCATGCGCAGGATGTCGGCCGCATGGGAGAGCGCCGGGTCGGGCGCCAGCAGCGCGCCGCCGCCCCTGGCCCGCACCACCGCGGCGGTGAACACCGCCGGCGCCGCCAGCAGCCGGAACGCGGTCGCCAGGTCGTCCCCGTCGGCCAGCCGCGCGGTCAGCGCCCGCATCGCCTCCACCGGGTTCAGCGCCAAAAGTCGCGCATCCAGCGCCGCGGTCTCGGCGAACACCTCCGCGCGCGCGGCGCCCAGGGGCGCGGTGAAATCCGCCGGCAGGTTGTCGAAGAAGCCGTCGAACAGCAGTCGCGCCACGTCCTCGTAGCGCATCTGTCCGGCCAGTTCGTCCAGCGAGCGCCCGCGGATCACCAGCCGTCCCGCCTGGCCGTCGACTTCCGACAGCACGGTCTCGGCCGCCACCACGCCTTCCAGTCCATTCAGGCCCTCGGTCATGGCCTGTCTCCTCTGTTTTGCTTGCACGGCTCGAAATGTGGGCTCAAGATTTCACCGTCAATCTTGATCAATATAATCAATGTAACTTCGGGCATGACCGACTGGATCGCCGCCGAGGAGGCCCGCGCCCGCCTGGGCGTGCGGCCCCAGACCCTCTACGCCTATGTCAGCCGTGGCCGCGTGCGGGTGCGACCCGACCCGGACGATCCGCGCCGCAGCCTCTACCGGTCCGCCGACATCGCCGCCCTCAGCGAGCGCAAGACCCGCAGCCGCCGCCCCGCCGACGTGGCCGCCGGCGCCATCGCGTTCGGCGAGCCGGTGCTCGCCTCGGCGATCACCACCATCGACGAGGGCCGGCTCTACTATCGGGGCCGCGACGCCGCGGTGCTCGCCGAGACCGAGACCCTGGAGTCCGTCGCCCGCCTGCTGCGCGGGGGCCATGGCGCGGCCCTGAAACGCAGCGAGCGCCCGCCGCCGCCCGCCGGGGTCGATGCGGCCACCCGCGCCTTCGCCGTCCTGGCCGCCCGCGCCGCCGCCGATCCCCCGGCGCTCGGCCGCAACCCCTTGCGCCTGGCCATGGACGCCACGGTCCTGCTCGACATCGTCGCCGACGCCATGGCCGGGGCGGTGGGGGAGGGGCCGATCCACGTCCGCCTGGCGCGGGCGTGGGGCCAGGATCCGGTCGGTCCCGCCGCCGATCTGATCCGCAGAGCCCTGGTGGTCACCGCCGACCACGAGCTCAACGCCTCGACCTTCGCCGCCCGGGTCGCCGCCTCCACGGGAGCATCGCTGGCCGCCAGCGCGCTGGCCGGCCTGGCCGCCCTCTCAGGCCCGCGGCACGGCGGGGCGACGACGGCGACGCGCACCTTCGCCGAGGACGCCGCCCGTATGGGGCCCGCCGAGGCCGTCACCGCCCGCCTGCGCGAGGACCGACACATCCCCGGCTTCGGCCATCCGCTCTACGCGGGCGTCGACCCCCGCGCCCACGCTCTGCTGGCCCACTTCCGGCCCCCCGGGCCGCTCGCCGACCTTGCCGCCGCCGTGCGCGAACAGACCGGCGAGGCGCCCAATATCGACTACGCCCTGGTCGCCCTGGCCGAAGCTCACGGCCTGCCCGTCGAGGCCCCCTTCGCCCTGTTCGCCGTCGCCCGCTGCGCCGGCTGGATGGCCCACGCCATCGAGCAGTTGCAGACCAGCGCCATCATCCGCCCACGGGCGCGCTATGTCGGACCGGAGCCGGAATGACCTTCCCTCCCCTTTATGGGGAGGGTGGCTCCGAGCAGGGCGAGGAGACGGGTGGGGAGGCCGCCAACTCAGCATTCCCCACCCTTCGCCGGCTGGCGCCGGCTCGTCCCTCCCCATGAAGGGGAGGGAAAGATAGCCTTAAGCCATCGCCTCCGACGCCACGTCGGTCAGGGCGTGGTCCAGGCGGCTCAGCATCTCCTTGGGGCAGACCTGCCAGAAGCGGCCGACATGCAGGTCCCAGTTGCGCAGGATCTCCTCGGCGTAGGCCGAGCCGGTCTCGTGGAAATGCTCCTCGACCAGGCCCCGGAGCACACCCTCCCAGTGCGCCGAGGCGATCCGCTGCAGGACGACGCTGTCGCCGTTCACCAGGCTCGGGACCTGGCCGTCCGCATCCAGCAGGAAGGCCATGCCGCCGGTCATGCCGGCCGCGAAGTTGAAGCCCATCGGCCCCAGCACCACCACCGTCCCGCCGGTCATATACTCGCAGCCGTTGGCGCCGCAGCCCTCCACCACGGCTGTGGCCCCGGAGTTGCGCACCGCGAACCGCTCGCCGGCCAGGCCCGCCGCGAACAGCCGCCCTGACGTCGCGCCGTAGAGCACCGTGTTGCCGAGCAGCGCATTGGTCTGGGCGGCCGCCAGGTGCGGCGCCGGGCGGATGACGATGGTGGCCCCGGACAGGCCCTTGCCGACGTAGTCGTTGGCCTCGCCGGTGAGCTCCAGGCGCAGGCCCTGGACGGCGAACGCCCCCAGGCTCTGGCCGGCCGAGCCCTTGAGCTGTACGGTCAGGTGGCCGGGCGCGAGGCCGGTCATCCCGAACTTGCGCACGATGTGCGACGAGGTCCGCGAGCCGATCGCCCGCGCCGTGTTCTGCACCGTGTAGGTGAGCTGCATCTTCTCGCCCCGCTCGAGCATCGGGGCGGCGTCCCGCACGATCTGGGCGTCGAGGGTGTCGGGCACCTCGTTGCGGCCCTCCACGACGCAGTACGACGGGTTGGTTCCCGGGTCGGCCTTGGCCAGGATCGGGTTCAGGTCCAGGTCGTCCAGGTGCTCGCCGCCGCGGGAGACCTGGGTCAGCAGGTCCGAGCGGCCCACGATCTCCTGCAGCGAGCGGAAGCCCAGGCTGCTGAGGATCTCGCGCACCTCCTCGGCGATGAAGGTGAAGAGGTTGATCACCTTCTCCGGGGAGCCGGTGAACTTCTCGCGCAGGCTCGCATCCTGGGTGCAGACCCCCACCGGGCAGGTGTTGGAGTGGCACTGGCGCACCATGATGCAGCCCATGGCCACCAGGCTGGCGGTGCCGATGCCGAACTCCTCGGCGCCCAGCATCGCGGCGATCACGATGTCGCGGCCGGAGCGCATGCCGCCGTCGGCCCGCAGCCGCACCGAGTGGCGCAGGTTGTTCAGGGTCAGCACCTGGTTGGCCTCCGACAGCCCCATCTCCCAGGGCGCGCCGGCGTGCTTGATCGAGGTCTGCGGCGACGCGCCGGTGCCGCCCACGTGGCCGGCGATCAGGATCACGTCGGCCTTGGCCTTGGCGACGCCGGCGGCGATCGTGCCGATGCCGGTCATGGACACCAGCTTCACGCAGACCCTGGCGGTCGGATTGATCTGCTTCAGGTCGTAGATGAGCTGCGCCAGATCCTCGATGGAATAGATGTCGTGGTGCGGCGGCGGCGAGATCAGCGTCACCCCTGGCGTGGCGTGCCGCAGCCGGGCGATCAGCTCGGTGACCTTGAAGCCGAACAGCTGGCCGCCCTCGCCGGGCTTGGCGCCCTGGCTGACCTTGATCTCGATCTCGCGGCACTGGTTCAGGTATTCGGCGGTCACCCCGAACCGGCCCGAGGCGATCTGCTTCACCGCCGAGTTGGGGTTGTCGCCGTTGGGCAGCGGCTTGTAGCGCTCGGAATCCTCGCCGCCTTCGCCGGACACCGACTTGGCCCCGATCCGGTTCATGGCGATGTTCAGCGTCCCGTGCGCCTCGGGGCTGAGGGCGCCCAGGCTCATCCCCGGCGTGACGAACCGCTTGCGGATCTCGTTGACGCTCTCGACCTCGTCGAGCGGGGCGGGCTTCAGCGGCGAGCGCCAGGCCAGCAAGTCGCGCAGCTGGATCGGCGGCCGGCTGGTCACGCCCTCCACGTAGCGCTGGTAGGTCGCATAGTCGCCGGTGTCGCACGCCCGCTGCAGGGCGTGGATCATCCGCGCCTCGAAGGCGTGCCGCTCTCCGCTGGCGCGGGCCTTGTAGAACCCGCCCACCGGCAGGACCACGGCCGCCGGGCTCCACGCCCGCCGGTGCAGCTCCAGCCCCTTGGCCTCCAGCCCGGCCAGGCCGATGCCGGAGATGCGCGAGGACATGCCCGGGAAGAACTCCGCCGCCATCGCCCGCGACAGGCCCACCGCCTCGAAGTTGTAGCCGCCCCGGTAGGACGAGATCAGCGATATCCCCATCTTCGAGAGGATCTTCAGCAGGCCGCCGTCGATGGCCGCCTTGTGATTGCGGCAGAGGTCGCCGACGCCGGCCTGTCCGGTCAGTCCGCGTTCCATGCGGTCGAGGAAGCTCTCCTGCGCCAGGTAGGCATTGACCACCGTGGCCCCCACGCCCACCAGCACCGCGAAATAGTGAGTGTCCAGGCACTCGGCCGAGCGCACGATCAGCGACACGTAGGAGCGCAGGCCCTTGGCCACCAGCCAGGCGTGGACCCCGCCCGTCGCCAGGATCATCGGCATCGCCACCCGCTCGGGGCCGGAGCCCTCGTCGGTCAGGACGATGGTGGAGCAGCCGCGCAGGGCCGCGTCCTCGGCCTCGGCGCGGATGCGGTCGAGGTTGGCGCGCAGGGCGTCGCCGGCCCGCGCCTCGGGCGCCGGGATCGGCGTCGTGCAGTCGATCACCGCCACATTGCGCTCGCCGATCAGGCCGGTGATGCGCGCGTACATCCCGTTGGTCAGCACGGGGCTGTCCAGCACGAAGACGTCGGTCTGGGTCTCGTCCTGGGCCAGGATGTTGCCCAGGTTCTTGAACCGGGTCTTCAGGCTCATGACGCCCGATTCCCGCAAGCTGTCGATCGGCGGGTTGGTCACCTGGCTGAAGTTCTGCCGGAAGAAGTGCGACAGGGGGCGGTAGCCGTCCGACAGCACCGCCAGCGGCGTGTCGTCCCCCATCGAGCCGACCGCCTCCTTGCCTTCCTCCACCATGGGGGCGAGGACCATCTCCAGGTCTTCCAGCGTCAGGCCCGCAGCCGCCTGCCGGCGCACCAGCTCCTCGCGGCCGTACATGCGCGGCTCGGGGCCCGGCCCGACCGCCTCGTCCAGCTCGACGATATTGCCGAGCCACTGGTCGTAGGGGTGCAGGCCCGCCAGCCGGTCGATGATCTCCTCTTCGCCGTAGAGCCGGCCCTCGGCTAGGTCGACCGCCAGCATCCGGCCCGGCGCGATGTGCGCCTTCTTGACGATCCGGGCGTCGTCGACCCGGCACATGCCGGCCTCCGAGCCCATGATGATCAGGCCATCGCTCGTATAGGCCACGCGCAGGGGCCGCAGGCCGCTGCGGTCCTTGCCCGCCACCACCCAGCGCCCGTCGGTGGCGCAGATCGCCGCGGGCCCGTCCCACGGCTCCATCACCGCGTTGCAGTAGGAATAGAGCGCCCGGTGCTCCGGCTTGATCTGGTCCCGCGGCCGGGCGGTCCAGGCCTCGGGGATCAACAGGGTCTTGGCCATCGGCGCGTCGCGCCCGGCCCGCACCAGCACCTCGAAGGTGTTGTCGAGGTCCGATGAGTCCGAGCCGCCCGGCGCGATCACCGGCTTCACGTCGTCGCCCATCTCGCCGAACGCGTCCGCGGCCATGCGGATCTCGTGGCTCTTCATCCAGTTGCGGTTGCCCTTGCGGGTGTTGATCTCGCCGTTGTGCGCCAGCATCCGCAGCGGCTGGGCCAGCCGCCACTCCGGGAAGGTGTTGGTGGAGTAGCGCTGGTGGAAGATCGCCACCGCCGCCGTGAACCGCTCGTCGGTCAGGTCCGGATAGAAGGCGTCGATGTGCTGGGCCAGGAACATGCCCTTGTAGATCAAGGACCTCGCCGACAGCGAGCAGACGTAGAAGCCCGGCAGGTTGGCCGCCGCCACCCGCTTTTCGATCCGCTTGCGGCAGAGGAACAGGGCGCGCTCCAGCGCCTCGCCCTCCAGCCCCTTGGGGGGCGCCAGCATGATCTGCTCGATCTCCGGCCGGGTGGCGGCGGCCTTCTCGCCGATCACCCGGGTGTCCGTCGGGACCTGCCGCCAGCCATAGATGTAGAAGCCGAACCGCAGCGCCTCGGCCTCGACGATGGTCCGCGCCGCCTCCTGGGCGGCCAGGTCCGTGCGCGGCAGGAAGATCTGCCCCACGGCGATCGGGCCGGGCCGCAGCTTGTGGCCCATCCGCGTCACCTGGTCGGCGAAGAAGTCCTGCGGTACGCCCACCAGCACCCCCGCCCCGTCGCCGGTCTTGCCGTCGGCGTCCACCGCGCCGCGGTGCCACACCGACTTCAGCGCCCGGATCGCCAGCTCCACCACCTCGCGGCGCGGCTTGCCGTCCACCGCGCAGACCAGGCCCACGCCGCAGGCGTCGTGCTCCTGTTCGGGATCGTAGGCATGGGCGTCCGTCAGCAGCGTCCGGTTGGCGAGGTAGCGTTCGATTTCTTCCATCGCGGTCACTCCGCCGCCATCGCCGCTGTCGCGGCCTGGCCTTCCAGGTAGCGGCGCATCGCCTCGGCGGCGTCGCGGCCGTCGCGGATCGCCCACACCACCAGCGAGGCGCCGCGGACGATGTCGCCGGCGGCGAACACGCCGGGGATCGTGGTCATCAGCGTCTTGAAGTCGGCTTTCACCGTGCCCCAGCGGCTCACCGCCAGCTCGGGCGCGCCGAACGCCGTCGGCAGGTCCTCCGGGTCGAACCCCAGGGCCTTGATCACCAGGCCGGCCGGCAGGTCGAAGTCCGCGCCCGCCATCTCCTCCGGCGCCTGGCGTCCCGAGGAGTCCGGCGGGCCCAGCCGCATGCGCGCGGCGCGCACGCCGGCCGCCTGCGAGGCCTCGCCGGTCACCGCCCGCGGCGCCGCGAGCCATTCGAACACCACGCCCTCCTCCTCGGCATGGGCCACCTCGCGGGCGGAGCCCGGCATGTTGGCCTTGTCGCGCCGGTAGAGGCAGGTGACCGACGCCGCGCCCTGGCGCACGGCGGTGCGGACGCAGTCCATGGCGGTGTCGCCGCCGCCCACCACCACCACGTCGCGTCCGGCGGCGTCCAGGTGGCCGGAGTCGAACTCGGGGACCTCGTCGCCAAGGCCCTTGCGGTTGGAGGCGGTCAGGTAGGCCAGCGCCGGCACGACGCCGTGCGAGCCCGCGCCCGGCGTGGTGAGCTCCCGGGCGGCGTAGACGCCGGTGGCGATCAGCACCGCGTCGTGGCGCTGGCGCAGCTCGGCCAGGCTCGCGTCGCGGCCGACCTCGAAGGACAGTCGGAACTCGATTCCGCCGGCCGCCAGCCGCTCGGTGCGCCGCGCCACGACATGCTTTTCCAGCTTGAAGCCGGGGATGCCGTAGATCAGCAGCCCGCCGGGCCGGTCGTGCCGGTCGTAGACGGTGACCGCATAGCCCAGCTCGCGCATCCGCTCGGCGGCCGCCAGGCCCGCCGGCCCCGCGCCGACGATCCCCACCGACTGGCCGCGGTCGGGCCCGGGGACCAGGGGCTGGACCCAGCCTTCCTCCCAGGCCTTGTCGGAGAGGTAGCGTTCGACGGAGCCGATGGTCACGGTGCCGTGGCCCGACTGCTCGATGACGCAATTGCCCTCGCACAGCCGGTCCTGCGGGCAGATCCGGCCGCAGATCTCCGGCATGGCGTTGGTCGCCTGCGACAGGGCGTAGGCCTCCTGCAGCCGGCCCTCGGCGGTCAGCCGCAGCCAGTCGGGGATGTTGTTGTGCAGCGGGCAGTGAGTCTGACAGAACGGCACCCCGCATTGCGAGCAGCGCGAAGCTTGCTCCGCCGCCTTGGCGTCGATGAAATCCGCATAGATCTCGTGGAAGTCGCCGGTGCGCGCCGGCGTCGGCCGCTTGGCCGGCGTCGTCCGCGCCACGCTGGTGAATTTCAACATCCGCTCGGCCATGGCCCGCTCCTTCTGGCGCGCCCATAACGAGTTTACAGAGCCGTGAATAGATTATAGTACAAGAACAGTACTAGTTACGTCGTCTGACCAGCTGGCGCCCAATCGGCGGTCACGCGGCGCCCCGATTAAAGTCCTGTTTATGGATTAACGGCGCATTTACCCTCTTCGCCCTCTTTGAGGGCTTCCCCGGACCAAGGAGCGCCTCCCGTGTCGGATTGGATCTACGCCATCATCCTTGGGGTGGTGGAGGGGCTCACGGAGTTCATCCCGGTCTCGTCCACCGGCCACCTGCTCCTCGCCAAGAGCCTGCTCGGCCTGCCGCCGGGCTTCTGGGACACCTTCGTGGTGCTGATCCAGTTGGGCGCCATCCTGGCCGTGGTGGCGCTCTATTTCGCCCGGCTGTGGAAGGTGCTCGTGGGTTTGCCGAAAGATCCGGCGGCGCGGCGCTTTGCGATCGGGGTGCTGATCGCTTTCCTTCCCGGCGCGGTCGCGGGCCTGCTGCTGCACGACCTGATCAAGACGGTGCTGTTCGAAAGCCCGCGCCTGATCTGCGTCTCGCTGGTGCTGGGCGGGGTCGTGCTGTTGCTCATCGACCGCTATGCGCCGCCGCCGCGCCAGCACGACGCCATGCAGCTGCCCTGGCTGACCGCCCTCGGCGTGGGTCTCTTCCAATGCCTGGCGCTGATCCCGGGGGTCTCGCGCTCCGGCGCCACCATCGTCGGCTCCATGCTGCTGGGCGTGGAGAAGCGGGCGGCCGCCGAATTCTCCTTCTTCCTGGCCATCCCCACCATGCTGGGCGCCTTCGTCCTCGACGCCTGGGAGAACCGCCACGCCCTCGACATGGCGCACGCCGGGACCATCGCCGTGGGCTTCGTGGTCTCGTTCCTGGTGGCCCTGGTGGTGATCCGCTGGATGCTCGACGTGGTCACCAAGCGCGGCTTCGCCCTGTTCGGGTGGTGGCGCATCCTGATCGGCGGCGCGGGCCTGGCCTGGCTGGCGATGCGCTGAAGTCGCTTTAGGCCCCGTCGCCGGTGGCCAGCCAGCGGGCGCACTCGGCGCCCAGCTTCTCCACCGCCATCCGCTCGTAGGCGGCGCTTTCCTCGGGGCTGAGCACGTCGCGCCAGCGGCCGTTGACGCCCTTGTTGATGAAGGTCTTCGCCCCCTCCTCGAAGATCGCCCCACCCAGCGGCGACACTTGCTCGGCGTGGGCTTTCATGTAGTCGAAGGTGCAGTGCTCGATGAGCGCCGGCCAGCGCGCCGGCGCGATCTCGATCTCCAGGAAATCGGCGATCGACCGCATCTGGCCGGGCAGGTCCGCCTTGAGGTTCTGGAAATGCACCAGCTTCGCGTTCGGGGCGTGGCGGGCCGCCCACCAGCTGGCGATGTTCTCCCAGAACGGCCAGAACGGCTGGCCGTCCTGCTCCAGCCAGGTGCGGAAATAGCGTCGGATGTCGGGATCGGGCCGCTCGATCGGCGGGCCCACCCGGCCGGGGGTGTCGTTGAGGGCGTCGTACCAGAACTGGTTGGCCCCCGCGTGGTGGTTGTAGAGGCTCCACAGCACGTCGCGCCCGTCACGGCCGACATAGATGTACCTGGCCTTGGGCGACATCACGAGCGCGTCGGTCGGCAGGTGGGTCTTGATGATCCGCCGGTGGGTCTGGGCGGCGAGCTTGGCCTTGGTGTCCGGCGGCATGATCCGGAGGTCGAGCCAGGGCGAGATCTCGTGGATCGAGACGCCCTCGTCGCCCTGGAACACCAGCTGGCCGACGATCTGCTGGGTCCAGGTGGTGCCCGACTTGGCGTAGGTGCCGACGATGATGTCGTCGTCGCGGAACGCGAAGTCGTTCCAGAGAGTCGAATCCATGTGGTGGTTGTGCAGCTCGCGGGTCTTGCGCGGCGTTGCGGTTGCGACGTCTGTCATCCCGGTCCCCTTGCGGCGAACGTTCCAGGGCCCCGCCTCAGGCGGGAACGATACGCTCTTCCTGGTCGGCGAACTGGCCGCCCTTGCGGTAGCGGTAGAGGTAGAGCGGCAGCACCGCCTCCAGCGTCGTGGGCGTGACGCCCAGGTCCGCCAGGCCCGGATAGGCGCCGCTCACCACATTGTCGGCCTTCAGCAGCGTCACCTGGTCGGAGGTCAGCGGCGGGGGCAGGCCCAGCGACGCGGCGACATCGCCGGCCGAACCCATCAGGCCGGCGATGGGGAAGGGAATGGGGATCAGGGCGCGGCGGCGATGGATCTCGCGCAGGGTCATCTCCATCAGCTCGCGGAAGCTGAACCGCGCCGGTCCGCCCAGTTCGTAGGTCTGGCCGTCGGCGGCGGGGTCGGCGAGGATCCGGGCGAAGGCCTTGGCCACGTCGCCGACGAACACCGGCTGGAACAGGGTCCTGCCGCCACCGATCAGCGGCAGGGCGGGGGACAGCACGGCCATGCGGGCGAAGCGGTTGAAGAAGCCGTCCTCCGGACCGAAGACGATGGAGGGGCGCACGACCACCGCGCGCGGGAAAGCGGCGCGCGCCTCGGCCTCGCCCAGGGCCTTGGTGCGGGCGTACTTGGAGGGCGAATCCGGGTCGGCGCCCAGGGCCGACATCTGCACCAGCCGCTCCACGCCCGTGTCGGCGGCGATGGTCGCCACGGTGCGCGCGCCCATGGCGTGCAGGGTCTGAAAGCCCTGGCGGCCGCTCTCGTAGAGCACCCCCACCAGGTTCACGGTCGCCGTCGCCCCCTGCAGCGCGCGGCGCACCGAGGCCTCGTTGCGGATGTTGGCCTGGACGATGTCGATCTGGCCCACGTCGCCGTGCAGGCGCATCTCGTAGGCCAGGTTCGGCTGGCGCACCGCCACCCGGATCCGCCAGCCCTGCTTGGCCAGCGCGCGGACCACCTGGCTTCCCACGAAGCCGGAGCCGCCGAAGATGGTCACAAGGTTCTGCATGGCCGATCCGGTCCTCACGCTCGGTGCGCGCCCAGCGGATAGACGATGCGCCGCCGCGCCGCAATGTGACGCGCAGGATACGGCGACGTTGACCCCGCCCGGCCGGCGCCATATGTAGCCGCCTCCCGATCCGAAGGACCGGGCCCAGGTGGCGGAATTGGTAGACGCGCTGGCTTCAGGTGCCAGTGGCTTAACGGCCGTGAAGGTTCGAGTCCTTTCCTGGGCACCATCTGCGGGGGGCGCCGCTTTCGAACCCCGATGGGACGTGCGAGGCTGGCGGCCCAGATGGGGTCGCGATCGTCGGAGCGAACTTGACGAATTTCCTGCATGAGGGCGACCTGCCGGACGGCGCGCTCGCCGGCGCTGCGGCTGTGGCGGTGGATTCCGAGACCATGGGCCTGCGGATCGGACGCGACCCGCTCTGTGTGGTGCAGCTCTCCGACGGCGGCGGTGACGCCCACCTGGTGCAGCTTCGCCGCCCGGCCTACGACGCCCCCAACCTCAAGCGCCTGCTGGCCGATCCGGCGGTGCTGAAGATCTTCCACTTCGGCCGCTTCGACATCGGCATGTTCCACCGCCACCTCGGCGTCGTCACGGCCCCGGTCTACTGCACCAAGATCGCCTCCAAGCTGGCGCGCACCTACACCGACCGGCACGGGCTGAAGGACGTGGTGAAGGAACTGCTGGGGATCGACCTGTCTAAGGCCCAGCAGAGCTCCGACTGGGGCGCGGCCAAGCTCAGCGACGAGCAGCTGGCCTATGCCGCCACGGACGTCCTGCACCTGCACGCCCTGCGCGTCCGCCTGGACGAGATGCTGGCCCGCGAGGGCCGCGACGGCCTGGCCCGCGCCTGCTTCGATTTCCTGCCCCACCGCGCGCTCCTGGACGTCGCCGGCTGGGAGGACGTCGACATTTTCGCCCACGCCTGACCGCATGGCCGCCACAGGCGCCTCCGTCCTCTCGCCGACCCTGCAGCGCCGCGGGTTCGAGCGCTGGCGTCGCCGCTCGCGGCTGATCCGGCGCCTGAGGGTGCTGCTGCCGGTGCTGATCGCCGCGATCTTTGCGGGCCTGGTGGCCCAGGTCGCCCACCACACGCTCACCGCCAAGGCCCAGCAGGAGGAGGCGGAGGGGCCGATCCGGCTGGCCAATCCGCGCTTCGTCGGCCGCGACGGCCGCGGCCGCGCCTTCGTGCTCACCGCCCAGGCCGCCGTGCGCGACGAGCGCGACTTCCAGCGGGTGATCCTGCTGCGCCCGACCCTGGTGATCGACGAGGGCGGCGAGAACCCCCTCCGGCTCACCTCCCAGTCCGGCGTCTACCACGAGGCCACGCGCAAGCTGCAGCTCACCGGCGGGGTGCGGCTTTCCAGCCCGCAGACGGCCTTCGACACCGCCGCCTCGCTCTATGACACCAAGTCCGGCGTGCTGGTCGGTTCAGGCCCTATTCAGGGCTCAGGGTCCCTTGGAGAAATCAGCGCGAAGTCCTATGGCGTGTACGACAGGGGCGGCCGCGTGATCTTCAAGGGGGGCGTGCGCGCCCGCATGGATTCCAAGTAGGCCTGAGATGGTGATGACGAGGTTGGCGACGATGACCCGGGGGACGGCGGCGCTGATCCTGGCCTTGCTGGCCACGCCCGCGGCGGCGCAGATCGCCCAGAACTCCGACGCGCCCGTCGACCTTACCGCCGACGAGCTGGAGGTGGTCAACGCCCAGTGCCTGGCCATCTGGCGCGGCGCGGCGGAAGCGCTGCAGGACACTTCGCGCCTGCGCGCCGACGTGCTGAAGATCTACAATCGCCCGGGCGCCGCGGGAAAGTCGGGAACCACCGGATCCAACTGCGGCGGGGTCCAGAAGATTGAAGCCCAGGGCAACGTCTACTACGTGACGCCTCAACAGCGCGTCCGCGGCGACGTGGCCACCTACGACAAGGTCAGCGACACCATCGTCATGACCGGCGACGTGGTGGCCGTGCAGGGCAAGAACGTGTTGCGCGGCGAGAGGATGATCATCCACGTGAAGTCCGGCGAGGCGCAGATGCAGACCAATGCGAAGGGCCGGAACACGCCCGGCCGCGTGCGCGGGGTCTTCTATCCCAGCGACAAGCAACCGGCGGCCCAGCCCGCCCCAGGCAAGTGAACCTCCTCTTGAAACCGGAAAAGATCGCCGCCGCGCGGCCGCCCCCGCCGAGCGAGGGGCTGGTCGTCGACAACATCGGCAAGTCGTTCCGCGGCCGGCCGGTGGTGAAGGGCGTCTCGCTGACCCTGGGCCGCGGCGAGGTCTCCGGCCTCTTAGGCCCCAACGGCGCCGGCAAGACCACCTGCTTCTACATGATCACCGGCCTGATCCCGGTGGACTACGGCTGCATCTTCCTGGACGGCGAGAACATCACCGAACAGCCCATGTACCAGCGCGCCCGCATGGGCCTGGGCTACCTGCCGCAGGAGACCTCGATCTTCCGCGGCATGACGGTGGAGCAGAACGTCATGGCGGTGGTGGAACTGCGCGAGCGCAATTCGCAGCGCGCCCGCGACACCGTCACCGAGCTCCTCGAAGAGCTGCACATCGAGCACCTGCGCAAGGCGCCCGCCAACTCCCTGTCCGGCGGCGAGCGGCGGCGGGTGGAGATCGCCCGGGCGCTGGCCAGCGAGCCCTCGTTCATGCTGCTGGACGAGCCCTTCGCCGGCATCGACCCGCTGGCCATCGCCGACATCCGCGAGGTGATCTCGTACCTCAAGAAGCGCGGCATCGGCATCCTGATCACCGACCACAACGTGCGCGAGACGCTCGACATCATCGACCGCGCCTCGATCATCCACGCCGGCCAGCTGCTGTTCGAGGGCAAGCCGGAGGACGCGGTCGACGACCCGGAAGTCCGCCGCGTCTACCTGGGCGACCGGTTCGCGCCGCTGGACTAGTGGAAATCCCTCCCCTTCATGGGGAGGGTGGACGCGGTCCCCGGGTCCGACCGAAGGTCGACCCGAGGATGAACTCCGCCGCGGACGGGTGGGGAAGCCCAGCAGCTCAGCGATTCCCCACCCTTCGCCGGCCTTCAGCCGGCTTGCCCCTCCCCATGAAGGGGAGGGAAAGCGCCTACTCCACCGCCAGGATGATGTGCGGCGCCTTCACCAGCGCCGTCACCGCATCGCCCACCGCCAGCTCCAGCGCCTTCGCGCTCTCCAGGGTGATCGACGCCGTCAGGGTCTTGCCGCCGCCGATGTCCACGGCGATCTCGCTCGCCACCGCCCCGTCCTCGCGGTGGCTCACCACGCCGGGGATCTGGTTGCGCGCCGAGGTGCGCAGGTTCTCGCCCTTGGCCAGGATCACGAAGCTGGCCTTGATCAGCGCGATGGCCGGCCCGCCGACCGCCAGGCCCAGGTCCTCGATGCTGCGCCGGGTCAGGATGGCGGTGATCTCCACCCCGCCGCCGAGGCTCAAGGTGACCTCGCCGTTCACGGCGCCGGGGGTGACGTGGCTGATGACGCCCCGCAGGGCGTTGCGCGCGCTGGTCCGCATGCCGAGGCTCCAGAACAGGTCGCCGGCGGGGGCGCCGGCCAGCGCCGCCTCCAGCTTGGCGAGGGCGGCGTCGATCTCCCCTTGCACCCGGTGGAAGGCGTCCACAACCGCCCGGCCGCGCGGCGTGACCTTCGCCGCCCCGCCTGAGCGGCCGCCGGGGGCGGCCTCCACCAGCGGGGCGTCGAAGAGGTTGTTCAGCGCCTGCAGGACGTCCCAGGCGCCCTTGTAGCTGAGGCCCAGCTTCTTCGCCGCGGCGCTGATCGAGCCCAGCTCGCCCACCGCTTCCACCAGGGCGATGCGCTCCAGCCCCACCCGCGGCGCGGTCCCGCGCTTGAGGACCAGGGAGGCGTTCAGGTCGGGCTTGGCGGACATGGCGCAATCCTTCCCGCGGTCGGCCGCTTCCCGCAACCCGCACGCTGCGGCTTGACCCGTTATGTAGTCAAGTTACATATCGAAGTTCGGGCCGCAAAGCGGCGGCGGACGGGTGGGGGACAAATCGAACATGGCGCGAAGAAAACCTCTCGCTGTCGCGCTGGGGCTGGCGGCGTGCGCCAGCTGGGCCGCCACGGCGGCGCAGGCGCAGGCTGCGGGGCCTGATCCCCGCGACGCGCGCATCGAGACGCTGGAACGCCAGGTGCAGGCCCTGATGGCCAAGGTCGACAGCCTGGAGGCCAAGGCGGCCGAGGCCGCGCCCGCGCCCGCCGCGCCGCCGGTGATCAACCTGCCGCCCCCCGGGCCGCCCGCGCCGGCGCAGTTCCCCTCGGCCGGCGGGGCCACCATCACCGCCGGCAAGCCGCAGATCGCCAGCGCCGACGGCCGCTTCGTCGCCAACCTGCACGGCGTCATGCAGTTCGATGCCGCCGACTATTCCCAGAGGACGCCGGGCCCGACCGCCGCCGACTTCCGGCGTGGCGCGGCGGCGGCCGACACCGCCCACGCCCGCGACCTGTCCTCCGGCACGAACTTCCGCCGCGCCCGCATCGGCGTCGACGGCAAGGCGTTCGGCGACTGGGACTACAACCTGCTGTTCGAGTTCGGCGGGGCCGGCGAGGAGGACGCCGGCCACATCCAGGAAATGTGGGTGCAGTACTCCGGCCTGAAGCCGTTCCGCTTTCGCGTCGGCGCCTTCCCGCCGTCGATCGGGCTGGAGGACCAGGCCTCCACCAACGGCGCGCTGTTCCTCGAGCGGCCGGCCATCGCCGACATCGCCCGCAGCCTGGCGGGCGGCGACTTCCGCGAGGCGGTCCAGGTCACCGCCGCCGGCCAGCGCTGGTATGTGAACGGCGCCGTCACCGGCCGGGTCGTGGGCGTGGTCAATTCCCAGGCGACGGGGGTCGCCCAGCCGTTCGACAGCCCGCTCGGCCTGATCGGGCGGGCGGTGTTCACGCCGCTGCTGGGCGACGACTACCTGCTGAACGTGGGCGTGCACGGCAGCTACGCGGCCCGGCCCGTGGATTCCGGCGGCCCGGACACCGCCGCCGGCGCCGTCCGCTACGGCGTCACCTTCCAGGAGCGGCCGGAACTGCGCGTCGACGGGACCCGGCTGATCTCCACCGGCGCCATCAACGCCGACCACGCCAGCACGCTTGGCCTGGAGGCCGCCGCCCAGTGGGGAAGCTTCTTCCTGCAGGGCGAGTACGAGCGGCTGGAGATCGAGCGCCTGGGCGCGGCGGTGGGCGTCTCGGACCCGAAGTTCGAGGGCTACTACCTGGAGGGCTCGTACCTGCTCACCGGCGAGCGGCGGCGCTTCAACCCCGGGACCTTCGCCTTCGACGCCCCGCCGGTGGACCACCCCTTCAGCCTGGCGGACGGGACCTGGGGCGCATTCGAGATCGCCGGGCGCTATTCGCGGGCGGACCTGGACCACCACCAGGGCGCGGCTGGAACCGCGCCCACGGCCGATGCGGTGCGCGGCGGCGAGCAGCGGATCGTCGCGGCGGGGTTCAACTGGTTCCCGAACACCTTCGTGCGCTTCATGCTCGACTATCAGGACGTCCGCATCCGCCGGCTGTCGCCCTCGGCGGCGACCTTCTCCACGCCGGCGGGCGCGCAGGTGGGCCAGCACTACCACGCCGTCTCGTTCCGTTCGCAGTTCGCCTTCTGACCGGAGATCCCGCATGATCACGCGACGCCTTCAGATGCTCGGGCTGGCGGGCCTGGCCGCCCTGGCGGCGCTGTTCGCCCCGCCCGCGCTCGCCGCCGACACCCAGGTGGCGGTGGCCGCCAACTTTACCGAGCCGGCCAAGGAGATCGCCGCCGCCTTCAAGACCGCGACGGGGCACAATGCGATCCTCAGCTTCGGATCCTCGGGCCAGTTCTACGCCCAGATCGCCCGTGGCGCGCCGTACGAGGTCTTCCTCTCCGCCGACGCCGACCGGCCCAAGCGGGCCGAGCAGGACGGCGTCGGCGTGCCCAGGACCCGTTTCACCTACGCCATCGGCCGCATCGTGCTCTTTTCCAAGACCCCGGGGCTGGCGGACGAGGGCGGCGGCGTGCTGAAGAGCGGCAAGTTCGCCAAGCTCGCCATCGCCGACCCGGCGGCCGCCCCCTACGGCGCAGCGGCCGTGCAGACGATGAAGAAGCTGGGCGTCTACGAGGCTGTGAAGCCCAAGATCGTCATGGGGACCTCGATCACCCAGGCCTATCAGTTCACGGCCACCGGCGCGGCGGAATTGGGCTTCGTGGCCCTGTCGCAGGTGATCAAGGAGGAGGGCGGGTCGCGCTGGGTCGTGCCCGCCGCCGACCACGATCCCATCGACCAGCAGGCGATCCTGCTCTATCCCGGCCAGAACAGCGCAGCCGCCAAGGCGTTCATGACCTTCCTGAAGACCCCGACGGCCGTGGCGATCATCAGGCGCTACGGCTACGAGGTGCGTTAGCGCATGGGCGAGGTCGTCTGGACCACGGTCAGGCTGGCGGCCGTCACCACCCTGCTGCTGCTCGTCCTGGCCACGCCGGTGGCCTGGTGGCTGGCGCGCCGCCAGGCCTGGTGGAAGGAGATCATCGCGGCGGTCCTGACCCTGCCGATCATCCTGCCGCCCACGGTGCTGGGCTTCTACCTGCTGATCGCCTTCGCGCCGGCCAGCCCGCTGATGACGCCGCTGCACGCCTTCGGGATCCGCACCCTGGCCTTCACCTTCGAAGGCTTGGTGATCGCCTCGATGGTCTATTCACTGCCGTTCGCGGTGCAGCCGATCCGCAACGCCTTCGAGGCCATGGGGGAGCGCCCGATGGAAGTGGCCGCGACCCTGCGCGCCTCGCCGCTGGACGCCTTCTTCACCGTCGCCCTGCCGATGGCCCGGCGGGGCTTCCTGGCCGCCGCGATCCTGGTGTTCGCCCACACCATCGGCGAGTTCGGCGTGGTGCTGATGATCGGCGGCTCGATCCCCGGCAAGACCGAGGTGCTCTCCATCCGCATCTACCAGCTGGTGGAGTCCCTGAGGTTCGGCGACGCCCACAAGCTGGCGGCCGGGCTGGTGGCGTTCGCCTTCATGGTGCTGCTGGCGATGCTGCTCGTCGACCGCGGCGCAGAACGGCGCCGGCCGCTGTGAGCGAAGGCGTCGAGGGCCGGTTCGCCGGCGCCCTGGGCGGCTTTCGCCTGGAGGCCGAGATCTCGCTTCCCCCGCGCGTCATCACCGGCCTTTCCGGCCCCTCCGGCTGCGGCAAGACCACCCTGATCCGCTGCCTGGCCGGCCTGGCGCGGCTGCCGGGGCGGCTGGTGGTCGACGGCGAGGTCTGGCAGGACGAGCGCCGGTTCCGCCCCGCCCACCGCCGTCCGGTGGGGGTGGTCTTCCAGGAGGCGAGCCTGCTGCCGCATCTGTCCGTGCGCGGCAACCTCGACTATGGCGCCCGCCGCACGGGCGGCGCGTCGCCGGCGGCGCTGGCCGAGGTGGTCGACCTCCTGGGGCTCGGCCCGCTGATGGGGCGCGGGACCGGGCGGCTGTCCGGCGGCGAACGCCAGCGGGTGGCTCTGGGCCGGGCGCTGCTCTCCCGCCCGCGCCTGCTGCTGATGGACGAGCCGCTCTCCAGCCTCGACGCCGCCAGCAAGGCCGAGATCCTGCCCTATCTGGAGCGGCTGCACCGCGCCCTGCCCATGCCGATGCTCTACGTCACCCACGACAGCCGCGAGCTGGGACGCCTGGCCGACGTGGTGCTGCACATGCAGGACGGCCGCATCGCGCCCGCCCCCGACGCCCCGGGGGCTGACGCCGCCCTGGCCGGACTTTCGCCCCAGGCCCGCGACGCCCTGGCGCTCGCCGCCCTGCGCGCCGGCCTGGAGCCGGCGCCGCCATCCGCGGAAACGGTTGACCGGGATCGCAGCCCCGGCGCCTAATTTTCCACCAGCAGGCGAATTTGCGGCGTAAGCTTGACGCTGGCGTCACGCAAGTTCGGCGCCCGCAGCATGCGAACGTTGTAGCGTCCCGGCCGAGCGCGTCGGGTTCGTCGCCGGCGGAGACTGAAAAAACGAGGGGTCTGCATGACAAAACATCTTTCCCGCCGGGCGGCCTTGGCCGCCGGCGCGGCGGCGCTGGCCGTGCTGGCCGCGGCGCCCGGCCTGGCCCTGGCCCAGGCGACCGACCTTTCCGAGGTCATCGTCACCGCCCAGAAGCGGGCCGAGAACATCAACGACGTGCCCGTCTCGGTGACGGCCATATCGGGCGAGAAGCTGGACGTGATCCGCTCCTCCGGCGGCGACATCCGGGTGCTGTCCTCCCGCGTGCCCAGCCTGACCCTGGAATCCAGCTTCGGGCGCACCTTCCCGCGGCCCTATATCCGCGGCCTGGGCAACACCGACTTCGACCTCAACGCCTCGCAGCCGGTGTCCTTCGTCTATGACGAAGTGGTGCTGGAAAGCCCGATCCTGAAGGGCTTCCCGCTGTTCGACATCGACCAGGTGGAAGTGCTGCGCGGGCCGCAGGGCACCCTGTTCGGCCGCAACACCCCGGCCGGCGTGCTGAAGTTCGATTCGGTGAAGCCCAGTCAGACCTTCGGCGGCTACGGCTCGATCTCCTACGGGCGCTACAACACCTGGAACGCCGAGGGCGCCGTGGGCGGGCCCCTCGTCCCGGGTGTCCTGGCCGCGCGCCTGTCGGCCCTGGTGCAGCACCGCGCCGCCTGGATCGATAATCTGTTCACCGGCGAGAAGGACGCCACCGGCGGCTACGACCAGAACGCCGTGCGCGCGCAACTGCTGTTCACCCCGGACGAGGCGTTCAGCGCGCTCCTCAATTTCCACTACCAACGCCTTGACGGTACGCCGCAGATCTTCCGCGCCAACATCATCGACACCGTCGACGGCGGTCTCGTCAGTGGGTTCAAGCGCGACGAGATCGCCCAGGACGCCCAGCCGCGCTCATTCCAGCGGGTGGAGACCACTGGCGCCAACCTGAAGCTCACCTACGACCTCGGCGGGCCGGAGATCACCTCCATCACCGGCTATGAGCACGTGACGACGCTGAGTCACGGCGACATCGACGGCGGCTTCGGCGCCTCCTTCGCCCCGCCGTTCGGGCCTGGCTTCATCCCGTTCCCGTCGGAAAGCGCCGACGGCATGCCCTATCACGCCCAGTGGAGCGAGGAGCTGCGGGTCTCCGGCGACGCCGGCCCGCTCAGCTACACCGTGGGCGGCTTCTACTTCTTCGAGGACGTGAAGATCGACAGCTTCGACTACGCCACCCTCGCCGGCGGCGCGCTCGACGGCTATGCCTACCAGCATCAGAAGACCAAGGCCTGGGCGCTGTTCGCCAACCTCGCCTACAAGCTCGGCGACCAGCTGACTGTCGGCGGCGGCGTGCGCTACTCCAACGACGACAAGAAATTCATCGCCCAGCGGCTGATCTCGCCGATCGGCGGCGGCGCCACCGGCGTGCTGGCGACCGACCCCTCCAGCGACGACGTCAGCTTCAACGTCAACGCCACCTTCGCGGTGAACGACGAGCTCAACCTCTACGCCCGCGTGGCCAAGGGCTATCGCGCCCCCTCGATCCAGGGTCGCCTGCTGTTCGGCGACGGACTCTCCGTGGCCAAGAAGGAGACGCTGATGTCCTACGAGGCGGGGCTGAAGGCCTACGCCCTGGACCGGCGCATCCGCTTCGACTTCTCCGGCTTCTATTACAAGGTCGACGACCTGCAGGTGACCGCGGTCGGCGGCGGCGCCAACTTCAACCGCCTGCTCAACGCCGCCCACGCCGAGGGCTACGGCCTCGAGTTCAACGCCGAGGCCAGGCCCGTCGAGAACCTCGCGCTGACCGCGGGCCTCTCCTACAACCACACCAAGCTGGACGATGCGCTGCTGGCCACCGCGCCCTGCGGCGGCGGCTGCACGGTGCTGGATCCGGCGGGCGCCCTGCCCGGCACCGTCAACATCGACGGCAACCCGCTGCCGAACGCCCCGAAATGGATCGGCAACGTCACCGCCCGCTACGCGATTCCCGCCGGCGACGGGGAATTCTTCGTCTTCACCGACTGGGCCTACCGCTCGAAGATCAATTTCTTCCTCTACCAGTCGGTGGAATTCCAGGACAAACGCCTGCTGGAAGGCGGCCTTCGCGTCGGCTATGCGGCGGACGGCGGCAAGTGGGAGGCGGCGGTGTTCGGCCGCAACATCACCAACGACGTCTCCCTGGAAGGCGGCATCGATTTCGACAACCTCACCGGTTTCGTCAACGATCCCCGCACCTGGGGCGTGGAGGTGAAGACCAAGTTCTAGGTCCCGCGGCCGGATCCGCGGTCGCCTGGACGGGTTAACCTTGACCGTGGTAGGTTGGGCGCAGATTTCGAGCGCTGTTCGCCCAACTCTCCACGGGAAGACATGATCGCGCGGCGGTCTATCTTGAGCGGGTTTTCTGCGGTCGCCGCTGCGCGACCGCTCGAGGCGCTCGCCGCGACCCGATGCCTGCAGCAGGCGGCGTGGGGCTATCGGACCTGCGAAACCGGCGTCGAGCACGGGTTGGTCGAAACCGCCCGGCAGGAGTGCGACAGCTGGTGCTGGGCGGCGTGTATCCAGACCATCTTCGCCGTCCACGGCCGCGCGGTCTCGCAAGAGCAGGTCTCCCGGCGGCTGTTCGGCTCCGACAGGTGCCAAGGCGCCAACATCGAGCAGATCATCGGCGTGATCAGCGGCAATTGGGTCACGGCCAATTCGGTCCCGTTCCGCGCGTCGGCGCGCCTGCTGCCGCGGGCCAGCCTGGCCGTGCAGATCTCGGGCGGTTCGAACGACAATCGCCCCGCCGGCTACATGGACAAGGCCTGGGCCGCGGCGGGCGACACGCGTGAGCTGATCGGTGAGCTCGACGCCGGCCGGCCGCTGATCAACCTGGCGGTGGGGCATGCCACGGTGCTGACCTCGGTCACATATCAGCGCAACGAGCTGCTGCAGGCCGGGCCGGCGCCCATCATCAAGCTGGTCGTCCGCGACCCGTGGAAGGACAACGCGAACCGCCGCGAGCTGACGGTCCGGGAGGTCCAGGGGATGTTCTTCGTGGTGGCCGTATCGGTCAGCTGAGACATGAGGGAGGCGGGACGATGGAGTCGGAACCGGATCGGGGCCAGGAGCCGCGGGCCAAGGCCGATCCTCCGTCCCCCGACGCGCCGCAGCGCCGGGCGCCGGACGCGATCGAGGCCATTGTCGCGGCCCTGTTCATCGTCTTGGCCTTCTACCTGGGCGCACAGGGCGATCTGACCCAGTTCAACTGGCGAACGGTCGCGGTGCTAATCCTCGTCCTGGCGGCGGTGGCGACGCTGGTCCGGTTCTTCACGGAACGGAAGAAGGGGTGAGCGCGACAGCCGCACGTCGAGACCGATTCGGGCGGGCAGGCCGCTTCGGCGGCGCGCGGGCCGCTCCATGACGGCGCAGGTTCCCGACCGGCTGGACTACCGCGGGCGGACCTATCCCCTGTTCGCCAATCCGCTCGAAGACATGCCGGCCGACCGCCGGCCGAGGTTCGTCTCGGACAACACGGCGCTCTGGCGCGGTCACGTGGCGTACTGGGAGATCCTGCAGGACCGCCTCTTCCTCAAGGACCTGAGCGGGACCTTGTGCACGACGGCCGTCGACGACTCGGCGCAGGCGGCGCGATGCGGCGGTCGCCATCGCGGGATGTGCGAGACGCGCGAGGTCCAGATGGCGGATCTGGCCCCCGGGGCGGACGGGCGGCTCGCGGCCGACTGGTTCACGGGTGAGCTGAAGGCGCCGACGGGGAAGCTGCTGGACTATGTCCACATGGGATACGCCTCCCGCTACGCGAGCTATCTGCTCCTCGAACTGAAGGACGGGGTCGTCGTCGGGGCGCGGCAGGTCTCGTCCGGCGACGTCGAGCCGCGCCGTCGCTCGAAGGCGATCGACGCGATGGTCGTGACCGCCGTCATCATGTTCGCCGTGATCGCGGGCGCGAGCGGCGATATTTTCACGCTTCACTGGCCACAGGCCCTGGCGATCGCCCTGGCGCTGATCTGCGTCCTCGCGCTCGCCGGATATTTCCTGAGCCGAACCAATGGGTGACGTGGCGCGGGGGGGTGGCGACGTGGATCTAAAGCGAAGCGTGATGGTGCTGGCGGCCGCCGCGGCGCTGTCGGGACCGGCCTGCGCCCAGGCGCCCGACGCCTTCCTGAACCTTCCGCGGCAGGAAGCGCCGGGCCGGCAGATCGGCTGGTTCGCCAACCAGACCATGGACGCCTTCGTCAAGGCGGTGGAGACCAACAGGCCGGTGATCCTGGTGGTCGGCGACGCCAATTCGAAGTTCACCCAGGCGTTCGCCAAGCAAGTGACGCCCTGTCCCCACCTGAACCAGCTCGCCGGCGCAGCGGTCTTCGCCTACGGCTCGCCCTCGGCGGACGAGTTCGCGCGCCGGATCGCCGTCCACCTCAAGCTGACGGTGTTTCCGACCATCACCGTGCTGGCCCCGCGCACCGATAAGCTCACCGAGCTCTATCGGCTGGAGGGCTTCTTCGACGCCAGGACCGCCGCCGAGGATCTCCGCAAGGCGCTGGTGGCGTCGAACTACGCCAAGGACCTGGCCGCGCCGAAGACCCTGCCCAGCCACTACCTGGCCTATCCGGGCCTGGCGTGCACGCCGCAGGGCGCGAAGCGGCTGGGGTTTCCGACCGACTATTCGCCGGAGCCGTAGGCACGGCCTGGCCGCGGCCTACCGTTTCCGGCCCGCGACATTGGCGAGCCAGGCGGTGATCGCCGCCCACGGCGCCAGGATCGCGGTCCCGCCTTCGGGAAAGATCCTCGACCAGGTGTGGTTGGTGAACAGGATCAGCAGCGCCAGGCCGGCCACGATGATCCCGGCCACCGATGCGGCGTCGACGGCGCTGGCCTCGGCCTCGCCGCGCTGCGCCGCCGCCACGGCGATCCCGACGCCGCCCATCGCTCCGAAGGTCAGCCCGAAGAGGACAGCGCTTTCCCCCGACGGCTTGCCGATCAAGGCGAAGACGATGGCGAACAGGATGGCCGAGGCGATCGCGCCGCCCACTGCGCCGCCCAGCACCAGGAAGAGATCGCCGACCGCCTTGCCCATGACACCCCCCTTGGCCGCAGTCCCTGGCGACCCCGAGACGAGATTAGCATGTCTTCGCGCGTGCCCGCCAAACGCCTGGGCGTTCAGCCCTCGAAGCCCCGGACCACCTCCACCACCGCCGCGCCGTAGCGGTCGATCTTGGCCTGGCCGACCCCGGAGACCGCGGCCAGCGCGTCCAGCCCGCCCGGCCGCCGTGCGGCGATCTCGCTGAGGGTGCGGTCGTGGAAGATCACATAGGGCGGCACGTGCTGGCGCTTGGCCTCGGCGGCGCGCCAGCCCCGCAGCGCCTCGAACAGCGGCTGGTCCGACGGCGACAGCGCCGCTGCGGCCTCGCGGGTGCGCCGGCGCGGGCGGCCGGAGCGGGTGGAGGCGTCCAGCGGCTCGGGCGCCTGGCGCAGCGCCACCCGCCGGTCGCCGCGGTACACCGCCCGCACCCCGTCCGCGTCGCCCAGGCCGATCAGCGGGCGGTTGTCGTTGGGGTCCTCCTTCAAGAGGCCCTCGAAGATCAGCTGCTCCACCAGGTCGCGCCAGCCGGCCGGGCTGTACTCCCGCCCGATCCCGAAGGTGGAGAGGCTGGCTTCGAAGGTCGACGGCTCCTTGGTCTTGCCCAGCAGGTGGTCCACCAGCCGTCCGCGGCCGAACCGCCCGCCCATCCGGTGGACGGCCGAGAGCGCCTTCTGCGCCGCCTCGGTGGCGTCGACGGCCAGCGGCGGGGCCAGGCAGACGTCGCACTGGCCGCAGGCCTCCACGTCCGCCTCGCCGAAATAGCGCCGCACCGCCGCGGCCCGGCAGGTCGCCCCGTTCAGCATGGCGTAGAGCTGGCGGGCCTTGCGCACCTGCACCTGCTTGACGTCGTCGTCCATGTCCCGGGTCTCGATGCGCCGCAGCGCCCAGGACAGGTCCGCCGCCCCATAGAGGGTGATCCCCTCCGCCGGGTCGCCGTCGCGCCCGGCCCGGCCGATCTCCTGCCAATAGGCCTCGATGGCGGCCGGCGGGTCGGCATGGATCACGAAGCGCACGTCCGGCTTGTCCACCCCCATGCCGAAGGCGATGGTCGCCACCATCACCGCCGCGTCCGCCTCCAGGAACGCCTCCAGCCGGTCGGCGCGCACGGTCTTGTCGAGGCCCGCGTGGTACGCGAGCGCCGGCACGCCCGCCTGCTGCAGCGCCTCGGTGAGCCGGTCCACTCCGTCGCGGGAGCCGGCGTAGATCACCCCCGACCGGTTCGGCCGCTCGGCCACCAGCTCCAGCACCCGCTTGCGCCCCGGCCCGGTCTTGCGCTCCGCGGAGAGCTGCAGCTCGGGCCGGGCGAAGCTGGCGACGAACTCGCGCGCGCCGTCGAGGCGCAGCTCGCTCTTGATGTCGTCCCGCGTCCGGGCGTCCGCCGTCGCCGTCACCGCCAGCCGGGGGACGTGCGGAAACACCTCCGCCAGCCGGCCCAGCATCCGGTACTCGGGGCGGAAGTCGTGGCCCCACTGGCTCACGCAGTGGGCCTCGTCGATGGCCACCAGGGCCAGCGGCAGGCGTTGCAGCCGCTCCAGCATCGAGGGCTGCATCAGGCCCTCGGGCGACAGGTAAAGCAGGTCGAGCTCGCCCGCCTCCAGCCGCCGCCAGGTCTCCGTCCGCTCGCGTGGCTCGATGTTGGAATCCAGCCGCGCCGCCGCCACCCCCGACTGCAGCAGCGCCGCCACTTGGTCGGTCATCAGGGCGATCAGCGGCGAGACCACCAGGCCCAGGCCCGGCCGCAGCAGGCTGGGGATCTGGTAGCAGAGGCTTTTCCCGCCGCCGGTGGGCAGCACCGCCATGGCGCTGCGTCCGGCCAGCACCTCGCCGATCACCTCGCCCTGCAGGCCGCGGAATTCGGCGTGGCCGAAGGTGTGGCGCAGGACCTCCCGCGCCTCGTCGAGCGAAGCGGTCATGGGCGGGGGTTATGGGGTCGCGCGGACTCCGGCGGAAGTCGGCTTCGCGATTTTTTCCGCGTCAGGTCAGCGCGGCGACCGCTGTCCGGTCCTGGATGCCGCGCACCGCTTTCAGGAGGCGCAGCGCCGAGCGGTCGTTGAGGCGCGCGGGGTCGAAGGCTTCTCGCTGGGCCAGGGCGTCGAGGATCGCATCGTCGGCCGGGCTCATGCGCCGGGCGCACATGTTCCAGTCGGCGAACTCGCGCGATGGCGCCGGCGCCGCGATGATCACACGGGCCTCCACGTGCCGGGGATCGTTCAGGATGCGCCCGTAGGTGGTCATCACGGCGTCACGGGGCCCCTCCAGCGCCTGCATGAACCATCCGCCGTGCACCAGCAGCAGCCCGGTCACCGAGACGCCCCGGTTGTTGCGGATCGAGGCGCGGATGATCGCGTCCACCGTCTCGTCGAGCGGCTCGTCCGGCGACAGGCGCTGGCGGCTTGCATAGATCAGGCGATGCAGGGTGCGGGCGCCGGAAACGCCATCGAGCTCAAGCGGCATGGAAACCTCGGGACAACGGGTGCTCGCCGCACACTGCGCCCCTACGGATTTCGATTCCGCCAACAGGCTTGGCTAATCCGCCGCCGGCCCGGCGCAGCCCTTGTAGATCTGGCCGGCCACATTCACCTCGGCGCTGAGCGGATAGGCCTTGTCCGACATGCCGTCGGAGCAGGGCTCCTTGCGCAGGGAGGCGACCAGCTTGCCCTCCGCCCAGACCATGGCGTCACCCTCCGCCTGCGGGCCGTCGTTGGGCAGGGAGAGCTTCGTCGCATCCGGCCGTTCGAAGACGATGCTGCGATGGCGGATCGTGAGCGACCAGAAGGGTTCGGTTCCGCGGGCGTCGAGGTCGCCGGTGAACTCGGCCGGGACCGGTGCGGGCGCGGCGGGCGGGGGAGCCGGCGCGGCCGCCGGCGCGGGGGAGGGCGCCGCCGCCGGCTCGGCCGCGGGCGTCCCGTCGTCCGCCCTGGGCTGGCAGGCGCCGAGCACGAGGGCGGCGAGCAGCAGAGAGGGTGAGAAACGCATCGGGCGACCTCGCCAAGAATTCCTGGGGAATGCGAGCCTGCGGGCCGGAGCAAGTCAAGCCGCACCCCTCTCCACCCGGAATCGGGGGGAGAGGATAGGCGAGGGGTAAGCGCGCGACGTCCCGCCCCCTGAGCCGAACCGGCGAATCACGGCTAGACTCCGCCCCGATGCTCCGCCCCGCGCCCCTCACGCTCTACGAGTTCTTCGCCGGCGGCGGCATGGCGCGCATCGGCCTGGGCGAAGCGTTCGCCTGCGCCTTCGCCAACGATTTCGATCCGCTCAAGGCCGCCACCTGGCGCGCCAACTTCACCGACGCCGGGCGGTTCCACGAGGGCGACGTCTGGGCGCTGGACGCCGGCGACCTGCCGGGCCGGGCCGACCTCGCCTGGGCTTCCAGCCCCTGCCAGGACTTCAGCCTCGCCGGGGGCCGGGCCGGGCTGGCGGGCGGGCGCTCCTCGGCCTTCTTCGGCTTCTGGCGGCTGGTCGAGGCGCTGGCCGCGGAGGGCCGCGCCCCGCGCAGCCTGGTGATCGAGAACGTCGGCGGCCTCCTCACCTCGCACGGCGGCGCGGACTTCCGGGCGCTGTGCGCCGCCCTGGCGGCCCAGGGCTACGCCTTCGGGGCCCTGGAGATCGACGCCGCCCGGTTCCTGCCCCAGTCGCGCCCGCGGGTGTTCGTGATCGCCACGCGCGAGCCGCCGTCCGCCGACCTGGCCGGCGACAGCCCGTTCCACACCCGCGCCGTGCGCGCCGCCGCCGCCGCCCTGCCGGCCGACCTCGCCGCCCGCTGGATCTGGTGGCGCGGGCCGCCGCCGCCCGCCCGCAACACCGACCTGGCCGCCCTGCTGGAGCCGGACGAGGCCGTGGCCTGGCGCACGCCCGCCCAGACGGCCCGGCTGGTCTCGCTGATGGCGCCGCTGCACCGCGCGCGCCTGGAGGCCCAGGCGGCGGGCGGCGGCCGGGCCGTCGGCGCCGTCTACCGCCGCACGCGGATGGAGGATGGCCGTCGCACCCAGCGGGCCGAGGTGCGCTTCGACGGCCTGGCCGGTTGCCTGCGCACCCCGCGCGGCGGCTCCTCGCGCCAGACCCTGGTCGTGACGGGCGCAGGCCAGGTGCGCTCGCGCCTGCTCTCCGCCCGCGAGGCCGCCCGGCTGATGGGCCTGCCGGACAGCTACCGGCTGCCGCCCGGCGCCACCGCGGCCCATCACGTGACCGGCGACGGGGTGGCGGTCCCGGTGGTGCGCTGGCTGGCGCAGGAGATCCTGCTGCCGCTGCTGCAGCGAAAAACGGTGCTGGCGGCAGAATAACTGCGCTTAAAAAACCGCCCGGGACGGCCTAGGGTTCGCGTACCGCTGAAGCTCTCCGAGACCCGCCATGGACGCCACCCCAGACAAGGCCTACGACGCCGCCCGCTACAAGCGCGCCGGGCGCGGCAGGGTCTTCGATTCCATCCTCGACACCATCGGCGACACCCCGCTCGTGCGCCTGCCCAGGCTCACCGCGGCGCTGAAGCCGCAGGGCGAGGTGCTGGCCAAGCTCGAGTTCTTCAATCCGATGGCCTCGGTGAAGGACCGCATCGGCGTGGCGATGATCGAGTACCTGGAGGCCAAGGGCCTGCTCACCGCCGGCTCCACCATCGTCGAGCCGACCAGCGGCAACACCGGCATCGCCCTGGCCTTCGTGGCCGCCGCCAAGGGCTACAAGCTCATTCTGGTGATGCCCGAGAGCATGTCGATCGAACGGCGCAAGATGCTGCTGATCCTGGGCGCCAGGCTGGAGCTGACCCCGGCCGAGCGCGGCATGGCCGGCGCCGTCGGCCGGGCCAAGGAGATCGTCGAGGCCACCCCCGGCGCGGTGATGCCGCAGCAGTTCGACAACGCCGCCAACCCGCTGATCCACCGGGTCTCCACCGCCGAGGAGATCTGGAACGACACCCAAGGCGCGGTGGACGTGGTGATCTCCGGCGTCGGCACCGGCGGCACCATTTCCGGCGTCGGCCAGGTGCTGAAAGCCCGCAAGCCCTCGGTGCGCATGGTCGCGGTGGAGCCGGAGTCCTCGCCGGTGCTGTCGGGCGGCCAGCCGGGGCCGCACAAGATCCAGGGCATCGGCGCGGGCTTCGTGCCCTCGATCCTCGACCGCGGCGTCATCGACGAGGTGATCCAGGTCTCCAACGACGACAGCTTCGCCATGGCCCGGCGGGTGGCCCACGACGAGGGGATCCCGGTGGGCATCTCCTCCGGCGCGGCGCTCACCGCCGCCTTCGACGTGGCCTCGCGGCCGGAGATGAAGGGCAAGGTCATCATCGCGATCATCCCCTCATTCGCCGAGCGCTACCTCTCCACCGCCCTCTTCGAAGGGCTGTGACCGACCGCACCGACGTCTATGACGCGGCCAAGCGCTCGGCGGTGATGCGCCAGGTGAAGGGCCGCGACACTGCGCCCGAGAAGCGGGTGCGCAAGCTGCTCACCGGCCTCGGCGCCCGCTACCGCCTGCAGCGCAAGGACCTGCCAGGGTCCCCCGACGTGGTGCTGCCGGGACGGCGGCTGGCGATCTTCGTCCACGGCTGCTTCTGGCACGGCCACGATTGCGCCAGGGGCGCCCGCGTCCCCAAGGCCAACCGCGACTACTGGCTCGCCAAGGTCGCCCGCAACCGCACCCGCGACGCCCGGGTGCGTGGGGAACTCGGCGCGGCGGAATGGCGGGTGGAGACGATATGGGAATGCGAGCTGAAGGCCGAGGCGGCGCTGCGGGAGAGGCTGGCGCGGATGCTGGAGACCTGGCCACTGCTCCCGAAACGTCATCACCGGCCTTGTGCCGGTGATCCATGAACACCGTGGCGCAGATACGTCCTCAGCGGGCGCCTTATCCCCTCAGGCCTCGCGAGGCGCATAGGTCCTTGGCGCAAAGGCCGAAGATCGTGAGGGGTTGCGGCGCGGGCGGATGCACGGCGAGGTCTTCCGCCGCGCGTCCTCGACGAGGTCGGGTTCTCGGCGGGCCGCCGCCAGCGGGGACTTTCGACCCATGGCGGACGTTCAGGTCCGCTACAGGGCGGAGGTGTGCGAGCGCCTGTGCTAGAGCTTCGGCATGTACGTTCGGTTTGTCATTGCGAAGCGAGATGCACAGTCTGGCAGACGGCAGGGCCTGTTTTATGCGGCATACGAGGCCGCTGACCTAGGCACGCTGAGCGCCGATGAGCTCACTGCGCTAGACGAAATTCACGAGTGGTTTGCCAAGAATTTGTCCGAGCCGACGCGAGCGAGCTGGTCGGCAAGGCCACACGCGAAGGGCCAGGCGCTGAGCTGGTTCAGGGAGAGCGCAGTCGCTCACATCTCCAAGATGAGGGCTCTTCAATCTGTGTTGAAGGAGCATGGTGTGTTTGCGGAGGTGCTACGGACTGCTCGACCCGGCTATGTCGTCTACGAAGACGACCATCAGGTGCTTGCATACCCGTTCGCGGATACCCCCACCTGAGCTTATCACCCGATGCCGAACCTCAAGCGGAAGCCGAGTCGTAGATGTCCAGCGAGAGCACCAGTCCGCGCTTGCCGATTTCCGTGAGCATCTCGGCACTAAGGTCCACCCCCTCGTTCCCCACCTCCATGAAAAGACCGCACAACAGGCGAGCTTTGAAACGAGTGGTCAACTCTCGCCAAACGGTGACGTCGCTGTTGAGGCCGCTCAGTAGCTCGCGGATCTGGGCGTCGGGGTCACCGGGCGCGCGTTCGGTTGCGTGGAGCCTCCATGAGCCCGGACGCTGTGGCGTCCTATCATCATCGCCCTTGCGGTAGCGATGCATTGGTTGCACCCCCAGGAAAGCCGTCAATTCGGCGGGGTCTAGCCCATCGCCAAAGAAGCCTAACGACACTTTGGATCGTGCGATTTCCGTCATTGAACCTCCGTCCCAAGCTGGAGCTTCCACTACATGGGCTAATGAGCGCTTTCCACCCCGAACCGCCTTTCGCAGCGTCCGCTCATAAGGACGACGCCAGTGTCCAGCTCACGTGCCGCCAACGGGGAATGCGAGCCGGCTCGTTGAGGGCCTTGGACAAGAGCGGTACGGATTCCCATGGCTGCGCTGTCACATGCCCCTCCCGAAGCACTGCGCCTGGACACGGATGGCGCGCAGCTCATGCGGGCGGCGCTCGATCCAACAACGCTGCGCGAGCTCATCGATGTCTTGGCGGAGCAGCCAGCGGACCAGGCCGGCGTGCGGCTGTTCGGTGTGGCGGGATTGGACGCCTTCGTGGGGCCGCACGGCGTGGTCGGAGCGTTAGCGGCGTCGGCAATGTGCGCGCCGGCTCAGCCGGTGCGCGCCGTACTTTTCGACAAGACCGCATCAATCAACTGGGCGCTCGCATGGCGCCAGGATCGCGTCGTGGCGGTCCGGGAGCGTGTGGAGGCTGAAGGGTTTGGCCCGTGGAGTCGCAAGCACGGGGCGCTGCATGTCGCACCACCTTTCGAGGTCCTGTCCGCCATGCGGACGCTACGCGTCCATCTGGATCCTGTCCCCGAAACGAACGCACCGCTGCTCATCGCACCGGGGTCTCATGCCTTCGGACGGATTTCGGAACGGGACGTGCCCAGCGTCGTGGAGAAATGCGGTGTGATCACCTGCCTTGCAGAGGCAGGCGATGTGTGGGGGTACGGCACGCCCATCCTACACGCCTCCGAACGCGCCAAATCACCGGCGCGCAGGCGCGTGCTGCAGGTGGACTACGCTGTTGATGAACTGCCCGGCGGTCTGCGCTGGCTCGGGGTCTAGGTCCGCTCCGCAATTACCGTTCTTGGCGTGACGGGGACACGCTCCACGCCGTGGTGCGTGTCCCCTTGGGCCGATGAGCCCGTCCTGCGGACAAGCCGGGCCATAGATTCCCAGGGCAGGCTCGCATCACCGTGAGATTCAAGCGCAGAAAGCATCCGCGATGCTTTCCGACGGGCGCCGGAAGTTCTGTATTTGTTCTTGCGGTTCGCCGCGCCTGAAGCTAGACTTCAACGTCGGCGTCGCAGCGGGTCGAGGTGCTACCGGTCAACACCCGGCGGTAACACCTTCCGCCGCCCGTCCCGAACGTCGAACGCCAACAGGTCTTTGATAAGTCAGAATAATCCTGAGGCCGCCTGAGCCGAGGCCCCTGCTGCAGGGTGGGTGACCGCCAGCTGAAATTTCGTTTCCTAACGAAAGGCCGACCGGCGCCGGTAACCCCCTTGCGCGGTCGTCGGCAAGGGCCGGCTCACCGTTCCGCCGGCGCCTAAGCCTAAGCCGCCCTGATCTTTTTGCCGTCCTTGGCCAACAGCGCCGCGCGGATCGCTCCGTGCAGGGCGGCGGCGTCGATGGGCTTGGCGACCAGGCCGTTCATGCCCACGTGGCGGCAGGCCTCCCAGTCCTGCGGGCCGGTGGAGGCGGTGCAGGCGATCACCGGCGTGGCCTGGTTCGGCCCGGGCGCCGCGCGCAGGCGACGGCAGGCCTCGCGGCCGCCCATTTCGGGCATAGAGACGTCCATCAGCACGATGTCGAACGGCTGGGTCGCCAGCATCTCCAGCGCCGCTTCCGCCGAGGCCGCCGCGGTCAGCTGTATGCCATAGGGCTCCAGCATCAGGCCCACGGCCCGGCGGCCCATCTCATGGTCGTCGGCCACCAGCACGCGGATGTCGCGCACGGGCGGCTCGCCGGCCCCGCGCGCATCCGCCAGGGCGAACTCCAGGGTGAAGGCCGCGCCTTGGCCCGCCGGGCTGGCGGCGAACAGGTCCCCGCCCATCAGCCGCGCGAGCTCGCGGCTGATGCTCAGGCCGAGCCCCGTGCCGCCGTGGGTCCGGGCGGTGGAGTCGTGGCCCTGGTCGAAGGGCGCGAACAGGCGCTCGAGCTGGCCGGCGTCCAGGCCCGGGCCGGTGTCGGAGACGGTCAGCCGCACCATCCAGTCGGCCGGATCGTCGCCATGCTGCTCGGCCTCGGTCAGGCGCACGGCCACGGCCTTGACGGTGACGCCGCCGGCGTCGGTGAACTTGATGGCGTTGGAGATCAGGTTGTTGAGCACCTGGCGCAGCCGCATGGGATCGCCCGCCGCCGCCAGCGGCAGGGCGTCGGCGCCCTCGAGCTTCAGGTAGAGGCCGCGCCGTTCGGCCTGGGCCGACCACAGGGCGGCGGTGTCGCTCACCAGCTCGCGCAGCTCGAAGTCGACCCGCTCCACCCGCATGCGGCCGGCGTCGATCTTGGCCAGGTCCAGCAGGTCGTCCAGCAGCACCTTCATCATCTGGCCGGACTCGCCGATCAGCGCCGCCTGGCTGCGCACGGAAGGGTCGGCCTGGGGGGAACGCTCGATCGCCTCGGCGGCGGCCAGGATGGCGCCCAGCGGCGTGCGCAGCTCGTGGCCCGCCGTGGCGGCGAACACCGACGCCGCTCCCGCCGCCGATTCCGCTTCCAGCCGCCGGCGGTCGGCCTCGGCGCGGGCCCGCCGCTGCAGGGCCAGGCCCTCCGCCGCGCCCTTCCACACCCGGGTCGCGGCCAGCATGGCGACGCCGGTCGCCGCGACCAGGGCCAGGATCGGGCCGATCCCGCCGCCGTCGCGCCACGACAGCGCGGCGGCGACCAGCAGGTAGCCGGCCATGGGTCCGGCCGTCGCCACGAAGGCGGACCAGGAGCGCTGGCGCGTGTTGGCGCCGTTGAACAGCATGGCGGTGAGCAGCACCCCACCCCCGGCCGCGCCCCAGGCGCCGCCGGCGACGATCCCCATCAGCGCCAGCAGGCCGAAGGTCAGGCTGTCCAGGGTGAGCAGGGCCAGGGCGAGGGGACGGCTGTGCGGTTCGTCGAACCAGCGGCGCTCCACGCCCTGCAGAACCCCATAGGTGGCGAACCAGATGGCCGTCCAGGCCCAGCCGGTCAGCGGCGCGAACGCCACGGCGCAAACGAGCGCGATGACCAGTCGGTCCCGGACCCCGTCGCGCCGTGCGGCGAGCGTCTTGGCGAGGCCGGCGTCCAGGCCCTGGGTCTGTGGGTTCATCGCCGTCTCCGCCGCGTGAAGGCCCCCCGCCCCGCGGCCCCCATTCAGCCCCCCGGCCGCTGAAGGATCGGTAAATGGGCGTTAAGCGACAGTGCGAAAATCGGCGCCGGCGCCTCGGATCGGGCGGTGGCCGGTCGCTCAGCGCGGCTCGACGACGACCTCGGTCTTCACCGAATTGGCGATGAAACAGCCCTCGTGTGCGGCGTGGTGCAGGGCCTTCGCCGCCGCGGCGTCCGGCGCCTCGCCGGCGTAGGTGATCGCGGGGCGCAGGGTCACCCTGGTGATCGCCCAGCGGCCGTCGGGGGTCTTCTCCATCACCCCCTCGGCCTCGTCGCGGTACGCGGTCACCACCAGCTTCGCGTCGCGCGCCACGTGCAGGAAGGTCAGCATGTGGCAGTTGGCGAGCGCCGCCACCAGCAGTTCCTCCGGGTCGACCGCGCCCTCCACCGACCAGGGCTTGGGGACCACGTTCGGCGAGGACGAGGCCGGGATGACGATCCCGCCGTCGAAGCTGACCGTGTGGCCACGGCTGTAGCGGCCGCGCGGGAAGTCCTCGCCGTCCTTCAGCGCCCAGTCCACGGTCGCCGTGTAGCGGGACATCAGAAGGCCTCGGCCGGCAGGGCCATCACGGCCGCAGCGCCGGTCTTCAGCTTGGCCAGGTGCGCGCCGGTCTCCGGCAGCACCCGCTCGAGGAAGTAGCGGCCGACGATCAGCTTGTTGGCGTAGAAGGGGTCGGCGTCGCCCGCGGCGACCTTGGCTTGGGCCGCCTCGGCCATCATCGCCCACATATAGGCCAGGGCCGTCAGGCCGAAGATCTGCAGGTAGTCGGCGGACGCCGCCCCGGCGTTGTCGGGATTGGCCAGGCCGTTCTGCATCAGCCACATGGTGGCGTCCTGAAGCTGGCCCTTCGCCGCCGCCAGGCCGGTGGTGAACGGCGCCAGGGCCTCATCGCCCCCCTTGGCGGCCACATAGGCGTCGACCTCGGCGAAGAAGCTCATCACCGCCCGGCCGCCGTCCGCGGCCAGCTTGCGCCCGACCAGGTCCAGGGCCTGCACCCCGTTGGTCCCCTCGTAGATCATCGCGATGCGGGAATCCCGCAGATGCTGGCTCGCCGGGAAGCTCTCGGTGAAGCCGGAGCCACCGTGCACCTGCAGGGCGTCGGAGCAGACCTGGAAGCCGCGGTCGGTCATGAACCCCTTCAGCACCGGGGTGAGCAGGGCCATGTAGTCGGCGCCCTTGCGCTTGGCCGCCTCGTCGGGGCTGCCGTGCGCCAGGTCGCCGTGCAGGCCGGTCCACAGGACGAACGCCCGGCCGCCCTCGATGATCGCCCGGGCGTTCATCAGCATGCGGCGCACGTCCGGATGCACCAGGATCGGGTCGGCCGGGCCGTCGGGGTTCTTCGGGCCGGTCAGCGAGCGGCCCTGCAGCCGCTCCTTCGCGAACAGGGCGGCGGCCTGATAGGCGGCGTCGGCCTGGGAAAGGCCCTGCACGCCGACGCCGATCCGCGCCTCGTTCATCATCACGAACATCAGCCTCAGGCCCTGGTTCGCCTCCCCCACCAGCCAGCCGGTCGACTCGTCGTGGGCGATCACGCAGGTGGCGTTGCCGTGGATGCCCATCTTCTCCTCCAGGCCCACGCACTTGACGGCGTTGCGCGCGCCCGGCGCGCCCGAAGCGTCCGGAATGAACTTGGGCACGATGAACAGGCTGATGCCGCGCACGCCGGCCGGCGCGCCCTCGATCCGGGCCAGCACCAGGTGGACGATGTTTTCGGCAAGATCGTGCTCGCCGGCCGAGATCCAGATCTTCTGGCCGGAGATCCGATAGCTGCCGTCGGCCTGCGGGACCGCCTTGGTGCGCAGCAGGCCCAGGTCGGTGCCGCACTGCGGCTCGGTCAGGTTCATGGTGCCGGTCCAGGCGCCGGTCGTCATCTTCGGCAGGTAGAGGTCCTTCTGGGATTGCGAACCACCGTTCGCAATCGCCGCGTAGGCCCCGTGGCTCAGCCCCGGGTACATGGCGAAGGCCATGTTGGCCGCCGAGGTCATCTCCGAGACCGCCAGGTTGACCACCGCCGGCAGGCCCTGGCCGCCATAGGCCGGGTCCGCCCCCAGCGCCGGCCAGCCGCCCGCCACGAACTTCGCATAGGCGTCCTTGAAGCCGTCCGGCGTGGTGACGGTGTTGTCCGCCCGCCACTGGCAGCCCTGGCGGTCGCCCACGCGGTTCAGGGGCGCCAGCACCTCGGCGGCGAACTTGCCGGCCTCCTCCAGAATCTGCTCGACCACGTCGAGAGAGGCGTCGGCGAAGGCCGGCAGGTTGGCGTAGCGCTCCAGCGCCAGCACATCGCGCAGGATGAAGAGCTGGTCACGGACGGGCGGCTGATAGGTCATGGGCGCTCCGGCGGATGGCCGCGCGCGAAAGCCACGCGCGGTTCGTTAGGGGGTGTCGCCATGTTCGACGCCGTCGAGGCGCCGGCGCAACACCTGATCATAGTCGGCGGCCCGGGGCAGCAGGTCGGGCCGCACCTGCGCCAGCCGCTTCTCCAGCTCGGCCGCGCCCAGCTTCAGCTCGGCGATGGCGTTGTCGATGTCGATCCGCTGCTGCTCCAGCGCCACGATGCGCTCGCGGCACATGCCCAGCGACTTGGCGGTCTGGGCGACGCCGCCGTCGTCCAGGTCGTAGAGGTCGAGGATCTCGCCGATCTCCGCCAGCGCCAGACCGACCCGCTTGCCGCGCAGGATCAGCTTCAATCGGCCGCGGTCCTTGTAGGAATAGACCCGGTTCAGGCCGTCCCGCCCCGGCGCCAGCAGGCCCTTGTCTTCGTAGAAGCGCAGCGCCCGCGGCGTGCACCCGAATTCCTGGCAGAGCTGGCGGATCGTATAGGTGCGTTCGGGACGGCGCAGCTCGGCAGGCATTCGGCGGATCCTTGGGACGTCTCGGGGAGCGGCGAAACCGTACTTCCTCTAACGTCAACGTCAAGCTGATCGGCCTACGCCGTAAACTCTCCCGCCAGCGCCCGGTCGATCAGCGCCAGTGTCCGGTCCAGGCCGAAGATCGCGGCGAAGGAGCCGAAGCGCGGGCCCTGGCTCTGACCCAGCAGCACCTCGTAAAGGGCCGTGAACCAGGTGCGCAGGGGCTCGAAGCCCGCCGCCTTGCCGGCCTCGTAGACCTCGTTCTGGATCGCTTCGGCGTCGTGGCTGTCGGCGGGCAGGGCGCGCAGGCGCGCCGCCAGGTCCTCCATCGCCGCCCGCTCGCGGGCGTCGGGCGCGCGGAACCGCTTCGTCGGCCGGACGAAGTCCTCGTAGTAGTTGATCGCATAGCCCGCCAGCCGGTCGAGCAACGGCTCCGTCTGCGGCGTCGCGCCGGGCAGGTAGCGGCCCAGGAAGCCCCAGAGGATCTCCCGGCTGGAAGCGTTGGCCGCCGAGACCAGGTTCAGCATCAGCGAGAACGACACCGGCGAGCCCTTGGCCGGCGGCGCCGCGCGATGCACGTGCCAGGCGGGGCTGTCGATGGCCGGCGGTTCGCCTGCGTCCCGGGCGCGGTTGAAGGCGTCCAGGTGCTGCAGGTACTCGTCGGTGGCCTTGGGGATGACGTCGAAATAGAGCCGCTTGGCCGACTTCGGCGACTGGAACATGTAGTAGGCCAGGCTCTCGGGCGTACCGTAGCGCAGCCACTCCTCCATGGTCAGGCCGTTGCCCTTGGACTTGGAGATCTTCTGGTTGTTCTCGTCCATGAAGAGCTCGAAGTGGAACGCCTCGGGCGGCGTCCCCCCCAGGGCCTGGCAGATCTTGTTGGAGACCCTGACCGAGTCCACCAGGTCCTTGCCGGAGGCCTCGAAGTCCACCTCCAGCGCCGTCCAGCGGGCCGCCCAGTCCGGGCGCCACTGCAGTTTCACATGGCCGCCGGTGACCGGGACCTCGGTGGGCGTCCCGTCCTCGTCCGGGAAGACGATCGTGCCCTTGGCGACATTGCGCTCCAGGGTCGGCGCCTGCAGCACGCGGCCGCTCTTCGGGCTGATCGGCAGGAACGGCGAATAGGTGGCGCGGCGCTCCTCGCCGAGCGTGGGCAGCATGATGGCCTGGATCTTGTCGAAGCGCTCCAGGATGCGCAGCAGCACCTCGTCGAAGCGGCCGGAGGCGTAGCAGTCGGTGGACGACATGAAGGTGTAGTCGAAGCCGAACTCGTCGAGGAAGGCGCGTAGGCGGGCGTTGTTGTGGGCCCCGAAGCTCTCGTGCTCGCCGAACGGGTCGCGCACCTTGGTGACCGGCTTGTCGCGGTCCTCTTCCAGGATGTGGCGGTTGGGCACGTTGTCGGGGATCTTCCGCAGGCCGTCCATGTCGTCGGAGAAGACGATGAGCCGTGTGGGGATCGCGTCCTCGGTCAGGGCGCGGAAGGCGTTGCGCACCATGGTCGGCCGCGCCGCCTCGCCGAAGGTGCCCATGTGCGGCAGGCCGGAGGCGCCGTAGCCGCACTGGAAGACCACCGGTCTGGCGAGCGCCGGCAGGGCGCGGACGGCCTCCTCGTACTTGCCCTGGCCGAACAGGGTCGCGGCCAGGTCGCGCTCGGCGTCGGAGAGCCGCAGGCGCAGGATGCGGGCGAGCAGCAGGCGCGCCTGCTCGAACGGCCAGCTCTTGGCCTCGCGCGCCCGGTGGGAAAGTCCTTGCAGCATGGCGAGGCGGTAGCGCCCAACGGCCGCCGCCTCAAGGGCGCATTTTCGGTCGCATGGACGGGTAGGTCCGCCAGGATCAAGCTGCGCCGTGCGTGTGGCCGCGATACAAGCCGCCAAGGAACGCCATGAGCCTGCGCCGCCTGCCCCTGCTGCTGACCTGCCTGCTGCTGGCCCTGGCCGGCTGCCGGCGGCCGGTGGATGGAACCGACGCGGCGATCAACGTCTCCATCATGGAGGACTCGGGCGCGGGTGCGGCGCGGGCCTGGGCGCCCTTCCTGGCCGACATGGCCAAGGCCACCGGCCGGCGGGTGGAGCGCTACCCCGGCGCCAGCGACGAGGCCCTGATCGAGGCCCTGCGCTTCAAACAGACCGACCTGGGCTGGTTCGCCCCGGCTCCGGCGCTGGAGGCCGTGCGCCGGGGCGGCGGCGAGGTGTTCGCCCGCACCGTGCGGCCCTCCGCACCCGAAGGGGACCGGGCCGTGATCATCGCCCGCAAGGGCTCCGACCTGACGCTGGAACGGCTGCTGAGATGCGATCGAAGCGTCGCCTTCGGCCTGGGCGAGGCGCGCTCGATTTCCGGCGTCCGGGCGCCGGACGCCTATCTCTTCGCGCCGCGCAACATCGATCCCGCCACCTGCTTCAGGTCGGTCCGCGCGGCCAGCCACGAGTCGAACTTCTACGGCGTCAGCGCCGGCGTGCTCGACGCCGCCGTGACGGACACCGTCTCGCTCGCCCGGTTCTCCGCCCAGGACGCCCCCACCGGCAGCCGGCCGCTGGCGCCCATCGAGGTGATCTGGACCTCGCCGCCGATCCCGGACGAGACCCTGGTCTGGCGCAAGGACCTCGATCCGGCGCTGAAGGCGCGCATCGCCCAGTTCCTCTTCCGCTACGGCGTCGGCGAGGGCCGCGAGGCCGAGCGCCAGCGGGCGATCCTGAAGCGGATCGACGCGCACCTGTTCGCGCCCGCCGACGACCGCGAACTGCTGCCGCTGCGGGAGATGGAGGCGTCCGAACGCCTGCGCCGCGCCAAGGCCCGCCGCGACCCCACCGCCATCGCCGCGGCCAGGGCCGAGCTGGCCGCGCTGGCGGCGACGCGGGCGGGGCCCTGACCGCATCCCCATATGCCCCCCATGACCCGGCCGCAGGACCTCCTTTGCCCCCGCCCCGAGGGCCTCTATTGCGCGCCGGGCGACTTCTACATCGATCCCGTCCGGCCGGTGGCCCGCGCCGTCATCACCCACGGCCACGCGGACCATGCCCGCGCCGGCCACGACGCCGTGCTGGCCACGGCCGAGACCCTGGCGATCATGGCCGAGCGCTATGGCGAGGGCTTCGCCCGCACGGCCCAGCCGGCTGCCTATGGCGAGGCGGTGGACCGCGACGACGTGCAGGTGACGCTGGTTCCCGCCGGCCATGTGCTGGGCTCGGCCCAGGCGGTGGTGCGCTGGAAGGGCCTGACCATGGTGGTCTCCGGCGACTACAAGCGCCGGCGCGATCCTACCTGTGCGCCGTTCGAGCCCACCCCCTGCGACGTGTTCATCTCCGAGGCGACCTTCGGCCTGCCGGTGTTCCGCCATCCCGACGACGCCCAGGAGATCGCCCGCCTGCTGCGCTCGGTGGCGCAGTTCCCGGAGCGGGCGCACCTGGTCGGCGCCTACGCCCTCGGCAAGGCCCAGCGGATCATCCGGCTGCTGCGCGAAGGCGGCTACGGCGAGACCATCTATGTCCACGGCGCCCTGGAGCGGCTGAACCGGCTCTATGAGACCCACGGCGTCGAGCTGGGCCCGCTCGCCCCGGCCACCACCACCCGCAAGCAGGACTTCGCCGGGGCGGTGGTCATCGCCCCGCCCTCGGCGATCGCCGACCGCTGGGCCCGCCGCTTCCCCGATCCCGTCGCGGCCTTCGCCTCCGGCTGGATGCAGGTGCGCGCCAGGGCCCGCCAGCGCGGCGTGGAGCTGCCGCTGGTGATCTCCGACCACGCCGACTGGGACGAGCTCACCCGCACCATCGATGAACTGCGCCCCGGCGAGCTGTGGATCACCCATGGCCGCGAGGAGGCCCTGCTGCGCTGGGCCCAGCTGCACGACGTTCCCGCCCGCGCCCTGGCGCTGATCGGTTATGAGGACGAGGACGACGACTGAGCGACCCGCGGCCTGATCCTGCACGGCCTGGTCGTGTTAAGAGGCGTCGATGCCCGCCCCCACGTCCTATCGCACCCTCGACCCGCAGCAGGTCATCGGCACGTCCGAGAAGCTGCTGGCGCGGATCGCCGCGCGCTTCCCGGGCTCCGGCCTGGCCAGCGTCGCCGCCGACCTGGTCCGCGCCTGCCGCGACACCGCCGGCCGCGCCGAGCAGATCGGCCGGCCCTACCTGGCGCTGCGCGTCCTGGTGTTCGCGGTGATCGCCGCCGGCCTCTGCGCCCAGGCCTATCTGGTGGGCAGCCTGCGGCCGACCTTCCACGCGGGCGCCGACGTCTTCGGCCTGGCCCAGGGGGCGGAGGCGGCGCTGAACCTGCTGCTGCTGTCGGCCGGCGGCGCCTGGTTCCTGCTGACGGCGGAGGAACGCTGGAAGCGCAACCGGATCCAGCACTGGCTGAACGAGCTGCGCGCCTTCGCCCACGTCATCGACATGCACCAACTCACCAAGGACCCGACGGCCGCCGACGGGCCGCGCACGGCGGCCTCGCCGGACCGGGCCATGACCCGGTTCGAGCTGGCCCGCTACCTGGACTACTGCGCCGAGATGCTGTCGCTCACCGGCAAGCTGGCGGCGATCTACGCCGGCGAAAGCGGCGACCACGTCGCCATCACCGCCGCCGGCGAGGTCGAGGAGCTGTGCAGCAACCTCAACCGCAAGATCTGGCAGAAGATCATGATCCTGGCGGAGCCGCAGGACGCGTGACGCTGCGGCCTGACGGGAGCCCCTTGCGCAGGATCACGAACCTGTTACCGTTCACGGGTCCGTGATCAGGAGCTGTGGCATGCGCGTTCGAGCTCTCGTTCTGTCCGCCCTTCTCGTGGCCGGCTGCAGCCGCCCCGCCGAGCCGGTCGGGCGGGTGGCCTCCACGGACGCCCGCGCGGTGGTCGCGGCCGCAAGCGACTCCGCCGCCGAGCCGGAAGAGGCCGCTGCGGCGGCGCCCGCCGCGCCCTCGCCGGCCGGCGGCGCCGCCCAGCCGCCCACCGCGCCGATGCTGGCCTACAGCTACGACTATCGGATCGCGGCCCCGCCGAAGGGGGTGCGCGCCTTGGTGGCCCGGCACGAGGCCGCCTGCGTCGCGGCAGGTCCCGCGGTCTGCCAGGTCACCTCCACCAGCGTCACCTCGGAAGGGGAGGGCGAGGTGCGCGGCGCGCTGGCCCTTCGCGCCGAGCCCGGCTGGCTGCGCCGGTTCCGCGACGGGCTCTCGCGGGAGGCCCGCGACGCCGGCGGCCAGGTGCTGAGCGCCGGCTCCACCTCCGAGGATCTCACCCGCCAGATTGTCGACACCGAGGCGGCCATGCGCGCCAAGACCACCCTGCGCGACCGCCTGCAGGGCCTGCTCGCCACGCGCCCGGGCAAGGTCTCCGAGCTCCTGGAGCTGGAACAGGCGCTGGCGCAGGTGCAGCAGGAGATCGACTCCACCCAGTCGGAACTGGCGGTGATGCGCACCCGCGTCGCCACCTCGGCCCTGCAGATCGACTACCAGTCGACCGGCATCGCCGGCCGCCCGGCCGCCTGGCGGCCGCTGGCCGACGCCGTCGGCGATGCGGGCGGCATGCTGGCGGCAAGCCTCGCCACGCTGTTGCGGACGGTCGTGGTGGCCGCGCCCTGGGTCCTGGTCCTGGCTGGCGTCTGGTTCCTGGTCCGCAAGCGCCTGCCGAAGCGCCGCCCGAAGCCGCCGAAGACAAACCCGCCGCCCGACCCTGCCGCCTGAACCGTCGTGCGGCCCGGGCGTTGCGAGTCGCCAACCGCCCTGTCGCATCCTACCTGCAATCTCATGCGCGCCTTCGCCGAGCTGCTCGACCGCCTGTCGCTCACCGCCTCGCGCAACGCCAAGCTCACGCTGCTGCGCGACCACTTCGCCCAGGCGCCCGATCCCGACCGCGGCTGGGCGCTGGCGGCGCTCACCGGCGACCTGAGCTTCGACGCCGCCAAGCCGGCCTTCATCCGCAAGGCGGCCGAGGCGCGGATGGACCCGATCCTGTTCCGCTGGTCCTACGACTTCGTGGGCGACCTGGCCGAGACCGTGGCCCTGGTCTGGCCGGCCCGTCCCGGCCCCAACCGCGAGCCGGAGCTGTCGGAGGTGGTGGACGCCCTGCGCGGCGCCTCCCGCGCCGAGGTCCAGCGGCTGATCGAGGGCTGGCTCGACGCGCTCACCCCCACCGGCCGCTGGGCGCTCCTGAAGCTGATGACCGGCGGCTTGCGGGTGGGCGTCTCCGCCCGCCTCGCCAAACAGGCGGCGGCCGATCTGGGCGGGGTCGAGGTGGCGCAGGTGGAGGAAGTCTGGCACGCCCTGCACCCGCCCTACGAGGACCTGTTCGCCTGGCTGGAGGGCCGTTCCGACCGCCCCTCCGCCGACGCGCCCGGCCGCTTCCGCCCGGCCATGCTGGCCCAGGCGATCGACGAGGCGGTCGACTTCGCCAAGCTCGACCCCGCCGACTACGCTGCTGAGTGGAAGTGGGACGGTATCCGCGTGCAGGCGGTGAACGAGGGCGGGGTGCGCCGGCTCTACACCCGCACCGGCGACGACATTTCCCACAGCTTCGCGGACGTGCTGGCGACCCTCGACTTCGACGGGGCCCTGGACGGCGAGCTGCTGGTCATCCGCCGCGGCAAGGTGGCGGGCTTCGGCGACCTGCAGCAGCGGTTGAACCGCAAGACCGTCGACGCCGCGACCATGGCCCGCTATCCGGCCGCCATCCGCGCCTACGACCTCCTGGCCGAGCACGGCGAGGATCTGCGGATCCTGCCCTTCGCCGAGCGCCGCAAGCGGCTGGAGGCCCTGGTGGCCGACCAGGATTCGGCCCGCCTGGACCTGTCGCCCCTGCAACCCTTCGAGAGCTGGGCCGAGCTCGCCGCCTTGCGCGCCGAACCGCCGGCGGGCGATCCGCGGCTCGCCGAAGGGCTGATGCTGAAGCGCTGGGACTCGACCTACGAGGCTGGCCGGCCCAAGGGGCCGTGGTTCAAGTGGAAGCGCGACCCGTTCCTGATCGACGCGGTGCTGATGTACGCCCAGCGCGGCCACGGCAAGCGGTCCAGCTTTTACTCCGACTACACCTTCGGCGTCTGGACCGAGGACGCCGCCGGCCAGCGGTCGCTGACCCCCGTGGGCAAGGCCTATTTCGGCTTCACCGACGAGGAGCTGAAGCAGATCGACAAGTTCGTCCGCGACCACACGGCGGAGCGGTTCGGACCGGTGCGTTCGGTGCGCGCGGACCTGACCTTCGGCCTGGTGTTCGAGGTGGCTTTCGAAGGCCTGCAGCGCTCCCCGCGCCACAAGTCCGGCGTCGCCATGCGCTTCCCGCGGATCAACCGCATCCGCTGGGACAAGCCGTCGCGGGACGCCGACGAGCTGGCGACGCTGGAGCGGATGCTGGTCCAGATGGAGGGGTAGGGCGCCGGCTCGCCGCGTGAACCGCCGATGAATTGGCGACGCGATCGCCGTTCAGGCGCCCGCGCGTATCATGCGGGCCAGAGCGTGGAGGACCGCGAGATGAACAAGCTCATTCTAGGCGCCGCCGTGGCGGCCATCACCCTGGTGGCGGGCGCCGCCGTCGCCCAGCCGTACGGCTACGGCGGCCCGTATTATGGCGACCGGTATCAGGGCGAGCGCCACTATCAGGGCCAACGCGATTACCGTCGCGGATATCGCGACAGCGATCGCGACGGAATTCCGGACCGTGCGGAGTGGGGCCGCGATCGGGACCGGGACGGGCGCCCCGACCAGTGGGATCGCTACGACAACCGGCGCGACCGCCACTACCGTCACCATCGGCACGATGATTATTCCCGGCGCTACGATCGGGGCTACGACCGCTATGACGACGGCTACCGCCGCTGGTGATCGTGTGAGGTGACGACCCGCCGGGCCTGAACACCGAGCCCGCTACGCCGCCGCGCTCGCTTCCGGCGCCCGGATGCGGCGGGCGGCGAGCCACCAGGCGACGACGGCCTGGACCGCGCCGGACCCGAGGCTGAAGCCTGGCGGGCCGGGAAGGGGAGCGAAAAGCGCGCCGCCGTCGTGGCCGAACATGCCGCCCAGGATTCCGCCGGCCAGGTAGAGCAGCGCCAGGGTCAGCACGGCGCCGAAGTCGCCGCGCTGCGGCCTGGGGCCGAAGCGGTGGAAGGCGACGACGCCGAGATCGCGGATCATGAAGGCCAACAGTCCGGCCGCCTGCCAGAGCTGTGGCTCGATCGCCCAGTGACGGGTGATGGCGGCGGTGGCGAAGGCTTTGGCGGTCAGCAGGATCGCCAGCAGCACCGGCGCGATGGCGGCGGGCGCCATCCGCAGCGCCCGGGCCCATGTCCGCCGGACGACGGCGGCGGCGAACAGGCGAAGGCGCACCCGGTCGGCGGGCTCGGCGAAGGCCGCGGCGTAGGCGCACAGCGCGCAGACCAGGGCGCCGGCGAGCTGGGCGGCGGGCAGGCCGGCCTCGGGATAGACCAGGCCGCCGGCGAAGGCCGCCAGGAACACCAGGAACGCCGGCCAGACCACCGGCGCGCCCTGCATCTGCAGCTCCAGCCGCATCAGCCGCCAGGCGCCGGCCAGCGCCCAGGCCGCAAAGGCCGCGGTGGCGAGCAGGCGGAAGCTGGAGGCCGGAACCGTCAGGCCCCACCAGGCGACCTCGCCCTTGGAGGCGAACAGCCGCGACAGGTCGCTCAGCCCCGCCCCGCGCTGAAAGCCCTCGGAGGTAGCGACGCCGAACAACAGCACGACGCCGATCAGCAGGCCGCCGGCCACGCCGGCGCTGCGGGCGGTGCGGCCCTCGGCCCGGGCCTTGCGCACGCCCACCAGGGCGGCGGCCATGCAGATGGCCTGGATGAGCAGCGCCAGGGCGATCATGAACAGCGGGGTGGTCAGGGCGTCCGGCCGCCCCTGCCAAGCCAGGGAGACGCCGACGACGAGAACGCCGGTGAGCGCGCACAGCCAGGCAAGGCTCGCCGCGCCCAGGAGCTTGCCCCAGGTCATCGCCCAAGGGGCGAGAGCGCTCAACCGCTGGAAGTCCCAGGTGCGGTCGCCGATCTCGTTGAGCACCGCGCCGCCTGCGGCCCGAGCCCCCCAGACCAGGCCACAGGCGCCGAACACCACCGCCCCGGCCGTGGCGAGGGCTGTCGCCAGCAGGTCCGGCGATCGCGTGGCGCTGATCGCCGTCAGGCCGTAGATCACCCCCACCGCCACGGCGGCCCAGGCGATCCGCCGCGGGGCGGCCTCCAGCCAGAGATTGCGCTCGAACTCGGGATTCATCGCGGCGCCTGCGCCATATAGGCGTCCTCCAGGGTGCGGGTCACCGGCTCGTAGGCGCAGATCCGCAGGTCGGCCTTCACCAGGCGGGCGAGCAGGGCGGCGGCGTCCTCGCCGGGCGCCAGCGCGATCACCACCGCATCGCCGGTCCGCCGCTCGACGGCGACGCCCAGGGCCACCAGCCGGGCCTCCAGGTCGGCGGGCGGATCGGCGAAGGTCGCCCTCACCCGCGCCTCGTCGCGAGCCCCGCCGCCGGCGGCCACCACGCCGCCCCCGGCCACCCGGCCGTCGCGGATCATCAGCATGCGCGTGGAGTAGTCTTCCAGCTCCGCCAGGATGTGGGAGGAGACCACGATGGTCATGCCGTCCGCCGCCAGCTTGAGGATCAGGTCCGAGAGGCTGCGCCGCGCCTCCGGGTCCAGGCCCGCGGCCGGTTCATCGAGCAGCAGGACGCGCGGCCGGTGGACGATGGTCTGGGCGATCGCCAGCCGCTGGCGCAGGCCGCGCGACAGCTCGCCGGCCCGCTGGTCGAGGCGGTCGGACAGCTGCACCCGCGCCGCGGCCAGGTCGACGGCTTCGGCCACGACGGCGTCCGCCACCCCCCGCGAGCGGGCGGCGTAGGTCAGCGAGCGGCGGATCGACAACTCGTCGTAGAGGCCGAAGAAGTCCGGCAGGTAGCCCAGCGCCGCGTGCACGGCGCGCGGATCAGCCTGGGTGTCCAGGCCCGCGACGGTGATGGTCCCTTCGGTGGGGGCGTCGAGGGCGGCGATGCAGCGCATCAGCGTCGACTTGCCCGCCCCGTTCGGGCCCACCAGCGCCAGCACCGCGCCGGCCTCCACCGTGCACGACACCCCGTGCAGGGCGCGCAGGGTCGGGTAGTCGTAGACCACGTCCCTGACGTCGATCATCCGAGGATCATCTCCCTGTCCAGGAACTCGGCCAGGTTCCCGCCCTCGAACAGCAGGCCGCGGATCCCGGCCCGCAGCGCCGCCTCCAGGTCGGCGGGCTTGTCGCCCACCATCACCGAGCGGGCCTTGTCCACCGGCCATTCGGCCAGCGCCCGCAGGATCATGCCGGGATTGGGCTTGCGGTCGGGCGGGTCGGGGTGGCGGTAGGCCTCCAGCGTCGCCTCGGGGTGCTGCGGGCAATAGTAGACGGCGTCGATCCGGGCGCCGGCTTCGGCCAGCGCCTCGGCCATCCGGGCGTGCAGGGCGTGCATCGCGGCTTCCGTGTAGTAGCCGCGGCCGATCCCCGACTGGTTGGTGACCACGAACACCAGCCAGCCGGCCCGGTTGAACGCCGCCACCGCCTCGCGCGCGCCGTCGATCCAGCGGAAGTCCGCCCAGCGGTGGACATAGCCGTGGTCTTCGTTCAGCACGCCGTCTCGGTCCAGGAACAGGGCGGGGCGCAAGGGGCGGGCGTCGGGCACGGCGGGAATATAGCGCCGCCGCCGCCTGCCGGCGCGCGGTTTCGCGCAGAGGGCGGCCGGTCTATGGTCGCCGCTCATCCGTCGCGAGGCGCCCTTGGCCGAACCCGTTCTTTCAATTCAGGACCTGAAGGTCGACTTCGCAACCCACGACGGGGTCGTCCAGGCGGTCCGCGGGGTCTCGCTCTCCATTCCACGCGGCGAGACCCTGGGCGTGGTGGGCGAGAGCGGCTCGGGCAAGAGCCAGACCTTCATGGCGGTGATGGGCCTCTTGGCCGGCAACGGGCGCGCCACCGGCTCGGCCCGCTTCCTGGGAACCGAGCTGCTGGACCTGAAGCCGCGGGCGCTGAACCGCATCCGCGGCTCGAAGATGACGATGATCTTCCAGGACCCGCTCACCGCCCTGACCCCCCACGTGCGCATCGGCGAGCAGATCGCCGAGCCATTGCGCCTGCACGATGGCCTGTCGGCGGACGACGCCATGCGCCGGGCGCGCGAATGGCTGGAGAAGGTGCGCATCCCCGACGCGGCGCGCCGCCTGCGCCAGTATCCGCACGAGCTCTCCGGCGGCATGCGCCAGCGGGTGATGATCGCCGCGGCCATGGCCGGCGGGCCGGAGCTCTTGATCGCCGACGAGCCCACCACCGCCCTCGACGTCACCGTCCAGGCCGAGATCCTCGACCTGATGGCCGAGCTGCAGCGCGAGACCGGCACGGCCATGGTGCTGATCACCCACGACATGGGCGTCATCGCCCGCCTCGCCGACCGGGTCTGCGTGATGAAGGACGGCGCGTACGTGGAGGAGGGCGACGTGGAGACGATCTTCGCCGCGCCGACGACCGACTACACCAAGGCCCTGCTGGCGGCGATCCCGCGCCTGGACCGCGCCGACCGCGGCGGCCGCCCGACCTTGGCGCCCGTGCCCGCCGACGCCCCGGTGGTCGCCGAGGCGCATGACGTGAAGGTGGTGTTCCCCATCCGCGAGGGCATGTTCGGCGGCCAGAAGCAGCTGCGCGCCGTGGACGGCGTCTCCTTCTCGGTGCGCCAGGGCGAGACCCTGGGGATCGTCGGCGAGAGCGGCTCGGGCAAGTCGACCCTGGCCCGCGCGGTCCTGCGGCTGATCCCGCCCACCTCCGGCGCCGTCACCCTGATGGGCCGCGACATCACCCACGCCGACCGCGAGTCCCTGCGCGCGGCGCGCAAGGATCTGCAGATCGTCTTCCAGGACCCGTTGGCCAGCCTCGACCCCCGCGTGACCATCGGCGAGTCCATCGCCGAGCCCATACGCGTGTTCCGCCCGCAGATGAGCCGCGCCGAGCGCGAGGTCGAGGCCCGCGCCATGATGGCTCGGGTCGAGCTGAACCCGGGCCTGATCAACCGCTACCCGCACGAGCTCTCCGGCGGCCAGAACCAGCGCGTCGGCATCGCCCGGGCGATGATCCTCAAGCCCAGGCTGGTGATCTGCGACGAGGCGGTCTCGGCCCTGGACGTTTCCGTCCGCGCCCAGATCATCGACCTCTTGATCGCGCTGCAGAAGGACATGGGCCTGGCGATGATCTTCATCAGCCACGACCTGGCGGTGGTGCGCGAGATCAGCCACCGGGTGATGGTGCTCTACCTCGGCCGGGTGATGGAGCTGGCCGACCGCGACCTGCTCTACGCCGCCCCGCAGCACCCCTACACCCAGGCCCTGCTCTCCGCCGCCCCGATCCCCGACCCGGTCCGCGAGCGCAGCCGCGTGCGGCTGAAGCTGACCGGCGAGCCGCCCAGCCCCATGGACCCGCGCTCGGCCCTGCGCTTCCTGCCCTCGCGGCTCGCCATCGACCCGCTGGCGCCCGTGTATATTCCCGAGCTGAAGGAGGTGGCCCCCGGCCACCTGGTCTCGGAATTCGACCCGCCCGCGGACGCCGCCTGAATGACCTCGAAAATCACCCCGGTGCTGATGTCGGGGGGCGCCGGCACGCGCCTGTGGCCCCTGTCGCGCAAGGCCGCGCCGAAGCAGTTCCACCAGCTGGGCGGCGCCCACACCCTGATCCAGGACACCGCCCTGCGGGTGACCGGCGCGCTGTTCGACCCGCCGATCGTGATCTGCGCCGCCCCGCACGCCGAGCTGGTGCGCGAACAGCTGGCGGCGGTGGGCGTGCGGCCGGCGGCGATCATGACCGAGCCGGCCCCCCGCAACACCGGTCCCGCCGCCATCGCCGTGGCGGCGCTGGGCGCAGAGCGCGACCCCGACGGGCTGATGCTGCTGGTCCACGCCGACAACCTGGTCACCGACGTGGCCGCCCTGCACGCGGCCGTCGCCCTCGGGCGCGAGGCGGCCGAGGCGGGCTCCATCGTCATCTTCGGGATCAAGCCCACCGAGCCGCACACCGGCTACGGCTATATCCGCGCCGCGGAGGGGACCGCGCTGGTCCGCCGGGTCGCGGCCTTCGAGGAGAAGCCGGACGCCGCCACCGCCGCGGCCTACGTCGCCGATCCGGCCTACAGCTGGAACGCCGGCATGTTCCTGTTCAAGGCCTCCGCCTTTCTGGCCGAGGCCGAGGATCTCGCGCCCGCGCTGACCGTCGCGGCGCGAGCGGCGGTCGCCAACGCCCGCCGCGGCGGCGACCTCGTCAGCCTCTCGGACGACTTCCTGGCCGCCCCGTCCGAGGCCATCGACACCGCCATCCTGGAGAAGACCGGCCGGGCGGGCGTGGTCCAGGCGGATATCGGCTGGAGCGATGTGGGCGACTGGAAGGCCATGTGGGCCCAATCCCCGAAGTCCGCCTCCGGCGACGCCTTCGAAGGCCCGGTGATCGCCACGGGGACGAAGGACTGCTTCGTGCGCACCGACGGTCCGCCCGTGGTGCTGGCGGGCGTGGAGGACCTGACGGTGGTGGTCTCGAACGGCGTGGTCCTAGTGGTCCGCCGCGACGATCCCGCCAGCGTCCGCGCCGCCGTCGACGCCCTGCGCGCCGCGGGGAGGGACGACCTGCTCTGAGGGCGCCTCCCCCATTGCGAGTCGTTAGCGCTGGGTCGAAAACGCCGGTCTGGCTTAAACTTCGCCGCATGAGCGCCTCCGCCCATGGCCTGAGCCCCGCCGAGTCCGCCAGGCTGACCCGGCGCGTGACGCTGCTGTCGGTGGCCACGGCGGCCGTGCTGGTGGCCCTGAAGGCCGCCGCCTGGGCCGTGTCGGGGTCCGTCGCCCTGATGGCCTCCCTGGCCGATTCTGGTCTCGACCTGCTGGCCTCGCTGGTCACCTTGTTCGCCGTCCGCTACGCCGCCGCCCCGCCGGACGCCGAGCACCGGTTCGGCCACGGCAAGGCCGAGGCCTTCGCCAGCCTGCTGCAGGGCGGGCTGGTGTTCGCCTCCGCCGCCCTGGTCGGGCGCGAGGCGGTGCAGGGCCTGATCACGCCACATCCCATCCACCAGGAGGGGTGGGCGGTCGTGGTGATGGCGATCTCCACGGTGCTCACCGGCCTGCTCATCACGGCCCAGGGCCGCGTGCTGAAGCAGACCGCCTCGGTGGCGGTGGCGGGCGATCGGGCCCACTACGCCTCCGACCTCGCCTCCAACCTGATCGGCCTGGTCGGGATCGCCGTCGCGGCCCTGGCGGGGATCAGCGGCTTCGACGCCGTGGCGGGCCTGGGGATCGCCGCCTTGCTGCTCTGGGGCGCTATCGGCGTGTTTCGCCAGGCTTCGGCCCAGCTCCTCGACCGGGAGCTGCCCGACCAGGACCGCGCCCGGATCGTCGATCTGCTCACCGAGGACCCGCGCCTCACCGACGTCCACCAGCTGAGGACCCGCGCCGCGGGCCCCTACGTCCACATGCAGATGCACGTGGATCTCGACCCGAACCTGAGCCTGGAATCCGCCCATCAGGTGATCGTCGACGCGGAGAACCGGGTGCTGAGCGCCTTCCCCGCCGCCGACATCATCATCCATGCCGATCCCCGCGGCCGGGCCGAACCGCACGGCGGCGCCTTCCAGGAGGGACCGCCATCTGCCGCGTAGTAAACGCGCCCTTAAGAGGTCTATGGGTGAGTCGCGTTCTCCCAACGCTTCCTTGAAGTCCGCATGCCTGTCCGCGTCCTGCACCATTTCCCGCTCGATCCCGCCTCGCGCCAGGTGCGTCTGGCGCTGGGCGAGAAGCGGCTGAGCTTCGTGGAGGTCCCGGTGCGCTACTGGGAGCAGCCGGAGGAGCTGCTGGCCCTCAATCCCTCCGGCGTCACCCCCGTGCTGGTGGAGGGAGACGGGCCCGACGCCCTGGTGATCTGCGAGAGCCGGGCGATCCTGGAGCACCTGGAGGAGCAGCACCCCGAGACGCCGCTGCTGGGCGGCGACCCGGCCGAGCGGGCCGAGGCGCGCCGGCTGATGCAGTGGTTCGACCGCAAGTTCGACTTCGAGGTGGGCGGCTACCTGCTGCACGAGAAGATGGAGAAGCGGCTGCTGCGCATGGGCTCGCCCGACCTCGCCAGCCTGCGCCAGGGCCGCGAGGCCTTGCGCGTGCACATGGAGTACATGGAGCAACTGCTGCAGTCGCGCGAATGGCTCGCCGGCCGCCGCCTCAGCCTGGCCGACTTCGCCGGCGCGGCGCAGCTTTCGGTGATCGACTATTTCGGCGATGTGCCCTGGCGCGGCTTCTCCCACGTCAAGACCTGGTACATGAAGCTGAAGTCCCGGCCGGCCTTCCGGCCCCTGCTCGCCGACCGTTGGCCCGGGCTTTCGCCGGCGGGCCACTATGACGACCTCGACTTCTGAGTCCCGCGAAGGCCTGATCCGCGCCGAGGCGCAGAGGCTGGGCTTCGACATCTGCCGCTTCGCCCGCGTGGATGCGCCCTGGCCGGCGGCCGGGCGGCTGGAGGAATTCGTCGCCGCCGGCCGCCATGGCGAGATGGGCTGGATCGCCGACACGGCGGAGCGCCGGGCGCATCCCAACGCCATGTGGGCGGCCGCCCGCTCGGCGGTGATGCTGGGGGTCAATTACGGCCCTGACGCCGATCCCCTGGCCGCGCTGGCCGATCCGACCCGGGCGGCGATCAGCGTCTACGCCCAGGGCGACGACTACCACGACCTGATCAAGAGTCGGTTGAAGACGCTGGCGCGCTGGATGCAGGCCCGGTTCGGCGGCGAGCTGAAGGTGTTCGTCGACACCGCGCCCTTGATGGAAAAGCCGCTGGCCGCCCAGGCGGGGCTCGGCTGGCAGGGCAAGCACACCAACCTCGTCTCGCGCGAGTTCGGCTCCTGGCTGTTCCTGGGCTCGATCCTCACCGTCCTGGAGCTCGCGGCCGACGATCCGTCTTCAGATCATTGCGGCGCCTGCCGCGCGTGCCTGGACGTCTGTCCCACGGCGGCGTTCCCGGCCCCCTACCAGCTCGACGCCCGCCGCTGCATCTCCTACCTGACCATAGAGCTGAAGGGCCCGGTCCCGCGGGATCTGCGCGCATTGCTGGGGAACCGCATCTACGGCTGCGACGACTGCCTGGCGGTCTGTCCTTGGAACAAATTCGCCCAGGCCGGCCACGAACTGCGCCTCGCCGCCCGCGAGGCCCTGCGCCGCCCGGCGCTCGCCGAACTCGCCGCCCTGGACGAGGCCGCCTTTCGCGCCCTCTTCGCCAAGAGCCCCGTCAAACGCATCGGCCGCGACCGCTTCGTGCGGAACGTGCTGTACGCGATCGGCAATTCGGGCGCGCCGGAACTGGCGCAGACGGCGGCGGCGCGGCTGGACGACGCGTCCCCGTTGGTGCGCGGCGCAGCGGTCTGGGCGCTGTCACGGCTGCTGGATGAGGGCGTGTTCGCGGGGCTGCGGCGGGAGAGGGAAGGCCTCGAAGCGGCCCCGAGCGTGCTGGAGGAATGGGATTGCGGCGGAAAGGCCCCCCTCACCCATCCTCTCCCCCCCGACGACGGGGGGAGAGGGGCAAGGATAGCGCACCCCTCGCCCCGCTTGCGGGGAGAGGATGGGTGAGGGGCCGCGCCGTCAGGCGCGGGGCGTCGAAGACGCTCAGAACGCCACCACCCCCAACTCCGCCAGGGTCGGCAAGCTCCGGTCGCGGTCGTTCGCCAGCACCTCGTCTTCGCGCACCGGCCAGGCGATCCCCAGCGCCGGGTCGCGCCAAAGGAGTCCGCCCTCGGCGGCGGGCGCGTAGGGGCTGTCGACCTTGTAGGCGAGTTCGGTGTCGGCCACGAGGGTGCAGTAGCCGTGGGCGAAGCCGCGGGGGACCAGCAGCTGGTCGCCGCGCTCGGCGGTCAGCTCCACGCCCACCCATTCGCCGTAGGTCCGCGAGCCCCGGCGGATGTCCACCGCCACGTCGTAGATCGCCCCCCGCAACACCCGCACGAGCTTGGCCTGGGCGTGCGGCGCGCGCTGGAAGTGCAGACCCCGCAGCGTGCCGCGGGCGGCGCTGAAGGCCTGGTTGTCCTGCACGAAGTCGAGGTCGAGCCCGGCCGCGGCCAGGGTCGGGCGGCTCCAGGTCTCGGAGAACCAGCCGCGGGCGTCGCCATGGCGCTTGGGCGTGATAAGCAGGACCTCGGGGATCGCCAGCGGCGTGATCGTCGTCATGGTCTTCAAGAACTGTTCCGGGGGTAAGGCTGTCGCATGGCGCCGCGCGTGAGCGATGACAAGGCGCCTGCGGTCACCGTCTGCGTGATCGCCTACAACTCCGGCCCGACCCTGCGCGCCTGCCTGGAACGGCTCGAAGCCCAGACGTATCGGGACTTCGAGGCCCTGGTCATCGACAACGCCTCGCCGGACCGCGGCGACGCGGAGATCGCCGCAAGCCTCCCCTTCGTGCGGCTGGTGTCGAACGCCAGGAACCTCGGCTTCGCCGGGGCCGGGAACCAGGGCGCCCGGCTGGGCCGGGGCCGCTGGCTGGTGCTGCTCAACCCCGACGCCTACGCCGAGCCGGACTGGCTGGCCGAACTGGTGGCCGCCGCCGAGCGCCATCCGCAGGTGCGTTCCTTCACCTCACGCCAGATGGTGGCCGGCGAGCCCGGCGTCCTGGACGGGCTGGGCGACGTGATGAGCGGCTACGGCATCCCCTATCGCGGCGGCTACCTGGGCCGCGACGACGGCCGGGCCTTCGAGGGCGAGGTGTTCAGCCCCTGCGGCGCGGCGATGATGATCGACCGGGCGCTGTTCCGCGAGCTCGGCGGCTTTTGCGAATATTTCTTCTGTTACTGCGAGGACGTGGACCTCGGCTACCGGCTCCAGCTTGCGGGGGAGCCCACCGTGCTGGTCCCGCGCGCCGTCGTGCACCACGTGGGCTCGGCCTCGTCGGGGGGGCGCAAGTCGGAGTTCGCCGTTTTCCACGGCACCCGCAACCGCTTCTGGGTGGCGTTCAGGAACACGCCCGCGCTGCTGGCGCCCATCGTCATTCCGCTGCACCTGGCCGCCGTCGCCCTGATCGCCTCGCGCCGGCCCAACTGGCCGCACGCGGGCGTCGTCTGGCGCGCGTTCCTGGCGGCGCTGAAGGGCCTGCCGAAGGTGTTGCAGGATCGCAGGATCGTGCAGGCCGCCCGCAAGGCCAGCGCCGGCCAGATCGCCCGGGCGATGACCTGGAACCCCAGGGACCTGGCCGGCCGACGGCCGGTGATCAGGCCCCTTCGCGCGCCCAGTCCACCAGCCGGCTCATGAACGCCGCCCCGCGCTCCATCTGCGAGCGCTCGACATATTCGTCCGGCTGGTGCGCCTGGTCGATGGAGCCCGGTCCGCAGATCACCGTGGAGAACCCGGCCTCCTGGAATTGCCCCGCCTCGGCGGCGAAGGCCACCACCCGCGAGGGACCGTTGTCGCCGGCCAGTCGGCGGGCGAAGGTCTCGGCCGGTCCGCCCGGCTCCGGGGCCAGCGGCGGGGCCGCCGAGCGCCGTTCGATCCGCGCCCCCGCCTGCGGCGCGCGGGCCTTGAGCGCCACGTCCAGGTCGGCCACCGCCTGGAACACCCCCGCCAGCGCCTTGTCCGGGACCAGGCCGGCCGGATAGCGCAGGTCGAACAGCACCACGCATTCGCGGGCCAGGATGTTGGGCGCCGTGCCCCCATTCACCTGGCCGATGGTCAGGGTCGCGCCCTTCGGGGTGAACGGCGAGGCCGGGTCGGCCTCGCGCTGCAGCTGGGCGGCCAGCGCCGTCAGCCGCGCCATCAGCGGCACGGCCTCCATCACCGCCGAGACCCCGAGGTGCGGCTGGCTGGAATGAGCCTCCTTGCCGTTGACGATGATCCGGAAGGTGGCGATGCCCTTGTGACCGGTGACCGCCTCCATGCTGGTGGGCTCGCCCACCACCACCAGCGCGGGGCGCGGAAACTCGCGGGCGATCACCGCGATCATGTCCGGCGCCCCCAGGCAGCCGACCTCCTCGTCGTAGGAGAAGGCCAGGTGCACGGGCAGCTTCGGGCCCGCCGCGATGAGATCAGGGACCGCCGCCAGCGACAGGGCCAGGAACCCCTTCATGTCGCAGGTCCCGCGGCCGTAGAGCCGCCCGTCGCGCTCGGTGACGGCGAAGGGATCGGAGGTCCACGGCTGGCCGTCCACCGGCACCACGTCGGTATGGCCCGAGAGCACCACCCCACCCGGCAGGGCCGGCCCTACCGAGGCCATCAGGTTGGTCTTGGTCCCGTCGGCGTTGGGCGCCCGGCGCGAGGCGACGCCGTGGCCGGCCAGATAGGCCTCCACCCATTCCACCAGCGCCAGGTTCGACAGCCGCGAGGTGGTGTCGAAGCCCACCAGGGTTTCGAGGATCGGGAGCGCGCGGGCGGTGAGGTCTTCGCCGGTCATGATCCGAGCCTAGGCCGCCCGCCGCGCCGGCTCAAAGGAAAGCCGGCCGGGCGCAGCGAAGTCAGCCGTTCTGCACCCGCCCCGGCGCCGGCAGCAGGTCGATCAGCTCGATGCGGAAGATCAGCGGGCTGTTGGGCGGGATCTCGCCGCCGCCGGCGCCCTCCGCGCCATAGCCCAGCTCCGGCGGCACATAGAGGATCCACTCGTCTCCCGGCCGCATCAGCTTCAACGCCTCCACCCAGCCGGGGATCAGGCCGGAGAGCGGCATCGCCGCGGGCATGCCGCGGGCGTACGAGGAGTCGAACACCTTGCCGTTCGGCAGCTTGCCCTCGTAGTTGACCTTGACCTCGTCGGCCTCCTGCGGATGCAGGCCGCTGGCGGGGCCCGAGCGCACGATCCTGTACTGCAGGCCGGAGGGCGTGACCTGCACGCCCGGCTGCTTGGCGTTGCCGTCCATGAAGGTCTTGGCCGCGGCAAGGTTCGCCGCCGTGTCGGCGGCGGTCTCGGCCTTGGGCTTGCCGCAGCCGGTCAGGACCAGGACGGCGACGAGGGCGGCGAGCAGTCGGGACATGGGGTTCGGACCCTGATTCGTCAGACGGTGATTCTGCAGACAGTGATTCTTCAGACAGTCCGGGGGGGATAGCCCGCCCGGCGCAGGGCGGCCATGACCTCTTCGGTGTGCTCGGCGTCGCGGGTCTCGATCATGATGTCGAACTCCGCGCCCTTGGCCGGCACGTCCAGGGCCAGGCGGTTGTGCGCCACCTCGACGATGTTGGCTCCCAGCTCGCCGATGATCCGCGAGACGTTGGCCAGCAGGCCCGGCCGGTCGTCGCCGACGATCCTCAGGGACACCAGCCGCTGCTCGCGCACCAGCTCGCGGGTCAGCACCGAGGCCAGCAGGCGGGTGTCGATGTTGCCGCCGGTGAGGATCAGCCCCGCCTTCTTGCCCCGGAACCGCTCCGGATAGGCCAGCAGCGCCGCCAGGGAGGCCGCGCCCGCGCCCTCGGCCACGGTCTTCTCCACGTTGCAGTAGAGCGCCACCGCGCTCTCGAAGAACGGCTCCTCGATCAGTAGCACGTCGTCGATCAGCGGCCTGGCGATGGCGTAGGAGGTCTCGCCCACCTGCTTGACCGCGATCCCCTCGGCGATGGTCGCCCCGCCGACATGGGCGCGCACGCCGCGCATCTTGGCCGTGAACGACGGGTACATGGCGGGCTCCACGCCCAGCACGCTGATGTCCGGCTTCATGTGCTTGGCCGCCGTGGCGACGCCGGCGATCAGGCCGCCGCCGCCGATCGGCACCGGCAGGATCTCCAGGTCGGGCACGTCCTCCAGCATCTCCAGGGCGACCGTGCCCTGGCCGGCCATGACCTCCACGTCGTCGAAGGGATGGACATAGACCAGGTCCCGCTCGGCGCAGAGCTTGAGGGCATGGGCCGAGGCCTCGTCATAGGTTTCGCCGTCCAGCACCACGTCGGCGCCGAAGGCCCGTGTCTGGCGCACCTTCATGAACGGGGTCGTGCGCGGCATGACGATGGTCACCGGGACCCCCAGCCGCGCGGCGTGATAGGCCAGCCCCTGGCTGTGGTTGCCGGCGGACGCCGCGATCACCCCGCGCGCCCGGGCGTTCTCGCCCAGCGTCAGCAGCACATTGAGCGCGCCCCGCTCCTTGTAGGCGGCGGTGAACTGCAGGTTCTCGAACTTCACCCACACCTCCGCGCCCGTGATCTCGGACAGGGTCTTGGAGTGGCGGCAGGGGGTGCGCTCGATATGGCCCTTCAGACGCGCGGCGGCGGCCTGGATGGCGTCGATGGTCAGGGTCATAGGCTCGGAGCTTCGCGAAAGGGGCGCAAACTAGTGCGCTGGCTGCGCTACGGCAATCGGCGGCGTCAGCGCAGGCCCCGCCAGCGGTCCAGCCGGCGCATCGCCTTGCCCGGCAGATGCGAGACACGGCCCAGCGGCAGGGCTTCCGCCACCCGGACCACGCCATAGGCCGCCCCGCGCACCAGGGCCGCGGCCGAGGCGCGCCCCACGAAGCCGTGGACGATCGGCTCCTGGTCGTTGGCCAGTTCCAGCTTGAAGCGGTAGTCGCCGCAGCCCAGGTCCAGGCGCCGGTAGGTGGTCCCGTCCATCCACGCCAGGATGTCGGCGAAGAGCAGGATGCCCGGGGAGAAGCGCTCGAACGCGTGGTCGTGGGCGATCATCCAGCCATGGACGATCTTGGTGTTGCGCAGGTGGAAGTGCGCGGCCGCCAGCCGATCGCCGAAATGCAGGGTGAAGAGCGCGCCGCCGAAGTCCGGGTCGCGGCTCTCGAACAGGTCGTCCAGCAGGTTCAGCGTCCAGGAGGCGTCGAAGATGTCGGTCTGGTTCGTGGCCCGCAGCTGCGCGCGCTTCCAGGCGATCAGCTGGTCGAAGTCGTGGCGGGAGCGGGAGAAGGCGGTGAACCGCGGCTCGCCAGCTTCCCGGGCCGCTTTGCGTCGCTTCTTGGCCGCGTCCTTCAGCACGCCGACGCCGGCGGCTTTGCGCTCCGCCTCGTAGGCGGCGAAGCCCGCGCTCACGTCGACGACATGCGAGACCGAGCGGCCGCGGGCGTAGGGCGCGAAGGCGGACTGGCGCTCGAGCATCTGGGTGAAGTCCAGCCGGCCTACGCCGAAGGCCTGCAGCAGCGCCTTGGGGTCGACCGCCAGTCCGGACTCGCCGACCACGCCCTGGTAGTCGCACATGGGCGCGCCAGCGGGCATGGCGATGGACGATCCGATCCGGGCGGGAAAGAAGCCGCACGCCGTCCCCTCGTCGCCGAACACCGCCACCCGGATCTGACGGCTTGGCTGGGCGCGTTCCACCGCCTTGGCCCAGTGCGGCGACAGGAACGGGCTCTCCAGCCCGGCGCCCTGCAAGGCGCTCCAGCGCTCGACCTGGGCGACGGACAGGTCATGGGGACGAACGATATCGATACGCATGGCGGCACATCCCCTGGCGAAGGCGCGCGACCCTAAGCTGCGGAGTCTTGCCGGAGCGTTGAGGCGCCGCTCAATCCGACGGTGATCGCCCGAACAGCAGCAGCCGCTCGGCCAGGGCTTCGTCGTCCACGAGGTTGCCGACGATGCGCCGCTTGGCGCGGATAGCCGAGCGCAGGGTCTCCTCGGGCACCCCCGCCAGCGCCGCCTGGTTGCTGGCGCGGACCTCCCGCAACGCCGCCGCGCTCGCCGCCGCGCCCTTCGGCGTCAGCACCAGCACCACCTGGCGCCGGTCCCGGGGCGCGGCGGTGCGGATCATCAGCCCGTCGGCCACCAGCTGGTCGACGATGCGGGTCATGGTGGTGCGGTCGACGGCGCTGAACCGGGCCAGCTCCGACATGGTGCAGGGCTCCAGCCGGGCGACCACGTTCAGGGCGCGATAGCGGGAGACATTCAGCTTCAGCGGCCGCAGCCGCTTCTCGAGCTCGGCGTCGCGATAGCGGCCGATGGCCACCGACAGATGGAAGAAATAGCTGGCGACATCGAACGGGAATTCGCCTTCCGGATCCTCGGACGGCTCCGCGGCGTCGGCCGGCATGCTCATAAGGACCCCCTCGCAAACCTTGTTCGGCGAATTTGACTCGCCTTTAGCCGCGTCGCCTTACGTTGTACAAGGTGTAACCACAATTTGCGCAGATTCGCTAAGTGTAATTGCACTTTCTTCTTGACCCCATGGCCGCCCCGGCCATAGGACCGCGACCCCGCCCGGTCAGGTTGAACGGAATGCGCCATGACCCCGCCCGCCCCATGTCGATCGCCTGGCCGTCCGCGCGCCGGCGAGGCTGGCGCGCTGTGACTCGGCGCCGCAGGCCGCGGCCGGGCGAGGCGTCGGCTCCGCGGCGGGCGGAACTGGACCGCGCGCTGCGCGAGATGCTGCAGGACTGCCCGGTCCCCGAGAGCCTGATCGACTTCATCGAGAACCTCGGCGAGGACGAAAAGGCGGACGAGACGGCGCCGCGCCGGAAGGCTGACGACGGCTGAATCGCGCCGCCGGCGTTTTTGACGGCGGCGGTTAACCAATCGGTGGGGATGGCCCTCTTAGGCTGGTGAGCAAGATCCAGGCCAGGAGGGCGGCTTTGGCGCTCAGTGCGCGTCTCGAGATTCGGCAGGGCCAAGGCCTTGTGATCACCCCGCAGTTGCAGCAGGCGATCAAGCTTCTGCAATTGTCGAACCTTGAGCTCGAGGCCTATGTGGACACCGAGCTGGAGCGCAACCCGCTGCTCCAGCGCGAGGAGCGCGAGCCCGAGCCCGAGCCCGACGCGCCCGGCCCCATCGCCGCCGAAACCTCCGCCGACAGGGTGAGCGACCACGCCGCCGCCGCCGAGATGGACCATCGCCCCGACGAGGCCTCACCCGGCGAGCGGGCCACCGGGGATGCGCCCGCCGCCGACGCCGGCGGCGCCATCGACTGGTCGCGCGCCGGGCGGGGTGGCAGCTTCGACGGCGACGACGAGGGCTTCGAAGGCTCCCTCACCCGGGAAAAGACCTTGCCCGAACACCTGACCGACCAGCTCGCCGTGGCGCGGCTCGGACCCGCGGAGACCGCCGCGGCCAAGGTGCTGATCGACGCGGTCGACGAGGGCGGCTACCTGCGCTGCGACTTCGTCGAGACCGCCGAGCGCCTGGGCTGTTCCGAGGCCTTCCTGGAAGGCGTCCTCACCACCCTGCAGGGCTTCGAGCCCACCGGCGTCTTCGCCCGCGACGTGCGCGAATGCCTGACCCTGCAGCTGAAGGAGCGCGACCGCTTCGACCCGCTGATGGCGCGCCTGCTGGACAACCTAGACCTCCTCGCCCGCCGCGACATGCCGGCCCTGCGCCGCGCCTGCGGCGTCGACGACGAGGACCTGCGCGACATGGTGGCCGAGCTGCGCGCCCTCACCCCGCGCCCCGGGGCGGCGTTCGGCGGCGAGCCGGCGCCCCCGGCGGTCCCCGACGTCCATGTCCGCGAGGGGCAGGGCGGCCTTTGGCTGGTGGAGCTCAACACCGACACCCTGCCCAGGCTGCTGGTCGACCAGCGCTACCACGCCCGCGTCTCCGCCGGCGCGCGCACCGACCAGGAGAAGACCTTCGTCACCGACTGCCTGGCTTCCGCCAACTGGTTGATGAAGAGCCTGGACCAGCGGGCCAAGACCATCCTCAAGGTGGCCAGCGAGATCGTCCGCCAGCAGGACGGCTTCCTGGCCTATGGCGTCGAGCACCTGCGGCCGCTGAACCTGAAGACCGTCGCCGACGCCATCGGCATGCACGAGTCCACCGTCAGCCGGGTGACCTCGTCCAAATACATCGCCACCCCGCGCGGCGTGTTCGAGATGAAGTTCTTCTTCACCTCCTCCATCGCCTCATCGTCCGGCGGCGAAGCCCACTCCGCCGAGAGCGTGCGTCACAAGATCCGCATGCTGATCGACGCCGAGCGCCGGGAAGAGGATGTCCACTCCGACGACCGCATCGTCGACATCCTCAAGGAAGCCGGCGTCGACATCGCCCGCCGCACCGTCGCCAAGTACCGCGAGGCGCTGCGGATCCCGTCGTCCGTGGAACGCAAGCGGATGCTGAAGGAGACGGCCTAGGGAAGCGGGCGACGACGCCAGGTTGAAATATCGCCCCGCCCATGGCGGCGGCGGCGGGCCGTTGCTACCTATCGCCCGGGCCTGCTCTTGGGCCTCGTCACCTGAGCTTCCCGCCGCCGAATGGCCGAGCACCCGTCCGTCGACGACCGTCCCCTCTCGGAAATCCTGCGCGAGCTGGGCGACTCCCGCCGCGACGTCGCCTTCAGCGAGCTGGTCGAGAGCTTTGGCAGCCGTGCGTTCGGCGCGCTGATCTTCATCTTCGCCGTGGTCAACTGCCTGCCCCTGCCGCCCGGCTCGTCCACCATACTGAGCGCCCCCATCGTGCTTCTCGCGCCGCAGGTGGCCCTGGGCGCGACCACGCCGTGGCTGCCGCGGAAGCTCCGCAGCCGGACGATCACCGCCAATCACCTGCGCAGCTTCTGCACCCGCCTGCTGCCGACGCTGGAGCGGATCGAGCGCGTGTCGCGTCCGAGGCTCGCGATCCTCTTCGGCCCGATCGGCGCGCGGGTGATCGGCGCGGTCTGCACGCTGCTGTCGCTCGTGCTGATTCTGCCCATCCCGCTGGGCAACCTCCTGCCGGCCGCGGCGGTCGCGGCGCTGGCCCTGGCCCTGGTGCAGCGGGACGGCGCCCTGGCGCTGGCGGGCTACGCCCTGGTGGCTGCGTCCACGGCGGTTCTGGTCATCGCCGCCCGCATAATCATCCGCGCCGCGCAGCATCTGATCGCCGTCTTCGGCGCCGCTTGACACCTTTCGGCGGGGCGCGCGTTGTACCCCTATGCAAGTCCAAGTCACCGGCAAACACGTCGATGTCGGCGACGCCCTGCGGACGCGGGTGTCGGACGACCTAAGCAACAGCATCGGGAAATATTTCGAGAGGGGCGGAGGCGCGGACGTCGTCGTCACCCGGGAAGGCCATTCCTTCAAGGTGGACTGCGCCGTCACCCTGGCCTCGGGGCAGCAGCTGCAGAGCCACGGGCTGGGCGGCGACGCCCACGCGGCCTTCAGCGTCGCCCTCGACAAGATCCAGGCGCGCATCCGGCGCTACAAGCGCAGGCTCAAGGACCATCACCTCGCGGCCAGCGCCAAGCAGGCCGAGTCGGCCGCCTATTTCGTCATCCGCTCGCCCGACATGGAGGATGACGACCAGGACCAGGGCCTCGACGACGATCTGTCGCATGTGGATGGCGCCCTGCCTGGAGCCATGGTGATCGCCGAGACCGAAAAGGAGATTCGGACCATGACCGTTTCGATGGCGGTGATGGATCTCGACTTGACTGAAAGTCAGACGATCGTGTTTAGGAACGCCGCTCACGGGGGCTTGTCCGTGGTCTATCGCCGTCCCGACGGGAATATCGGCTGGATCGACCCGGAACGCACCAAGCCCACGAACGGCGAGGCGATGTCCGGCGGCGCAAGCTAGTCGTCGGGCGGGTCGGTTCGGGGTCGACCCTTAGGTTACGAATAGGCGTCTTGGGCAAATGCAGATCGGCGACATCCTGGATCGCGGCGCCATATCCCTACGCGTGAAGGCGGCGGACAAGCGCCAGGCGCTGGCGACCATCGCCGACATCGCCGCCCGCAACTTCGCCCTCGATTCCGGTGAGATTCTCGATGCCCTGGCCGAGCGCGAGCAGGCCGGCTCCACCGGAGTCGGCCACGGTGTGGCGGTGCCGCACGCCCGGCTGGCGGGCCTGTCACGGATGCGCGGCGTCTTCGTCCGCCTGGAGAAGCCGGTGGCCTTCGACGCGGTCGACGACCAGCCGGTGGACCTGATCTTCGCGCTTTTCGCCCACCCCAACGCCGGCTCCGAACACCTGCGCGCCCTGGCCCGGGTCTCGCGGCTGCTGCGCCAGTCGTCCTTGCGCCAGCAGCTGCGCAACGCCCGCACCGCCGACGCGATCCACGCCCTGTTGGTGCAGGAAGCCATCGCGGCCACGCCGATCTCGGCGGCGTAAGGCCCAGAAGCGCGTACCCCCGCCGGAGCGGGGGCTGGCGTCTCCTGAATTGTCGGAGGTCTAGAGCACGATGAGATCAGCCGGAATCGCCTGATCCCTGAATCGTGCTCTAAATTCTAGAGTTTGAGCGCGTTCTAACCGCAAAACCGGAATCCACTTTTGCGGAACGTGCTCTAGTGGACCGAGACGGGCGCCAGCTCGTGGGCGAGCGCGGCAGCCACGGCGGACTGCTTGTCGGTGAGCACCGCCAGCCGTTCGCCATCGGCGCGATGCACCGCGTAGAGCGTCTGGTCGGGATCCAGTTCGAAGCCCTGGATCTGCGCCGACGGCACGCTCGCCAGGATCTCTGCGGCCTTCACCGGGCGCACATAGACCAGGTCGGGCCCGCCGAGCGCGGCGAAGGCTTCCATCGTCAAAGTGTTAACCGTGGGCGTCATTATGACCACCTCCATGAAACTCAACGCGTCGAACGGTCGCCGGTTCAGCCGGCCGTCCGAATAGGGATACGCCGGACCAGCCGTTCGGGCTCGGGCTGGGCCAGATCGATGTGCAGGAGCCCATGCTCCAGCACGGCGCCTTCGGCGACCACGCCGTCGGCCAGAACGAAGCTCCGCAGGAAGCCGCGGGAGGCGATGCCTCGGTGCAGGTAGGCGTCCTCCGGCTTGCCGGCCTCTTCCCGGCGGCCGGCGATCACCAGTTGCCGGTCCTCCAGCGTCACCTGCAGCTGCTCGGGCGTGAACCCGGCCACCGCCAGGGTGATGCGGAGCCGACCCTCGCCGCGATCCTCCACATTGTAGGGGGGATAGCTTTCCGCGGCCGCCTTGGCGGCGCGTTCGGCGAGCGCCCGGGTGTGCTCGAACCCAAGCAGGAACGGGCTGTCGAAAAGAATCGACCGGTTCATCAATAGAGTCCTCGTCAAGCGACCCTCCGGAGGATCCGCCCTGACGAGGCGCGGCCCCCCGGATGGACCCCAGATGGGAACCGGGAGGCCGCTTTTCAATGTTCCGGGGCTTGGGCGCCCTTCCCCGGGCCACCGCCTGGCCCCGGGTCTCGGCTTCCGGGCGCGGCGGCGCTCCGGCTAGGGCTTCGGCCGATCTCCGCGGTCGCCGTACCCGGGCTTCGCCACATGCTCGGCGTGGCGTCGTTGATCCGCAGCTGACGATTTGCCCACGTCGACCGCTTCCTTGAAGCGCCCCTGGTCGTCGCGGCGAACGTAGCGCTTGTCGCCCTTGTGAGGCTCGATAAGTTCTCGCTTTGGCATCGGTGTCCTCCTGCGCGGAGAATCCGGCGCGAGACCTTTGGGTTCCCCGCGGCGGTCGCAAACCGCCGTCGTCCGCTTTAGCCTTTGTCGCCGGCCCGATACTGGAACGCCCGCTTGCCCGGCCTGTTACCCGGGGATTCACCGGAGATCGCCCATGAGCTTCCTGGGCCTGCTGCTGAGGTTGTTCGCTTTGCTGTCGCTGGCGGTGCTGGCGGCGGGGGGTTATTTGCTGTGGACCTGGTGGGATTGGCGCGAGGTCGTCGGGGTCGGGAATGGCGCGCCCCGGCGCGAAACCACCTCCGAGGATTGGCGGCTTTACCTGGGCGGCGGGCTGATCGCCTGGTCGCTGCTCGGGGCGATCCCGCTGCGCCTGATCACCGGCCGCGGCGGCGGGGCGGGTCACCGGATGCGGCGCGCCCAGGGACAGATGCTGCCGGCGCCGGACGGATCGAGCCTCTACGTGGAGACGGACGGTCCGGCCGGCGCACCCGTGTTGGTGTTCACCCACGGTTGGGGGATGGACGCGACCACCTGGATCGACGCGCGTCGCCGCCTCGCCGACCGCTATCATCTCATCCTGTGGGACCTGCCGGGGCTCGGACGGTCCAAGGGGCCGCCCGACGGGCGCTACAGCCTGGACCGGTTCGCCGACGCGCTGACGGCGGTCCTGGATCTGGCCGGCCGCCGCCAGGTCATCCTGGTCGGGCACAGCATCGGCGGCATGATCATCCAGACCCTGGCGCGCGACCATCCGCAAAGGTTCGGCCGACAGGTGGTGGGCGTGGTGCTGGAGAACACCACCCACGCCAATCCCTTGCGGACGACCTTCCTGTCCACGCTGCTGCGCCCGATGCAGCCGCTGCTGGCGGCGATGATGCATCTGGACGTCTGGCTGAGCCCGCTGGTCTGGCTGATGAACTGGCAGAGCTATCTGAGCGGCTCCACGCACCTGGCGATGCGGCTGGGCGGTTTCGGGACCCAGCCGCCGCGCGACCTGCTGGAACAGGTGTCGCTGCTGGCGACCCGCAACTCGCCGGGGGTCCAGGCGAAGGGCGACCTGGCCATGATGCGTTGGGACGCCACGGATGATCTCTGGAGGCTCAGCGCGCCGGCCCTGGTGTTCGCCGGCGGGCGCGATCTGGTCACCCGTGCGGACGCCGGCGAGACGATCGCGCGCGTGGTTCCCCACGCCCACCTTCACCACGTGGAGGCGGCCGGCCACATGGGTCCCCAGGAGTGCGCCGACATCTACAACGCGGCCCTCGCGACCTTCGCCGACGCGGCCTTCGCCCGCGGAGCGCGATCCGCGGACGCCTTGACGATCGAGGCCGCCATGGACGCAACCCCAATCACGGCGCCGAGGCATATCCCCGGCGCAAGCCCGCCGCTCTGACCGGCAGACTCATGCAGGACGCGGCGCCGGGCCCTCGAAACGGCGAAGGCCCGCCGGTTTCCCAGCGGGCCTCCATGGTGGAGCTAAGCGGAGTCGAACCGCTGACCTCTTGAATGCCATTCAAGCGCTCTACCAACTGAGCTATAGCCCCGAGGTCTCGGGTCCCGGGTCCCCGGGAAGGCGCGGAACCTATTGAAACAGCGGCCCGCGATCAAGCCTGTTCAGGCCGAATTTCGCGCAGCGCTACCTTTCGTCGTCCTCGTCCGGCAGGCCCTCGATTTCGGAATCGTCGAAATCGTCGTCGTCGTCGTCCTCCAGGAACGGCACGTCGTCGGTCTCGTCGTCCAGGGCTTCCTCGTCCTCGGCGAAGCCCGCCAGCTCGTCGGGCGGCGCCACGACGCCCGGTTCGGCGTCCTCCTCCTCGTCGTCGCCGACCAGGACGGCGTCGTCCCCCGGCTCGTCGAGCTCGGGCGCGCCGATGTCCTCCTCCTCGTCGTCGCCCACGACTTCCTTGTCGACCAGGTCTTCGCGCTCTTCCTCCGGCTCGGGCGCCACGGCCCGCACGCGCACGCGGCGGCTGCGGACGGCTTCGTCGGGGTCGAATTCGGTGGCGCACTTCGGGCAATGCGCAGGGCGCTTGCCGAGGTCATAGAACTTTGCCTGGCAGTTCGGGCAGATCTGTTTGGAGCCCAGTTCGGGAATGGCCAAAGGCGGCGACCCTCTTAAGTCGTTCGGGATACGCGGGTTCGCGAAAGGCGGCTCCCTTGCCACGCGCCGGAGCGGCTGTCAAAAGCTTCGGTCTTCGGCGTTTCCCGGCCTTTCGGAGGCTCATTTCCCATGACGGCGGCAGGACTGACCGCGCGTCGCGGCGGCCCGCTCCGCGGCGTGACGCGCGCGCCCGGCGACAAGTCCATTTCCCACCGCGCCTTGATCCTCGGCGCGCTGGCCCGCGGGACCACCGAGGTGGAGGGCCTGCTGGAGGGCGACGACGTGCTGCGCACCGCCGCGGCGATGCGTGCGTTCGGCGCCGACGTCGAGCGCCTGGGCGGCGGCCGCTGGCGGATCGTGGGCCAGGGCGGCTTCGCCGAGCCGGCCGACGTGGTGGACTGCGGCAACGCCGGCACCGGCGTGCGGCTGATCATGGGGGCGACGGCCGGCTTCGACCTGGCGGCCGTCTTCACCGGCGATTCCTCCCTGCGCGGGCGGCCCATGAACCGGATCCTCAGGCCGCTGGGCCAGATGGGAGCGACCTGGGTCTGCCGCTCCGGCGGACGGCTGCCGCTGGCGCTCAAGGGCGGCGGCCTGACGGCGATCCATTACCGCCTGCCCGAGCCCTCGGCCCAGGTGAAGTCCGCCGTGCTGCTGGCCGGCCTGAACGCCGCGGGCGAGACCGTGGTCATCGAGCCCGAGGCCACCCGCGACCATACCGAGCGCATGCTGCGGGCCTTCGGCGCCGTGGTGGCGGTGAGCGAGACCGCCGGGGGGCGGACGATCCGCCTCGCCCCCGGCCAGGCGCTGACCGGCGCTTCGATCGCCGTGCCCGGTGACCCGTCCTCGGCGGCTTTCCCGATCGTCGCGGCGCTGATCACCCCCGGCTCGGATGTGACGGTGGAGGGCGTGCTGCTCAATCCCCTGCGCGCCGGCCTGTTCGAGACGCTCATCGAAATGGGCGCGGACCTGACCTATTCGAACCTGCGCGACGCTGGCGGCGAGCCGGTGGGCGACGTCACCGCCCGCTTCTCCGCTCTGCGGGGGGTCGACGTCCCGCCCGAACGCGCGCCCTCGATGATCGACGAATATCCGATCCTGGCGGTCGCCGCCGCCTTCGCGGCCGGTCCCACCCGCATGCAGGGCATTGGCGAGATGCGGGTCAAGGAGAGCGACCGCATCGCCCTGATGGCGGCCGGCCTTTTGGCCTGCGGCGTCGGCGTGGAGGAGGAGCCGGAGGGCCTGACCGTGATCGGCGCGGCGCGCGGAAACCACCCCGTCGCCGGCGGCGCCCGCGTGGCGACCCACGGCGACCACCGCATCGCCATGTCGCACCTGGTCCTGGGCCTGGCCTCGGCCGAGCCGGTCGCCGTGGACGAACCGGGCATGATCGCCACCAGCTTCCCGGGCTTCGTGGAGCTGATGCGCGGCCTGGGGGGCGACCTGGGGTGAAGCGCATGGCCCAGATCCTCCCCCATAGGTGGAGGGGGACCGCGAAGCGGTGGAGGGGGTTCCAGTCGCTGCGCTGGGGATTTCAACCCCCTCAGTCAGCTTCGCTGACAGCTCCCCCTGGGGGGGAGCATCTATTGTGAAAACCCCCTTCGTCATCGCCGTCGACGGCCCCGCCGCCTCGGGCAAGGGCACGCTGGCCACGCGCCTGGGCGCGCTCTACGGCCTGCCGGTGCTGGACACCGGCCTGCTCTACCGGGCGGTGGGCGTGCTGCTGCAGCGCGCCGGGCGGGACCTGGACGACGCGGCGGCCGCGGCCGCCATCGCCTGCGCCCTCGACGCCGCCGCCCTGGCCGATCCCGCCTTCCGCACCCGCGGCGCCGGCGAGGCGGCGAGCCGCGTGGCGGTCCACCCGCCGGTGCGCGCGGCCCTGCTGGCGCTGCAGCGCGCCTTCGCCCGCCAGCCCGGCGGCGCGGTGCTGGACGGGCGCGACATGGGCACGGTGATCGCCCCGCAGGCGCCCGCCAAGCTCTACGTCACCGCCACGCCGGAGGTCCGCGCCGAACGCCGCTGGCGCCAGCTGACCGGGCAGGGCGAGGCGGTTTCGATGGAGGACGTGCTGGCTGACATCCGCGTCCGCGACGCCCGCGACGCCGGACGCGAAGCGGCCCCCATGGCGCAGGCGGCCGACGCCGTCTTGCTGGACACGTCGGAAATGACTATAGACCAAGCCGCCGATGCGGCCCGCCGCATCGTCGAGGCGGCGCGCGCGCGCTGGGAGCGGTCTTAAGGACAGGTCCCCGGCCCGCAAATCCAACCGCGCCTTTTCCTTTGACGGCTGCGGGCGATTCACCCGCGCGAGGCTAGATCGCCCCGCGCCTTCGGTTCAACCCCTGACCCGACGCCGGGACTCCGTTCGGCCGCTCGATGCGCCTGCGCGGTCCCGCCGTCATTCGACAAGAAAGATCCCCATGGCTGACGACATGAGCCTCAACCCTACGCGCGACGATTTCGCCACGCTTCTCGACGAGTCCCTCGGCGGACGCGACTTCATGGAGGGCCAGGTGGTCCACGGGAAGGTCGTGGCCATCGAAAAGGACTTCGCCATCATCGACGTGGGCCTCAAGACCGAGGGCCGCGTCTTGCTGAAGGAATTCGGCGTCGACGACGCCAACAAGCCGATCATCAAGATCGGCGACAGCGTCGAGGTGTTCCTCGAGCGGGTGGAGAACGCGCTCGGCGAGGCGGTCATCAGCCGCGACAAGGCCCGTAGAGAAGAGGCCTGGACGCGCCTGGAAGGCGTCTATGAGAAGAACGAGCCGGTGATGGGCGCCATCGTCGGCCGCGTGAAGGGCGGCTTCACCGTCGACCTGGGCGGCGCCTCGGCCTTCCTGCCGGGCAGCCAGGTGGACATCCGCCCGGTCCGCGACGTCGGCCCGCTGATGGGCAAAGAACAGCCCTTCGCGATCCTCAAGATGGACCGCCCGCGCGGCAACATCGTCGTCTCCCGCCGGGCCATCCTGGAAGAAGCCCGCGCCGAGCAGCGCACCGAACTGGTCTCCCAGCTGCAGGAAGGCGAAGTCCGCGAAGGCGTGGTCAAGAACATCACCGACTACGGCGCGTTCGTGGACCTGGGCGGCATCGACGGCCTGCTGCACGTCACCGACATGAGCTGGAAGCGCGTCAAC